>Ga0209700_100005_pt1 | contig 573969 bp, 554 predicted proteins | sample SiratroredBW_FD_187528 | JGI IMG/M metagenome (GOLD analysis project Ga0209700, IMG submission 187528) | Root nodule microbial communities of legume samples collected from California, USA - Siratro red BW (SPAdes) (version 2) | ecosystem: Host-associated > Plants > Roots > Nodule | place: USA... | reverse complement strand
AGGGGATCGCGGTGACGAAGCCGGTCTGCGCGTTGGTGAGGCCGAACGCCTTGACGATCTGCGGCAGCCAGAACTGCATGCCATAGAGCGCGCCGACGAAGCCGAAATAGATCAGGCTGAGCGCGATCACCTTCGGCGACGACAGCGCTTGGCCGAGCGAGGGATGCTTCACCGCCTGCTTGGCGGCAATCTCGGAATCGAGCTTGGCTTTGAGCCAGGCTTTCTGCTCGGCCGAGAGCCAATTCGCCTTCTCCGGTCGGTCGGTGAGATAGAACCAGGTGACGAGGCCGAGCAGCACCGAAGGGATGCCCTCAATGATGAACAGCCACTGCCAGCCCTTCAGCCCCATCATGCCGTCGAGCCCGAGCAAGAGGCCCGAGACCGGCGCGCCGATCACGGTCGAGACCGGCACGGCGATGGCGAAGGCGGCGAGGAAGCGGGCGCGATATTCGGCCGGGTACCAATAGGTCAGATACAGGATGATGCCCGGGAAGAAGCCGGCCTCGGCGACGCCGAGCAGGAAGCGCAGGACGTAGAAGCTGGTGACACCGCTGACCAGCGCCATCAGCGCCGAGATGACGCCCCAGGTCACCATGATGCGGGCGATCCAGCGGCTGGCGCCGAATTTTTCCAGCGCAAGGTTGCTCGGCACCTCGAAGATGAAATAGCCGATGAAGAAGATACCGGCGCCCCAGGAGAAGATCAGCGGCGTGAACTTCAGCTCCGCATTCATGGTCAGCGCGGCGAAGCCGAGATTGACGCGGTCGAGATAGGAGAAGAAGTAGGCCAGCACCAGGAACGGAATCAGGCGCCAGGAGATGGCGCGGATGGTCGAGGTCTCGATGCTGCTTCTCGCATCGCTTGCAGCGTCGGCAAAGGTCGTGGTCTGGCTCATGGTTCCCCCTTATGTTTTAGACATGAATTGCATGGCCTAGTGATTTCAGCGCAGCCTCATGAAAGCCCTCGCTCAGAGTCGGATGGGCATGGATGGTCAGGGCGATGTCCTCGAGGCGCGCGCCCATCTCCAGCGCCAGACTGAACGCCGCTGACAACTCGGCGAGGCCCGGGCCCACGCCCTGAATCCCGAGCAGGACATGATTGTCGGCACGCGCCACGGTGCGGATGAAGCCGTCGTCCCGATCCAGCGTAAGCGCACGACCGCTGGCCTTGAACGGAAACAGATCGGACTTGACCTCAAGACCCTTGTCCCACGCCTCGCTTGGTGAGAGGCCGACCGTGACGATCTCGGGATCGGTGAAGCAGATCGCGGGAATTGCGACGCGGTCCCAGGCGCGACGGTGGCCTGCGACGATTTCGGCGACCATCTCGCCTTGCGCCATGGCGCGGTGCGCCAGCATCGGCTCGCCCGTGACGTCGCCGATCGCGAATACGCCGCGCATCGAGGTTCGGCATCGATCGTCGATGCGGATGTAGGGGCCGTCCATGTCGAGATCGAGCAGCTCGAGGCCGAAGCCTGACGTCGCGGGCTTACGGCCGACCGTGACCAGGATCTTGTCGGCTTCGAGCGTTGTCTGTCCGCCGTCGGCGGTTTCGATCAGAAGGGCCGTGCCTTCCGCGACCAGCCCCTTGGCTTTCGCGCTTGTCAGGATCGTAACGCCCAGCGCACGGAGTCGCCTGGCAACGGGGTCGCTCAGCTCGCCGTCATATTGCGGCAGAATGCGCGGTGTGGCCTCGACCACGGTGACGTCGGCGCCGAGTTTAGCAAAGGCCGTGCCGAGTTCGAGGCCGATGTAGCCGCCACCGACGACGATCAGCCGCTTGGGCACCTCGGCAAGCGCCAGGGCATCTGTCGATGAGATGACGCGGCCGCCGAAAGGAAGGGACGGTAGCTCGATCGGCGCCGAACCTGTGGCGATCACGATGGTTTCAGCATGGATCAGCTGAACGCCGTTGGTCGTGTGAACCTCGACGGTCTTGCCGTCGTGAAAGCTCGCGTGTCCGGCCACATATCTGACGCCGGCGCGCTTCAACAGTCCGCTCACGCCGCCATTGAGACGCCGCACGATATCGTACTTCCAGGCGATGGTTTTGGTGAAGTCGAGTGACGGCTTTAGGGCGGAGATGCCGAGCTGAGCCTTGCCGTCGGCGGCACGTGCGACCGTCTCGTAAGTGTCGGCCGCGTGGATCAGGGCCTTCGAGGGGATGCAGCCGATGTTGAGGCAGGTTCCTCCCGGCTTTTCGGACTCTACGACCACGGTGTCGATGCCGAGCTGGCCCGCCCGGATCGCACAGGTGTAGCCGCCGGGGCCCGCGCCTATGACGAGAAGCTTACAGGTGGTGTCGTTCATAGTCTTATGCGTCAATGAAGATCATGGCGGGCGTTTCGAGTTGCGTCTTGATCCGCTGCACGAACAGCGCGGCGTTGAAACCGTCGATCACGCGGTGATCGAAGCTCGACGACAGATTCATCATCTTGCGCGGCACGAAGCCTGCGCCGTCCCAGTGCGGACGTATTGCGATTCGATTGACCCCGACGATTGCGACCTCGGGGTGATTGATAATCGGCGTCGTCGCAAGCCCACCTAGCGCGCCGAGTGAAGTGATCGTGATGGTCGAACCGATGAGCTCGTCGCGCGTAGCCGTGCCGTTCCGCGCCGCCTCGGTGACACGGATCACCTCGGCCGCGCAGTCGAAGAGATCGCGCGCCTCCGTGTGGCGGACGACCGGCACCATGAGGCCAGACCCGGTTTGCGTCGCAATCCCCATGTGGACGGCGGCGTGCTGGTGCACGATGCCGGCCTCGTCATCGAAATGGGCATTGAGCTCGGGCTGTGCGGCGACGGCACGCACGATAGCTTGCATCAGGAACGGCAGCAGCGTCAGCTTGGGCCTGTCGGTGCGCTTCTGCTCGTTGAGCTTTGCGCGAAGATCTTCGAGCGCGGTGACGTCGACCTCCTCGACATAGGTAATGTGCGGGATCCGCGCATTTGCGATCGACATTCTCTCGGCGATCTTGCGGCGCAGGCCGACGATCTTGGTCTCCGTGACGGCGGTCTTGGGTCGTCTCCGCAGTGCGGGCGCGTCGTCGGAGCCACGTGCGATGTAGCTGTCGAGATCGTCGTGGGTGATTCGACCGGCCGGGCCGGAGCCGTGCAACTGGCGCAGGTCGACTCCCGCCTCGCGCGCGCGGAGCCGGACCGCGGGCGCTGCCAATGGCCGTTCGCCTTCGCGACGGGCCGGTGTCGCCAGAGGCTGCGGGGAGGGTGCAACATGCGCGGGTGCGATCGCTGGCGTGGCGCGCGCCGCATGACCCGCTTTTCGTGCTGGCGCGCTCGTCGTTTGCACTGCCGGCGCCGCAGTCGTGGTGGACGTTTCGCCCTTGCTGTCCACGTCGAGCCGGACGAAGTCGGAGCCGATCGCAAGCATGTCGCCAACCTTGCCGGCGAGCCAGACCACACGTCCTTCGGCTGGAGAGGGAATCTCGACCGTGGCCTTGTCGGTCATGACGGCGCCGAGCACAGCATCCTCGCGCACGAGATCGCCGACTTGTACCTGCCACTCCACCAGCTCGGCTTCGGCGATGCCTTCGCCGACGTCGGGCAACCTGACGACACGCTCGGTCATCTCAGGCCTCCAGCGTTTCGGCCAGCGCGCGACTGACTCTCGCCGGGCCCGGGAAGTAGTCCCATTCCTGGGCGTGCGGGTAGGGTGTGTCCCAACCCGCGACGCGCGCGATCGGCGCTTCCAGATGATAGAAGCAGCGCGTCTGCACCAGCGCGCAGAGCTCGGCGCCGAAGCCGGACGTCAACGTTGCCTCATGCACGATCACGCAGCGCCCGGTCTTCTTGACCGAGGCTTCAATGGTGTCGAGGTCGAGCGGCAGAAGGGTGCGGAGATCGATGATCTCGGCATCGATGCCGGTCTCGGCTGCCGCGCTTTCGGCGACATGGACCATCGTGCCATAGGCCAGGATCGTGACGGCTTCGCCCTGTCGGCGGATCGCGGCGCGGCCGAGCGGCACGGTGTAGTGCCCCTCGGCGACTTCACCGAGATCGTGCTTCGACCACGGCGTCACGGGACGATCATGGTGGCCATCGAACGGGCCGTTGTAGAGCCGCTTCGGCTCAAGGAAGATGACCGGGTCGGGATCCTCGATCGCGGCGATCAGGAGGCCCTTGGCGTCGCTTGGATTCGAGGGCACCACGGTCTTGATGCCACAGACATGGGTGAACAGCGCTTCCGGGCTTTGGCTGTGTGTCTGTCCACCGAAGATGCCGCCGCCTGTCGGCATGCGCACCACAACCGGACAGGTGAACTGGCCGTTCGAGCGATAGCGCAGCCTCGCGGCTTCGGAGACGATCTGGTCGTAGGCCGGATACATGTAGTCGGCGAACTGGATCTCGACGCAGGGTTTTAGGCCGTAGGCCGCCATGCCGACTGCAGCGCCGACGATGCCGAGCTCGCTGATCGGCGTATCAAAGCAGCGGCTCTTGCCGTATTTCGCCTGCAGCCCTTGGCTCGCGCGAAATACGCCGCCAAAATAGCCGACGTCCTCGCCGAACACGACGACGTCGTCATCGCGCGACATCATCACGTCCATGGCCTCGCGAATCGCCTCGATCATGGTTCGCCGCGGCATGGCTTAAACTCCTGCTTCCTGGCGCTGCCGGCGCAGGTGCGGCGGCATCTGCGAAAACACGCCCTCGAACATATCGCGCGCCGACGGACGTTGCTCCGAATGAAGCGTGCCGAAGGATTCGGCTTCCTTCTGCGCTGAGATCACGGTGTCCAGGATTTCCGCCTCAGTCTGCTTGTGCCGCTCTTCCGACCAGGCGCCGCGTGCGATCAAATGGTTCTTCAACCTGATCACGGGATCTCCCAGCGGCCACGCCTCGGATTCCGTCTTCGGCCGATAGCCCGCGGGATCATCCGAGGTGGAATGCGCGCCGACGCGGTAGGTCACGTGTTCGACGAGGGTCGGGCCGAGATTGCGGCGTGCGCGCTCGCAGGCCCATTTCGCCACGGCATGGACCGCGAGATAGTCGTTGCCGTCGACCCGCAGCGCCGGAATGCCGAAGCCGAGGCCGCGCGCCGCGAAGGTGCCGGAGCCGCCGCGCGCGATGCCCTGGAAGGTCGAGATAGCCCATTGATTGTTGACGATGTTGAGCACGACCGGCGCGCGATAGGTCGAGGCGAATACTAGCGCGGCATGGAAGTCAGACTCGGCGGTGGCGCCGTCGCCGATCCAGCCGACGGCGATCTTGGTATCGTTCTTGATCGCGGACGCCATCGCCCAGCCGACTGCCTGGATGTACTGGGTGGCGAGATTGCCGGAGATCGAGAAGAAGCCGTGCTCCCTCGAGGAATACATCACGGGCAGCTGGCGTCCCTTCAGGGGATCATGGGTGTTGGAGTAGATCTGGCAGGCCATGTCCACCAGCGAATAGCCGCCCGCGATCAGCAGTCCCGCCTGGCGATAGGTCGGAAAGTTCATGTCGCCCGGCGACAGCGCCTTGCGGAAGGCGCAGCTCACGGCTTCCTCGCCCATGTGCTGCATGTAGAAGGACGTCTTGCCCTGGCGCTGGGCCATCTGCATCCGCGCATCGAAGGCGCGCAACGTCATCATGTGACGCAGGCCTTCCAGCAATTCGTCGTCGGAGAGCAATCCCGCCCAAGGGCCGACGGCTTCGCCGTCGCGATTGAGCACGCGGATGACGGAGAAGGCGAGGTCGCGGATCGCCTCGGCATCGACGTCGACCTCGGGGCGTGCGACCTGGCCGGCGCGAGGGATGCGGATGTTGGAGAAATCGGGCGTGTCGCCCGGGCGCACGGCCGGTTCGGGGACGTGAAGGGAAAGTGGCGCGTTGCCGGTCATGGGCGCGACCTCATTTCGAGCGAGAGATGCGGCGCCGGGCTCGGCAGCGCGACGTCGCATTCGCCGCGTACCTCGACGGCACCAATGCAGACCACAGTACCAACGCGGCGGGCGAGACGGTCAATAGCGTCACGATCCGTGATGTCGATGGACGCTGATATCCGGTACACGTCCGCTTCGGCTTGGGCGCTGACGGCCGCGAGCTTAAGGCCGGCGACGCGCGCCTGATCGAGCAGCCGGCCGAGGGCGGCATGCATATCGCTGCTCCTGAGCTCGAGAAAAAACACCGTCCGCTCCTCCCTAAACGTAGTATGTTTGTACTGGCCAATAACTGGATTTTTGTTCCAATTATCTGGGTAATTCGGTCATTCGAGGTGGAATCATTCTGGCAATTGTGCCGATGGATAGAATGGAGTTCTGGATATGGCGAAGGTCAGACGTGCGGCGCGGCCAGCTAAGGCTCCGCGCAAGGATTCGCTTCGCCTTGACGAGATCGACCGCAAAATCCTCCGCGCACTGCAGCAGGATGCGCGACTGACGACGGCGCAGCTTGCCGACGAAATCGGGCTCTCCACCACGCCGTGCTGGAACAGGCTGAAGCGGCTCGAAACCCAAGGCTATATCGATGGCTATGTCGCACTGCTCAATCAGGAGAAGCTCGGCCTGCCCGAAACGGTCATCATAGAAGTGACGCTCGACCACCACGACGAGGAGGTGCTCGAACGTTTCGGCCAGCTGCTCACGAACCTGCCGGAGGTGATCGAAGCCTATCTCACGACCGGCGACTACGACTATGTGGTGAAGGTGGCCGTCGAAAGCACCGCCGGATACGAACGCTTCCTGCGCGAAAAGCTCTATCGCATTCCCGGCATTCGCCACAGCCGATCGTCCTTCGCGTTGCGCTGCCTGAAGAAGCTGACCTCGGTCCAGGTCTAATGTGTGCGGCTCATCAGCGCGAAGGTATCGGGCTGGTCGCCCTTCGGCTCGGGCGCCGTCGCGAAGGCCAAATCGCGCCGACGGCGGTATGAACACGCAGACGCCACTCGGTTTGACGTCTGCTCCTTGCGTTCACTCCGAAAGGTCGTTCGTCAGAAGGCGGTCTTCTTGCCGATGATGCCGACGTAGCTCGATCGTACCAGAGCTCCCCAGCGGCCATCTCTCTTGACGATCACGTAGAAAGAGTCGGCGGATAGTATCGGCTTGTCATTGGCGTCATAGCGCGTGAATCTCGTGACAAAGTGGAGTTTGTCGTCGGATTTCTGCACCAATTTGCGAGACGTCCACGCTGAGCGAGCCCATGTCGAAGCCTGCGCCAACTGTTTCGCATCGTTCGATTGCGCATATTCTTCCGGCGTGTTCCAGACCTGCACCTGCCCGCCAGCGATTCTTATATGCGGATAGTGAACCGTCTTGGACCAGGCTTCCGCGTCTCGCGAGTTGAACGCTTTCATGAACTCGTCGAGATAAGCGCATCCTTGCTTCAGAAGCTCGTCGTTTCCCGGATTTTGGCACTCGTCGTCGGGTTGACCTTGAGCCAGTGCAACCGTGCTCACGCCAAAGAACACGCCCGCAAGCGCCAGCAGCCTGCGAATTTTCATGCCGGTACCTCCCTAGTCGACCAAGTCAGCTTGGTTCGTTTTGATTGACAGAAACGTCGCTCGACGACCGATCTTAGATGGACAGAGCGCCGAGGCAATGCCGAAGCGGCGCAGTATTTCTGAAGGGCGCGTCAGTTTTTCTCAATCGCGGAAGGCTGAAACTGGAAGGTGACGCGAGGCTTGCTCGGGCCGAAGCGCGCGGCGGCCGCTCCAAGCGAGTGGTCTCTTGCTTCCTTGGTGGTTCGTATCAAAACACCGGTACATCAGAAAAACCAAACAGGGGGTCAGAAAAAGCGCCTTGCAAGAAACGGGGTAGCGTCGCTCATCTTGCCGCACAACAACAACCAATTGCAGGCAGGAAACGATGGTCGCGAGCGATCAATCTTGGGCAACAGTGCGGCGCGGTCGCGTCTTCGCAGAAGGTGGTCATCGCGAGATCGCTGATCCAGAAGCCGAGGCTCATCATCTTCGATGAACGCACCCGCGGCGTCGATGTCGGAGCTATCGTCGAGATCCACCAGTTCATCAACGGCCTGGCCGACGAAGGTTTGGCCGTGGTCGTGATTTCGTCCTACCTGCCGGAAGTCTTGGCGCTCTCAGACCGCATCCTGGTCGCCAAGCGCGGCAAGATCGTCGAGGAAATCAAGGCGACTGATGCGACCGAGCAGCAGATCATGTACGCGGCCGTCCACTAGATGGTGTGTTTTCCAACACGATCGTGGCAGGCAACGCCGCCAGGTCAAACCAGAGATGCGAATGATCAGCGAGGTATCGCGATGAAGGTGGGCATTATTGGTGTCGGCCTGATGGGGCACGGAATTGCGAAGAACGTTCTGGTGCGGGGCGGCTATCCCCTTGCCTTTCTCGACCATCCGGGCAATCAGCCGGTCGACGATCTAGTCGATCTCGGCGCTACAGCCTGCAAGACTCCGGGCGACGTGGCAGACGTATCCGATGTCATCATCCTTTGCGTGACCGGCTCTCCGCAGGTCGAAGCAATTCTTACCGGCGATGCCGGCGTCTTGCCCCGGCTGCGAAGGGGGACAATCATCGTCGATTGCTCGACCGCGCTGCCGGAATCGACGTTGCGGATGGCCGCTGCGGTCCGGGCCGCCGGCGGAAGCTTCCTGGATGCGCCGATGACACGCACGGCCAGGCATGCGGAAGAGGGAACGTTGAACCTTCTGGTTGGCGGCGATGAAGCAGACTTTCAAAGCGTCCGTGCCGTCCTTGCCGCTTTCACCGAGAGCCTCGAACGGGTCGGACCCGTGAGCTTCGGCCATCGGCTCAAGCTGCTCCACAACTACGTTTCGATCGGCTTCATGGCGCTTCTCAGCGAAGCAGCCGCGCAGGCGGCCGATGCAGGCGTCGATCCCGCGGTTTTCGTCGATGTTCTGGCCAAAGGCGGTGGCGCCGGCGTGGCGCTGCAGCGGTTGGCGCCGGCCATCGTGGCTGGCGACGTCGAGACGGTCCCGTTCTTCATCGCCAATGCGTTGAAGGACATCAACTACTACAGGACGATGGCGGGCACATCCGGCGCGTGCGGGACGATCGCCGACGGTGTTGCCGGCGCGATGGCAGCGGTGGTCGAGAGCGGGCACGGGCAGGCCTATATTCCGGAACTGGCACGCTTACTCCGCAAACAGCAGCCCGCTGCATAGAACCCATTCCCGAGACGATCGCTGCAAGGTAAGCACGACATCAAACGAGGCGCACATCCGACAATCGCCTCTGCGAGACAGGAGTAGACCGATGACAAAAGCTGAGATCCGATTTCCCATCGACGGCCGAACCCGAAAGATGTTCGTGGACGGCGCGTGGGTGGAAGCCCGCTCGGGTAAAGTCTTCGAGACGCGCAACCCCGCGACCGGTGAGGTGATCGGACGCGTGCCGCGGGCAGACGCGGCCGACATCGGTCTTGCTGTCACCGCGGCCCGCCGCGCCTTCGAAGGCCCGTGGAGCCGCTTCAAGCCGTTCGAGCGGCAGGCCCTGCTGTTGCGGATCGCCGACCTGTTCGAGAAGCACTGGGAGGAGATCAGCCAGTCCGATACAGCAGACATGGGAATGCCGATCGTCAGGACGCGGGCGAACAAGCTGCGCGTGCTCGGCATGCTCAGATACTACGCCGGCATGGCAACCGCGATCCACGGGCAGACGATCGACAATTCGCTGCCGGGCGATATCGTCTCGTTCACGCGCAAGGAGCCGGTCGGCGTCGTTGGCGCCATCATTCCCTGGAACGCGCCGACGGCTGCGTCGGTCTGGAAGATCGGGCCCGCGCTGGCGACCGGCTGCACCATCGTGCTCAAGCCCTCCGAAGAGGCGCCGCTGACGCCGTTGCTGATCGCTGATTTGATGAACGAGGCAGGGGTGCCGCCTGGCGTGGTCAATGTCGTGACGGGGACCGGGCCGGAAGCCGGGGCGCCGCTGGCCGAGCACTCCGGTGTCGACAAGATCGTCTTCACCGGATCCACCGCAACCGGGCAGGCAATCGTTCGTGCCTCGGCCGGCAACCTCAAGCGGGTGTCGCTCGAACTCGGCGGCAAGTCACCGGTGATCGTCTGCGCGGACGCGGACCTCGACAAGGCTGTCCCGATTGCCGCGATGGCGGCGTTTGCCAATTCGGGCCAGATTTGCATCGCCGGCTCCCGCCTGCTCGTCGAGCGCACGGTCCACGACGAACTGGTCGAACGGCTCGGGAAATTTGCCGCGGCCCTGAAGATCGGTGATGGTGCCGATCCCACGACGGAGATTGGACCGCTGGTCTCCGAGCGGCAGCTCGACAAGGTCGAAGGCTTCCTGCGGAGCGGGCGCGACGAGGGTGCGAAGGTCGTGACCGGCGGCAACAGGCTGAGGGAAGGTGCCCTCGCAAAGGGCAATTTCGTCGCGCCGACCGTGTTCGCCGGCGTTTCCGACAACATGCAGATCGCCCGTGATGAAATCTTTGGCCCGGTCATCTCCGCGCTGCCGTTCGACACGCTCGATGAGGCCGTGACGCGCGCCAACGCGACGCCATACGGACTTGCAGCGGGTGTCTTCACGCGGGACGTGAGCAAGGCCCACGTCATCTCGAGAAGTCTCCGCGCCGGATCGGTGTGGGTGAACACCTATCACGCCATCGATCCTGCGTTGCCGTTCGGCGGCTACAAGATGAGCGGATATGGCCGCGAAGGTGGCACCGAACAGCTCGACGAATACCTGAACACGAAGGGCGTCTGGATCAAGCTGGATTGATCGATCGTCCCGGCGCGGCCGATCGTGGCAGTGGCCGCGCCGCCGGACGAGAGCAGCGAGAGGCCATGCCACATCGTGCATGTGCTGCCACGGGCGAAGTGACGTCACCACCGTTAGGATAATTTGTCGAGCGAGCATCATGAAGGATGGTTACAAGATCGCCGTCGTGCATGGAGACGGTATCGGGCCCGAAGTCGCTGGTGCGGCGGTCGCGGTGCTGCAAGCCGGTGTCCAGGCCGGGACGCTTCATTTTGCGGAATATCCCGCGGGCGCCACGCATTTTCTCGAAACCGGGGATTCGTTTCCGTCCACCTCGTTCGAGGGCTGCCGCACAGCCGATGCCATTCTCCATGGCGCGGCCGGCATTCCCGGTGTGGTTCACCGTGACGGAACCGAAGCCGGACTCGATTTCACGCTCTCGCTTCGCTTCAAGCTCGACCTGTTCGCCAATGTGCGGCCGATCAAGCTGTACAAGGGCGTGCCGTCCCCGCTCGGGCGGCCGGGATCGATCGACTACGTCATCGTTAGGGAGAACAGCGAGGGCCTCTACGCCGCGCGCGGCGCCGGCGCGCTGCTCAGGGAGGAAGTCGCAATCGACACGCTCGTCCAGACCCGGAAGGGTATCGAACGTATCGTCCGGTTCGCATTCGAGCTTGCGAGAACACGGAATGGTTCACCAAAGGACGGTCGGCGCCGGGTGACCTGCTGCGACAAGGCCAATGTGTTGCGCACATATGCATTCTTTCGCGCTGTCTTCGACGAGGTCGCCAAAGACTATCCCGACATCGAAGCCGAGCACGTCCTCGTCGACGCGATGACGGTTCATCTGATCAACAAGCCCTCGCATTTCGACGTGATCGTCACCGAGAACATGTTCGGCGACATCATTTCCGATCTCGGTGCGGCCACGGTCGGCGGCATGGGCATGTCGCCATCGGAAGAGGTTGGGGACGGGATCGGTTTCTTCCAGGCCTCGCATGGCTCGGCGCCTGACATCGCAGGTAAGGGGCTCGCCAATCCCTATGGGACGATCCTGGCGGCGATCCTGATGCTGCGGCGGCTGGACCAGCGCTATCGGGACAATCGGCTGCGGCTTGGTGCCGACAGGATCGAGGCCGCGGTCCGCGCTGGGTTGGAGGATGCAGCGCTGAGGACCCGTGACATCGGCGGCAGTGCGACGACAGGTCAGGTCGTCGATGCGCTTTTGAAGTTACTCTAAGCGCGGCGTCAGCGCAGCTGGGCCAGGCTCGAGCGGATCAATGCAATCAATTGCTCGGTGTTCGGGCGCCTGACAGGGCCGCGCGGGGTGATCAAGCCGATCTGCCGGAGCTTGACGTGGTCGGAGATCGGGACGACACGAAACTGCTGCACGCCGGCCTGCACCAGAGCGACCCGCGGTACGATTGCGATGCCGAGGCCGGACGCTGCCAAGGCCAGCGCCGTCGTGGCGGCCTGGACCTCGAATTGCACATCGAGGCGGACGGCGAGCGTCTCCAGCGTCTCGTCGATCAGCCCTCGGACCGCCGTCGTCTTCGACAGCAGGATAACCGGCTTTTCGACGAGATCAGCGAATCCGATGCTTGATTGTCCCTCGTCGAATACCGGCGGTACACAGGCAAAAAGGGGATCTTCAAGGATAGGCTCGAACTCATAATCCCCCATGTCGGGGACTTCCGGACCAATGCCGAACTCGACATCTTGCCGCTTCAGCAGTTCAAGCATGGGCGTCGTGGAGAGCTCCATGAGCTGGACCTGGCTCCGCGGATAGCGGACCTTGAATGTCGCCAGGATGTTGGGCAGCCATCCGGACGCAAGTGTCGGAACGCAAGCCATTCGAATGTGACGGCTGCGGGATTGCGCTGATTCGGTCAGCAGATCCAACCCGGACTGAACTTCCTGGAGGGCTCGCTTTGCCTGTTCGAACAGGATCCGACCCTCAGGCGTAAGCAACACCTTTTGCGGTGTCCTGCGAAAGAGCAGGACGCCGATTTGCTCCTCCAGGTCGCGAATCTGCATGCTGATGGCAGACGGCGACCGGTTCGATTCCTCCGCAGCCTTTCGGAAGCTTTCGTGCTCGGCCGCGAGCAGGAAAGTATGGAGAAGCTTCAGGTTGATGTTCGGCAAGTCCGAATACCTCGTTCAGCGCTCATGCGCTCCATGCGGAATGACCCCAACGCGGATTGACATGTATATCTGGCCAGGAAGGCGGCAGTCTTGATCAAACCAGATCATCGCGGCCTGGCTCGACGAACCCACGATCTTCCATATCGCTGCTGCCTTTGAGGCTGCGCAATCCTGGGCGGAGTTCTGGCCGTCGCTGGCGTTACGTGGGCTGGCCGGGGGGCGTGCCAAGGGGTGAAGCGGGCATGATGGAATAATGCCGGTGTTTTGCCCGACGTGTCAAATCTCCAGACCACGATCCGGAAGAGTGCGTAGCAGTTCTCCGAAGAATGGCGCGCGAAAACCCCTTTGCTGACAATGCCATGTCTACTGTGCATGGGGTTGTTTTCGATGTTCAGTTGGCCCAGCCAAGCTCGATCGGCGCGGCGCGGCCGCTGAGCTCTTCGTCGAGACGAAGATAGTGCGCGAGATAGTCGTGCAGCGCGGTTGCGGCCTTCGAGGTCGCGCCGCTCGACTTGTAGAGCTGCAACTCGCGATAAATATTTCCGGGTGGTAGCCGGACCAGCTACGACGTCGGCTTCTGCAGTCGGCAGTACGGTGCCCTGATCATTCCAGTTGTCGGCTTGCTCGGCGGACTTCGTCGAGGAACGCTCTAGCAAGACGCGAGAGCGGCTCCGCTTCGGACCACAGCATGTATGCTAGCGCAGGGGTTACGGGAAGGAAGGGGCGTATGACCAGCTCCTGACTGCCAGCCTGGTGCGGCGAGAACGGATCCACCACCGCCGCGCCGACGCCTGCTGCGGCGAGCACGCAGGCGGTGTTGCAGTATCGCACCTCGACGGTTGGCTGGAATGGAGCGCCGGCCGAAGCAAAACTCGCACGCACGGCTTCACCCAACTGTGTTCCGCGCTCGAGCCCGATGAAGGGGCGATCGGCGAGATCGGACGCGGTGATCACCGCGCGGTCCGCCAGCGGATCCCGCGGCGGCATGACGCAGACCATCTCGCCGGTGTGTACCACTTCATGCGCGATGCCCGGATGATGCGAGAAGCCGAGCGCGAAGCCGAGCTCGGCGACCCGGCTCAGGAGTCCGTCGATGATGCCCTCATAGCGGCGAACGTCGAAGAACATCCGCGTCTGCGGCCGCCGGCGCAGGAAGTCCGACAATGCGGGCGGGATGATGCTGTAGGCCAGCGGCGGCGTTGCGACGATCGACAGATGCCCCGTGCGACATTCCCTGAGATCACGGACGCGGTTTTCCAGCTTGGCATGCAGCGCAAAAATCGTCTCGCTTTCCTTGTAGAGCGCCATCGCCTCGGCGGTCGGAAACAGGCGGTTGTTGACGCGCTCGAACAAGGCGAAGCCCGCCTGCGTCTCCATCGCCTTCAACGCGTTGCTGATCGCCGGCTGTGACAGCGACAGCTCCTCGGCTGCTGCGACTGTCGTCCGGTGTCGAACGACCGCACGCAAAATTTCGAGTTGGCGCAGGTTCATCTATTCGTGCCTGTTATAGTCCGGCCGAAAATATCATAGCACGAGTGATTGCCAACGCCGCTCTCATTTCTTGTAATGCGGTGCGGAATGAGCGCTGCCGAGGGAATATCGGTCCGCCTATCGAGGCAGCAGTCCGCATCATTTGGAGGCAATGTTGACTCGCGTTCTTCGTGCTGCCGCTGCCCAAATGGGGCCGACGCAAAGAGCTGATGCCCGCGCGCACACACTTGATCGCATGCTCCGGTTACTCGAAGAGGCGGCCGGGCGGGGGGCGCGGCTGGTGGTGTTTCCCGAACTCGCCTTCACGACATTCTTTCCGCGCTGGCTGCTCGAGGGCGATGGGCTCGATCAGTATTTCGAGCGCGGCATGCCGAATCCGGCTGTCCAGGCGCTATTCGACCGAGCCTGCGAACTGCGCGTCGGCTTCTATGTCGGCTATGCCGAGCTTACCCCGGATGGCCGTCGTTACAATTGTGCGATCCTGGTTGGCGACAGCGGCGAGATCATGGGCCGATATCGCAAGGTGCATCTGCCCGGGTCGGTCGAACCCCGGCCAGGCGCGCGCTACCAGCAGTTGGAAAAACGCTACTTCGAATATGGCGATCTCGGCTTTCCCGCCTTCCGCGCAGGATCGGCGTGGAGCCACGCCATCATGGGCATGATGATTTGCAACGATCGCCGCTGGCCGGAAGCCTGGCGCGTGCTGGGCCTGCAGGGAGTCGAACTGGTCTGCATCGGCTACAATTCGGCGGCCTACGATCCGAACGGCGGCGCCACCGAGGACGCGTCACTGCGCACCTTCCATTCGACGCTGGTCGCGCAGGCCAATGCCTACATGAACGCGACCTGGGCGATTGCAGTAGCGAAGGCCGGCGAGGAAGATGGCTCTGGCCTGATCGGAGGCTCATGCATTGTCGATCCGAACGGCAGGATCGTCGCACAAGCGAAGACACTGGCGGACGAGGTCGTTGTTGCCGACATCGATCTCGATCTCTGCCGCCAGGGCAAGGACAAGATGTTCAATTTTGCCGCCCACCGGCGGCCCGAGCAATACAGGATGATCACTGAACGCGCCGGCGTGGTCGAGCCGGCCGTTCTCGACATGGACTGACATGCGGCCAGTCGCGCGTTGGCAAAGGAGCTGACATGACACGCCTCTCGCTTTTCCTCGGCCTTGCCGCATTCGCTGCCGCCTCCGTGCGGGCGGGTGAACTACCGGCGGAGATCAAGCAGACTGGGACATTGAAGCTGACGGTCAATTCGACCTATGCTCCGATGGAGTACCGTGATCCCACGACGAACGAACTCGTCGGCCTCGACATCGATCTGGCCAATGAGCTTGCCAAGCGGCTCGGCGTCAAAATCGTCTGGAGCGAAACGCCGTTCGCCGAACTCATCCCGTCGCTGCAGACCAAGCGCGCCGATTTCATCATCAGCGGCATTTCCGACCGTAGCTCACGGCGCGAGACCGCCGACTTCATCGACTACCTGACCACCGGACCGCAGTTCTTCGTTCTGGACGGGCATGAGGCAAAGGTCGCCGCCGATCTCTGCGGCAAGAAGGTCGGCACCACGCGCAGCACGAGCTTCCCGGTCGAGATCGAGAAGTGGAGCAAGCAGAACTGCGAGGCTGCAGGCAAGGCGGCCATTCAGTATGTTCCGGGCGAGAACTCGATCGACGTCCGCAACCAGCTCAAGCAGGGCCGCATCGACGCCGCCGTGCAGGGCAGCGAGACGCTGCCCTATGCCCAGCAGCAGGAAGCAGGCAAGTACCGTGTTGTCGGCGAGCCCTTCGCAATCGGCTATCAGGGCATCATGTTCCGCAAGGACGATGCTGCGCTCCGCGAGGTGGTGACGGAGCATCTCGCGGCGATGATCGTTGACGGCTCCTACAAGAAGATCCTCGCCAAATTTGGTTTGGGGGCGAATGCCATCGCCAAGCCGATGATGAATGCGGCGCCGCAATGAGGGCGGCCCCAACGCTTGCGGAAGGCTTTCCCGATCTCTCGCAGATCCAGATCGCGCGGGAGATCCACTGGCGGCGGTGGCTGGCTGCGGCCGCGATCGTCGTGGTGCTGGCGGCCATCGCCCGTGCCTTTGCCGCCGGCCAGATCGAATGGTCCTATGTCAGCCGCTTCCTGACCGCGAAGGTGATCCTTGAGGGTATCGTCAACACTATGGTGATGGCGGTGCTCGCCATGGCGCTCGGCATCATCCTCGGCGTGGTCGTGGCGATCATGCGGCTGTCACCCAATCCGGTGCTGAAGTCGGTCGCTGCAGGCTACACCTGGCTGTTCCGTGGCACACCGCTGATCCTGCAACTGCTGCTCTGGTTCAATCTCGCACTGGTGTTTCCGACCATCGGCATTCCCGGCCTGTGGACGGCACGCGCCGTCGACGTCATGACGCCCTTCCTCGCAGCGCTGCTCGGACTCGGCATCAACCAGGGCGCCTATACGTCGGAGGTGATGCGCGCCGGCATGCTGTCTGTCGATGCCGGGCAGTATGAGGCGGCGCAGGCGATCGGGATGGGGCGGCTGCGCGCGCTGCGGCGGATCATCCTGCCGCAGGCGATGCGCGTGGTGATACCGCCGCTCGGCAATGAATTCATCGGCATGGTGAAGGCGACCTCGCTCGCCAGCGTGATCCAGTATCCCGAGGTGCTGCATAACGCCGAGAATATCTACTACGCCAATTCGCGCGTCATCGAACTCCTGATCGTCGCCGGCTGCTGGTATCTGCTGGTGGTATCGATCCTGACCCCGCTGCAGATGCTGCTCGAGCGCCGCTTTGCTCGTGGAACGGCACGGATCAACCGATGACGAAGCCCCTCGTCGCGATCCGCTCCGTCAGCAAGGCCTTTGGAGAGTTCCAGGCTCTCAAGAATGTCTCGATCGACGTGTGGCCCGGCGAGGTGCTTTGCCTGATCGGTGCGTCGGGCTCGGGCAAGACGACGCTGCTTCGTTGTATCAACCAGCTCACCATGATCGACAGCGGCGGCATCTGGCTAGATGGTGAACTGCTCGGCGTACGCGAAGAGGGTGGCAAGCTGCGCCGCCTGACCGAACGGCAGATCGCGCGCCAGCGGCTGAAAACCGGGATGGTGTTCCAGCGATTCAACCTATTCCCGCACAAAACGGCGCTGGAGAACATCACGGAAGGACCGGTGCAGGTGCAGGGCCGCTCGCTGGATGAGGTCCGCGCCGAGGCGATCGAGCTGCTGCGCCGGGTCGAGCTTACGACGAAAGCAGACTCTTATCCGTCGCAGCTCTCAGGCGGTCAGCAGCAGCGCGTGGCGATCGCGCGCGCACTGGCGATGAAGCCGATGCTGATGCTGTTCGACGAGCCGACCAGCGCGCTGGATCCCGAGCTCGTGGGCGAGGTGCTGTCGGTCATGAAGGAGCTCGCGCAGAGCGGCATGACCATGATGGTGGTGACACATGAGCTTGGTTTTGCCCGCGAGGTCGCTGATCGCGTCGTCTACATGGACCATGGCGCAATCCTGGAGTCCGGGCGCGCCGCTGATGTTCTCGGGTCGCCGCGCGAGGCGCGCACGCAGGCATTTCTGGCAGCGGTGATTTGATGGGGGGAGTTTGATGATCAGACTGATTGTCGCAGGCGTGCTTGGATTGGTCCTGGCCGGACCGGCCTTTGCGATCGAGCTGCCAGCGGAGATTGCGAAGCGCGGTAGCATCAAGGTCGCAATCGTGCCGAACTATCCGCCGATGGAGTTCCGTGACCCCGCCACCAATACGCTGGCCGGATTCGACATTGATCTCGGCGAGGCGCTCGGCCGCAAGCTCGGCGTCAAGCTGGAGTGGGAAGAGACCAGCTTCGCGCAGTTCATGCCGTCGATCTCGTCCGGGCGGGTGGATGCGATCCTGTCCGGCTTTACCGACTATGCGACGCGGCATGAGGCGGCAACCTTCGTCGATTATCTGCGCAGCGGCCCGCAGTTCTTTGTGCAGAAATCTCGTGCGGCCGAGTTCAAGGACATGGCGGCGCTGTGCGGCAAGAAGGTCGGCGCCAGCCGCCGCACCATGTTTCCGGATCAGATCGCGGCGTGGAGCACGGCGCATTGCGGCAGCAACGCGATCGTATTCGTCGGCACGGAGGGCTCCGCCGACGCGCGCACGCAACTGAAGCAGGGGCGGATCGACGCGGCGGTCCAAGGCAATGAGACGCTGCCCTACATCGTGGACCAGGAACCCGGCGCCTATGCGCCGGTTGGCCAGGCGATCGCGGCGCAGTTCACCGGGATCGCGTTGCCGGTCAAGGAGAAGGCACTGCAGCAGGCCCTTGTAGAGGCACTCGATGCGTTGATCGCCGACGGCACCTACCGCAGCCTGCTTGCAAAGTGGAAATTGACCGACAACGGCGTAGAGAAGGCGACCATCAATGCTGGACAGTAAGGCACTCCAGAGCATCCCGCTCGTCCCGGCGAACACCGCGGACCCGGCACCGAACTATCCCTGGCCGAAGCCGTGGACGTCGGCCATGTTCCTGTCGTTCGACGTCGACGCGGAAAGCGCCTGGACCAGTAAGGACGCCGTCCACGCGCAGCGTCTGATCACCATGAGCTATGGCGGCTATGAGGCGCGGGTCGGCACGCCGAAGCTTTTGGAGCTGCTCGACCAGCTCGATCTGAAGGCGACGTTCTTCGTTACGGGATGGTCGGTTGACGCGCATCCCGCAATGGCGGAATCCATCCTCAAGGCGGGCCATGAGATCGGCCATCATGGCTACCACCATCTGCTGCCCGACCCCGGCGATCCCTGGATCGAGGAGGAGCTGGAGCGGGGGTTTGAGGCGCTGAAGCGCCGGCTCGGCGTGAAGCCGATCGGCTATCGCGCACCCTATGGCGAGTTCACTGAGGAGCTGCGCCGGGCGCTGGTCCGGCACGGCATCGTCTACACCTCTTCGTTCCGCGACGACGTCCGCCCCTATCGCCATCGCCTCGCTGACGGCAAGCCCGGCACGATCGAGCTGCCGGTCACCGCGAGCTATGACGACTGGATGCACGGCCTCTCGGCGCGGTTCAGCCCGCGCTCGATCTTTCCCAAGGAGCATGTGCTCTCGATCTGGAAGGACGAGCTTGACGAGGTCCGCGACTGGGGCGCGATGGTGACCACCGTGCTGCATCCGCAATGCAGCGGCCGTCCGATGCGACTCCGTTTGCTCCGCGAGTTCCTGACCTACGCCAGATCCTGCCCGGACGTGTGGATCACGACCGGGAAGGCGATCGCAGCAAACTTCCAGCACCACGAAACGGCGGGTCAGTCGCGCTGATGAGCAGGGGCAAGTCGTCGATGCAGTTCTCTCGCCGGTCCCTGTTGCGCGCTGCGGCGGTGGCGCCCGCGCTGTCGTTTCCGGGTATCGTGCGCGCGCAATCGCAGACCACGCTGCGCTTCATCCCGGTGATCGATCTGGCTTTCGTCGACCCGATTTATTCCACCGCACAGGTGTCGCGCAACCATGGCTTCATGGTCTACGACACGCTCTATGGCATCAACTCGGCGCTGGAAGTCTCGCCGCAGATGGTCTCGGGCCACGTCGTCTCCAATGACGGCAAGCAATGGGACCTGACGCTGCGCGACGGGCTGTTCTGGCATGACGGCGAGCGGGTGCTGGCGCGGGACTGCGTTGCCAGTATCCGCCGCTGGGCCTCGCGCGACGGGTTCGGCGGCGAATTGATGGCGGCAACCGAAGAGCTGTCCGCGCCGGATCACCGTACCATCCGCTTTCGCTTGCGGCGGCCGTTCCCGCTGCTGCCGCAGGCGCTCGGCAAGGCCGCGGTGCATGCCGCATTCATGATGCCCGAGCGGTTTGCGAGCCAGGATCCACTCAAGCCGATCACCGAAGTGATCGGCAGCGGGCCGTTCCGCTTCATCGCGGATGAGCGCGTGCCGGGCGTACGCAACGCCTATGCCCGGTTCGAGCGCTATCAACCTCGCCAGGACGGCAAGCCGGATTGGACCGCCGGTCCCAAGGTCGTGCACTATGACCGCGTTGTGTGGACCACGACGCCGGACCCGGGGACCGCCGTGGCGGCCCTCCAGACTGGCGAGCAGGATTGGCAGGAAACCACACCACACGATTTGCTACCCGTGCTGAAGCAGTCCGATGAGGTGGAAACGCGTGTGCTCGATCCCCGGGGCTATGCGTGCATGCTCCGCGTCAATCACCTGCAGCCGCCGTTCGACGATCCGGCGATCCGCCGTGCGCTGCTCGGCGCGATCGATCAGGCCGACTTCATGACCGCGGTCGCGGGCGGAGATCCGGTGTATCAGCTCTCGCCGATCGGCTATTTCGCACCGGGAACGCCGATGGCCAATGACGTCGGGCTCAGCGTCTTCCGCGGCCCGCGCGATATGGCTAAGGTGAAGGCCGATCTGGCGGCGGCCGGCTACAAAGGCGGGAAGGTCGTGCTGCTGTCGCCGAGCAATTCGGCCGCGCAAAAGCCGCTTGGCCAGATCGCCGCCGACATGCTGCGGAGGGCCGGGATGAACGTCGACCATCAGGCGCTCGACTTCGCGGTCGTGCTGCAGCGCCAGCTCAAGAAGGATCCAATCGACAAGGGCGGTTGGAGCGCTGCCGTCGGCAATTGGCAAGGCATCGACTGGCTCAACCCGGCCGGTAACACCAATCTGCGCGGCGAAGGCAAAGTCGCCGGATGGTACAGCAGCGAGAAGATGAGCGGCCTGCGCGGCCAGTGGCTCGCGGCTTCCTCGCTCGAAGAGCAACAGCGGATATGCCGCGAGATCCAGGCGCTGGCGTTTGAAGAGATCCCGTATTTTCCGATCGGCCTGTACAAGCAACCGACTGCCTACCGCAAGAGTATCACCGGCATTCTCGACGGCACCGCGGTCTTCTGGAATGTGCGTCTATCATGAGCAGCATCGCGATCTTCGGCAGCTACGTGTTATCCCGCCGCGACGATACGCAGGATGTGCTTCGCGATCATTGGGTGCTGATCGAAGGCAAGAAGGTCGCGGCTATCACCAAGGACAGGCCGTCCGCCGCCGAGGTACATGATCGTCCCGGCCGCTTCATCCTGCCGGGCCTGATGAACTTGCACAATCATTGTTTCAGCGAGGCGGTGGCGCGCAGCAACACCGAGGATGGCAACGGCCGGCGCAACAATCAGAGCATCGTCTACACGGTGCTGTTGCCGCTGACCAAACGCGGCGCCGATCTGCTCTCGGCCGAGGAACGCCTTGCGGTCGCGCGGCTCGGCATCTTGCAGTTACTCAAGGGCGGGGCGACCACGGTGATGGAGCCGTTCCGCAACACAATTCCCGAGATGTTCGACGCCGCCGAGGAGATGGGAATCCGATTCTATGGCGCGCCATATCTGTTCTCGACCTCGGACGCCAAGGCCGGCTCGGACGGTGTGGTCAGATACGCCGGTGACGACGGCGCGGTCGACCTCGCCACCTGGAACGTGCTCTATCAGCGCTGGAACGGGTGTGGTGAGGGACGGATTGGCCTCGCGATGAGCCCGCATGCGACCGACACCTGCGGACCCGATCTGCTGCGTGCTTGCGCGGCACGGGCCCGCGAGCTCGGCGTTCCCATCACCACCCATCTGGCGCAAAGCCGTGCCGAGGTGGAAACGATTGGCAAGCGTTATGACGGCCGCACGCCGGCCGAATATCTCGATTGGCTGGGCCTGCTGGCTCCTGATCTTCTCGCAGCGCATTGCATCGCAAGCTCCGACAGCGATCTGAAGCTGATGGCGGTGCGGGGCGCTGCGGTGTTGAATTGCCCGCGGGTGTTTGCGCGATCCGGCGTCACGGCGGCGTTCGGCCGGTTTGCCGAACATGGCGTGCGCACCGTGGTCGGCACCGACGGCTACAACATGGACCTGCTTGGCGAGCTCAATGCGGCCTCGATGATCTCCAAGCTTGCGTTGCAGCGGGCCGAGGTCGCGAGCGCGCCCGACCTGATCGAAGCGGTGACTGCGACCGCGGCTGCGCTGGTGAAGCGTCCGGATCTCGGGACAATTGCGCCCGGCGCAACGGCCGATCTGACCGTCATTGACATGACCCACCCGCACCTGCAGCCGCTGTTCGATCCGCGCCGCGCGCTGATCGCGCTCGGCAACCGCGCCAATGTCGATCAGGTCATCGTCAACGGCCGCTTGCTGATCGATGCGGGACGCTATGTTCACGGCGACGAGGCTGCGATCACCACCGCGGGGGCTGCAGCGATCGGCAAGATCTGGGATCTGCCGGAAGCGCAGGCCGCGTTCAATGGCTGAGGTCCCACCGCACGATTTGCAAGGAGAACAACAACCATGCGCATGATCAACGTTGCCGCGGCCCAGATGGGCCCGATCCAGCGCGCGGAGGGGCGCGATGTCGTGGTCAGGCGCATGCTCGCGCTGATGGATCAGGCCAAGGCGAAAGGCGCGGACCTGATCGTCTATCCCGAGCTCGCGCTGACCACTTTCTTCCCGCGCTGGTACATGGAGAATCGCGCCGACGCCGATGGCTGGTTCGAGCGCGAGATGCCCAATGACGCCGTGCGGCCGCTGTTCGATCGCGCGGCCCGCCACGAGATAGCGATGAGCTTTGGCTATGCCGAACTGACGCCGGACGGCCATCATTTCAACACCGCGATCCTCACCGACCGCACCGGCAATATCGTTGGCAAATACCGCAAGATCCATTTGCCCGGCCATGCCGAGTTTGATCCGGAACGTACGCACCAACATTTGGAGAAACGCTATTTCGAGCCGGGCGATCTCGGCTTTCCGGTCTGGCGCAATCTCGGCGGCATCATGGGCATGGCCGTCTGCAACGACCGCCGTTGGCCGGAAACCTATCGCGTGATGGGCCTGCAGGGCGTCGAGATGGTGCTGATCGGCTACAACACGCCGTCGGTCAACGCGCAGAAGGGTGACGAAGGGCCGGAGAAGCGGCTGTTCCACAACCGCCTCTCGGCGCAGGCCGGTGCCTACCAGAATTCCTGCTGGGTGATTGCGGTCGCCAAGGCCGGTGACGAGGACGGCCATCGCTTGATCGGCGGCAGCATCATCGTCAATCCGGACGGCGAGATTGTCACCGAGGCCAAGACGGAGGATGACGAGCTGCTGGTGCATCCGTGCGATCTCGACGCCACCGCGTTCGGCAAAGAGACGATCTTCAATTTCGCCGCCCATCGTCGCACCGAGCATTATGGCCTGATCACCAGCCGTACCGGCGCGATCCCGCCGCCGTGAGCAAGGACGTCTAGCGATGACGAGCCTTTCCTTTCGCGACCTTGCGCCTCGGGACCGCTACAAGCTGCTGTGCGGCGTGGTGGTGCCGCGACCGATCGCCTTCGTCACGACGATGGACGAGAACAGCGCCCTGAACGCGGCGCCGTTCAGCTTCTTCAACGTGTTCTCCGAGGACCCGCCGTTGATCGTGCTCGGCCTGCAGCATCATCCTGACGGCCGGTTCAAGGACACCACGCGCAACATTCACCGCACCGGCGAATTCGTCGTGCATATGGTGGACCAGGCGCTGGCGAAAGCGATGAACGACTGTGCGGTGGACTTCCCCTCCGGCGAGAGCGAGGTGGCGGCCGTGGGTCTGATGACGGAGGCCAGTACCGAGGTCAAGGTGCCGCGGCTGGCTGCGGCACCCTTTGCGCTGGAGTGCCGGCGGCAGGTCTCGCTCGCATTTGGTCCAGGCCGCGAGTTGCTGGTCGGCGAGGTCTTGCATCTGCATGCCCGCGAAGGTCTGCTCGATCCGGCGCGGATATATGTCGACATGGCGACCTATCAGCCCATCGGACGGCTGTTCGGCAATCTCTATTCGACCCAGCGCGACGTGTTTGCGATGGACCGCGAGAGCTACGACGATTGGCAGGCGAGGCGGGCGCGTGAAGCACGCTAGCCCGCCAATCACTGCATCACGACGCGCCGAATTGCACGGCGCCGAGCGCCATGGTGACGGCGGCCTGGGTCGGATCGATCACGGGAATGCCGAGTGCATCCTCGAGCGGCTTGCGATGGCGCGCCATGCCCGCGCAGCCCATCACGATGGCGCCGGCACCATCTTCTTCTTTCAGGGCGCTGCCGACCGTGATCATCTTCGCGAGCGTGCCTTCGCCCGATGCGGTTTCCGCAACGCTCATGTCGAGCGGACGCTCGCCGGCCAGCCGATCCATCAGGCCCATCTGGCGCAGATAGCGCATGTGCCGGCGGATCGAGCGCTGCGCGATCGCAATCACGCCAAAAGTCTCGGCGCGGGTCAGTGCGGTCAGCACGCCGCATTCGGCAATGCCCAGCACCGGCCGCGTGGTCGCCTCGCGGCAAACATGCAGGCCGGGATCGCTGTAGCAGGCGATCACGAAGGCTGCCGACTCGTTGTCGCCGGCGACGGCGCGCCGCAGCGGCATCACCACGCTTTCGGCATCGGCCTGGCTTTCGATGCCGTAGGGTCCTTCGGCCAAGGTCTCGCACACGATCTCTGGACCGTCGGCAAAGGACAGCGGCTTCAACGCATCGGCAAGGCCGGCGGTGACCACGCGGTTGGAGTTCGGATTGATGACCATGATGCGCGGTCGGGGCATGGGAGGTTCCTGTTTGGGCAGTGTTGACGGTGCGAAACAGAGGCAATCACTATGCCATGGACAGCATGAAGCGGTCATGCGCAGGGCGCAAGGGCGCGCCGCGACGAAAACAGGCGCTGATGAATTTCGAAAGTTACGCAAGGAGACACCGTCATGACCGAACCCGCCTATGACCTGATCATCCGCGGTGGGCGCGTCGCCACGACCACCGACGTGTTCGAGGCAGACGTGGCGATTGCAGGCGAGGCCATCGTTGCGGTCGGGCGCGGGCTCGGTCCGGCCAAACGCGAGATCGACGCGCGCGGCAAGCTCGTGCTGCCCGGCGGCGTCGACAGTCATTGTCATATCGAGCAGTTGTCTGCTGCCGGCATCATGAATGCCGACACCTTCGAGAGTGCCACGACGTCGGCGGCCTTCGGCGGCACGACCTCGGTCATCTCCTTTGCCGCGCAGCATATCGGGATGCAATTGGGGCAGGTGCTGGAGGACTATCACGCGCTGGCGCGCAGAGGCGCGGTGATCGACTACGCGTTTCACATGATCATCGCCGATCCGACCAAGGAAACGCTGGAGCGCGACCTTCCGCTGCTGATCCGTCAGGGCCATGGCTCGATCAAAATCTTCATGACCTATGACCGACTGAAGATCGACGACGAGCCGCTGCTCGACATTCTCGTTGCCGCGCGCGAGGGCGGCGCGATGCTCTGCGCCCACGCCGAGAACCACGGCATCATCTCCTGGATGGTGAAACGGCTGTTGGCGCGCGGCTACTCTCATCCGAAATATCACGCGATCAGCCATGCGCGCTTTTCGGAAGCCGAGGCGTTCAACCGCCTGATCGGCATGGCGGCGCTGGTCGATCAGCCGATCATGATCTTCCATGTCTCGACCGCCGAGGGCGCGCAGACGATCCGCGATGCCCGCGGGCAGGGGTTGAAAGTATTTGCCGAGACCTGCCCGCAATATCTGTTCCTCACCGCCGATGATCTCGACAAGCCGGGCGCGGAGGGTGCCAAATGGATGTGCAGCCCGCCACCGCGCCGCAAGGACGACCAGGAGGCGCTGTGGAAGGCGTTGGCGCTCGGCGACTTGCAAACCATCTCCTCCGACCATGCGCCGTATCGCTTCGACGAGACCGGCAAGCTGCGCGCCGGGCCGAACCCTAACTTCAAGCAGGTGGCCAACGGCCTGCCGGGCCTCGAGATGCGGCTGCCGCTGCTGTTCGACGCGATGGTTTCCAAGGGGCAGCTCGGCCTGGAGAAATTCGTCGAGCTGACCGCGACCGCGCCGGCCAAGATCTACAATCTGCATCCGCGCAAGGGCTCGATCGCCGTTGGCGCTGACGCCGATATCGCGATCTGGGATCCCGATCGCCGTATTACCGTCACCGACGCGATGATGCATGATCTGGCCGGCTACACGCCGTTCGCCGGCCGTTCGCTGCAGGGCTGGCCGGTGACGGTGCTCTCCCGCGGCCGCGTCATCGTCGAGAGCGGTAAACTGAACGCGTCGCCGGGCTCCGGCCGCTTCCTTGCCCGCAGCGGCGGCGAGGCGGCGAAGCCGACCGGTCGATTGGTCGCGGACATGAGCCCGGAGCAGAATTTTGGCGCCAAGCTATTGTGAGCGGTCAGCGCGATGAACGTCGTGATCTTCGGCGGCGCAGGTTTTGTCGGGCTCAATATCGCGGAGCAGCTGCTTGCCCGCGGCCATGAGGTCACGCTGTTCGATCAGGCCGAATTGCCGGCGGAGGCGCGCTGCGCCTTTGCACCTTACGGTGAACGCTTGCGTGTGCTGCGAGGGGACGTGACAGACCGCAGCGCGGTTGATGCCGCAGTCGGGGTGGCATGCGATGCCGTGGTGCTGGGCGCCGCGATCACGGCAGGCGCAGCGCGAGATGCCGCCGAGCCGGAGCGCATCCTGGCCGTCAATCTGCTGGCGCAGGTGCCGATCCTGACCGCTGCGAGCAAAGCAAACGTGCGGCGTGTGATCAACCTGTCGTCCGCTGCAAGCTATGGCGCGAGCGGGCGGCATTATCCGCTGCTCGAAGAGACGACGCCCTGCGATCCGCAATCGCTGTATGCGATCACGAAATTCGCCTCCGAGCGTGTGGTGGCGCGGCTCTCCGACCTCTGGCAGGCCGATGTGATCAGCGTCCGGCTCTCCGGCGTGTTCGGCCCGCACGAGCGTGCCGGCGGTGTCCGCGACACGCCGTCGCCGCAGGCGCTGATCGTGGATTGCGCGCGGCGGGACGCGCCGGCGTTGCTCAGCGAGCCCGGCGCGCGGGACTGGGTCTATGCAGCCGACGTCGCCGATGCCGTCTGCGTGCTGCTCGATGCCGCCCAGCCTCGCCACAAGCTTTACAATATCTCGAGCGGCGTAACCTTCACCGCCGAAGCCTGGGGCAAGGCTTTTGCTGACCCGGACGGCGGTTTCGTTTGCCGCGTGGCTGTCTCCGGTGAGACACCAACCGTGACGGTGCACGGCCTGACCAGGGCGCCGCTATCGGTACAGCGCATGGCCGACGAATTCGGATGGCGCGCCAAATATGGCTGCGAGGAGTCCGCCGAGCATATGCGGCGCTGGTTGCATGATCATGATCGGGGAGGCGCCTGAGATGAAGCTGGCGGGCAGGGTGGCCATCATCACAGGCGGCGGCTCCGGGATCGGCCGGGCCAGCGCCGTTCTGTTCGCCCACGAAGGCGCCTTCGTTGCGCTGGTCGATCGCGATGCTGACGGTGCTGCCGAAACGCTGGCCATGCTTCGCCAACAAGGTGGCAGCGGCAGCGTCCATGTCGGTGATGTCGGTGACGCCGATTTTGCAAGCGCCACCGTCGAAAGTGTCGTAACAAGCCGCAGCAGGCTCGACGTGCTGATGACCTCTGCCGGCTTCTCCTGCGGCGGCACCGTGATCACGACCTCGCCAACGGATTGGGACGCGGTATTCCGCGTCAATGTCGGCGGCACCTGGTTGTGGGCGCGAGCGGCCGTGCCGGTCATGCAGCGGCAAGGCAAGGGCACCATCGTCACGTTGGCGTCGCAGCTGGCGATCGCCGGCGGCAAGGGCAACAGCGCCTATATTGCTGCCAAGGGGGCCATCGTCAGCCTGACCCGCACCATGGCGGTCGATTTCGCCACCGATGGCATCCGCGTCAACGCGTTGGCGCCCGGCGCGATCGACACGCCGCTGCTACGCCGCAGTTTTGCACGGCATGCCGATCCCGAGCCGGTGCGCGAAGCCTCGCGGCAGCGTCACGCCATGAAGCGATTCGGCAGCGCCGACGAAGTGGCCGCCGCCGCGCTCTTTCTCGCCGGTGACGATTCCTCCTTCGTCACCGGTACGGTGCTTGCAGTCGATGGCGGGTGGCTCGCGGCATGAGTGATGGTCTTGCAGCACTCGCGGTTCAGGTCCGCGCCGATCTGGCCAAGACGGCGCATCCGAGCATGCCCTGGCTGACGCCGATGACTGCTCCCGATGGCAGCCGCGCTCTGGATGTGCTCATTGTTGGGGCCGGTCAATCGGGTCTTGCGACGGCTTTCGGCCTGCAGCGCTCACAGGTCACCAACATCCTCGTGCTCGACAAGGCGGATGAGGACTTCGAAGGCCCCTGGCTGACCTATGCGCGGATCCCGACCCTGCGCAGTCCGAAGGATTACACCGGACCGGATCTCGACCTGCCGAGCCTGACCTATCAGGCCTGGCATGAGGCCAAGTTCGGAATGGAGAGCTGGCGCGATCTTGGTCTGATCCCGCGCGAATATTGGGCGGCTTATTTGTTGTGGTACCGCAGGGTGCTTGATTTACCGGTGCGCAATGGCTGCGAGGTGACCGATATCGCACCCGGGGTAAACGGCCTGCTGCAGGCAACAGTGAGGACTGCTCGTGGCGTGGAGATGCTTTACGCCCGCAAGATCGTGCTCGCGACGGGACAGGAAGGCATGGGCGATTGGGGCATTCCCGAACCGTTGCAGCATCTGTCGGCGTCGCGATGCGTCACCTGCGCGGCGCCGACAGATTTCACCGCGCTACGCGGCAAGCGAGTCGCGGTGATTGGCGCAGGCGCCTCGGCCTTCGATAACGCGGCGATGGCACTCGAGGCAGGTGCGGGCGCCGTGCATTTGCTATGCCGGCGCGCTGCGATCCAGCTGGTGCAGCCCTATCGATGGCTGACCTTCCGCGGCTTCCTCAGGCATTTCTCCGAGCTCGACGATTCCTGGCGTTGGCGCTTCATGCGTGCGATCCTCGAGCTGCGCGAGGGATTTCCGCAAGCCACCTATGATCGCTGCGCCCAACATGCGACATTCCATCTGCACGAGGGCGCACCTGTCGAGGGAGCGCGGGAGACCGTTGACGACGTGCTGCTGCGCACGCCACGTGGCGAGATCGCGGTCGATTTCGTTATCTGCGCCACGGGCGTCATGATGGATTTCGCCGGTCGCCCCGAACTGAAGCGGTGCGCCGATAACATCGCGCGCTGGGCCGACTGCTACACGCCGCCGCCGCAGGAACAGAGCCCGCGCCTTGGCGCCTTTCCTTATCTGTCGGACGATTATGCCTTCCGCGAGCGCGCGGCTGGGCGAACGCCGTGGATCTCCGACATTCACCTGTTCGCCATCGCCTCGACCATGAGCTTTGGTCCGTCCGGCTCCTCGATCAATGCGATGACGACGGCGGTGCCGAAGCTGGTCCACGGCCTCACGCGCGGCCTGTTCCGCGCCGATATCGACAAGCACTGGGCGGCATTCCAGGCCTATGATGTACCTCAGGCTGTGATCCGGCGCACGCCGGCGACTGCGGCGGGGGACGCGTGACGACGGCAAGCAAACGAGCATCCTGCCGATGCATTCCACTGCGACGAAGAAGCATGCCAAACTGCCCGCTTCTGGCACATGATTTGCTGCCATTTCGGGCGTGCGCGGCCTAACAAAGGACAGAAGCGATGTACCCCGTGATTTCCAGGCATCTGATTTCGGCGTCCGCCGTTCTTCTTTCGGTGACATTGATTGCGCCCGCGGCCCATGCGCAGAGCCGCGCGGAGACCTTGCGCTACGTGACGGCGGCAACGGTCAACACGCTCGATCCCAACATTCCCGGTTCGACCCGCGAAGCCTTCGCGCTCAGCATGAGCAGCTATGACCGGCTGGTGTCGTTCGGCCGCAAGCAGCTCAACGGCAAATGGGTGTTCGATCTCGATACCATCAATGGCGAGCTCGCCGAGTCCTTCAGCGTCAGTCCCGATGGCCTGAAGCTCACCTTCAAACTCCGTCCCGACGCCAAGTTCCATGACGGCTCGCCGGTCACTGCAGAAGACGTGAAATGGTCGCTCGACCGTTGCGTCACCGCGCCGGTGCTCGGCAAGGCGCAATTGCTGACGGGCTCGATGACCAGCGCCGACCAGTTCAAGGTGATCGATCCCCTGACCTTTGAAGTGACATTGCCGCGGCCCGACAAGCTGGCGCTGCCGAACCTTGCGACCGTCTATCCCATCATCATCAATTCCAAGCTCGCCAAGTTGCACGCGACGCCTGAGGATCCCTGGGCGCTGAGCTGGCTGAAGGAGAACGAGGCGGGCAGCGGCGCCTATATCGTCGAAACGTTCAAGCCGGGCGAGCAGGCGATCGCAAAGCGCAACGAGGCCTGGAATCGCGGCTCGTCGGACAAACCGGCGTCCCTCAAGCGGCTGATCATCCAGTCGGTACCGGAGCCGGCGACGCGCGCCAATCTGGTCGAGCGCGGCGACGCCGACCTCGTGATCGACCTGCAGGCCAGCGACGTGCAGGCGCTGGAAGCCAAAAGCAAGCTGAAGGTGATTTCGACGCCGCAATACAATGCGGTGACCTTCATCTCGATGAACAACAAGATCCCACCGTTCGACAACGTCAACGTCCGCCGGGCAGTCGCCGCGGCACTACCCTATGATGACATGTTCAAGGCGGCGCTGTTCGGCCGTGGTGCGCCGCTGTTCGGTGCCAGCTGGGCCGACGGCAAGCCACCGAGCGGCGGATATCCGATTCCGCAACCGGTCAAGCTCGATCTGGAGAAGGCGCGGGCTTATCTGAAGGAGGCTGGCGTGCCCGAAGGTTTTGCCACGACCTTCAGCTTCAACGTCGGCCAGGCCTCGACTGCCGAGCCGATGGCCGCCCTGGTTAAGGAATCGCTGGAGAAGATCGGTATCAAGGTCGATATCCAGAAGCTGCCAGATGCGCAGATGTCCACTGCGATCAATGAGAAGAAGCTGCCCTTCTTCACCGAAGGCATCGTCGCCTGGCTGCCGTCGACCGATTATTTCTATCGCAACTTCTACACCGGCAATCAGCGCTGGAACTATTCCTCCACGGACAATGCCGAGTTGGAGAAGATCGCGCAGGCGGCGCGCTTCGAGCCGGACAAGGCGAAGTACGAGGCGGAAGGCAAGGAGCTCAACGCCCTCCATTTCGAGCAAATGTTCCAGGTCCCGCTCTGGCAGCCGGCGCAGGACGCGGTGATGGCCGCCAATCTCGACGGCTATGTCTACCAATTCACCCGCCAGGTGGATTATCGTAACCTGAGCCGCAAATAGCAGCGGAGCTGGGAGCGCGGCGGAGACCATGGGCACGATCGGTGCAACTTTGATCCGGGCCGGGCGGCGGTTTCTCTCGTCGCTGCCGGCGCTGTTCGGCGTGCTGGTCTTCACCTTCCTCCTGATGCGGGTGTTGCCAGGCGATCCTGCCGTGTTCTTTGCCTCGGGTCCCAGTGCCGGCAAGGAGGAGATCGAGATCGTCCGCAAGCAGCTCGGGCTGGACCGGTCCTTGCCAGAGCAGCTCGGCATCTATCTCTACGATGTCGGCCGCGGCAATCTCGGTCGGTCCATGATGACTGGGCAGCCGGTCGCCAAGGACCTGCGGCAGCGGCTGCCGGCCTCGCTCGAGCTCACGCTGACCGCGCTCGTGATCGCGCTGATCGCGGCGGTGCCGCTCGGCGTGCTGGCCGCGCTGCGGCCGAACTCGCTGATCGATCACGGCGTACGGCTGTTCTGCTCGCTCGGTGTCTGCGTGCCGACCTTCGTCTCCGGACTGCTGCTGATCTATGTGTTCTACTATCTGCTGGGCCTTGCCCCCGATCCGACGGGACGGCTCGACATCTTCGCCTCGGTGCCGCCGGCGCGCACCGGCTTCCTGATGGTGGATTTCCTGCTCGCGGGTGACTTCGAGGGCTGGTGGGCCGCGGCACGTCAGTTGATGCTGCCGGCCTTCACGATGGCGCTGTTCGTGATCGCGCCGCTCGCCCGCATCACCCGCGCCTCGATGCTGGTGTCGCTCGGCAGCGATTTCGTGCGTACCGCGCGCTCGATCGGCCTGTCGCGCTGGCAGATCGTGGTGACCTATGCGCTGCGGAATGCAATCCTGCCCGTGATCACCATCGCCGGCATCGTGTTCTCGACCATGCTCGGTGCCAATGTGCTGGTCGAGAAAGTGTTCTCCTGGCCGGGCGTTGCGTCCTACGCGCTCGATGCGCTGTTGGTCTCCGACTATGCGCCGGTGCAGGGCTTTGTGCTATTGATGGCCAGCATCTTCGTCGTGGTCAATCTCCTGGTCGATGTGCTCTACGGCATCGCCGATCCCAGGGCGACGGTCGCATGAGCCTGACAGAAACATCGTCGGGGCTCCGTCACGCCGTGTGGGTGCTGCGCGGCAATCTCGTCACCGCGACCGCCGCCGCCGGGGCGATATTGCTGGCGCTGATCGCGATCTTCGGCCCCATGCTGGTGCCCTATGATCCCGTCGCTTCGGACGTGCCGCGCGCGCTGCAGCCGCCGAGCGCACTACACTGGGCCGGCACCGACCAACTCGGCCGCGATGTCTTCAGCCGATTGATCGTCGCCACGCGGCTTGATCTCGCCATTGCCGTGACGGCCGTCAGTGTGTCCTTCGTGATCGGCGCGGTGATCGGCTCGCTCTGCGGCTATGTCGGCGGCAAGCTCGATCGTGCGATCGGCCGGTTCGTCGACGTGCTGATGGCCTTTCCGCTGTTCGTGCTCGCCATGGCCATGGTCGCCGCGCTCGGCAATCGGGTCGAAAATATCGTCATCGCGACCGCGATCATCAATCTGCCGTTCTACATCCGCTTCGCTCGCGCGGAGGTAAACGTCCGCCGCAATCTCGGTTGGGTCGAGGCGGCGCGTGCCTGCGGCGACGGGCATGTCTCCGTCGTGCTGCGCTTCTTGCTACCCAACGTGCTGCCGGCGATGGCAGTGCAGATGTCGCTCAATCTCGGCTGGGCGATCCTCAATGCCGCGGGCCTCTCCTTCATCGGCCTGGGCGTCAAGCCGCCGACGCCGGAGTGGGGCATCATGGTCGCCGAGGGCGCGCGCTTCATCTCGACGGGCCGCTGGTGGCTGGTGTCGTTTCCGGGTCTGGCCCTGATGCTGGCCGTGCTCTGCTTCAATCTTCTCGGCGACGGGTTGCGCGATATCCTCGATCCGCGCATGCGCACATGATGTCGCCACTGCTCGAAATCGATAATCTCGGCGTGACGTTCTCGACCCGACGCGGGCTCGTCGAGGCGCTGCGGGGCGTCTCGCTGTCGCTGCAGTCGGGTGAAATGCTCGGCCTCGTCGGCGAGAGCGGGTCCGGTAAATCCGTGACCGGATTCGCGGTGACGGGCCTGCTCGACAAGGCGGGCCGCATCACGGCCGGTCGTGTCAAGTTCAAGGGCCAGGACATCACGCGCGCGTCGGGGGCGGAGCTCCGCAACTTGCACGGCGCCAACATGGCGATGATCTTCCAGAATCCGCGCGCCGCGCTCAATCCGATCCGTCCCGTCGGTGCCCAGATCTCCGATGCCATCCTTTCGCATCGGCGGCTCTCGAAACAGGAGGCGCGGGCCGAGGCGCTGAAGCTGTTGCACGCGGTGCAGATCCGCGATCCGGAGCGACGGCTGGACGCCTATCCGCACGAGCTCTCCGGCGGCATGTGCCAGCGCGTGATGATCGCGATCGCGATTTCCTGCAATCCATCGCTTCTGATTGCCGACGAGCCGACCACCGGCCTCGATGTTACGACACAGAAGGTGGTAATGGACCTTTTGGCGCGCGTCGTCGCCGAACGCGGCATGACGACAATCCTCATTACCCACGACCTTTGTCTCGCGGCACACTATTGCCGACGCGTAGTGGTGATGGAGCAGGGGCGGCTCGTGGAAGAGGGCGCGCCACAGACATTGTTTCGGGCGCCGCAGCACGCCTATACCAAGCGACTGGTTGCGTCATCGCCGACCGCGACATCGCGTGTCGGCGACCTCGTGCCGGCTGACGAAGCTCTGTCGGTTCTCGAGGTGAAGGAGCGGCCGACGCCCGCGCCGGGCACACCGCCGCTGCTCGACGTCCAGCACATCGTCAAGCGTTTTGACGACGGCGCCGCCGCAGTGGCGGATTTCTCGATGACCATGGCGGCGGGCGAGAGCGTCGGCCTGGTCGGTGAGTCCGGCTCCGGCAAGAGCACCACCGCGCGCATGATCTGCCGGCTGATCGATCCGAGCGAGGGCGATATCCTGTTCGACGGCTATTCGATAGCAAAGTTGCCGGCGCGCGATTTTCATCGCTCGTCGCTGCGCAAGGAGATCCAGATCGTCTTTCAGGATCCGCATGAGAGCCTCAATCCGCGCTTTACCGCGTTCGACTGCATTGCCCATCCGCTGCTGCGGCTCACCGGCCTGCGCCCAGGCGACGCGCTGCGTTCCCGGGTCGAGGAGTGCGCCGACCGCGTCGGTCTGCCGCGAGAATTGTTGTCACGCTTCCCGCATCAATTGTCGGGTGGCCAGAAGGCACGTATCGGCATTGCCCGCGCCATTGCGTGCCGGCCGCGTTTGCTGGTGCTCGATGAGCCTACTGCGGCGCTCGACGTCTCGGTGCAGGCCGTGGTGCTGCAGCTGCTCGACCGGCTTCGGCGCGAGGACAATCTCGCCTTCCTGTTCGTTAGTCACGACCTCAACGTGGTGCGCATGATGTGCAGCCGTACCATCGTGCTGCGCGCCGGCGGCATCGTCGAGCAGGGCGAGAGCCTCGCTCTGTTTACCAATCCGCAGACTGATTACACGCGCGAACTGATCGAAGCTATTCCACACATTGATTCGCCTACTTCGCTTCTGCCCGCCTGATTTCGTGATCTCGTGTTTCGTTGATGGGGGGCCGGCGCTCACGCAACCGGGACACGCATCGATGGTACGCGGTTCCCTGAGGTCGCCCGCTTCGATCAGCCTCTCCGACCGAGTTCGCAACGCGATTAGTCCCCGGCTCGGCCTCCGGCTACTTTCCGGCTCCTGTAGTCAAGCCGCTGACGATGTAGCGCTCAAGGAAAATGCCGACCAGGACGAGCGGTGCGATCGCCGCCGTCGACAGCGCCGCCATCGACCACCAATTGATGCCTTGCGAGCCGGTCTGGCTCGCCACCATAACGGGGAGCGTCTTCGCATCGGTGCTCGTGAGCAGCGCCGCGAAGAAATATTCGTTCCAGCACAGCACCAGCGAGAGAATGAATGCGGCCATCATTCCGGGGACAGCGAGCGGCAGAATGATCCGCAGAAAGGCACCCCAGGTCGACAGGCCGTCCACGAAGGCGGCTTCGTCGAGCTCGATCGGAATCGCATTGAACTGATCGCGCATGATCCAGATGACGATCGGAAGCACGGTCAGCGTGTAGAGCAAGACAAGGCCAAGTCGCGTGTCGAGCAGGGCCAATGCCTTGTAGAGGACGAGGAACGGCAGCGCGAGCACGACCGGCGGCAGGATCAGCTGGGACATGAAGAAGAACAGGATGTCATCGTTGCGCATCCAGGCGAACTTGTAGCGGAAGCGGCTCAGGCCGTAGGCCGCCAGAGATCCGAGGATCAGTGCCAGCAAGGATGCGCCGACCGAGGTGATGATGCTGTTGACGAAGCGATTCGCGAATTCGGAGCGTGCCGTCGAGGTTCCGAACAGTGTATCTGGCGACAGGCCGAGCGAGCGCCATCCCTTCCAGTCCGGCTGAAAATCGACCCAGGGAACCAAGTGGGCTTGCGTCACATCGACCGCCGATTTGAACGACGTCGTGACGGTCCAGTAGATCGGGAACAGGCAGATAATCGTCCAGAACAGGAGTGCTGCGTAGATCAGTACGCGGCTTAGCGTCCGCTTTGCGCGGGGGGCCGCCGGACGCCTCTGAACGGGCTTCAATGCCAAGGTCGATCTAGTCAATCGAGAAACTCCGTTTGAAGCGCTAGACGATCTTCTGCGTCCAGCGCTTGGACAGGCGCAGCAGGACGGTCAGGAGCACGATGATCATAAGCAGGTAAACCATAGCGAGCGCTGTGCCGTATCCGACGTTCGAGCGGTCGCGGTAGACGCGGTAGATGAAGCTCGACACCGTGTCGGTTGCGCCTCCCGGCCCGCCAGCGGTGACGTTGATCACGAGGTCGGCGAGCTTCAGCTTGAAGATGATGCGGATAATGAGGACGGTGATGCTCACCGGCAGCATGATCGGAAACGTGACGTGCCAGAACGACTGCCAGCCATTCGCGCCGTCGACTTTGGCCGCCTCCTGCACCTCCTTCGGCATCGCCTGCAGGCCTGCGAGAAGGATGATCATGATGAAAGGGATCGACACCCACGCGTCCATCGCCTGGATGCTGAAGCGCGCCATCCACGGCGAGGCGAAGAAGGCCGGGTTGTCCCAGCCGAGATAGCGCGCCAGCGTCGCCGCCGGTCCGAAGCGATATTCCATCAGCGACTTGCCGATCATCCAGCTCACGGCGACGGGGCTGAGCATCATCGGTAGCAGGAAGACCACGCGGAAGAATTTTCGCGCACGGATCTCGGCGCTGAGCAAGAGCGCCAGTCCGAACGCGATCGCGTATTCGCCAAGCACTGCGGCGGTGTAAAAGACCATGTTGCCGAGCGCATTCCAGTAATAGGTGTCGTTCAGCATGCCCCTGACGTTGTCGAAGCCGCTGAATCGCGGCCCTTCGATCGAGCTCAGATTCCAGTCGAGAGAGGCGATATAGATCCCGAAGATCGTCGGGAAGATCACGACGGCGACGGTGAAGAACACCGCCGGCAGCAGGAACAGCGCGCGCTGGCCACGTTCGCCGCGGGTCAGAACTTGTCCGATGCCAAACGCAACGGCCCAGACGGGATAGGCGATGAGGATCGGCCGCCAATCGGAAAATCCGGCAGTCGACGTGCCGGTCGTATGCAAGATCTGAATGAAGAGGACAAGCAGGAAGCCGAGAGACGCCAGCAGGACGAGCGCGCGGCCGGCGATCTTCCTGCTGCCGCGTGCGCGCTTCGCCGCGGGCTGGTGGTGCAGGTCGTCGCTCACGGGTACGGAATTCTGCATCGAGATGAGCCGCATTCTGTGCCGGCTCTGTCGCCGGGCAAGTCTTCGGCTGGCGCCGGATGCGCCAGCCGAAGGGGATGGCTTCGCGCAAGCGCCGCTATACGCCGAGCGAGGCCTTGTAGAGCCCGATCTGCCGCTCGCGGCCGATCTGGTCGGTCAGCTTCTCCCAGGCGGCGGCGATATTGTTCGCGCCGGTTTGCGCGTCAACCTTGCCGGCGAAGATCTTGGTGAGCTCGTCTTCCGCGATACTGTAGTACTGGAAAATGCCGGGGATGCGCGGCTCTACGGCGCGGTTTGGATGATTGTAGGAGGCGAGCTGCGAGTTCAGGTAGGAGGTGATGTATTTGCGGTCATAGCCCGCCGCCACCCATTCGTCGTACAGGAAGTGGCTGGTGCGGTGTGCCTGGAAGCCCGAAGGATACATCACCATCCAAAGCGACAGATCCTTGCCGCCGAGATGCGCGGCCGCGCTCCACGCCGCCTTATGCTTCTTCTCGTCGCCATTGACCCGCGCCATGACGTAAACGCCCCAGCCGAGATAGGCGCAGTTCGGCGCATGGTTCGGGCCGCTCGAGAGCTTGTCCCACTTTCCGGTCTTGGAGTTGTAGACATCGTCCGAGCCCGGCAGGATGTCGAAGGCGACGACGTCGCCGATGACGGAGGTGTCGCTCGCCTTCGCGACTTGGCCGATGTCGCCCCACCAGGGGATCATCGAGCCGATGCCGGCGAGGAACTGCTGGAAGCCGGTCGTGTTCGGATCGGCATTGAGCTGATCGGCAGGTTCGAACGGCAGCGCGTCAATCACGTCCTGGATGGCGCGGACCCAGGCCGGATTGTTGATGCGCGGCTTCATCGTGTCGATGTCGAACAGCCAGGCCTTGTCGTCGGGATGCTTGGCATAGGCCGAGGCGCGGCTGCCGAGGAAATAGAAGCCGAACCCGCCCCAGGGCTTTGGCGCGTCGAGATAGCCGAACGCGTTCTGGTTCTTGATCTTCTTGCCCTTGAGGAATTTCGTCACTGCCTGCACCTGCTGCCAGGTTTTTGGCACGCCCCAGTCGGTCGAATTCCCAGCGTCCTTCCAGGCCTTGGCAAGGGTTGGGTCGGAGAAGATGTCGGTGCGGTAGTTGAAGTTGTGGCAGTCGCCGTCGATGGTGACCCGATAAGTCTTGCCGTTCCAAGTTCCAACCGGCGGCTTCAGGTAATCGACATAATCGTCAACATCTATCTGCTTCTTGACCCAGTCCGGCATCTCCGACGCCAGTCCCTTGCCACAGACGTCGCCCTCGAACGGCGCTCCCATCTCGAGGATATCGAAGTCGACCGTGCCGGTCGCGATCGCCTGTTGCAGGCGTGGGTTGTAGTCGGCCTGCGCCAGATCAATCCAGGATATCCTTGCGCCCGTATAGGCCTCCCACGGCTTCAGGAAGCCGCGGAACAACAGATTATGCAGATTCTGATTGTTCAGTCCCATGAAGGAGAGCTCGACACCTTTGAACTCGCCCTCCTTGATGCTGGCCTTGGTCGGGCCAAGGCAGAGCTCACCGACCTTTTGCCAGTCGGCGTCGGTCGGAGCACCCTTGCCGACGCCTGGAATTTTCGTGATCTCGGCGCGCAGATTGGCTTGCGCGAATGCAAGCTCGGAGAAGGCGCCAAGCGCGCCGCTTGTGCCAAGTGCGGCGGCTCCGGCCGCGCTCTTGAGCACCGTGCGCCTGCTGGGGTGCATTGCGGGATGCTGATCATGCTCTTGCTGCTTCACCACGAAATCCTCCCGTTTTTTGACGTTGCTTATGTCAAAGTCTTGGTCAGGTCAGATTGGGCTGCCGAAGCACCGTGGAGAAGTGACGCTCGCGGAAGTTCATGTCGCGGCGGCGGTGCGGGAAGCCGTGTCGAGTATGCAACGGCACCGATCAATGTCAACGAATCCGCGCAAAGCGGACGCGGTCGACCGCATGCGATGCAAACGATGCTGTCGATCTTGCGCTGCAGTAGCCTATCATGTGTGAGCTGGCTCCAGCGAAGGATGTCGCGTCGCCGTCACATTTGCGCCGAATGCGTCGCGCAGCCCGTGCCGCCGCCAATGCCTTGGCGCGACTTAAGTCGCATCAGGCGGGATCACGCCCTTCTTGAAGATGAAGCAGCCATAGAAGCGCCGTTCGCCGGTCTGGACCACGCAGTAGGACTTTTTTGCAAGCTCGTAGAAGGCAAACCGCTCGATCGACGCCAGCGGAAGCGAGCGGCCTTCGGCGACATCGATCTCCTTCTGCACCTCGGCTTGCACGGCCGGGATTTCGTTCGGCTGCCCAACGATCTCCATGCGCAACGCCGGCTTGTCGACAAAGGAATCGAGCGGCAGCACCGACAGGATCGCGCGCGCGGCGCGGCCCGCGCTGACGTTATCAATGCGGAGTAGCTTTCCGAGGGCGGTCTGGCGGGCGACGGAGTCGGCCGGGAAATTCGTATCGCAGAGCACGAGGTCGTCGCCATGCCCCATGGACCGCAGCGCATAAAGCACATCAGCATTCAGAACAGGATCGATCGACTTCAGCATGGCGCGCCTCCCTTGAAATGCTCAGGCCTCTCTGATCGGCCCAATATCCGACGTCTCCGCGCTGTCGTCCATATCGACCGCTCGGCATGGCCTTCAATGCCGACCAGATCGCGCTGTTCCGAGCCATGATGACGAGCAAGGAGCTGACGCGCAGTATGATGGCAATCGCCGCCTCATCGCTGTTTGTCCCTGCCTCGGGTTGCCGGACTTGCCCGACCACAACGTGTGCACCGGGAGACCAAGAAAAATCTAGTGATAGCGAGTTTGAGCAGTCGAGGCTCGACGCGATCGAATTGACGAGCAGTGCAGCGACCGAGAAGCTGATCTCGTTTGTCGGCATGGTGAGCGGACCCGCGTTGGTGTCGTTCAGCGTAACGGAAAAGAATGTGATCTCGGGGGAGGTGCTGGACCCCGGCTCCAAACGGCAAATGGTCCCCCAGCTCGAGCTCAAGGAGTTCCAGAATCTCGCCTCCAGCTTGATTATCGTTGCTCTGTACCGCGCCTAATAGAGATGCCGGGGACAGTACAACTTTCGCTGCACTCCGACTGGAAAGCGGCTCGTGCCCGTGGAGGAGCCGTCCACAGCATCAAGAGCGGACCTCCGAGCTCCCCGTGCGGACCGGATTTTCTTGGTTTGGTTTGCAGGTGACGGAAAGCGCGACCCGCGCGGGCTTGTCCGCGCTCCTCATCCGCGAGACACTCTGTCGCAGAACCATTCGTTTTGCCGGAGGACTAACCTCTAGGCGGAAATCTACCGTTCGCAATGTCGAACGGCGTGCAGCGGGGTGATTCTGCGCCGCGTCGGTTGCAAGAGCCGTGGGCGTGGCCGCCCCTTCTGCTGATCCGTCCAAGAGCATGACAGCTGACTGCCGAAATTCTGACCGCTAGTCACGGAGGATGCCATGACGGAGATCCGGCTGGCCTCGCTGCAGGGCGGGGCGATTACGCTTGAAAGCGATGCAATTGCTGCCCTTCGCCAAACCTTGCGAGGCAACGTCTGTCTGCCCGAGGAGCCGGGCTATGACGAAGCGCGCACGATCTGGAATGCGATGATCGACCGCCACCCAGGCGCGGTCGTGCGCTGCAGAGGGACCGCAGACATCATTCGTGCCGTACGGCTTGCGCGTGAGCACGGCCTCTTGGTCGCTGTGCGCGGCGGCGGCCATAACATCGCGGGCAACGCTGTTTGTGACGGCGGGCTCCTGATCGATCTTTCGCTGATGCGCTCCGTCCGGGTTGATCCATTTCACCGCACCGCGCGCGTGGACCCGGGGGCAACGCTTGGCGACTTTCGACAAGGAGGCGCAAGCTTTCGGCCTTGCTACCCCGCTCGGGATCAACTCGACGACCGGCGTTGCAGGATTGACGCTGGGCGGCGGCTTCGGGTGGCTTAGCCGCAAGTTCGGGCTTGCCGTCGACAACCTGATCTCGGCCGACGTGGTGACGGCCGAAGGCGAGCTCGTCCGGGCAAACATCGCCGAGAAGACCGACCTGTTCTGGGCGCTGCGCGGAGGCGGAGCCAATTTCGGGGTGGTGAGTTCGTTCGAGTTCCGCCTGCATCCTGTTGGTCCGATGGTTCTGGCCGGACTCATCGTCCATCCCTTTGCGCGGGCGAGGGAGCTGCTCGCGGGCTATCGCGATGTCGCCGCGAGGGCGCCCGACGAACTGACGGTGTGGGTGGTGCTCAGGCAGGCACCGCCGCTGCCGTTCTTGCCCGCTGAGGTTCACGGCAAGGAGATCGTCGCGTTCGCCGTCTGCTGTACGGGAGATGAGAACGAGGGCAAGCGTGCATTGGAGCCGTTGCGCGCGCTCGGAGAGCCGATCGCAGACGTGATCGGCATGCAGCCCTTCGCGGCTTGGCAGACCGCGTTTGACCCACTTCTCGCGCCCGGCGCCTATAATTACTGGAAGTCGCACAATTTCGTTGAACTCAACGACGGTCTTCTCGATACGCTGGTGAGCCATACGACAAGCCTGCCGACCGGGGAGTGCGAGATTTTCATCGGTCAGCTTGGTGGCGCCACCAGTCGCTTGGCCGTCGACGCCACGGCGTTTCCTCACCGCGATGCGAAGTTTGTCATGAACGTTCACACGCGATGGCGCGATCCGGCGGATGAGCAACGTTCGGTCGCCTGGGCGCGCAGGCTCTTTGCTGAGACTGCGCCTCACGCAACCGGCGGCGTCTACGTCAACTTCATGCCGGAGGACGAGACCGATCGCGTAGCCGGCGCCTACGGCCCGAACTACGCTCGTCTTGCCGCGCTGAAGGCCAAGTACGATCCCAGCAACCTGTTCCGGCTAAACCAGAACGTCAGGCCGGCCGCTGCACAGCGACCGGCCGCCTGACAAGAGGAGGAGGGGATCCGTAATCGAGGGGGCTACGGAGACGAAGTTGGACATCGGAGAATGGCTGCGCAGCCTGGGCCTGCAATCCTATGAGCAGACGTTCCGCGACAACGGAATTGACCTTGAGATCCTGCCCCACCTGACGGTTGAAGATCTCAAGGAGATTGGAGTCCTGGCTGTCGGCCACCGGCGGAAGCTCCTCGATGCAATCGACCTGCTACCAGCGGACCTGGCGGCGGCGCGGCCCTCCGCGTCGGTGGAGCGCCGTCAGCTCACGCTCATGTTCGTCGACCTCGTCGGCTCGACCGACCTCAGCCGCCGTCTCGATCCCGAGGAGTTGCGCGAGGTCATGCGGGCCTACTCGAACACGGTGGCGGGAGAGATTGCGCGACTGGAGGGCCACGTCGCGAAGTTTCTGGGAGACGGCGTGCAGGCCTATTTCGGCTGGCCGCGCGCAAGCGAAGATGCGGCAGAGCAAGCTGTCCGGGCGGGACTTGCGGTCGCAACAGCGGTCAGCGGCATGTCGTCAGGTGCAGGAGGCCTGCTGGCAGCACGCGTCGGCATCGCCACCGGGCTTGTCGTGGTGGGTGATCTGCTCGGGGAAGGTGCTGCGAAGGAGGAAGCAATCACTGGGGAAACGCCTAATCTCGCGGCCCGTCTGCAACAGGTTGCGGAGCCCGGTACGGTCGTTATCGCCGACAGCACGCGCCGCCTGGTCGGCGATCTCTTCGACTTTATTGAGCTCGGTTCCCTTCGGCTCAAGGGCTTTCCCGATCCGGTGCAAGCTTGGCGTGTCATCGGCGAAGGCCGGGCAGAGAGTAGGTTCGAGGCTTTGCATGGAGCCCACGTCACGCCACTCGTCGGGCGCAGCGAGGAGCTCGATTTGACGCTGTCACGGTGGCAGCTTGCCAAAGGAGGGGCTGGACAGGTCGTCTTGATTTTTGGCGAGCCAGGAATCGGAAAATCACGATTGGTGCTCGCGCTGCGAGAACGGCTGCAGGCCGAACAAATCGCGCTCGTTAGCTACGCCTGTTCGCCGCATCACCTAAACAGCCCGCTCTTTCCCTTCATCTCGCAGCTTGAGAGGGAGGCGCAGTTCGCACCTGAGGATGCCGCGCAAACACGGCTCAAGCGCCTCGAATTGCTCCTTGGCGAAAACGGCGAAGGGCTGTCTAGCGATGCAATCCAGCTTGTTGCCGATCTGCTCGGCATTCCAACTGAGAGGCCGAGCACCCAGCCGGAGATGTCGCCGCAGCAAAGGAAGGCGCTCCTGTTCCGCACCTTCCTGGCCCGACTCGATCGACTTGCCGCTCGCGGCCCGGTGCTGATGGTGCTTGAAGATGCGCACTGGCTCGATCCCACCTCGCGCGAGTTGTTCGACCAGATCGTGGATCGTCTTCAGGACCTGCCAGTGCTGCTCGTGGCCACGTTCCGCCCGGAACTCCCGCCACCATGGATCGGGTTTCCGCACGTCACGTTGCTCATGCTAAACCGCCTGCCACAGGCGCAGGTGGTTGCACTTGTCGACCGGATCACCGAAGGCAAAGCGCTTCCCGCCGAGGTCCTCGACCAGATTCTGGCGCGGACCGAGGGTGTGCCGCTCTTTACCGAGGAGCTCACGAAGGCCATTCTTGAAGCCGGGATCCTCCGCTACACCGGCGCTCGCTACGTGCTCGCCGGCGCATTCCCGTCCTTGGCGATCCCGGCGACGCTGCACGATTCGTTGATGGCGCGGCTTGACCGTCTTGCTCCGGTCAAGGAGGTCGCCCAGATCGGAGCCTGTATCGGCCGTGAGTTCGATCACGAATTGCTTGCTGCGGTCGTGTCGATGCCAGGCGGGGAGCTTGCCGCGGCGCTTGAGCGCCTGGTAGCGGCAGAGCTCGTTTTCCGGCGCGGCCTCGCGCCTGCCGCGACCTATGTCTTCAAGCACGCCCTGGTGCGCGATGCCGCCTACGAAAGCCTGCTCAAGCGGCGCCGCCAGGAGCTGCACGCGCGGATTGCCACATCGATCGAAGCGCTCTTTCCGCAACTTGTCGAAGCACAGCCGGAGCTGGTCGCTCGTCACTTTGGCGAGGCGGGATTGGCCGAGAAGGCCATTCCATACTGGCTGAGGGCCGGCCGCCTCGCAGCCGCCCGATCGGCGAATATGGAGGCAATTGCCCATCTGAGATCGGGGCTGAGTGCGCCCAAGCACTTCCTCCTGGAGCATCACGCTCGCGCTTCGAGCTTGCCCTGCAGCTTGGGCTCGGCGGCCCGCTGATTGCAACAAAAGGATTTGCTTCGCGCGAGGCAGAAGCGGCGTTCCAGCGCGCACAGGAGCTCAGCCGCGAGCTGCAGAGCGAGGCTGATCTCTCCGCCGCGTTGAAGGGGCTCGGCCACGTCTACCACGTGCGCGCCAACCTGCGCGAGGTCACAAGCCTCGTCGAGGAGACGGAGGCGTTAGCGAAACGAAGCGGTGATCCCGTGCGTCAAGCCGAAGCCGATCATCTTGCGGGAGTGCTCTCATTCCACCTCGGCCAGTTTCAATTCTCGCGCGACCGGTTCGAGAGAAGCGCACAAGCCGGCGAATACCGCGGTCGCTATTATTCCGAGGTCTACGGAATTGATATGAGCGTATTCTGCCGCGCCTACATGAGCCATTGCGATTGGCATCTCGGCTATCCCGTTCGTAGCCTTGGGATTGCTGAGAAAGGGCTCGCCGTCGCGCGTGAGATTTCACATCCATTCAGCATCGCGCTCGCGCTCAACTATCTGGCGATGCTATATCAATTCCGGCAAGAGCCCGATGCCGCACTGAAAGCAGCTGCAGAGTCACGCGACATCTGCACCGAGTACCGCTTCGACTACTATGGCGCATGGGCCAGCCTCGTTCGCGCCTGGGCGATCGCTGAATCCGGCAGGCTTGAGGAAGGTCTTGCGGACTTTGATGCGGGGCTTGAGGATTTCCGGCGTACAAGTGCGGGGCTACGTATTCCGCACCATCTTGGCTTGCTCGCGGCGCTTCATCGCAAGGCTGGAAACGCCATGGCCGGGCTTCGGGTCATCGACGAAGCGGTGGCAATTGCGGACGCCAGTCTCGAGAGCTGGTGCGCCGTCGAACTTCACCGGGAGCGCGGTGAACTGCTGTTGCTGGCAGCCGGGGAGGAGGCCGAAAATCAAGCGGACGCGGAATTCCAGGCCGCGAGTGAAATTGCCGCTGTCCAGGGTGCAAGGCTGCCCGAGCTTCGCGCAAGCGTTGCGCGCGCCAGACTCCAGGCGGCACGCGGCATGCGGCGAGAGGCGCGCGACGCTCTTGTGCCGATCTACAGTTGGTTCAGCGAGGGCTTGGAAACACGCGATCTCGTGGAAGCGCGCAAGTTGCTGGCAGACCTGTGACGAAGTTGCCGCAATAGCGCCCCATCTCCCCGTCCGCTAGCGCGCCGCGCCATCGTTCTGCGATGCGGTGATCAGTTCGGTAAGGGTTGTGCGCTGACCTGGGCTGAGCAGCAATCGGGGAAGATTTCATCCGCCGGCTGTCGCTCGGCGAGATGACAAAACGGGCTTTCCGCATGGTCTGGAGCCGGACCGGCCCGCCCAGGCAGATGCCGGGCAACCTTCCGCGCTTAATAAGCGCTTAACGCTTTTGCGCAACAGATAGATCACCAGCGCGGAATTAGTCCTAGTTACGATTGCGAGCCGAGCTCCCGAGGGAGGGGAATCGGATGGGACTGCTTTTTGTTGGAGTGCTGGCAGGAATTCTGGTCGGCTTTGGCTGGTTCGCGCCGTCCCGAGGATATTTCCTTGGTTGTGCGGCGCGACCCTGTTTCGACAGGGTTGCAGTCGCCCGACCCGCAGAGCCAACGCCGGCGGCATTGGCGCCAACTCCTGCGATTGTCAAATCGAATTCTGCAACCTCGGCAAAGTCCGGCAAGAGGCCATCCCCGAAGAGACGCGGATCGGCCGATCTCGCCAAGGCGGCTGCCCCGCGCACGAGGATCAGCGACCCGGCGCCCGAACGCCCGGCGGCAAGGTCAGATACTGTCCTGGACAGGGCAAAGGTCACGATCGCATCGAAGATGGACGATCCAGGATCGGCCGAGTTCAGCGATATGAAGCGCGCAATGCGATTGAACATGTTTGGGCGCGCTGTGGATACGATTTGCGGTCGTGTGAAAGGAAGAAACGCGTCAGGCGACGAGACTGGAGAGAAACCGTTTCTGTATCTCGTGAAGGAGGATGAAGCATACGTCGTCGACGGCAAGTCGGGGTCGGCGGCGTCAACCGCGTATCGAAATATCTGCAATTGAGGGGATGCGTCGACCGCGCCACGGTGCGGCACGCGTCCATGTGATTTGAGCGGAAAGAATTTCCACCCGGGCGTCAGACTATCCCGCAGTGGATACGATCCTAATGTTGGCACTGCGCGTGACGATGCATTCAGGATGAATGCCGCAACGGGAATACACAGCACGGATCGTGGGACTGTGGCAGAGATTCTTTTCATTCCGAGGAAATCATGGATGACCTAACCAACTTCTCAAAACGGCTCAATGGATCGCTTCACTTGCCGGTTCTGGTGATCATCGAGCCCCTTCTATTGCCTCGCACATGCATTCTGAACGTCTTCAGGCGGGAATTGGCCGAATTCGAGATCCTTGACATGGCAACGGTCCAAAGCCTGGACAGCGCGTCAGCTCGCGATGTTCGTCTGGTGTTGCTGAGTATCGCGGACAAGCCTATCGGCGATCCCTCGGTTGAGGACGATCTCGCCTTCGTCGCGGAGTGCTGTCCCAACGCGGCCATTGCAATCCTGTCAAACCATGACGACGAGCCGACCGCGCAGGCCGCGATGCAGCGGGGTGTGCGCGGTTTTCTCCCCACCTCGCTGCCAATAGAGGTCGTCATCGCCGGCCTGCGCCTTGTTCTTGTCGGAGGCTGCTACAGGCCGTTGCCCATCGCTGGAATAAACAGGATACCGGGTTTCGAGCCACCGGATGCGCGTCGGTTCGCGTCCGCATATCTGACGAACGAAGCAGCCAGGGCGGCTATCGACAGGAGCTTGACCGATTTCACGCCTCGAGAGCAGCAGGTTCTGGCGGAACTGGAGCTCGGCCTGCCCAACAAGCTGATCGCCGCCAAAATGAACCTCTCGGAGAGCACCGTTAAAATGCACATTCAGCATATCATGAGGAAATGTGCCGCTCACAATCGCACGGAAGCGGTCCTCCGCTGGCGCGGCCGGTTGCCCGCGCAGAGTCGCGATCACGATCCGGGCGCGGCCTCAACGCCGGAGACCTAGTCACGGGGAGCTGAATCAATCCTCCCTGAATGCACCGCGGAAGCTGTCGAGCAGGGGGCTCAGCGCGTAAAGTGCAACGGTGCCGCGCCCCGTGGTGATGAACACTTGAACGGGCATACCGGGAACGATCTGGATGCCATTTGCAGCCATCTGTGCGTCGTCGATCCGAATCCTGGTCGCGTAGTATGGCTGGTCGGTACGCTTGTCGAGGAGCCGGTCCGCGGATACGTGCACGACGGTTCCCTTCAGGCGCGGCACGCGACGCTGATTATACGGTACGAGATGCACCTCGGCATTGAGGCCGGGATGCACCACGTCGATGTCCTCCGGCCGCAGGCGGGCGGTCACGATGAGGCGGTCTTGCCGGGGCACCAGGTCCATGAGCGGAGCGCCAGCCCCGATGACGCCGCCGGTCGTATGAATCCGCAGGTCTGTTATCACGCCGTCCTCGGGCGCCTTGACCTCCGTTCGGGTTAGTTGGTCCCTGGCCGCAAGCAACCGTTCGCGGAGTTGGAATATCTGGTTCTGTGCTTCGCGAAGCGATTGTGCGATCTCGTTCTGCCTTTCGCTCTCGAGCTTGAACAAATTTGCCTGCGACTCGTTGATGACCTGCTCGGCGCGGGAAATCTGCGCCGCGATCTCACCACGACGTCCCTCAACGTCGGCCAGTTCACGCTGCAGATTCAGAAGCCGTGGCCGCCGTTCGAGTCCCTTGTTGACGAGGGTCGTGACCATATCGAGTTCTTCCCGGACGATGTCGCTTCGCTGCCCGGTGGCGCTCTCCTGAGCCTTGAGACCTTCGATCTCCTTCTCGACCTGATGCCTCCGCTCGCGAATGACCGCAAGCTGCGACTCGTGAACCTGCCGGCGTGCCTGGAAAATGAACTGCTGCGCCGACAGCGCAGCGGCCGCTGCCCCATTCTGTTGGCTGTCCTGCTCCAGCGTGCTCGGGACTGCGATCCTCTCAAATCTCTGCTGCTCGGCCTGAAGCCGCGCGGCACGAGCAATTGCATCCCACAACTGGCCTTGCAGACTTTGCACCCCCGAATCGGCGCGGGTGTCGTCCAGCGTGATCAACGCTTGTCCGCTTCGCACGACATCGCCGTCCGAAACCAGGATCCTCCTGACAATACCGCCTTCCAGATGCTGAATTGTCTTGCGGTTCGATTCCGATTCCACGACGCCGGACGCGATTGCGGCGCTCTCAAGTGGCGCGAAGCTCGCCCATGTGCCAAGCCCAAGCATGAAGCCGAGCACCAGCAGATTGCCCGCGAGGGTGATCCCGCGAAGCCTGGCGCGCGGAGAGACCGGTGTGGGGGTCGAGCACCATGGAAACTCGAGAGGCTCGAAATCGTCGATTGCGGTGACAACGTCTCCAAGTCGCCCGGCGAGCGGGGGGCGTACGGGTGTTCGCGTGATCTGGTCCCAGATCATGGGAAGTTGCGAGACCGCGGGAAGCTTCCAGCTTGTGGGAAAATGCCAGATCATGGCGCAACTTGCGACGTAACCTGGGGCCGAGCCAGGTGCCGTTCAAAGATTTCCTCGCTGTCGCCGAACGCGACGACCGCACCGTCTTCCATGATGGCGATCTTGTCCGTGGCTGCGAGGAGACCCATCCGGTGAGTGACGACGACCAGGACGACATTTTCGCGCTTCATGCGCTCGATGGCATCCAGCAGCATTCGCTCGCCCCCGTAGTCGAGGCTGGCGTTCGGCTCGTCTAGAACAACGAGGCGCGGACTGCCGAAAAAGGCTCGGGCCAGACCGAGGCGCTGCCGATATCCGCGCGAGAATGATTTTTCACTGTGAACCACCGTGTCGTACCCGAGCGGTAGGCGCATGATCGCCTCATGGATTCCGACGAGCTTGGCCGCATCGACGACCTTCCGCCGATCGACAGCATCAAGCCGCGCGATGATGTCGTTTATGGTGTCGCCGAGCAGATTGATGTCCTGGGGCAGATATCCCAGATGTTGGCCGCTTCGTTGCTCGCGAAGCAGCGAGACGTCGGTATTATCGAGGCGGACACCGCCATGCGTTGGCACCGACAGCCCGGCGATCACTTGGCCAAGCAGGGACTTGCCAGAACCGGACGGACCGATAATGCCAAGGCACTCTCCGGGCGCGAGGCTGAACGAGACATCTTTCAGCAGAAAGTGGTCGGGCCCCGGTAGCTTTACACCAACGTTATCGACGAGGAGACCGCTCCGCGCTTGTTGCGGCGAGATCTCCGTATCCTGCTGCTCGGTGGCGGGGAATGCGGCGAGAAGAGCGCCGAGCCGCTGACAGGCACTCACGGCCGTAACGAGCGATTTCCAGCCTGCGATTGCACTCTCGACTGGCGCGAGCGCCCGGCTGAACATCAGCGTAGAGGCAAAGATGATCGCCGGACTTTTCCCGTGATCAAGGACGAGCCACGCGGCTGCTCCCATGATCAGGACTTGCGAGAGCGCGCGGACCGGTTTGGTGGCAAGCATCACGATCTCGCCTCGGCGGAGTGCCTCATCGTGCTCTTTGCGGGCGTCCTGCGCGTCGTGGTAGATCGCTCGCGCTGCACTATCGAACATTCCCATGGCGCGGATCATGTGGACGTTGCCGGCGGCAGCCTGAAGGCGACCGTAGCTTCTGGACAGCGCAGCGCTGGATTTGAGCAGAACGTTCTCGGTCACCAGATCTCCGACAACCGTGAGAGCGAACAGGAAGGCCACGCAGCAGGCGCCCACTACGCCAAGCAGGGGATGGATCAGAAAGAGGACCAGGAGGAATAGGGGCGCCCAGAGCGCGTCGAACAGCATCGGACATGCGCCGGACTCCACGAACTGGCGCAGGATCGTGAGATCCCGATATGCGTCCGAGGCCCGCGTCCAATCGCTGCGAAGCGCGGATTCGAGGCTGGCCGAAAGTACGCAAGCACGAAGCCGATCGTCGAGCCAGGAGCCAAGCCGGCCCAGGACGGCACGCCGCAATGCATCGAACACGCCGCCGACTACGACCGTGATCGCGACAATGAGCGTGAGCAGAAGCAGTGTGTCGCCGCTCCGGCTCGACAAAACCCTGTCGTAGATCTGAAGAAGGTAGATGGAGGGCGCAAACAGAAGCAAATTGTAGCTGCAACTATATGCGAATACGAGACCAAGCGGCCCCGCGCAGGACCAGAGGGCCGCGTGCAGCGGCGTACGGATTGGCGGCAGGATGGGCAATCGCATGGGCGGCACCAGCATGATCGTCACCGCCTGAAATCGAGGTCCGGCGCACTTGCCCGACGGCCAATGCAATCTGGCAACAGCATCACGGGGGCATTGACGTGAAATCCAGGACCGGCGGCGGTGACCGCCGGTCTCGCCAGTCGGACGAGCCGCTGGTTAGAGCGTATCGAGATGGAAGGTCACTCCTCCACCCCACGCGAAGTTGCCGTCTCCACCATCGCCGCCGATGCCAGCCACGACTTCCTGGTGCTGGTCCACAATGAGCTTGTTGATCTGGGTGGCATCCGTATTGGCGTATACCTTGGAGGTATCGTGGCCGCTGTAGGATTTCTGGCTTCCATTCGACTCGGCGTCTCCGCCATGGGCCTTGGAAAACCATGAGGCCTTGGTGTTTGCGCCCCCGGCGTCCCAATCCGCCGTCTGTTTGACGTGATCGCCGGTGTTCACATGCACATCGGCACCGTCGGCTTTGTTGGTTGGATCGAAGTTGAGAGTCGGCTTGCTGATGATGGCTCCCTTGAAAGTACCGTCGCCGCCATTTCCGGCACTTTGACCACCGGTGTTGATCGATTTGAAGTCGATCGTATCCGTGATGTTGATTGCCTTTGGCATCATTTGAGGCCTCCGTCGTTCTGTTGGCTGTCGTGCAACATCCATCCCGATCAGGCGGACGCGCGCGGCAAGTCTGATCCGCCCGTGCGCGAGTGCGATAGATGTCAAATCGGATACAATCCGGCTTTGTCGGCCTACGTACGAAAGTACGCCGTTCGTCAGGCGAGGGTGCCTCTACGCGGGGCTTTGCAGGCGAGGAGTAGCAACTGCACGTGCCGCCATGCGATCGATCGTGCAAGCGGTACGAAGTGTCGCGCTATGCCACCAGGTGAAGATCTGACAAGAGATGCGCGGCATCGCCAGCTAGCGCAAGATTGCCATAGCCGCCGTCCCCGCCAACTCCGGCGATCTGAACCGCACTCTGGTCGATGTGCACGTTGTTGACCTGATCGGCCACGGCCGTCGAATGTGGACCTGCGATGGCTATGTTAATGGGCGCATAGATCGCGACGCTGACATCGATCAGACTGCCGGCAAAATAGCCGTTGCCGCCATTGCCTGCGCTGTTCGAGCCGGTCGCGATCGTGTCGGAGCCGCCCCACAGATTATGGGAGAGAAGGTTTACGTTGCCGCCCGCTGCGGCGTTGTCGTTGCCGCCGTGTCCGCCAATGCCGGCGATCTGAACCGCGGATTGATCCACGGAAACATCATTTGTCTGGACCGCGTAAGCGCTGGAGCCATAGCCAGCGATCGCGATGTTGATCGGATTGTACAGCACGAACGAGGTATGGACGAGCTCCCCGTAAAACGCGCCGTCCCCGCCATTGCCGGCCTGGCTCCCGCCGGTTTGAACGTCCCAGGCGCTCACTTCGTTGCTTGATCCCCAGCTAGGGTCGAGCGTGAGGATGCTACCGCCGGCGGCCACATTGCCATGTCCGCCATTTCCGCCGACGCCCGCGATCTGCGTGACCGATTGATCGATGTCGACCGTGTTCGATTGACTTGCATGAGCTGAGCCGCCCGAGCTCGCCAACGCAATGTTGATCGGATGATAGATCACCACAGGAGCGTCCACTAACGCACCGGAGAAATAGCCGCTGCCGCCGTTACCGGCACTGTTGTCGCCGCTGGCGATCACATTCGTCCAAGAGGAAGTACTGACGCTCCCTCCCGATGCAATATTTTCACTGCCGCCATGTCCGCCGACGCCGGCGATCTGAAAGGCGGATTGATCGACGTTCAAGTTGTTGGACTGGTTGGCCAGGGCGACCGAGCCGTATCCTGAACTCACCGAGATGTTGATCGGCTCATAGATCAGCAAAGACGCGTGAACGATGCCGCCGTAGAAGTAGCCGTCTCCGCCGTTCCCAGCCGGGTTCGTTCCGCTCTCGACCGTGGCGGCGCCCATCCCGAAATGGTATGCGCTGCAAGCCGACTCGGTGGCCGAAGGATTCTGGCCCGCCGCAGTGTGGTGGCCGAAGTGACCCACCGATGTGGTGAGATGTTCGAATTGAATTGGGCCGGAGTCATGGGACAGGGCATGAGCGCTCGCGGGATGCGCTCCATGGCTCGCAAACGGGCTTGGACCATGGACTTTGACGCCACTGTCGATCAGGTGCGGGGCACGCGGTGCCGGACCGGAGTCGTCGTCACCATCGTAGCCATGGTGGCGATGGGAGGCGTGATGCAGCCGGATTCCATCCGACACTCGTGAAAAATCCATTGTAACCTCCCTCATCACAATCGCTCCGCGCAATCGGAGGGGCTCGGCACTCCGGACGGAAATGTCATCCTGGGAAGATCGAAAGCCCAGTCGTCAGTTCGGATATAGCGCTTCGGGTGGTAGCCGTAACATCGGCTACATCCGTTCGAGTGGGCCGCTCTTGGGGCGCAGAGCGGACTAAGTTTGATGTGGCGCGGGCGGTGCTGACGTGCAGCAACGCGGATTGAACGACCGGACACCGCTGCACTATGCCGCAAGCGCGGGATGATGACGAGGTAGTCGAACTCCTGCTGGCTCACGGTGCGGATATCGATGAGCGAGCTCGAATCGATGATTGCGTCACCCTAGTACAACTGGCGAAATCATGTGGCTGCAACGCAGCGATCAGGGCCTTCAGAAGGATCGCGCCTGAGCCTCGTGGGTAGGTGTACCGCTTCGCGCCCTTGCACGTCGATCGCCCTTGCGAAACTGCTCCAGGCGTGCCGGCCGAGTACTTCCTCGCAGCGTCCTCGCGATTGTGGGAGCCTGACACATCGGCGTGGCACGCAAATTAAATGCCGCCGCACAACAGGCGGTCTTTCTCCAATATTCCGATTATTATCTCTCGGACGTGCCCCGTATTATTCCGGAGAACGCTTCCGGCTCTCTGCCAACAGTCTGATCGGAAGGGAGGGGGTAGCTATCGTATTTGTATTACAAGAGTTTCTGTTCGTCCTAGGCGCGATCCAACGATGACTCGCTTTGGCGATAAAATTCAAATTGGTTAATTTAAGGACAATCTTATTTTAAATATTGACTGGGGTGGATATTTAATGAAGAGTTTATCGGTGGCGGCCGGAATTAAACCCGCAGCCGCTGAAAGCTGCCGAGGCGTCTACAAATCCATCTTGAAAGAAGAGGTTTCTCCTATGTTGAAGTATTACATCGAGACCAAGGAAGCGTTGAAGCGTCTGAGAACGGACCAGGATGGCGTGGTGTCGTTCGAGTACATCATCGTCGCCGTTTGTATCATTGGCGCTGTGTCGGCGGTGTTCGGTGTTGGGGCTGGCGGTGCGATCGGGACGGCGCTGACAGGCGGGATCACCGCCATCACCACCGCTTTCACTGCGGCGGTTTGATTCCACCATCTGACACCAGAGGGGGGCATTGGAACGTGTCCCCCCTCCTGAATGTGCTCCCTCGATTTTAGTGTGCCTACCACCTCCTTGAGGCATGCATTCTTATGGGCTGGGTTTCTTATATAGTCTCAATACTGGAAATCCTGTTGTTGCTGTACGTCGCAACGCTCGATGTCGCGACCCGCTTGATCAGAAATGATGTCTGTCTGGTGCTGGCGCTTCTCGGGATCGCTGGGCAATTTGCCAGCCCGATGCAACTGATCGAATCCCTGATTGCCGCGACGATCCTGTTCTTGTTGCTTTTCATGATTTTCCAGCGGAGGTGGATTGGCGGGGGCGACGTCAAGTTGCTGGTAGCTTTGGCCATTGGCCTGCCGCCAACGGGCTTGATCGAGTTGCTGACGGTAACCTCGCTGGCCGGGGGCGTTCTGGCCCTGGTGCATCTGACGATGCGCGTCCTGCCATATCCGAAGCTGGCGCCAGTCGGATCATCGCTCGCACGCCGAGTCTACGCGATCGAGCGCTGGCGCCACGTGCGACACGCGCCGCTCCCTTACGGCGTGGCCATAGCGTGCGGTGGCATCTGGGCCATCTTGAGCAAAGGATTGTGACATGTCATCCGCGTTGCGTCTCTCAATTATCCTGGTGCTATTGCTCGCAACCGCTGCGTTCGGGCTGATTGGCTACAACATGAACCTGCCGAAGCAGGTTCCGGTGGCGGTCGCGGAGCCGGCGAAGGCGCCTCCTTCGACCGTCGGCTATTTTGTTGCGGCACGTCCGCTGTCGAAAGGTACATTGGCCCGCGAAGAAGATTTCGCAGTACGCTCGGTGCCGCCTGAACGTCTTCCAGCAGGGGCGATTCTTGAAACGCCAGACTCCAAGGTCGGACTTCCCGGCTCTCTGGTTCGCAAATTCGTCGACGCCGGCAGTCCGATCACCTTGCAGGACGTATTGCGGCCGCGGGATCGGGGTTTCCTGGCCAGCGTCTTGGCACCGGATAGCCGTGCAATCAGCATCAAGGTGGACGAGGAGTCTGGCGTCTCGGGGCTCATCAGGCCGGGTGATTATGTTGATGTCTTATTGACCCAGGTGTTCGAAAAGGCAGAACCCGCGCGTCGGGCCCTGAGTGAAACCGTCCTAGGCAACGTTCGAGTCATTGCGATTGACCAGGAGATTGTGCAAGGCGGGCGAACCATAAGCTCGGTGGCTGGCAAGCAAGCGCAAACAGTGTCGTTGGAGCTTGCGCCAGACCAGGTCAAAAAGATCACTGTCGCAAGGCAGCTCGGAACGCTCTCTCTGGCCGTACGGGCAGCCGTCGAGCAGTGGGATACGGCGGACACTGGCGCCATGTCCAGCTGCGATGTGTCGCCGGAAATTGCTCGCCAGAATGCAATTGCCGGCCGCACCGCGGCGGTGGTCGTTCATGCTGGCGGTCAGGTCAAGCAATACTCGGTCAGGAAACAGGATTCAGGCGACGGCGACACGATGGTCAACTGCGATGGGCCGGAAGTTTCCCGCCGGGGTACGACGATGATGGTTCAGGCAGGCAAGTTGCTGGAGAAACGTTGATGAGCGCTAACATTGCAGTCGTCAGTTCGCCTGAAGAAGCCACATCTGTCGTAGCGCGCAACCGGATCGTCTGTTTTGTAAATGACGAGCTTAGTGCTGCGGCTCTGCGCAAGGGCCTCGAAGGCAGTAACATATCGATCAAGCGTGGCACGATCCGTAATGCCATACGGATGCTCGAAACCGACACCGAACTATTCGCGTTGGTGACGGACATCAGTGGAATCGATGATCCATTTGCCGAACTTGAGAGGCTGGCCGGCGTCTGCCCACCCGATGTCCGGGTGGCTCTGATCGGTGAGAACAGGGAGATCACCTTCTACCGCGAGCTTATGGAACTCGGCTTGACCGAGTACCTGCCCAGGCCGCTCACGCGGGACATGGTGCTGGACCAGCTGCGTCCGAAGCTGCTTGGCGACGTGACGGCCGGTTCGATTGATCGGGGCGGACATGTGATCTCGATCTGCGGTGCGCAGGGCGGTGCCGGCGCAACGAGTATCGCAATCAATCTCGCGCTGCAGCTGGCCGAGACCACCAAGGCCAAGGTCGCGCTGCTCGACCTTCACCTGCAAGCCGGCGAGACGGCCGTGATGCTGGGTGTTCAGCCCGGACCAGGGCTGCGCATCGCTCTGGAAAATCCCATGCGGGCGGACACACTGTTCCTGGAGCGCGCGGCAATTGAGGTCAATGAACGGGTTTGCCTGATCTCCGCCGATGAGGAACTGGATGCGCAGCTCGACATCACTGAAGCGGGCGTGAGACACGTGCTGGGTCTGCTCCGCCAACGGTTCAATTACATCGTTGTCGATGTACCGGTCCCGTTTCCGCCATCTATCCATCCGGTGATCACTCATTCTCGTCACGTGCTGGTGCTGCTGGAAGCCGAGATAACCGGACTTCGCAATGCCCACGCACTGCGCGCCGCTGTCACGAACATCGCCGGCAAAGATCGGGTCTTTACTTTGCTCAACCGCGCCAATCGCCCCGGCGGCCTTCCCAGGGCTGCGATTGTCAAGGCTTTGGGCGCAGAACCAGACATGGTGGTACCCGATCTCGGCAAGGGGATGACCCAGGCGGTCAATCTCGGAATTCCAGCGCTGAAGCACGTATCAGGACTGCGACGTCACCTCGCCCCGATTGTGCGCGAGATTACAGGGCTCGGCGCCGAGCGGAAGGGACGGCTGAGGAGGCTGCTCGGATTATGAAGACCTTTGGTCGGCGCGACGACGACACGCCAGCTCGTTTGCCTGCATCGACGCCACGGCCCGCGTCGACGCCGAGCTTGCCTGCAACTGCGCCCAGGCACGAGCCATTGCCTCAGCGGCCCCTGATGTCAGCATCGCTCCGCGAACGGGTCATTGAGCAGATTGAGCCGTCGGTGGCCGCGACTGTTTCGCGCGATGTCCTTCGCCGGCAGATCGAGGAAATCATTCATGGAATCGCCAATGAGGAAAGGCTCGAACTGTCGGGTCGCGAGCAGCTTCAGCTGGCTGACGAGATTGCGGACGACATGACCGGCTACGGGCCGCTGCGTCCGCTTCTGCTCGATCAATCGATCAACGATATCATGATCAATGGACCGAGTAACGTTTACGTGGAACGAGCTGGCAGGCTGGAACGGATCGCGGTGCGATTCCGCGACAATGATCACATTGCGTCGGTGGCGCAGAAAATCGCCGGTCAGGTTGGGCGACGCGTTGACGAATCCAGTCCGATGGTGGATTGCCGCTTGCCCGACGGCAGCCGGGTCAACATCATTTTTCCGCCGCTAGCGATCCACAGCCCCTGTATTTCGATCCGAAAATTTCCAAGCCGCCGTTTGGACATCGCCGGAATGGTCGAAAACGGCTCAATGACCGCAGCCATCGGACAATTACTGGAGATTGCCGCTCGGTCTCGGCTCAATGTTCTGGTCTCCGGCGGCACCGGCTCCGGCAAGACCACGCTGCTCAATGCCATGAGCCAGTTCATTGATCACAGTGAACGCGTCGTCACCATCGAGGATGCGGCAGAGTTGCAGCTTCAGCAGCCGCACGTGATCAGCCTGGAGACCCGGCCTCCCAGTCTTGAAGGCACTGGGCAGGTGACACAACGCGATCTGTTGTGGAATGCCCTGCGCATGCGTCCTGACCGGATCGTCGTGGGCGAGGTGCGCGGCGCCGAAGCGTTTGACATGCTGCAGGCGATGAACACGGGCCATGATGGTTCGATCTCCACGGTCCATGCCAATAGTGCCCGCGATGCCCTGACCCGCATCGAGAACATGGTGCAGATGGGACAGGTCAATCTGCCGTCGCGGGCCATTCGAGCTCAGATCGTCGCTGCGCTGGATCTCATCGTACAAGTCGAACGCATGCGCGACGGACAACGTCGCATTATCCAGATCACCGAGGTGATGGGGCTGGAAGGGGATGTGGTCACCACCAATGACATCGCAGCCTTCGAGTACCAGGAGGAGGATGAGCATGGGCGGATATCGGGAACTTACAAGTCTACCCTTGCAGTCCCGAAATTCAAAAGCCGTCTTGTCTATTTCGGCCTTGATCGCGCTTGGGCCGAGGCCATGAGGCAAATATGATACCTGAGTTCGTGATCGTCGCTGTTCTGGTGCTCGCGATGTGCGCAGCAGCCAGTGCGTTGTGGCTCGACGGCCGGGAGCGACGCATGCATCGCCGGCTGGCGGTAGCTCTACCGGCCTCCCATCCGGCCAGCCTGCCATCCATTCGCCGGGCGGAGACCGGATCCCGATCTCTGCTTCTCCACGGTTTGGCCAATTACAGGCCTGAGATGGTTCACGCCTGGCATCCGGCGTATGTACTACTGGCCTCCGCCATCACGGTAGCCGCAATCTTCTACGCCAATAGCCTGCTGGGATTTTCCATTCTATACGTGTCCGTCGCGGCTGCAGTTGCCGCCATAGTGGTCGTGCAAGGTCTGTTTGGATGGCAGCAACGTCGCTTCGCCGGTCAACTTTTTCGACAGCTGCCTGACGCGATCCAGCTGGTAACAAGTACGGTTCGATCGGGTCTTCCGGTGCACGAAGCATTTCGTACCATCGCGCGCGAGATGCCGCAACCAACGGCTGGACAGTTTGCCATCGTATGCAACGAAGTGAATCTGGGTAGACCGCCGGAGGAAGCCGTCGAAGCCATCTATCGGCGAACGCAGGTGGCAGAGTATGCGATGTTCGCGGTGACACTTGCAGTCCAATTGAAGTCAGGCGGCAGCTTGGGTGAAACCTTGCAGACGCTAGGCGACACAGTAAGTCAGCGTGTTGCGCTAGCTGCTCGCGCCAAGGCGCTGGCAGGAGAGGTGATTTTCTCCTCGCGGGCACTTACGGTCTCGCCCCTGATTGCCGGAGCGTTGCTCTACGCCGCCAATCCGCAAAATGTCGATCTGTTGTTCTCTGATCCGATGGGAAACAAGCTTCTGGCTTACGCAATAGCCTCGGTGCTTATCGGACACCTAGTGATAAGCTGGATGGTCAGACGGGAAACAGAACTATGACGTTTGGTCTCAGTCTGGTGGCCCTCGCAGTAGCAGCTGGAACTGCGGCCTGCCTGTTGATCATCCGCGAAATGCACGTCCGCGCGATGGACACGCGGGTGTCAAACGCCGTGATGGGTATCCCTTACCGGTCAGCGACCTTCCAAGACGTGACCAGCTGGTTTTCATGGCTCGGCATGCGGTATCGGCGCTTCTACGCTGAGGAGAATTTGGAAGAACTGCGAACGATCCTTCACTCATCTGGTTTCAATCATCATCGAAGCTTGCCGATCTGGATCGGCGTCAAGGTCGTCAGCATGTTCTTGTTCCCGGTGATTGCGCTTCTTCTTGCGCAACTCTCGGGAAGGGGGCCTGCCGACGTGCTGGTCTTCACGCTGGTGGGCGTCGTGATCGGAATTATGGGGCCACGATTGATTCTGACGGTGCTGAAGCGCCGTTTTGATGCGACCATTCGGCTGGGCGCGCCGGACATGATCGACTTGCTGGTCGTGTGCAGCGAAGCGGGAATGGGCATGGAGAGCGCGCTGGGACGTGTAGCGGAAGAAATGAAGCAGACCAATCCTGCCATGGCTTGGGTATTGCACCGTCTCCTTGATGATCTCCGGATATTGCCAAATCGCATCGATGCATTCGAGAATTTGGCAAATACCTCAGAGGGGCTTCGCCGGTTCGGCACCATGATCAGCCAGAGCCTGCAATACGGAACGCCCTTGAGCCAAGCACTACGCAGTATAGCGGTCGACCTGCGGCGAGAACGTATTACCAAGCTCGAGGAAAGAGCACACAAATTGGGCGCCAAGCTGACCATTCCTATGGTGCTTTTCCTGCTTCCAGCCATGTTTGTCATCATGGGAGGAAGCCCCGTTTTGCACCTCGTGCGTTCGTTCGCAAGCTTCGGTAAGTAGCCATGAGCACAATCGCCCTTTCGAAAAACTATTCGTACGATCGGATCATGCGACTGTTCGGCAGCATGTGGTTCTTGTTGCTGGCGCTTTGCGTGGCCATCAAGATTGGGGCATCGCTTGCCGATCCCTGGCCATCGCTTCTGTCGGGTTTTTGCCTTGCCATTTTCTACATGCTCCTGGCGCTGTTGATCATCACTCGCTCTCCAGCAAAGGCGCATGCAGACGGCCTACTCCCGAGAATAGCTGCGTTCGTCGGGAGCTATTTGCCATGGACGATCAGCTTCCTGGGCAAAACCGACGAAACGCTGCCAAACCTGGCATCGACAGCTTGCGTGCTGGTCGGCACGGTCATGATGCTTGTCACCATCCGACATCTAGGTCGGTCGTTCAGTTTGGTGCCGCAGGCGCGTTCGGTAGTGCAGACCGGTCCGTATCGATGGATCAAGCACCCACTCTATGTCGCAGAAGAGATCGTGGTCCTGGGCGTCGTGCTGCAATACCTGACACCGGTTACGGTGATGGTACTGGTCCTGCATATGGGCATCCAGGCATGCCGGATTCTTTACGAAGAAGACCTGCTTCGGCGCAATTGCCCTGAATATTCCAGCTACGAAGCATCACGTTGGCGCGTGATCCCGTATGTTTGGTGAGCGGCTATGCGTGGCCGGATTGTCATGGACATGGTTCAAATCGCCAAGGCTCGGGCTCCGCGATCGGAAGTCGTAGGTATCGGTCAAGTCAGGCGCGCGTGCCGTAGGGAGTCCTTCATCGCAGATCAGCGCGGAGCCGTCGCGTTTGAGACAGTGTTCGTCTACATATTCTTGGTGTCGTTCCTGCTGATGCCGCTCGCCGACGTAGCCGCCGCGGGCTTCCGCTTTATCTCCGCGTGGACCGCGTTGCGCTCCTTCGGGCAATATATCCAATACAAGAATCCGCCCGACCCGGCGAACCCGGGGACCTGGGTGTCAACGCTGCAGACAACAGTCGCAGGGCATACGATCGGCAACATCCAGGTCATGTGCGGAAGCACTGCCTGCAACTCCGGCAATCTTGGTTCGACTCCAAAGTACTTTACGTTTTCGACAACTGTCACTTTGGCCCCGATTGTGTTGACGTCGGTTCTGTGTCCCAGCGGTTGTACCTACACGCTGCCTTACTCTGAACGCTTCCAGTAGGTGTTTCCATGCGTAGTCTGCTCCGTTCCAGACAAGGCTCCGCCGCATTCGCAACAGTCATCGCGCTCGTGCCCCTCATCGGCGTGGTCGCACTCGGGGCCGAGGCCGGATCGTGGTACGTCACCAGGCAGCACGCGCAGAATGCCGCCGATGCAGCGGCCTACTCGGGTGCCTTGCGACTTGCATGCGCGAATGCCGGTGTGCTCTGCGATACATCAGTGGATTATCACGCCAAGGAATTCGCAGCACAGAACGGGTTCTGCAACCCAGGCGATACGGCCTATCCGGGCACCAACTGTGCGACCAGCCTTCCAACAGGAATCTCGCGGGCCGTGCAGGTCGATATCGGCAGCTACAGTGCGGGTGCGTTCACGACGCCGCCCGCAGGAGGCGGCGGTAACGCCGTTCGCGCCCTCGTCAGTCAGCAACAGCCGGCCTACTTGTCGGCAGTGCTGGGTTTGACGACCGTCAACATCCCCGCCCAAGCCATCGCTCTGGTCGAACTACCGAGCAAGGTGTGCGCCTTGGCGCTCGGACCTGATCCGAACGGCGGCGGAGGGGCGCTTAAAATTGCGGGTAACGTCAGCAACAACGGCACGGGTTGCCCGATAATGTCGGATGCCAGTGTTCAATTTGCCAGCACTGCCTCTTTCACCGGTTCGGGATGGGCCGTCTTGGGTGCAACTGGCTGTAGTCCAGCCAGCACCTGCGCCAATCCCGGCGTCACACACAACTATTTTATGCCATACGCCAACAATCCACTTGGCAAATTGGACAGCGAAACGTTCAACAGCTTGACCTCGAGCGGGAGGCCAAACGATTTGGCCTGCAGTGGTACGTTGAGACCCAATACCCCGCCGAGCAGCACTAACCTGTACCGCAACCTAACGTGCACGACTGGGAACACGGTAGATTTTACTCCGGGCACGTACTTCTTCTACAATGGGACAATAAAATTTAATGGGGGAACCATCACCTGCAGTGGCTGTACACATTGGCCACCGGCGGGCACGGGTTTAGGCGTAACCCTTGTATTGCTCGGGGATTCGAGCATTTCAATCTCTGGCGGCGCCAGCGTTGAGCTGTCTGCCCCTTACACCAACACCTTCTCTTCTGATCTGAACGGCGTTCTGATTGATGATCAGGCACCGAGCAAGAGCAGTAATCAGGTCAACATCACCGGTGGTAACGTGAAATTGGGTGGTGCGATGTATTTCCCGCACGTCGACGTTACGTGGAACGGAGCGACACAAAGTTCTAATACGACCTGTTCACAGGTGATCGCCAAAACACTCACCATGGGCGGTGGCGGCTTCCTGAGCACGGATGGATGTAATCCGGTCACCGTCCCTTACACCCAAGTTGTCCGCTTGGTGCAGTGATGAGAAAGCTCGATCAGCGGGGTATCGCGGCGTTCGAATTCATCCTCGTCTTCGTGCCGCTTTTCATGTTGATCTTCGCCATCTTCGATCTCGGACGCTACGCCATCACGATGCAGTCCTTGCGGAAGCTCGCGAGTGCCGGCGCCCGGGCGGTCATGATCAACTGCTATACGCCTGCCTTGCTTCAGAGCCCGCCTCAGTCGCCGTCAGGCTGCACCGGCGATCCCATGCCCACGACCGACAAGCAGAACGCGGCGCCGTTCCTGTACTTCGGCGGTCTCACGCCGACATTGAGTGTGGCGTCCAGCGGCAACAATTTGACTGTTACAGCTTCTCAAGCCGGCTTCACCATGCTGATGCCGATATGGGGCACAGCGCTCAATGCGCCGAGCGCGTCCACGCAAATTCCCTTCTAGCGCACCCCCGAGCATCGGCCGATGAACACCCGCCCCCCTGGCGATGGCGATGATGCCGGACGCGAAGCCAAGACATGCCATGGCAAATGAATATGGCAATATACCTGACGCATATTGGCGGACGGCGCTTCACGGCCACGCCGGTGGAACTGGCCAAATGCTTGGCATCGAACTGCGTCAGAGCAATTCGCGCCCGGCCAAGCGCATCTCAAGACTGCGAGTCGACCCCGTTCGATGGCGGGGCGACGACGGAACTTTGCGCAAGGTGGTTGTGCTGCAGGATAGAGTTCTGAACAGAGCTGCAGAGAAAATGATGCTCGCCGGCAACATTGAAAAGTTTTCTTTGCAGCTTGTGGCTGTGCGGTAAGTGTCTCTTGTTGCAAGGAGGCAGGATGAAGGGCGATGATCTTGGAAACATGAAGTAACGAATTGTAGTGGGACAGATTGTAAGCTCTGCGACGTGGTGCGCAGAGGGGAACTGTTGAGGGACGTCGAGCACGTAGATTTGCGGGGATGCCGCGGATCGCGGCGGGGGGACTCGAATGGGTGGCGGTCGCGTTTCGGATAAGGCGGTAGGGGGGCTTCTCGCCTTCAGCGTGATGAGTTTTGGCGCGGCGCTCGCCTTGCTTGGATCCGCAGACCTCGCGGCGGCTGCAGACCGGCGGGGCTCCTCCGGCGGCGTGATCGTCAGCGAAATGAGCGACGTCCAGCGGGTCAGGGTGGTCGTCAACAAGTCACGCACCTTCAAGGTCGACACGGCTTTTTCGACCATCGTCGCGGGCTCGTCCGACATCATCGACGTGAAGTCCCTGAGCGATCACATGATCTACATCCAGGGTAAGCAGACCGGTACCACCAACGTCATCCTGTTCGACTCGTCGATGAAGCAGATCGGAATCCTCGACATCGAGGTTGTGATCGACACCGGGAATCTGCAGCAGAACATCCGGTCCAGCACCGGCATGCAGGGCATTCGCGTCTCGGCCTCCGAGGGACAGGTGGTGCTCAGCGGAACCGCCAACGACGCGGTCGCGGCTGAGCGGGCTATGGCCATCGCCACCAGCACAGTTGCGAAAGGCGGTGTCGTCGTCAACGCGATGAGCGTCGCGGCGCCGCAGCAGGTGATGCTGGAGGTGCGCTTTCTCGAGGTCGGTCGGTCCGCGGGTCGCGACTTAGGAGTTAATCTTTATGGTGCCAACGCAAGCGGATCGCGAGGTTTCAATACCGGTCTTGGTGCTGGGGGTTCGGCCGGTGCTGTGACCTCAGCCGGACGTATCGCGACGGATGCTACCGGTAAGCCTTTGCAGGATCCCGTGACCAACGGCTACGTGCCAACTCCGGGTGGTCTTCCGCTGATCGGTACCGCCGCTACGTTGGCTGGAAACGCCGTGCCGTTCGGTAGCTTGTTGACAAGTGTTTTGAAGTTCAACAATGGCAACACGTTGGACCTCCTAATAACCGCGCTTGAGACCAAAGGCGTCCTCCGCCGTTTGGCAGAGCCAAACCTGATCGCACTTTCCGGAGATGCGGCGCGCTTCCTGGCTGGTGGTGAATTTCCAGTTCCGATTCCGAACACGACGGCGACTGGCTTCCCCACCATTACCATCGACTATAAGAAGTTCGGTGTTGAGCTAGCCTTCGTGCCCACTGTGCTCTCGCGCGGCACAATCAATCTGCGGGTTGAGCCGTCCGTCAGCGAACTCGACTTCGCCAACGCGATAACTATCCAGGGGACGACCGTTCCAGCATTGACCCGCCGCGACGCGCGCACGACGGTCGAGCTGCGGGACGGCCAGAGCTTTGCCATCGCCGGCTTGCTGCAAACCCGCAACCGTCAGGACGTTTCGCAATTGCCCTGGATCGGCTCTGTGCCCGTGCTTGGAGCCTTGTTCAGCAGCAAGTCTTACCAGCAGGAGGAAACCGACCTGGTCATCATCGTGACGCCGCGCTTGGTTGCGCCGGCCGCACCCGGCCAGCAACTGGCGTCTCCGCTCGATTCCCGCCTTCCAGCCAATGATGTCGATTTCTTCCTCAATGGCCAGATGGAAGTCCGCAAGCGTTACAATGACTACGTGAACTCCGGAGGCGACGTTAAAGGACCCTATGGGCACATCATCGCTCCCGAGGTCACTGCGACCATTCCGGTACCGGCTGCTGCGAACCAGCCGGTCGTGAAAACGCTCAACTGAGAAGGAAGCAGGAGATGACCATGAGGTTTCTGGCTCTGTTCGCGCCGCTCCTGCTCGGGGGATGTTACGGGGTCGCCGGTCATGACGAGGTGGACCGCTACTTCCAGCGTTCCGACACCATCACGATGAGTGCCGGCAATGCCAAGGAGGTCAACGCCGTCACCCACACCATCCATCCCTGGCCGCGTAACGTCGGTGACCGCAGGATCGCATACGACGCCCGGCGCGTGGGCGCCGCCGTGACACGCTATGGCAACACGAAACAGCCGGTGGATCAGCTTCCCGACATTGGCGATGCGACGAAACAAATGGGCGTGCGGACTGCCCCAACCCAGAACGTCAACATAGAAGGATTGGGGGCTGGATCGACTGCTGGAGTATCGGTACCGGTTGGCGCGCCGGCAGGGGCTAGGTAACGGCTTTTGATAAGTGAACTTTGCGACGCTACTGGCCAAAGCTGCAGTGAGTCCGCTGGGTCGGGCGGGGGACAAGAGTTATGCGACGTGCCATTGTATTGTTGACCTGTTGCTGGCTGGCACCAGGCCTTGCAGCCTGTGACCAGACACTAAGGGAGGCCGCCGTCGTGGCTCCCGTCGAGCCGCCTGGCGGGGATCCCGTCCAGGAGCCGACCGACGTCAAATATTATCCCTCGGACGAACCGGTACGGCTGGGCTTGGAGCATTTCAACCGCGGCAATTACGGGATTGCCCAGCGCTATTTCAAGGACGGCGTCGAGAAATCGCCCAAGGACGTGACCGCTTGGATCGGGTTGGCTGCGAGCTATGATCGGATACGTCGTTTTGATCTGGCTGACCAGGCCTATGCCCAAGCGATCCGGCTCGGCGGCGAAAGCGTGCAAGTCCTGAATGATCAGGGATATTCGTACATGCTGCGTGGCAATCTGAGTGCGGCGCGGCGGAAATTTGAGAAGGCCTATTCGCTCGATCCAGGCAACCCGGTTATCGCCAATAACCTTGAGCTACTGAACGGCAGCCGACGGTTCATTGAACGGCCGCCGAACAACCAGCCATAAGTCGAATAACTACCTGCAAAGCTATTGCAGGCTGGCTTTGGCGCTCGCCCTTGAACGTGCAGATCGGTCATCGAACCTTGCGCGCCATTCTATAAGCTTCACAGTCGTTGCAGGGGGCGTTGGGCCGCCGCTCGTCAATTGGACCCGATCACAGCATCAGCGTAGTGGCTCCCATTTCGCGTAATGACAATGACGCCGCTGCGAATGGTAAATCTCGCGCCAAGCAGTTTCCGCACCTTCTCCGTGATCGGAGAAGGGAAGGGGATGGTTTCCCCCGAGACGGGATCGCCGACCTTGATCGACTCAGTCACGGACCCCGCAACCGGGGCAGGCTTGATATAGTCGCGGATCAGCTGAATCTCTTCGCGCGACAGGATGAGCGAAGCCTGATCAGGCCGGGTCTCTGGCGGCGGCTTAGGCGGTTCACTGCTTGGCTTCTCACGTGCCTCGTTGGCGGTTGCGATCTGATCAAGCCTGGCTACGCGGAGCTTGAGCGCGATGATCTCGCGTTGCAGCGTGGCGATCTCCACTTTGAGCGACTTGACCTGCGTGAAGACAATCGTCGCGCAAACGCAGCTCACGAGAACAACAACGCTCAGCAATCCGAGCAACCAGCGCTCGATGTTTCCCATCGACCCTGTGGGCCCCTCGGGTAGTTGACCGCGCTGCAAATGCTCGTGCCAAATTTGGCGTCCTCGCTTCATCCAATCTGTATAGGCGGTCACACTGGCGGACACACCTCGTACAGAACCGAAATGTGCGGATGACGCAGCAGAGGCCTCCTGGGCCGGATGAACTATAGGTGCTTTGTTGCTTTGCTCGGCGCGTGGCTCCGGCTTTTGGTTCTCGGCGAGGTGACGCTCCACCGGCCGATGAGCGGCGGTGTGGAACGGATCACGCCCCATCGGCTGATCAGGCTGGCCGATAGTTTTTCTCGAAAGAGTCATCTATCAACTTTAGCGGGTGCGCCGACGCGGCTTCGAATAGGGCACCAAACGGTCGTTTGCACGCTGCGTTTGCGTGCCGACGTCGCCGGGTCTGTAAATCATTCACCATTTCCGTGGGCGCAAAGCGTGCCGAAAGGCAAAGCCTATGTCAATTGAGGACAGCGGCGGCAGCATTGGACCAGGACATCGGAACCACAGATATCGTTTCGTATGCGCGGGGCGCACAACGGTTCACCTTACAGACGAACGACTTCGCCGCCTTCTGTTCGGTGTCTTTCTCGCCGCATTGGGAGGAACTCTGGCGGCATGCTCCAGCTTGCATCGTTTGGCTGGAGGTTGCTCAAATTGGCCCATGATGGATTGGAGCGGGACATTTCGAAAAGCGAAGCAGCAGCAGCACTTAAGTCGCACCTCGATCGATCATGTCGTACCAAATGTAGTACTGCCGCCGGTTCAGAGCTCGACGAGCAAGCATTGTCGCGCCCCAGCGTCTGTCCTCCCACTATAGCGTAGCGCGGCGTAACTGCGCGCGGTGGCCGGGCGATGTTCGCCTGATGTGTCGGTCAAAACCAAGAAGCTGCGCGGAAAGGCCATCGTTCGGGGCGGTGCTGGCACGGCTACCCGCACCGTTGGCCTCCTTGGCCGGATCCTGACCTATGCGGTCGAAGCCGCACTGTCGAAAGCAACCCCGCCCATGGCCTCCGCAAGCCAAGGGACTAGGTGCGAAAGCGTCGGCTATCGGAGGCGGAGTACCGAATACTGGGTCGGATGCTCCGCGAGGCTGCCAAGCAGGAGAAGTACACCACGATTGTGGACATCGTTCGCCAGCTTGCGCTGACCGGCTGCCGCCGCAGCGAGTTGATCGAGTTGAAATGGACGGCGCTTCAGCTCAAGGCGTGACCGGCCAATCCGTAGACCCACGGCTCGTTTTCCTTCCGGTTCAGAAATCGCTTTCCTTTGGACATGGTCGAGACGGTGTCGTTCACCCCGAGGCGGCTCTGCTGAAGGAAGTCCGCAAACAGACCCGTCTGCTCCCGCGTATCGACGCGGACGAATTGCCCCGCGAGGTCTTTGAGATGCACAGCCGTGAGATGGACCGCGTCCCAATCATTGCTGGCCACGATCGGGCCGATCACATGACCGCGCCCGAATTCTCGCTTCATGGAAAAACCGACGGCCTCTCCGCCGCGGCGCAAGACGGAGATTGAGGCACCTTCAGAAAGCAATGCGAGCAGCTTCTGCCGGTTAGCTCCGAACGCGCGTTCATCCAGTGCCGTGATCTCTCCGATGTTCGCAGTGGACAGCGAGCTCAATTCACCGGCCAGAGCCGGCACCGGCGGAGGTGGTGAGACGGCCTCTCCTTGCCACAGATACACCGTGGCTTCCTTCGTGAACCCCAGCGACAGATACAGATGATAGGCGGCATGGGTTGAGTTGAGGGCCAAATTCCGATCGCCACACCGCTCGAAGACCTGCTCCATGAGCCAGCGGCCTGTACCTTGTGCCTGGGTTCGGGGCGATGTGATCACCAGGCCAATCGTCGCGAATTCGTGGCCATAAGGGAACCACATCGCGCTGCCGAAGACGCGCCCTATGCCGTCCACGGCAACGATGCCGTGGCCGGCGCGGCGCAGGAAATCCCAATCCTTGGGGCGGTGCGGCCAGCCGACACCGATCGAAAGCGCGTGGAGCAGCTTCACGTCAACGTCGTTGATGTCCTTGGCCACCAGTTCAAAGGACTTCACGCGTACCGTTCGTCCCATTCAGCTCATCCGTTCCTTTGCGGCACCCAAACTTGGGGCCTCGCCGGCCTTCTGCTTCGCGCCGCACAAGCCTGTTTTGCAGCAGCATAACGCGGAAGGCCAGCAGGTTTCGCCTGTTTGGCAGGCGGTATTCGGAATGTTCCGCCGCAAGCGCAACTCGATTCAGCAGGGAAAGCTCCTGGTTGCCGCCTATCGATATCCGGCAACAGCAGGCAGGGTGAGCCCAGTGAATATTGAAGGCTTCGCTGGAGGGCTCGCCGCCCTTCCAGACCTCAGTGGCCGGCCAAGCCGGTCTCAATGCCCGGCGTCCCAGGCGAGGACCTGAGAGGACCCCCGTCGATGGCGTTTCTTTTCAATTCCGATGCTGCTCGCGGGGCCATTTTCCGGCAGGCCTTTGCGCGCGAGCTCCCTGATGTGGAATTCTATCATTCCGGTGAATGCGTCGAACCGGAAAAGGTACGCTATCTGCTGACCTGGAACGTACCCAATGATGTCGCGCGGTTTCGAAATCTGGAAATGCTCTTTTCCATCGGTGCGGGGGTCGATCAATTCAAGCCTGAGACCATGCCGGACCGCGTGAAACTCGTGCGCATGGTTGAAGACGGCATCATACGCATGATGCAGGAATATGTCGTGCTCGGCGCTCTGACGCTCCATCGGGAGATGCTGGCCTATCGGGAGCAGCAGGGAAGGGGCCTATGGCAAGCCCATGCAAGTGTACAGTCGACCGATCGGCGCGTGGGCTTCCTCGGGCTTGGGATCCTGGCGCAAGCTGCGATCGATCGCCTGACGCCGTTTCGATTTCCGCTTGCCGCCTGGAGCCGCACGAAGAAAACGGTCGAGGGTGTCACCTGCTTCCATGGAGAAGATCAGCTTGGCAGTTTCCTGAGCGGGACGGATATCCTCGTCTGTCTTCTTCCACTGACGGAGCAAACAAGCGGCATACTGAACGCAAGACTTTTCTCGCTTTTGCCAGTCGGAGCGAGGCTGCTGCATGTCGGCCGCGGCCGGCAGCTTGACTAGGGCGCGCTCATCGAGGCGCTGGATAGCGGGCATTTGGCAGCAGCGATGCTCGACGTCACCGATCCCGAGCCGCTGCCGGAAAATCATCCACTTTGGTGCCATCCGAAGGTGATCATCACGCCGCACATCGCGTCCGTGACGCAACCGCATACGGCAGCACAATCGGTCATAGAGAACATCCGGCGGCACCGCGCTGGACGAAATCCGATCGGCCTTGTCGATCGAACGCTCGGCTACTAACAGGAAAAGCGCCATGTCACTTCTGGTCACCATCGACACCAATCCGGACTTCGCGCCGAAGAACGCTTTGCCCGCCCCGGAACGGCTCATTTCTGGCAATCCATCGTTCAAGACCTGGGCCCAGGACGCCTCGAAAGGCGAGAAGGTGCTGACCGGCGTCTGGGAAGCAACGCCGGGCGAGACCCATTCCATCAAGGGCACCACCTTCGAGTTCTGCCACATTCTCTCGGGCCTGATCGAAATCGAGGAAAAGGGTGGCGAGACCAGAAGGTACCGCGCCGGCGACAGCTTTGTGATGAAACCCGGCTTCGTTGGCGTTTGGCGCACGATCGAGACCGTGCGAAAGATCTACGTTTGCCATTACGACTGAGACAATGCTGAGGGCAACACGATCAAGCGGCCCTCAGAATATTCGACCTCCGGGGCCGCGTCTGAGCAGATTCAACGCGGCCAGACACTTCATTCTCAACGAAAAATGCGGCGTGCGGTCCTGTACTGCTCGCATGAGACGGCTTCGTCTCGCCACTCGCAAATCAGGCAGTGGTGGTGAGGCCGGGCCCGAAGCCAAGGAGCAAACTCATGATTGCATTGAAGGACAAGGATCTGTTTCGCCAGCAAGCGCTGATCGGCGGCACCTGGCGGGATGCGAGCACGAAAGCCAGGGTCGATGTCATCGATCCTGCCAGCCAGAAAGTGCTTGGCACCATCCCCGATATGGGCCGAGACGAGACCAGGGCAGCAATCGACGCAGCGGCGGCTGCGTTCAAGCATTGGAAGACCAAGGCTCATGCAGAGCGTGCCGCGCTGCTGGAGCGTTGGCATGAGCTCATGCGACGCCATGAGCAGGATTTGGCCCTTCTGCTGACGCTGGAACAGGGCAAGCCGCTTGCTGAATCGCTCGGTGAGATCCGTTATGGGGCATCCTTCGTCAAATGGTTTGCCGAAGAGGCCCGCCGCATCAACGGATCGACAATCCCGGCACCTACCGTCGATCGCCGCATTCTGGTGCTGAAAGAACCAGTCGGCGTCTGCGGGATCATCACGCCCTGGAATTTCCCCAACGCGATGATAACGCGCAAGGTGGCACCAGCGCTTGCCGCGGGCTGCACAGTCGTGATCAAGCCATCTGAGTTTACGCCTTTTTCAGCTCTCGCCATCGCTGTTCTGGCTGAGCGGGCCGGAATCCCGGCGGGCGTGATCAACATCGTGACGGGCATGCCGGCGGAAATTGGCGCGGAGCTGATGGCCAACGAAACCGTGCGCAAGATCTCGTTCACCGGATCGACGCGCGTCGGCGCTTTGCTGATGAAGGGCGCGGCGGACAACATCAAGAGGCTCAGCCTCGAGCTCGGTGGCAACGCGCCGTTCATCGTCTTTGACGATGCCGATATCGACCGAGCGGTCGAGGGGGCGATTGCGTCAAAATTCCGCAATGGCGGGCAAACGTGCGTCTGCTGCAATCGCATCCTGGTGCAAGCTGGCATCTACGACGCCTTCGCCCAGAAGCTAGCCAGCCGGGTTTCGAAAATGAAGGTCGGTGCCGGTACGGAAGAGGGGGTCGCAATCGGTCCGATGATCAACGGCGCGGCGATCGAGAAGATCAAGCGGCACGTCACCGACGCCCTGAATAAGGGTGCAAAGATCATCTCGGAGAGTGAGGCGGTGCCGGAAGGTCGGCAATATGCCCGCCCTGTCGTGCTCGGCGGAGCGACGACTGAGATGCTGTTGGCTTCGGAAGAGACCTTCGGACCGGTCGCACCGCTTTTCCGGTTTGAGACCGAGGACGAGGCGATTGCGATCGCCAACGGCACGCCGTTCGGTCTTGCCGCCTATTTCTACACGGAAAACCTCAAGCGTTCCTGGCGTGTCGCCGAGGCGCTCGAGTTCGGCATGGTCGGCCTGAACACCGGCCTGATCTCGACGGAGGTGGCGCCTTTCGGCGGCGTCAAGCAGTCGGGCCTCGGACGCGAGGGATCCCAGCTCGGGATAGAAGAATATCTCGAGACCAAGGCGCTTCATGTCGGCGGGCTGGACTGAGCGGTCCATCAGATCAATATCTGAAACAAGAAAAGGGGGCGGTCGAACCGCCCCCTTTTCCTTCACAGTGCTCCGATTTCTATTGGAGCTCTCCAAGAGCTGAAACGCCGCGAGTGAACCTGAAAAGAATACGCTCACGCGCTCTTGCGCAGGGGCTCCAGGCCGACTGCCGCCGCAAGCCCGTCGATGCCAGTGACCTCGGTGTACTCATAGAAGGGGTTTGCGGGTTCGTGACCGCGGTTCACCCAGACCTTGCTCTTGATGCCAAGGTCGTAGGCGGTCATCAGGTCGTAGCGGAAGGAGGACGAGACGTGGGTGATGTCCTCCGGGCCGCAGCCCAGCTTGTCCAGCATATACTCGAAGCCCTTCATATGCGGCTTGTAAGCGCCGGTCTCCTCCGCGGTGATGACCATGTGGAACGGAGCGCCGAGCTTCTCCACATTCGACATGATGAGATTCTTCATGGAATTCGACAGGATGACCAGCGGAATCTCCCTGGCAACTTTGGCCAGACCCGCCGGGACGTCCGGATGCGGACCCCATGTGTGGATTTCTTCATTGATGCGCTGGGCATGCTCCGGCCGAAATACGATACCGTTGCGCTTGCACGCGCGCTCCAGCGCATTGTGCACGACCTCGAAGTACGGCTTCCACGCGCCGAGAACCTCGTCGAGGCGATAGGCCGAAAAGTCCTTGATGAGCTTTGCCATAGCCGTCGGCGCGAGCTCGGAGCCATAGACTCTCCTTGCCGCGCCGGCCATGTCGAAATTGGTCAGCGTGCCGTAACAGTCGAAGGTGATGTACTTGGGCCTAAACGTTGCCATGGCTCGATCCTTTTTGGTCCTCACGCACCGCGTTCCGGTACGACAGGGATCATAGCGGGCAGACGACCGGATAAAGCACCGCTGTCGCGGCGACCGGGAGCAGATTGTGTCGTATCGGATCGGCGCCGTGGCAGAGAGTTGTGTGAAAAGGCGCCTCCGACTTGTGCGCCAATGTCTTGCGCACCCCGATGCCCGCATAAGATGCGGCGCCGGTCGTCAATGATAGTCAAAATGCCCTTCGTCCATGTTCAGCCCGGGAGCAACTGCTGTCCTGGGCGTCTTACGTTGAGCTCCGAAGATATCGGGAGTGCCGCACAAGCATTGCGGTCGATCTGGAGGACGACATGTTGAGCAACTCGCTGATTGAACTCGATCGCGCGCATTTGATTCATCCGGTCTCATCCTATCGCAGCCACGAGGCGACGGGCGTCCGTGTGCTGAAGTCAGGGAAAGGCGCGACGCTGACCGATGTCTCGGGCCGTCAATTGCTGGACGGCTTCGCCGGCCTGTGGTGTGTCAATGCGGGCTACGGGCAGGACAGCATCGTCAATGCGGCTTTGAGGCAGCTGCGCGAACTGCCTTATGCGACGGGTTATTTCGGGTTGGGCTCCGACCCGGCCATCCGGTTGGCCGCAAGGCTGGCTGAACTGGCGCCTGGCGATCTGAACCATGTCTATTTCACCTTGGGCGGCTCCGACGCCGTCGACAGCACCATCCGGTTCATCCGGTACTATTATCATGCCAAGGGTACGCCGCAGAAGGACCAGTTCATTTCGGTCGAGTCTGGCTACCATGGATCGTCGACGGCAGGGTCCGGCCTGACTGCGCTACCGGCCTTTCATGCGGGCTTTGGAGTGCCTTACAACTGGCAGCACAAAATTCCATCGCACTACGCCTATCGCAATCCTGTCGGTTCGCATCCCCAGGCTATCATTGCGGCATCGGTCGCCGCTCTGCGGGCCAAGATCGCCGAGCTCGGCGCCGACCGCGTCGCCGCCTTCTATGTCGAGCCGATACAGGGATCAGGAGGTGTCCTCGTTCCGCCGCCGTCTTGGCTGAAGGCGATGCATGCCGTTTGTAGGGAGCACGATGTTTTGTTCGTTGCCGATGAGGTCATCACTGGCTTTGGCCGTGTCGGTCCGCTCTTCGCCTGTGAAGAGGACGACGTCGTGCCGGATCTTATGACCACGGCAAAAGGCCTGACTTCGGGCTATGTGCCTATGGGGGCCGTTCTGATGTCCGACGGCGTCTACAACACGATTGCCGATGGCGCCGGCAAGGCGGCCGTCGGCCACGGCTACACCTACTCCGCTCATCCCGTCAGCGCAGCCGTTGGGCTCGCCTGCCTTGATCTCTATGAAAACGGCTTGCTGGAAAACGGCCGGAAGGCCGGGCACCGCCTGATGGAAGGTCTTCGCGCGCTTGCCGATCATCCGCTCGTCGGCGATATCAGGGGGCGCGGCATGCTGGCTGCGATCGAGCTCGTGACTGACAAGGAGCGCAAGACGCCGCTGCCGGCGGAAGCCGACGCGGCGCGTCGTATTTTCGACCGCGCATGGGACAACGGCCTCGTGATCCGCGCCTTTGCCCAGGGCGTGCTGGGCTATGCGCCGCCGCTCTGCTGCACGGATGCGGACATCGACGGCATCATTGAGCGAACCAGGACGACGCTCGACCAGACGCTTGAAGACAAGGACATCCGCGCGGCCATGAAAGGGTAAGGACCGAGCCTGTCCTTTAGCCGTTGAATATGCTTTCGAGAGGCAGATGAGATTTCACGATCGGCGACTTCAGCACGACGAAACTGAAGTATTTGTCGATACCGAGATCCATCTCGACCAGGCGCTCCATCATCGCCTGGTATTCGCTGATCCCTGCCGTGATGAACTTGACGAGATAGTCGTACCCGCCCGAAACGAGATGGCACTCGACCACGGAATCGATCTTTTCGATCGTCGTGAGAAAGCGCGCGAAATCGATCTGACGATGATTCTTGAGGGTGATTTCGGCGAAGACAGTCAGAGTTTGGCCGAGCTTGGAAACGTCAATCTGAGCGGAATAGCCGGTGATGAAGCCTTCCGTCTGGAGCCTCTTCACGCGCATCAGGCATGGGCTCGGAGAAAGATTGATCAGCTCTGCGAGCTCGACGTTGGAGATCCGCCCGTTCTTCTGCAGTTCGCATAAAATCCTGATGTCGATCTTATCAAGCTTCATAGCAATGCCATGAGATGGGGGCGACAACGGCGTCAAGGATTTGAGACTTCGGCGTCATATACATTGTCATAACATCAACCAGCATCTTTTCCCACCGGACGGTGGAAACTGCCTTTAGAACTCACTGACCTTGCCCCAGGCGCTCATTTTCAGCCGCTCCGGCCTGTAAGGGCGCGGGTCGACAATCGGCGGACTGCCCGTGATGATGTCGGCGATCACATGCCCCGCGCCCGGGCCAATTCCAAAACCGTGGCCGCTGAACCCCGCCGCAAGGATGAAGCCTGGAATGGATTCAACTTCGCCGATTGCCGGAATGCCGTCCGGTGTGCTGTCGATGTAGCCGGCCCAGACGTTTGAGATGGCGAGGTGCCGCAGCTCGGGCACCAGCTTGCACGCTCGCCGATGCGTCAGCCGAATCTGCCTCATGTCGGGGCGGGGATTGAGCGTTCGGTTCAGCTCCATCGGCGTCACCTCGTCGAGCCTCCATTTCGCCAGGGATTCGTGGCCTTGCCGCATGCCCTCGAAGGCCCCGGGGCTGAGGCTTCGCCAGCGGCGGGCGAACATGGGGAGGAATTCGCGGCCGAACCTGACCTGCTGCGGCGTCGGATCGACTCGCGCGCGCCCGCTGATGGCCAGCGCGTATCCGCCATTGCCGCGTCGCGTGGCCGACACGAGCCCTGCGTAAAGGGCATCAGGCAGGCCGGCCGCGCCCGGGGCCAGGGCGAGAATCGAAGAGCGCACGGATGCCTGCGGGAAGCGAATTCCCAGCTGGTTGCAGAACGAAGATGCCCACGCGCCTCCTGCCATGACGACCGTCTTCGTCCGGATCGTGCCCGCCTCGGTCACCACGCCGCTGACCCGGCCGGCACTGAGCTCGATGCCGCGCGCGGCGCAGAGCTGGTGCACCGTGCCACCCGCCGCAATGATCGCACGCGCGGCGATGGGGACGGCCTTTGAAGTATCCGCCGTCCCGTCTGTCGGCGAGAAGACGCCGCCCTTCCACTTGCGACCCGTCGCCTTGCCCCGACCGCTCGCCTCTTCCGAGCTCAACATATGCGTCGTGACGCCAACGGTCCTGGCGAAGTCGCGCCACTTGGCCCAGCCTGCCAGCTCATTCTCGTCGTTCGACAAATACAATAGGCCGCAGCGACGAAAGCCCGTGTCTTCACCCGTTTCCTGGGCAACTCGTTCCCAGAGATCGAGGCTCTTGGTCGCAAGCGGCAGCTCGCGTGCGTCGCGGTTCTGTTGGCGGCACCATCCCCAGTTGCGGCTGGACTGCTCGGCGGCGACGCGGCCCTTCTCGAGCAAGGCAACCTTGAGGCCGCGACGCGCGAGATAGTAGCTTGTGAACACGCCTACGACGCCGCCGCCGATGACGACGACGTCCGCTTCACGAGGAAGGGATGGACTGGATTCGATATGCAGGAGCGGCGCGCTCATCCGACAGGGATCTCCGATGGTCGCCGTAGCGTAACCGAGGAATTGCGGCAGCCCCCGCGGACTTTCGTCGTGAGACCGAATATCCTGCGGTTTACTGCCTTTGACGCAGGCAAATATTGCGAAAATACCTTGCTTGCGTCGCAGCGTGCAGGCGGCGAGACTGATGCACGTGCTCCTGCGATCCGTCGCGCGCCCTTCCTGGCAGGGGCCACGGAAGGCCTGGCGGCGCAGATTGAAATGCCAAATCGGACTTCGTTTTCAGAAGTTCGTGCTGCCCGGATGCTGCCTTTCGGCGACTCCGCGGTGATTGAAATCATCAAGATCGGCGGAACGGATCGAAGTCCATAGAGGCAACCCGCATGAGCCTTATCCAGGAGCAGATCTTGGCGGAAGCGATCAAGCTATGACGTCGGCGCCATCCATGCTTCGCTTCGATCGAACTGACCCGTTCGGTCGGCTCCGCGCTCCGAAGAAGAGTTCTTGCCTCTTGCGCGGGGAGGCCTGAATCATGTCGCAGCCTCCAATGGAGGAATGGCACGTCGAGCGTCAAATCATCGACCTGTCGAAGAAGCGTGGCAAGGCAAAGAACCGAAGGCGCGGCCCGCAGCAGGATGGCCGAACGAAGCTAAAAAGGGAGGGTGTTCCGATGGCCTCTGGCAAGCCGGCTGCAGCCCCCGTCGATGTCGCGCTCTCGGTGCGGGAGCTGAGCGTAAGTCTGCCGCAAGGAATGGAGCGGGCCTACGCCATCGAGAACATCTCCTTTGATCTGAAGCGCGGACAAATTCTCTGCATCATCGGGGAATCTGGATCGGGCAAGTCGGTCACCGCCAATGCGATCATGGGGCTTCTGCCGAAGGTGATCAGGGTCACCTCGGGGGCGATCCACCTGAATGGGACGAACATCGTAGGCCTCGCGCCTGAGAAGCTCCGCAGCCTGCGCGGCCGAGTCGTCTCGATGATCTTTCAAGACCCTCTCTCAGCGCTCAATCCGCTGATGACCGTGGGCGCGCAGATCGAGGAGGTGATGGCCTCGCACGACGTTGGCATGCCGGCCTCCCGTCGCAGCCGGGCCATAGACTTGTTGATTGAAGTGGGTCTGCCTGATCCGCAGCTCATGTATCACCAATATCCCTTCCGGCTTTCGGGCGGGCAGCGGCAGCGGGTGATGATCGCCATGGCTCTGGCCCTCGAACCTGCGATCCTGATCGCGGACGAGCCGACCACCGCACTCGACGTGACGACCCAGGCGCAGATCCTGCAATTGATCCGCGACATTCAACGCCGCAAGGGAATGAGCGTCATGTTCATCACCCATGATTTCGGCGTCGTCGCAGAGATTGCCGACCACGTTGTGGTGATGGAGAAGGGCCATTGCGTGGAGCAGGGCAGTGCCGCGCAGGTGCTGAAGTCGCCCGGTCATCTCTATACGCGCCGTCTGATCGCAGCCGTGCCCCACCTGACCGGCAAGGACCGCGTTCCCTCGGAAGCCGGGGAGCGAGCGTCGATCCTGAAGGTCGAATGCCTGGCAAAGACTTATCGCAGCGGCAGCGCGCTTTTCCGTACGCAGCGCATCGTGCCTGCGGTCAATGGGGTCAGCTTCGACCTCACGTCGAGTCGCACGCTCGGCGTCGTCGGGGAAAGCGGTTCGGGCAAGTCGTCGCTCGGTCGGCTGCTGATCAAGCTCATGGAGTGCGACGGCGGCTCGATTCTGTTCGAAGGCCGCGACATCGCCGGGCTTTCCGAAGCCGAGTTTCGGCCGCTACGGCCGAAGATCCAGATGATCTTTCAGGATCCTTTCGCATCGCTCAATCCGCGATCGACGGTCGGGCAAATTCTCACAGTCGGCCCGGTCGCGCATGGCATGCCTTATGACGAAGCTTGCGAGCGCGCGCGGGAGCTCCTGTCCCATGTCGGCCTGGATGCAGGCGCCTTTGAGCGCTATCCGCACGAGTTCTCCGGCGGGCAGCGCCAGCGCGTCGGCATCGCTCGAGCGCTGATGTTCAAACCAAAATTGCTGATTGCCGACGAAGCGGTCTCAGCGCTCGACGTATCGATCCAGGCCCAGATCTTGAAGCTGCTTGATCAGATCCAGCGGGAGACCGGCGTCTCGATGATCTTCATCACGCATGATCTGCGCGTCGCAAGCCAAATCTGCGATGAAATCGCCGTCATGCATCGAGGGCAAATCGTGGAACGCGGACCGCCGTCCCAGATATTCCTCGATCCGAAATCCACCTACACGCGAGAGCTGGTGGCAGCGATCCCGGGCGAGCAAGCCCGGACCATGCCCGAACATGCAGACTACGGCGGACAGCACAAGGGAGGAGAGACGTTATGACCAAGGGTTCTGCGACGACATCGAGCTACTCGCGGCGTGATGCTCTGCGCATGATGGCGATCGGCGGAGCTGCCGGTCTGATCGCGCCCAATCTATTGGGCAAGCCGGCCCACGCGCGCACTCCGACAAAGCCAACTGGCCGCGTGATCGTCGGCCTTGGACAAGAGCCGACCGTCTTCAATCCGCTGATGGCACACATTGAAGTCGATGATGGTGTGCATTTCTCGGTGTTCGACGCGCTCTTCCGCATCGACCCTCAAGGCGTCATTCAGCCCAATCTTGCCGTGGAAGTGCCGGACCAAAAGAACGGGGGTATTTCGGAAGACGGTCTCAAATGGCGCATTCGTTTGCGTGATGACGTCCGGTGGCACGACGGCAAGCCTTTCAGCGCCGAGGACGTCAAATTCACACTGGAACTGATCACGAGTCCCAACTTCCGGAGTTGGCGCACGGCTGGCCATGCTCTCGTGCGCGACATTACGGTGCTCTCGCCGACGGAGATCTCGTGGCGAATGGAGGAGGCCTTTGCGCCCTATCTGTCGTTCCTGACCGAAACCTTCATCGTCCCCAAGCACATCCTCGAGAAAGAGGCCAATCCGAACAACGCCGCCTTCAACCAGGCCCCGGTCGGCACCGGCGCCTTCAAGTGGGGCAAGAGGGTTGCTGGTGATCATCTCGAACTCGTTGCGAACACCGAATACTTCGGTGATGGCCCTCACATCGAGAGGCTGGTCTTCAAATACATTCCCGATCTCACGGTCCTCTACACCCAGTTCAAGAGCGGCGACATTGATCTCGTAGGTCAGCCTTACATCACGCCCGATCATTACGTGGAAGCCAAGACGCTGCCGAATCGGGTTGTGACGCTACTCCCGAGGACCTCGTTCGAATCCTTCTACCTGAACCTCGAGCGCCCGCAGTTCAAGGAGCTTGCTGTTCGCGAGGCGCTCTACGCGGCGATCGACAAGGAGGCGATCATTCAGGGGCTCTATTACGGCGTGCCGACCCCGACGGAGACGTTCATGCCGAGGCAGTCCTTCTTCTTCAACGCCAACCTGCCCTTGCACCAATTCGACCTGAATCGCGCGGGCAAGATCCTCGATCAAGCCGGCTGGGCAAAGGGCGCGGACGGCATTCGTGCCAAGAACGGCGTTCGCCTGTCCTTTTCCAATTCGACCACGTCGGGCGATCCGCTTCGCGAGCAGCTGCAGCAGTTCCTGCAGCAGACCTTTGCGCAGCTCGGCGTCGAGATGAAGATATCGAACCTGCCGGCCGCCGTGATGTGGGGCGAGTTCTGGATGCAATCGCAGTTCGATTCCGTGATCGTCGGCAGCTCGTATCTAATTGGCGCCGATCCGGATGTCACCAATCGCTTGCACTCGCGCTCGATCGGAGCGAAGGGCGGCCGCGGCTCGAACAACGCGCAGTATGCAAATCCGGAGGTCGATGCACTCCTTGACAAAGGCGCACGCACCTTCGATCCCGAAGCGCGTCGCGCGATCTACTCTCGCGTGCAGGAACTCGTGCGCCGCGACCTGCCTTTCCTGCCGCTGTATCAGAGCAACTCGGTCGAAGGTCTCAAGAAGGGGATCAACGGATTCGTGCCGAATGGCAATACCCGCACCGAGTCCTGGAACGCGCTTGCCTGGTATTGGGCGAGCTGATGTCTTGCCGGACGGACCACGGCGGACGGCATTGTCACGCTAATGGAGGACTCGAATGTCCGCCTTCCTGCTGAATCGTCTCTTTCAGAGCATCGTGCTGCTGGTGATCGTCTCGATCATCGGTTTCACGGTTCTCAACCTCATGCCGGGCGGGCCCCTCGCCCAATTCGGGCTGGATCCCGGCATGACCCAGAAGGACGTCGAGCGGCTCGCTGCACAGTTGGGCCTCAATCGCCCACTGTGGATTCAGTATCTCGATTGGGCCTGGCGACTGATGCAGGGCGACTGGGGACACTCTTTCCGGGACGGCTCTTCCGTGCTTGCAGTGATCGGTCGCCATCTGCTGGCGACGCTGCTGCTGATGGGCACATCCACCGCATTGGCGATCGCGGCCGGCACGTGGATCGGGATCCGCGGTGCCACCCACCGCTATTCCCTCTTCGACTACTGCGCGACTGTCGGCGCCATGGTGGCGCTGTCTGTTCCGACGTTCTGGTTCGGCCTGATCGGCATCTACATCTTCACCCTGAAGCTGGGGTGGGTGCCCGCAGGCAACATGTACACGATCGGCGACGGCTCCGTCCTGGACTATCTGCATCACCTGATCTTGCCGAGCATGGTGCTGTCGCTCGTTCATGTCGCGATCTGGAGCCGTTACATGCGGACGGCGACGCTCGATGCGTTGAGTCAGGATTTCGTCAAGACGGCGCGGGCCAAGGGCGTGAGGGAGCGCCGCATCTTGCTGAAACATGTCATCGGCAATGCGCTGTTGCCGATGATCACGCTGGCAGGGATGCAATTGCCCAGCATTCTCACCGGCGCGCTGGTCACGGAGACCGTGTTCACCTGGCCGGGCATGGGGCGGCTGTTTCTCGACAGCCTTGGCTACAGCGACTATCCGGTCGTGATGGGGCTGTTGATCTTCTCGGCCATCTTGGTCGTGTTGGGCAATCTGATCGCAGACATCGTGATCGCAACCGTCGATCCGCGCATTCGCCTGGCCTGAGCCTGCGGACCCACGCCAGATAAGAGGAGCGAGTAGATATGACCGCCATCGTCGCGCACGCAGCTCCGACCCGCTGGTGGAACAGCCGCGCTGTTAACCGCTTCATGCGTCACCATCTGGCACTCCTGGGAATCGCGATTATCAGCCTGCTCGTGCTGGCGTGCGCCATCGGTCCCTATGCCTTGCCCTACGACTCGCTCCATATCGATCTGCGCGCCCGCTTTGCTCCGCCCCTGACAGGCCACCACTACTTCGGCACGGATCCTTTGGGGCGTGACCTCGCGGTGCGGCTGTTGATGGCCGGGCGCGTCTCGCTGGCGGTGGGATTCTCCGCGATGTTGCTGTCGACGTTGATCGGTACGCTCGTCGGCGTGACGGCCGGCTATCGCGGGGGCTGGGTCGGGGCCGCACTGATGCGGATGGTGGATGGCTTCCTATCCTATCCCTCGATCTTCCTCGTGCTGGCGCTCGCCGCAACGCTGCGCCCGAGCCCGGTGATGATCACGGTGATCATTGCCGTCACGAGCTGGATGGAGACGGCGCGAATTGTCGAGGCCGAGGTCCGTTCGCTGCGCGAGCGCGAGTTCGTCCAGGCTGCGCGCATGGTCGGGCTTAGCAGGGCGCACATCATGTTCCGCGAGATCCTGCCAAATGCCATGGGGCCAATCATCGTCGCCGCAAGTCTGGCCGTCGCACGCGCGATCCTTCTGGAGGCCTATATCAGCTTTCTCGGCTACGGCATCCAGCCGCCGCTGCCCAGCTGGGGCAACATGCTCAATGGCGCCCAGCAATATCTGGCGAGCGCTCCCTGGCTCGCCATCATTCCCGGTGCCGCGATTACGATGGCGGTAACGAGCTTCAATTTCATCGGTGACGGTCTGCGAGATGCCCTCGACGTTCGAAACGACCACATCTGAACGATTTCAACCGAGTCGCGGCTGAACCCAGCAACCATACGAGAAGAAAAGCCATGCACGCGCCGAGAGTTGCCGAGAAGGCCACGCCCTATTGGTGGGAAGCCGCGCCGCTTAAGCCGCCGCCTCAGCAGCCAATAGCCGAGAAGCTCGACGTGTTGATCGTGGGCGCGGGCTATGCAGGGCTCTCGGCCGGTCTGGTGCTGGCGCGCGAGGGCCGCTCAGTTGCGGCCTATGATGCTATGGACCCTGGCGAAGGAGCATCGACGCGCAACGGCGGTATCACCAGCGGATCCATTCGGCCCGACTACGCGACACTCACGCGCCGGTTCGGAGAAGAGAAGGCGCTGGCGATCGAGGCGGAAGGCAAGGCCGCGCGCGCGTTCCTGTACGATTTCATCAGGACGGAAGGCCTCGCCTGCGACTTCCAGCCGGTGGGGCAGTTCAAGGGCGCCTTTGGCTATGAACAATACGAAGCCATGGCGCGGACCGCGGAGCGGCTCGCAAAGAAACTTGGGATCGAAGTGTACGCAGTTCCCTATGCCGAGCAGCGCAAGTACATCGGCACCGATGTCTATCGCGGCGGTTCGGTTCGGATGGATATCGGCGGACTGCACCCGGCGAAATTCCACGCCGAACTGCTGCGGGTCGCGCTCGCTTCCGGATTGACAGTCCACGCGCGGACGCCCGTGATCTCGATCGACAGAGATGGCTCCGGCTTCCGCGTCTTCACCGCGGCCGGTCCGGTGCAGGCGCGTCAGGTGCTGGTGTGTACCAACGGTTACACCGATGGCGCCGCGCCCTTCCTGCGCCGTCGGCTGGTCCCGGTTCGCAGCCGGATCATTGCGACGGAGGAGCTTGCGCCCGAAGTCATGGCGCGGCTGATGCCGAAACGCATGATGATCACCGAGAACCGGGAGGTCGGCTTCTATTATCGGCCCTCGCCTGATGGCAAACGCATCTTGCTCGGCGGCCGCGACAGCTCTCGGGTCGGCGACCCCGTCGCCCCGAAGCTGCTTCTGCGCAATGGCCTGGTGAATCTGTTCCCTGAGCTGGATGCCGTTCGCCTCTCACACAGTTGGTTCGGCAATGTGGCCATGAACCGCGACATGATTCCGCGCATCTTCGAGAAGGAAGGTATCGTCTATGCCAGCGGCTTCTGCGGGTCGGGCGTGGTCTGGGCGCCATGGGTCGGTATGCATGCGGCCCACAAGCTCATGGGACACGACGAGCGGGCGCGCACCGCGTTCGACTTCAGGCCTCCGGCCTTCATCCCGTTCTATCGAGGCAATCCCTGGTTCATGCCTGCCTTCATTCATGGCTACCGGATGCGTGACCGGATCGCGATGTGGCGCGCCAGCCGTTGATGGCCGGCAGCGCAGCTTACAACCCAGGGCGTGAATTCCGGAGGCACTTCCGCCTCTCGAAAGAAGATGACGATGCAGTACGCGTCCACGCGCGGCCATTCAGGCCGCAAGCAATTCTGCGAGGCATTGCTTGAAGGCCTCGCCCCGGATGGCGGGCTGTACGTCCCCGAGACCTATCCTCGCGTGGACCACGCCACGCTGGATGCGTGGCGTACGCTGTCCTACGCCAACCTGGCTTTCGAGATCCTGTCACTCTATGTCGGCGATATTCCCTCCGCCGACCTGAAAGCCATCTGTGCAAAGACCTACACGCCGGAGATATTCGGAAAGCCTGACATCGCGCCGCTGCGAAAGCTGGAGAGGGGACTTTATCTCCAGGAGCTGTCGAATGGTCCCACGCTGGCGTTCAAGGACATGGCCATGCAGTTGCTCGGCAATCTGCTCGAGTACGAGCTGACGCGCCGGCAGGAGAACTTGAATATTCTTGGTGCGACCAGTGGCGATACTGGAAGCGCCGCAGAATACGCCATGCGCGGCAAGAAAGGGGTGCGGGTGTTCATGCTCTCGCCCCGCGGACGAATGAGCGCCTTTCAACAAGCTCAGATGTTCAGCCTCCAGGACCACAACATCCACAACATCGCGATAGATGGCGTCTTCGACGATTGCCAGGACATCGTCAAGCGGGTGGCGAGCGATCTGGAGTTCAAGCAGCAATACAAGATTGGTGCGGTGAACTCGATCAACTGGGCGAGGCTGCTTGCGCAGGTCGTCTATTACTTTTCCGGTTACCTGCAGGCGTTCGAACGGGGACCGGCAGGCGTAAGCTTTACGGTACCTTCAGGGAACTTCGGAAACATCTGCGCCGGCCATGTTGCGCGCATGATGGGACTTCCGATATTCCGCCTGGTCGTTGCGACCAACGAGAACGACGTGCTGGACGAGTTTTTCCGCACCGGCGTGTATCGCGCTCGGAGCCGGGCCGACACTCTCGAAACGTCGAGCCCCTCGATGGACATTTCCAAGGCATCGAATCTCGAGCGGTTCGTCTTCGACTTGGTCGGTCGCGACGCCGGTCGGACGAAAGCGCTGTTTGATGGTCAGCTCAGGGAACGGGGTGGGTTCGACCTGAGTGGAGATCCCCGATTCGCGGAGGCGGCCGCCAGGTTTGGCTTTCGAAGTGGCAAGAGCAGCCATGCCGATCGGGTGGCGGCGATCCGCGATATGTGGGAGCGTTACCACACTGTGATCGACCCGCACACGGCGGATGGTATCACAGTCGCGCGCACACACGCCTCCGCCGAGGAGGCAATGATCGTGCTCGAAACTGCACTGCCAATCAAATTCGCGGCGACGATCAAGGAAGCGTTGGGGCGCGAGCCGGATCTTCCAGAACGGTACAAGAGCCTGGAAGAACTGCCGAGGCGCGTCAAAGTCCTCCCCCCGGACTCACGGGCAGTCAAGGACTACATCGCCGAGATTGTGACCAGCTGAACGGCTGCTTGGGATCGAGGACAATCATGGCCGTGTTTACGGAATTGTCATTCGACGAGGTGACGGCGTTCTTTCGAGCGCTGGGACTCGCCACGCCTCGTTCACTTCGTGGGATTACCGGAGGAATCGAGAACACGAACTACTTCGTCGATACGGACGGCGAGGCCTATGTGCTCACCCTATTTGAGCGTCTCACATTCGGGCAATTGCCGTTTTACCTGCACTTGATGAAGCATCTTGCGGCTCGCGGCTTGCCCATGCCCGATCCAGTTGCTGACGCGCATGGCGTGATCCTTCACTCGCTGAGGGAGCGGCCCGCGGTGTCGTCAACAGTCTTCCTGGTGCGAGCGAGGCAGAACCTACGGCCGCCCATTGCAGTTCCGTCGGGGAGTGCCTGGCGCGCCTGCACTTGGCCGGGAGCGATTATCCACGACAACAAGACAATCCGCGGGGGCTTCAATGGTGGAACGAGGTCGTGCCGGTGCTCGGCCGCTACGTATTCGCCGGACAACGCTCGTTACTCTCGGCTGAACTGAACTTTCAGAAAGAGCTCGCTTTGTCCTCGACTTACAGGCAACTTCCCAGGGGGCCGATCCACGCCGATCTCTTCCGCGACAACGTGTTGTTCGAGAGGGGCGCCTGTCCGGCGTCATTGATTTCTATTTCGCCGGATGCGACACGTTTCTGTTCGATATAGCGGTGTGCCTCAACGACTGGTGCGTCGATGGCCTCACCCGCCGCCCCAATGTCGAGCGAGCCGCCGCTTTCCTGGGTGCTTATGAGAGCGTCCGGCGGCTGACTTCCTCCGAACACAAGCTGCTTCCTGCGATGCAGCGCGCTGCGGCATTCCGGTTTTGGCTGTCGCGCCTGTGGGATGTGCACCTGCCTCGGCAGGCTGCGCTCCTTAAGCGACATGATCCCAGCCACTTCGAGCGAATCTTGCTCATACTCCGGGGAGAGTTCGCATTATCATGATCGTCCAATTTGCGGCAGCGAGGATGGGGGTACGATGGCGCCGACCTTAGAAGGCCGAATTCGCGAGCTTCTTTCGCAGATCCAGGCGGAGGGCCTCTACAAGCATGAGCGGCTGATTACTGGCGCGCAAGCGGGCCGGATCCGCGTTGTTTCGAAGTCCTCCGAGCGCGAACTCGTCAATCTTTGCGCGAACAACTATCTGGGTCTTACCGATCATCCCGAAGTCATCGCAGCCGCAAAGCGAGGCCTGGATGAGTTCGGGTTTGGCATGGCATCCGTGCGCTTCATCTGCGGTACGCAAACCCTGCACCGCGAACTCGAGCGCACGATCGCTCGCTATCTGGACAAGGATGACGCCATCCTGTTCGCGGCCTGCTTCGACGCCAATGGCGGGGTCTTCGAACCGCTTCTAGAGACCGACGACGCCATCATTTCTGATTCTCTCAATCACGCTTCCATTATCGACGGAGTGCGTCTTTGCAAGGCGAGGCGCTACCGCTTCGCCAACGGCGACATGAACGAGCTCGAGGATCGGCTCAAGGAGGCGGACAGGGACGGAGCCAGGTTCAAATTGATCGCCACTGACGGCGTGTTCTCGATGGACGGATACGTGGCCAAGCTCCCCGCCATTTGCGCCTTGGCCGAGAGGTACGGTGCTGTCGTCATGGTCGATGATTGCCATGCCACCGGTCATCTCGGCGAAGCAGGTCGCGGCACGCCGACGCTGACGGGCACGAGGAGGCAGGTCGAGATTGTCACGGGGACGCTCGGTAAGAGCCTCGGCGGCGCGATGGGAGGCTTCGTCGCGGCGTCGCAACCGTTCGTCGATCTGCTTCGACAGCGAGCGCGTCCATATCTCTTCTCCAACAGCCTCGCCCCGGCAGTGGCGGCGGGATCGATCAAGGCGATCCAGATCGCGGAAACAGCCGACGACCGCCGGCAGCTTCTTGCTGCGCATACACGGCGCTTTCGGTCGGGCTTGGAAAAGGCTGGGTTCGAGCTGCTCGCGGGAGAGACGCCAATCATTCCGGTCATGCTGCACGACGCGCGCCTGGCGCAGGATATGGCAGCCGCGCTGGATGAACGCGGCATCTACGTCGCCGCGTTCTTCTATCCCGTCGTCCCCAAAGGAAAGGCGCGGATCAGGACACAGATGTCCGCCGCCCTGAGCGAAAAGGACGTTGAACAGGCCGTCGACGCTTTCGCCGACGCCGGCAAAGCGCTTGGCGTGATTTGATGGTTACAAAGGTGCTCTCATGAAAGCTCTTGTCAAAGCAGCCGCCGAACCCGGGCTCTGGCTCGACGAATGGGGGATTCCGCAGATCGGACCAGATGACGTTCTCATCAAGATCAACAAGACCGGGATCTGCGGCACGGATATCCATATCTATGCCTGGGATGAGTGGGCGCAGCGGACCGTCCCTGTCCCGATGGTCGTCGGCCATGAATATGCAGGCGAGATCGACGAAGTGGGCGCGAACGTCACGAAGTTCGCGATTGGGCAGCGCGTTTCGGGTGAGGGCCATGTTGTCGGCATGAGCAGCCGCGCTGCGCGAGGAGGGCGGTTTCACCTGGATCCTGAAACGAAGGGGATCGGCGTCAATATTCCCGGAGCTTTTGCTGAATATCTGCGTTTGCCCGCCTTCAATGTCGTGCCGCTCCCTGATGCGATCGATGACGAGATCGGGGCCATCCTCGATCCGCTCGGCAACGCCGTCCACACCGCGTTGTCGTTCGACCTCGTCGGCGAGGATGTGCTCATCACCGGGGCAGGTCCCATTGGCATCATGAGCGCCGCCGTTGCCAGGCATGTCGGTGCGCGGCACGTCGTGATTACCGACGTCAATCCGCATCGTCTGGCATTGGCATCTGGTGTCGCTGACGTCGTTCCCGTCGACGTGAGCAAGGAAGATCTTCGGTCTGTAGCGCAGCGCCTCGGCATGAAGGAAGGGTTCGATGTCGGGCTGGAGATGAGCGGTGCGCCGGCCGCGTTCGACCAAATGGTTGAAAATCTGGTGATGGGCGGCAAGATCGCCATGCTTGGTATCCCTGCTCGGCCCGCGACTGTCGACTGGACCAAGCTTGTCTTCAAGATGCTCACCGTCAAGGGAATCTACGGTCGAGAGATGTTTGAGACCTGGCACAAGATGCTCGTAATGCTCGAGAGCGGTCTCGACATCCGCAAAATCGTAACGCACCGCCTGCCGGTCACAGAGTTCAAGACCGGATTTGAGATCATGCGCATCGGCAACTGCGGCAAGATCGTGCTGGACTGGAAGGCGTGAATACGCCCTTCGAGAGGGCTCCTGTCGCGGAACAGCAGATTGATCCTGCTGCCGCATCATCAATGAAATTATATGCCGAACTTTGCGCCAGTCCGGCTGCGTAATGCTGTCGGACCGAAGTTACGCTGCGAACTGCGCGGGGATTATGAGATGGCCTCACGCGGTCAGGCGCTGGCCATCAGGCCTGCAACCCGAGCAAGAGACGTTGACCGATCATGACAGCCGCAGCTTATCCAGTCGGGCAGCGCGACAATGAGGACGTGGCCCTGCTTCCTTTCGCCAGAGCGCATCTGGAAGGCGCCCTGAAGCTCTCGCAGGAGATGTCCTGGCCCTACCGCATCGAGGATTGGGATGTCGCGCTGCAGTTGGGCCATGGCTTTGTTCTGCAGCGCGACGGGACGGTGATCGGAACCGCGGCGTGGTGGCCATACGGCGAGACTCATGCGTCCGCCGGCATGATCATCGTTGCAAAGGCCGCTCAGGGCCGTGGCTATGGGGCCCGGCTGATGGATGCGTTGCTGACGTCCGCGCGCCCGCGGACCATCGCGCTGAATTCGACGCCGGAAGGCATGACGCTGTATCGCCGCCGTGGCTTCGTCCCGATCGGGATCATCCACCAGCATCACGGAATTCCCCGCCAAAGCCAAGGAACGCCGCGATCAGGCCTCAGACCAATGGCCGCATCGGAGTTCGAGGCGATCGCGCGGCTCGACCGCGCGGCTACAGGGTTGGAGCGGCGGCAGTTGCTGAATCGGCTGTTTGACAGCGGTGACGGCTATGTCCTGGTGCGTGACGGCTTGCTTTGCGGCTACGCCATCTCTCGCCTTTTCGGGCGTGGGCATGTCATCGGTCCCGTCGTGGCCGAAAGCCCGACCGATGCGCGCGCGCTGATCGAATTCACGATCGCGCGGCTCGGGCCTGTCTTCGTCCGGATCGATATTCCAGCCTCCTCGCAGCTCGGGGAATGGCTCGAAAGCATCGGCCTTCAACGCGTCAGCGATGCCACGACAATGGTGCTGGGAACGCCGGCTCCATGGGTTGGGCCGGCGCGCATATTCGGTCTCGCCAACCAGTCATTCGGCTAAGGGATATCGGGATGCTGCGCGTGGAGATAGACAGGACGGATGTCCCGAACGCCGGGCCTGGCGAGACGGCCGCAACGATTGGTGCGCTGGCAACACCAGCTCTCCTGCTCGACAAGGACAGGCTGGATCGCAATCTCGCGCGCCTGTCCTCTCGTATGGCTCGGCAAGGCGTCGTGTTGCGTCCCCATCTGAAGACAGCAAAATCCATCGACGTTGCCCGACGCGCCCATCGGTCCGGGGCGGGACCAATCACCGTCTCCACCTTGGCGGAAGCGGAATATTTCGCGCAGCACGGCTTCCGGGACATGACCTATGCCGTAGGACTTGCTCCTCACGCGGCCGACAGAGCGATGCGTCTGCAGAAAGTCGGCATCGACATCAAGGTGCTGCTGGATTCGCCTGAGCAGGCGGTCGTGCTTGGCGCGGCTGGTCGCGCAGCCGGTGTGACACCATCCGCCTTCATCGAGATCGACTGCGACGGTCATCGCGGCGGGCTGACGGCGACCGATTCCAAGCTCATCGCCGTCGCGGCGGCGCTCGCCGAGGCCGGCGTCAAGATCGCCGGCATTCTCACCCATGCCGGCGAATCCTACGGCCTCAGCACGCCCGCCGCCCTTGTCGCGGCAGCGGAGAACGAGCGCGCCTTGGCCGTCGCCGCCGCAACGACATTGCGCGCGGCCGGGCATGAGCGCCCCGTCGTCAGCGTCGGCTCGACGCCGACCGCCCATTTCGCCGAAGACCTGACCGGCGTCACGGAAATGCGGGCCGGCGTCTACATGTTCTTCGATCTGGTGATGCACGGCATCGGTGTCTGCACCACCGACGACATCGCCATCTCGGTGCTCGCCACCGTGATCGGCAAGAAGCCCGAGAAGGGTTGGATTTTGGTCGATGCAGGCTGGATGGCGCTGTCGCGCGACCGCGGCACCGCGGCGCAACGGGTCGACCAGGGGTACGGTCTGGTCTGCGATGTGGCCGGCAAGGTCTATTCCGACCTGATTGTTTCGCATGCGAGCCAGGAGCACGGCATCCTCGCCATCAGGCCCGGCTCGAGTCAGGCTTTGCCCGACCTTCCGATCGGCGCGAAGGTCAGGATTTTGCCCAATCACGCCTGTGCAACGGCGTCGCAACACGAACTGTACAACGTCGTCTCCGCCGGCAGCGACGCGATCGAAGCACGATGGCCACGGATGCGCGGCTGGTAGGCTGTCGAAAGGATCGCTTCCAATGACCTCGGCCCTTCGACACCTGACGGAAGCCGGCTTCCTCGGAAAATTCTACATCGACGGAGAATGGCGGAAGCCGATCGGATCAGTCGCGGGAGCAGCAACCGTCGTCAATCCGGCGACGGAACAGCCGATCGCTGAGGTCGCGCTCGGCGATGACGATGACGTGGACTGCGCCATCGCAGCCGCCAGACGAGCCTTCGCCGGCTGGTCCATGACCGCGCCTGCTGAGAGAGCGGCGCTGCTCGACCGGATTCACGCCTTGCTCCTTGAGCGGCTGGAGCTGTTCGCGCAGGTCCTTACGTGCGAGATGGGAGCTGCCATCACCTATGCCCGGCGCGCTCAGGTGCCGCTGGCCGCCGAACATATCCGTGTCGCCCGCGACAATCTCGCGAATTATCCGTTCATCGCCGCGCGCGGCAGCACGGCGATCATGCGCGAGGCGATCGGTGTCTGCGGGCTCATCACCCCTTGGAACTGGCCTCTCTACCAGATCACGGCCAAGGTCGGCCCCGCGCTCGCGGCCGGTTGCACGGTGGTGTTGAAGCCGAGCGAATTGTCGCCGCTGAGCGCCTTGCTATTCGCTGAGGTCATGGACGATGCCGGTTGTCCGCCCGGCGTCTTCAACCTCGTTAATGGAACAGGTCCGATCGTCGGCACTCGTCTGGCGTCGCATCCGCAGGTGGACATGATCTCGATCACCGGCTCGACGCGCGCCGGCGTTCTCGTCGCGCAAGCGGCAGCGCCCACCGTCAAGCGCGTTGCCCAGGAGCTCGGCGGCAAGTCGCCGAATATCATCTTGCCGGACGCCGATCTCAGCCGTGCCGTTCCGCTCGGCGTCGGTGCCGCCTTCCGCAATCTCGGCCAATCCTGCAGCGCACCGACGCGCATGCTCGTGTCTCGCGCACAGATGGAAGAGGTCGAGACCTTGGCGGCCGCGGCCGCTTCAAAACTGGTTGTCGGCGATCCCCTTGTGGAAAGCACGACTCATGGCCCGATTGCCAACCGGCCGCAGTTCGAGCGCGTGCAGACCATGATCGATGTCGGTCTGGAGGAAGGCGCCAAGCTCGTCATCGGCGGGCCGGGGCGGCCCGACGACCTTCAGATTGGCTTCTATGCGCGTCCGACCATCTTCTCGGGCGTCCATCGCGACATGCGGATCGCGCAGGAGGAGATCTTCGGCCCGGTGCTGGCGATCATTCCCTACGAGTCGGTCGACGAGGCGATCGCGATCGCCAACGACACCGTCTACGGCCTCGGCGCCCACGTGCAAGGCACTGATATGGAGACGGTGCGCGCAGTCGCCCGTCAGATCCAGTCGGGTCAAGTTCATCTCAATTACCCCGACTGGGACCCCAACGCACCTTTCGGCGGATACAAGCGGTCCGGCAACGGTCGCGAATACGGCCTCGAGGGCATGGAGGAGTATCTGGAGACCAAGGCCGTCCTCGGATTTTACCCATGAAGGCCAGCGATCTACCGGAGCAATCGATTCAGATCGGGGAATTTCAGCATGTTTCCGAAAGGATCGAACGCGGCGAATTGGTTTTGAACGCAATCGGCGCGGTCCTCGAGGGGTCCCGCCGCCCTTCGCCGAACTGGGACTCGGTCGGGCATGAGCAGCTTCGTTCAATCAAGCGGCCAAAAACCCGAGCATCTTGCGAAGTCCGAGATGATTTCAGCACATTGTATCGAGCGCATGGTGCGATGAAGGGCTGATCGGAACTTGCTTTTCGCATTCCTGGCAGCCGAGGTTCGTCGGAACATGTCGCCCCACGTCGAGCGCATTCACAGCGATGAGCGTCTCCCGGCCGAGGCCGACGTCGTCATCGTCGGCGGCGGCATCCTCGGCTCTACGGCCGCCTATTACTTGGCGAAGCGCGGCCTCTCTGTGGCGCTGCTCGAGAAGGGCCACGTCGCCTGTGAGCAATCGAGCCGAAACTGGGGTTGGTGCCGCCAGCAGAACCGCGACCGGCGCGAACTGCCGCTCTCGGTGCTCTCCATGCGGCTGTGGGACGAACTCACGCGCGATATCAATCGGGACCTCGGATTTCGTCGCTGCGGTCTCGTCTATGCGACGCACGACGAGGCTGTGCTCGCCGGCTGGGAAAAGTGGCGCGAGATCGCCAGGGAGTATGACGTCGACACGCGCGTGCTGAGCCGGGCGGAGGTGGCCGAGCGCGTCCCCGAAGCGCGCGACAAATGGGTCGGCGGGACCTATTCGGAGCGAGACGGCAAGGCCGAACCTGCGCTCGCCGCGCCGGCTATCGCTGAGGGGGCCAGAGTTCTGGGCGCCACGATCCACCAGGGATGTGCCGCGCGGGCGCTCGACTTGGCCAATGGCAAGATTGCGGGCGTGCACACGGAAAAGGGCTACATCAGAACCAACGCGGTGCTGTGCGCCGCCGGCGCCTGGTCCTCGCGCTTCCTTCGGCCGCTTGGGGTCAGTTTCCCCCAAGCGAGCATCCGGCAGACCGCGCTGCGTTCTACCCCGACAATCAACATCGGCGAGGCGGTCTCGACGCCCTACTGCACGATTACGCGCCGACTGGATGGCAGCTACACGCTTGCGATCAGCGGCAAGGCGAACCTCGAAATCACGCCCCAGGCTATCCGGTATAGCCGGGAATTCATGCCGCAGTTCTTGCGTCGCCTGAAGAACGTCAGGCTCGGCATCGGCCAATCGTTCGTCTCGGGGCCGGATTCAATGCCGGCGCTGCTGACCAACGACGACCGGATCTTCGAGCAGAATCGCGTGCTGGATCCCGCGCCCTTGAAATGGCTGGTGAGCCAAGTGGTGGAGAGTGTCCGGAAAACCTTCCCCCAACTCGGCGAGATTAAGATCGACAGCGCGTGGGGCGGCTTCGTCGATTGCACGCCGGATGCAGTGTCCGTGGTGTCGCAGGTGGACGGGGTGGAAGGCCTCGTGCTCGCGGCGGGCTGCTCGGGTCACGGCTTCGGTTTGGGCCCGGGGCTCGGCTTTCTGGCCGCACAGCTTGTCGTCAACGACACGCCTTGCGTTGATCCCACACCGTTCCGGCTGTCGCGTCTGGTCGACGGCTCGAAGCTGGACATCGCCGCCATATGAAGATCGAGCCGGCGATCGAACAGGTCGCGGCCTGATCGCGATTTAGCAGTTCCTAAAGGGCGTTTCCTCCCCAACTTGAGCCACTCCTTTGGGAGTGGCTCTTTCTTTATGGCAAGACGATTCGGCTGATCGAGGTGACTCGGCCGAAGATGCATCGTTTGAGCGTCGACGTAAGCACCGCCGGCTCGCCGGCCGATGGTTCAACGGGCAGACTTCTCTCCCAACGGACGGACGACCGCGCCGGCGTTCATGATGTCCGCCGGATCAAAGGCGGTCTTGATCCGGCGCATCGCCGCGATATGCCCGACATCGCCGTACCGCTCCAGAAGGTGCCTCTTAAAAGCGGCCGACGCCGTGCTCCGCGCTGAACGTGCGCCGAGCGCCGCGGCCGTGTCGTAGAGTTGCAGAGACAGGCTGCTTTCGATCCGCTTGGTGAACTTGATCCGGTCGACGCCGGCAGGAACGAGCACGTTGTAGTGCAGGTTGCCGTCGCCGACATGGCCGTACACGGACAGCTCAAGGTCGGCGTCATACGATCGCACCTGCGAGCCGGCTAGATCCAGAAAGCGTTGAATGGAGGAAAGCGGTACCGAGATGTCGTGCTTGACCGATCCGTTCCGGCGCTTCTCGCCCTCCGGGATGGTTTCGCGGAGCCGCCACATCGCGGTCCGCTGCGATCCGCTCTGTGCCAGGAGCGCGTCCTCGATCCATCCGGCCTCGATCGCCTCGGCCAGAACGGCTTCCATCAGATCGTCGAGATCGAGATGGCGCGAGGAAAAGGCGAACTCGACGAGGACGGCGCCTACCGGGCCCACTCCAAGGGGGCGGGTCGGTCATTGCTGCGGTCGCGAGCGCGATGGATCGGGCCGCCATGAATTCGAACGTGGCCAGCAGGTCTGCGGATTCGCGACGCACCAACGTGAGAAGCTCGGCGAGCGGCGCGCCGCTCGCGAGCTTCAGCCAGGCAGTCGCGCGGTGGACCGGCAAAGGCGCGAGACGCAACACTGCGCCGGTGACAATGCCGAGAGTCCCCAAACGAAGCACTGCTTGACGTCATAGCCGGTGTTGTTCTTCCGCAGCTTGCGCATGTCGGAGACCACCGTGCCGTCCGCCAGCACCGCCTCGATCCCGAGCAGCAGATCGCGCGTCATCCCGTACCTGACGACTGACAGCCCGCCGGCGTTCGTGCCGATGTTACCGCCGATCCGGCAACTGCCTTCCGCGCCGAGGCTGAGCGGCAACAGAAACCCGACATCCGCCGGAGCGTTCTGCACATTTTTTAGAATGGCGTCGGCGTCGACCCGGCACGGGGTCCGCACTCGCCCGGCGATTTGCAGAGGGCGGCTATCGCGTTGCCCTTCTGGCTCGGAATGAGGAACGGCTTACGGCGCTGGAAAAGGAGCTGTCCAATGCCAGGGGATATCGATGCGATGTATCCGATGCCGCTCAGGTCGAGATGGTCGCATCCGCCGTTGAACATGATCTCGGCAAGCCTGGCGTCGTCGTTCACAACGCCGTCGGCGGAGCATTCGGCACATTCCGCGAGATCGACCCAGCCATTTTGAACCGCAACTTTCAGGTCAACACGATGGGGCTGTTGTACCTCGCCAGACGATTTGCACCGGCGATGATCGACGCTGGGAAGGGCGCCATCGCTGCTAGCCCGGTTTCGCAGGTTTCGCGCCAACCAAGGCGGCGCAGCGGATCCTGGCCGAGGGCGATGGCGCGCGAGCTCGGGCCGCGGGGCGTGCACATCGCCTATGTCGTCGTCGACGCGGTGATCGACCTCGAGTGGACAAGGAAGCGCTGGCCGGACCGGCCGGACGACTTCTTCATCAAGCCGCGGGCGATCGCCGACGAGATCTGGCACGTCGTTCACCAGGAACGCAGCGCGTGGTCGTTCAACGTCGAGCTGCGCCCGTTTGGCGAGGCCTGGTAACCCGCAGAGACGAGTGCCTTCCGGCCGCTTGAGCGCCGCGCGTCGGCATCTCGCTCATCCATGATAAGGACGGGCGGAACGTGTGCACCGGGAGATCGAGAAAAAAGGCTATGATCGCCAATGTGAGCAGGCCTTCGGGAAGAGATGTGTGACGGCAGGATTTACGTTCGCAATATGGCTTCGATCTCTTGCGCTGCTTCGAGCAGCGTAAGGTCCTGTCCGCGCGCGGCGATGATCTGAAGGCCGAATGGAAGTCCGCACCGATCGGCTTCGCACGAAATCGAAATCGCCGGCAGGCGGGCATGATTGACGAAAGGCGTGAACACCGCGTGGGCGCGTGGGCTGGCGGCTTTTCCGCCGATCATGTCAGGGCCGAACTGCGTCAGTGGCCACGCGACGCATGGGACGGTCGGCGTCAGCAGCAGGTCGATCTCGCCAAAGAACGCCGCAAAGGTCTTGGCGATTGCAGTGCTTGCGAGCAGCGCTCCGGCCACCTCGGCGCCTGACCACGACAGCCCCCGCTCGATCTGCTTGGCGATATCGGGATCGAAGACGGTCGGGTCCTTGCGGAACGGCTCGCCATAAAGCGCGGCAAGGCCCGCATGCTGGAGCGGCATGATGGCATCTTCCGTCACGCCCGCCGGCCAGACGGGTTCGTCTCGCATGATGTGCAATCCTGCGGCCGAGAGACGCTCGACGGCAGAAATGAGCCCGTTCGCGACGGCATCATCAACGGCGACATCGAGGCCGAGGCGAGGTGAGAATGCGATGCGTAGACCGGCGACGTCGGAGGTCTCTTGCGCAATGCTCGCCGAATCCGGATCGCGCCGATCGGCGCCGGCCATGGTCTTGAACGCCAGCGCGATGTCGGCGACGTCGGTGGCGATCGGCGCGATGACAGAGAGACCGAAGAACGGCTCGGCGAAGCCCGGTCCATAAGGAATTGCGCCGTAGGACGGCTTAAAGCCGGCGACACCGACATGGGCTGGCGGCCTGCGACTGGAGCCGCCCGCATCGGTGCCGATCGCGAGCGGCACGAGGCCGGCTGCGACGGCGACAGCCGGACCGCCCGATGAGCCACCGGGAGTCAACGCGGGGTCGAGCGGGTGCCGCGTCGGCCCGAACAGCGGTGAGGTCGTCACGCCCTTGCTCGCGAACTCGGAGGTTGCCCCGATGCCGACAACGACGGCTCCGGCCTTGCGCAACCGCTCGATTGCGATCGCATCCTGCGGCGCGACGAAATCGGCAAACAGGCGTGAGCCCTGTGTCACGCGCCAGCCGCCGGTCCAGATGTTGTCCTTGACCACAATGGGGACGCCGGCAAGCGGCATCGCTTCGCCCGCGCGCAGCCGATCGTCGACGGCGGCGGCATCGGCAAGCGTGCGCAAGGGATCTATCGTGACCACAGCGTTCAAGCTCTTCGCAGCCTCGATGCGGGCGAGGGCGGCCCTGGCGGTTCCGACCGCACTCGTCCGCCCGGCCGTAACGTCGGCCGCAATCTCGCGCGCGCTAATGACCGGCTTTGTCATGACCTCCCCAGATCAGAGCCAATGTGCCGCCTAGCGCGCGGCACGCCAAGGCGAAGAAGGCCGCGCCGAGGCCAGCCACACCATCCAGGATCGAGCAGGGCGGCAGTCGATCCCAGCGAAGCTAGCGCCATGCTGATGGCGATGGCCGCCGCGCACAGGCTCGCGAACGGCCGTGTTTGGGTCTACCATGGAGTTGCGCTCACGGGAGGAACATGGTGGCAGGCGGTATTTCCATTCACGCGGTCGATGTGGCGAGCGGGCGTCCCGCGCAGGGGCTGCGCGTCGAGATCTGGCGCATTGGCCCCGATTCCTCGCGCATTGCCGAAGGGCGGCTCGGCGCCAATGGCGTACTCGATCACCTCATCGCGCAAGGCGTTGGTGTGACGGCGGGCGAGTACGAGGTGCTGTTTCATCTCGGCGAGTTCTTTGGCGACAGCGATGGCTTCCTGACCGTGATCCCGTTCCGCTTTCGCATCAAGGATGTCAGCGAGCATTTTCATCTGCCTCTGAAATTCACGCGCTGGGGTTTTTCGTTGTTCCGCGGCGCCTGATCAGTTGGTCAGCCGCCGCGACAGGCCCGTCACGCGCTCCATCACCGCGACCAGCGCCACGGTGGCGATAATCAGCACGCCCGACAGCGCGGCGATGGTGACATCGAGCTTGCCTTCGAGGTCCTGCCACATCCGGATCGGCAGCATGTCGGTTGCGGCATCGCGCAGGAACAGCGACACCGGCACGTTGTCGAAGGACGACATGAAAGCGATGAAGGCGCCCGCGATGATGCCGGGCCGGATCAGCGGTAGCACGATCCTGCGGAAGGTGTAGAGGCGGCTCGCGCCCAGCACCGCCGAGCTTTCAAGCAGGGTCGGCTCGAGCTGGGCGAGCGCTGCGACCGTGTTGCGCACGACATAGGGGACGCAAACCACGGTGTGCCCGATCACCAGCGTCAGCAGCGACACCGGCAGGCCGACCAGCGAAAACAGCATCAGGGCGGCGAGGCCGAAGGCAAGCGCGGGCAGCACCAGCGGCGACATGAAGAGGGAATCGAGCAGCCGCGCCGACAGCGTGCGCGATCGCGAGATCGCGAGCGCCGCGGCGACGCCGAGGGTGACGGACAGGCCGGTCGCCCACAGTGCCACGATCAGGCTGTTCTTCGCGGCGAAGTGCAACTGCCAGGCATTCCACAGCTCGGCGTACCAGCGCAGCGAATAGCCCGGCGGCGGGAAGCGCAGCGAGAAGCCGCTGGTGAAGGAGACGATCAGCACCACGAGCGAAGGCGCGATGATGATAACAAGCGCGATCACGGCGATCACGGTCATGACGAGCTCGAAGCTGATCGCCTCCCAGGTGCGCTTGCGGCCGCTCATCAGGCGCCTCCATAACCGCGCGACATGCGGCCGAGCGTGGTGAAGACCGAGACCACCGCGAGCACGGCGAGCAGGAAAATGATCGAGATCGCGGCCGCGAACGGCCAGTTCTGCAACGTCGAGGCCTGCTGGTAGAGATACATCGGCATGAACAGCATCTGCCCGCCGCCGATCAGCGACTGGGTGATGAAGGCGGTGATCGCGGCGGCATAGGTCAGCGTGCAGCCGGCGATGACGCCGGGCAGCGACAGCGGCAGCACGATCCTGAAGAAGGTGCGCCAGCTTCCGGCGCCGAGCGAGCAGGAGGCATCGTCGAGATTGGCATCGATGCGGCCGAGCGCGGTGATCAGCGGCAGCGTCATCAGCGGCATCTGCACCTGCGTCAGCGCGATCACCACGCCGAACTGGGTGTACAGCAGCTTTACGGGTGTATCGATGATGCCGAGCGATTGCAGCGTCGCATTGATGATGCCCTGGCGTCCGAGGATGACGATCCAGGCAAAGGTCCGCACCACGACGCTGGTCAAAAGCGGAAGCAGCACGATCAGGATGATGATGGTCTGAAGCTTTGGCCCGACCCGCTGATACAGCCAGGCGATGGGAAAGCCGAGCAGGAGGCAGACGGCCGTCACCTCGGCGCCCAGCAGCAGCGTCGAGCCCAGCACGCCGAGGCTGAAGGGATCGGTCAGGAAGTGCAGGTACTGGCCGAGCCCCCAATGGAGCCCGGCGGTGTCGTTGTGCAGCGAGAGCCAGAACAGTTGCAGCAGCGGTGCGACGAAGAAGACCAGGAAGAACAGCGCCAGCGGCGCTGCCAACCCCATTCCGTAGGATGTCACGTCCCGTGATGCCGGTGCTGCGCCCATAGCTTAGATCTTGATCTCGCGATTGAAGCGCTCGATCCAGGTCGAGCGCTGCTCGTTGATCTTCTTCCAGTCCTGGAACACGAATTTCTTCTTCAGTTCAGTGGTGTCCTTGGCGAGCACGCGCGCGATCTCGCCGCCCATGGTGACCTTGGAGTTGGTCGGCACGATCAGATAGGGAGGGTTCATCAGTGTGGTCTGCACCTCCGGCGTCAACGCCGCCTCGATCAGCTTGAAGGCAAGCTCGCGATTGGGCGAGTTCTTGACGATGTGGATCGTGGTCTTGAAGGCGATGGCGCCTTCCTTCGGCGCCACGAACTCGACCGGCACGCCGCGCGCTTTCAAGATCTGGATGGCGTTGAAATTGCCGGGCGAGATGTCGATCTGGCCCTGCTGGAACAGGGTCGCGAGTGCGCCGGGATTTGCGGCGACCGCGGCGAGATTGGGCTTGAGCTCCTCCAGCGCCTTGAAGCCGGGATCGACATTGGTCTCCGAGCCGCCGCGCATCTTGGCTATCTCGACCAGCCAGCCGGTGCCGAGCGTCGAGTTGAGATTGGTGATGCCGACACGGCCCTTGAACTCCGGCTTCCAGAGATCGGCCCACGAGGTCGGCGGCGTCTTGACGGCTTCCGGATTGTAGGTGAGGCCGACGACCTGGAAGAACGGGGCAGGGCCCATCGGCTCCTGCGCCTCGGCGATCAGGTCCTTGTAATAGGTGCTCTTCTCGACAGGATAGGGCTCGACCAGATCCTGGCCGACGGCGACGAGCGCGGGACCGGGATCGTGCAGCATGACGTCGATCGGCGGATTGGCCTTGGCGGCGTTGACCTTGGCGATCTGGTCGACCGAGAGCATGGGATCGAGCACAATCGGGGCATCGGCATTGGCCTTCCGAAATGCCGGCACCAGCACGGCCTTGTGCGCTTCCTCCCAGCTTCCGGTGAAGGTCGCAAACACCAGCGGGCGGGCCTGGGCGTAACTCAGTCCGGGAAATGCCTTCATGGCACCGAGTGTGAGTGCGGTCGTCAGCAGGCTTCGGCGGTTCAGGATCATATCGAACTCCCTATGGACAAGACTAAAATCTAGAGCGTTGCGGGAAAGGCGTTGGCGAGCGACGGGGCGAGCGGAGCGAGGCGTACCGCGGCGCCATTCTCCAGCGCGCGCGTCTCGCCGATGCGGGCCTGCGAGACCTTTACGCCGGAGCCGTCCGCGGTCGTGACTTCGTGCACGACGGTCGCGCCGAGCGGCAGCGACATGCCGACGACGCCGGCAAAGCCGGTGTCGTCGCTGACGAATTGCAGATGCTCGGGGCGGATGCAAACGGTGACGCGCCCGCCTTCGGCAAGGGCGCCGCCGCCCGCAGGCCGCGCGATGATCTCCGCGCCCGCATCGAGCCGCACCTTCGCCGCCGTGCGGTCCGCCGCGACCACAATTCCGGGCATCCGGTTGGTGGAGCCGACGAACGTGTTCACGAACAGCGTCTGCGGGCGGTCATAGACGTCCGATGGCGAGCCGAACTGCTCGAGCTTGCCATGGCTCAGCACCGCGACGCGGTCGGCCATCGACAGCGCCTCTTCCTGGTCGTGGGTCACGATTAGCGTGGTGATGCCGGACACGCGCTGCAGCCGCTTCACCTCGATCTGCATGTCCAGCCGCAAATTCTTGTCGAGGGCGGCGAAGGGCTCGTCGAGCAGCAGGATCGACGGCTTGATCGCGAGTGCGCGGGCGAGCGCCACGCGCTGCTGCTGGCCGCCGGAAAGCTGCCGCGGCAGCCGTTCGGCCATGGTCGGGAGCTGCACCAGCTCCAGCAGGCGCTGTGCCTCGCGCTGGCGGCTCGCCTTGTCGACGCCGCGCGCGGCGAGCCCGTAAGCGACATTCTCGCTGATCGAGAGGTGCGGGAACAGCGCATAGTTCTGGAACACGATGCCGACGGCGCGCTTGTTCGGCGGCAACGCGTCGACGATGTCGTCGCCGATGATGATGCGCCCCTGCGTCTGCGCGATGAAGCCGGCGATGATACGCAGCAACGTGGTCTTGCCGCAGCCGGACGGGCCGAGCAGCGCGATGATCTCGCCACCCTTGATGTCGAGATTGATGTTCTCGACCGCAAGCGCGCCACTCGGATAGCGGTGGGTGACCGCGTCGACGACGAGTGACCGTCCGCCTTGCGCTTGAGCCATGGTGTTGCCTCCCGTTGCCCCAAAAGAGAAAGCAAGTCTCGTGCCCGTCATGCTCGCCTTTCGATGCGAGGTTTGGCATTGTGGGGCGATGACATCGATTTGCGAGCTCTCGGCCACAACTCTTGCGCGCGCGATTGCGAAGGGCGAGTTGTCTTCGCGCGACGCCGTCGAGGCGCATCTGGCGAGGATCGCTGACCGGGATCCGCAATTGGCGGCATTCGTGACCGTTGATGCCGAAAGCGCCCGCCGCGCCGCGGAAATTTGTGACGGTGCGTCCGCACCGGTCGGGCCGCTGCATGGCGTGCCCGTCGCGATCAAGGACCTCACCGACACCGCGGGGCTTGCGACCACCTACGGATCGGTTCTGTTTCGCGATCACGTTCCAGCCGAAGACGATCTCGTCGTTGCGCGGCTGCGTCGCGCCGGTGCAGTTATCCTGGGCAAGACCAACACGCCCGAATTCGGCTTCGGCGCGGTCTGCACCAACAAATTGTGCGGGCCGACGCGCAATCCGGTCGATACCGCGCTGACCTCCGGCGGATCGTCCGGTGGCTCCGCCGTTGCAGTTGCTGCCGGCATGGTGCCGCTCGCGCACGGCACCGATTTTGGCGGCTCCGTGCGCACGCCCGCCAGCTTCTGCGATGTCGCCTCGATCCGACCCACGCCTGGCCGTATCCCATCGCCGCGCCGTCCGCTCGGCTGGGACATGCTGGCCACCCACGGTTTCCTCGCCCGCGGCGTTGACGATCTCGAACTGACGCTGTCGGTCTGTGGGGGCGGCGACGCCAACGATCCGCTCTCGATTGGCATTGCCGGTGAAGATCCGCTGCTCACGGGGCGTCCCCGGATCGCAGTCACGCCCGATTTCGGCGTCGCGCCGGTGTCGCGCGAGGTGCGTGCGCGCTTCACTACGGCCTGCGACATGCTCGCGGGCGTGGCCGCTGTCGTGCCATCTTCGCCAGACTGCAGTGGTGCGATCGAAACCTTCCGCACGCTGCGCGCCACGCATATTGCTAACAGCTATGGCGAGCTGCTGAGAACCCGCCGCGCCGAGCTCACGCCCACGGTGATCTGGAATATCGAGGCGGGCGCAAAACTCTCCGCCGAAGATTATCTCAACGCCGAGCGGCGCCGCACCTCGATCTATCGCAGCTTTCGCGAGTTGTTCACGTGCACTGATTTCCTGGTTGCGCCGGCGGCGTCCGTATTCCCCTGGCCGAACGAGATCAGCGACGTCGCCGCGATCGACGGCGTGGAGCTGGAGACGCCGATCGACTATCTTGCGGTCACCTTCATCGTGTCGCTGGTCGGTTTCCCGGTCCTGACCTTGCCGGCGCGACGGGGGAAGAATGAACTGCCTTTCGGAATCCAGATCATCGCGCCGCCCGCTTGCGAATCCCGCCTGTTTGCCTTCGGCCGTGCCCTCGACAACGAATTGGGCTTTTCGCATCGCCGGCCGCCTCTCTGATCAGCTGTCGCGATGCTCGAGCCGGGCGGCAAGCGCGTCGGCAAGACCGATGGTCGGCTTGGCGGCGGGCCGGCGGAACGTGCCCGCGGTCGCCTTGCGTAGGCGCAGCGCATGCAGCGCCTCGGCCTGCTTCACCGAGGCGATGACCTGATCGACCACGGGGACGGGGATCCGGTCGGCGACGCGCTCGGCAAGGCCCGAGAGCGGGGCGCCGGCAAAGATCAGCACATCGGCCTCGTCCTCGACGATGGCGCGCCGGGCGAGCTCGACCAGCACGTCCTCCTTCTCAGTGCCGACCTCGGAGATCGCCTGAAACGGCGCATCGAGCATGCGGATGCCGGCGCAGCGCTCCCACAGCCCGTGGGCGCGGACGCATTCCTCGTACCAGGGCCCCAGCGCCTGGGCGAAGGTGACGATGGCAAAGCGGCGTCCGGCCATGCACGCCGTAAGCATCGCGGCCTCCGCCATGCCGACCACGGGAATGTCGAAGGTCTCGCGCGCGGCGAACAGGCCGGGATCGCCGAAGGCCCCGATGATCGCGGCGTCGACCTTCTTGTGCTGCTCGGCCAGCATTTCCAGCGCAATGGCGCCGCCGATCTGCGCCTCGGCGCGCGTCGCGATATAGGGCACGCCGCGGGTCGCGGTGCAGGGGATCAGCTCGGTGCCGGGCGAAGCGGCACGCTGCCCGACATCCAGCATCAGCTCGGTGACTGCGGTGCTGGTGTTGGGGTTGAGCAGCAGCAGCTTCATGATAACGCCGCCGTCCGCTTGGCCTGAGAGGCGGCGAGGACTTCGAGCAACGCCGTGCCGGTCCGCGCGACGTGGGCGCCGAGCAGGCGGCCGGCGGCTTCGCCGTCGCGCGCCTCGAGGGCGGCCAGGATATCGGCGTGCTCGTCGACCGAATTGCTCCAGCGCCTGTCGGCGCCGAGCGCGAGATAACGCGCACGTTCGGCGCGCGAGATCAGCGTCTCGTGCGCCTCGCGCAGCGGCGTGTTGCGGGCCATGCGGACGATGGTGTTGTGGATCTCGCCGTTGATGGCGAAATAGTCGTCGAGCTTGCCGCTGCGGTGATGACCTTCCATCCGGGTCTGAAGCGTGCGGAGGCGGGCGAGATCACGCTCGGTCGCGCGCTCCGCGGCCAGCTCGGCGGCCAGCCGCTCGATGCCGGCGAGGGCCTCGAATAGTTCCGAGATATCCTCGACCGCGATGTCGGCGATACGTGGGCTGCGATTGGGGCGAAGCTCGATCAGTCCTTCGGCCGCGAGCACCTTCATCGCCTCGCGCAGCGGAGTGCGCGACACGCCGAGCTCCTTCGACAGTTTAGTTTCCTGGGTCTGCGATCCCGGTAGGAGCTCGCCGCGAATGATCATCATCCGCATCCGCGCGGCGGCGCGCTCATGCAGGCCCATCCGCTTGAGTTTGGGCGACTTTCGTCCCTTCGGCGCTTCCGATTTTGGCTGCACGCGTGCCTCACTTCTCGTGTTGATCCTAGCCGTTTCCGGCCCCTTTGCTTGCCCAAAATATCGACGTATCTCGCTGAAAACAATGGCATAGCGCGCAAATTGTATGCAGCATGCAAAAACCGGATTGCGCTGCGGCGAAGGGCGGCGGATGATCGTTTCCGACGCGCGAGATCCCGCGCGCCTTCGAAACGGAGTAAGCGATGCGGACGAGTTTGCGACTGGGCCTCGTGGTGATGGCGGCGGTGCTTGGCGGAAGCGAGATCGCCTCGGCGCAAGTCCCGAAGATCAAGCTCGGCTACGCCAAATGCGCGCACTGCCTGCCGATGTCGCTGGTCCCCGGGTTGGCCAAGAACGTCGAGGTCGAGGCCACCGGCTTCAACTCGGGCAATGACGTGCTCACCGCGCTGGTGTCGAAGAGCATCGACGTCGCGCAGGTCACCTATCTCCACTACATCACCGCGCTCGACAAAGGTTTTGACGTCGTCGCCGTGTCCGGCCAGATCAATGGCGGCTCGGAGTGCCTGTCCTCCGCGAAGCTGAACCTGCCCGCTGAGGACTGGGCCACGTTCAAGACGACCGTTGCGAAGGCGAAGAGCGACGGTCAGCCGCTCAAGGTCGCGGCGTCCCGCGGCAATGCGCAGGACATCCACATGCGCGGCGCGTTCCTGAAGCAGGGCGTCGATCCCAACAAGGACATCCAGTTCATCAACATCCCCAATCCGTCCGACCATCTCGCAGCGCTCCAGCGCGGCGAGGTCGACATGATCTGCTCGGTCGAGCCGTTCGCCTCGCAGATCCGCCTCGCGGGCGCCGGCAAGCATTTTGTGCTGCCGTATGAGCAGGCCGCGGGCAATCTCACCAATCTGATCGTCACCCGTTCCGACGTGATCGCGAGCCAGCGCTCCGGCGTTCAGGGCGTCGTCAGCGCCGTGGTCGAGCTCGACAACAAGCTAATCGCCGACAGGGCGCCGTGGGTCGAGGTCATCAACAAGCTCACCGGCCTCGACAAGAATGTGGCGACCGAGGCGCTGAAGAATGCCTCGCCCGATCCTGCGATCCATCGCTCGCAGACGCTGGCGATCGCCGCGATGATGCGCGACCTCAAATACATCTCGAAGGACGTCTCCGCGGAAGCGGAGAAGAACATGGACTATTCGTTCCTGGAGCAGGCCACGGGAAAAACCAAGAATGACCTCGGTTACTGACGTCTCGCCCGCAAGGCCGGCGTTTCGGCTGACGCGGGCGTTCCAGGGGTTCGAACGCCTCGTCGTGCCGGCGCTGCTGATCGCGGGCTGGGAGGCCTTTGCCCGCAGCGGCATGCTCCCGCCGGCACTGCTGCCAGCGCCGAGCGCGGTGCTGCATGCGCTCGTCGACTGGGTGTTCGGCTTCGACGAGACCACGCAGACCTATTCCGGCCACTGGCTGCGCGACGCGCTCGCCAGCGCGCTTCGCGTCTTCGGCGGCTTCGCGCTGGCAAGCTTCCTTGGCATCCTCGCGGGGGTCGCGATCGGCTGGTCGCGCCTGTTCGAGAAGACGCTGGAGCCGACGCTGCAGATGCTGCGCCCGATTCCGCCGGTGTCCTGGATTCCGCTCGCGATCATCTGGTTCGGCATTGCCGACAAGCCGGCGATCTTCCTGGTCTTCCTCGGCGCCTTCTTCCCCGTGCTGATGAACAGCATCCATGGCGTCAAGACCGTCGACCACAATCTCGTGCGCGCCGGCGCGATGATGGGCGCCAATAGTCGCCAAATGCTGACCGACATCGTGCTGCCGGCGGCGCTGCCGTCGATCTTTGCCGGCCTGCGCATCGCGGTCGGCTCGGCCTGGATGCTGACGGTGACGGCCGAGATGGTCGCGGTGAAGAGCGGCCTCGGCTACGTGCTGTGGGATTCCTATTACTTCCTGCGCTACGACATCGTGCTCGCGGCGATGATCTCGATCGGGCTGCTCGGCTATCTCTCCGATCTCGGCCTCAAGGCGATCATGGGGCGCACGCTGCGCTGGCAGCAGACCACCACCGTGCAGGGCAGGGCGGGCTGATGGCGGCAATCGAGCTTCGCAACATCGTCAAGGTGTTTTCCGACAAGCGGCGCGGTCGCGACCTGTTGACGCTGGACAACATCAATCTCGACATCGGGGCCAATGATTTCGTCTGCCTGCTTGGCCCGTCCGGCTGCGGCAAGTCGACACTCCTGAACATCATCGCCGGCTTCGAGCAGGCGACCTCCGGCCGCACGCTGGTCGACGGCAAGCAGGTGGAGCGGCCCGGCTCGGACCGCGGCGTGGTGTTCCAGCAACCGACCCTGATGCCGTGGCTGACCGCGATCGACAACATCGCCTTCCACCTCAAGCTCAAGGGCGTCGCCAAGGCCGAACGGCGCGACCGCGCCATGGAGTTCATCGATCTCGTGGGCCTGCGCGGCTTCGAGCACCATCATCCCTCCGAAATGTCCGGCGGCATGAACCAGCGCGTCGGCATTGCCCGTGCGCTGCTGATGAACCCGAGCGTTATCCTGATGGACGAGCCGTTCGCTGCGCTGGACGCCCAGACCAAGCTCGAAATGCAGGAGGAACTGGTCGCGATCTGGCAGAAACGGCGCTGCACCATCGTGTTCGTCACCCACAGCGTCGACGAGGCGCTGGTGCTCGGCAACAAGATCGTGGTGATGACCAAGCGGCCGGGCCGGATCCGCGAGGCCGTCAATTTTGACTTGCCGCGCCCGCGCGACATCACGGGTCCTGAGTTCAACGATGCCAAGCGCCATATCCTGGCTTTGATCCGCGAGGAGTCGACGCGCCTCGCGCAGGCGTCGTAAGGTGTCGCCATGCGCAAGCGCCTCGGCATGATCACGCCGTCCTCCAACTCCGTGCTCGAGCCCGTCACCAGCGCCGTGCTGGCCGGCACCTCCGGCGTCACGGCGCATTTTTCGCGTTTCCGTGTCACCGAGATCGCGCTCGACGCCGCCGCGCTGAGCCAGTTCGACGCCTCGGTGATGCTGCCGGCGGCGGATCTGCTCGCCGACGCCAAGGTCGACGCCATCGCCTGGAACGGCACGTCCGCGAGCTGGCTGGGCATCCAGCGTGACATGAGCCTGTGTGAAGCGATCAAGGCGCGCACAGGCGTGCCGGCGACGACGTCGACGTTGGCCTGCATCGACGCGGCGCGCGCGCTGCAAGCCAGACGCGTCGGCCTAGTCTCGCCTTACACGGACGACGTGCAGCGCCGGATCGGACACGTCTGGGCCGAGGCGGGCATCGCTCCGCACACGGAGCGGCATCTCGGCCTGCGCGACAATTTTTCCTTTGGCGAGGTCGAGCCGAGGGTGATCGCCGGCATGATCCACGCCGTCGCTGCCGAGGGCGCCGATGCCGTCGTCATCCTCTGCACCAATCTCGACGGCGCGGGGCTTGCGGCCTCGCTCGAACGGGAATTGGATATCGCCGTGCTGGACTCGGTCGCAGTGACGCTATGGCGGACCCTCAGCCTCGCCGGCGGCGATATCAACACCCTTTCAGAGTGGGGCCGGATCTTCCGGACAGCCCCAGTCATCAGGTGATGGAGACGGCAGTGACGCAGCTCGATCTTGCCATCCGCGGCGGCACCATCGTGACGGCCAGCGACGAGTTTCGCGCTGATATCGGCATTCGGGACGGCCGTATCGTCAGCATTGCCGACAACGTCGATGGCGCGACACGCGAGATTGATGCGACGGGGCTGCTCGCGCTGCCGGGCGGCATCGACAGCCACGTTCACATTTCGCAGCCGTCGGGACCTGACGTGGTGATGGCCGACGACTTTGCGTCGGCGACGCGCGCTGCTGCGGCCGGCGGCAACACCATGGTGCTGCCCTTTGCACTCCAGGAGAAGGGCACCTCGCTGCGCGCCTGCGTCGAGGACTACCGCAAGCTCGCCGCGGGCGAGTGCTACATAGACACGGCGTTTCACCTGATCATCTCTGATCCGACAGCCGTCGTGCTCGGCCAGGAGCTGCCGGCCCTCGTCAAGGACGGCTACACCTCGTTCAAGGTGTTCATGACTTATGACGATCTCGTGCTTAGCGACAAGCAGCTGCTCGAGGTGTTCGATGTGGCGCGTCGCGAGAAAGCTCTGGTCATGGTCCATTGCGAGGGCTACGACGCCATCCGCTTCCTCACCGCGAAGCTGGAACGCGACGGCCAGATCGCGCCCTATTATCATGGAGTGTCACGTCCGCAGGCTGTCGAGCGCGAGGCGACGCATCGCGCCATCAGTCACGCCGAGATAGTCGGCGTGCCCATCATGATCGTTCACGTCTCCGGACGCGAGGCGATGGAGCAGGTGCGCTGGGCGCAACAGCGCGGGTTACCCGTGCATGCGGAGACCTGCCCGCAATACATCACGCTCACGGCCGACGATATGAAGGGCCTGAACATGGACATCACGGGCGCGAAGTATGTCTGCTCGCCGCCGCCGCGCGATGTCGAGAGCCAGCAGGCGATCTGGGAGGGCATCACGTCAGGCGTGTTCCAGACCTTCTCGTCCGATCACTGCCCGTTCCGCTACGATGACCCCAAGGGTAAGCTGACGCCGAACGCCCGCACCTCGTTCCGCTGGGTGCCGAACGGCATTCCCGGCGTCGAGACGCGGCTGCCGATCCTGTTCTCCGAAGGTGTCTCGAAGGGACGCATCACCCTGCAAAAGTTCGTCGAGCTGACGGCGACCAACCACGCGAGGATCTACGGTCTCTATCCGCGCAAGGGCTCGATCGGCGTCGGCTTCGATGCCGATATCGTGCTGTGGGACCCTAAGCTGAGGAAGAAGATTCAGCAGGCCGATCTTCACCACGGCGCGGACTATACGCCCTGGGAAGGCTTTGATGTCACCGGTTGGCCCGTCACCACAATTGCACGCGGCCGGGTCGTGTACGACCAGGGCGAGATCGTCGGCGACAAAGGCTCGGGTGAGGTGCTGAGCCGCGGCAAGTCGAGCCTGATCTGACTAGGCGCAGCTCCCGCGGCGCCTGGTCTGGCGAAGGACGCGCTCAGGGCATGCGGGATTTTGCCAGGACGCAGTGGACGCCCTTGTTGCCGTCGACCATCTGCGTAACCCTGAGGTCGGCGGCGATCGAGCAAAGCGTATAGGCGTCCTGCGCGCTGAGGCCGCTCCTCTCGCGAATCAGCGCGATCATGTCGCGCAGCGCCGCCTTGGCCGCATCGTCGAGGTCTTCATCGAATCCCATCGTGATCCAGTCGACCGCGGTTTCCGCGCGCGGGGAGGCGAGGCGAAGATCGCGCCGGACGTGGAATTCGAAGGTGCCGGTGAGCGCGGCCTCGATCGCCGTCAGGCAGACCTCTCCATCGCCCTGGAGCGCATGGCCGTCGCCGGCGGAGAACAGCGCGCCCGGCACGAAGACAGGAAAATAAAGCGTGCTGCCAGCGCCGAGCTCCTTGTTGTCCATGTTGCCGCCGAACGCCCGCGGCTCCTTCGACGACAGCCGGCCCCAGCCCGGCGGCGGCGCGACGCCGAAATTGCCGAAGAAGGGGGACAGCGGCAGCTCCTGTCCCCAAGGCAGGCGCGCCACGTTACGCGCGCGGTCAAGCGGAATGTGGATGCGACGGAATTCGGGAAAATCCTCGGGCAGCGTGCCGAGCATCGGCACCTGCAGGTTCCAGCCCCAATTGCAGCGTAGTTCGATACTCAGCACGCGCACTTCCAGCACGTCGCCGGGCTCGGCGCCCTCGACGTGGATCGGCCCGGTGAGAAGGTGCGGCCCCGGACCGCGAAAGGTGCTTGCCAGCACCTCCGCATGCCCGGGAACGATGTCAAAGCCGAACGACGGATCAGGCAGATCGTCCGGCTCGCCCGAGAGGGTCTCGATGGTCACCCGGTCTCCGGATGCGATCCGGAGCACCGGCTTCAATCGTCCGTCCCAGAGTCCCCACTGGACGTTTCCGGGAATGGATCGCAGAACGTGGTCCATGACTCGACCGTCACTGCCGCTGCTATCTGCCTGCGCCGCTCGCAACGATGGAGGAGGGTGAGGTCGAGAACTTGCCGAGCCCGAGATAGACGAGGCCCGCAACCCCGATGCCGAACAGCCAACTCAGATCGGCGCCGCCGAGCAGATTGATCGAGATCGGCCCCTGCAGCGCGCCGACGAGGCCGTCTTCCACCAGCCATCCGGCGACCAAGCCCGCGCAGAACGCGGTCATGCCGGCCCAGTTGATGTCGCCATAGGCGCTGGTCTCCGGCGAGCGATAGAGCTCGGCGATGTCGATCTTGCCCTTCCGCTTGATGAAGAAGTCGGCCAGCACCACCCCGGCCCACGGGCTCATCCACAGCAACAGGCTGATCATCCAGTTGTCGAACGCTTTCGCGAAAGACGGCGCGAAGATGAAATACAGCGTGACCAGATAGCCGGCGACGCCGACGATGACGGTGAGCCAGAAGCGCGAGAACTTCAGCCCCGCGCTCAGCGCTGCCAATGTCGCCGAATAGACGTTGAGGATGTTGGTGGCGATCGGGCCGTGCAACACCATCAGCAGCACGAGGATGCTGACCGGCCCGCCGAACACCGCGCTCACCATCTTGGCGGGATCGGTATCCAGCGTCGTCGAGGCGATGGTCGCGCCGAGAATGCCGAGCCAGACCGTGGGCACGAACATGCCGACATAGCTGTACCAGAAGACGGATTTCGACGGCACGCTTTTCGGCACGAAGCGCGAATAGTCGGAGGCCCAGGTCACCCAGGAAATGCCCCAGCCGACCCCGATCGCGGTCGTCAGCAGCGTCAGCATCGCCAGATGTGCACCCGGAGGCAGCGAGGTCGTCAAGTTCCAGTTGACGACGCCCGGGCGCGTCCATGCCAAAACGCTCATCAGCACCATGATGGCGATGGTCGGCGGCACGGTGTACTTCTCGAAGGTGCGGATCGCGTAGAAGCCGTAGATTCCGATCAGCACCTGCACGGCCATCACCAGCGTGATGACGACGATCTCGACCGGCCATGTGTCGGGAACGCCGAACTGCCCGAGAATGCCCATCGAGACCTTGACCGGGAAGTAGGTGTTGACCCCGATCCAGCCCAGCGTCATCAGGAACATCAGGATGCTCGGCAGGTAGGCGCCGCGGACCCCGAACGCGGACCGGCTCAGCACCATCTGATTGACGCCGGTCTTGTGCCCCATCACCGTGAAGGTCGCGAAGATCGCGCAGCCGACGATATTGCCGAGCACGATGACCGCAATCGTCTCCATCAGGCCAAGCTTGAGGATGATGCCGAGCGCGCCGAGCGCCCAGTTCACCGGCGCGATGTTGGCGCCGGCCCAGATCCACATCTGATGCGGCCCGGTTGAGTCCCGGTCCGCGTCGGGAATTGGCTCGATGCTGTGAAGATCAGCGCGAAGTTCGGAATCCGTCATGACATCCCCCAATACGAAGCACGCTTCGCATCATCGCAGCATAAATCGTGCCATCGGTTGTGGCCGGCCGGAGCAGGGCCCGCATGGATGCCGGGATGCAGCGTCGCTGCGTCGGATTGCTGTTGGATTCTCAAGCGCGCTTCGACCTCGCGTGTGAACTGGCCGCCGCCACTACGAGGTGGCGATCCTCTGCGCGAGCCCGTGGGCGAGAGGCAAGGGACGTTGCATGGCTGAGCAGCGGTACGATGATAAATTGAGCAGCCCAACCCAAAAGCGCGGCAGCTGCGTCTAGTCGAATAAGGCAGTGGCACTGTCGCGACTGGGGTGGCCGGCCACGATGCGCTGCATCATTTCGATGAACTGCGCCTGTTCCCGCTCGCTGAGATCCCCCAGTGTTGCGCGATGCGCCCGTCGCGCCGCGCCCTCGATCTTGACAAGCAAGGCTGCGCCGGCCGGCGTCAATCGGCACAGGCGCGCCCGGCGATCGTCCTTGTTGACCGCGCGCTCGACCAAGTTTCGTGCCGCGAGACGCTTCAATGCGCCGGTCGTGGTGGTGCGATCAAGGGCTATATCGGCCGCCAAAGTGGTCTGATCGGCGGTTTCGCGCACCGCCAGCGCCGAGAGGAGGCTGTATTGCAGCGGCGTGATCTCGAACGCGCCGCAGGCCTCCTGAAACAGTGCGACGTGAATCTGGTGCAGCCGGCGGATCAGATATCCGGGTCGTTGCGACAAGGGCCAGGGGCGGTGCCTGCTCCCGCCGCGACGTGTCTTCGCCTGCCGCAATGCACACTCTCCCAATCCAAATCCCTGCCGCGCTTAGCTCGATTCGAACCCGCTCGCCACCGCTGGATCATGGCACGAAGCTTGCTTTTGTCAAAATGCGAAGCATGCTTCGTAATTCGGGCGATGCCGGTCGCTCGTTCAAGGAGAGGAGAGCGCCCATGTCCGTTACTGCCAGCTTCGACCTTCTACTGCGAGGCGGTCGCGTGATCTGTCCGGTCTCCGGCGTTGATGGCATCAAGGACGTCGCCATCCGCAACGGCAGGATTGCAGCCGTCGCGTCCGACATTCTGCCGACCAGCGCCAAGGAGGTCGTCGACGTCAGCGGCAAGCTGGTGCTGCCCGGGCTGATCGACACCCATGCACATGTCTATCAATATGTCTCTGGCCGCTTCGGCATGAATCCCGACATGGTCGGCGTGCAGTCGGGCGTGACGACGCTGGTCGACCAGGGCGGCCCGTCCTGCATGACGCTGCCCGGCTTTCGTCACTTCATCGCCGAGCCCGCAACGTCGCGCGTCTATGCCTTTCTGTCGGCCTATCTCGTCGGCGGACTCGAGGGGCACTATTATCCGCAACTCTACAGTCCCGACGGCGTCGACATCGATGCGACCGTCAAATCGGCGGCGGCCAATCTCGACATCGTGCGCGGCATCAAGGCCCATGCCGAGATCGGCGGTTTCGCGCGCTGGGGAATTCGCGTCATCGAGATGGCGGCGGAGATCGGCCGCCGCGCCGATCTCCCGGTCTATGTGCATTTCGGCCAGCTTTGGGGCCTGCCGGAGAGCGGCGCCAATGGCGAGGATGCGGACACCATCCTCACGCGCGTGATCCCGCTCTTGCGCGAAGGCGATATTCTCGCCCATCCGTTCACGCGCCATCCCGGCGGGTTCGTCAACCGCGAGGGCGAGGTGCATCCGGTGATCCAGGCGGCGCTCGATCGCGGTTTGAAGGTCGACGTCGGTCACGGCAGCCACTTCTCGTACCGGCTTGCGAGGAAGGCGATCGCCGCCGGCATCATCCCGACCACGCTGGGCGCCGACATTCACGGCTACAATACGCATGTGCCGGCACCGGCCGGCACGCCGGACCAGCACGAGGACGATGAGAACCACCCATTCGCAGGGCAGGCGAAGTTCAGCCTGGTCCAGGCGATGAGCTCGATGATGGCGCTCGGCCTGTCGCTCGAGCAAGTGGTGCCGATGGTCACCTCCAATCCCGCAAAGATGCTCGGCCGCAGCGAGGAGATCGGCGCGCTCAAGGTCGGCATGGGTGCCGACGTCTCCGTGCTCACGGAGAAGAACGGCCGCTTCGTCCTCACTGACAACGAGAAGAACGAGGTCATCGCCGAGCGCTTGCTGCAGCCGGCCTTCTGCCTGCGCGCCGGCACGCGCTTCGACTCGGTCGCACCGATCCTGCCGCAGGCCGTCGCGGCATAGGGCCGCGTGGTGAGGGAGAACGCCGGCGTGCGCAACGAGCGAGAGTTTCCTTCTGGCAAGTCCGGTCAGGGCGTTGGCGCACGGCTGCCGCGGAAGGAGGATGACCGCCTGATGCGCGGCCGCGGCCAATACGTCGCCGACATCAGGCTGGCAGGCCTTCAGGACGTCGCCTTCGTGCGCAGCCCGATGGCGCATGCGCGCATTTGCGGCATCCACGTGCCCGAGCGTTATCGCGGCAGCGTGTTCGCGGCGGCCGATCTCGTCGGGATCAAGCCGATCCGCGCGGTATCAGGGCTGCCGGGCTTCAAGATATCCGAACAACCGGTGCTGGCCACCGGCAAGGTGCGCCAGGTCGGCGAGCTCGTTGCGATGTGCCTTGCGCCGACGCGCGCCGAGGCCGAGGACATCGCGGCCTCCGTGACGCTCGATCTGGAGGAGCTTCCCGCGGTCTACGACATGTTGAAGGCGCGCGAGCCCGGCTCGGCGCTGGTGCACGAGCATTGGGGTGACAACGTCTTCCTCGAGACCAATTACGAGGTCGACATCTCCGCCGCGCTCGATGCGCCGATCAAGGTGACGCGCGAGATCGCGACGGCGCGGCAATGCATGTCGCCGCTCGAAGGCCGCGGCGTGGTTGCGACGTTCGACCGGCGGCTGGATCAGCTCACGCTGCATTCCGCGGCACAGATGCCGCACATCACCCGCAGCGGCCTTGCCGAATGCCTCGGCATGGAGGAGGGCAGGATCCGCGTGGTCTCGCCCGATGTCGGCGGCGGTTTCGGTCACAAGGGCATTTTGCTGCCCGAAGAGGTCTGCCTGTCCTGGTTGACCATGCGTACCGGCCATCCCGTGCGCTGGACCGAGGATCGCCGCGAGCATCTCGTCGCCAGCTCCAATTGCCGCGAGCATCATTACAGGATCACGGTCTATGCGGACCGTGACGGCACGCTGCGCGGCATCGATTGCGAGGCGACCGTGGATTCCGGGGCCTACTCGTCTTATCCGTTCTCGGCCTGTCTCGAGGCCGCGCAGATCGCGAGCATTTTGCCCGGCCCTTACAAGATGCCGGCCTATCGTTGCCGCACCTTCTCGGTTGCTACGAACAAATGCCCGATCCTGCCGTATCGCGGCGTCGCGCGCACCGGCGTCTGCTTCGCGCTAGAGCTGATGCTTGATGTCGTGGCGGCCGAAGCCGGTCTCGAGCCTGGCGAAGTCCGGTTGCGCAATCTGGTGCGGCCGGAGCAGATGCCGTTCGACAACATCACCAGGAAGCACTTTGACAGCGGCGATTACCCGGAAGCGATGCGGCGCGCGCTCGCCGCCATCGACATCGAGTCCATTCGTGCCAAACAGAGCCTGGGCGAGGTTGACGGTCGCCGCATCGGCGTCGGCGTCTCCATCTATTGCGAGCAGGCGGCGCACGGCACCTCGGTCTATTCCGGCTGGGGCATCCCGATGGTGCCGGGTCATGAGCAGGCCTCGGCACGCTTGACGCCGGACGGCGGCCTCGAATTGCGCGTCGGTGTGCATTCGCACGGGCAGGGCATGGAAACGACGCTTGCCCAGGTCGCGCACGAGATCCTCGGTGTCGACGTTGCAAAGATCCGCATCATTCTCGGCGACACCGCGATGACGCCCTATTCGACCGGAACCTGGGGCTCACGCTCGATGGTGATGGCCGGGGGCGCGGTGGCGACGGCTTGCCGCGAACTTGGCGAACGCGCAAGGCGCATCGGCGCGAAGCTGTTGCAGCATGACCCGGCCTCGGTGGTGTTGCAGAACGGCGAGGTACGCGGCGTCAACGGCAGTGTCAGCCTGAAGGCGATCGCCCACACCTGGTATCGCCGTCCGCAAGACCTGCCGGCCGACGTCGATGCCGGCGGGCTGGAGGTGACGCAAGGCTACAAGCCAGTGCGCGACAGCGGCACCTTCAGCTATGCTGCGCATGCGGCCGTCGTCGCAGTTGATCCTGATCTCGGCGAAGTCGAAATTCTGGATTATGTGATCGTCGAAGACGGCGGCATGCTGGTCAATCCGCTCGTCGTTGACGGCCAGATCTATGGCGGTCTGGCGCAGGGCATCGGCACCGCGCTCTACGAGGAGATGCCGTTCGATGCCTCCGGCCAGCCGCTCGCGACGACGCTCGCCGACTATCTGCTGCCGGGCCCGACCGAGGTGCCGGCCGTGCGCCTCGATCACATGGAAACGCCGTCGCCCTATACGCAGTTCGGCGTGAAGGGCATCGGCGAGGGCGGTGCGATTGCGCCGCCGGCCGCCATCGCCAACGCCGTCAACGACGCGCTGCGTCCGCTCGGCGTCGAGCTGATGCAGTCGCCGATCACGCCACATCGCGTCATCGAAGCCGTGCTGGCTGCACGCGCGGCCGAAAGGAGCGTGGCATGAAACCGGCGCCCTTCAGTTACGAGCGTCCGCGTGATCTCGACGCCGCGCTGTCGATGCTGGCCGCAAGCAGCGGTTCGGCAAAAATCATCGCCGGCGGCCAGTCGCTCGGACCGATGCTCAATCTGCGGCTGGTGCAGCCGGAGCTGATCGTGGACATCTCCGGTCTGGCTGAACTCAAGCGGGCCGAGGTTTCTCGTGGCGAACTCGTGCTCGGCGCCTTGGTCACCCATGCCGACATCGAGGACGGGCGCACGGCCGACGTGACCCGCGGGGCCATGCGTGGCGTCGCCGCCAACATCGCGTACCGCGCGGTGCGTAACCGCGGCACGATCGGCGGCTCGCTCAGTCATGCCGATCCCGCCGCTGACTGGATTTCGTCGCTGGCCGCCCTGGGTGCGCGCCTGACGCTGCGCAGCCTTGCCGGCGCTCGCACGATGGCGATCGAGGCCTTCGTCGTCGGCGCCCTGGAATCGGCGCTGCATGCGGGCGAAATCGTCGAGGCGATTCACGTCCCGTCACGCGCGGTCTCGGCCCATTGGGGCTATGCCAAGAGCTGTCGCAAGACCGGCGAGTTCGCCCACGCCATCGGCGCGGTACTGATCGATCCAGTTGCTGCCTCGGCGCGTGTCGTGCTCGGTGCGATTGACACGACGCCGATCGTCGTCACCGATGCCGCCGAGCTGTTCGGCGGGCGGATCGCGGCCGACTACAAGCAGCGCTTTGACGCTCGCGTCGCGGATGGCCTTCTGACCAAAGCCGGCATCGACGACGCCGCGCAGCGTCACATCCATGTCAGCGTGTTGAAGCGCGCCGTCCTGGAGGCCGCGGCATGACCACGATTGCGCTTCAGGTCAATCGCCGTGCGGTCGAACTCTCGGCCGAGCCGCGGACCAGCTTGGCCGATTTCGTTCGCGATAAGCTGGACTTGACCGGCACCCATCTCGGTTGCGAGCACGGCGTCTGCGGCGCCTGCACCGTGCTGCTCGACGGCGTGCCAGCGCGCTCCTGTATCACCTATGCCGTGGCCTGCGCGGGCGCTGACATCACCACCATCGAAGGGCTCGATGAGGACGAGGTCACGACCGAGTTGCGCGCAGCCTTCACCGGCGAGCATGCCCTTCAGTGCGGCTATTGCACCCCGGGGATGCTGGTCTCGGCGCGCGACCTGGTGTTGCGTCTGCCCGATGCCGATGAGCGGCGCATCCGTGTCGGCCTCAGCGGTAATCTCTGCCGCTGTACCGGCTATGTGGGGATTGTGCGGGCCGTCCAGTCCGTCATCGAGGCAAGGCGTGCGCGCAACATAGCGCCGCTTGCCGATGGCGGCCGGACCAGTCTCGGCCCCGCCGGATCGGGGCGAGCCACGTTCAGCGGTGACGAGCCGAGGCCTGCGCGGCAGGTCCCAGTGCCGGCATCAGACGGCGCCGCACCGGCCAGAATTTCCGATTTCATTCCGGCGACCGTTCTCGATCAGAGCTTCACGCTGCCGCACGCACCCACAAAGGTGTTTGCGATGTTCGATGATATCGCCGGTATTGCATCCTGCCTGCCCGGGGTATCGCTGACGGCGCCGCCAACGCCGGAGCGCGTGGAGGGCATGATCAGCGTCAGGCTCGGGCCGATCGCGGCGTCGTTCGAGGGCGCCGCGCGCGTCGAACGCGATCCCGCAACACGATCGGGACGCATCGTCGGCGTCGGCACCGACCAGCGCAGCCATTCGGCGACGCAAGGAGAGGTCCGCTATCGCCTGCTTCCGCTTGAAGGCGGCGCGGCGACCGCCGTCGAACTCTCGATCGGCTACACGCTCACGGGAATGCTGGCGCAGGTCGGCCGGCCCGGCCTGGTGCGGGATCTTGCCAAGCGCCTCGTTGCGGAGTTCGCGGGCAATCTCGACCGCCACATGTCCGGCGCGCCGTCGGGGCAGGTGGCCGCGGCAGAGCTCAGTGGCTGGTCGATTGTCTCGGACATATTGCGCGCCCGGCTGGCGCGCATGTTTGGTCGCGTCTTCACTGGAAAAGGTGGCGCGGAATGATCGGCGTGCTGGCGCCGCGGAGTGACGAAGCCTTGTACGAGCCTGGATATCAACAGCGTGGGATTTGGAGAGACAACATGACACGAGCACTCGGGCTGGTTCCGGCCATCGCACTTGCGACGGCCTTGTTCGGCGGCACGGCAGGGGCGCAGACCATCAAGATCGGCGTCAATGAGCCGCTCACCGGCGCATTCGCGGCCTCCGGGACCTATGTCGTCAACGGCGCGAAGATCGCCGCCGACGAGATCAACGCCAAGGGCGGCATCTTGGGCAAGAAGATCGAGCTCGTCATCGAGGACAACAAGAGCAACCCGACGGAAGCTGCCGCCGTCGCCGAAAAACTCATCACCAGCGACAAGGTGCCGGTGCTGATGGGCGCCTGGGGCTCGAGCCTGACGCTCGCGGTGATGCCCAAGTTGATGGAATACGAGACCCCGATGGTCGTGGAAACCTCGTCCTCAGGCAAGATCACGACGACGGGAAATCCCTTCATCTTCCGGATCTCGCCGCCCTCGGCGGTCGAGGCCGCCGCGTTCAAGGGCATCGTCGACAAGCTCGCGCTCAAGAAGGTCGATTTCCTCGTCATCAACAACGACTGGGGCCGGGGCACGGCCGAGGACTTCAGCAAGATGATGAAGGACAAGGGCATCAGCATCGGCCTCGTCGAGACCATGGACCAGGGCGCGCAGGACATGAGCGCGCAGCTCTCCAAGATCAAGAGCTCGGATTCCGAGACGGTGATCGTCACGACAGCGGTCGATCAGCTCACCCTGATCTTCAAGCAGGCGGCCGCGCTGGGCCTGAAGAAGCGCATCATCACCACGGGCGGCTCGCAGAACCCTGACCAGATCATCGCCCAGGCCGGTGCCGCCGCCAACGGCACCATGCATCTGACCACCTTCCTGCCGTGGTTCCCGGACAAGACGCCTAATCCGGAAGCCACCAACTATTTCATCACGGAATGGAAGAAGCGCGGTTTCGAGTTCGCCGGCTGCACCGAGAGTTTTCGCGGCTATGACGGCATCCGCACTGCGGCGGCGGCGATCGAGAAGGCCGGCAAGGCCGAGCCAGCCGCAATCAAGGCGGCGCTCTGGGACATCAATATCAAGGGACTGAACGGCGATATCGTGTTCCGCAAGTCCGGTCCGGAGGGCAAGGAGAGCGGGCAGAGCCAGCCGAACGTCTATCTCATCGAGATCAACGACGGCAAGGTCGAGTTGAAGACGCTCTAGAGGATGATCGGGAAAAGTGTGAAGCGGTTTTCCGGCAAGATCATGCTCAAACAATAACGGCTTCGCCAAAGGCGAGGGTGGTACAGCGCCGCTCTCGCCGAACTACGGGTCACTCGGGAACGGTATTGAGCGAATTCTTTCAGCATCTGGTCAACATGCTCGTGCTCGGCGGCACTTATGCGCTGCTGGGCATCGGGCTGACCTTGATCTTCGGCATTATGAACGTCGTGAACTTCACGCACGGCGTGCTCTACACGTTCGGCGCCTACATCATGTTCATCGTGGTGCAGCAGCTCGGGCTGAATTTCTTCCTGGCATTGCCCGTCGCGGTGCTTGCCGGGTGGCTGCTCGGGGCAGCCATCGAGCTGACATTGCTGCGACCGCTGCGCGGCTCCGACATCGACACCACGATGCTGGTCATGATCGGCGCCTGGATCGCGATGCAGTCGTGCATGCTGTGGATCTGGGGAGGCGTCGCCAAATCGGTGGCAACTCCCTTCCCTGAGGCGCCGCTGGTGCTCGGGCCGGTGTCTGTCTCCTGGTTGCGCCTGTTTGTGCTCGCCGCGGCGGCAATGTTGATCCTGGTGACGTACCTCCTGATCAACAAGACCAGCCTGGGACGTGCGATGCGGGCGACGTTCCAGGACCACGACACGGCGTCGCTAATGGGTGTCAACGTGGACATGATCTACACCTCAACCTTCGCGATCGGCTCCAGCCTTGCCGCCGCCGCGGGCGCTCTGCTCGGGCCGGTCTATGTGATCTTCCCGCAAATGGGTGATCTCGCCGCCGTCAAGGCATTCGCCATCGTCATTCTCGGCGGTCTCGGCAACATTACGGGTGCGGTCATCGGCGGCTTCATCCTGGCGTTGGCCGAGGAACTCGGCGCCGGCTACGTCTCGTCCGGCTATCGTGACGCCATGGGTTTTCTGATCATCATCGCGGTCCTGATCTTCCGGCCAACCGGCCTGTTCGCGCGCTCGGAGCGCGTCGGATGAGGACAGCCATCACCCTTCTTGCGGTCGCAGCTTTTACCTCGGTGCCGCTTTGGCTGCGCGATCCCTATCTCCTGAACGCGCTGATCACGACCGGAATCTTCATCATCGGCGCGATGAGCCTCAATCTGCTGCTAGGCTTCACAGGCCAGCTCAGCCTCGGCCACATCGCTTTCTTCGGCATCGGTGCCTATGTCAGCGCGCTGACGTCGCTCGGCTTCGACGTCGGTCTGCCTGGAGACGTCCGCCTGGTTCACGCACCTTGGCCACCGATTGCAGGCTTCTTGCTGGCAATCCTGGTCGCCGGATTGTGCGGCTATTTCGTCGGGTTGCTCTCCTTCCGCGTCCGCGGCGCCTATTTCGTCATCGTGACCATCTCCTTTGCCGAGGTCGTCCGGCTGGTCGCGCTGAACTGGGTCGAGCTGACGCAGGGGCCGCTGGCACTGACCAACATTCCATCCGTCGCGCTGCCCTTGCCCGGGATTGGTGAGCTGACGCTGCGCACCAAGATGCAGAACTACTATCTCGTGCTGGTGGTGGCACTGGTCGCCTATCTCCTGATCGCCCGTCTGGTTCATTCCCATTTCGGCCGTGCGATGCGGGGGCTGATGGAGAACGAGACGCTCGCCGTCTCTGTCGGCATCGACGTCACCAGAACGCTGACGCTGGCAGCCGTGATCTCGGCCGCGATCGCGGGCGCGGCCGGCGGCCTCTATGCGCACTACATCCGGATCATCGACCCCGAAGTGTTCGCCTTTATCAATACCGTTACCATGGTGATCATGGTGATCAGCGGCGGCAAGGGCTCGTTGGCCGGTCCCGTGGTCGGCGGCCTGATCTTCGGGCTGCTGCCGGTCGCGTTGCGGCCGGTCATGGCGCCGGAGGCGCAGTGGATCGCCTATGGCGGCGTGCTGATCGCCATCCTGTTCGTGCTGCCCCGCGGCATCGTGCCGTCGCTCGCGCGGCGCTTCATCCGACGGCGCAGCGGCGCGTCGGCGCTGGCATCGGTTGCGCTCACCGAAACCGGTGCCAAGGAGCCGGCGTGATGACCGCGCGCAGCATTGCCATGACCATCGAGCAGGTCGCCGTCCGCTTCGGCGGGCTGGTCGCGATCTCCGACATGAGTTTTACGGTCGGTGAGGGCGAGATCGTCAGCCTGATCGGGCCGAATGGCGCCGGCAAGACCACCGCCTTCAACGTCATGACTGGTTTCCTGACGCCGAGCGCAGGCCAGGTCACCTATCAGGGGACGACGCTGACCGGATTGAAGCCGCACGAGATCGCCGATCTCGGCCTGATACGCACCTTTCAGCGCACTAGCGTGTTTCCCAACGACACCGTCTACGACAATCTCCTGATCGGCCTGCATCGTCAGGGCCGGGTCCGGCTGCTCGATGCCATCCTCGGGCTGCCGGGCGCGCGCGCCTCGGAACGCAGGCTGCGGCAGCGCGCCAGCGAGTTGATCGAATGGGTCGGCCTCGAACGCCGCGCCCAAGATGCGGCCGGCTCGCTGTCCTACGGTGAGCAGCGCCTTGTCGGTGTCGCGCTGGCGCTGGCGGCGGAGCCTTCGATGCTGCTGCTCGACGAGCCCGTCTCGGGCATGAACGCCTCGGAAACCCACCGCTTCGTCGAGCTGATCCGCAGCATCCGCGACCGAGGCATCACCATCCTGCTGGTCGAGCACGACATGTCGATGGTGATGACCGTCTCGGACCGCATCGTGGTGCTGAACTATGGCCGTATCATCGCCGAGGGAACCCCGGATGTGATCCGCAACGATCCGGCCGTGATCGAGGCCTATCTCGGACACGGAGCGGGGCGTGCTTGAGATCCGCGACATGGTGTGCGGCTATGGCGGCGTCACTGCGCTGCGCGGCATCTCGCTCGACGTGAAGGCCGGCCAGCTCGTCGCCCTGATCGGCGCGAACGGCGCCGGCAAGAGCACGACGCTGCGCGCGATTTCCGGCCTCGTACCGCCGCGCGCAGGGCAAATGCGGTTCGAGGGCATCGACATCACCGGGGCGAGACCGCCGCGCGTCCTTGCCAGCGGGATCGCACATTGTCCGGAAGGCCGGCGCGTATTTCCGCACATGAGCGTCGAGGAAAATCTCGACATGGGGGCTTACCTCCGTCGTGGTTCGGGCGAGATCGCGGCCGACCGCGACCGTATCTACGCGGAATTTCCGCGGCTCGCCGAGCGGCGCCGGCAGGCGGCGGGCACGCTGTCGGGCGGCGAACAGCAGATGCTGGCGATCGGGCGCGCGCTGATGTCGCGGCCGCGGCTGATCATGTTCGACGAGCCGTCGCTCGGGCTCGCGCCCAACATCGTCGAGCGCACCTTTGCGATCATCCGCGGTATCCGCGATGCCGGCACCACGGTGCTACTGGTCGAGCAAAATGCGTTCGCCGCGCTCGAGATGTGCGACCACGCCTATCTGCTCGAGAATGGCCGCATCGTGCTGTCAGGCTCAGGTTCCGAGCTGATCGAGAACGAGCATGTGCGGAAGGCCTATCTTGGTGGATGACGATGCCGGGTGGATTGCCGTCTGCGATCTCGACCGGCTGAAGCTCGAGGCGATCGTCCGCGTTGCCGGGCGCGACCTGCTCGTGATCTGGAACGCGGGCGATGTTGTCGCCTGCGCACGTGCGTGTCCGCACGAACAGGCCGATCTGGCGCTCGGGCAGGTGACGGCCGGCCGGCTTCATTGCCCGCGTCATGCGGCATCATTCGATTTACGCGATGGAGCGATGACTGCGGGATGGCCGAGCCCGCCGTTGCGCCTCCATCGGGTGCGGATCACGGGCGGGCAGATCTGGATTGAGGTGCAGCAGCAGCAAGCTGGGCGATGATGGCATTATGCCCCTGTTTTGCCCGACGGGTCAAAGCCACGAGCGGCGTGAATTCACCTTTGAAAACAAGGGCGTTCTACTGTGCATGGGGTTGTTTTCGAACTTTTTTAATCCAGCAGCCGGCGCGCGGCCTCCACCAGTACGCCATCCGGCCGACGCAGCGCCTCGAGAATGGTGAAATGGTCGGCGCCCTCGATCGGAATGAGCTGGCCCGGCGCTCCGGCCGCCGCGCGCTTGTCGTGGAGATTGATGGAATCGCACACGAGCGCCGGCAGCTCGTTGCTGCCATAGGCGATGTCGAGCCGCTTCGGTGTGACGGGCAGGCGCAACGGCGACAGCGCGGCGATTTCCTCATCCGTCAGCTTCAGCGCGTTGTTGAGGCCGGTATCGCGGATTGGTGCAAGCTCGTACACGCCTGAGATCGCCAGTCCCGCATGGACACTCGGATGGTTCAGCGCCATCGCGGCGAGATGGGCTCCGGCGGACCAACCCGACAAGACGACCGGTCCGGTAACGCCATAGGAAGCGCCGTTTGCGGCAAGCCAGTCGAGCGCGCGCGGGACTTCGGCGACGATGTCAGTGAGGGATACCTCCGGCGCCAGCGAATAGCCGGGAATGGCAACCGACCAGCCATGGGCGGCGATGCCTTCGACGAGCATGGCGAACAATTCGCGCGAATTGCGCTGCCAATAGCCACCATGCAGGAACACCAGGCAGGGCGACTCAGGCTTGGCGGCCGGGTAGAGATCGATCTTGTTGTTCGCCCGCTGACCGTAAGCCAGATCGAGATGGGATTTCAGCGTGCCTCGCAGCCGGCTGGAGGCTTCGTTCCGTTCGGCAATCAGGGCCGTGCTGTTCTTGACGGCCGCGTTGTTGTCATAGGCGGCGTCGCGTTCTGCCTGGGATAGCCCGGACCATGCGGAACGGGGATCGACCGGTCGACCTGTCGAATGAGCATCCTCAATCATAATCACTCCGATGCGGCGCTGGATGGCACCCTTGTCCAATTTGGGCCGGCTATTCACCGACGATTGATTCGCGAGACTATCGGTTTTCCGTGGCGCTGCAGATCGCCCGCGTGGTCTAAGCCGCGAAGAACGGATTTGCGGGCCGTGCGAGGCCGAGATGATCGCGCAATGTCGTGCCCTCATAATTCGCACGGAACAGCCCGCGCTCCTGCAGGATCGGCACGACGAGCTCAACGAAATCCTCGAAGCCCTCGTGGAAATAAGGCGGCATCACATTGAAGCCGTCGGCGGCATGCTCCTCGAACCAGAGCTCGAGTGTGTCGGCGATGCGCTCGGCCGAGCCGCACAGCACCCAATGGCCGCGGGCGGCGGCGGTGAGATTGTAGAGATCGCGCAGCGTCATGTTCTCGCGGCGGCCCTTGGCGAGCATGACGCTGGCGAAGCTGTGATAGCTGTCTGATGGCGCGATGTCGGGGATCGGCCCGTCGAGATCGTAGGCCGACATGTCGCGCCCGAAGCGGTCCGACAGGATGGCGAGCGCGTTGCTGCCGCTGACGAAGCTCTGGAGCGTGTTGAGCTTCTCGAATGCCTCCTTGTCGGTGCGGCCGACCACCGGCATCACGCCTGGCAGCACCGTGACGTCCTCGGGCCTGCGTCCGAACGCCGGCAGGCGCGTCTTCAGCGAGGCGTAGCCGGCCTTGGCTTCCTCGATATCCTGCACCACCGAGAACACGATGTCGGCGGTGCGCGCGGCGAGTGCCTGGCCGGCTTCGGAGCCGCCGGCCTGGAGCACGACGGGCTGGCCCTGCGGGCTGCGGCCGATGTTGAGCGGGCCCTTCACCTTGAAGAATGCGCCGTCATGGTCGATCGGGCGCAGTTTTGCCGGATCGATGTAGAGCCCACTGGCGCGGTCAGCGACGATGGCCTCATCCGCCCAACCGTCCCAGAGGCCCTTGACGACGTCGAGGAATTCGCCCGCCATCTCGTAGCGGCGGGCGTGGTCGGGATGCGTCGTGCCGAAATTCGCCGCCGTCGCCGGATTGGCCGTCGTCACGGCGTTCCACGCGGCGCGGCCTTTGGAGATGTGATCCAGCGAAGCGAAGACGCGCGCAACCGAGAACGGATCGCTGTAGGTGGTGGAGACGGTGGCGCCGAGGCCGATATGGCTGGTGGATGTCGAAAGCGCCGCCAGCATCGTCAGCGGTTCGAGCCGCAGCGTGTAGGAGGGATGGGCTGCCGCATCGGCATAGAGATTGTCGCCCATGAAGATCAGGTCGAACTTGCCGCGCTCGGCGGTGCGGCCGATCTCCTGGATCGCCGCAAAGTCCTGAAAACTGTCGACCGCGCCGGGATAGCGCCAGCCTGCGACGTGGCTGCCGGTGCCGAGGATGAACAATCCGAGATGCATCTGTCGTTTCATGGCGTCATCTCCAGAACAGGATTTTTCGCTCGAGGAAGCCGACCAGGCCGAAGAAGGCGAGGCTCGCGGCGGAGGCCACGAAGATCGCCGACCAGACCTGGACGAAATCGATCTGGAGCACGGCCTGGTAGATCACCCAGCCGAGCCCGCCATGCGCGCCGAGCATTTCGGTGACGATCGCCACGATCACGCTGCGCACGGTGGAGACGCGCATGCCGGCGAGCAGCAGCGGCAGCGCGGTCAGCAGGCGCAGGCGCCAGAGCATGCTGAGGCGGCTCGCGCCAAAACTCTTCATGAGGTCGACGGCGCGGCGGTCGACCCGGTCGAGCCCGGCCAGCATCGACAGCAGGATGGTGAAGCTCACCGCCATCGCCACCATCACGATCTTCGAGCTGACGCCGATGCCGAACCAGAGCAGGATCAGCGGCGAGTAGCCGACTACGGGCACCGAATTGATCGCGGTTGCGAGCGGCAGGATCGCGCTGCGAAGCGCCGGCACCAGTACAATGGCGACGGCGAGGCCGATGCCGATCAGGCAACCGAGCCCGTAGCCGACCAGCGCTTCGAGCAGCGTGTAGCCGGCGGCATCGGCCAGTGTTGCGCGTTTGGACCAGAGACCCAGCAAGATGTCGCTGACCGCTGGGAGTACATAGGCCGGCAGGTGCAGTCCGCGCGCCACGCCCTCCCAGCATACGATCAGGAGGACGGCGCCCAGAATGCCGCGCTGGACGGCGAGCGAGGGAGAGGCGAGCGCCCGGCTCATTGCTCGGCGCTCCAGAACACCAGCCGCCGCTCGACAGCGGCGACTATCGCATAGAAGCCGGTGCCGAGCAGGGCCGCGGCGAGCAGGGCACCCCAGATCGCGACGACATTCTCGGTGAACATGGCCTGGAGCAGCAGCACGCCGAGGCCGGTGGTGTCGCCGAACCATTCGCCGACGATGGCGCCGACGAGGCTCAATGAGGCTGCGAGCCGCAGCGCCACGAAGATCTGCGGCAACGCGGTCGGCAGTTGCAAACGGAGCAGAAGCTGGCGGTTGGAGGCGCCAAAACTGCGCATCAATGCGACCTGCTTGGGATCGACGGTCTCCAGGCCCAGCAGCGTGTTCACTGTGACCGGAAAGAAGGTCAGGTAGAACGCGATGATCGCCTTGGCGAGCAGGGTATTGCCGAACCACAGCACCACCAGCGCGCCGAAGGCGATGACCGGAATGGTCTGCGACACCACGAAGATCGGGAAGATCATCTCGCGCAGTGCGCAGACGCGGAAGAACAGGATGCCCATGAGCACGCCGAACGCGCCGCCGGACGCAAAGCCGATCAGCGTCTCCGCAAGCGTGCGCAGGAAGCCGTCGAGATAGGCGCGCGGCGTCGCCGCCATCGCCAGCAGGATCGTGCTGAGGCGTGGCAGATAGTACGGCCGGATGCCGAACAGCAGCACCGCGCCTTCCCAGATCGCCGCCGCAACGGCAAGGCCGAGCAGCAGCCGGATCAGCTTGCGCAGCGAATCCGGCATCGTGATCGACCGAGCAGCCGCGCGGCCGTCACCAAGCGATGTCGCCGCAGGGCTGCTCACGGCAGCCGGTCCGCCACGGGGACGCTCTGGATGAAGCTGGGATCGTAGGCGGCGGCGAGATCGAGCGGCTTGGAGATCACGCCGTACTTCAGGAAGAAGTCGTGGGCGGTCTTGACTGCGTCAGTATCGATCCAGAACATGCCGTTCTTCGTCGCTGCGCCTGATGTCATCAGGCGCTTCACTTCGGTGAGCATGAACTCCTGCTGCGCGCGGTCGAGCGTCGGGGCTGCAGCCATCACGGTGTCAACGGCGCCCTTGGGATCGGAAAAGGCGTCTTTCCAGCCCTTGAGCGAGGCGCGTAGGAATGCCTTGACCAGCTCCGGCTTCTCCTTGGCGGTGGCTTCCGCCACGATCAGCGTGTCGCGCGGGAAGGTGATGCCGTAATCTTCGGCGACGAAGGTCTTCAGACTGTCCTTCGGCATGCGGGACTGGATGGTGTAGAACTCGTTGTAATAGGTCGCCGTGACGACATCGACGCTGCCGTCGACGAACGGCGTTACCGAAACCTGCTGCGGCTGGATCTTCAATTCGTCCGGCTTGATGCCTTCCTTGGCCAGCATGCCAGTCAGCACATGGTTGGCGCCGGTGAACCAGGTGGTGACGGTCTTGCCCTTGAAGTCCTGGATCGTCTTCACCGGCCCGTCCTTGCGGGTGACGAAGATGAAGGGTGTGATCTGGTGCGACACGCCGATGCAGACGATCGGCAGTCCCTTGTCGCGGGCCGCAAATACGCTGTCGGTGCCGCCGGACAGGCCGAACGTGTCGGCGCCGGTCGCGACCAGGTTCTCGGTGAGCAGATTGGGCCCGCCGGGATTGATGGTGAGGTCGATGCCCTCGGCCTTGTAGTAGCCCTTGGCCGCCGCGACGTAGAAGCCGGCGAACTGGGCCTGCGGCAGCCATTTCAGACGCAGGCTCGCCTTCTGCAATTCGGCGGCGGGCGCAGCCGTGACAAGCGAGCCGGTCGCCAGTGCGATGGCGGAGAGGACGGAGAAGGCGTGGCGTCGGCTCAACATGGTCATACTCCAGGCGGTGAAAATCAATTGCGGTAGGACGAATCGGTGCGATCGAGCTGGCGCATCAGCGCGGGCCATTCGCGTTCGCCGGGCACGAGGATGTCGCCCTGCAATTCCCAGAACTGGCGCGCGGCCTTCTCGCAGACCTGGTGCGGCGGCATCACGAGCTTGGCGCCGGCTGCGGCCGCCGCTTGCATCTGAAGCTGGATTCGCGCGGCGCGCTCGAAATAATAGAGCAGCATGAATGCTTCGCCCGGCGTCCGGCCGACGGTGAGGATGCCGTGGTTACGCATCAGCATCACTTTGTGTGGGCCGAGGTCGCGTACGAGGCGTGTCTGCTCGTCGAGGTCGATAGCGACGCCTTCGTAGTCGTGGAAGGCTTGGCGATCGTAGAAGCGCATCGCGAACTGGCTGAGCGGCAGCAGGCCCTTTTCTTGCCCGGAGACCGCAACGCTCGCGTCGGAATGGGTGTGCAGCACGCAGGCCGCATCATGGTTCGAGGTGTGGATCGCGGCATGGATCACGAAGGCCGCGACGTTGACCGCATGAGGGGTGTCGTCGAGCTTGTTGCCCTTGGTGTCGATCTTCACGAGGGTCGACGCGGTGATCTCGTCGAACAGCAGCCCGTAGGGATTGATCAGGAACTGATCCTCGTGGCCGGGCACGCGCAAGGAGATGTGATTGTAGATCAGGTCGTCCATGCCGAGCTTGGCGACCATGCGATAGCAGGCCGCGAGCTTGACGCGGGCATCCCATTCGGCCGGTTCGATGCCGCGCGGCGCGGGCTCTCTGGCTGACATCGCGTTCACTGCGGCTTCTCCTGCGCGATGGAGGACTGGAACGATTTGATGCTTTCCTCCTCGATCGCATCGAGCAGGGTGCGCTTGAGGCGGACGAATTCGGGAGAGGTGACGACCTCGGGGCGGCGCGGGCGGGGGAGGTCGACGACCTGTTCGAGCTTCACCGAGCCCGGACGCGCGGTCATGACCAGCACGCGGTCGCCGAGGAAGATCGCCTCGTCGACGTCGTGGGTGATGAAGAGAATGGTGCGGCGGTATTTCTGCCAGACATCGAGCAGCCAGCGCTGCATCATCGCCCGCGTCAGCGCGTCGAGCGCGCCGAACGGCTCGTCGAGCAGCATCAGGTCGCGCTCGAACAGGAAGGTGCGCATCAGGGCGACGCGCTGGCGCATGCCGCCGGACAATTGATTGGGATATTGCTTCTCGAAGCCGGCGAGCCCGAACTCGGGCAGCATCTTCAGCGCCTTGGCGCGCGCCTGATCGCGCGGCATGCCTTCGACCTCGAGCGCGAGGATGGCGTTGTCGACCACGTTGCGCCACGGAAACAGCAAGTCGCGCTGCGGCATGAAGGAGATGCGGCCGAGCAGGTCGGCGGCGTGGCAGCTCTTGCCCTCGAAGCGCAGGATGCCGCCGGCATCGGGCTCCTCGAGGCCGGCGACGATGTTGAAGAGGGTGCTCTTGCCGCAGCCGCTGGGGCCGACGACGGTGACGAACTCGCCGGGGGCGACGCTCGCCTGAAGTCCGGACAGCGCCGCAACGGAGCCGAAGGTCTTGTTGATCGCGCGCAACTCGAGCAGCGGCTCAGGCTTTGCCTGAGCCTGCGGGGCTTCGATGGTCGGTCCGGGATCGGGGAGGCGAGCGGCCTGCACCAGTAGGTCCTTGTATAATGGCGGCGGTCATTCGCATACGGAAGCGGACCGCGTTAAAATTTCTTAGCAACTCGTGTGCCAGTGCGATTTCTGGGCAAATCAGGCATAAGACTTGCGAGATCGACGGCGAAAACGTCGGAGAGACGTGCGTCTCCCAAGGAGAGCAGGGCATTTCGCTAGGATATGAGTGCCAATATGTATACTTATATTGGTATCTGAGAAACATGATGGCGGATATTGGTGCACATAGCGGAGGCAGGGGCGTGAAAAATGGGCATGAAACCCTGAGCGCCAGTCCCGGCATGACGCTCGCCGAGAGCCTGCGCCAGAAGCTCGAAGGGGCGATCGCGGCCGGCCATCTGGAGCCGGGCAGCCGTCTCGACGAGCAGGAGATCGCGCAGCGCTTCGGCGTCTCGCGCACGCCGGTGCGGGAGGCGTTCCGCCTGATGGCCGCCAACAATCTGGTCGAGCTGCGCGGGCGGCAGGGCGCAACGGTCCGCAGCATCAAGGCGCAGGCGCTGATCGAGATGTTTCAGGTTATGGCGGAGCTCGAAGGGCTCTGCGCGCGGCTTGCCGCCCGGCGCGTCTCGCAAGCCTGGGGCGCGGAAATAGGCGAGATTCACCAGAGGCTTGTCGCAGCAGGCGAAACCGGCGACATCGACGTCTTCTACGACATCAACCAGGAATTCCACGAAGCGATCTATGAGGCTTCGCGCAACAGCTTCCTCGCCGATCAGACCCGCAAGCTGCGCAATCAGGTCGCTGCCTATCGCCGCCGGGTGACGCGGATGCCGAACCGGATCGCCGATACCGTCCGCGAGCACGAGGCGATCATGCAGGCGATCCTGGCCCACGACCCGGAGCGGGCGCACAGCGCCATGCGCGACCACGTCAACCTGCTCGGCGACAACCTACTGGACTTCCTCGCCGCCTTCGAATGACCTTCCGGCCGCTTGGTATGCAAATTGCTAGACCTTGTATATCTAGCTTGCATCCGGAGACTCGGAGTGGACCTGAAGCTGACGAACAAGACCGCGCTCATTACCGGCGCGTCGAAAGGAATTGGACTGGCGGTGGCCGAACTCTTCGCCGCGGAAGGGTGTCACCTGCACCTCGCCGCCCGCAACGGCGAAGCCATGCTCGAGGCCAAGAAGCAGTTCGAAGCCCGCCATGGCGTGAAGATCACCATCCACGCGCTCGACCTGTCGAGCACGGCGGCGATGGATAAACTCGCGGCTGAGGTCGGCGACATCGACATCCTCATCAACAATGCCGGCGACATCCCGGCCGGCTCGCTTGAGATCCTCGATGACGCGGCCTGGCGGCGCGGCTTCGATCTCAAGGTGTTCGGCTACATCACGCTGTCGCGTCTCTATTATCCGCGGATGAAGGGCAAGGACGGCGTCATCATCAACATCATCGGCAATTCCGGCGAGAACTGGGACGCGAGCTACATCGCGGGCTCGACCGGCAACGCCGCGCTGATGTCCTTCACCAAGGCGCTCGGCGGCCGCAGCCTCGACCACGGTGTGCGCGTCGTCGCGGTCAATCCGGGCCCGGTTGCGACCGACCGCATGCTCAAGATCATGAAGCGCAAGGCGATCGACATGCTCGGCGACGAAAGCCGCTGGGAGGAGCTGTTCGACAAATATCCGGGCAAGCGCCCGGCGACGTCGGAGGAGGTCGCCGATCTCGTCGCCTTCCTGTCCTCGCCGCGGTCCGGCTACATCACCGGTACCGTCGTGACGATCGACGGCGGCATCGCCGCGCGCGGCTCGGTGATCTGAGGCGTCGATGTCTGGAGCGCAATCGGCGGCACTGGTCCGCAACCGTTATTTCGACGAGCTCTCGGCGACGCCAGGACTCTACTGGCTCGGCCAGAACACCAACCATATCGAGAGTCATCCCGCCGTGCGCGAGGCGATGCTGCGCTCGATCGAGGCGGGCGAGTTCAACGCCTACGCGCCGCCGCTCGGCTTCGAGGCGCTGCGCGAGGCGATCGTCGCCGATCTCGGCGCGCCTGGCGCGGAAGCGCTGGTGACCGAGGGCGGCGTCAACGCGCTGGCGATGATCTGCCGTGCACGCTGCAAGCCCGGCACCACGCTGGTCACCACCGATCCGACCTGGAAATGGCCGTGCCTGTTCGCGCGCCAGCAGGGCGCCGAGGTGATCGAGATTCCGATCTACGATCCCGCCTGCAATTACCGCCTGACGCCGGAGGCGCTGAAGGCGAATGTCGATGAACGGACCGCGATCATCTATCTCGTCGATCCCAACAATCCGCTCGGCATTCGCTACACCCGCGAGGAGATCGAGAGCTTTGCCGCGATCGCGCGCGATTGTGGTGCGCTGCTGGTGCACGATTGCACCTATCGCGATTTCGCCGACGGCCACACGCCGGCGCTTCATGTCGCCCCAAAAGGCTCGGTGGTCTCGACCAGCTTCTCGAAATGGCTCGGGCTCGCCGGCCTGCGGATCGGGGCGCTCGTCGCAGCGCCAGACCTGTTCGAGGAGCTGGCGCAGACCTCCACGAGCGTGCTCGGCGCGAGCGTCATCGCGCAGCGCGCGGCGCAGGCGGGCTTGTCGGTCAAGGCGGAATGGATGAAGAAGGTCCGCAGCACCGATCGGGCCAACAAGGCGATGATCCAGGAGGCGGCGGCCGCGATCGAGGGCCTCGCGCTGCCGATCATGCCCTCGCACGGCAATTTCCTGGTGCTCGAAACCATCGCGGCGGCCATCCGCCCGGAGGCGCTGGTCGAATGCTATCGCCGCGAGGGCATCATGATCCGCCAGGGCAACTATCACACCCAGCGCTTCGGCGACCGCTTCGTCAAGATCAGCACCTCTGTGCCGCAAGGCTGGGTCGAAAAACTCTGCACGCTGCTGCCGAACATGGTTGCGCAGGCCCGCACGCTCAACGACCTGCCGCCGCAATTCTAGGGACGATGCCGATGACGATGATCACGACGAAGGACGGCGTGAAGCTGCATGTGGAAGAGGCAGGCGAGGGCACGCCGATCCTGTTCATCCATGAATTCGGCGGCAATCACGACAGCTGGGAGCCGCAGTTGCGCTATTTCAGCCGGCGCCACCGCTGCATCAGCTACGCCGCGCGCGGCTATCCGCCGTCGGACGTGCCCGACAGCGTGGAGGCCTATTCGCAGGCGATTGCAGCTGACGATGCGGTCGCCGTTCTCGACGCGCTCGGAATCGACAAGGCGCATATCCTCGGCCTCTCCATGGGCGGCTTCTGCACGGTGCATTTCGGCCTGCGCACGCCGGAGCGCGCCCTGTCGCTCACGGTGGCGGGGGCCGGCTATGGCTGCGAGAAGGAGTTCGAGGAGTATTTTCGCGGCGTCTCGCTCGAAGTCGCCGACAATTTCGAGAAGCAGGGTGCGAAGGAATTCTCGAAGGTCTACGCGCTCGGTGCGAGCCGGGTGCAGTTCCAGAACAAAGATCCGCGCGGCTGGCAGGAATTCGCCGATCGCCTCGCCACGCACTCCGATCGCGGCGCCGCCAACACCATGCGCGGCGTCCAGGCGCGGCGGCCATCGTTCTATGACCTCGAAGATGGCTTGAAAAAGATGATGGTGCCGACGCTGGTTATCGTCGGCGATGAGGACGACCACTGTCTCCAGCCCGGCATCTTCCTGAAGAAGACCATTCCGGCCTGCGGCCTCTCGGTCTTCCCCAAGACCGGCCACACGCTCAATCTCGAAGAGCCGGCGGCATTCAATGCGCTGCTCGCCGAGTTCATCGCCCAGGTCGAGGCTGGGCGCTGGCTGCCGCGCGATCCGCGCGCGCTGCCGAACCAGATCATGCGCACGAAGTAGTCGATGACGAGCGAGCCTCTGATCAACACCGACCGGCTCTGGACCCGCCTGATGTCGCTCGCCGAGATCGGCGCGACGCCGGCTGGCGGTGTCAACCGTCAGGCATTGAGCGACGGTGAGATCGCTGCCTGGCGTCGCGTCATCGGCTGGGCGCGCGAAGGGGGATTGACGCCGTCGACGGATGCTGCGGGAAACCTGTTCCTGACGCTGGCCGGCAGCGATCGCGCCGCGCCGCCACTGCTGCTCGGCAGTCATCTCGACAGCCAGCCGACCGGCGGTAAATTCGACGGCGCCGCCGGCGTGATGGCGGCGCTCGAAGCTGCGGTCTCGCTGGCCGAGCAAGGCGAGAAGCCTGCGCGCGACCTCATCGTCGTCGCCTGGATGAACGAGGAAGGCTCGCGCTTCGCCCCGGGCATGATGGGCTCGGAGGCCTTTACCGGCGAGCGTGGCATGGATGCGATCCGCGCCGCGCGCGATGCGGATGGCATCAGCGTCGGCGAGGCGCTCGACCGCCTCCACCAGGCTTTCCCCGATATGCCGCACAGGCCCCTCGGCTTTGCCGCCGGGGCCTATCTCGAATTGCACATCGAGCAGGGACCGGTGCTGGAGGCGGCAGACTGCATGATCGGTGTCGTCACCGGCATCCAGGGCAAGAAGACCTTTCAGGTGGTCGTCGAGGGTGCCGAGGGCCATGCCGGCACGCTGGCGCAGCAGGAGCGGCGCGATGCGCTCGCGGCCTTTGCGGAGGTCGCGAGCGCACTTCATGCCGAGATCGGCGCCATCGATGCCGACATCAAGTTCACCATTGGCCGGGTCGCCGTCGTGCCGAACGCGCCGTCCGTGGTGCCGTCGCGCGTCAGCTTCAGCATCGATCTGCGCCATCCTGACAATGCCGTGCTCGACGCGGCGGGTGCGCGCATCAAAACTCTTTGCCAGGAGAAGGCCCCGCCGTGCTCGGTTACGGTGACGCCGCTCGTGGATGCGCCGTCGAACGTCTTCGATCCGCGCCTGCGTGCGAGCATCGCGGAGGCCGCGCGTGAGCAGCGGTATTCCGCCATGGCGATCCTCTCTGCCGCCGGTCACGATGCCCGTCATCTGGCCAAGGTCTGCCCGGCTGCGATGATCTTCATCCCGTGCCGCGACGGCGCGAGCCATGTCGAGCATGAATGGGCTGAACCCGATCATGTCGCGGCCGGCACCGCCGTGCTGGCACAGGTGCTGCGCGAACTCGCCTTCGCGCCTGCCATCGAGGCGTGAGGACACCGATGCAAGATGTGGCTCCTCGGGACTACCGCGACGCGATGGCCTGTCTCGGCGCGGCCGTCACTATCGTCGCCACCGACGGGGCTGCGGGCCGCGCCGGATTCACCGCATCTGCAATCTGCAGCGTCACTGACGATCCGCCGACGCTTCTGGTCTGCATGAACCGCGGCTCCTCCGCCTATGGCAGCGTGACCCGCAATAAGGTGGTATGCGTCAACGTGCTCTCGGCGCGTCACGAGCGACTATCCCGCCTGTTCGGCGGCAAGGTGCCCGCTGAGGAACGCTTTGCCGCTGCGGCGTGGTCGACACTCGCAACCGGCGCGCCCGTGCTGGCCGACTGTGCCGCGGCGTTCGACTGCCGGATTGCGGACGTCGTCAATGTTGGCACGCATGATGTGCTGTTCTGCCGGGTCGTCGCGCTGCAAAGATCTGGCTGCGCCGACAATCTGATCTATTTCGGCCGCGCCTACCACACGATCGGGGTGATCATTCCGGCTGAGGCTGGACCCGAATCCGCTCTTGGCCGATCCTGATGGGGCCGGCGGCTATCGCCAGCCGTTCCTGAGGGCCACGGGCGCGATCGCCCAGAATCTAAGCAAAATCCATGCTAGCGCACGCTGCGCCAATGTTATCGGTCTGTGGGACAAGGGCACAGCGACTTTCTCGGCTTGCGGCAGGTCGAGCGTGATCGGATCAGCTCAACAGCACTGCACAGATTTGCTGCATGGCGATATGAATTACAGCAGCCTGCGCTGCAATAACGCGCTTGACTTCAGTTTCGATCTCAACGACCGTATCGTCCAAGCGTTGGGCAGCTCAGCCCGTCAACGCGACGAGTTCAAATCATTTCCAACACCACGCGCATCTCGCGTGTTCGGTTGGCGGCGAGGGCGCCCTCGGCTTAACGGCCGGCGGGCGCTTTTTTGTTTTGGATCGAGTGATGGCGCGGATGCGATATCGTATCGGTGTGATGTTCTCGACGACGGGATCGTACAGCGTCGTCGCGCGTTCGATGCTCAACGGAGCGCTGCTCGCGTTCAATGAGATGAACGCCGGCTCCGACACGATCGCGCTGGAGCCGGTCGTGGTCGATCCAACCGGCGATCTCGCCCGATACCGCTCGCTAAGCCGGGATCTGCTCAAGTCCGGGATCCGTCACATCGTCGGCTGCTACACCTCCTCAAGCCGCAAGGAAGTTATTCCCTGCTTCGAGAAGTTCGACGGCATGCTCTGGTATCCCTCGCACTACGAGGGTTTCGAGAGCTCCGACAACGTCGTCTATACGGGAGCCGCGCCAAATCAGCACGTCCTTCCGCTGGTCGACTATCTCGCTACGCGCGTCGGCAAGCGCGCCTTCTGCGTCGGCTCCAATTACATCTGGGCGTGGGAAAACAATCGCATCTTCCGCGAGGCGCTCGCCGCGCGTGGCGGCACCGTGCTGGCTGAGCGCTATCTCTCGGTCGGCGATACCGAGGTCGACCAGGTGATCGCGGCAATCATCGACCAGCGGCCCGACTTCGTCTTCAATAACCTTATCGGCACCAGCGCCTATGCCTTCTTCCGAGCGTTCCGCGCCGCCTGCCGCGCTCGTGGCATCGATCAGGCCGCGGAAATCCCGGTTGCCAGCTGCACGCTTTCGGAGCCGGAGCTGCCAGAGATCGGCCCTGATGCGGTCGATGGACATCTATCGTCGAGCGTCTATTTCTCGTCGCTGAACTCCCCTGAAAATGCCGCCTTCATCGCAGCTTATGCCCGATCATTTCCGGAGGGGCCGGTGTCGTCGGCAGATGCCGAGGCCTCCTACGTTGCCGTCAAGCTGCTCGCATCGGCCTTATCGCAGGCCGGGACCGACGACGCTCGCACGGTGCGGGCCGCGGTCGCCGACCAGCGGCTGCGCGCACCGCAAGGAGAGGTCCGTATCGACCGGCAGACCTTTCACGCCTGGCTCACGCCGCGGATCGGCCGCTCGGTGGCCGACGGGCAGTTCGAAGTGCTGCTGGAATCGCGCGAGCCGATCGCGCCCGATCCCTATCTGGTCCAGTCGTCGCCGCGCTTTGCCAGCGCGATGCGCTCTCCGCTGTTGAAGGTGGTGCAATCATGAGCCGACTGTTACAGAACTTCAAGGGCGGACGTGCCATCGTAGTCACCCGGCGAGGGGGGTGGGAGAGCACGCTCGAAACCACGCTGGCCAAGCTCGGCGTCTCTACTGAATATCCGGAGATCATCGACGGCCGCGCCCAGATCGAGGTCATTGGCCTCCAGGCCGATCGCGACATCCTGTTCGTCGACGGCGATCTTGAAGGCGCGGTCTCAATCGAGGTCAGCCCGGCCTCGCGGTTGCCGCCGGTGCCGGTGATCGGTCTCGTCGGCGTCGAGGCTCCGAGCCGGCTGAAGGCGCTGGTCAATCTCGGCGCCACCTCGTTCCTGCGCAAGCCGGTGCATGGCGGTGCGGTCTATACGTCCCTGTTCATGGGCATCAACCAGTTCCTGCTGCGCTCCGAGATGTATGAGCGCCTGCAGGTCCTCGAGGAGCGCCGTCGCGGCCGGCGCGCGGTGATCCGGGCGGTCGTTCTGCTGATGCAGCAGGATGGCCTCGACGAGGAGGGTGCCTATTCCCAGCTCCGTCGCGACAGCATGCGCGCGCGGCAGAACATGGAACTCTATTGCGAGGAGTTTCTGAGCAAGCGGGCGAAGCCGCCCGATACGTCCAGCCGCACGACCGGCATCACGCTGCAAGGCGGCAAGAAACAGGCCATCTAGGAGAAGCAAAATGAGCAAGTCTGTATTGCGGGGGCTGCGCGCCGCAGCCCTCACGGGGACGCTTGTCCTCGGATCGCCCCTACAATCGGCGCTCGCGGCGGAAAACCCGATCAAGCTCGGTGTGCTGGAGGATCAGTCTGGCGATTTCGCCGCGGCCACGATCGGCAAGGTTCACGCCATCCAACTCGCCGCCGACGAGATCAACAAAGCCGGCGGCATCATGGGCCGGCCGCTGGAGCTCGTCGCTTACGACACCCAGTCCGACAATACCCGCTACCAGGAGTTCATGCGGCGCGTGCTCCAGCGCGACAAGGTCGACGTCGTGTTCGCGGGCTTCTCCTCGGCCTCGCGCGAGGCGTACCGCCCGATCGTCGACCAGTTCAACGGCTTCGCCTTCTACAACAACCAGTACGAAGGCGGCGTCTGCGACGGCCACATGATCGTCACCGGTGCCGTGCCGGAGCAGCAGTTCTCGACGCTCATTCCCTACATGATGGAGAAGTACGGCAAGAACGTCTACACGCTCGCGGCCGATTACAATTTCGGCCAAATCTCGGCGGAATGGGTGCGCAAGATCGTCAAGGAGAACGGCGGCAAGATGGCCGGCGAGGAGTTCATCCCGCTCGGCGTATCGCAATTCTCCCAGAGCATCCAGAACATCCAGAAGGCCAAGCCGGACTTCGTGGTCACGCTGCTGGTCGGCACCGCGCAGGCCTCTTATTACGAGCAGGCGGCCTCTGCCAACGTCAACCTGCCGATGGCGTCGTCGGTGAACGTCGGGCAAGGCTACGAGCACAAGCGCTTCAAGCCGCCGAGCCTGAAGGACATGTTCGTCACCACCAACTACATCGAGGAGATCGACTCGCCCAAGAGCAAGGAATTCTACGCCAAGTTCAAGGCGAAGTTCCCGAACGAGCCCTATGTGAACCAGGAGGCGGAGAACTCCTATCTCGCGGTCTATCTCTACAAGCAAATGGTGGAACGCGCGAAGTCGACCAAACGCGAGCAGATCCGCAAGGTAATTGCGCTGGGCGACGTCTGCATGGACGCGCCGGAGGGCAAGGTCTGCATCGACCCGAAGAGCCAGCACATGTCGCACACGATCTATCTCGCCAAGGTCGGTGCCGATCATGCGATCTCCTTCCCCAAGGTCTGGGAGGACATCAAGCCGTACTGGCTGGGTGAAGCCGGCTGCGATCTCACCAAGAAGGATCCGATGGCCCAGTACACGCCGCCGAAACCCTGACCCGGCGGCTGACCGCTCCGGCGCTCCCGGCACGCCTCCGGCGTTGTCGGCGCGCCGGGGCGATTACGGACTGCCTGCGGCGGCGACGCCGCATCCTCCCACATCCTGGTTGATTCATGGACATTGCGACCCACGTCTTCTCGGCGCTCTACCAATTCGGCGACGCCTTCGCGTTTCTGGTGCTCTCGGCCTGCGGGCTTGCGGTGATCTTCGGCATGATGGGCGTGATCAATCTCGCGCATGGCGAGTTCATCATGTGCGGAGCCTACGTCACCGCCGCGACTGTGCATGCCGGCCTGCCGCTGCCACTGGGCATACTGGCCGGCACCCTCGTGTCGGCGCTGGTGGGCGTCGTGGTGGAGCTCGCGGTCATCCGTCATCTCTACGACCGGCCGCTCGACACCATCGTGGCGACCTGGGGGCTGAGCCTGATCGCGACGCAGGGCACGCTGATCATGGTGGGCTCGACCATGGCAGGCGTCGGCACGCCGTTCGGCAGCTTTCAGGTCGGCGACTACTCCTATTCGATCTATCGCATCGTACTGTTCTGTGCCGCGCTCGGCGTGCTCGCAGCGCTCTACGCGCTGTTCAACTTGACCCGCTTCGGGGTGCTGGCACGCGCCACTATCCAGGTGCCGCATATGGCGGCCGCGCTCGGTGTCGATACGCGCCTGATCTACAGCCTCACCTTCGCCTGCGGGGCAGGGCTCGCAGGCCTAGCCGGCGGTCTCTATGCGCCGACCATGACGCTGGTGCCGACCATGGGCGCGACCTTCATCATGGAGGCCTTCGTCACTGTCGTGATCGGCGGCGCCGACGTCTTCCTCGGCACGGCGCCGGCCGGCGGCGTGCTCGCGGTGGTGAAGTCGGCGATAACGTCCTGGCAGGGACAGCTGTTCGGCCAGATCGGCCTGCTGGTCGCCGTCATCATCGTCGTCCGGGTGCTGCCGAAAGGCATTTCTGGCTTCGTCCTGCGCGGACGCACCTGACGGAGTGATGGCGCCTTGACCGGTCTCGTCGCAATGTTTCGCCGTCTCGAAGGCCCGCAGACCGTCGGTCGCGGTCCGGCCTTCTGGGGCCTGTTCGCCGTCGTGCTTGCCGTCGCACTCGCTTATCCGCTGTTCAGCGACGGCTACACGGTCGGCAACACCGTCTACTTCTTCGTCTGGGTGTTCATTGCGCTCAGCCTGTGCCTGATCTGGGGCTACGGCGGCTCGCTCTCCTTCGGCCAGACCGCCTTCTTCGGGATCGCAGGTTATGGCTACGGCATCCTCACCATCAATTTTGGCTCGGCCTACGGCTTCACGCTGGTGGCGCTGGTCGCGGCGGTGGCAATCGCCGCGCTGTTCGCGGTCCTGCTCGGCTACTTCATGTTCTTCGGCCGCATCGCCGGCGTTTTCCTCGGCATCGTCACGCTCGCCGTCACCTTGATGCTCGAACGCTTCATGGCGCAGACCGCGGGGCCGGAATGGCACATCGGAGTCGCGCGGCTCAACGGCTTCAACGGCATGAGCACGATGCCGCCTCTGACCATCCCCTGGCCGGGCGAGCCCATCGTGCTGTTCGCCGATGTCGGTCTCTACTACCTCGTGCTGGGCCTTCTGGTCTTTGTCTATCTGGCCTTGCGGATCCTGATGAATTCGTCGTTTGGCAACGTCATCGTCGCGATCCGCGAGAACCCTGAAAGAGCCGAGATGCTGGGCTACGACGTGCGCAAGTACCAGCTCATCACCTTCGTCATCGGCGCCGCGCTCGCGGGTCTGTCCGGCGTGCTCTACACGGTGTGGGGACAGTACATCACGCCCTCGAGCATGGGCATGACGGCCGCGGCGCTGCCGCTGATATGGGTCGCAGTCGGCGGCCGCAGCGACCTGACGTCGACCGTGATCGGCACTCTGGTAGTGCTCGCCGCGTTCCAGGCGCTCACGATCTACGGCAGCCAGTACGCGCTGGTCTTCATGGGCGTGCTGCTGGTGCTCACGGTCCTGATCGCCCCGAACGGTCTCGTGCTCGGCGTGATGAACTGGCTCGGCCGCCTCGCGGCCCGTTTCACGCAGAGGACCGGCTGATGTCGCTGCTCGAGCTGCGTAAGCTGAATAAGCACTTCGGTGGCCTGCACGTCACCAACTCCGTCGATCTCACGCTGCAAGCCGGCGAGATCCATTGCCTGATCGGCCCGAACGGCGCCGGCAAGAGCACGTTGTTCCGCCTGATCCTGGGCGAGCATCATCCCGGCAGCGGCGACATTCTCTTCGCCGGAGAGAATATCACGGTGCTGAAATCCTTTGCTCGGATTCACCGCGGCCTCTCGGTCAAGTTCCAGGTGCCCGGCGTCTTCAAGGGCCTGTCGGTCCGCCAGAATCTCGAGATCGCCCTGCAGAGCCGGCATCGCGGGGCAGAGCTCGAATCCGAGATCGGCCGGCTGCTGAGCTTCCTCGGGCTGGAATCGGAGCAGGCGCAGATCGCTGGCAACCTCAGCCATGGCCAGAAGCAATGGCTCGAGATCGGCATGGCGGTCAGCCTGAAGCCGCGCCTTCTGCTGCTGGACGAGCCGACCGCCGGCATGTCGCCCGAGGAAACCCACATGACCGGCGAGATGGTGCAGCGGCTCAATGCCGACGGCATGACGGTGCTGGCCATCGAGCACGACATGGCCTTCGTCCGGCAGGTCGCGCACCGCGTCACCGTGCTGCATCTCGGCCAGGTCTTCGCGCAGGGTTCGATCGACGAGATCGTAGCCGACGAACGCGTGGCGGCGATCTATCTGGGGCAGGCCCATGCTTGACGTGCCGCGCAAGGAAGTGATCCTCGCCACGCTGGGTCTGCGTGCCGGCTATGGCGGCAAGCCGGTGCTCCAGGGCCTCGAGATCGAGGTGCGGGAAGGGGAGATCGTCGCCGTCATCGGCCGTAACGGCGTCGGCAAGTCCACATTGATGAAGAGCCTGATCGGGCTCGTGCCGGCGATGAGCGGCTCGATCGTCTATCGAGGTGAGGCGGTGGAATCTCTCCCCGCGCACAAGCGGGCGCGCCTCGGCATGGGGTATGTGCCACAGGGGCGCGACGTGTTTCCGCGGCTGACCGTCGGCGAGAACGTCGCCGTCGGCGCAGCGATCAAGGGCGGCGGTATTCCCGAAGCGGGGCGGCGCAAGATCGTTGACGCCTTTCCGATCCTGGCCGAGGGCTGGAACCAGCGCGCCGGCACCATGTCCGGAGGCCAACAGCAACAACTCGCGATCGGACGGGTCCTGATCGCGGATCCCAACCTCATCCTGCTTGACGAGCCCTCGGAGGGCATCCAGCCCAACATCGTCCAGGACATCGCGCGCAACATGGTCGAGCTCAACCATAGGACCGGGGTGACCATCATCCTGGTCGAGCAGAATCTCGATATGATCCGCGCCATGGCGCAGCGCTGCTATGTCATGGACAAAGGACGCATCGTCGCGAACCTCGATCGCGCGGCGCTCGACGATGCGGCCGAGATGCGCCGTCATCTTGCGGTTTGAAGACTAGCCAACGACAGAAGGAGAAAAGCAAATGTCCTGGCAGAAAGACTCCATCATGGCCCGCAAGGGCGTCGCCAAGGGCGAGCGCGGAACCCGATACAGCATCACGGAGCGCGAGCAGGGCAAGTACCACTATGTCTATGGCCCTTACGTGAATCCGGTGCTGACGGTCGATCCCGGTGCAGTGGTGGCTGCCGAAACCCACGACGCGTTCGAGGGCGCCATCAAGAAGGAGACCGACAGCCCGTCGAAGATTCTCAATTTTCCGTTCCTCAATCCGCAGAACGGGCCGATCCACGTCAACGGCGCCGAGAAGGGCGACACGCTCGCGGTCTATATCGAGAGCATCGTGCCGCGCGGGCCGCAGCCCTGCGGCACAACCGTGGTGATGCCTGATTTCGGCGGCCTGGTCTCGACCGGGCAGACCGCGCTGCTCAACCCGGCGCTGCCGGAACGGGTCAAGAAGCTCGAGATCGACGCCAAGACCGGAACCAAATGGAACGACAAGATCACGCTGCCCTATGAGCCGTTCATCGGCACCATCGGCACCTCGCCGGAGATCGAGGCGATATCCTCGCTGGTCCCGGATTATTACGGCGGCAACATGGATCTGCCCGACGTCGGCGTCGGCGCGATCATCTACCTTCCTGTCAACACCAAGGGGGCCTTGCTCTATCTCGGCGATTGCCATGCAGCGCAGGGTGACGGCGAGCTCTGCGGCGTTGCCATCGAGCATCCGACGGTGACCACGGTGCAGGTCGATCTGATCAAGGGCTGGACCATCGCCTGGCCGCGGCTCGAGACCAAGGACTTCATCATGACGATCGGCTCGGCGCGCCCGATGGAAGATGCAGCCCGCATCGCCTATCGCGAGCTCTGCCGCTGGATGGCGGCTGACTATGGCTTCGACGAGATCGACGCCTACATGCTGCTGACCCAGGCCGGCCGTATCAGGCTCGGCAACATGGTCGATCCCAAATACACATTGGGGGCCCGCATCAAGAAGTCCTATCTCGCTTGAGGCCCGACCGGAATGTCCACCATTCACAAGGTCGCGGCGGTCCAGTTTGAGCCGACCATGTTCGAGAAGGCGCGCAACGTCGCTCGCCTGCTCGAGCTCTGTGAGCGGGCGGCGATCGCCGGTGCAAAGCTGATCGTCACGCCGGAGATGGGAACGACCGGATATTGCTGGTTCGACAGGGCCGAGGTCGCGCCGTTCGTCGAGACCATTCCGGGGCCGACGACGAGCCGCTTTGCGGCGCTGGCTCGCAAACATGACTGCTACATCGTGGTCGGCATGCCCGAGGTCGATGAGGACAACATCTACTTCAACACGGCCGTCCTGATCGGGCCTGACGGACTCGTCGGCCGCCACCGCAAGACACACCCCTATATCTCGGAGCCGAAATGGGCTGCGGCGGGCGACCTGCACAATCAGGTGTTCGAGACGCCAATCGGGCGGATCGCGCTCCTGATCTGCATGGACATTCATTTCGTTGAAACCGCGCGGCTGATGGCGCTCGGCGGCGCGGATGTCATCTGCCACATCTCGAATTGGCTGGCGGAGCGCACGCCGGCACCTTACTGGATCAGCCGTGCCTTCGAGAACGGCTGCTACGTCATCGAGAGCAACCGATGGGGGCTTGAACGCACGGTGCAGTTCAGTGGCGGCAGCTGCGTGATCGCGCCGGACGGGCGGGTGACGGCCGTGCTCGACAAGGGCGACGGGATGGTGCTGTCGGAGATCGATCTCGACGCCGCACGCGCGCGCCGCGTGCTTGGGGAAGCCGTCTTCGCGCAGCGGCGGCCCGAGCTCTATCCGGAGCTGCTAACCGGTACGTTCAGCTGGAATCCGCGCGACTTCTTCGGTCTCTATGGTCACGAGCCCTGGCCGCCCGGCAAGACGTCACGGGTCAGCGTCGCGCAATTTGCGCCCGGCGACGACATCAGCCAGAATCACGAGAAAATCTCGGTGCTCGCCCGCAAGGCTAGGGCAGAAGGCGCGGAGCTCGTCGTCTTCCCGGAACTCGCCCTGACGGGGCTTGCCGATCCCGCACGAAGGGCGCAAGCGATTTCAGGGCCGGCGGCCGACAGCCTTGGCAGGCTTGCAGAGGAGCTCGACCTCTATCTTGTCTACGGCCTCGCCGAGCGCGACGGCGATCTGGTCTACAACAGCGCTTGCCTCGTCACGCCGGATGGGGACATCTCAGTCTATCGCAAGACGCATCTCACCGCCGACGAGCGAAGCTGGGCGACGGCCGGTGACGGCTGGACCGTTGTCGACACGCCAATCGGTCGCATCGGGCTGTTGATCGGTCACGACGCCTCGTTCCCGGAGGCGGGCCGGGTGCTGGCGCTTCGCGGTTGCGATATCGTCGCGTGTCCCGCCGCGATCAAGGGACACTTCAGTTCGTCGCATGCGGGCACGGAGGTCGAACAGCCGAAGCCGATTCCAACCGCCGGCGAAAATAATCTGTTCTTCGCCTTCGCCAATGTCGTCGATCCAGAACGTGGCTATCCTGGGCTCAGCGGCGTATTCGGCCCTGACACTTTCGCGTTTCCGCGGCGGGAAACGATCGCGGCCGACGGCGCGGGGCTTGCCACAGCGCTGGTCGACACCACCAACCTCGACAGCGTCTATCCAACCAATGTCGTGCGCCGAAAGGATCTGGTGTCGATGCGCATACCGCACAGCTATCGCGGATTGGTCAAAGTGGCTGCGCACAACTACTGAATCAGGAAAAGGAAACGGATCATGGATCTGGGACTCAAGGGCGCCAAGGTTCTCGTCACGGGAAGCACCAAGGGAATCGGCCGCGCGATCGCCGAGACATTTGCCGCCGAGGGCGCCGATATCGGCGTTTGCTCCCGTAATCTGGCCGAGGTCGAGAGTACTGTCGCCGCACTCAAGGCGAAGGGTATTGCGGCCTTTGGCGGTGCGCTCGATGTCGCCGACGCGGCGCTTCTAAAGGCCTGGGTCGGCGATATGGCTGCAAAGCTCGGCGGCATTGATGTCGTCGTCGCCAATGTCAGCGCGCTCGCGATCGGACAGGACGACGAAAGCTGGCAGAAGGAATTTTCGACGGACATGATGGGCACGGTCCGGCTGGTGAATGCGGCCATGCCGTATCTGGAGAAGAGCGCCGCCGGCGCGATTGTCACCATAGCGAGCGTCTCCGGGCGCGAGGTCGATTTCGCCGCCGGCCCCTACGGCACCTTCAAGGCGGCGATCATCCATTACACGCAAGGGCTCGCCAATCAGCTCGCGGGGAAGGGCATCCGCGCCAATTCGGTTTCGCCGGGCAACACCTATTTCGAGGGTGGGGTTTGGAACATGATCAAGGACAACAATCCAGAGCTCTACAAGACCGCGCTGGCGCTTAATCCGACGGGACGGATGGGGACACCGCAGGAAATGGCTAACGCCGTGGTGTTTCTCGCGAGCCGCGCGGCGAGCTTCATCACCGGGACGAACCTCGTTGTCGATGGTGCATTGACGCGCGGCGTCCAGTTCTAGCGAGGGCGCAATCAGGGCATGCGGGAATTTGCCAGGATGCAGTGAACGCTTGTTGCCGTCGACCATCTGCGTCGCCCTAGCGCGGCCGCAATCGAGCAGAGCGTATAGGCATCCTGCGCATCTTCTCGCGGATCAGCGCGATCATATCGCGCAGCGCCTTGGCCTACGAAACGGTCTACGGCGATCTCCTGATCGGTCTGCATCGTCAGGGACATGCAGAAGCGTCGATCGCGGCAAACACAAACTTCCCGATGCGGCCCTGGATGGCAACCCTCGTCCAATTTGGGGCCGGCTATTCACCGTCTCTTGAAGTGCTGGATCAGCTGTGTCCAGCTTGGATCAAGCTGCTTGGCCCAATGCCATGCGTGATCACTATTGCCTTCGCTTGTCCGGAACACGTTGTTGTTGTGGTTGCACGAGCTGCGGGCCATGCATCCTGATCCGAGCATCCTGCCGGAGTGCGACTGGCTGCATCGCCAATGGTGCCAGGGGCGGGCGGCAGATTGCACCAGTGGGTCGGCTTCATCTGCATCGGGAGAGGGTTGTCTCCGTCCTGGGTCCAGAAGCCGATGCTCTTGTTCTCCCATCAGCGGCAGTTGTTGATGGGGTCGGTCGTATGTGCGCGGCCACTCATGAGGCAGCGCAAGCTTGTCAATTCGTCGGCCCGTCACCACGAATCGCGAACGTCGTCGCCTTCAGTTTGGTCATGCCGAATTTATCGAACAGCTTGTCGTAGGTGCCGTCGGCGCGGATCGCGGTGAGCGCATCGGCGACGGCCTGGGCGAGCTGCTTGTCGCGGAAGGCGAAGGTGATGTCGGTGCCGGCGATGTCGCGGACCCAGATCTTGGCGATGCCCTTCTGCTCGAGCGAGTTGGCGGTCTCGTTGATGTTGAGCGCGGCCTCGAGCTGGCCGGCGCGCAGAGCCGCCGAGGTCGCGGTGACGGTGGTGAAGGTGCGCAGCTCGATCGGCTTGAGGCCCTTGGCCTCCATCGCGGTACTGAACTCGCGCGCCTTGCGCTCGGTGTAGGTCGCCGATTCCACGCCCACCACGCGGCCGGCGAGATCCTCGAATTTTTCGAGCTTCAGGCTGGAGGAGGGATCGGTGTAGATGCTGATCGCCTGCTGCGCGTAAGGCACGAGGTAGAGCATCTTGGAGCGCTCCTCGGTCCAGAACAGGCCGGTGTTGATGGCATCGAACCGGCCGGAGCGCAGCGCCGGGATCATCGGCGGGAAGTCCATGCGCAGGAAAACCGCCTCGACGCAGATGCGCTTGGCGATCTCGCGGGCGAGCTCGACATTGAGGCCCTGCAACTCACCCTTGTCGTCGACGAATTGCTGCGGCGGCAGCGTCGGGTTGATCGACATCTGCCATTTCGGCGCCTCGATCAGGCTCGACGCCGGCACTTTCGGCGTGCAGGTCTGGGCGCCGGCCGCTTGCGTGAGGCCGACCAGAAGGACGAGGGCGGAGAAGGTTTTGGGAAATCGCATCTGAATACTCCGATCAAATCTTGGGTGGCAGAGGAGCCGTTCTCCGGTCCGCGTCTTCTTCATTGTCTCGTCATGTGGCCGCCGCAGCATCAGCTTGCCGGGTCAGGATCAGCGAGATGTGGCGCGCCGCGGTCACCACCTCGTCGCGCTGGTTGAGGAGGTCGAGCGTCTCGACGACGATGCCGCGCGCGGGGTTCTTGGTCGGCCGCTTCTCGACGAAACGAAAGCGCACGCGCAAGGTATCGCCGGCGACGATGGGCCCCCTGAACTTCACCTCGTCCCAGCCGAGCGAGGCGACCGAGGTCTCTTCATATAGCTTGAGCTCCGACTTCAGCCCCTCCATCAGCGACAGGCCGTACAGCCCGTGGCCGATCACCGCGGGAAAGCCGCGGGAGCGCGCGTAGGCGCCATCGACGTGGAGCGGATGATGGTCGCGCGTGACGTCGGCGAAGGTCGCGATGTCGGCTTCCGTCACGGTGTGCACGGCGGTCTCGAACTCCGCGCCGAGCGCGATATCTTCGTAACGGAGATTGATCGGACCGCTGGCGTTCATGCTGAGCCCTCAGGCAACCTTGTGTGGCCGCGCCGGCAGGGCATTGAAGGTTTGCGCGATCCCCATCGGCCCGGAGCGGAAGATGCGCGGGTCCATGTCCTTCAAATGCGGGCTGATGTGCGGCTTGAAACCCATATGGGCGAGGATGTCCTCCTCAAGCCGCGCGCCCGGCGCGACTTCGGTCAGGGTCACGCTGCCGTTCTCGAGCTCGAACACGGCGCGCTCGGTGACGTAGCTGACATGCTGGCCGCGCTGTGCCGCCAGCGACGCGCTGAAGCTGATCTGGCCCACTTGCGGGACGAATTTGCGGAAGGCGCCGTCGCGACGGATCGCCAGGCGGCCGTTCTCGACGCCGATGTCGAACTTGCCGCCGGTCATGGTGCCGCTGAAGATCAGCCGCTTGGCGTTCTGCGTGATGTCGATGAAGCCGCCGGAGCCGTCGTGGCGCTCGCCGAAGCGGGTGACGTTGACGTTGCCGGCTTCGTCCACCTCCGCGAAGGAGAGGAAGGCGCAAGAAAGGCCGCCGCCATCATAGAAGTCGAACTGATAGGCCTGATCGAGAATGACGCGTGGATTGATGGCGGTGCCGAACTCGCGGGCGTGGCCGGGCACGCCGCCGACGACGCCGGATTCCACCGTCAGCGTGATTAGGTCGGAGATGCCTTCCTCGGCCGCGACATTGGGGATCATCGCGGAGATGCCGACGCCGAGATTGACGACGTCGCGCGGGCGCAATTCGAAGGCGGCGCGGCGAGCGATCACGCGACGCTCGGTCAGCGGATCGGGCGTGATCATCGCCACCGGCACACGCGTCTCGCCGCAGCGTGCGGGGTCATAGGCGGTGCCGTAGGTCTGCATCTGCTCGGGCTCGAGCACGACGTGGTCGATCAGGAAGCCCGGGATCTTCACCATCTGCGGATGGATCGAGCCGCGCTTCACGATGCGCTTGACCTGGCAGATCACGGTGCCGCCGGCATTGTGCACGGCCTGCGCGATCGAGAGATCCTCGCGCGTCGTGCCTTCGTGCTCCATGCTGATATAGCCGTCCTCGTCCGCGGAAGTGCCGCGGATGATGGCGACGTCGGGCGGGGCGGGGACGCGGTAGAGCAGCCAGGACTGGCCGTGCAGCTCGAGCAGGTCGACCAGCGGCGCGGTGGTGCGCTTGTTCATGCGCCCGCCGTCCTGCCGCGGGTCCATGTAGGTGTTGAGGCCGACATGGGTGAGCACGCCGGGATGTTTCGCCGCCATGGCGCGGCAGAGCTGGCTCATCACGCCTTGCGGGAAATTGTAGGCGTCGATCAGCTCGTCGCGGACGAGCCGCATGAACGGCACCTGAAGCCCGAAATTGCCGCCGATCACGCGCGCGGTGAGCCCTTCATGGGCGAGATGGCAGAGGCCCTTCTCGGTGACGGCGCCGACGCCGGTGATGTTGATGAGCGTTAGATTGCGCGGACCCTGGCCGCCGAGGAAGCGCTGCTCCAGCGCCTCAAGGATCGATTCGGCAGCGCCCGTGCCGCCATTGCCCCCGACGATCAGCGTGTCAGCGTCGCGAATGAGACCGGCGGCCTCTGCCGCTGTGATGATGCTCAGCATCAGCGCGCTTCCCGCATCACGCGGCCTCCTTCTCGACCTGGCGGGCGATGATCAGCCGCTGGATCTGGTTGGTGCCTTCGTAGATCTGGGCGAGGCGGACGTCGCGGAAGATGCGCTCGATGCGGTACTCGCGCGAATAGCCGTTGCCGCCGTGGATCTGCAGCGCGTTGGAGACGTGCTTCATCGCCATGTCGGTGGTGAACAGCTTTGCCTGCGCCGCCTCCTTGGCGATCGGCTCGCCGGCATCGTGCAGGCGCGCGGCGTGGTGGATCAGGAGGCGCGCAGCGGCGATGTCGGTCGACATATCCGCGAGCATGAACTGCACTGCCTGGAAGCCGATGATGGACTGGCCGAACTGCTTGCGGTCGCGGGCGTAGTTGGTGGCATCCTCGAACGCAGCCTGCGCCATGCCGAGCGCCATCGAGGCCATCATCAGCCGGCTGAAGTTGAAATTGCTCATGGCCATCTTGAAGGCCTGGTTCTCCGGCCCCATTACGCTGTCGGTGGGCAGGCGCACGTCGGAGAAGGTGATCTGGCAGTCGTCGAGGCCGTGCATGCCGAGCAACTCCTCGTTCTTGCCGCGGGCGATGCCAGGCAGTGCGCCGTCGACCAGCAGGCAGGAGATGGCGCGGTGGCCGGCATCCGCGCCGGTCCGCGCGAACACCATGATGCGGTCGGCGACGCCGCCGAGCGTCACCCAGGCCTTGGTGCCATTCAGACGCCAGCCATTGTCATCGCGCACAGCATTTGTGCGGATGCCTGCGACGTCGGAGCCGTGGTCGGGTTCCGAGACGGCGGTGGCGGGAATGATGTCGCCGCTCAGGATTTTTGGGATCAGCGCCCTGTGCGCGTCGGTGCCGTGATGGTCGAAGAACAGCACCGCTTCGACGGGGATCGCGAAGGCATTGGCGACCGCCCCGGAGCAGCGTGCCAGTTCCTCCATCGCGATGCAGGCCGCGACCGCATCGAGGCCGGCACCGCCGGCGCCTTCGCGCAGGCAGATGCCGAACAGGCCGAGATCGGCCATGCCCTTGTAGAGGGAGCGGTCAAAGCGGTCCTCGCGATCGATCGCGGCCGCGCGCGGCAGGATCTCCGCTTCGGCGAAGCGGCGGGCTGTGTCGCGGAGAGCCTTCTGGTCTTGGCTGTAGAAGCGGTCCATGGCGTGCTCCGGTCAGTCGCTGGCGAGCTTGGAATCGTGAGAGACCTCGCTGCGGTCGCGGTCGAGGAAATAGACCGCGACGTCGTCGCCCGGCACGCCATAGGCACTGCACACGCTGCGGGTCAGCGCGATGGCGGCTGCGCGACGCTCGGCCTCGCTGCGGCGGAAGGCGTGGACCTTGAGCAGGATGCGCTGGCCAGTGGCCTGCGCGCCGAACGTGCCGGCGTGGGCGTAATCATCCGCCGCAATGGGCAAGAAATAGAGCGTGACCGTATCAGCGGTGACGCCGAATGCCGACATCAGGCCGTCGGTTACGGACCGCGCCAGCGCGGCCTTGCGCTGGTTTGGGGCTTGCGGGGCGAGCACTTCGACATAGGGCATCGATCAGACCTTCGCGGATTTGGACGCAGATGATTTGGATGAAGACGATTTGGACTTGCCGGATTTCGCAGGGGCCGGGGCGCCGATCTGGCGGCAGGAGTCGCGCTTGATCAGCCGGGCACCGACGCGATATTCGCGGACGCCGTCATTGCCATTTCCCTTCGCATCCATGCGATGCAGCAGCCGGTCGACGGCGAGATTGGCAAGATCCCGCGCGCCGTTGTCGACGATGCTGATGGCCGGGCGATGCCATTCGAACCAGGGCATGTCCTCGTAGCAGAGCAGCGAGATGTCGTCGGGGATCGCGATGTTCCGCTCCGCCGTCACGCGCAGCACGCCGAGCGTCGCTTCATGGTTGGCGACGAAGATCGCGCTGGGCGGGCGGGGAAGGTCGAGCAGTTTGCGGGTGCAGGTCGCGCCGGTCTCGGGCACGAAATGGCCGGCATGAATCAATGTGTCGTCCCTAGGGATACCCGCCTCGCGCAGCGCGCGGACATAGCCGGACAACCGTTCGCGGCCCGACGTCGTGTCCTGGCGGCCGACGATCAGCCCGATGCGCTTGTGCCCGAGCTCGATCAGATGACGCGTGCCCAGATAGGCGCCTTGCGGATCGTCGGCGAGCACGGTCTCGAGATCGGTCGCGTCATCGCGCCGCACCAGGCAGACGATGGGCACGTCCTTGGAGAGTGCCTTGAGCTGCGCGCCGTTCTTGCCGGTGGGCACCACGATCAGCCCGTCGATGCGGTGATCGACCAGCGTGGTGAGGGTATCGCTCTCCTGCTGCGGATCGTCGCCGCCGATGCACAGAAGCATCTGATAACCCAGCGCCTTCAGGCGCGCCTGCACCACTTCGGCCATCACTTGAAACGAGGCGTTGGTGAGATTGTGGACGAGAAGCGCCACGAGTCGCGACTGCCCGGTTTTCAATCCACGCGCGATCGGGTTCGGCCGATAGCCGAGCTCGCGCGCGATGCGCAGCAGGCGCTGCTGCGTGCGTTCGCTGGTCAGGCCGGTTCCCGTCAGCGCTCGGGAAGCAGTGCTGACTGAAACGCGGGCCGCCTGTGCCACATCTTTGAGCGTGACGCTCATCCAACCTGCCGATAGACTGCAAACGATTGCAGAAACGCTATGAGCTTATTCTACGCGGATCAAGCTCAAAAAGTGGATGGTGTTGCCCAATGCAGAGCCATTTATGCAAACGATTGCATAGGGCGTGCGGATATTCCGCAGGCGGCATCCAGCACCTGAACTCACCCTTGCACCCGGCAGTTTCCTGATGAAGACGTTCCGCGGCACCTACACCGTCATGATCACCCCGTTCACGGCAGCGGGCGAGGTCGATGTCGCGGCCTTGCGCGCCTTCGTCGACTGGCAGATCGCGGAGGGCATTCACGGGTTGATCCCGCTCGGCTCGACCGGCGAGTTCCTGTCCATGGACGATGACGAGAAGGCGCTGGTTGCCGAGGTCGTCATTCGGCAGGCCGCGGGGCGCGTCCCCGTGCTGATCGGCACCGGCGCGGAGGATACGCGTGAGGTGGTTCGCCTCAGTCGCCGTGCCGAAAAACTGGGCGCTGACGGCGTGATGATCATCCCGCCGTTCTATTCGACGCCGACCGACGACGAGCTCGTCCATCACTACAAGACGGTGGCCGATGCGATCGCGCTGCCGATCATGGTCTACAACAATCCGGCAACCGCCAATGTCGACCTCAAGCCGCAGCTCGTGGCGCGCATCGCCGAGATCGACAGCTGTCTCTATATCAAGGAGTCGACGCTGGAGGTGACGCGCGTGCGCGACATCATCCGCCTCTGCGGTGACAAGATGACCGTGTTCGGCGGCATCCTTGGCTTCGAATCCTTTGTCGAGGGCGCGCAGGGCTGGGTGGCCGTGGCCTCCAACGTGGTCCCTGCGGAAATGGCCCGCATCTTCAGCCTCGTCGCCGACCACGGCGCGATCAAGGAAGCGCGCGAACTCTATCTCAAATACCTGCCGGTGATCGAATTCGTCGGCGGCCAGGCCTACGTCGCCGGCAGCAAGGCGCTGCTCGGCCATATGGGCTTTGCAGCCGGCAATCCGCGCCCGCCGCGGCTGCCGCTGCCGGCCGCGCAGGACGCGGCCGCACGTGCCCTGGTCAAGACATTCGATCTCGTGTGGCGCGGCGCGCCAATTGCGGCTGCTTGAACTGAGGTATGAACGGATGAACCTGCTCGACGGCGTCAAGATCCTCAGCTTCAATCACTATCTCGCGGGGCCGCTGGCTGCGCAGACGCTGGCCGATCTCGGCGCCGACGTCATCGCGGTCGAACCGATCGAGGGCGCGTTTCAGCGCAACTGGGCGGTCGCCAATCATTTCGTTGCGGGTGACAGCGTCAATCATCTGGCGACCGGCCGCAACAAGCGAAGCCTCGCGGTCGATCTCAAGCATCCCGACGGTATCGCCGCGGTGAAGAAGCTGGTCGCGACGTCAGATGTCGTGATGGAGAACTTTCGGCCGGGCACCATGGCCAAGCTCGGCCTCGGCTACGACACACTGAACGCGATCAACCCCGGCCTGATCTATGCGGTGGCAACCGGCTTCGGGTCGGAGGGGCCGTACAAGGATCGTCCGGGGCAGGATCTCCTGCTCCAGGCGATGTCGGGTCTTGCGATGCGGACGGGACGCGCCGATGGTGAACCGACCGCGGTCGGCGCAGTCATCGTCGATCAGCATGCGGCCTCGCTCTATGCCATGAGCATCCTTGCGGCACTGTTCGCCCGGACAAAGACCGGGAAGGGCCAACTCGTTGAGGTCAACCTCTATCAGGCCGCACTCGATCTCCAGGTCGAGCCGCTGACCGCCTGGCTGAACGGCGCGCCGTCGCCGACGCCGCGCGGTCCGGCCGGCATCGCGGCCTGGTTCAGCCCCGGGCCTTACGGCATTCACGCGACGGCCGACGGCCATCTCGCGATCTCCATGGCCACGCCTAAGGCTCTGGGCGTCGCGCTCGACAGCGAGGAGCTGAAGCAGTTCTCCGACACCGACAGTTTTTCGAAGCGCGAAGAGATCACGCGGATCGTTGCAGCTCGGCTGAAACAGAAGTCGACGGCCGATTGGTTGCCCTCGCTTGAAGCCGCGCGCATCTGGCACGCGCCGGTGCAGGATTATCGCGACCTCGAAAGCGATCCCCAGCTCAACCATCTCGGCGTGTTCAAGAGCGCCGAGAGCGCAGGAGGCGCGTCGATCCGCATGGTCGCGCATCCCGCACGCTATGACGGCCGGACGCCGGAGGTGCGGCTGGTGCCGCAGCGGCTCGGTGCGCAGACGCGGGAGGTGCTCGGCGAGATCGGTTACGGCGCCACGGAGATAGACGCGATGGTCGCGGGCAAAGCCCTCGGAGTTGCACGATGATCGATTTTTCACTCCCTGAGGAGACGCGCCTGCTGGTCGATACCGTCCGCCGTTTCGTCGAGACAGAGGTGCAGCCGCTCGAAGAAGAGGTGGAGCTGACTGCCAAGGTGCCGGCCGACGCGCTTGCGGTCACCAAGGCCAAGGCACAGAAGCTCGGCCTTTACGCCATGAACATGCCGGCGGATGTCGGCGGCGGCGGGCTGTCCTGCGTCGAGCATTGCCTGGTCGAAGAAGAGTTCGGCAAGACGTCGGACGCGCTGATCCGCCGCGTGTTCGGTCAGGTCTATCCGATGCTGATGGCCTGCAAGGGCGACCAGGTCGAGCGCTATCTGTTGCCAACCGTGAAGGGTGACAAGATCTGCGCCATGGCGATCACCGAGCCGGGCGCCGGCTCCGACGCGGCGTCGATCAGCACGACGGCGCATCTCGACGGCGACGCCTGGGTGCTGAACGGCACCAAGCATTTCATCAGCGACGGCGACATCGCCGATTACGTGATCCTGATGGCACTGACGGACAAGGAAAAACGTGCCCGCGGGGGCATCACCCTGTTCCTGGTCGACCGCGGCACGCCCGGCTTCAAGGTCGCGCGCACCCAGCCGATGATGGGGCATCGCGGCTATGGCCATGCCGAGCTGACCTTCGAAGACTGCCGCATCCCCAGGAATGCCGTGCTCGGCGAGATCGGCGGCGGCTTCAAGCTGATCATGCAGAGCGTGCTGCAGATCCGGCTCGCCCATATCGGCGCACGCGCCGTCGGCATGGCGCAGCGGGCGCTCGAGATGATGCGCAAGCACGCCGGCGAGCGGCGCCAGTTCGGCCAGCTCATCGGCGACTTCCAGATGGTGCAGAAGCTGATTGCCGATTCCGCCACCGAGATCTTTGGCGTCAAGATGATGGTGATGAATGCCGCCTGGGACATCGATCAGGGCAGGGATGCGCGCGACAAGGTCTCGATGATCAAGGTCGCGGCCTCCGAGATGCAGGGCCGCGTGGTCGACCGCGCCATCCAGGTGTTCGGCGGCATGGGGTTCAGTAAGGACCTGCCCCTGGAGCGGATGTATCGCGACGCCCGCGTCACCCGCATCTATGACGGCACCTCCGAAATCCACCGCATGCTGGTTGCGCGCAGCACCATCAAGAACGGCTTGCAGCTCTAGGGAAGCGATCGATGTCTCACGCACCTCTCAAGCCCGGCGCCGCCTTCGCGTTCCGCAAGACCATGACGGTGGCCGAGCAGGCCATGTTCACCGGCATCAGCGGCAATCTCGGCGGTCTCTATGTCGATGCCGTCCGCGCCAGGAAGGCGGGCGCCTCCAACATGGTCGCCTTCGAGCTCGCCGTGGGTGGTCTCGCCACCACCTGCCTCAGCCAGCTCGGTGGGCCGACACGGCGGATCGGCAGCATCGCGCTGAATTTCGCTGCGCCCGTGATCGTCGGCGAGTCCGTCGAGGCGCGGGCCGAGATCGTTTCGGTTGACGGCGACGATGCGACCTGTCGCGTCACCTGCACGCTGTCGCCCTCAGGCGCGACCGTGGTGGACGGCACCGCGACGCTGGTTCCCTTTGCCAAGGCCTGAGCCATGTACGAGCCAAAGTCCTTCGACGATCTCAGGGTGAATGACAGAGTCAGCCTGAGCAAGACCATCACAGAGGCCGATGGCGCGCTCTATATCGCTGCGACCGGCGATTTCGGCCCCGTTCATGTCGACGAGGTCTATGCTGGCGCGACGCGCTTTGGCCGCAGGCTGGCGCCGGGGATCATGGTCGCGGGCCTCTGCACCAGCATCCTCACCAGCGAGCTGGTCGGCACCATCGGCGTGTCGGTGGAGGACCGCTTCTGGTTCACCGGTCCCGTGTTCTACGGCGACACGCTCACCTTCGACGTCTGGATCGCCGAGCAGCACGACGAGACTCGCACCATCATCTGGGAGGCGAGCGCGCGCAACGAGGGCGGCCTCGAAGTGCTGAAGGCGCGCGCGAGCCTGAAATTTCCGCGGCGAAAACCGTCATGAGCAAGGCGATGAAAAAACCGGATTTGCGCGGCGTCACGGTCGCGACCGTGCTGCCCTTCAGGGACGACAGCTCGATCGACTGGGACGGCTATGCCCGCGTGCTCGACTATTGCGCCTGCCCGGACGGCATCGCGGCGGTGTTCGTCAATGGACATGCCGGCGAGGGCGGGTCGCTCTCGGACGACGAACGTCAGGCCGTGATCGAGCGGACACGCCGGCAGATCGGCGGCAAGCCGCTATTGGCCGGCATCATCGCGCATTCCACGGCGGAAGCGATCCATCAGGCGCAGCTCGCGGAAGCTGCCGGCGCCGATTGCGCCGTGTTGTTCCCGCCCGCAGCGCTCGGCGGCGGAGCCTCGGCGACCTCGCACGCGCCGGCGGCTTTCGTGCAGGCGGTCGGCTCCGCGATCGGAATTCCCGTGTCGATCTTCCAATATCCGCTCGCATCGGGATTTGGCTACTCGCCGGAGACCTTGGCCAAGATCGCAGCGCTCGACAGCGTCATCGCCATCAAGGAGGGCAGCGACACCATGCTGGCCTATGACGAGAACCGGCGGGCGGTGAAGCAGGCCGATCCCTCTGTCGCGATCCTGCCGTCGAACTTCAACTGGTTCCTGCCGCAGCTCGCCGTCGGCGGCGACGGCATTCTCTCCGGCCTCGTCAGCCTCGCGCCGCATCTGTTCGCAGCGCTCTGGCAGGCCTCACTCGCCGACGACCTCAAGGCGATGCGCGCCGTCAACGAGCGGCTCTATCCGATCGTCCGCGCGATCTACGGGCCTGCTCCGATCATGGACATGCACACGCGCATGAAGGTCGGGCTGAAGGCGCTCGGCCTGATCCGCAATGCCGATCCGCGGCCGCCGCTGCTGCCGGTTCTGCCAGCGCTGTGCGATGCCATTGCAACCACCGTCGGCGCGGCGCGCGCGGCCGGCGACATCCGCACTTAGCATGAGGAACGAGCCGATGCTGGACGACGCCTTCATCCACATCGTGCGGGTCGACATCGATCCCGAGCACGAGGCTGCGTTCAACGCTTGGTACGAGCAGAAGCATTTCCCTGATCTGCTCGCCTGTCCCGGCTGGCTCTCGGCCAAGCGCTTCGTCTCGGTCGGCGACGGGCCGAAATACGCCGCCATGTACGAGGTCGCGGGGCGATGGGCATTCGAGACGCCGGAGTTCCTGAAGGTGAAGGGTTTTGGTCCGTTCGAATCCCTGGTGAAGAATTTCATGCGCATCCAGCTCAGGCCGATGTCGGGACCGGCTTGAGCAGATCGAAGACGATGCTGCCTGCCGCGTCGCGAGATCCGGCCGGCCGCATCCAAGAAACGTCGAGGGGAATCCCGGGCGAGGAACTGCATCGGTTATTGGCGTCTTACTGGAGGTATCCATGGTCTCGGCACTGTTTCGCTTGAGTGCAGCCGCCGCACTCGTTCTCGCGTCCACGGCGGTGCATGCCGCCTGTACGCCCGCAATCACCGATGACAATCTGATTGCGCCCGGCAAATTGCAGCTCTCCATCAACCCGACCAATCCGCCGCAGCAATTCGTCGACAAGGACGGCCAGCTGCAGGGCCTCAACGTGGAACTCGCCGCCGAGCTCGGCAAGCGGTTGTGTCTTCCGGTCGAACTCGTCCGGATGGATTTTCCGGCGATGATTCCTGCCTTGGGCGCAGCGCGCATCGACGGCGTCAATACCGGCATGTTCTGGACCGAGGAACGCTCGAAGCTGATGTACATGGTGCCGTATGCCATTCAGGCGATCTCTGTCGTGGTGGCCCCCGATAGCGGCACAAAAATTGCTACCGAAAACGATCTGATCGGAAAATCATCCGCGGTCGAGGTCAGCAGCTACCAGATGAACTGGCTCAAGAAACTCAGCGATGCGAGCGTCGCAAAGGGCGGCGCAGCCGTCGAGATGCGCACGTTCCCGACCGCGACCAACGTCGTCAGCGCGCTGCTTGCGGGCCAGGTTGACAATGCGCTGCTGGTCGACAGCGTGGCGCGCGATCTCGTTGGCCGTGGTCGCGTGAAGGAAGTCCTGAGCGGGCTCGGCACGGCCAGGACCACGCTTGGTTTCCGCAACAAGACGGTCGCCGATACCGTCGTCAAGGCGCTGAACGCGATGCGGGCCGACGGCTTTTATCAGGCGCTGTTCGACAAGTTCGGCCTGACCGCCATGCCGGCCGACCAGCCGCTTGCGATCGCCGGCCCCGGTCCGGCCTGATACCTACGGAGACGAGCCGATGAGTCATTTCAGTCCGACGGCCGCCGTCAGCTACTTCTTCAATTACTTCCTGATGAAGGGAGTGCTCGTCACCATCGGCTTGACGGTGGCGGCGGTCGTCGGCGGTTTGATCCTCGGCATGGGCATCGCGTTGCTGCGCATGTCGTCCAATCCGGTGCTCGCGGGTGCCGCGCGCTTTTACATCTGGTTCTTCCGCGGCACGCCGCTGCTGATCCAGCTCGTGGTGATTTACAGCGGCTTGCCGCAGCTCGGCATCAAGTTCTCCGTGATCACCTGCGCGCTCGTCGGATTGATCCTCAACGAGGCGGCCTATCTCGCCGAGATCGTGCGCAGCGGCTTCATGGCGGTGTCGGCGGGGCAGCGCGAGGCCGCCTGGGCGCTCAGCCTGTCGCCCTGGGTTACGTTCCGCCGCGTGACCCTGCCGCAGGCGTTCCGCCTGATGATCCCGCCGCTCGGCAACTCCATCAACTCGCTCTTGAAGGCGACCTCGCTTGCCTCCGTGATCTCGGTCGAGGAGCTCATGCGCCGCAGCGACATGCTGATGCAGGAGCATTTCCAGATCCTCGAAGTCTATGCGGCGGCAACGGCGTATTACCTGATCCTCACCTCGGTCTGGGACGCGGTACAGCGCCGGCTGGAGAAGCATTTCGGTCGATCGAATGCCGCGAAAACGAGGCGGGTCGCAGCGAGCGCGCCGGTCGCACAGGCGAGCATGGAGGCCCGCGCATGAGCGAGATATCGATGACTACGGCCGAAGGTTCAACAGTGCAGCCGCAAATCCGTGAGGTGCCTGCGGTCCGCATGGAGGCGGTCTACAAGCACTATGGTGACTTCACCGCGTTGAACGAGGTCGATCTCAGAGTTGCCAAGGGTGAGAAGGTCGTGGTCTGCGGTCCCTCCGGCTCGGGCAAGTCGACGCTCATTCGCTGCGTCAGCCACATCGAGAAGCACGACGAGGGCCTGATCTACGTCAACGGCGTCGAGCTCGATCGCCAGCGCAAGAACATCGACGCCGTCAGGCGCGATACCGGCATGGTGTTCCAGAGTTTTAATCTGTTTCCCCACATGACGGTGCTGGAGAACTGCATCCTGGCCCCGATGACCGTGAACGGCATGAGTGAGGCGGAGGCAAAGGACCTCGCCATGCATTTCCTCACCAAGGTCCGGATTCCCGATCAGGCCGAGAAATTTCCCGGGCAGCTCTCCGGCGGCCAGCAGCAGCGCGTCGCCATCGCACGCGCGCTTTGCATGCGGCCCAAGATCATGCTGTTCGACGAGCCGACCTCCGCGCTCGACCCGGAAATGGTCAAGGAAGTGCTGGAGACCATGAAGAAGCTCGCGGAGGAGGGCATGACCATGCTGTGCGTGACCCACGAGATGGGCTTTGCCCGCGAGGTCGCCGACCGCATCGTATTCATGAACGAGGGCAAGGTGGTCGAGCAGGCCGCGCCGGAGGAATTCTTCAAGCATCCGAAGTCCGAGCGGGCGCGGACGTTCCTCGATCAGATCATTCATTGATCGGCCAAGATGCGGACATTCAGCGACCGCCTGCGCGGCATTCACGCCGCCACCATCGTGCCGATGACGCCCGATTTCGAGATCGACGAGGCGCAGCTCGCGGCGCATCTCGCGTCGGTGGCGTCCGCGCCCGGCATCAATGGGCTCCTCGTCAACGGCCACGCCGGCGAGAATTTCGTGCTGTCGCTGGCCGAGAAGCGGCGCGTGGTGGAGCTGGCGCGCCAGCACACGCCGCAGGACTGCCTGATCGTCTCCGGGGTCAATCATGAATCGAGCCTGGAGTCCGCGCGCGAAGCGGCTGCGCTGCAACAGGCCGGCGCCGACGGGCTGCTGGTGTTTCCACCCAACAGCTGGGCGCTCGGCCACGCCGATGACTGCGTGATCGAGCATCACCGCTACATCCGCGATGCCACGACCGCGCCGCTAATGCTCTACGCTGCACCCATCGGTGCGGGCGCGATGGCCTACGCGCCGCCGCTGCTTACGCGGCTTGTCGCCGATCCCCGTTTCGTTGCGGTGAAGGAAGGCAGCTGGGAGGTTGCGGCCTACGAACAGAATCTCAGGCTGATCCGCAAGCTGCGACCGGACTTCGTCGTGCTCGGCTCCGGCGACGAGCACCTGCTGACGAGCTATCTCGTCGGCTCGGCCGGCAGCCAGGTGAGCCTCGCCTGTGTGGTACCGGAGCTTGTGGTCGACCTTTGGGTTGCGGCCGAAGCCGGCGATTGGAAGCGGTCACGCGCCGCGCATGCGAAGCTCTATCCGCTGGCGGTCGCGATCTATCGCGATGCGCCCGGAGGACGCGCGACCGTGCGGCTCAAAGCCTGCCTGAAGCTGCTCGGACGCCTGTCATGCGACGCGGCGCGGCCGCCACAGCCGGCGGCGACACGCGGCGAGTTGCAGGCGCTCGAGCAGGCACTGCGCTTCGCCGGCGCGCTCTAAGCCGCGAAGAACGGATTCGCCGGCCGCGCGAGGCCGAGATGATCGCGCAATGTCGTGTCTTCATAGTCCGCACGGAACAGCCCGCGCTCCTGGAGGATCGGCACGACGAGCTCAACAAAGTCCTCGAAGCCCTCGTGGAAATAAGCCGGCATCACGTTGAAGCCGTCGGCGGCATGCTCGTCAAACTAGAGCTGAAGCGTGTCGGCGATGCGCTCGGCCTCGCAATCGGGCAATCGGCGCGATCAAAGTGGTCAGTATTCCGGAGCGCGCCGGCTCGCGCCCAATGTGCCCGGTTATCCGGCCATTCTGGATCGGCCGGCTGGGGGATCCAGTTTCATCATGTCTCTCACGCTCTATTGAGGCGTTTCCTCAACCACGCTTAACTTGCTGCGCGTGTGATCACCTTTTCAAGCGTTGGATCAATGCTCACTTCACTGATGAAGCACATGCCCGGTCGCGGTTGAACGTGCGTCGTCTTTGGCATCTTCTTCGTGTCGCTCGCGTCGCAAGGTGAATAGGGAAAGGAACGGCTTCAGCGACAACGCGTCAGTTTGCAGAGGAACTTAGTGATGGGCGCCGAGCGTGTGCACTCGGGGCTTCGTGTGCACGATAGAATTGAGAGCCCAAATTTCGCGTTTTGGCCTCCGACACGGGATATGATTCCGGAGAAAGGCAAAATATATCAATGCGCGTTCAGGCTCGGCTTTCCCATAGGTTCAATTCATTGTTGGATCGACTAGCGTGAGCAAAATCATGATCGGCGATCCCGTGCTCGGGCAGACACTGTTTGCTCGATACGGCTTTGCTGCAGGATTGGTCGGAGCCGTGACAGTGCCGTTTCTCGGCGCCTCGCTCGACCGGATGGGCCCGCGAAAGCCTTGGATCGCGGCCTGCATCCTGATCTCGCTGCCGCTCTTGGTCAGCCTGTGGTGGGCGAAGCCGGACCGCAGCGGACTTTCGGTCCATACTGTGTTGGTGATCGTGATGGCGCTCAATCTGCTGTTCGTCTATTCCGAGATCCTGCATAACGCGATGCTCGGGCCGGCGGTCGCGATGTCGCGGGTCGGCCGCTACAGGGTGTCAGCCTGGGGGTCGCAAATCTCGTGTCCGTCGCCATCATGACGTTCCTGTTGTGGGGATTTGCGCTTCCCGGACAGTTGCATTGGTTCGGGATCCCCGACCAGCCGCTGTTTGGCTTCTCGCAGGCAAGCCACGAGATGGAGCGCTTGATCGGGCCTCTGATCGCAGCGCTCGCCTGTGCCGGCGTGTTCATGCTGCTTCGCTTCACCATCGACGCGCCGGCATCGGGCGAGACCTTCGCGAGGGCGGTCCGCCTCGGCTCAAGGGATGTGTTCGCTCTGATCGCTGGTCTGCGAAAGCAGCCAAATCTGCTGAAATTCCTGATCGCCCGGACCTTCTATGCTGACGGCTTTCACACCCTTATCATCTTCGAAGGTATCTATGCCTCGGTCGTGATGGGATGGCACGGCTTCAAGCTGCTGAGCTTTGCCCTCATCAAGATCGCATTCGCCGCTCTCGGCGGCTTGCTGGCGGCAGGCCTGAACGCGCGACTTGGCACGCGCCGCGCCATCATCGTTCAAATATCGATGACGGTCGTGCTGTTGGTCATGGTTCTCGGCACGACACCGGACAGGATGATCTTCTTCTGGCCCCATGACCCGGCCGCGCAGCCACTGTGGAGCGGCCCGGTTTTTCGAACCCTGCCTGAGATCGCCTTCATGCTGCTGTCGGGATCGATGACGGCATTCGCGGTGGCCTCGATCGCGTCGGGGCGCGCCACGATCATTCAGATCGTGCCGCCGATGCGCGTCGGCTCGTATTTCGGGCTGTTCGGCCTGACCGCCAGCACGACAGTCTGGATCGCCCCGATGCTGGTTGGTACCCTGACGGCGCGCTTTCAGTCCCAGGCCGTCGGTCTCGTTCCGATCGCCCTGCTATTGACCCTCGGCGCGATCGGCATGACCTTCGTCAAGGGTGGCGACCGACTTGAGGAGTGAATGCCGCTTGGAGGGTCGCATGAGCAACTGGATCGAGCACGTCATCTGGTGGCATGTGTATCCGCTCGGCTTCGTCGGCGCCGAACGGGAGGCCGGCGCGTGTGCCGGCATCGTGCATCGCCTTGACCATCTTGTGCGGTGGCTCGATTACGCCGTGGAGTTCGGCGCATCTGGTATCCTGCTGGGGCCGATCTTTGCCTCGTCGAGCCACGGATACGACACCACCGATCACCTCCTGATCGACAGGCGGCTTGGGGACAACGCGGATTTCGATGCATTGGTCGCAGCAGCCCGTTGCCGCGGCCTGCGCATTATCCTGGATGGCGTGTTCAACCACTTCGGCCGCGAATCTCCACGCTTTCAGCGTGCCGTCGCCGCCGGCCCGCAATCCCCGGAAGCCGCCTGGTTTCGCTTGACCTGGCCGCCGGACGGAAAGGAGCCTGATTGCGCGACCTTCGAAGGTCACCACCAGCTTGTGACGCTCAACCATGACGAGCCCGCAGTCGTCGACTATGTCATCCGCGTGATGAATCACTGGCTTGATCGCGGTGCCGATGGTTGGCGCCTCGACGCGGCCTATGCTGTCCCGCGGCAGTTCTGGCAGCGCGTCTTGCCTGCGGTTCGCGCGCGGCATACCGACGCCTTCATCTTCGGCGAGGTGATCCACGGCGACTATGCCGGCTTCGTCGACGAGACCGGTGTGGATGCGGTCACGCAATACGAGCTTTGGAAGGCGATCTGGAGCGCCCTGAACGATCGCAACTTCCATGAGCTCGCATGGGCGCTCGGGCGGCACAATGCGATGATCGACCGGTTCGTGCCGCAGACGTTCATCGGCAATCACGACGTCACGCGGATCGCGAGCCAGCTTCTGGACGAACGGCATGTCTCGCACGCGCTAGTCATCCTCATGACCTGCGGCGGCACGCCCTCGATCTATGCCGGGGATGAACAGGCGTTCCGCGGGATCAAGGAGCGCTGTGCCGGAGGTGACGACGCAATCCGTCCGGCCTTTCCAGTCACGCCAGCTGAACTGGCGCCGTTCGGCTGGCCGATCTACCGGCTACATCAGGAGCTGATCGGACTACGTCGCAAGCATCCATGGCTCTATCGGGCGAAATCCCGTGTAATCGAGCTTCGCAATACCGACCTTGTCTTCGAAGCATTCGACGAGGGCAATCGGCTATGGGTTGCCCTGAACCTGGCCGACGCAGCGGTCGTACGCACCATCGAGTCTGGCGTCGACAGGCTCGCAGGGGCAGCTACGGTGCACAGAGCAGGCGGCAGGACCGAGCTCACGTTGCCACCGCACGGTTGGGCTATCCTGGGTTAGCGACAGTCTGATGGGCGCGGCAGGCTCCGCACAATGCAAGGTTCAGTAAAGCAGTGTGCTAAACATGCTTGGCGATAGCCAACTTTCTGACTCGCCCGTTATCCAGGTAGGCTGGATTGCTCCGCCGCGCCAGATCGGTAATCGAATCTCCCGACAATATCCGAGTATTTTCGCTGCATTGCGAACATCCCGCTTGCGCGCGCGAACGTCGCAGACCTTTTCGCCAGGCTCGCGACAAACCGGCTTGACGACCTCCAAAATTTAGTAATACGTTTAGTTCTACAAAAAACTAAACATCACGCATCGAGCCGATGTGTGGGAGGAGCCCAAGCCCTTCCGGACCCGTTTCCGGAAATGGTCCGTGTCGTTCTCCACTCATCGCTCCTCAAACTCGGTTTCAGGGGCTTGGCGTCGTTCCGGCAGGGAGCGCCGAGCGGGTTAGATGCTTCAACGAGAGAGGAAACGGATATGCGGACATTCAATTGGCTAAGAAGCTCGACGGCAACCACGGTCCTCGGGGCGGCGCTGCTGGGGATATTTGACGGAGGCGAAGCCGCAGCCCAGAGCAAGCAGCTCACGCTGTGCTGGGCGGCATGGGATCCGGCCAACGCGCTGGTCGAACTCGGCAAGGACTTCACCAAGCAATCCGGCATCGAGATGAAGTACGAGTTCGTCCCATGGACGAGCTATGCCGATCGCTTCCTCAACGAGCTCAACTCCCACGGCAAGCTCTGCGACCTCATCATCGGCGACAGCCAGTGGATCGGCGGAGCCGCCGAGAACAAGTGGTACGTCAAGCTCAACGATTTCTTCGACAAGGAGAAGATATCGATGAACGACTTCGTCCCGGCGACGGTTGTCGGCTATTCGCAGTGGCCGAAGAACTCGCCGAACTATTGGGCGCTGCCGGCCATGGCCGATGCGGTGGGCTGGACTTATCGCAAGGACTGGTTCTCGCGGCCCGAAATTCAATCCGCGTTCAAGGCCAAGTACGGCCGCGACCTGGCGCCGCCGAAGACCTATGACGAGCTGAAGCAGATCGCTGAGTTCTTCCAGGGCCGCGAGATCGACGGCAAGAAGGTCTATGGCGCCTACATCTTCACCGAGCGCGGCTCCGAAGGCATCACCATGGGCGTGACCAACGTGCTCTACAATTACGGCTTCAGCTACGACAATCCCAAGAAGCCGTACCAGATGCAGGGCATCGTCAATTCACCGGAAGCGGCCAAGGGGCTCGAGTTCTACAAGGAGCTCTACAAGTGCTGCACCGCGCCGGGCATGACCAATGCCTACATGCAGGAAGGACTTGATGCCTTCAAGTCCGGCCAAGTGGCGCTGCAGATGAACTGGTTCGCCTTCTTCCCCGGCCTCTACAAGGATCCGAATGTCGGCGGCGACAAGATCGGCTTCTTCGTCAATCCGGCCGGCCCGAACGGACACTTCACCCAGCTCGGCGGACAGGGCATCTCGGTCGTAGCGACCTCCGATCGCAAGGACGACGCGCTCGCCTACATCAAGTGGTTCGCGCAGCCCGCCGTGCAGCAGAAGTGGTGGCAGCTCGGTGGCTATTCGGCCCTGAAGGCGGTGGTCGACGCGCCCGACTTCCCGAAGAGCGCGGCATTCGCACCGCAATTCCTGGAGTCGATGGGCATCGTCAAGGACTTCTGGGCCGAGCCGTCCTACGCGCAACTGCTGCTCGACATGCAGAAGCGGGTGCATGACTACGTCGTTGCCGACAAGGGCACGGCGCAGCAGGCGCTCGATCTCCTGGTCAAGGATTGGACCAAGGTTTTCAAGGAGCAGGGTAAGCAGGTCGCGTCGCAATAGGCACGGTATTCGCGTCAACCGAACTGGTTTCCCCGGGGATGTGCCTCGGGGAAACCGAACCAGCCAGCCGATGGACAAGATGACGACGATCCTTCAACCCGATGATGCTATGATCCCCGGCGTGAGCGAGCCCGCCAAATCTCGTGCCACGCGGCGCGTCCGCGGCCTGTCGGACCGGACCATCGCCTGGCTGTTCGTTGCGCCGACGATCGCGCTGTTGCTGGCGATCAACATCTTTCCGCTGGTGTGGATGATCCGGCTGTCCTTCACGAGCCTCAACCTCAGCATGTCCTATCTGCCGCTGCGGTTCGTCGGGCTCGACAATTTCACCGACATCTTGACCGACGAGGACGTCTGGATCCGGCTCCAGACCACGGCGGAATTCGTGATCTGGTCGGTGGCGTTGCAGGTGGTCATCGGCTTCGGCTTGGCGCTCCTGATCAACCGCCAGTTTCGCGGTCACAGCTTCTGGACCACGATCATCTTACTGCCGATGATGCTGTCGCCGGCGGTGGTCGGTAACTTCTGGACGCTGCTGTTGCAACCGCAGATCGGGCCGTTCAACTACCTGATCAGCCTGTTGACGGGTGTGCCACCGAGCTCGTTCAGCATGACCGGGCAGGTTTCGCTCGCGCCCTGGACCATCGTGCTCGTCGACACCTGGATGTGGGCCCCCTACGTGATGCTGATCTGCCTCGCCGGGCTTCGCTCCATTCCCGACTACATCTATGAGGCGGCCGAAGTAGATCGCGCCTCGCCCTGGCGACAATTCTGGTCGATCACGCTGCCGATGACGGTGCCGTTTCTGATGCTCGCCGTGCTGTTCCGCGCGATCGAGAACTTCAAGATGTTCGACATGGTCAATCTCCTGACGTCGGGAGGGCCGGGGTCGACCACCGAGCTCGTGTCGATCACGCTGAAGCGCGCCGCATTCGAGAAGTGGCGCACGGGCTATTCGTCCGCACTCGCCATCATCCTGTTCGTGACAGTGTTCGGTGCCGCCAACATCTACGTCAAAGCGCTCAACAAGGTGAAGCAACGATGACCGCTGCCGTCGCCAAATCCGTCCTGGCCAAGTCCACCGCTCACTCCATCGTCGAAGCCTCGCCGCGTGCAAAGGCCGTGGCCGGTGGCCTCGTCATTCTCTATGCCGTGATCACGATCCTGCCGTTGGTCTGGATCGTCGCCACCGCATTCAAGTCGCAGAGCGACGCCATCGCCTATCCACCGAAGGTGATCTTCGAGCCGACCCTCGAAGGCTACGTGAACCTGTTCACCGTGCGCACCCGCCAGACGCCGGATTTCATCGCCAAGCTGCCGCCGCCGGAGACGTGGTACGACAAGCTGGTGCGCCAGCGGGATATGGTCATTGCCGGACCGTCAAAGGTCGTGCCGCGCTTCGTCAATTCGCTGATCATCGGGTTCGGTTCGACGTTCCTGGCCGTCTTTCTCGGCACGCTCGCGGCCTATGCGTTCTCGCGCTTTCGCATTCCGCTTGCCGACGACCTCCTGTTCTTCATCCTCTCGACGCGCATGATGCCGCCCGTCGCGGTCGCGATCCCGATCTATCTGATGTACCGGCAGCTCAACTTGACCGACACCAGGCTCGGGATGATCCTGCTTTATACGGCCGTGAACGTCTCGCTCGCGGTCTGGCTGCTCAAGGGCTTCATCGACGAGATCCCGCGCGAGTATGAGGAGGCCGCCCTCGTCGACGGCTACACGCGGCTGCAGGCCCTGCGCAAGGTGGTATTGCCGCAAGCTGTCACTGGAATCGCGGCGACCGCAATCTTCTGTCTGATCTTTTCGTGGAACGAATACGCCTTCGCGGTTCTCCTGACGAGCGGTGAGGCGCAGACCATGCCGCCCTTCATTCCGTTCATCATCGGCGAGGGCGGGCAGGATTGGCCGGCGGTTGCTGCCGCGACCACACTGTTCGTCGTGCCGATCGTTCTGTTCACCGTGTTGTTGCGCAAGCACCTGTTGCGCGGCATCACCTTCGGAGCTGTGCGCAAATGAACGGTTCTACGGTTGCCAAAAGCGGAATGTCTCGCTGGTTCGTTCGTGGGCCTTGGGAGGCCGGCGCGATGACCCTGATCGGGGGCGGCATCGTCATGCTGGTGCAGCCGTGGTCGATCGATCTGTACACCTATTCCTTCGTGACGATCCTCATCGGCACGGTTGGCTATGTCATCGTCAGCCATTTTCCGGAATAGGGCAGCAGCCATGGCACAAATCCGCGTCGAAAACCTGCGCAAGTCGTTCGATCAGTTCACAGCCGTTGAAGGCTCGAACTTCACCATCGACGACGGCACCTTTTTCGCGATGCTCGGGCCCTCCGGCTGCGGCAAGACCACCACGCTGCGCATGATCGCGGGCCTCGAGCTGCCGACCGAGGGCAAGATCCTGCTCGACGGCGAGGACGTGACCTTTCGCCGTGCCGCTGCCCGCGATATCGCCTTCGTCTTCCAGCTCTTTGCGCTCTATCCGCACATGAATGTGGCGGGCAATATCGGCTTTCCCCTGAAGTGCCAGGGCATGGGGCGACGCGAGATTCGCGACCGGGTGCAGGAAACCGCGCGGCTGCTGCGGATCGAGCATCTCCTGTCGAGCAAGACGTCGAAACTCTCGGGCGGTGACCGGCAGCGCGTCGCGCTTGGCCGCGCCATGGTGAGGCGGCCGAAGGCCTTCCTGATGGACGAGCCGCTGGGCGCGCTCGACGCCGAGTTTCGTCATCTGATGTGCGGCGAACTTCGTGATCTCCACGATCGCATCAGTGCGACCACGGTCTACGTGACGCACGACCAGCTCGAAGCGATGTCGATGGCGGATCAGATCGCCGTCATGAACAAGGGGCGCGTCGAGCAGATCGGCTCGCCGCAAGAGGTCTATGACCGGCCCGCCAGCATGTTCGTGGCCGATTTCATCGGCTCGCCGCCGATGAATTTCCTGCGGTTTGAGAGCGGCCTGCGGTCGGGGGATCGGGCTGTCGCCTTTCATAGCGTCAGCGTCGAAGTCCCGGAGATCCGCGAGGATCGTGCGAGCGCACCGCTGGCGCTCGGGATACGTCCTGAGCACATTCGCTTTGCCGACGCGGCACCCGTCCGCGGTGAGGTGTTCGGCGCCGAATATCTCGGCACCACGCAGATCGTAACCGTCGACACGCCGCACGGGCGCCTGGCGGCGCGGCTGCCCTCCAGCGCGTCGGTGCGGATCGGCGAGACAGTGGGTCTTGAATTCCAGTCCGAGAGGCTGGCGCTGTTCGATGTCGCCAGCGGCCTCGCTGTTCGAACCGCCAATATGGGGAGTGCGCGCCGTGGCTGACGTCATCCTGCGCAACATCAGCAAGCGTTTCGACGCGGTCGAGGCAGTACGCGAGCTTTCGCTGGCGGTGAATGATGGAGAATTCCTGGTCCTGCTCGGGCCGAGCGGTGCCGGCAAAACCACGACGTTGCGGCTGATCACCGGGCTCGAGACCCCCGACGCCGGCTCGGTCATGATCGACGGCCGCGACGTGACGCACGATCCGCCGGGATCACGCGATATAGCCTTTGTCTTCCAGCAATATTCGCTGTATCCGCACCTCACGGTCTATGACAATCTGGCGTTTCCGTTGCGCTCCCCCGCGCGGCGCGTGTCGGAGCCAATTATCCGCAAGCGCGTCGAGCAGACGGCGGAGCTTTTGCATATCGCAAGCAAGTTGAACAACCGTGCAACCCGCCTGTCCGGCGGCGAAATGCAGCGGGTGGCGATCGGCCGTGCGCTGGTTCGCGATCCCTCGATCTACCTGATGGACGAGCCGCTCTCCTCGCTGGATGCGAAGCTCCGAGCGGAGCTTCGTCTTGAGCTCAAGCGGATCCAGCTCGAGCTTGGCGCGACCATTCTCTACGTGACCCACGATCAGGTCGAGGCCATGACCATGGCCTCCCGGATCGGCGTAATCAGGGACGGCCAGCTTCTTCAGTGCGGCACGCCGCGGGAGATCTACGAAAGCCCGTCGAGCAGCTATGTCGCCTCGCGCCTCGGCACGCCCCAGATCAACTTCCTTCCGGCCCATCTGTTGTCCGATGTGCCGGTGCCGCCGGGAACGGAGACGGTCGGCATCCGAACCGAGCATCTGCAAATCACTGCGCGCAATGGGGGACGGATGGTCGGCCGGGTGCACCGCATCGAGCACCTCGGTGAGCAGAATCATGTTCACCTGGATTATAAGGGCGAGATGCTGGTGACGCTTGCGGATCCGCGCCAGCCGCTTCAGTCCGGCCAGGAGGTCGAACTGCGCCTGGTGCATCCGCTCTGTTTCGATCGCGCGGGGCAACGCATCCCTGCGATGGTTCACTAGAGGATCAACTCGATGTCGCTACAACCCGAGACGATCAAGACGCTGGTCAAGGTGGCCGCAGAGCAGGTCATCGCGAGCGCGCCAGAACTCACGACCCTGGATCAGGCGATCGGCGACGGTGACCATGGGACAAATATGAAGCGCGGCTTCGAGGCCGTGCTCGGCAAGCTTGATGCCATCTCGGCGCAACCGCTGGACGAGGCGCTGAAGATGATCGGCAAGACCCTGGTGATGACCGTGGGAGGCGCCTCCGGGCCGCTTTACGGCAGTTTCTTTCTTGCCGCGGGCGAAGCGCTCTCGCATGACAGGCACTTGCCGGACGATCTTGCGGATGTCTTTGGCAGCGGCGTGAATGCGGTGAGCGCGCGGGGGCGCTCCCAGGCCGGCGAGAAGACAATGCTCGACGTGCTTGTTCCAGTCCTGGAAACGTTGAGGACGGCGGCCGGCCAACCGGATCTGATCGCGCAGGTCCGCACCACCGCGGCCGAAGCGGTCGAGCGGACCGCAGCGATGCAGGCCACCAAGGGGCGAGCGTCGTTCCTCGGACCGCGCAGCGTCGGACATGTCGATCCTGGCGCACGTTCGAGCTGCGTACTCGTGCAGGCGGTCTGCGCGAGCCTGGAGGGACAGCAATGACCGACACTGTAGGTATCGTGATCGTCTCGCATTCGAAGGATATCGCCAAGGGCACCGCCGACATGGTGCGGCAGATGGTCGGCAGCGAGGTCAAGGTGGCCTTCTGTGGCGGCAATCCGGACGGTGGACTGGGCACCAGTGTTTCCTCGATCATCGACGCCATCAATAATGCCTGGTCCGCAAAGGGCGTCGCGATCCTCGTCGATCTTGGCGGCGCCGAAACCAACAGCGAGATGGCGGTCGAAATGCTGGAGCCTGCACGGCGCGATCTCGTTGTCGTATGCAACGCGCCGATCGTGGAGGGCGCCGTGATGGCGGCGACCGAGGCGGCAGGCGGCAGCTCGCTGGCCCAGGTGAAGGCCGTGGCCGAGGAACTTTCTGCCGACTGACATGTCGGCGAGGTGATGACGGAATGTGAATATGCTGGACAAAGCGGACGGACAGATCTTCACCGGTAATGTGCGGTTGGTGCACGCGGTAGGCATGCATGCGCGCCCGGCGGTCAAGCTGACCAAGCTTGCCAAGAAGTTCCAGGCGCAGATTTCCGTTCGGGTCGCAGGCGCGACCGATTGGATCAACGCCAAGAGCGTGGCCAAGATCATGGCCATGCGTGCGGCGCACGGCAGCACGATCGAGATCAAGGCATCCGGCAGTGACGCGGAGGCCGCGGTTGCGGCGCTGGTCAATCTGATTACAACCGATTTTCCGGACGAGGTTTCCTAGATGCAGGGAGGCGCTACAGGACTGGCCTTCCGCGGCAGAACCGCTTCGATCGGCTTTGCCCATGGTCCGTTCGTCCGTGTCAATGCGGGCGCGAGCGGCGAGCGGGTCGCAGGCTCGCTGGTCGAGGAAGCGCTCGCGCTGCGCAGCGCGATCGACGTGGCAAGCGGGCAGATCGCGGAGCTTGCCGCGATCGCTGGAGGTGAAGCCGCGCAGATTCTGGAATTCCAGGTCGCCCTGCTAGACGATGAGGATTTCATCGAGGCGATCTTCGCGTCGATTGGCGAGGGGAGTCCTGCGGATGTCGCATGGCGTTCGGCGCTTGACGAGCAGATCGCGGACTACAATTCGGCTGAGGACGAATATTTGAAGGCGCGCTCCTCCGATCTCGCTGATTTGCGCGACCGCGTGGTCGCCATTCTGCGGGGAGGCGAGGGCCAGGTCCTGAAAATTCCGAGCGGCGCCGTCGTCTGCGCCGACGATCTGCCGCCCTCGCGCTTTCTGGAGATCGACTGGTCCGGCGGCGGCGGTCTGGCGCTCTTGCGCGGCAGTCCCACGAGCCACGTCGCGATGCTGGCGCGCGCAAGGGGCATTCCAATGGTCGTGCAGATTGGCACGATCACGGAAGTCGCAGCCGAAGTTGGACCCATGGCGCTGCTCGACGGCGAAGGTGCCACGCTTGAACTCGATCCCAGCGCCGAGCAGCTCCGCTTGTTCGAGAAGCGGCGCGAAACCCACCGCAAGAGCAGGGCGTCTGCCCGCGCGATCCTCCAGCGACCGACGGCGTCCTGGCGCGGCGAGCGGATCAAGCTGTTCATCAATATCCAGCGCGTCGAGGATCTCGAGCATGCCGACGCGCAATATGCTGATGGTATCGGCTTGATGCGCACCGAGTTTCTGCTCGCCGAGCGGGGTGGCCTGCCCGACGAGGAGACACAGTTTCAGGCCTACGATGCGGTATTGCGCTGGGCCGACCGGCGCCCGGTCACCATTCGAACCTTTGACGCGGGCGGCGACAAGCCGGTGCCTGGATTCACGCAGGACGGCGAAGCCAATCCCTTCCTCGGGGTCCGCGGCTTGCGGCTTTGCCTGGCACGGCCCGAGATCTTTGCCATTCAGCTTCGCGCGCTGGCGCGTGCGGCCGTGCGTGGAAACCTCAAGGTCATGTTTCCGATGGTCACATCGGCGGACGAACTCGAGGCAGGACGGAAGCTGTTCGCTGACGTCGTGCAGCGCTTGCAGGCGGACGGCATTGCCGCGATGCTCCCCGAGCTGGGAATAATGGTTGAAGTCCCGGCGGCGGCCCTGGCGGTCACGAGCTTCAGGGCCGCCTTCTTCTCAATCGGGTCGAACGACCTCGCGCAATATGTCCTTGCGTGCGATCGTTCCAATGGAGCTCTCGCCCCCTTGATGGACCCGCTGCATCCGGCAGTGCTCGAGCTGATCGCGCGGACCGCGGAGCACGGGCGGCGCGCCGGCATCAGTGTCAGCCTGTGCGGTGACATGGCGAGCGATCCGCGCTGCCTTCCCGCATTGCTGAACTGCGGCTTGCGCGAGCTATCCGTGAATTCATCGGCGCTCGCGCAGATCAAGCAGACGATCGACCGGCTGAGCAGCGGAGGCGGCCTTGGCTGATACGGCGATCGATGAACCGGCGGAAGCCGGTGCTGTTGCGGTCTACAAGCGCATCTTCAAGGAGGTGCTCGAGAGCCGTCCGTCAGGCATGCGGCTTCGCCTTGCACATGCGATGGGCAAGAATCGCAGTTTCGTCAGCCAGATCAGCAATCCGGCATATCCGGTGCCGATTCCGGTGCAGCATCTCAATACGATCTTCGATGTCTGTCACTTTCCGCCGCAGGCGAAGACTGCCTTTCTTCGCGCCTATGCACGCGCACATCCGCGCCGCATCGGCCGCCTGACTGAAGGGGCGCATGAGCGGACCCTGACGCTGCACTTGCCGGACCTCGGCAGTGCCAAGCGCAACGCCGAGCTCGATGCGCTGCTCCAGGAATTCGCGCGGCGCTTGAGTGCCATCATACGCGAAAAATAAGCGCGAAGGCTCAAAGTGATGAAGCGGGGAGAAGACAATGAAAAAATTCATCAATTCGGTCGACGACGTGCTCGCGGAGAGCCTCGACGGGCTTGCCGCCGCGCATGCCGATATCCTCGCGCTCGGCGCGGAGCGGAAATTTGTGCGGCGCCGCGAGCTGAATCCGCGGAAGGTTGCGCTCGTATCGGGCGGCGGCAGCGGGCACGAGCCGCTGCATGCGGGCTTCGTCGGCTGTGGCATGTTGGATGCCGCATGTCCGGGGCAGGTTTTCACCTCGCCGACGCCGGACCAGATCGTCGAGGCGGCACAGGCGGTTGCGGGAGAGGCCGGCGTGCTATTCATCGTAAAGAACTATGCGGGTGACCGCATGAATTTCGAGATGGCGGCCGAGATCGCCGAGGGCCGCACGGCGACCATCGTGACCGACGATGACGTCGCGGTCGAAAACTCGACCCACAGCATCGGGCGTCGCGGCGTGGCTGGCACGCTCATCGTGGAGAAGATCGTCGGCGCGGCTGCCGAGAAGGGCGCCGACCTCAAAGGCTGCGTCGCGCTCGGCGAGCGCGTCAACGCGCGCACGCGTTCGATGGGGGTGGCGCTGACGAGTTGCACGGTCCCGGCCGCGGGCACGCCGACCTTCTCGCTCGGCGAGGACGAGATGGAGGTGGGGGTCGGCATTCACGGCGAGCCGGGACGTCGCCGCGTCAAGCTGGAGCGGGCCGATGCGATCGCTGACGAGATGACGACGGCTATCGCGCAGGAGCTCGACGCGCGCGACGGCGCCGAGGCCCTCCTGCTCGTCAACGGATTTGGCGGCACGCCGATGATCGAACTCTACCTGATGTACAACGCGGCGCGTCGGATGCTCGAGAAGCGCGGTTTGCGCATCGCTCGCTCGCTGGTCGGCAGCTTCGTTACCTCGCTGGACATGGCTGGGTGTTCGCTCACCGTCAGCCTGCTCGACACTGAGACGACCGCGCTCTGGGACCATCCCGTGCACACGGCGGCATTGAAATGGTGATCGCGGTCGTGAGCGGTAGGTGATCGCTTTCGCGCCGGCGAAGGATCAACTGGGCGACGGCTCATTCCCGCTTCGAATTCTCCCAGTCTTCCCTCCCTGGAACTTGCCGTGTCTCTCGGACATGGCATTTCTTTTGCCTGGATTACGAAGCGCCGATGTAAAGGTTGGGCCTTTCGCGATGAAAGCCGCCAAGGTCGAACTGAGTTCAACCCACCATTCTTGGCAAGTTCGGCGCGGGCGTTCTCCCGATTCAGTTCTCTCGTTGGTGGTTGGTCGTCTCGATCTGAAGATTTGTCTAATTTTGAGCGGGCCGTTCACCGTCTATTGAAGTGTTGGACCATCCGCGCCGAAGATGGATCCAGATGCTTCTCGTTGCGGCAAACGTGATCGGCATTGCTCTCTCGTGCCCCCCACCCACGATGTTTATTCCACTTGCATGGGACGCACGTTCAGGCGAAGGAAGAGCGCGCGTCGTCTCCAAATGGTCAGCCGCGAAGGAATACCTTGATATTCATCGAATGGGACGGACAGAGGTCAATGCCTTGAAATCGCATGACTATCGCTTTTCCGTGGCGCCGATGATGGACTGGACGGACCGGCATTGCCGGGTGTTCCACCGTCAACTGACGCGGCGGGCGCTGCTTTATACGGAGATGCTGACCACGGGCGCCATTATTCATGGCGATCGGGAGCGGCTGCTTGGGTTCGACGCGTGCGAGCATCCGGTGGCGCTTCAGCTTGGCGGGTCGGATCCGCACGAGCTAGCGCTGGCTGCGCGGATCGGTGAGGCGTTCGGTTATGACGAGATCAATCTCAATGTCGGCTGCCCGTCCGATCGCGTGAAGGATGGCCGGTTCGGCGCCTGCCTCATGGCGGAGCCGGAACTGGTGGCGAGGTGCGTCGACGCCATGAAGCGCGCGGTCGCGGTTCCCGTCACTGTGAAGTGCCGTATCGGGATCGACGACCAGGAGCCTGAAGTGGCGCTCGATACGCTCGCGCGCGCGGTGGTGGCGTCCGGCTCCGATGCACTGATCGTGCATGCTCGCAAGGCCTGGCTCAACGGCCTTTCGCCGAAGGAGAACCGCGACATCCCGCCGCTCGACTATGATCGCGTCTATCGGCTCAAACGCGCAATGCCTGGTGTGCCCGTCATCATCAATGGCGGCATCCCGGGCATCGACGATGCGAAGGCGCATCTTGCACATGTCGACGGTGTGATGCTCGGCCGCGCCGCCTATCAGGAGCCGTGGCGGCTGCTCAGCGTCGATACCGACATCTTCGGCGAGGCGGCGCCGCACGCGTCCATGCAGGACGCGCTCGAGGCGATGATGCCCTACATCGAACAGCAGCTCGCGCGCGGCACCCGGCTGCACGCGATCACTCGGCATTTCGTCGGCGCATTCCACGCCGTTCCCGGCGCGCGCGCCTTCCGCCGCCATCTTGCCGAGCAGGGGGTGAAGCCGGGCGCCGGTCTCGAGGTGCTGCGCGAGGCGATCGCGCGTATCGGTGCACCTGCGCCAGCGGAGGCGGCGTAGCTCGTCTAGTCGATCGCGATGCGCGAGCGGCGGGGGCCCTTCTGGAGCTCCGGATAACCTGTCAGCATCAGCGTGTCCGCGCGTACGCCCCAGCTTTCCAGGCGGTCGAGGAAGCTCATGCCGAGCAGATTGGTCTTCATCTGGCCACGTTGCACGACCAGGGCCGGCACCGACTTCTCGACCAGCTTGCCGATCGCGAGACGGTCGAGCGTGAGCCGCGCCGCCTTGGTGTGGCCGCCCGCGGTCTCCAGGTCGACGTCGTATTCGAGCATCTCGAGCGGCAGTCCGATCGCTTTCGCGGTTTCCCAGGTCAGCACCACGGAGGTCGCACCTGTATCGATCACCATCGGCGCGGTGACGCCGTTGATCTTCGCACGCAGTGCGAACTCGCCACCCTGGCCGCGCGGGATATGCACGGCGGGGGCCGGGGCGGCGGTCTGCGCGCGGAAGATGTGCGAGACCCTGTGGCTGGCGCGCGCGATCTGGTCGGGATCGCCATAGGCGACGACCGCACCTGCGGTGCCGGCGAGCATGATGAGTACAAGCAAGAAGCGGATCATTGCGCGCCTCCAGATGCGCGCGTGCCGATCAGGTACGTTTCGGCGATGCCGCGATCGGTACGAGTCCTGCCTGATCCATGCGCGCCGGCAACAGCGCCATGACCGTCAGCCGCTCCGCGCTGTCCATGGCGTGCCAGCGCGCGATCTCCGGCAAAGTCCGGCCGCAGCCGAAGCAAAGCTTGGTCTTGGGATCGATCATGCAGACGGCGACGCACGGCGTTTCTTTGCTCATACGGACATTGTGAGGGATCGTCGGGCATGTCTGCAAGCATCTCGTTAAGAGCCCGTGCCTGCGCTCATGATCGGCTTGTGGCGCGGCCGGCGCTTCTCGTCGGGAACGAGCGAACTCTCGGGCTGCAGCGGCGGAGAATCATCCGACAGCGGCGCCAGCGCGCTCATCACGCGCTCCGGCGGGAAGGTGACGATGACCTCGGTGCCGATGCGCAGCTTCGATTTCAGCGTGAACGTGCCGCCATGCAGGTCGATCAGATTCTTGGCGATGGGCAGGCCGAGGCCTGCGCCCTGTTCGGCCGATTTGATCGAGTTGGAGCCCTGGCCGAACGAGGCGAGCACGACGGGGATCTCGTCCTCGGGGATTCCGGAGCCGGAGTCCTTCACCGAGAGATATTGTCCACCCGAAGCGGTCCATCCCGCCTTGAGCCAGATCTCGCCGCCCTGCGGCGTGAACTTGATCGAGTTGGAAAGCAGGTTGAGCACGACCTGGCGGACCGCACGCTCGTCGGCCCAGAGCCGCGGCATGGCCTGCTCGAATACTTCGTGGATGGTGATGCCGCGGCTCGAGGCGCGCAGCTTCATCAAATGATGGCAGTCGGCGACGATGCCGACCAACGACACCGCTTCCTCGTTGAGTTCGTAGCGGCCGGCCTCGATCCGCGACAAATCGAGGATCTCGTTGATGAGGTTGAGCAGGTGCACGCCGGAATTATGGATATCCGCCGAGTACTCCTTGTAGACCGGCACCGCGTGTGCGCCAAAAATCTCGCTCTTCATCACCTCGGAGAAACCGAGGATGGCGTTCAGCGGCGTGCGCAGCTCGTGGCTCATCTGCGCAAGGAAGCGTGACTTGGCGACATTGGCGGATTCGGCGCGGTGACGTGCTTCGTCCGAGATTGCCTTGGCCTGTTCGAGCTCGCCGATTAGTGCGTCCTTCTCGGCGCGTGCCTCGAGCGTAGCGAAGGTCGAGGAGTGCAGGCGGTGGGCCAGCAGGACGAAATAGCCTTCGGCCGCGAGCGCGAGTGCCGCCAGGATGTAATTGTCCAGTGAGCCGGTCATCACGAAGCTCAGGGCCATTGCGACCGCGACCGGCGCGGTGGCGGCAACGGCGGCGATCGGCAGATTGGCGGCCAGCATGCTCGATACCGCGATCACCAGCAGCATCAGGAACATCATCAGTGTTTCCGTGACCATGTCGAGCACGGGGTGGATCAGGATCGCCATCCAGCACAGGCCATAGAGCAGGTCGAGCACGACGAAACGCGTTCGCCATGCGCGCGTTGCGGCCGGAGAGGCGGCCTCAGTCAGGAACCGCCGGCAGCTGCGGATCATCGCGCTGTGGATGCAGAGCATGCCCGCGGTCCAGGCCGCTGCCGGAATCGGCTGCATCCAGAGCCCGAACAGCACGCCGGTGGCGACCACCAGCAGCATCACGACATAGGACGCCGACAGCCGCGTCTGGGCATATTGGCGCAGCATCTCGGCGTCGAAGGCCGGCCGGGTTCCGCTGGTCGAGGTTAACTTGTCGCGCGCCTCGCGCACCCGCTGCGCCGCAGCCCTGCGGCTGCTCGCCGATGGAGCGCTCACCGGCTCGGCCGGAAGCTGCACAACCTCGGGCTTTTCAGCGGGGTTACTCATCAAGCAACACGATTCCTGCCCACGCCGGACGCGGGCCTTCTGCATTGTCTATCTCTGGCAAGAAATCCTTAAGAGGTGACTTAAGGAGCTAAAGAATTACGTTAACGGATGATTAAGAAACGCCTCTGTGCCGGAACCGGCGGTGCCGAACGACCGGTCACGACGGATCAATGCAGCAGCGAGTGCTGCGCAATGTAGACCAGTGCACCCGCGAGGTAACCCACAAGCGCGGGACCTGCGATCCGGCGGGCGTACCAGAAGAATTCGATCTTCTCGAGCCCCATCGCGGCGACGCCGGCCGCCGAGCCTATGATCAGGATCGAGCCGCCGGTGCCGGCGCAATAGGCGATGAATTCCCAGATGAAGCTGTCGGCCGGGTATTGCACCAGATTGTACATGCCCATCGTCGCCGCGACGAGCGGCACGTTGTCGATGATGGCGCTCAAGAGGCCGAGCAGGATGACGATGATGTCGAGACGGCCGACCGTGGTGTCGAGCCATTTTGCCAACAGCTCCAGCACGCGGGCGTGCTCCAGGCAGGCGACGGCAAGGAGAATGCCGACGAAGAACACGATGGAGCTCATGTCGATGCGCGTCAGCGCATGGACGAGGGTGAGGGGGCGACGCGCATCCTCGTCCTTGTGGCGGTGAACGATCTCGCCGACCAGCCAGAGGATGCCCAGCCCGAACAGGATCCCCATGAAGGGCGCGAGGTGCGTCACGGCCTTGAAAACCGGGACGGCGACCAGCGTGCCGAGGCCGAGATAGAACATCAGATTGCGCTCGAACAGCTCGACCTTGAGAGCCTGCGCTTCTCGTTGCAGCGGCGGGACGATGTCCTTCCCCTTGACGGAATAGCCAATGACGAGCAGCGGTATCAGCAGGTTGAGCAGAGACGGCAGGAATACCGCTCCCATGATGCTGACAGGCGAGATCTGCCCTCCGATCCAGAGCATCGTCGTCGTGACGTCGCCGATGACGGTCCAGGCGCCTCCCGCATTGGCGGCGATAACGATGAGGGAAGCGAACAGCAGGCGGTCGCTCCTATTGCCGATCAGCTTCTGAACCAGCGAGACCATCACGATGGTGGTCGTGAGGTTGTCGAGGATCGCGCTCAGGAAGAACGTCACGAAGCCGATGATCCACATCAGCATGGTCTGCTTCGTGGTGCGGATGACCGAGGTGATGACTTCGAAGCCGTTGTGGGCGTCGATCACCTCGACGATCGTCATGGCGCCGATCAGGAAGAAGACGATCTGCGCAGTCGAGGCGACGGATTCGTCGAGCTGGTGGTTGACGAGCGAGGCGTCGCCGACGGACAGCGCGTAGATGGTCCAGAGCAGGCCCGCTCCCAGGAGAGCCGTAGCGCTCTTGTTGATGCCGAGCGGGTGTTCGAGCGCGATGGCAGCATACGCAACGATGAAAACGGCGGCGATCACGCTCAGCAAGTCAGGTCCCCCGGAATTCGTTCTTCTCAATGCGGCCCACGTCGCGGCGCAGGCCCGCGTCGAGGCTGGTGACGGTCGCAGCTGCCCGGCCGCGACCGTCGACACGTTCCTCAGCGTTGCAGGCGGGCGAGCAAACTGGACGTATCCCAGCGCTTGCCGCCCATCTTCTCGACTTCGGCGTAGAACTGGTCGACCAGCGCAGTCACCGGCAGATTGGCGCCGTTGCGGCGGGCTTCAGCCAGCGAGATCGAGAGGTCCTTGCGCATCCATTCGACCGCGAAGCCGAAATCGTACTTGCCCTCGTTCATGGTCTTGTAGCGATTCTCCATCTGCCAGGACTGCGCGGCCCCTTTTGAGATGGTCTCGATCACTGCGGCGACGTCGAGGCCACTCTTCTTGGCGAAGTGGATGCCTTCGGAAAGACCCTGCACCAGACCGGCGATGCAGATCTGGTTGACCATTTTCGTCAGCTGGCCGGAGCCGGCGGGGCCGAGCAGTTTGCACATCCGCGCATAGGCGCCCGTGATGATCGGCTCGGCGCCGGCATAGGCGTCCTGCGCGCCGCCGCACATCACCGTCAGCACGCCGTTCTCGGCGCCGGCCTGGCCGCCGGAGACGGGGGCATCGATGAACTTGAAGCCGGCCTTGGTCGCGGCCGCATCGAGCTCGCGCGCGACTTCGGCCGAAGCGGTGGTGTGGTCGACGAAAGTTGCGCCCTTCTTGACGCCGGCAAACGCGCCGTCGGGGCCGATCGTGACCGCGCGCAGATCGTTGTCGTTGCCGACGCAGCACATCACGAAATCCTGGCCTTCGGCGGCGGCCTTCGGGGTCGGTGCGGTCTTGCCGCCGAACTTGTCTGCCCACTCCTTCGCCTTGGCCGCGGTGCGGTTATAGACGGTGACCTCATGGCCCCCTTTTTTCACGAGGTGTCCGGCCATGGGGAAGCCCATGACACCGAGACCGAGGAAAGCGACTTTTGCCATGTATGGTACCTTGTCCGTAGTTTGGGTTTTACGGTTCTTGCCGGGCGAGCAGGGCGCCTGGTTCCGCCGTGAGGGCGGATTGGGGCGCACCATAAACCCTTGAGGCCAGAGGGCAACGGCTTCGTTTGGTGGTCCCCTGTGCTAGGATGGCGGACCTAAAGGACTTCAAAAAAGGGAGCGAAGGCATGGGCATCGGTTTGGGCGGCGTGAGCGTGGGCGTGCTCGATCATTTCAACATCCGAACCCGAAAACTGGCCGAGACGGTCCGCTTCTACGAAGACGTGCTGGGCCTGGAAAATGGCGCCCGGCCCAATTTCGCCTTCCCGGGGGCCTGGATGTACAGCGAGGGGAAACCGGTGGTGCACCTCGTCGATATTTCTCCGACCGCCGAGCCACAAAAGCCGGATTCCGGCGTTGTCCACCATGTCGCCTTCGTCAGCCGCGGCTTTGACGGTATGAAGCAGCGGCTGGCGTCCAAGGGGATGAAGTTCGAGTCCCGCCAGGTGCCCGGCGGCGAGCTTTGGCAGATCTTCGTCTACGACCCCAACGGCGTCATGATCGAGCTGAATTACGAGGCGGCCAGGGAGCAGGGGGCGGCGCCCGCGGAGATGGCTGACGATATCGGCAGGCAGTAGCCTTTTGGGCGTTTCCGCTCTAATGGGGCATCTTGAAATCAGGAGATGCGCTTTGAGCGTGACGCAGCAACAGGTTCTCGACAGCCTTGCCCGGATCAAGTCGCCGCGCGGGGTCGCGCTCACCAATGCCAACGTGCTGAGCGCGATCAGCGCCTCCGACGGCAAGGTGTTCTTCTCGATCAATGTCGATGCCGCCGAAGCACGGGCCTGGGAGTCCATCCGGGCCGAAGCGGAAGCCGCCGTCCGTGCCATTCCCGGCGTCACCACCGCGATGGTGGCGCTCACCGCCGAGCGCAAGCCGGGCTCCGCGCCGCCGCCACCCCCGCAGCCGAGCCGTGGCACGCCCGGCGTGCAGCCGGTCCATGCTCATAAACCGCCGCAGGGCGGCCAATCGCCGATGGCGCGGCAATCGGAAATCCCGGGCGTTGCCGCCGTGATCGCGGTCGCCTCCGGCAAGGGCGGGGTGGGCAAGTCGACCACCGCGCTCAATCTGGCGCTCGGCCTGCGCGACCTCGGCCTCAAGGTCGGGCTGCTCGACGCCGACATCTACGGCCCCTCGGTGCCGCGGCTGACCGGCATGCGCGACAAGCCGGAGCTGAACGACGAGCGCAAGATGATTCCGCTCCGGCGCTTCGGCCTCGCAATCATGTCGATCGGCTTTTTGGTGGAGGAGGAGACCGCGATGATCTGGCGCGGTCCCATGGTGATGTCGGCGGTGACGCAGATGCTGCGCGACGTCGAATGGGGCAAGCTCGACGTGCTGGTCGTCGACATGCCGCCGGGCACCGGCGATGCCCAGCTCACGCTGGCGCAGAACGTGCCGTTGAAGGGCGCCGTGATCGTCTCGACTCCGCAGGACCTGTCCCTGATCGACGCAAGACGGGGGCTTGCCATGTTCAAGAAGGTCAACGTGCCCGTGCTCGGCATCGTCGAGAACATGAGCTACTTCCAGTGCCCACATTGCGGCACCAAGTCGGACATTTTCGGCCATGGCGGGGCGCGGCACGAGGCCGAGAAGCTTGGAGTCCCGTTCCTGGGCGAGATCCCGCTGCACATGGCGATTCGCGCCACCTCGGATGCCGGCAATCCCGTGGTCGACAGCGAGCCGGACGGACCTCATGCGGCGATCTACCGCGCCATTGCAGGCCAGGTCCGGGACCAGCTCAAGGGTGTCATCGCCGCGGCCTGAATTGGCCGCCGCGGCAAGCTGCGGGGACATGCGACTTTCGTAGAGCCCCGTCATGCCATTGTCGCGTTCCGCAAGCGGGGCTTCCGTGTTAAAGGCCCACGGCAGTCAAGCCCCTTCGGTTCGACGCGGCCTTCACGCGTCGCCGGAATGAGCGGCAGCAAAAGAGAAGTTGAGGGGAAACGCCCCAGCAAGGAGAGAGATGAAGATGAAGCGTCGTGATTTTCTCAAAGTGTCGGCAGCAGGCGCGGCGGCGACCGCAGTGGCCTCGCCGGCAATCGCGCAGTCCTCGCCCGAGGTGAAGTGGCGCCTGACTTCGAGCTTCCCGAAGTCGCTCGACACCATCTATGGCGGCGCCGAGCAGGTGGCGAAATACGTCGCCGAGATGACCGACAACAAGTTCCAGATCCAGGTGTTTGCCGCCGGTGAAATCGTCCCCGGCCTGCAGGCGCTGGATGCGACCTCGAGCGGCACGGTCGAGATGTGCCACACGGTGTCCTACTACTATGTCGGCAAGGACCCGACCTTCGCGATCTTCGCCTCGGTGCCGTTCGGCCTCAATGCGCGCCAGCAGAATTCGTGGCTCTATCAGGGCGGCGGCAACGAGCTCGCCAACGAGTTCTTCAAGAAGTCGAACGTGATCGGCTTCCCCTGCGGCAACACCGGCACCCAGATGGGCGGCTGGTTCCGCAAGGAGATCAAGACGGTTGCCGACCTCTCCGGCCTGAAGATGCGCATCGGCGGCATTGCCGGCCAGGTGCTCCAGAAGGTCGGCGTGGTGCCGCAGCAGCTCGCCGGCGGCGACATCTATCCGGCACTGGAGAAGGGCACCATCGACGCGGCCGAGTGGGTCGGTCCCTACGATGACGAGAAGCTCGGCTTCGCCAAGGTCGCCAAGTACTACTATTATCCGGGCTTCTGGGAAGGCGGTCCGACCGTCCACGCCTTCGCCAACCTGGAAAAGTGGAATGCGCTGCCGAAGAACTATCAGGCGATCCTCACCAACGCGACGGCCAACGCCAACAGCTGGATGGCCGCGCGTTACGACATGCAGAACCCGGCGGCGCTGAAGCGTCTGGTCGCCGGCGGCACCCAGCTGCGTCCCTTCACCAACGAGGTGCTGGAAGCATGCCTCAAGGCGACCAACGAGCTGTGGGCTGAGATCTCGGGCAAGAACGCCGATTTCAAGAAGTCGATCGACGCCATGCAGGCCTACCGCTCCGACGAATATCTGTGGTGGCAGGTCGCCGAATATACCTACGACAGCTTCATGATCCGCTCGCGCACCCGCGGCTGATCTACGGCTTAAGTCGTAAGACGAGTAGCCCGGCCTCCTCAAGGAGGCCGGGCTTTTTCTTTGCCGCAGTGCGATCGGGATGGCATTCGGCGGAGCGATGATCCATGCTGTCCCCAAGCCTCGGCAAGAAGGCCCAACAAGCAGATCCATCAGGGTAGGAAATCATGAAGAGAAGAGACTTCATCAAGGTCACGGGACTTGGTGCGGCCGGCGCCGCCACGCTCGCGGCGCCCGCGATCGCGCAGTCGATGCCGGAAATCAAATGGCGCATGCCGACGAGCTGGCCGAAATCGCTCGATACGCTGTTCGGCGGCGCCGAGATGATGTGCAAGATGGTCGCAGAAGCGACCGACAACAAATTCCAGATCCAGATCTTCGCCGCCGGCGAAATCGTGCCGGGTCTCCAGGTGCTCGACGCCGTGCAGAACGGCACCTGCGAGATCGGCCACACCGCGTCCTACTACTATTTCGGCAAGGACCCGACCTTCACCTTCGGCTCGGCCGTGCCGTTCGGTCCCAACATGCGCATCAACCAGGCCTGGTACATGCTGGGCGGCGGGCGCGACGTGCTCAACGAGTTCTACAAGGGCTACAACGTCGTCTCGCTGCTCGCGGGCAACACCGGCTGCCAGATGGGCGGCTGGTTCAGGAAGGAGGTCAACACGCCCGACGACATGAAGGGCATGAAATTCCGCATTGGCGGCTTTGCGGGCCGCGTGCTCCAGAAGCTCGGCGTGGTGCCGCAGCAGCTCGCCGGCGGCGATATCTATCCGGCGCTGGAGAAGGGCACCATCGACGCCGCCGAATGGGTCGGCCCCTATGACGACGAGAAGCTCGGCTTCTACAAGATCGCGCCGCACTACTACTATCCCGGTTGGTGGGAAGGCGGACCGATGCTGCTCGCCTTCGTCAACCTCGACAAGTGGAACGCGCTGCCGAAATATTACCAGAGCGTGCTGGAGCAGGCCGGCCACTACGCCAACAACTACATGATGGCGCGCTACGACAACGCCAATCCGCTGGCGCTGAAGAAGCTGCTTGCGAGCGGCACCAAGCTGCACGCCTTCTCGCCGTCGATCATGGATGCCTGCCACAAGGCCGCCAAGGAGCTGCACGCCGAGGTCGGCGCGACCAACGCCAGCTTCAAGAAGGTGCACGATTCCCTCGCCAAGTTCACGAGCGACGGCTACGCCTGGTTCCAGGTCGCCGAGGTCGGCTACGACATCTTCATGGCGCGGCGCTCGCAGAGCTGATCACGCCAGCTGTTGCCTGCAACGCCCCGGAGCGAAGGCTCCGGGGCGTTGTCGCCTCCGCGTTTGGAGAGTGCCAGACTCAAAATATGTAAAAACAACCCCATGCACAGTAGACGAGGGGTCACGGCGGTACTTCCTGTCGATGTTGCTAAAAGACTGATACGTCGACGTAAATCACCGGGATGCTACGATCCTGGCGCAGCCGCGGCCCGCGCTGCGTTTTGAGAGCGCAAGTGGGGTAGGGACCGCCGAGCGACGGATTCGTTTCGGCATCTCCCGATGCTGCGAATTGCGAAGCCGTTTGACACGTCGGGCAAAACAGTGGCAAAAAGGGATAATCGCATAATCCGAAATTTCGCCCTCGGCCCATCCCGCGAGCTACGGACCACCTCTCACCAGATGCGTTCGGAAGAAGGGCAGGGCGGCGGCGTTGAGCTGCTCGTGAAAGGCGGCGCGGTCGAACCCCGGTCTGTCGGTGCAGATGTCGGGACGCTTCTTCGCCAGATCCGGCGTGCAGGGCGGAAGGAATGCGTAGTGACCGGCATTCGGCACGAGATGATAGTCGGGTCTGACCGGCAGGTCGCGCTCAATCAGTGAAACATAATCCAGCGTGACTTCGCCGCCGGTCTTGTCGTCTCCACTCAGCGCCGACGCCCAAAGCTGGATCGGAATTTTACGTCCTTCAGAGCCTCCCGGTCGAACAATGGACCGAAGGCGGGGTCGGCAACGACAAGGGCCTTGACGCGCGGGTCATGCGCCAATGCTTGTGCCGGGATCTCGCTTCGTCGCAGTTCGGCGCAGCTGGGTTTCGGAGAATTTTCCGGGCACAAGGCGATGGCCTTTCGCAAATCGGGATTGGCGCCCGCGACCACCAGGCCGGTGTAGCCGCCCCTCGAAAAACCAAAGAACCCGACATGGTCGCGGTCGAGTTTCGCATGATCGGACCATGCGGTGAGCATATGGTCGATCAATCTCGTGATGTCCGCCGGACGCTCCGTCAACGCGGCGAGCGTGTCCGCGCGGGTCATGTCGCCGCCGCCGGCGTCGACCGGATGGTCGAGGGCGACGACGACGAACCCGGCATCGGCGAGCACCGCGGCCGTGTCATGATGGCCGATGAAAGATCCCCCATAGCCATGCGAGATCACGATCAATGGCAGCTTGTCACCTGAGACCGCACAGTCCCGCGTCGCAGGCAAAGTGATCGTGCGAAGTTTGACCTCGCCCGCCTGCTCCTAGCACGGCGACCACACGGCCGCCTGGAAGGCTGGCAAACCTGCCCCGGCCGGCACCGTGATGAAGCGAAAGCCGGCCGCCTGGGCGAACGTCGTCATCAGACAGAGGGCGAATGCGAGTGTAAATCTGAGGAGGTGCATGCGTTGCTATCGTTTGAGTTTTGCCGGAGTCTCTGTTTGGAGCGGATCGGTCATGCAGGACGGGGTTTGGCTGCGCTCTATCCATCCCTACGACCTATGCGCGGCCATGGCTTACACGAACCTGACAAGAGCGCTCTGACCTTTCGATGTCCGCCCATCAGCAAGTGCGGCGGCAGAGGCTGTCGATGTCAATCGAACGCGCGAGATTTGGTGCCATCTCAACGCTAGCGTGATGCGTAGTTCTTCGGTGTTCCTTTCGCGGAACGATCAGGCTATCGGAATCCGGCAATCGGGCTGAAGTCGCTGCGGTTCGTTCACCGTCGTTCCGACTTCACGGTACGGTATACCGGACTCAACCAGTCCCGACGGGAATTCAGCTTTCACCCGACACGGCGGCTCTCGATCCCAGATCGAGATGCCAGGGCGGCCGTTTCCCGTGGGGACTTATCGATGAGCCTGGCAATTGAGATCGTACAACTCCTGATACAATCTGCCGACAGTTGGCTTTTTGAAGGTAGTCGTTCGGGTCTTAGCGATCGCGAATGGATGGCTTTGCGCTTTCTCGCTCGCGCAAACAGGTTTTCGCGGACGCCGACTGCTCTCGCCAGCTTTTTGGGCACGACCCGCAGCGCCGCATCACAGATTGCCGCCGTACTGCAGAGCAAGGGACTGATGGTCCGCAAGCCATCTGCAGAGGATAAGCGCTCGATTTCGCTCTGCGTTACAAGTGAAGGCGAGAGGTTCCTGGAGCGCGATCCGATGAACGCCCTGCGCGATCAGCTTATGGCCCTTGAGCTCCTCGACCAATCTCGGCTGCGCGATACGCTTCGCCGCGTCCTGGTTGGGCTCGATGTTGCCAAGGGCCGTCACCGTAGTGACGTTTGCAGTGAATGCATGTTCCTGATCGAGAGCGGAGAGGGGAAGGACCGTCGTTTCAAATGCCGGCTCTTTCGGAAATCCATAGCCCAAAAGGAGACGACCCTGCTTTGCGCCTATTTCGAGGGGCGGGGCTAAAAAGGGCCAGCTGCTACGAACGTCCGCCGTTCCCGCCTTACGAGCGCATACCTGATTGGCTTACACGAACCTGACCGGTGACCAGTTCCGCCGGGTGCTTTTTTGCTGGCCGAGGCGTCCCGAATGCTGGAAAAGGGCGCAGATGCGGCGCGAGCCGCGCGGTGACACACCGGAACATCCGGCGGGAGTTTGATGCGCCTTCTGATCGTCGAGGACAATGTCGAGCTGTCGCGGCTCGTGGCCGGCGGGCTGGCGGCAGCCGGCTATGAGAGCGACATCGTCGGAAGCGCCGCCGAGGCGCGCGAGGCCGTGAGCAGCGTCAGCTATGCCGCGATGATCCTCGACCTCGGCCTGCCCGACGGCGACGGCCTGTCGGTGCTGCGCGAGCTGCGCCTAAAGATGGAGCCGCTGCCGGTCCTGGTGCTGACCGCGCGCGGCGGCCTGCAGGACCGCGTCAGCGGCCTGCGCAGCGGCGCCGACGACTATCTCGCAAAGCCGTTCGCGATGGAGGAACTGGTGGCGCGGCTGGAGGCGATCCTGCGCCGGCCGGGCCAGCTGCTCGGACGCTCGCTGCGCCTTGCCAATCTCGTCTACGACACCGAGAGCCGTCAGATCTTCGTCGACGACCAGCCGCGGATCATCTCCGCGCGCGAGACCTCGGTGCTGGAGATCCTGCTGCGCCGGCAGGGGCGGGTGGTGCCGAAGAAGAACGTCGAGGATCACATCTTCGGGCTCGAAGGCGAGGTCGCCTCCAATGCGGTCGAGGTCTACGTCTCGCGGCTGCGCAAGCAGCTTACCGAGCACGGCGCCAAGGTGGTGATCCACACCATCCGCGGCGTCGGCTATCTCATGGCCGAGGAAAAATAGCGTGGCTACCGGCGGCCATGTCAGATCGCTCACGTTCAAATCGCTGATCTGGCGGATCGTCTTCCTGCACATCGTGGCGGTCGCGATGGTCGCGATCGTCCTGCCGCTGGTGCTGTTCTGGCTGCTCAATTCCGAGATCGACCAGTTGCACCGTGACGGCATGCGCGCCCAGGCCGAGGTACTGGCGGAGCGCATCGTCGCCCAGCCGGACGGCTCGCTGACGTTCAACTTGCCCGACAGCCTGCGCGGGCTCTATTCGGACGCTTACGGCCGCTATCAATACGACATTCGCGATGGCGAAGGCCGGCTGCTGTTTTCCTCGCACCGGCGGACCGGCGCCGCAGCTCTTCGGCCGTCCGAAACGATTTCCGGCGCTGGCGTCACCCGGATCATCGACGGCAAGATGGTACGCATTCGGGTCGCCGAGGATCTCGCGCATCGCGACGTCATCATCGACGACATCATTTCGAATTTCTTCCGGCGGGTCGGGTGGATCACCATCCCGATCCTTCTGGTCCTGCTCGCAACCGACATCATCATCTTCCGCCGCGCAATCGCGCCGCTGTGGAGGGCCTCGGAGGAGGCCAGCAATATCGGCCCGGCGCGCACCGACATCCGCCTGCCGACCAAGCGGATCCCGCGCGAGATCATGCCGCTCGTCACCGCCGTCAACCAGGCGCTCGACCGCCTCGAGGACGGCTTTCGGGTGCAGCGGCAGTTCACGGCCGACGCCGCGCATCAACTGCGCACGCCGCTCACGATCCTGCGCACGCGGATCGAGACGCTTGGCGACGGCGCGGCACGCCAGGCGCTGCATGCCGACATCGAAGCCATGAGCCGGATCGTCGCCCAGCTGCTGGAGATCGCCGAGCTCGATACGCTGGTGCTCGATCCCGGCGAGACCGCTGACCTGCGCGCGGTCTGCGCCGATGTGGTCGGTTCGATCGCCCCGCTCGCGATCGCGCAGCACAAGGAGATCGCGCTGCGGGGCAGCGACGCGCCGGTCATGATCCACGGCAATTCGGAGATGCTTCAGCGCGCAATCTTCAACCTCGCCGAAAACGCCATCAAGTTCACGGCCAGGGATACCGCCGTCGAGGTCGAGGTGGGCGAGGACGGCTCAGTGCGGGTGCGCGATTGCGGTCCGGGCATCGCCGAGGCCGAGCGCGAGCTGATCTTCCAGCGCTTCTGGCGCCGTGACCGCCAGCGCAGCGACGGCGCCGGCCTGGGGCTCTCGATCGTGCGCGGGGTCGCGGACGATCATGCGGCGACGGTCGCGGTGGAGAATCTCCCCGGCGGCGGCGCAGAATTCACGCTGCGGTTTCGGCTGGCGGACGAGACAGTCTCTTTTCCCTCTCCCCGTGTGGGAGAGGGTGGCTCGCCGCGATAGCGGCGGGTGAGGGGCTCGCTCCGCGAGTTTCCTTAGCCATGAAGTGCGCGGAAGCAACCCCTCTCCCACAAGGAGAGGAGGAAGAAAACAACCGCTATTTCAGCTTGCCGGTGGACAGATCCATGATCATGCGTGTGGCCAGATACAAACGCGGCACAATGCTGTTGAGCTGCACATATTCGGCATCGTTGGAGTGTGCACCGAAGCCTGACAGGCCCATGCCTTCCACCACGGCTCCTCTGGTCTTGAGCGCAGCAAACGCGGCGTCGGTGCCGCCGCCGGTCGCCTTCTCGTCGACCTTGAGGGACATTCCGAGCTCCTGATAGATCGTCTTGCCGTAGGCCGCCACGTGGCGCGAGGCCTCGTTGGCCTCCAACGGCGGACGACGCACCTCGAACTTCAGGTCGACCTTGGAGTCGGGCAGCAGGCGATTCTTGATCTTGTCCTGAAGCGCCTTCTCCAGCTCGTCAAAGTCGGCCACCTTGAGCGCACGCGCGTCGGCCTGGGCCGTGGCGTCGGCAGGGATCACATTGCGATTAGTGCCGGATTTGGAGACCGTCCAGTTCAGCTTCAGGCCTTGCTCGGGCTTGGACAGGTCCTTCATCTGGAGCACCTGGTGCGAGAGCTCGTACAGCGCATTCACGCCGCCCTCAGGCCTTGCGCCGGCATGTGACGACTTGCCATGCACGGTGAGATAGGCCGAACCGATGCCGCTGGTGGCGAGGCGCAGCGTGCCGTCGGTCCCGCCGCCTTCGAACGAGAACACCACGTCCTGATCCGTGGCGAACCGGGTGATGGTGCTGCGCCAGCCGGGCGAGGAGATCTCCTCGTCGCCATTCGTGAGCACCGTGAGCGTGCCGTAGTCTTTGAAGTTCAGCTTCTGGAGTAGGGCCACGGTATGGAGAATGAGTGCGACGCCCTGCTTGTCGTCGGCAATGCCGAGGCCGTAGGCCTTGTCGCCGTCGATGCGGAACGGCTGGTCCTTCAGCATGCCCTTCAGGTACACCGTGTCCATGTGGGCGATCAGCATGATCTTCTTGCTGCCCGTGCCCTTGAACACGGCGTGCACGGCAGGCCCGACCTTCTCAGGCGTGTCGTCGAGGCGATAGATGTCGGTGGGTTGCAGGATCTCCACCGTGCCGCCGAGCTGCCTGAGTTGGCCGGCAACGCGCTCAGCGATCTGGTTCAGGCCTTCGATGTCCTTGCTGCCGGATTCGATGTTGACGAGATCGCGCAGGGTGTCGAGCAGCGGCTGCTGCTCCTTTTGCGCCAGCGTATGGATATCGGCGATCGGCTCGGCCTGCGCCGTCGTGGCGGCACATGCCAGCCAGAGCGAGGCGATCAACGGGCCAACGAGCGATGTAGCAAGGGGCAAGCGGGACATGAGCGGCCATCCATGGGGTGGAGGATGGCCCGGTATGCCTGCGTTTCCGGTGCTTGTCACGCACGCCGTTGTGCGTCATGCGCCGCTTGAGCGGAGCATGACGGCGAGTGTCGTCCCCGCTATTTCTGCGGTGGTCCCAAATCCAGCGGCGGCAGCTCGATCTGCGGCACCTCGATCTTGATCGTGTTGGGGTCGATGTTGGTCTGGACGCCCTTGTAGTGCATCACCATCGCGGGGAACGCGATCACCAGACCGACCATGATGATCTGGATGACGACGAACGGGACCGCACCCCAATAGATCTGGCCCGTGGTGACAGGGTCCATCCGCTTGCCGGTGACGCGATCGGTGTAGCGCTCCTTCGGCGCGACCGATCGCAGATAGAACAGGGCGAAGCCGAACGGCGGATGCATGAAGGAGGTCTGCATGTTGACGCCGAGGATGACGCCGAACCAGATCAGGTCGATGCCGAGATGCTCGGCGGCAGGTCCGAGCAGCGGGATCACGATGAAGGCCAGCTCGAAGAAGTCGAGGAAGAAGGCCAGCACGAAAACGAAGGCGTTGACGAAGATCAGGAAGCCGACCTGGCCGCCGGGCAGGGAGGTCAGCAGGTGCTCGACCCAGACGTGCCCGTTGACGCCGTAGAAGGTGAGCGAGAACACGCGGGCGCCGACCAGGATGAACACGACGAAAGCCGACAGCTTGGCGGTCGATTCCGTGGCCTGCCGGATCAAGTCCCAGCTCAGCCGCCGCTTCGCGGCACCGAGGATGAGGGCGCCGGCCGCACCCATCGCGCCGCCTTCGGTCGGGGTCGCGATACCGATGAAGATCGTGCCCAGCACCAGGAAGATCAGGAACAGCGGCGGCACCATGACGAAAGTGGTCTGCTGCGCCATCTTCGAGAGAAAACGGAAGCCGGTGAGCTTGTCGATGACCCAGTTCACCACAGCGACGACGAATGCGAAGATGATGCCGTAGAACATGCTGAGCACGACGTAATCGGCGCCATGCACGCTCGAATCGCGCATCATGAACCAGCCGAACACGCCGCTGGCGAGGAACAGCACGCCGAGCGAACCGAGGCCGCGGCTGCCACTCTCCTCGCGGAAGCCGATGGCCTCCTTCGGCAGGCCCGGCGTGGCCTTCGGGAAGATCATGCTGACGAGGAAGGCGTAGGCGGCGTAGAGGCCGGCGAGCACGAGGCCTGGGATGAAGGCGCCCTCGTACATGTCACCGACGGATTTGCCGAGTTGGTCGGCCATCACGATCAGAACGAGCGAGGGCGGAATGATCTGCGCGAGCGTGCCGGACGCGGCGATGACGCCGGCTGCCACGCGGCGGTCGTAGCCATAGCGCAGCATGATCGGCAGCGAGATCAGACCCATTGAGATCACGGAGGCGGCGACCACGCCCGTCGTCGCGGCGAGCAGCGCGCCGACGAAGATCACGGCATAGGCAAGGCCGCCGCGGATGGTACCGAACAGTTGGCCGATGGTGTCGAGCAGGTCCTCGGCCATGCCCGACCGCTCCAGCACCAATCCCATGAAGGTGAAGAACGGAATGGCGAGCAGCGTGTCGTTGTTCATCACGCCATAGACCCGCTCCGGAAGGGCCTGAAGGAAGTCCGGGCGGAACTCGCCGAGCTCGATGCCGACCACGGCGTAGAACAGGCCGACGGCGCCGAGCGAGAATGCTGCGGGATAGCCGAGCAGCAGCATGACGACCAGCGACGCGAACATGATGGGCGCCATATTGGCGATGATAAACGCGGTCATAATTCCCCCTAAACCGTCGCCAACGGCTATTTCTTCTCGATCGCTTCGACGAGATGCTCGACTTCCGCCTCCAGCGCCGACACTTGGGATTCATGCGGGTCCGGCATCATTCCGCGCATGACCGCAATTCGCTTGATCAGCTCGGAGATGCCTTGAACGAGCAGCAAAGCGAACCCGATCATGATCAGGGATTTGGCGGGCCATTGCGGCAGGCCGCCGGCGTTGCCGGATTGCTCGTTGATCTGGAACGAGCGCTCGAAGAACGGCACGCCCGTAATGATCATGACGATGCACAGCGGAATGAGGAAGAACAGGTGACCGATCACGTCGATGACATTGCGAGCCGTCTTCGGCAGCGCATTGTTCACGATGTCGATGCGGATGTGCTCGTTATCGAGCAGCGTCCAGGGCGAGCACAGCAGGAAGACGATGCTGAACAGCACCCATTGCAGCTCGAGCCACGAATTGGACGACGTGTCGAACGTCTTGCGGACGATCGCATTGACCGCCGAAATGATGACGGCGAGCACGATCAACCACGCCAGGCGTTTGCCCGTCCAGCGCGTGAACGCGTCAATTCCTTGGCTCAGCTTTAGGAGCGCTTGCAACGATAGGTCCTCCCCGATTGTGCCCCGGCCGTCTTGACTGCGCCGAGTTGGCGCGTGGCTTGTCTCGCCGCGCAGGCATAAGGCAGCCGCACCAAACCAGCGGGCGTGCCGCCAGTCAATCGGAAGTTTGTTGATAGTTAAGGGGAATAAGACCGTAACCCCACGGGGTCAGCCGCCGGTGACGCTCATGTGCCTGGAGACGCTGGGACGGTTGTGGCGGCGGTCGATGATGAAATCGTGGCCCTTGGGCTTCAGCCCGATGGCGCGGTCGATCGCATCCGCAAGCAGCACGTCCTCATTCGATGCACGCAGAGGTTTGCGTAAATCCGAGGCATCCTCGTGGCCGAGGCAGGTGTGCAGCGTTCCCGTGCAGGTGATGCGCACCCGGTTGCAGGATTCGCAGAAATTATGGGTCATCGGCGTGATGAAGCCGAGCTTGCCGCCGGTCTCGGCGACACTGACATAGCGCGCCGGTCCGCCCGTGGTCTCGGCCAGATCCGTCAGCGTGAATTGCTGGGCGAGGCGGGCGCGCACCAGGGACAGCGGCAGATATTGGTCGATCCGTCCCGATCCGATCTCGCCCATCGGCATCACCTCGATCAGCGTCAGGCCCATGCCCTTGCCATGGGCCCAGCGCATCAGCTCGGGCAGTTCGTCCTCGTTGAGGTTCTTCAGCGCCACCGCGTTGATCTTCACGCTGAGCCCTGCGGCTCGTGCGGCTTCGATGCCTTCCAGGACCTTGTCGATCTCGCCCCAGCGGGTGATCGCGCGAAACTTCCGCGGATCGAGCGTGTCGAGCGAGACGTTGATGCGGCGGACGCCGCAATCGGCAAGCTCGCCCGCATGTTTCGCAAGCTGGGTGCCATTGGTGGTCAGCGTCAGCTCGTTCAGGGCGCCGCTGGAAAGATGCCGCGACAGCGAGCGCACCAGCGTCATCACGTTGCGGCGGACCAAGGGCTCACCGCCGGTGAGCCGCAGCTTCTTCACGCCTTTGGCGATGAAGGCCGAGCAGAGCCGGTCGAGTTCCTCAAGTGTCAGCAGGTCCGCTTTGGGCAGGAACGTCATGTCCTCCGACATGCAATAGAAGCAGCGCAAGTCGCAGCGGTCGGTGACGGAGACGCGCAAATAGCTGATGGTCCGCCCGAACGGATCAGTCATGGGGCTCGACAGCGCGGCGAGGGGACTCGCTGTGGCGAGGGGACTCGCGGAAGATCCGTTCATACGGGAGGCCTTGTCACTTTGGGCGACTCGCACACCGATGCTTTAGCGGTGCTCGGGAAGCAATCTAAGCATCGGGCTGGCCGAGGACAATCGGGTTGTCAGCGCTTGCCCGCGTTCGGATCGGGGAACGGCGAGGCCGCGGTCTGTGCGGCATCCGCCGGCGCTGCGGCAGCGGCCGGTTTCGGCTTCTTCGGCCGGTGCGGCTTGCGGACCGGTTTGGGCGGAGTGGCCGGCTGGAGCTCCGCGAACACCGGATTCGGGTCGGTGGTCACCGAGGCGGGGGTGGTGAAATCGCCGGGATTCTTGATCACGTTCACCGGCACGTTCGCCGGCTGGTACTTGGCCAGCGCGAAAGCGACCGTAAACGGAGCATCGGGGGCGGGAACCGAGACGGAGCAGGGGGTCTTGCAGCCCGGACCGAGCGAGGTTGTGGCGTCAGCCCCCGGAGGACTTGATTCGAGCCTGACCTGGACGGTCGGCGGGGCCGATTTGAACATGTCCCAAGACATCGAGGAGCAGCCACCAAGGCTCGCTCCTGCTAAAGCAATCGCGATGACACGACGCATGACCACCCATTTCTGCGACGAACCGCCACCTACCCCAGCCGGACCTTAGGAGTGTCGTTTGGGGCAGGCAACCGGCGGGCTGCGCATAGATAATAGATGGTTAATGCGGGGTTCTGCGGAATAATCTAGCTTAATCAGTGGCTTGCGGGAGTTCGGGCATTCATCAGGCTGTGCGCTGCGGCGGGCAGGTCGCGCATGTGATGGATCAGCCGGTCCGGCTTCAGCTCGGCGATCGGCACGTCCGTATAGCCGAAGCTGACCCCAATGACGGGCACGCCGGCCCGCCGGGCGACGCCAACGTCGGTTCCGGCGTCACCGACCATGATACTGGCTTTGACCTCTCCGCCGGCGCGGGCCACGGTCTCGCGGAAAATGGTCGGATCGGGCTTCTGGACGCCGAACGTGTCGGCGCCGCAGATCGCCGCAAAACGGCGACTGAGGTCGAGCTGGTCCAAAAGCCGCTTCGACAGCCATTCCAGCTTGTTGGTGCAGACCGCGAGGCGATGGCCCTGGGCGGCAAACTGGTCGAGCGCGGCTTCGAGTCCCTCGAAGGGGCGGGATTCGACCGCGATATGGTCGGCATAATAGGCGATGAAATCGGCCGTCATCCGGTTCATGTCTGCGGGGGTGACGGTGCGACCCTCGGCCTCCAGGCCCCGCTCGATCAGCTTGCGGGCGCCGGCGCCGATCATGTTGCGAGCCAAGGCCATCGGCACGGGCGGCAGCCCTGCGCGGTCGAGCACGTGATTCAGCGCGGTGATCAGGTCGGGCGCCGTATCCACAAGCGTGCCGTCGAGATCGAAGACGATGGTGTGAGGGGAGGTCATGGGCGAAGCGCTACCGGCGCGGTCGCGTCGAAGCAAGGGGCGGGGCCATAATATCCGCTTATAGACCTGTTCCCAGACCCTGTTCTCGGGGGAAAAACGAGGCTACATAGGCCGCCGCAACCGGCCACACCGGCGGCACATTCTCGATCCAAAGGCGGGCGCAAACGTGAACATGGACCAGTTGAAGCGGCAGGCTGCAGCGCGCGCCCTCGAGGAAGTGCGCGACGGCATGCAGCTCGGGCTCGGCACCGGCTCGACTGCAAAACATTTCGTCGAGCTGCTCGGCGAGCGCGTTGCCGCCGGGCTCAAGGTGATCGGCGTGCCGACCTCGGAGGCGACGCGCGCGGACGCGGAGCGTTGCGGCGTACCGCTGACCACGCTGGATGAGATCGACCATCTCGACATCACCGTCGACGGCGCCGACGAGATCGATCCCGAGCTCAACCTCATCAAGGGCGGTGGCGGCGCGCTGCTACGCGAGAAGATCGTCGCGGCCGCCTCGGATCGCATGATCGTGATTGCCGACGACAGCAAATGGGTGCCGGCACTCGGCAAGTTTCCGCTGCCGGTCGAGGTCATTCCGTTCGGGCTTGGCGCGACGCGCCGCGCGATCGAGAAGGCATTTGCGGACTGCGGCGTTTCCGGGCAAATGGCGGTCCGCAAGGCCAAGGACGGCCACGTTTTCGTCACTGACGGCGGCCACTGGATCGTCGATGCCCAGCTCGGACGTATTGTGGATCCACCCAGTCTCGCCAAGGCGTTGAGCGCCATCCCCGGTGTGGTCGAGCATGGCCTGTTCATCGGCCTGGCCAGCTCGGCCGTTCTGGCGGGCGGCGAGGGAATCCGCGTGATTGAACGGCGAAAGCCCTAAGGAGACTAGGAATGAAGAGCGTTTTGAAATTGTTGCCGGCCGCGACCCTTGCTGTGGGGCTGGCCCTCTCGGTCGCCCCGGCTGTGGCCCAGCAGGGCGCGCCCAAGGCCGCCGCGCCGGCCCAGCCGAAGGCCTCGCCGGCGGCGATTGCCGCGGCCAGGGAGATCCTGCAGATCAAGAACGCCACGGCGATGTATCAAGGCGCCGTGCCCGGCCTCGTCGAGAAGACCAAGATCGCGCTGACGCAGCAGAACCTCAACTACCAGAAGGACCTCAACGAGGTCGCGCCGATCGTGGCCCAGCAGCTCGCCGGCCGCCAGAACGAGATCGGCGAAGGCATGGCGCAGATCTATGCCAGCGAATTCACCGAGCAGGAGCTGAAGGACCTCGTCACCTTCTACAAGTCGCCGCTGGGTAAGAAGCTGATCGAGGCCGAGCCGCGCGCCATCGGCCTCAGCATGGCCTTCATGAACTCCTGGGCCCAGAACTTCTCCGAAACCGTGATGGGAGCCTTCCGCGCCGAGATGCGCAAGCGTGGCAAGGAGATCTGATCGATACTATCTGATCAGAGATCGCTGAAAGGGGTCGGAGTGGACAATGGCTGAATTCGACGTCGACCTCTTCGTCATCGGTGGCGGCTCGGGCGGCGTGCGTGCCGCCCGCATCGCGGCCGGTCACGGCGCCCGCGTGACGATCGCGGAAGAGTACCGCATGGGCGGCACCTGCGTGATCCGCGGCTGCGTGCCGAAGAAGCTGTTCGTGATCGGCTCGCATGTCCGCCACGAGCTCGAGGACGCCGCCGGCTTCGGCTGGACCATTCCGCCCGCCAGCTTCGACTGGCCGACCCTGATCGCCAACAAGGACAAGGAGATCGCGCGGCTGGAGGCGGCCTACACCGCAAACGTCGAGAAGTCGGGCGCGCAGATCGTCAAAAGCCGCGCGGCGATCGAGGACGCGCACACCATCCGCCTGCTCGAGAACGACAGGAAGATCACGGCGAAATACATCCTGATCGCCACCGGCGGCGCGCCGAACCACGGCGCAGCAATTCCCGGCATCGAGCACGTGATCTCCTCCAACGAGGCATTCCACCTTGCGAGGCTGCCGAAGCGGATCGTGATCCAGGGCGGCGGCTACATCGCGCTCGAATTCGCCGGCATCTTCGCCGGCTTCGGCTCCGACGTCACCGTGATCTATCGCGGCGACAACATCCTTCGCGGTTTTGACGAGGATGTTCGGACCCATGTTCGTGCCGAGATGGAGAAGCAGGGCATCACCATCCTCACCGGCTGCACCGTGACCAAGGTCGACCGCCACGGCGAGGAATTCACCACCCATCTGTCGAACGGATCGAGCCTCGCCTCCGAGCAGGTGATGTTCGCGATCGGCCGCCATCCCAACGTCGCCAATCTCGGGCTGGAGAATGCCGGCGTCGTCATCAATCCGAGGAATGGCGGCATCGCGGTCGATCATTTCTCGAAGAGCTCGGTCGACAGCATCTATGCGATCGGCGACGTCACCCACCGCTTCAACCTGACGCCGGTCGCGATCCGCGAGGGCCATGCCTTCGCCGACACCGTGTTCGGCAAGCGCGAGGTCAGGGTCGATCACGCCAACATTCCGACCGCCGTGTTCTCGCAGCCGGAGGTCGGCACCGTCGGCCTCACCGAGACCGAGGCGCGGGCGCAGTACAGCCATGTCGACATCTATAAGACGACGTTCCGCCCCATCAAGGCGACGATGTCGGGCCGCGACACGCGCGTGCTGATGAAGCTCGTCGTCGACGGGGCCTCCGACCGCGTGCTGGGCTGCCACATCGTCGGCGATGCCGCCGCCGAGATCACCCAGGCGGTCGCAATCGCCGTGAAGATGAAGGCGACCAAGGCCGATTTCGACGCCACGATCGCGCTGCATCCGACCGCGGCCGAAGAGCTCGTCACCATGCGCACGCCGACCGCACGCTACGTGCGTCAGGCGGCGGAGTAGCCTTTCACCCGTGCGGCCTTGGTTTTGAGCGCTTGACGTTTTGAGGCCTTGACGCGCTGTTCATGTTTTGTTCTTATGCTGCGACCATGATTGAGAGGCAGCGATGGACAACCGCATCAACGAAATCCGCAGAACCATTCGAGCGCTTCGTGTCAGCATGCTCGAGGCCGAAGCCATCATGCGTGAGCAGGTCGACCGGGACGAGGACTGCAGCTTCGTCGCGCAGGAAATCCTCAAGATGCGTTCGGTCATGAGCCTGCTCGTCAGGGAGCGTATAACGCTCGGCGATGACGAGCCGATCCTCGTCAACTGCCTCTACGTGCGGCGGCGCCGGCCGCCCCGAAAGTCATCGGCTGATCGTCTCCCGGAGTCGGGTAATATGCCTCCGCAACGCGTGGCGGCGGGAATCTGACCGGAGCAGGACGACCGTCATTCGAACGACTGGCGAGCGGCCCGTTCAGGTTTGCCGGACGGACTGTCCGCCCACTTCGCCATGTCCATCGTTCGCACGTCGATGCCTTCGCACCAGAGGCAGCTGAGCTCCGCGCGGCCCTTTGCCGAAAGCATTGGGACAAGTCCGTGGCCGCAGCCGGAGCAAGGCGTGACATGATTCATGCGGTTCTCCACGATACCCGAAATTCGGGACGACATTTCGTTGCCGAAGCTTGCGTGGGCGTTATGACGGAGCAGGAGCGCTCGTGCCTGAGATCGTCGAGGCTGCGATCCAGCGCGCCCCTTAGACGTTCATTTACCCTTCAGAGCTGGAACCCACACATAAGTTACATCTCTTAACTCGACACGGCTAGGTTGCGCTCGATATTTGGGTGCAGATCATGGGCCGCTTCGTTCTTTTCACATGTATGGCGTTCGTCACGACCTTCGTAGGCATCTCCTGGGCGATGCGTGGCTTTCCCATGACCGTCTCTTCCTCTTCGCCGGTCGGCCAGTTGAAGCCGACACTCACGGCCTCGTTTGGCGACGAGAGTGCCAAGGCCCATGAACGCAAGGCGTGGGAGGCCAAGCACACCCTGCAAAGCGACAAGGATCCGCAACTCGATACGCTGCGAATGGACGCGCTGCAGGCAGGCGCCGCCTACGCAATGTCGCCGTGCGACAGGATGATGAAAGCGAACCTCATCGCGGCAACGTCGGCCTATGCGCGGGGCTACATGAAGATTCTTGACTGTCCAAATCCGCTACTGGCGATGTTCTGTAGCGAAAAGAAGCACGATCAGGCCAACGCCGCGTACTCGACGCCGCTGGACGTTCGCGTCCAGGCGCAGCTCGCCGAGGCGTTTGAACAAAAAGGTATCGTCGAGGAGGATTTTCCGGAGGAGATCCGCCTCACGGTGCTCCAGTTTGCCGGGCCCGGCCTATGGTCCGATCCGTCTCCTGTATGCCTGCCGAAGCAACGCGGGACGAACGCGAGATGAGCCGTGCCTGGTTCATCCTCTGGGCCCTCGTCGTCTATCAGGTCGCCGCATGGGCATTCGCACCGCAAAAGTCACCTCAGCCCGCACCTCCAATCGACAGTCCGGGCTACGGGTCCAACGAAGCGATCTTCGTGGAAGGGAGAGTAAGCAAACGCCGTGCGGTCGCGCGGGCATTGGAGCGCCCCTGTGGATCGCGCTGCGCCGGCGAGGGGCGGAAGCAGTTCATCAGCTCGGTCGGCGAATATTACTACCATCGTCAGAACGACGCCGAACGTTATCCTGAAACCTTTGGCAAACCCGGTGCGGACTACATCGCCCGGCAATGGTCGACCGGCGAGGACAAGCGCATCGATCGCCTGACGCAGGAAGCGTATGCCCAAGGCTATCTGCAACCGTCGGACTTTGGCGCCGTAGCGCGCAAGGCACTCGAAACCGTCGTCAGGAGCGAGCGCGTGACGGTTCGGTCCTGCGCGAGCTGAAATCGGCGGAACGGCCTCCCATCCTGCGTTGTATTACAAGCACGAGCCGCCATCCTTCGAGGCTCGGCTTGCGATGCGTTCGCATCGCAAACCTCACGCCTCAGGATGACCGTTCGGTAACGGTGCCGCGCGACTCGCGCCTGCTCGCCGCAACGAGTGGAACCGATGCGGCGGCTGGTCGCAGTCGTGTCGCCTTGATTCCGACAGGTCCGTCTTTATTTCTTGCGTGAACAAGAATCCGGGCCCCTCTGGCGAGGACGCCGACGATGTCGGCAAACCTCGTGATGTCGGATGACCTGTCCCGCGCGAATGCGATGGATCGGCCGATCGTCGGGCCTTCTTCGGTTCTCTCCGACCAGTCGCTCCATCGCAGCTCCGCGCGGCCATTTCGCAAGATCGAGGAGCAACGATGTCTGACGCCAAGCATTCAAATCCGAACGAGATCGAGATCGCGGATCCGTCCAGCCTGAATGAGCAGGCTGCGGCGGCGCTGGTCATTGCCGGCGCGCTGGTCGCCGTGGCCGACCGGCGCGTTTCGCCGGTCGAGCGCGACGAAGTGATCCGCTTCGTCCGGGATCGCGGATTGGCGCCTCATATCGACGACGAAAGGCTGCTTGCGATGTTCGACGCACTCGCCGAACGACTCGAGGAGCCGGATTTTGCCAACGTCGTGATCGAGACGCTGCGGCCGGTCTCGGACATGCCGCTGTCGTCTCATCTGATGGAGTTGTCGGAGCGCGTCGCGGCCGCTGACGAAGACGTCCATCCCCATGAGGTGCAGGCGATCAAGCTGTTGCGCCTGCTGACGCTGGCGCTGCCGCGTGCAAAGCGGGTCGTACCGGCCGCGCACCGCGCCGCCGCCGAGGAATGAACATGACTACTGCCTCGGACGAGCGTACGACGGGAGCGGAGGGGGCTGCCAGCCAGATGGCCGGCGGCGATCCGCGCCTCGACAAACTCGTCAATTGCCTGCCGCCGCGCGTGGGCGACACCGTCACCTATCTGCTCAAGCCATCGAGCCGCTGGGTCAGGATCCCGTCGGGCGCACTGCTTGTCGTCGGCGGCGTGTTCTCCTTCCTGCCGATACTGGGTGTCTGGATGCTGCCACTCGGCCTCGCGCTGCTTGCGGAGGACGTGCCCGCGTTGCGCTCCTCACGTTCGAAGGTCCTGGACTGGGTCGAGCGGAAGAAGCCGCATTGGCTCGATCCGTCCGCATCGAAACATGATCGATCATGAGTGAACTCATCACCACAGAGGCGCTGGCCGCGCTGCTTCAGGTCGTCCTGATCGACCTTGTGCTAGCCGGCGACAACGCCGTCGTCATCGGCCTTGCCGCGGCCGGGCTGCCGGCCGAGCAGCGCCGGCGCGCCATCGTGGTCGGCATCGTCGCCGCTACCGCGCTCCGCATCGTCTTCGCCGGCGTTGCGACCCAGCTCCTGCAAGTGATCGGCCTCCTGCTCGCCGGCGGCGTGCTGCTGCTCTGGGTCTGCTGGAAGATGTGGCGCGAACTGCGCGAGCGGGCCGCGCATTCGCGTCAGCTTGCATTCAGCCATGGCGGCGGCGCGAGCGACGCACCTGTGCCGCATAAGACTTTCGGGCAGGCGGCCTTGCAAATCGTCGCCGCCGACGTCTCGATGTCGCTCGACAACGTGCTTGCGGTCGCGGGCGCCGCGCGCGAGCATCCCTACATCCTTGCGTTCGGCCTGCTATTGTCGGTGGCGATGATGGGCGTTGCCGCAGACCTGCTCGGCCGCGTGCTGCAGAAGCAGCGCTGGATCGCCTATGTCGGTCTCGCCATCATCGTTTACGTCGCCTTCGAGATGATCTATCGCGGCTCGCTCGAGCTCGCGCCTGTCATCGCGAGTCTCTAAGGCGCGTTTCCTGTCTCACTCCGGAGTGATCAATGACGTCTGAAACCAAAGCACTTTCGGCGCATTCCGCGCCAGCGCCGCAGATCGGTCCGTTTGCGCAGCTCATCTTTGGCTCGCGCTGGCTGCAAGTGCCGCTCTATGTCGGCCTGATCATCGCGCAGGGCGTTTATGTGCTGCTGTTCCTGAAAGAGCTTTGGCACCTGGTCGTGCACTCGTTCGACGCCAGTGAGCAGCAGATCATGCTGGTCGTGCTTGGGCTGATCGACGTCGTCATGATCTCGAACCTGCTGGTGATGGTGATCGTCGGCGGCTACGAGACCTTCGTCTCCCGGCTGAACCTGACCGGTCATCCCGACGAGCCGGAATGGCTGAGCCACGTCAATGCGAGCGTGCTCAAGATCAAGCTGGCGATGGCGATCATCGGCATTTCCTCGATCTCGCTGCTCAGGACCTTCATCGAGGCGGGCAATCTCGGCACGACGCGCAGCAATTTCACCGAGAGCGGCGTTATGTGGCAGGTGCTGATCCATCTGACCTTCATCATCTCGGCGATCGGCATCGCCTGGGTCGACCGCCTCAGCGAGAGCGGCCATCGCAAGGAGGCACGCCACGGCTGATGGACCTGGCCGTCTGATACCTCCCGAGCGGCCAAGCCTGGAGCCCGCCTGATCGCGCGATCAGGCGGGCTCTCTTTTCCGGATCGATAAAATTGTCTGCAATCCGCACAGCAGCGGCAAACCCTGCGAACAAGAAACGTGCGGCCTTAAACCTTGACTTTGGAACGCGCGTGCATCCTCCCGGCAAAAGGGCAGGGCATCCGCATGTCTATTCTCAGGGAGATCGTCGCCGCGGTCGCGGGAGTGTACGCGCTTCTGTTCGTCTGCGACGCATTGTTCGGGGTCGGCGAGGCACGCTTCGACGACGCCTATTTCCGCGCCAGCTTCTACGCGCCGCGGCCGAAGGAATTTCGCTTCGCGAGCGATACGCCGCCGGCGGTGCGTGTCAGCGAGGCATTTGCGCAATTCGCGCCGGGCGAAGCGAGGCCGAACAGGCGTTACTCGTCGCTGACGACGATCATCCGCTGACGTCACTCACCCTGGATCCATTCCGCGACGCCGTGCCACAGCGTATCGCGGTGATCGGGGCGGAAGAAGCCGAAATGGCCGATGGCCTTGGCGCCGACATCGGACGGTTTGACCGTCAACACCTCCGGCTTGATCGCGGTGAACCCGCTGGTGAGCAACTCGACCGCGGGGCGCGTCGCCCAGGGATCGTCGGAGAAGCACAGCGCGCGCAATTGGCCCTTGAACCTGGCAAAATTCTCCAGTGCCGGCAGCTGTGAATCGAAGAGGTAGCGGGGGCTCGAGACCCACTGGGCCCATTGCAGGAAAACGCCCTTGGGCAAATCCTCGCCAATGCCGGCCCAGCCGGGCGCGTAGCCGAGCGCGTGGACCAGCGGTACGCCGACAAAATTCATGAAGGCGAAGACGCGATATTTCTCCGGCGAGGTCATCAGCCGCCAGGTCGCGGCCTGCGAAGCCACGAAGGCGGCGCGCGAGATGTCCGTGTTGTTGGCGATCAGCCCGAGCGCCTGGCCGCCGAACGAGTGGCCGACATAGGCAAGGGGCAGGGTGTGGTAGCGCTCGCGCATCCAGCCTACCGCGGCGGTGACGTCGAGAGCGGCCCAGTCGGACATCGAGGCCTTGAAGCCGACCAGCGATTTCGGCCGGTTGTAGCCGACCATCGCCTGCAGCCGGGAATCGCCGATGCCGCGATAGTCGTAGGTCAGGACGGCGCAGCCGCGATGGGCGAGATAGGAGGCAAAGCCGCGATAGATTTTTCGCGGGACGGCGGTGGCGGAGTTGATCAGCACGGCGTGGCGCTTGGCGCCGCGCGGCAGAAACAGGGTGCCGGCCAGTGCATACCCGTCGGTCGCCGGGAAGCTGATCTCGTCGATGAAAACGTCGTCCAGTGCCGCGTCCATGGGCAGAAGGTGTCCTGCCGGTTTACTTACCAGTTTCCTTGCCGTTCCCAGCAAATGCGAATTTGGCTTTACCCGCAAGGGTTTGCAATGCGGAATGGATTTACAACTGGCGGGGCGGGGCCAGCCTGTGTATAAGGCGGCCCTCGCAACCCACAGATCAGGTTGCACTTTTTTGCTTCACGGAGAGATTGCGATGTCCGAGCGGTGGACGCCCGAGTCCTGGCGCAGCAAGCCGGTGCTACAGGTGCCCGATTATCCCGACGCCAAGGCTTTGGCCGACGTCGAGGCGCAGCTTGCGACCTTTCCGCCGCTGGTGTTCGCCGGCGAGGCACGCAACCTGAAGAAGGCGTTGGCGCGGGTTGCGGCCGGCGAGGCCTTCCTGCTCCAGGGCGGCGATTGCGCCGAGAGCTTTGCCGAGCATGGCGCCAACAACATCCGCGACTTCTTCCGCGTGCTGCTCCAGATGGCGGTGGTCCTCACTTACGCCGGCGCCGTCCCCGTGGTGAAAGTCGGCCGCATCGCCGGCCAGTTCGCAAAGCCACGGTCGTCGCCGACCGAGAATGTGAACGGCGTCGAGCTGCCGAGCTATCGCGGCGACATCGTCAACGACATCGCCTTCACCAAGGAAGCGCGCGTGCCGGATCCGCAGCGCCAGCTGATGGCCTATCGCCAGTCGGCCGCGACGCTGAACCTGCTCCGCGCCTTCGCCACCGGCGGCTATGCCAATCTCGGCAGTGTGCACCAATGGATGCTCGGCTTCCTGAAGGATAGCCCGCAGTCCCGCCGCTACAAGGAATTGGCCGACCGCATCTCGGACGCGCTGAATTTCATGCGCGCCTGCGGCCTCGACCTCGAGGCCCATCCCGAGCTGCGCGCCACTGACTTCTACACCAGCCATGAGGCGCTGCTGCTCGGCTACGAGCAGGCCTTGACCCGCGTCGATTCCACCACCGGCGACTGGTACGCGACCTCGGGCCACATGATCTGGATCGGTGACCGCACCCGCCAGCTCGATCACGGCCACATCGAATATTTCCGCGGCATCAAGAACCCGATCGGGCTCAAATGCGGCCCCTCGCTCAAGCCCGACGAATTGCTCAAGCTGATCGACGTGCTCAACCCCGACAACGAGCCCGGCCGGCTGACGCTGATCGGCCGCTTCGGCGCCGACAAGGTCGGCGAGCATCTGCCCAACATGATCCGCGCCGTGCAGCGCGAGGGCAGGGTGGTGGTCTGGTCGTGCGATCCCATGCACGGCAACACCATCACCTCGACATCAGGCTATAAGACGCGCCCCTTCGACCGCATCCTGTCCGAGGTGAAATCGTTCTTCGCGATCCACGGCGCTGAAGGCACCCATGCCGGCGGCGTGCATCTGGAGATGACCGGCCAGGACGTCACCGAATGCCTCGGTGGCGCCCGCGCCATCACCGACGAGGATCTCAACGACCGCTACCACACGGTCTGCGATCCCCGCCTCAATGCCGAGCAATCCATCGATATGGCTTTCCTGATCGCCGAGCTGCTGAAGCAGGAATGTGCCGGCAAGGCCAAGCCGATGCCGGCCGCAGCGGGGCTCTAAGATCTTGCTGCGGATCTGGAAGGCCACGATCAATTCCCGGAACGGTCTGGCCTTTGCGTTTCGATCGGAGCAGGCCGTCCGCGAGGAGATCTTTGCGCTCCTGCTGTCGCTGCCGCTGGCCTGGTTCATCGGCGCGACCGCGATGCGCGCGGTCGAGCTGGTTTGTGCGGTCGCGTTCGTGCTGGTGGTCGAGCTGCTCAACACCGCGATCGAAAAACTCGCCGATCGCCTCACCATGGACCACGACAAGCAGATCGGCCGGGTCAAGGACATGGGCTCGGCCGCGGTCGGCGTTGCGCTGCTGATGGCCGGCGCGTTCTGGATCTTTGCGCTCGTCGAGCGATTGGGTTTCGTCTAACGAGGATCGAATAAGGGCGCCCATGACCGAACGTCTCAACGCATTCGCGGTCACGCTCGCCCAGCTCAATCCGAGCGTGGGCGATATCGAGGGCAACGCAGCCAAGGCGCGCTCGGCGCGCGCGCGAGCCGCCGCCGACGGCGCCGATCTCGTGCTGTTTCCGGAACTGTTCATCGCCGGCTATCCGCCGGAGGACCTGGTGCAGAAGCCCGCCTTCCAGGCCGCCTGCCGCGCGGCGATCGAGGTGCTGGCGCGCGACACCGCGGACGGTGGTCCGGCGATGCTGGTCGGCACGCCCTGGGTCGAGGAGGGCAGGCTTTACAATGCCTGTGCGCTGCTCGATGGCGGCCGTATCTCCGCGCTGCGCTTCAAGTGCAATCTGCCGAATTACGGCGTGTTCGACGAGAAGCGGCTGTTTTCGCAGGGCCCTGCCGCCGGCCCTGTGACGGTGCGCGGCGTGCGCATCGGCGTGCCAATCTGCGAGGACATCTGGCTGGAGGAGTCCGAGGACTACGAGAACGTGGTCGAGACGCTGGCCGAAACCGGCGCCGAGATCATCCTGGTGCCGAACGGCTCGCCTTACGCCCGCGACAAGAACGACGTGCGCCTGTCGGTCGCGGTGGCGCGGGTCACCGAGAGCGGGCTGCCGCTGGTCTATCTCAATCAGGTCTGCGGCCAGGACGAGCTGGTGTTCGACGGCGCCTCCTTCGTGCTCAACGGCGACCTCTCACTCGCGGCACAGTTGCCGGCGTTCGAAGAGAGCATCGTCACGCTGCGCTTCACCAGAAACGGCGACGACTGGCGCTGCGCGGGTCCGATTGCCGCGCAGCCCGAAGGTGACAAGGCCGATTACGCCGCCTGCGTGCTGGGCCTCCGCGATTACGTCGCCAAGAATGGCTTTCCGGGCGTGCTGCTCGGTATCTCCGGCGGCATCGATTCCGCGCTGTGCGCCGCGATCGCGGTCGATGCGCTCGGCGCCGATCAGGTACATGGCGTGATGCTGCCTTATCGCTACACCGCAGCACACTCGGTTGCGGATGCCGGCGAGCTCGCAGGCCATCTCGGCATCCGCTACGAGGTTTTGCCGATCGCGGAAGCCGTCAACGGGTTCGAGACCATCCTGTCCGGCATCTTCAAGAACCTGCCGCCTGACATCACCGAGGAGAATCTCCAGGCCCGGACCCGCGGCACGCTCTTGATGGCAATCTCCAACAAGACCGGCTTGATGGTGGTGACAACAGGCAACAAGTCCGAAATGTCGGTCGGCTACGCCACGCTCTATGGCGACATGAACGGCGGCTTCAATCCGATCAAGGACATCTACAAGACGCAGGTGTTTCGGCTGGCGGCACTGCGCAATTCCTGGAAGCCGGAAGGCGCGCTCGGGCCCCCCGGCGAGATCATTCCGCCCGATATCATCACGCGGCCGCCGACCGCGGAGTTGCGCGAGAACCAACGTGATGAGGACTCGCTGCCGCCTTACGACGTGCTCGATGCCATCCTGGAACGCCTGGTCGAACGCGAGGAGCCGCTTGATCAAATCATCGCGGCCGGCTTCGACCGCGACACCGTCACCCGCATCGACCATCTCCTCAATGTCGCCGAATACAAGCGCCGCCAGGCCGCACCCGGCGTGAAGGTGACACCTAAGAATTTCGGCCGCGATCGCCGCTATCCCATCACCAACCGTTTTCGTGACAAGGGCGAGCCGTTGCCGGCGGCGGATGAGGCGCTGGTGCCACGTGGGAGCCGCGCTTCGATTGACGCGTTCGAGGGGTAGCACTGGAGAGAGACGGGCAGTCTCGCTACAAGTCCATCTGTCATCATCCGCGAAGGCGGATGATGACAGTACTCCGCGGCGGACATTGTAGAAACCGACTCCTCCCGCGGAGTACTGGATGCCCCGCCTTCGCGGGGCATGACGGTGAGAACTCGGATTGCCGCTACGACGGGGTTGCGAAGAAGAGCACCCGAAGGAAGTGGGTGTATTCGGATTCGAGTACCATGATCGACACAAATACCAATACCGCAATCGGCGGCAGCAGGATGGCATAGGCCAAGGCCAGTCGCTCCCAGGCCATGTGCATGAAGACCGCGACGATCAAGCCGGCCTTCAACACCATGAACAGCAGGATCAGCGACCATCTGAGATAGCCATGTAGGCCAAAATAATCGACGAGGTAGGAGCACGTGCTGAGGACGAACAACCAGCCCCAGACCACGAGGTAGAGCTTGATCGGGTGCTGTTGACCCTTGGCATGAACGGCTCCCGTTGCGATTGCGCTATGCACCGGAGCGTGAAGCTGTCCTTCCATGTGTACTGCCGCGTTTGTCATGCGCCGACCTCACCAAAGATAGAAGAATGCAAAGATGAACACCCACACGAGATCGACGAAGTGCCAGTACAGGCCCATGATCTCGACGATCTCGTAGTACCCCTTGCGGCTCGTGAAGAAGCCGCGCCTCTCGACGTCGAAGTCGCCGCGAAAGACCTTCCGCGCAATGGCGATCAGGAAGATCACGCCGATCGTCACATGGGTGCCGTGGAAGCCGGTGATCATGAAGAAGCTCGCACCAAACTGCGGGGCACCCCATGGATTGCCCCAGGGCCGGACGCCCTCCATGATCAGCTTGGTCCATTCGAAGGCCTGCATTCCGACGAAGGTTGCGCCGAAGGCTGCCGTGGCCAGCATCAAGGCCGCGGTTCTGACGCGATCGCGGCGGTAGCCGAAATTGACGGCCATCGCCATGGTGCCGCTGCTGCTGATCAGGATAAACGTCATGATGGCGATCAGGATCAGCGGAATGTGCTTGCCGGCGATGTTGAGGGCGAAGACCTCGCTGGGATTGGGCCAGGGCACGGTCGTCGACATCCGCGCCGTCATGTAGGAGAGCAGGAAGCAACTGAAGATGAAGGTGTCGCTGAGGAGGAAGATCCACATCATGGCCTTGCCCCAGGACACGTTCTTGAAGGCGCGCTGATCGGACGCCCAGTCGGCGGCGATGCCGCGCCAGCCTTCAAGCCGCGCAGGCGATTGGCCCGGATTTGTCAGCATGGTCGCAGCCATCTGGTCTCGCCTCCCTAGCTCAGCAATTGGCGGCAGATGTTGACGAAATCGTCGGTCCAGCCCGTGAGAAGACCGAGCAGGACGAGCCAGACCAGCAGCAGGAAGTGCCAGTAGATGGCGCACAGCTCCACGCTCAAGCGCATGTCGGCGATCTCGGCGCCGCGCCACATCTTGGCTGAGGTTCGGCCCAAGGCCACCAGACCGCCCGTCAGATGCAGCCCGTGCACTGCGGTCAACAGGTAGAAGAAGGAATTCGCCGGATTGGACGCTACGAAATATCCAGCAGCCCCGAGCCGTTGCCAGGCCAGGAGCTGTCCGGCAAGGAAGATCACGGCAGATGCTCCGCCCGCGAGCAGGCCGATCATGACGCCTTCAGCATCGTCTCGGCGTGCCGCCACGTACGACCATTGCAGCGCGACGCTGCTCAGGACCAGGACGCCGGTGTTGACCCACAGCAGTCGCGGTATCGGCAGCGGCCGCCAGTCCACCACGCTCATGCGCATCGAGTAGGCGCTGATGAAGAGGACGAATAATGTGCTCGCGACGGCGAGAAACACGCCAAGTCCGACCTTCGCTGCCGGCCAGGTCATGGCATCGCCGCCCGGGAAGTCACCGATCGGGCCTTCCTCCAGCCATGGCTTGGCCGTCAGCCGCTGCTGCGACAGCCACCATCCGGCGATCACCGCAAGCACAGCCAGGAACAGGATGATGGCGCTCACGAAGCAGCTCCCTGAACGCGCTGCGTCGCGTGCGGCGGCTGGTTCTGCGGTATGAAGTCCTCCGCGGCTCCGGGCACACTGTAGTCATAGGCCCAGCGGTACACGACCGGGAGCTCCTTGCCCCAATTGCCGTGCCCTGGAGGCGTCTCCGGCGTCTGCCACTCCAGCGTCGTCGCCCGCCACGGGTTGCCGCCCGAGGCCTCACCTTTGAACAAGCTCCAGGCCAGATTGAACAGGAACACCATCTGGCTGAAGCCGACGGTCAAGGCCACCACGGAGATGAAGGCGTTCAGCGAATGGGCCGAGGACGGGATGAAGGCCGCATCCCCGAGTTCGAAATACCGGCGCGGAACCCCGAGCAGTCCAAGGTAGTGCATGGGGAAGAAGATCAGGTAGGCGCCGAGGAAGGTGACCCAGAAGTGAAACTTGCCGAGAGCCTGGTTCAGCATCCGCCCCGTGATCTTGGGGTACCAATGATAGATCGCGCCGAGCACGACCATGATCGGCGCCACGCCCATCACCATGTGGAAATGCGCGACCACGAACATGGTGTCCGAGAGGGGCACGTCCACGACGACGTTGCCGAGGAAAAGGCCGGTGAGCCCGCCGTTCACGAAGGTGATGATGAAGCCGAGGGCGAACAGCATCGGCACCGTGAGATGGATGTCGCCGCGCCACAGGGTCAGCACCCAGTTGTAGACCTTGATCGCGGTGGGGATTGCGATGATGAGCGTCGTGGTGGCGAAGAAGTACCCGAATTGCGGGAACATGCCGCTCACATACATGTGGTGCGCCCATACGATGAAGCTGAGCGCGCCGATGGCCACGATCGCCCAGACCATCATGCGGTAACCAAAGATGTTCTTGCGCGCATGCGTGCTGATCAGATCGGAGACGATGCCGAAGGCGGGCAGAGCGACGATATAGACTTCGGGGTGGCCGAAGAACCAGAACAGGTGCTGGAAGAGCAGCGGGCTGCCGCCGCCATATTTCGACAGCGTGCCCATCTCGACGAGCGAAGGCATGAAGAAGCTGGTTCCGAGCAGACGGTCGAGCAGCAGCATGACCGAGGCAACGAACAGGGCAGGGAATGCCAAGAGCGCCATCACGGTCGCCGTGAAAATGCCCCACACCGTCAGGGGCAAGCGCATCAACGTCATGCCGCGGGTGCGCGCCTGGAGCACCGTGACCACATAGTTCAGTCCGCCCATGGTGAAGCCGATGATGAACAGGATCAGGGACGACATCATGAGAATGATGCCCCAATCCTGCCCGGGCGTTCCGGAGAGGATCGCTTGCGGCGGGTATAGCGTCCAGCCGGCGCCGGTGGGGCCGCCGGGCACGAAGAAAGTCGAGGCCAGCACCAGGACTGCGAGCAGGTAGACCCAGTAGCTCAGCATGTTCACATAAGGGAAGACCATGTCCCGGGCGCCGACCATCAGCGGGATCAGGTAGTTGCCGAAACCGCCCAGGAACAACGCCGTGAGCAGATAGATCACCATGATCATGCCGTGCATGGTGATGAACTGGAGATACTGGTTGGCATCGATGAAGGAGAAGGTGCCGGGAAATCCCAGTTGCAGCCGCATCAGCCACGACAGCACCAGGGCCACCAGCCCGATGGCCGTGGCCGTCAGCGAATACTGGATGGCGATCACCTTGGCGTCCTGCGAGAAGACATATCGCGTCCACCAGCTCCGCGGATGATAGAGCTCGACATCAGGCACTTCGGCAGGCGGAATGCCGGGGATCCCTTCATATGGAATATCGACCATAGAAACCTCCTCGGTCGTTTCCATCGGGGCGAGGCGTTGGCCTCATGCTCCCGATCTATCTTCGCGGCGGCAGCTTGCTACTTGCCGCCGGATTGGTACGTCGCCTTCACGACGGCTTTTGCCGGCGACAATTCTGCAAACGTCTTTTGTTGCTCCAGCCAAGCGTGATATTCACGCTCTTCGTCGACGATGACCTTGGCGCGCATCTGATAGTGAGCAGCGCCACAAAGCTCCGCACAGAGAACATCGAACGTTCCGGTTCGGATCGGCGTTATCCAGAAATAGGTCACCATGCCTGGAACCATGTCCATCTTGGCCCGGAATTCGGGCACGTAGAAATCGTGCAGGACATCAACCGAGCGGAGCAGAACCTTGACCGGCTTTCCCACTTGAAGGTGTAGCTCGCCGTTCTCGATCACGACGTCGTCCTGCGCGTGTTGGTCGTCATGATTGAGTCCCATCGGATTGTCGGAGGCGATGTTGCGGACATCGGATGTGCCCAATTGCCCATCCTTGCCCGGAAGGCGGAAGCTCCATTGCCATTGCTGCCCCATGACCTCGACCTCGGTGGCACCCGCAGGCACCGTCACGAACTGGTGCCAGACCACGAGGCCAGGCGCCAGCATGGCCGCGACGCCGACGCCGGTCCCGACGCTCAGCCACCATTCGAGCTTTTTGTTTTCCGGATTGTAGTCGGCCCGTCTTCCCTCTTTGTGGTGAAAGCGGAAGACGCAGTAGGCCATGAAGGCGATGACCGCGACGAAAACAAAGCCCGTGATCCAGAACGTGATGTTGATGGTGTGGTCGATATAGGCCCAGTTCGTGGCGATCGGTGTCCACCACCACGGGCTGTAGAGGTGAAACAGCACGGAGCCGATCGCGACCAGAAGCAATATCAGTGCGACAGCCATCCTGATCCATCCTTGCCACTGAAGGCTACGGATACGAATCCAGGGCGGAGCTCATGTCTGTCGCGATGGCTGGCCTTTCTTGATCGGCATTCGTGCCATCGCCGGCCTCTTGCTTCGCCCATTCCACTGGTCGCGAAATCAAGGGAACGCTCGCGACCATCAATCTCATCGGAGCTAAGGGCGTCTGTGTCTAAAATGGTCCCAGCCTAATCCGGCGTCAATAGAGCATATCGGCGTGTCAACGCGCGGCGTGGGCGTTGCCGTCGCCCGGCAAGTCGACAAAAGCATCAGGTGCGCTCAGCGTCCGGGGTGATGCAGCGCACAAATCAGGTCGCACAATTCACCCAACCGTGAGTGCAGCCGTGCTCCGCGCGCGCTAAGCTTGCGAGGCAGGTCGCGACGGGTTCCGTCCGGCCAGGCTCGTTCGATGAACCTGGGTTGCCGTACTCGACCCATCGCGTTTCCTGCTCATCCGGCGGACACGCGTGGCTGGAAAGCGCGTGTTATCGAAACCGCGATTTTCAGCACGGGAGGTCCGTTCATGGCCACTCTGTACTCCCACGACATCAGGCGGCACGTATTCGGCGAAGCGGCCTCCTATCCCATTCGCAAGATCAGCTTGTCCGACCTGTCCGACGCCCTGCGCCTGGGTTGGGAGGACTTCCAGGCGATGCCGAGTCACGCGATCGTCGTGTGCGTGATTTATCCCGTTCTCGGTCTCGTCCTGTTCAGGATGGTGCTCGGCTATTCGGTGCTGCCGCTACTGTTTCCGCTGGCCGCCGGCTTTGCCTTGGTCGGACCTTTTGCCGCGATCGGTCTCTACGAGCTCAGCCGTCGGCGCGAGCGCGGTGAGGAGGTCGATGCATGGGATGCGATCAAGGTGCTGCGCGCACCCTCGTTCGGCGCCATGGTAGAACTCGGCGTGCTCCTGTTGGTCCTGTTTGGGGCCTGGATCGGTGTCGCGAACGCAATCTATGTCGCAATCTTCGGTCACGCGGCGGCCGCCAGCATTCCCGACTTCACAACGCGCGTGCTGACGACACCGGAAGGCTGGTCGCTCATCATCGTCGGTTGCGGTGTCGGCTTCCTGTTTGCGGTTGTGGCGCTGTGCGTCAGCGTCGTGTCATTTCCGTTGATGCTGGACCGGCATGCGACTGCGATCGACGCGATCCGCACGTCGCTTCGAGCGGTCGCGGCGAATCCGGTTGCGATGGCCGGATGGGGCCTCATCGTGGCGGCGCTACTCGTGATCGGCTCGCTGCCGCTATTCGTCGGCCTCGCTGTCGTTCTGCCAGTGCTCGGTCATGCCACCTGGCACCTCTATCGGCGGGTGGTCGAGCCGAATCCGAACCCACCGGACGCACCGCCGCCGCCCCCGAAGGGAAAGCGCTACGCAGCAGACTTCCCGGCCAATCTCTTCCCGTGGAGCCGCGAGGGCGAGTAGTAGCGCGCGTTTGAGGGATAACGGTTGCGCGTGAGACGGGCGATTGTGCCCCTGGATTGCTGTCATCATCCGCGAAAGCGGATGATCCAGTACCCTGCGGCGCTGCTTGTGTGCACGACTGGCGTCACGGAGTACTGGATGCCCCGCCTTCGTGGGGCATGACAGTAAAAGCAGGGCTGCCTACTTCTGCTGCTGCGGCAGGAAGGTCGGGCCGACCGAGCGGATCGGCTTGTTCTCGGAGTTGGCAGTGGCGGCGGTATCCGCCGGCGGCGGCGCGGCCGGCGCTGTGGCGGTCGTCGGCGCCGGAGCTGGGCCCTTCTTGGCATTCGCAGGCGTGCCCTTGTTGAGCCGCTGCTGCTGCATCTTCCTGGCGCTCTCTTCGGTGACGATGATGTCGCCCTGCTGCTCGGCCGCCGCCTTGTCGTCCGCCGATTTCAACGCATCCGCCCAGGTCTGGCCTGCGGCCTTACAGGAGCAGGACGGGTTGAACTCGCTGCGGAACTTGAATGCGGTCGGCAGCGCCGTGTAGGGCTGGCCGCCGATCGAGACCGCCGAGTTCATGTCTTCGCCGGGATTGCGATGGGCGTAGAGCACGGCTTCCGCGGCCGGGCATAGCGCCTTGCAGGTCTTCTCGTCGTCGGGGAAGCGTGCCGGCACGGTCGCAAACGAGATCGGGAAATAGGCGCCGTCGCAGGTGCGCACGCACACGGTGCGGAAGGTGCCGGATTGCGGGCCGAGATCGGCGGGCGACACGGCTTGCGGATTGCCCGCGCTGTTGCCGCCGAACAGATTGCTGAGGAAGTTGCCGCCGCCTTGTGATTGCGCAGCGTTGGCATATTGGGGGCCGCAGTTGTTCTGCGCCAGCGCCGCCAGCACCGAGCGGCGCTGGTTGTCGCGCTCGGGGCTGAAGCCGCCGGGGCCGCCGCCGCGCAGCCGCTCGAGATTGCCGGTGATCTGGTCCAGATTGGCGCGCATCTGCTGGATCTGGGTGTTGACCGGGCCGCATTGCGCCGACTGGCCGTTGAACAGCGAGAAGAAGCCGGAGGAATCGCAGCCCATGCGCTTGGCCTGCATGGTGACGCGGTCGAGCTCGGCCTGCTGACGGCTCTGCGAATCCTGGTAGCGGCGGATCTGCTCTTCGCGCGCGGGGTCACCGCCGCCGCCGCGGTCGAGCGCGGCGAGCTGGCCTTCCAGCCGCACGCACATCGGATTGGGGCCGAGGCCGTTCTGGCTTGGCTGAGGCGGCGGCCCCGGCGGGCCGGCCTGCGCGAAAGCGGCGGTGGCGAGCACGACCGTGCTTAGGAGCAGGGTGCAGGCAAGGAGGAAGCGGGCACGGGGCAGGGACAACAATTCAGGCATATCCGCCATTCTAGCGAGGTCACGGCCCAATGTGACTTTCCAAGTGACTTTGGAGGGCCGAAGCGCGCCCTCCCATAGCCGCTTCCTGCGGCATCGTCACGTCGTTTCAAGGGCCAAAGATTGGGCCTAAGGTCCGCCAGTTCCGAGCGAATTCAGCGCTGGCAGGTAATTGCGACATATTCGTCGCAACGGCCATGGGAGCAGTTTGCGCCGGATTTGGGGACGGAGCCGGTAATTTCGTCGGGATCGACCCGGCGATAGGCCGAGGCCTGGGCAAAATCCCGTGACTGGCAATAGGTGCGCGCGACGGAGGCGCCGCATTTGTCGCCCTTGGCCAAGCACTGGTCGACGCCGTAGCCGTCCGCCTGGTTGGCGATGATGAAGACGCGGGTCTCGGCACAAGCGCTGGATGCCGCAATGATGGAGGCGCCGAAAATGAGCGCGAGCAAGGATCGCATGAAAACACCGGGGGGCAAAAAGGAACCGCCAGTTCCAGAATGGGCTCAAATGGTTAAGGATCATGAACCATCAGGACGAGCCGGGCGCTTTGCGGAGATAAAATGGCGTTTTCGCGGCTCTCTTGACGCGGGGCCGCCTCATAGCCCATATGTGGCCGCATGAACGGTCTCCTCGCCATTTGCGCCATTTGCCGCGAGATTACGAGCTAGCGATTCGCTGGCTGGAGCCGTCTTTTCTCAAAAAACATTGAGAGCCCTGGACGCCCGGCCAACAGCCGACGGGTATCCATATGGAATTGCGCCTTTACGACACGTTGAGCCGGGAAAAGCGGACTTTTGTGCCGCTCGATGCGAAGAATGTCCGTATGTATGTCTGCGGACCGACCGTCTATGACTTCGCCCATATCGGCAATGCACGGCCGGTGATCGTGTTCGACGTGCTGTTTCGGCTGCTGCGCCATCTCTATGGCGAAGCGCACGTCAAATATGTCCGCAACATCACCGACGTCGACGACAAGATCAACGACCGCGCCGCGCGCGATTTTCCCGGCCTGCCGCTGAACGAGGCCATTCGCAAGGTCACAGAGGAGACGGGAAAACAGTTTCACGCGGATGTCGATGCGCTGGGCGCGCTGCGGCCGAGCGTCGAGCCGCGCGCGACCGAGCATATCGGCGAGATGCGCGAGATCATCGAGAAGCTCGTCGCCGGCGGCTTCGCCTATGTCGCCGAAGACCATGTGCTGTTCTCGCCACAGGCGATGAACGCGGCCAATGCAGGCCTGCCGCGCTACGGCGCGCTGTCCAATCGCTCGCTGGACGAGATGGTCGCCGGTGCGCGTGTCGATGTCGCGCCCTACAAGAAGGGCAATACCGACTTCGTGCTGTGGAAGCCGTCCAAGCCCGGCGAGCCGTCATGGCCGTCGCCGTCCGGCATCGCCGCGCAGGGACGCCCGGGCTGGCACATCGAGTGCTCGGCGATGGCCTGGAAGCACCTCGGCGAGCATTTCGACATCCATGGCGGCGGCATCGATCTCGTGTTTCCGCATCACGAGAACGAGGTCGCGCAGACCTGCTGCGCTTTCCACCAGCAGCGCATGGCGAACTACTGGATGCACAACGGCTTCCTCCAGGTCGAGAGTGAGAAGATGTCGAAGAGCCTCGGCAACTTCATCACCATCCATGAGCTGCTGCAGGATTGGCCGGGCGAGGTGTTGCGTCTGAACATGCTGAAGACGCATTACCGCTCGCCGATCGACTGGACCATGAAGTCGCTGGAGGAGAGCGCCAAGACGCTCGACGATTGGTATCGCGTCGCGGCCGACGTCGAGCCCGGCAGGCCGGCGGCATCCGTGGTCGAGCCGCTGCTCGACGACCTCAACACGTCCCTGGCGATCGCGGCGCTGCACGGCCTCCGCGGTACCGACGTGAACGCCTTGGCAGGATCATTGCGGCTACTCGGTTTCCTCTCCGAGAGCGCTGCGCAATGGGAAGGCCGCAAGCAGCAGGCGAGCGGCATCGATGCGAAGGAAGTCGAGCGCCTGATCGCGGAGCGGACGGCTGCGCGTGCGCGCAAGGACTTTAAGGAATCCGACCGCATCCGCGATCTGCTCACCGCGATGGGCGTTGCGATCAAGGACTCCAAGGAAGGAACCACCTGGGAGATTGCGCGATGAAGCGGCCCGACACGCCTTTCCCGCGGCACTGGCTCTATTACATCGTACTGAAAATCGCGCTGCTCGCTGGCGCCGTAGCGCTGGTGCTGAAACTCTATGGGATGTGGTGAAGACCGATGGGACAGACTTTGCCAAAACCCGGCTTGCGGCCGTTCCTGCCTGATGATGTGCCGGTGCTCGCCGCGATCTTCGCCGCCAGCATCGAGGAGCTGACCGGTGACGACTATAGCGAGGCGCAGCAGCAGGCTTGGATGGAGACGGCGGAAAGCGAAGAGTTCGGCAAGCGGCTCGCCGCCGACCTGACCCTGGTCGCGACGCTGGAAGGCTCGCCCATCGGTTTCGCCTCGTTGCGCGGCAACGATCACATCCGCATGCTCTATGTGCATCCGGGAGTGAGCGGGCAGGGCGTTGCGACCATGCTGGTCGATGCGCTGGAAAAGCTTGCCGGCGGCCGAGGTGCCACGAGCCTCTCGGTCGACGCCAGCGACACCGCGCAGGGCTTCTTCGCCAAGCGCGGCTACATCGCCCAGCAGCGCAACAGCGTCACCATCAACGACGAGTGGCTCGCCAACACCACCATGAAGAAGACGCTCGGAGCGGGGCAATGAGCAAGGAGCGTCTCTATCTGTTCGACACCACGCTGCGCGACGGCGCGCAGACCAACGGTGTCGATTTCACGTTGGCCGACAAGCAGGTCATCGCGGCGATGCTCGATGACCTCGGCATCGACTATATCGAGGGTGGCTATCCCGGCGCCAATCCACTCGACAGCGAATTCTTTGCAACCAAGCCAAAGCTCGCCCATGCGCGCTTCACTGCCTTCGGCATGACGCGGCGAGCCGGGCGTTCCGTCTCCAACGATCCCGGCGTCGCCGGGCTGCTGGAAGCAAAGGCCGACGCGATCTGCTTCGTGGCGAAGTCATCGGCCTATCAGGTGCGCGTCGCGCTGGAGACGACGAAAGAGGAAAACCTCGCCTCGATCCGCGACAGCGTTGCGGCGGCGAAAGCCGCCGGCCGCGAGGTCATGCTCGACTGCGAGCATTTTTTCGACGGCTACAAGGAAGACGCGGCATTCGCGCTCGCCTGCGCCAAGGCCGCTTATGAGGCCGGGGCACGCTGGGTGGTGCTGTGCGACACCAATGGCGGCACCATGCCTGATGAGGTCGAGGCCATCGTCACCGAGGTGACGAGGCACATTCCCGGCGATCATGTCGGCATCCACGCCCATAACGACACCGAGCAGGCGGTGGCCAATTCGCTCGCCGCGGTGCGCGCTGGTGCGCGGCAGATCCAGGGCACGCTGAACGGCCTTGGCGAGCGCTGCGGCAACGCCAATCTCTGCTCGCTGATCCCGACTCTGAAGCTGAAGAAGAATTTTGCCGACGCCTTCGGGATCGGCGTCACGGCCGAGAAGCTGGCAACGCTGGTCAAAGTCTCGCGCACGCTCGACGACATGCTCAACCGTGTGCCGAACCGGCATGCGGCCTATATCGGCGAGAGCGCCTTCGTCACCAAGACCGGCATCCATGCCTCCGCCGTGCTGAAGGATCCGCAGACCTATGAGCACATCCTGCCGGAATTGGTCGGCAATCACCGCAAGGTGCTGGTCTCGGACCAGGCCGGGCGCTCCAATGTCATCGCCGAGCTCGATCGCGCCGGCATTCCTTACGAGAAGAGCGATCCGAAGCTGACGCGCCTCGTCGAGGAATTGAAGGCACGCGAGGCGGCGGGTTACGCCTATGAATCCGCAAACGCCTCGTTCGAGCTTCTGGCGCGCCGGACGCTCGGCAAGGTGCCGCATTATTTCGAGGTCGAGCAGTTCGACGTCAATGTCGAGCAACGCTACAATTCGCACGGCGAGCGCGTCACCGTCGCTTTGGCCGTGGTCAAGGTCGACGTCGCCGGCGAGCGCCTGATTTCGGCCGCCGAAGGCAACGGTCCCGTCAACGCCCTCGACGTCGCCTTGCGAAAGGACCTCGGCAAGTACCAGAAGTACATCGAGGGCCTGAAACTGATCGACTATCGTGTGCGTATCCTCAATGGCGGCACCGGCGCGGTCACGCGCGTCTTGATCGAGAGCGAGGACGAGAACGGCGACAGCTGGACCACGGTCGGCGTGTCCCCGAACATCATCGACGCCTCGTTCCAGGCGCTGATGGATTCGGTGATCTACAAGCTCGTGAAGTCGGGCGCGCCGGCGTAAGCGACGGCGGCGCAACAGCGCCGTCATTGCGAGCGAAGCGAAGCAATCCAGAATCCCTCCGCGGACACACGCTGGATTGCTTCGCTACGCTCGCAATGACGAGGAGGAGAGAGGGAGCGCGACCAATGATCGACCACATCTCCGTCGGCGTCAGCGATCTCGATCGCGCCGCGAAATTCTATGAAGCCGCGCTTGCCGCGCTCGGCCTGGCGCGCCTTGTGACGCGGCCGCGGACTATCGGCTTCGGCAAGGCCTATCCGGAGTTCTGGATCAACTTGCGTGAGGGCATGCCGCGCGTCGCGCCGGAGAGCGGCGTGCACATCTGCCTGCGGGCGAAGACGACTGGAGAGGTCGACGCGTTTCACGCCGCCGCGCTGTCGGCCGGTGGTGCCTCCGACGGCGCGCCGGGCATCCGCCCGCACAATCGCGTACGCTATTATGCGGCCTTCGTCACCGACCCCGACGGTAACCGGATCGAGGCGGTGACGTTTCCGAGCGAGTAGCCGTTAAAGCCTGCGTGCCACTTCCGGTGCGAGCTGCTTTTCTGCCTCGGCGACCTGGGCGGCTGCCGTCTTCAGCTTCGGCAGAATCTCTTCGACCCGATCGGCCTTGAGGATGTCGATCGAAAGGCCAGCGCGGATGAACTCGGTCTGGCGCATGTGCGACAAGAGCGAGAACAGCGGCTCCCAGAAATTGTCGATGTTGGCGAGCAGCACCGGCTTGGCGTGACGGCCGAGCTGCTTCCAGGTCATTTGCTCGACCAGCTCCTCCAGCGTGCCGACGCCGCCCGGCAGCGCCACGAAGGCGTCGGAGCGTTCGAACATCAGCCGCTTGCGCTCGTGCATGTCGGGTGTGACGATCATCTCTTGCACGCGCGTCAGTGCGTTTTCGCGCAGCCGCAGGAAGTCGGGGATGATGCCGGTGACGGTGCCGCCGTGATCGAGCACGGAGGTTGCGACCGCGCCCATCAGGCCGAGCGAGCCGCCGCCATAGACCAGGCGGATGTTGTTTTCGGCGAGTGCCTTGCCGAATGCCTTGGCGCCTTCGGTGAAGCGGGGATTGGTTCCTGGGCCGGAGCCGCAATAGACACAGACGGTTTTGATTGTGCTCATTGGTGCCATGATGCATTGCAACGAAGAGGCGTCAAGCCCAATCGGTGATTCGGATCACCCGGAAATCTACCGGTAAATGGCGACAAACAATCAAAGATTCGCCATCTGGTGGGGTGCGCGGGCATCTGGAAGGCTCTATATGACGAGCGAAAATCGTTAATGGTAGCGACGCCCGCATCCGGCGGGCTTTCAGGCTTCTTGATGGACCAACCTCAATCGTTCGACGGCGCCGACGTTCCTGATCCTCCTGCGGGGGGACCATTGGAGCGGGCCACGCTGATGGGCACGTTGGCGCATCTGTGGCCCTATATTTGGCCGGGCGACCGCTTCGATCTGAAGATGCGGGTGGTCTGGTCGCTGGTGCTGCTGCTCGCCGCCAAGCTGATCACGCTCGCCGTGCCGTTCAGCTTCAAATGGGCGACGGATGCGCTGACCGGCGCCAACACCGCGCCGGTGCAGGCGGACAACTGGCATCTCTGGGTGATCGCCCCGCCGCTGCTGCTCACAGCGAGCTACGGCGCGATGCGCATCCTGATGGCGGTGCTGACGCAATGGCGCGACGGCATCTTCGCGCGCGTCGCCATGCATGCGGTGCGCAAGCTGGCGACCATCACCTTCATTCACATGCACGAGCTGTCGCTGCGCTTCCACCTCGAGCGCAAGACCGGCGGTCTGACGCGCGTGCTCGAGCGCGGCCGCGAGGGCATCGAGGTCATCGTGCGAATGGTGATCCTCCAGCTGATCCCGACCATCGTCGAGGTCTCGCTGCTGATGGCCGTGCTGCTCTGGCAGTTCGATTGGCGCTACGTGGTCGCGACCCTGATCACGGTCGCATTCTACATGTACTACACCTACATCGCGACCGAGTGGCGCATCGGCATCCGCCGCAAGATGAACGATTCCGACACCGAGGCGAACACCAAGGCGATCGACTCGCTGCTCAATTACGAGACGGTGAAGTATTTCGGCGCCGAGGCGCGCGAGGCACGACGCTACGACAAGTCGGTGGAGCGGTACGAGGAGGCGAGCGTCCGCACCTATACTTCGCTCGCAGTGCTCAACACCGGCCAGGCCGTGATCTTCACGCTCGGTCTGACCGCGACCATGCTGATGTGCGCGATCGGCGTGCGCAACGGCACCAACACGGTCGGCGATTTCGTGCTGGTCAACGCCATGATGATCCAGCTCTATCAGCCCCTGAACTTCATGGGCATGGTCTATCGTGAGATCAAGCAGGCGATCATCGACATCGAGAAGATGTTTGGTGTGCTGGGCCGCGAGGCCGAGATCAAGGACGCGCCCGATGCGCAGCCGCTGGTCGTCTCCGCCGGCACCGTGCGCTTCGAGGACGTGCGCTTTGCCTATGAGCCGACGCGGCCGATCCTGAAGGGCATCAGCTTCGAGGTGCCGGCCGGCAAGACGGTTGCGATCGTGGGACCGTCGGGCGCAGGCAAGTCGACGATCTCGCGTCTGCTGTTCCGTCTCTACGATGTCTCCGGCGGTAAGATCCTGATCGACGGCCAGGACATTCGCGAGGTTACGCAGGGTTCGCTGCGCGCCTCGATCGGCATGGTGCCGCAAGACACTGTGCTGTTCAACGACACCATCCGCTACAACATCCGCTATGGCCGCTGGGACGCCAGCGATGCCGAGGTCGAGGAGGCGGCGCGGCTGGCGCAGATCGACCACTTCATCCGCCTGGCGCCGAAGGGCTATGAGACCCAGGTTGGCGAGCGTGGCCTCAAGCTGTCCGGCGGCGAGAAGCAGCGCGTTGCGATCGCGCGCACCGTCTTGAAGGCACCGCCGATCCTGGTGCTCGACGAAGCAACGTCGGCGCTCGACACCCACACCGAGCACGAGATCCAGGGTGCGCTCGACCGCGTCGCCAAGAACCGCACCTCGCTGGTGATCGCGCACCGGCTCTCGACCATCGTCGGCGCCGACGAGATCATCGTGCTGGACCAGGGCCGCATCGCCGAGCGCGGCACCCACGCAAAACTGCTCGCACAGGCCGGGCTCTATGCCAGCATGTGGAACAGGCAGCGCGAGGCCGAGGAGGCACGGGAGAAACTGGCCAAGATGGCCGACGCTAGCGAGGCGCCCAACCGGCAGCCGCCGCCGGTCGATGACGTCCTAACGGCGCCTGCGGCGGCGGAGTGACCTTGTCTCCGGTCCCAACTCTGGCCTAAACAACTCCACCGCGCGGGACGGCCCCGTGCGCCGTCAACCCTTCAGCGGCAGAGAGCGATGTCCATTCTCGATTCGATCCAGCGTCAGATCCCGCCGATCCACAAGGAGGGCTATCCCTTCATCGGCGGCTTTGCGCTGGCAAGCCTGATCCTGTTCTGGCTGTGGTCCCCTCTGGGGTGGATCGGCACGATCCTGACCGTCTGGTGCGCGCTGTTCTTCCGCGATCCTGTCCGCATCACGCCCGTGCGCGAGGGGCTCGTGGTGTCACCGGCGGATGGTCGCATCTCGATGATCACCATGGCACTGCCGCCGGCCGAGCTCGGGCTCGGCGACCGGCCGTTGCCGCGCATCTCGGTGTTCATGAGCGTATTCAATTGTCACGTAAACCGCAGTCCGATCGCGGGCAGGGTGGACCGTATCGCCTACCGGCCCGGCCTGTTCATCAATGCCGAGCTGGACAAGGCGAGCGAGGACAATGAGCGCAACTCACTGGTGATCACGACACCGACGGCGCGGATCGGCGTGATCCAGATCGCCGGCCTCGTGGCCAAGCGCATCGTCTGCTTCGTCAAGGAGGGGCAGGCGATCGGTGCCGGTGAGCGCTTCGGCCTGATCCGCTTCGGCTCGCGCCTCGACGTCTATTTGCCTGTTGGCACCAAGGCGCTGGTATCGGAGGGGCAGACCGCGATCGCCGGCGAGACGATTTTGGCCGATCTTGCCGGGGATGACCCGAGCCGCAGCTATCGCGCCAATTAACCAACAGTCGGTGCATGTGGCCCTTCCGCCGCAATGGCGGAGGGGAGCGCGGCTTGCTATATCTCGCCCTGAGGTGAGGACGAGCCATGACGCCCTACGATTTGAGAGATCCTGACACGCGCCGGCGGAGGTTCCGTCCGATTCCGGTGCGGATGCTGGTGCCCAACGTTATCACGCTGCTGGCCATCTGCGCCGGGCTGACCTCGATCCGGCTGTCGATCGAGGGGCGGATGTCGCTCGCCGTCTACGCCATCGTGTTCGCGGCCGCACTCGACGGCATCGACGGCCGCATCGCGCGCATGATCAAGGGCCAGTCCAAATTCGGCGCCGAGCTCGACAGCCTCGCCGATTTCGTCAATTTCGGCGTGGCGCCCGGCCTGATGCTGTATTTCTGGCAGCTGCACGAGCTCGGCAATGCCGGCTGGATCGCCGCGATGGTGTTCGCGATCTCTGGCGGCCTGCGCTTGGCGCGTTTCAACGCCACCATGGACGATCCCAACAAGCCGGCCTTCGCCGCCAATTTCTTCACCGGCGTGCCGGCGCCGGCCGGCGCAATCACCGTGCTGCTGCCGATCTATGTCGCGTTCCTCGATCTCGGGCGCTGGCCGGCGGCGGTAACGGCGGCCTATACGCTTCTAATCGCGTTCCTGATGGTGTCGCGCCTGCCGGTGTTCTCCGGCAAGACCAAGCGCATGCGCGTGCCGCCCGAATTGGTGCTGCCGGCGTTCGTCGCCGTGATCGTCTTTATTGCGATCTTGATCGCCTATCCCTGGCACGTGCTGTCGATCGGCACGGTGCTTTATCTGCTCTGCCTGCCGCTCGGCTACAAATCCTACCGCGATCAGGCGCGTGCGATGGAAACCACCGCGCCAGCGGGAGGCGAGGTCGCATCACCGCCTTCGGCGCCGACGCTGGCGAATTTGTCGGAGCCGCCGCACGACGACGACCGGCCCGGACGGCTGCACTGAGCGGTCACACGCGGATATCTGCCATGAGGCGCGCCGAGTTGGGTTGAAGCCTGATCTCGGCTATATCGCCCTGTGCCGGCGGCACCGCGCCAACAGCGGCCGCCAATCTGGGAGAGAACGCTGTGACCAATTCCGCGACCGGGCCGCTGCCCGCTTCCGTCCTCGAAGCGCTGGGCCGCTACGATACTCCGACGATCTGCAATGCCATGGAGATCGTGGCGCCGGAGCGGCGGCTGATCGGCTACACCACCAAGCAGCTGGTCTGTCCGTTCCCCGATTTGCCGCCGATCGTCGGCTATGCCCGCACGGTTGCGATCCGCTCGGTGCTGAAATCCTCACTGCCGGCGGAAGAACAATCCAAGCGCCGCATCGAATATTACGAATATGTCGGCACCGGTCACGGCCCGCGCATCTCGGTGATCCAGGATATCGACGGTCCTGATGTCGGCTACGGCGCGTTCTGGGGCGAGGTGCAGAGCAATGTGCACAAGGCGCTCGGCTGCCTCGGCGTCATCACCGACGGCTCGATCCGCGACATCCCACAATGGGCCCCTGGTTTCCAGGCGCTCGCTGGCTCGATCGGTCCCTCGCATGCCTGGGTGCATGCCGAGAGCTTTGGCGGCGAGGTGCGCGTCGCCGGCATGACCGTGAAGTCGGACGATCTGATCCATGCCGACCAGCACGGCGCCATCGTGATCCCGCTCGACGTCGCGGCAAAGCTGCCCGAAGCCGCCGAGCTCTGCGGCCGCCGCGAGACGCCGATCCTGGAGATCGCCCGCAGTCCCGACTTCTCGCTGGAGAAGCTCAAGGCCGCGCTGAAGCGCTCGGCGGAGATTCACTAGACGCGTGACGAAGCGGCCTACGGCGGCGATGCCGGCCGTGGGTCGCCTTGTTCCGTCAGAAGCAGGGCGGCCTGATCCGGCTCGCCGAACACCGCGGCGGCGCATCCGATCAGGGTGAAGCCGCCGGCAAGATCCCACAGGGTGATGTTGTCCGCATTGTCCGGAAGATGAATCAAGCGCGCCGCGATCACGGCGAGGCCGGCCTCGACAAAAAGCAGGACGCTGAATGCCGGCAGAACCAGTTCCGGCTCGAGCAGGTGGAGCGCTAGCACCGCGGGCAGCGCGGTGAGAAGACTGAACAAGGTCAACATGGCAAATCGGCTCCTGCGATGGAGCATGCCGCACGGCCAGAGAATACCGCATGATGGCGCGTCACGGATGTGACGCAGGGCCGCAGCCGGAGGAGGCGCAATGAGGATGAAGGGCAAGACGGTTCTGATCACCGGCTCGACCGACGGCGTCGGCCGCTACGTTGCGCGCCGGCTGGCCGAAGAAGGTGCGAGGGTCCTGATCCATGGCCGCGACGCGGCGCGTGCAAAGATACTGAGCGACGAGATCGTGAAGGCCGGCGGTATCGCGCCGACTTTCTACCAGGCGGACTTGTCATCGATGTCGGGCACGCGTGCACTCGCGGAGGCCGTGACGCGTGACCACCAGCGCCTCGATGTCCTGGTCAGCAATGCCGGCATTGGCTCGCAGAATGACGGGCCGCAGCGGCAGGTGAGTGCCGACGGTCACGAGCTGCGATTTGCCGTGAACTATCTCGCTGGTTTCCTGCTCGTCCATCTGGTCATGCCATTGTTGAAGACGGCGGCGCCGTCGCGCATCATCAACGTCGCCTCGCTCGGACAGCACCCGATCGATTTCGACGACGTCATGATCACCAGGGGCTACAGTGGCTCGCGCGCCTATGCGCAGAGCAAGCTCGCGCAGATCATGTTCACGATCGATCTGGCGCGGGAATTGAAGGGCACCGGCATCACCGTGAACGCGCTGCATCCCGCGACCTACATGAACACCACGATGGTGCGCGCCGGCGGCATCACGCCGATGTCTACGGTGGAGCAAGGCGGCACGGCGATCCTGCACCTCGTCGAGGGCGACGACGTCGCTGATAGAAGCGGATTGTTTTTCAACGGCATGAACGAGGCACGCGCAAATCCGCAGGCCTACGATGCCGACGCACGCAAGCGCCTGCGCGCGCTCAGCCTTGAGCTGACGGGGCTATCGCCCTAGCGCGGCCGGTTATGGTTAGCGAAATGTTGAGATTCCGCCGCCGGCCGGCCATCGCAGCGCCTGCAGCACGGCGTACCACACTGTCCGGACTTAACCTTTACGCGGCTTTAAGGGCGGCGCTCTAGGGTTTCCGCTGCGGTTCGGGGTTGGGCCGCGCCAGCGGCCAGGACGGCCGTTGTTGCGTACGCGTTGGAGTCTCCCATGGATATCATGACGGGCGTTGGGCTCACGGCCGGCATCATCGTCATCACCGCGATGATCTTCATGGGTGGCGATCTTCACATGTTCATCTCCGAACATGCCATGATCATCATCTTCGGCGGCTCGATCTCCGCCACCATGATCCGCTTCCCGCTCTCGGCGCTCCTGCATGGCCTTCCGCTCGGCGCCAAGTTCGCCTTCACCATGAGCCGCCTGTCGGCCCACGACCTCGTCGACGAACTCGCCCGCATCGCCGAGATCGCCCGCAAACAGGGCCCGGTGGGTCTGGAAAAGGTCGAGACCGACGAACCCTTCCTCGCCAAGGGCATCCGCTACGTCGCCGACGGCTACGACCTCGACTTCATTCGCGACAATCTCGAGCGCGACCGCGACAACTTCCTGATGCACCTCGACGAGGGCAGTAAGATCTACCGTGCCATCGGCGACTGCGCCCCGGCCTTCGGCATGATCGGCACGCTGATCGGCATGGTGCAGATGTTCGCGAACATGACCGATCCCTCCAAGCTCGGCCCGTTCATGGCGACCGCGCTGCTCGCCACCCTCTACGGCGCGCTGGTCGCGAACCTGTTCTGTCTGCCGATCGCCGACAAGCTGCACGGCAAGCTGCTCGATGAAGAGACCAATCGCACCCTGATCATCGACGGCATCCTGATGATCCGCGACTCCAAGAGCCCGACCTTGGTGCGTGAAATGCTGCTGGCCTATCTGCCGGAGAAGCATCGTCACGCCGAGGGTGAGCCGGTGCCGGCCTGATCGCGCACCCGGATTTAGGCCATGGCCAAGAAGAAACGCGGCGATGCCCACGGCGGCGGTCACGGCTGGTTCGTGACCTTCGCCGACTTGATGGGCCTGATGATGAGCTTCTTCGTGATGCTCGTCGCTTTCTCGACCCAGGATGCCAACAAGCTGAAGATCGTCGCCGGATCGATGCGGGACGCCTTCGGCGTGCAGAGCGAAGCGCGCTATGCCGGCATCGTCGAGTCCGACGGTCTGCCAACCCGCCCGCGGCTGAAGAACGTCGACCACATCCAGCCCGAGGACGCCTCCAACACGCCGACGCCCGACCAGGAGGACCGCGACCGCACCTCGGGGGCGAAGATCAAGGTCGACCGCAATTTCGCGCTCGCTGCGGCCTCGCTGCGCCAGGCGTTGCAGGACATGCCGGAACTGACCGAGATGTCCAAGCACATCATGTTCGAGGAGACCAAGCAGGGCCTTAATCTAGAGATCGTCGACCAAGACGGCCGCTCGATGTTCGCCGACGGCTCCAAGGTGCCGTATGACCGCACCCGCCGCCTGGTCGAGAAGCTCGCTGTCCCGCTCAAGGCGACGCCGCTGCGCGTTTCCATCGCCGGCCACACCGCCGCCGGATTCGTGCCGGTCCGCAGCGACTACGGCGCCTTCGATCTGTCGGCCGACCGCGCCAATGCCGTGCGCCAGATCCTCGAACGCGAGGGCCTGCCGCCGTCCCACATCTTTGCCGTTTCCGGCAAGGCGGACACCCAGCCGCTGTTTCCGGACGATCCCTCGCTCGCAGCCAACCGGCGGGTGACCATCACCTTGATGCGCGAAGATCCGCCGCTGCCGCCGAATCTGAAGCCGTAAGCCTCTTGCGCTACCATCTTACCTGAGGCATGTCGTCGCGCAGGTAACGGTGTGGCCGCGTCGTCACAGCATCCGCCTCGGCGCCTGCTAAGGTGGGGTGCCGATTGACAGGCGCGCCGGAAGCGTCAAAAGGCGCCGGATCAAATTCAGGGACGAAGCGTTTTCCACCCTCATGACGGCGAGCATCACATCGACTGAGACCCAGGAAGGGCCGGTCACCGCGGGCTTTTGGTCCCTCACGCTCGGGAGCATCGGCGTCGTCTTCGGCGACATCGGCACCTCGCCGCTCTACGCATTCCACGAGGCCGTCAGGGGCGCGGCCCATGGCGAGCCGGTGTCACGGGTCATGGTGCTCGGCGTACTCTCGCTGATCCTGTGGGCGCTGCTGATTGTCGTCACTGCCAAATATGTCCTGCTGCTGCTGCGCGCCGACAACAACGGGGAGGGCGGCACGCTCTCGCTGATGGCGCTCGGCCAGCGCGCGCTGGGGCGGCGGAGCTGGTTCCTGCTCGCGCTCGGCGTGGTCGGCGCCTCCATGTTCATCGGCGATTCCATGATCACGCCGGCGATTTCGGTGCTGTCGGCGGTGGAAGGCCTCAAGCTCGCAACCCCCGCGTTCGAGCACTATGTCGTGCCGCTCACGGTTCTCATCCTGGCGCTGCTGTTCGCGGTCCAGAGCAAAGGTACGGCGCTGGTGGCCTCCGCCTTCGGGCCGGTGATGGTGGTCTGGTTCACCTGTCTTGCGGTGATGGGCGCCGTCCACATCGCCGACGATCCCTCGGTGCTTGCGGCGATCAATCCCTACTACGCGCTGCAATTCCTGCTGTCGCACGGCACGATTGGCCTTGTGACGCTCGGCGCCGTGTTCCTGGCGGTCACCGGCGGCGAGGCGCTCTATGCCGATCTCGGCCATTTCGGCCGCAAGCCGATCCAATCGGCCTGGATGTTCTTCGTGCTGCCCGCGCTCTTGATCAACTATTTCGGGCAGGGCGCGCTGGTGCTGTCCGATCCCAGCGCGATCGAGCATTCCTTCTATCGCATGGTGCCTGAAGGTCTGGTGCTGCCGCTGGTCGGGCTTGCGACCGCCGCCACGGTGATCGCGAGCCAGGCGGTGATTACCGGCGCCTATTCGCTGGTCTATCAGGCGGTGCAGCTTGGCCTGCTGCCACGCTTCGAGGTTCGCTACACCTCCGAGACTCACGCTGGCCAGATCTATCTGCCGCGCGTGAACCGGTTGCTGCTGATCGGCGTGATGCTGCTGGTGCTGCTGTTCCACACCCCCAGCAATCTGGCTTCGGCCTATGGCATCGCGGTCTCCACCACCATGGTCGCTGACGGCATCATGGGCTTCGTCGTGATCTGGAAATTGTGGAACTGGCGCGCCGCCAGCGCCGCTGCCGTCATCGTGCCCTTCGTCGTCGTCGATATGAGCTTCTTCAGCGCCAACCTGCTCAAGCTGCTCGAAGGCGCCTGGGTGCCGCTGCTGTTCGGCGTGCTCATGGCGGGGACGATCTGGACCTGGCGGCGCGGCTCGGGAATCCTGATCCAGAAGACGCGCCGGATCGAGGTGCCGCTGGACGATCTGATCCGGAGCCTGGAGAAGCGGCCGCCGCACATCGTCAAGGGCACCGCGGTGTTCCTGACCAGCGATCCCTCGTTCGTCCCGACTGCGCTGCTGCACAATCTCAAGCACAACAAGGTGCTGCACGAGCACAACGTGATCCTGACCATCGAGACCGCGCATACGCCTCGGGTCGACCTGTCGGAGCGGTTCCGCATGGAGAAGATCAGCGACAAATTCTCGAAGGTCCGCCTGCGCTTCGGCTTCATGGAGCAGCCGAACGTGCCCAAGGCGCTCGCGATTGCGCGCAAACAGGGTTGGCAGTTCGACATCATGTCGACGTCGTTCTTCGTGTCGCGGAGGTCGCTGAAGGCTTCGGCGCAATCTGGCATGCCGCTCTGGCAGGACCATCTCTTCATTGCGCTCAGCCGGTCCGCCAATGACGCTACCGACTATTTCCAGATTCCCACCGGGCGGGTGGTTGAAGTCGGCACCCAAGTCACCATTTGACCGCAATTGGCGGACCTATGCTAATTTGCATGGTAAGGGCCCAGAATCGGGCTAGGCTATGCCAGCAGCGCAGGACTATAAGCCCGCGCGCTCTTCCGCCGTTGTGCAGTGAAGCATTTTGAGGCCATTGGGCTCTCCCATGACCAGTGACGTAGCAGTTCCCGCCCCGGAGACGGCGGCGGCCAACGGGCATGGCGACGCCCACACCACAGCCGGCTTCGGTGCGCTGACGCTTGGCAGCATCGGCGTCGTCTATGGCGATATCGGCACCAGCCCGCTCTACGCATTCCGCGAGGCGGTGATGGCCGCCTCGGGCGTGGAGGGGGTGCCGACGCCTGCGGCGGTGCTCGGCGTGCTCTCGCTGATCCTGTGGGCGCTCATCGTGGTGGTGACGCTCAAATACGTCGTGATCCTGCTCCGCGCCGACAACAATGGCGAGGGCGGCACGCTCGCGCTGATGGCACTGGCCCAGCGCGCGGTCGGCACGGGCGGGGCGACCATCGTCCTGCTCGGCATCATCTCCGGCGCCCTGTTCTACGGCGATGCCGTGATCACACCGGCGCTCTCGGTGCTGTCGGCGATCGAAGGCATGAAGGACGTCACCTTGACGTTCGAGCCTTACATCGTTCCGCTGACCGTCGTGATCCTGGTTTGTCTGTTCGCCGTGCAGTCACGCGGCACGGCGCGCGTTGCGGCCTTCTTCGGGCCGATCATGTGCGTCTGGTTCGCAGTCCTCGCGGCGGCGGCGATCCATCCGATTATCCAGCAGCCGCAAGTGCTGCTCGCGTTGAATCCCCTCTACGCCGTGTCATTCATGCTGCACCATGGCATCATCGGCTTCATCACGCTGGGAGCAGTGTTTCTGGCTGTGACCGGCGCCGAGGCGCTCTATGCCGACCTTGGTCATTTCGGCAAGCGGCCGATCCAGACCGCCTGGCTGTCGATCGTGCTGCCATCGCTGGCGCTGAATTATCTGGGGCAGGGCGCTCTCGTGCTCGGCGATCCCGGCGCAATCGTCAGCCCGTTCTTCCAGCTGTTTCCGCAAGGCTTTTTCCGCGGCAGCATGGTCGTGCTGGCCACCATGGCGACCGTGATCGCGAGCCAGGCGGTGATCACCGGCGCCTATTCGCTGACGCGCCAGGCGATCCAGCTCGGGCTGCTGCCACGCTTCGAAATTCGCCATACGTCGGAAGCCCATTCCGGCCAGATCTTCATCCCGCGCATCAACCAGTTGCTGCTGGTCGCGGTGGTGCTGCTTGTTCTGCTGTTCCGCTCCTCCAGCGCGCTGGCGTCGGCCTACGGCATCTCCGTCACCGGAACCATGGTGGTCACCGCGATGATGGGCTTTGTCGTGATCTGGAAGGTCTGGCGGTGGTCGCCGGTCGCGGCCACCGCCCTGATTGTGCCGTTCCTGTTCCTCGACCTGACCTTCCTCGCCGCGAACTTGCTCAAGGTCTTCGAAGGCGGCTGGGTGCCGCTGGCGCTCGGCGCGCTCATGATCCTCCTGATGTATACGTGGCGGCGCGGCAGCCGGCTCCTGTTCGATAAGTCGCGCAAGCTCGAGTTCCCGCTTGCCGACCTCGTGGCAATGCTGGAGAAGCGGCCGCCCCAGCGCGTGCCCGGCACCGCCGTGTTCCTGACCTCGGACCCGCTCAGCGCGCCGACCGCGCTGATGCATAGTCTGAAACACTACAAGGTGCTGCACGAGAAGAACGTCATTCTCACCATCGAGACCGCGCAGACCCCGCGGATCGACCCGGCCGAGCGGGTGAGGCTGGAGCAGATCTCACCGACCTTCTCCAAGGTGACGCTGAAGTTCGGCTTCATGGAATCGCCCAACGTGCCGAAGGCGCTGGCGATCGCGCGCAAGCTCGGCTGGCAGTTCGACATCATGTCGACCTCGTTCTTCCTGTCGCGGAGGGCGCTGAAGCCCGCGGCGCATTCCGGCATGCCGCGCTGGCAGGACCGGCTGTTCATCTCGCTGAGCCGCTCGGCGAACGATGCCACCGACTATTTCCAGATCCCCTCAGGCCGCGTAGTCGAGGTCGGCACCCAGGTGACGATCTAGCGTCAAGCCGGCGCTCCGTCCGCCTCCACGGCTGTCATCGCCCGCGAAGGCGGGCGATCCAGTATTCCAGAGACAGTGCGAGGATACCGCGAGGCCGCGGCGTACTGGATTCCCCGCTTTCGCGGGGAATGACACCGAGTTTGATGATAGAGGTCACAGCTTAGGTAGGACCAAGACGGGACCTCCGGACCTTCATTCTGAAACCCGCACTTCAAGTCGCTGCGATTTAGCTTTAACTTGCGCCGCGTGGCTCAAGCCTTTGTAGCGCTTGATTTTCGCGTCCCGAGAGGCGAGGTTGCCCGCCGGCCGGGGGCGCCCCGGCATATGCCTGCGACGTTGGAGGATGATGTGGCAAATCAGGTACAGGATCTGACCCCGGACGAGGTCTCCAAGGGTGTCGCGGAAGGGCGCTATCTGCTTGTCGACGTCCGTGAGCCGAACGAGGTCGAGGCCGAGGCCTATCCCTACGGCGTCGTGGTTCCGCTCTCGACCTTCGATCCCAAGGCGATCCCCGATCCCCAAGGCAAGGACGTCGTGTTCGCCTGCCGCTCGGGCAAGCGCTCGGTGACGGCCTCGTTGGCCGCACAGGCGGCGGGCCTGCCTTACGACAAGCATCTGGCCGGCGGCATGCTGGGCTGGAAGGCGGCCGGTCTTCCCAGCAAGGTCGGTGGCTGACCCACCCGATGACCAAGAGCTCTTCGCTGAACAAGGTCTTCGCCGACCTTCCCGTCACCATCTTCGAGGCGATGTCGCAGGCCGCGCGCGACAATGCGGCCATCAATCTCGGCCAGGGCTTTCCCGACGATCCCGGCCCCGAGGACATCCGCCGCGCCGCGGCCGACGCCTCGCTGAACGGCTACAACCAGTACCCCTCGATGATGGGCCTGCCGGAGCTGCGCCAGGCGATCGCAACCCATTACGGTCACTGGCACGGGCTCAAGCTCGATCCGATGAGCGAGGTGATGGTGACCTCCGGCGGCACCGAGGCGCTGACCTCGGCGATCCTCGCGGTGGTCCAGCCCGGGGACGAGGTGGTCTGCTTCCAGCCGGTCTATGATTCCTATTTGCCGATCATCCGCCAGGCCGGCGGCATCCCGCGCCTGGTGCGACTCGAGCCGCCGCACTGGCGGCTGAATGAGGACATGCTGAAAAGCGTCTTCAATTCAAAGACCAAGGCGGTGCTGTTCAACAACCCCTTGAATCCCTCCGCGGTGGTGTATCCGCGCGAGGACCTCGAGCTGCTGGCGCGCTACTGCCAGGAGTTCGACGTCATCGCGATCTGCGACGAGGTCTGGGAGCACGTCACTTTCGACGAGCACAAGCACATCCCGCTGATCACCATCCCCGGCATGCGCGAGCGCACCATCAAGGTCGGCTCGGCCGGCAAGATCTTCTCGCTGACGGGCTGGAAGATCGGCTTCGTTTGCGCCGCGCCGCCGCTCTTGCGCGTCGCCGCCAAGGTGCACCAGTTCCTGACCTTCACCACCGCGCCGAACCTGCAGGCCGCCGTCGCCTATGGCCTCGGCAAATCCGACGATTACTTCCTGTCGATGCGCAAGGATCTGACGCGGAGCAGAGACCGTCTGACAAGGGGCCTCGAAAGCCTCGGCTTCCCCGTGCTGAAGTCGCAAGGCACCTACTTCCTCACCGTCGACCTGTCGCCGCTCGGACTCAACGAGAGCGACACCGAGTTCTGCTGGCGGATCGTCAGGGATTACAAGGTCGCGGCGATCCCGGTGTCGGCCTTCTACGAGCAGGACCCGGTGACATCCGTGGTCCGCTTCTGTTTTGCCAAGAAGGACGAGACGCTCGACACCGCACTTGAGCGGTTGTCGGACGCGGTGCGCGGCCGCAAGAGGTAGATTTGAGATGACCAACGTCGGCCGCTCCAGGCTTTGCCTCGGTCTCGCAGTCGCCGCAGCGCTGACGTTGCTCTCCGCTCCCGCCAAGGCCGAGGAGCGGGTCGTCAACTTCTACAACTGGTCCAACTACATGGCGCCGGATGTCCTTGAGGCCTTCACCAAGGAGACAGGCATCAAGGTGGTCTACGACACGTTCGATGCCAACGAGACACTGGAAACACGCCTGATGGCCGGCAAGTCCGGCTACGACGTCGTGGTGCCCACCGCCTATTTCCTGCAGCGCCAGATCAAGGCCAACGTCTTCCAGAAGCTCGACAAGTCGAAGCTGCCGAACCTCGCCAATGCCTGGCCGATGGTGACCAAGCATCTTGCGACCTACGATCCCGGCAATGTCTACGCCGCCAACTACATGTGGGGCACAACGGGCATCGGCTACAACGTCGCCAAGGTGAAGCAGATCCTGGGACCGGACGCGAAGATCGACAGCTGGGACATCGTCTTCAAGCCGGAGAACCTCGCCAAATTCAAAGACTGCGGTGTGCACATGCTCGACTCCGCCGACGACATCTTTCCGGCGGCGCTGAACTATCTCGGGCTCGATCCGAACTCGACCAAGCAGGCCGACCTCGAGAAGGCCGCCGAAATCGTCGCAAAAGTCCGCCCGTCCGTGCGCAAGTTTCACTCGTCCGAATACTTAAGCGCGCTCGCCACCGGCGAGATCTGCTTCGTGGTCGGCTGGTCCGGCGACATCATGCAGGCTCGCGCCCGCGCTGCGGAAGCCAAGAGTGGCATCGAGATCGGCTACACGATCCCGAAGGAGGGCGCGCAGATGTTTTTCGACAATCTTGCGATCCCCGCCGATGCCAAGAACGTCAATGAGGCCTACGCGCTGATCAACTATCTCTACCGGCCCGACGTCGCCGCCAAGAACTCGGACTTTTTGTCCTACGCTAACGGTAACCTCGCCAGCCAGAAGCTGGTCGATCCGAAGATCCTGAACGACAAGAACATCTATCCGGACGAGGCGACGCTCTCAAAACTGTTCGTCATCACGGCGCGCGAGCCGGCGACCCAGCGGATCATCAATAGGCTCTGGACCAGGGTGAAGACTGGGCGCTGAGCGGCACGTCCGTCATTGCGAGCGAAGCGAAGCAATCCAGAATTTCTCCGCTGGGGCACTCTGGATTGCTTCGTCGCTTCGCTCCTCGCAACGACGGTGCAACTACCGCCACCGCCGGTGCAGCCAGAGCCACTGCTCGGGATGCTCGCGGACCCAGCTTTCCACCACGCTCGTGATCGCCTGGGTCGTGCCCTGGATGTCGATCTTGCCGTCGGCGTCGCGCACCGGCTGGACTTCTTCCGTCAGCTCTCCGCGGAAGCGGCCGCCGGGCAGGCGGATGATGCGGACGCCGTGGATCGGGCATTCGATCTGGCGGAGCAGCCGCGCCAGCATCGGATTGGCGCGGGTCTTGCGGCCGAAGAAGGTGACCTCGACGCCGGCGGTCAGATATTGGTCGATCAGCATCGCGACGTGCTTGCCGTCCTTCAGCGCCTGCGCAAGGCGCAAGGGCGCGTCGCGGCCGGCCGGGATCAGCGTGCCCATGTTGACCTGGCGCATCTCCTGGATGATGCGGTCGGCAGACGCAATGTTCGGCCGGCGGTAGAGGATCGCGGTATCCAGCTCGTGCGCGACGGCGGCAAGCGCCGGCAATTCCCAATTGGCCAGATGCGCTGCAAAGATCAGCGCCGGCTTGCCGTCGTCCCTGATCTGGTCGAACAGCTCGATGCTGCGTTGGGGAATCTCGATCCGACTCTTTTCCGGATGGTCGCGATCGTAGTCCCAGACCTGGTCGATATGGGCGAACTCGGCGCCGACGCGGCCGAGATTGTCCCAGACGCCCATCAGGATCCGTTCGATCTCCTCCGGCGACTTCTCGGGGAAGGCGGCGGCGAGGTTGGCGCGGCCGATGCGGTGCTCGCGCAGGCGCGGGCCGATCATCTTCACGACGCGTGCGAAGAAGTCCGAGGTTTTGACCGGATCGAAATAGCGCGTGGTGCGCAGCATGCCGACGGTAGCGGCGCCGATAAGGCTGCCGCCGATCGATTTGGCAGCCGCCTGCGCGCGGGCCTTCGTGCTCGCAGTCAGCAGAGCCATGCGTCCGGTCAGGCCGGTTCGCGGGTCAGGATCAGCGAGGCGTTCTGGCCGCCGAAGCCGAACGAGTTCGACATGACTGCGGTCACGCGGGCATCGCGCGCCTTGTTGCCGACGACGTTGAACAGGATCGTGGGATCCGGGGTCTCGTAGTTGATCGTCGGCGGGATGCGCTGGTGCTCGAGCGTGAGCAGCGAGAAGATCGCCTCCACCGCACCGGCGGCCGAGATCGTGTGGCCAACCATCGATTTGTTGGAGGTGACTGGAATCTTCTGCGCGAGCTCGCCGAACACCGCCGATGTCGTGTTGAACTCCATCTTGTCGTTTTCAGGCGTCGAGGTGCCGTGCGCGTTGATGTGGTCGATCTGGTCCGGCGTCATGCCGGCATCGGCCAGCGTCTTGTTCATGCAGCCGATGATCGGCTTGCCGTCGGGCGAGGAGCGGGTGCGATGGAAGGAATCGGTGAGCTCGCCGCAGCCGGCGATCACGCCGAGGATCTTTGCGCCGCGCGCAGTCGCCGCCTCGTAGCTTTCGAGCACCAGCGCGCCGGCCCCTTCCGCCATCACAAAACCATCGCGGTTCTTGGAAAAGGGGCGGGAGGCCGCCTGGGGCGGATCGTTCTGGGTCGACAGCGCCGAAAGCAGCGAGAAGCGCACCAGCGCTTCCGGGTTCACGGTGCCGTCGGTCGCGACGCACAGCGCGGCGTCTGTCTCGCCGCGGCGGATCGCCTCGACGCCGAGCTGGATCGAGGTCGCGCCCGAGGCGCAGGCCGTCGACAGCGAGATCGGCGAGCCCTTGGTGCCGAACGTCTCGGCGAGATGCGCGGCGACAGACCCGAACATGAAGCGATGATGGTAGGCGCTGTACTTGCCGCCGCCGGAAATGCGCAGCAGATCGTCATAGGTGATGTCGAGCTGGCCGACGGCGCGACCGAGTTCGCGACGTTGCGGCCATTCGACCTCGACCGGTGCAACCGCGAGGAAGAGGGGACCCGGGAAATCCGCCTTGGCGCCGATGCCGGCCTGCTCAAGCGCTTCCTCCGTCACCAGCTCGGCCATCCGCTCCGAGAGCGCGGTGGAGGAGAACGGATCGACGCTGACGAAATCCACCGTACCGGCCATCGTGGTCCTGAGGCCGTCGATCGGAAAGCGCGTGATGGTGCGAATACCGGATTCGCCGGCGACCAGCTTCGCCCAATTGTCGGCCTTGCCGGCGCCGAGCGAGGTCATGATGCCCATGCCGGTGACGACGACGACGGGACGCCCGAATTTGTCGCGTGGTGCAGTCATGTCGTTCCCCGCTTCAGCTAGCTCACTGCCTCGACCAGCGCCATGCCTTCGCCGCGCCAGTGTCCGGCCCCTACCACCACGATCTGGGTGGGTGCGCCAAGCATTTCAATCTCGGTCCCCGTCGAATCATTCGGCGGGAACAGAGCGCCGCGCGAGATTGACAGTGCGGCGAGGGCAATGCCGAGCGGGAATTGCGTTTCCATGGTGTGGCCGAACATCGTGCCGGTCGAGCGCACCGGGAGATCGGCATGGCTCTTCAGGAAGCTGCGCTCTTCCGAGGTCGCGGGCTCGGCGCCGGTCGCGCCCGATATGATCGCGCCCTTGCCCGCGCGCTTGGGCAGCTTTTCCCAAAGCTTCTCCAGCGTCGCAGTCATGTCGCCACCCTGCTTGCGCCGGGCGAGGTCGGCAACGACACTCGACAGCTTCGCGAACGGCTTGGCGCCGCGCGCCTCTGCATGCGCCCGCGATTCCAGCACCAGAAAGGCGCCGGCCGAACCGAGCGCGAAGCCGGGATGCTCCTTGCGTGCCCAGACGGGCGCGAACTTGTCCTTCAGGTTGAAGTCGCCGAATTCGTAGAGAACCAGCAGGTCCTTGCGCTCGCCGTTGTGCGAGCCGCCGACGAGCGCGATGTCGCTCTCGCCCGAGGCAATGCGCGCGAGCGCAATGCGGGCGGCATCGGCGCCGGCGACCTCTTCACCCATGAAGGTGCGCGAGGTGCCGCCGAGGCCATGAACGATGGCGATGTTGCCGGCGAGCAGGTTGGAAAGCTGGGCCAGGAACAGGGTGGGGCGCAGATCGCTCATCAGCCGCTCGTTGAGGAAGCCGGACGCATTGGCGCCCTTGGCCTCGGCCGTAAGCACGCCGGTGTCGACGTTGAGGTCGCGCTCGCCGCCGCCGGCGGCGATCACCATGTCGATCTTCGACAGGATGTCCTTGTTGCCCTTGATCCCGGCGGAGTCGAGCGCAAGGCCCGCGGCATAGGTGCCGATACGCTGCCAGGCTTCCATCTGGCGCTGGTCGCCCTTCTTCGGAATCTGGCTGTCGAAAGAGACCGGCATCAAGGGATGCACGATGTAGGGCGCAAATCCCTTCTCGTCGACATTGATGCGCTTCTCCTGGAGCGCGGCCCAGTTGGCGTCGAGCCCTTCGCCGAGCGAGGTGGCAAGGCCAATGCCGGTGATCCAGACTTCCGTCTGGGCGGGCTTCGAAGCAGTCTCAGTCATGGCGATACAGTCTGTTGCGGAAAGCCGATGCGCTTGGCGAACGCGTCCATGTAGCCGCGCATATCCGCATTGGGGAAGGGGATCAGCGTGAAGGTGAGTGCCGAGTTTGCGCGTAGCTTGCCGCCGACCCTGATCTTGGCTTCGGTCATGGCATAGCCCGAGCCTTCATGGGTAAGGCTCGCTTCGATGCTCATGAGATCGCCCGGGTAGACCGAACCGCGGACCTTGGCCTCCTTCACGGCGGCCAGGATCGGCATGCGCTCGAACTTGAACACGCCGAGCTGAAGCCAGCCGGAGGCTTGCGCCATCGATTCGATCAGGAGCACGCCGGGCATCAAGGGATAGCCCGGGAAGTGCCCCTCGAAGACGGTGCTCTCCTTCGGGACTTGGGCTTCGACAACGATCGTCTTCTCGTCGACCTTGAGGTCGACGATCCGATCGATCATGTGAAAGTATTCGAGTTGCATGGCCGCGCGCTTAGGCGCTCGCGCCCTTGGCCGCGACGAGCTCGTCGATGCGCGCGCACAGGTTCTTCAGCACGAAATACTGCTCAGTGGTCGCCTTGCCGTCGTTGACCTCCTGGGTCCACTTTTCCAGCGGCAGCTTGATGCCGAACTGCTTGTCGATTGCGAAGGCGATATCAAGGAAATCGAGGCTGTCGATGCCGAGATCATCGATGGCATGACTATCCGGCGTGATCGTGTCGCGCGGGATGTCGCAGGTTTCAGCGATGATCGTGGCGACCTGATCGAATGTGGAAGACATCACTAAGCCTTTGATATATTGCAGGTATTTGTCAGATTTCCAGAGTGGCGCGGTGGGTGGGCATCGCGCCCCTGATGACGCCCTCAAACCCCCCTCTGGCCGGGTCGAAAGCCCGTATATCGGAGCGCCGCCTTGAGTTCAATGGAGCCGGGCAGGCGAGCAGACAGGGCTGGGGATGCCCGCCACAGCCCGTCCGCCGGGGCTAAATATGCGGCGTCGTGATCTTGACGCAGTCGCGGCGGCCCATCGGCACGCAATCCTGGGTCCGGCGCAGGTCGGCGATGCTCACGGCGAGCCAGATCCCGATCGCGGTCAGCGCGATAGTGAAGGCGAGCGCCGCGATATTGGCGAGCATGCGGTGGCGGAAATCGTCCGGTTCGGTGCGGGGCTGCTCGTAGCGGGTCAGGTCGAGTGGCTCGGGTGCGCGCAATTGCTGCACGGTGCCGTTGCCCCGGCGAACCACCGGGGAAGGCGAGGTGCGCGGCCTGAACTGGAGCACCCGGTGCTCGTCATCTGAGCTTATGGGCCGCTGGGTTGTCATGGGGCGGGGGATCACTCCGAAGCAGCGATTTTTAGATAGCACACAGGACGAACCTGTTGCAGAAAATCTTCTCAACGCGTAGCTGCATTTCCTGTTCGCACTATTCTGCATAGGCGCTGTCAAAAAGCCGGCCGCGACGCGGTCAGGAATGCGCGGATTGCGTTGCAACAACCGCCGCGGAGCTCATGCCCGCGTCCACATCGGCTTGTGATCCCCGCCTGCAGCCCGACGCATTTTGCCTCCCCCCGGACCATGGCATAGTCCAGGGAACCTGTTTCCACCCATTTGCAACCATGAAGGGACCGTTCGACTATGACCAATACGCGCGAGCCGAGAGTGCATCCGGTCCCGATCCTGTCGCTTCGGCCGACGCAGATGACGGTCGGCATGCGTGAGGTCAAGGAGAAGCGCAAGCGCTGGCGCCAGCGCGACAGCAAGAAGCAGGCCGACCTGCTCGGCAAGCACATGATCCCCGTCGTCTACGGTCCGGACCTGCGCTATTACGTGATCGACCATCATCATCTCGGCCGCGCGCTGCATGACGAGGGCGTCAAGGACGTGCTGGTGACCATCGTTGGCGACCTCAGAATGGTCGAGCGCGAGGCCTTCTGGGGCGTCATGGACAACAAGCGCTGGGTCTATCCCTACGACGCCAAGGGCGAAAGGCGGCCGTTCCGCGACCTGCCGAAATCGGTGGCCGACCTCAAGGATGACCCGTTCCGCAGCCTCGCCGGCGAGCTCCGCCGCATCGGCGGCTTCGCCAAGGATACGACGCCGTTCTCCGAATTTCTGTGGGCCGACTATCTGCGCCGAAAACTCTCGCGCAAGGTGATCGATGCCGATTTCGACAAGGCGCTCGAGAAGGCCCTGTCCTCGGCTAGAAGCAAGGATGCGATCTATCTGCCCGGCTGGTGCGGGCCGGCGGACGATGATTAAGGGCGCATCTGTACCGCATGCGGTACCGCAATCCGGACCGCATCACAGCCTCTTGAGCGAAATCATTTTCCGTCCGCATGAAGCGCTCCTGAAACAGAGCCGTCCCATCTTGGGGCCATCGGGCTCACACAGGAGGCAGGAATGCGCCGTCTGTTTTTCGCTGTTGCCTTGCTCGCCCTCGCGTCAGCAGGGGTTTCGGCCTCGTTTGCCGCAGTTCACCACGCCAAGACATTGACGTTCGCCGAGCGCTTTGCTCCGGCACTCGAGTTGATGGCCAAGCACTAGCGGCATAGCGCTTCGCAGCCGCACGCAGCGCATCGGTCGCGCGATCAGTTCGGGCCTTGCGCGCCGGAGAGCGGCGGCGAGCTGCATCCGTTGGTTCTCAGGTCCTGCGTCCTGATGGCGCGCAGGTCCTTGATATGTCGCAAATCCTGTCTGGCGCAGGCCGCTAGGGTCACGATGCATGAGGGGCGAACACGCATTGTGTCCAATGCGCAAGGCTAGTGGGCTCCGGATCATGCCGACCCGGAGACGCGGCGATGAGCCTGATCCTTCGCATTCTGTTTGTTGTCGCCGGAGCCATCACCGCGCTATTCGTCGCGCGGGATGCGCTGAACTTCACCATCATCCAGACCTTCGTCGCCATCCTGCTCGTGACCGCCGTCCTGCTCGCCGGGAGTCTCTGGAGCCTGCGGCGCAAGACCTGAGCGGCGCGGAGAGCGCGAGGTTAGCCGGAGCCGCCTAAGCGCTGCGTTCAGGCCCCTGCTCTGAGGCCGCTTCGTGCGACTCGTCCTTGCCACCGAGGATCCGGTGCAGCCAGCTCTCGACGCGGCGGCCGACCGTCAGCAGAACGAAGGCGAGCGCCAGAGCGGCTGCGACGATCTTCCATTGTCCGGCGCCGCAGATAATGCCGAGGCAGGCGGCAAGGAACGTGCAGGCCGCACTGGTCAGGCCGCTCACGCGAAAGCCTTTGCTCTCGTGGACAATGACGCCGGCACCGAGGAAGCCGATCCCCGTCAGGATGCCCTGGATCACCCGACTGGCCGCATCGTTGATCCTGCCGGGCTCGGCGAACTCGACGGCGAGCAGCACGACGGCCGCGGTGGAGAGCCCGACGATGCCGAGCGTCTTCAGTCCGATCGGCTTACCTTGCAGATCGCGGTTCAGGCCGATCGCGCCGCCGGCGAGCGTGGCGCTGCCGAGACGCAGCAGGATTTCGGGCCAGTCGAGTTCGGTCATAGCCTGTCGATCACTTCTTCGGCAGTTGTCCCCGTTCGGTCGCATGCCCGTGAAATTCGCCAGCCGGTACGACAGCGCGGCTTGGGCCGGCAAACATAATCGATGCGGGCGGCCGTCTCAACGTGCCACATCCTGGCTGTCATCGCCCGACCTCGGGCGATCCAGTATTCCAGAGGCCGGCGTGATTGAACCGAGAAGCTGCGGCGTACTGGATGCCCGCCTGCCGCCTACGCTAAAGCTTCGGCGCCCCTAGACCACAACCTCGGCGAAGCCTTGGCGTAGCCGGGTCGCGGGGCATGACAGTGTGCTTGAAGCGCGAGCGCGACCTTACCGCAACGGCTTCTTCAGCAGCGAGAAGCGGTCGGGGTCGAGGCCCATCGAGGGTTGCAGCATCGGGGCTTCGAGGCTGGACATCGTCTTGGCAGGCGGTGCCGCGAACACCGGATCGTTCGGCACGTCGCGCTGCGAGGTGGCGCCGCGCCAGCGTTCGAGCACGGCGCTGACGAAATGCATGTCGTGACCGGAGGTGACCGAGGGCACGCTCGAGATGGTGGCTTCGCCGCGCGGCAATTGATGCGGCGGCACCTCCTTGAAGCGCAGTCGCGTCGGCAGCGCGACGCCTTCGCCGAACGCCAGCACCTCGCGGGTGCCGAGCGAGGGCACGAAGGACAAAAGGTTCGCGGCCGCGTCCGACACGGCGGCGCGGAGCAGCGCCTGGTCGCGGTCGTTGGCAAGACGCATCGTGAACAGCGTGTTGCACTGGGAGATGATGGTGGCGTCGAGCTCTGCGGGGCGCTGCGTGATGAGGCCGAGATAGACGCCGTATTTGCGGCCCTCCTTGGCGATGCGCGACACCGCCTTGCGGGTCGGGCCGAAGCCGATGTTGCGGTCGGCGGAGGCGTAGCGGTGCGCTTCCTCACAGACGAACAGCAGCGGCGAGACGCCGTCGCTCCACAGGCCGAAATCAAAGGCCATCCGGCACAGCACCGAGACGACGGAGTCGATGACCTCGGCCGGGAAGCCGGCGAGCTGCATCACCGTCATCGGCTTGCCGTTGGCCGGCAGGCGGAACAAATGGCTGATCACCTCCGCCATGGTGTCGCCGCCGACATTGGCGTTGTCGAACATGAAGGCGTAGCGCGGGTCGTTGCGGACGGCCTCGATGCGCGAGATCAGCTTATGATAGATGATGCGCGACGAGCGGTTCTCGAGCTTGCCCATGCGCTCGTCGATCAGCGACAGCAGGTCGACCAGGCGATAGGGCACCGGCGTGTCGACGGTGTAGCCGATCTGCTTGGGATCGATGCGCTTGAGACCGATGCGGTCGGCGTTCTGGTACTGGGTGTAGACGCCCTTGGCGAGCGGGATCACCTCGGCGAGGATGTCGAGCTCCTCGGGCACGCCGGCGCGGCCGCCGAACAGCACGTCGACGATTTCCTCGAAGTTGAACAGCCAGAACGGCAGCTTCAGGTTTCGTGGGTTGAGCACCAGCGCGCGATCGCCGAAGCAGCGGCCATATTCGTTGTGCACGTCGAGCAGGAAGATGCGCAGGTTCGGGCGCGCCTTCAGGATCTCGTTGAGCAGGAGCGAGACGCCGGTCGATTTGCCGACGCCGGTCGATCCAAGCACCGCGAAGTGCTTGGACAGCATTTCCTCGACGTCGACATAGGCGACGACCGAGCGGTCCTGCTGGAGGAAGCCGACATTGATTTGGTCCGACCCGGTCGGCGCGTAGATCGTGCGCAGCTCCTGGCTCGTGATGAGGTCAACGGCATCGCCGATGGTCGGATAGTTGGTCACGCCGCGCTGGAATTTGGCCTTGTCGGCGGCATTGAGGATCTCGCCGAGCAGGTCGACCGAGGCGATCGCGATGTAATTGTCGGTGCTCGATAGGTTTTCGCAGGAGACCTCGGTGATCATCGCAACGATGACCGAACTGGCGCAGCGTATACTGACGAAACGGCCGACGGTCGCCCGAACCTCCGAGATCGGCATCCGGCCTTCCGCCAGAAGCCCGACCCGGGCGAGCGATCCGCGAACCGAAATCACGCGTCCAAAGGATGTCACGATCAATGAACCTGGCAAGAGCAAGGGATTTGATCCGGACTATGCGTGGCCGTCGCTGCACAAACGGTTAAGCCGCAGGCGCGGCCGCTTCGTTAAATCCGCCGTAATTCGGTCGGGAGCCGTGTCGCCAATACATAGTTATGGGCGGAATCGACGGGAAAAATGCTGCAATTTCTACGTTCCGTTGGGGTGGCGCGGCGGTCTTAGGGAATATTTTACCATTCGGGCATCAGGCGCGACGCGCGGGGAACAATTGTCTCCCTGCACGTCGGGTCATCCGGTTCGACTCAGATTTGTTGACGAGACCTAATCATTTGTACATTAGTACAAATAGGCTGCGCGCCATTTGCGTCCCGCGCGCCGCGGATCGCAGCCACGCTTGGCGGCCACGTTTGGAGGAAACCATGCAGCCCGAACCGATCCTCGATCTCGCCCATCTCGGCCACATGGAGCTCTTGACGCCCAAGCCTGACGAAAGCCTGAAGTTCTTCGTCGATGTCATGGGCATGACCGTCAGCGGGCAGAAGCGCGAGTCGGTCTACTTGCGCGGCTGGGACGATTACGAGCGCTATTCGCTCAAGCTCACGGCGTCGAAGACGTCGGGCATGGAGCACATGGCGCTACGCGCGCGCAGCCAGCAGGCGCTGGAGCGCCGCGTCGCCGCGCTGAAGGGCTCCGGTTTCGATATCGGCTGGATCGACGGCGACATGGGGCAGGGGCCGACCTTCCGCTGTCGCGATCCTGATGGCCACATCGTCGAGCTCTATTACGAGACCGAATGGTATCAGGCGCCGCCGGAGCTGAAGCCCGCACTGAAGAACCAGGCCCAGCGTTTTCCGGCGCGCGGCGTCAACGTCCGCCGGCTCGACCATCTCAACTGCCTCGCGGTCGACATCAAGGCCAACCGCGAGTTCTTCGAGAATTATCTTGGTTGCCGTCTCACCGAGCAGATCGTGCTCAACGACGGCCGTGAAGCCGCGATGTGGCTGACGATGTCGAACAAGAGCTACGACTTCGCCTATTCGCTCGACCATTCAGGCACGCCCGGCCGCTTCCACCACGTCACCTACGCGCTCGACAGCCGCGAGGAGCTTCTTCGCGCGGCAGATATCTTCCTGGAGAACGGCGTGCACATCGAGACCGGCCCGCACAAGCACGCGATCCAGCAGACCTTCTTCCTCTATGTCTACGAACCCGGCGGCAACCGCGTCGAGGTCGCCAATGCCGGCGCGCGTCTCATCCTCGCGCCGGACTGGAAGCCGATCGTGTGGACCGAGGAGGAGCGCAAGAAGGGCCAGGCCTGGGGCCTGAAGACGATCGAGTCCTTCCATACGCATGGTACGCCGCCGGTGGAGATCAAGAAGCACGGCTAATTTGCGGATGCGCGTGCGCGCGCGATCGTCTCGCGCACGCCGGACCACGCCGGCTTGTCCGGCGCGAACTGCTTGCGGAGGAAGGTGACGAGCTCCTCGACCTGCGCGTCGCTCATGCTGCCCTTGAAGGCGGGCATGTAGCCGAGATCGCTGGAGACGGGTTCGGTGATGCCGTGCAGGATGACCTGCACCAGATTGTCCGCGGTTGCGCTGTGCAGATTGCTGTTGAGCGCGAGCGGGGGCCTGGTGCCGAACAGCGGCAGGCCGCCGACCTCGTGGCAGACGGCGCAGGCGCCCTGATAGAGCCGCGCGCCGGTGGAAGCGGCCACGGTGACTTGCGTCGCGTTCTCGAGTTTCGTTGCGAGCGCGTCTTGGGTTTGTCGGTCGCTCGCGGTGTCATTGAACGAATTGAGATAGACCGCCATCGCGCGGATGTCCTGGTCGGGCAGGGCCTTGAGGTCCCGGACGATCGGCGCCATGGGGCCGGCCGCGACGCCATGATAGCGGGAATGGCCGGTGCGCAAATACGCGAACAGCTCGTCCTCGCTCCACGGGATCGGTGCGCGGGAGAGCGACGTCAGGGCCGGCGCGTGCCAGCCTTCGGCAAAGCCGCCGGCGAGATAGGCCCCGCGCTGCTCGGCACCGAGCGCATTGCGCGGCGAATGGCAGGCGCTGCAATGGCCGAGGCTTTCGACCAGATAGGCGCCGCGATTCCAAAGCTCCGACTTCGCGGGATCGGGCTTGAATTCATCCGCCTCATGAAACAGCGCGTTCCATCCCGCGAGCAGCGGCCGAAGATTGAAAGGGAAGGCGAGCGTGTTCGCAGGCTGTGTCGCGCGCACCGCAGGCTGCGCCATCAGGTAGGCATAGAGCGCCTGCAGGTCGGCCTCGCTGGTCCTCGAAAAATGCGTGTAGGGGAAGGCGGGATAGAGCTGCCGTCCGTCGCGATGCAGCCCGTCGCGCATCGCGCGCTCGAAGGCGGGGTAGGACCAGGCGCCGATGCCGGTCTCGACATCGGGCGTGATGTTGGTCGAGTAGATCGTGCCGAACGGCGTTTCCAGCGCACGACCGCCGGCATTGAGCACGCCCGTGAGACTGGTGTGGCACTCCGCGCAATTGCCGAGCGCCGCCAATTGTTGGCCGCGGGCGATTGTTGCCGCCGAATAGACCGACGCGTCGGGTCGCGCGATGGGCGCGATCGCGCGCGCCGGGAGCAGCGCTGCGCCGACGCCGATTGCGGCGGTGCAGACGGCCGCGATTGTCGCGAAGATGCCGGCGCGTTTGGCGAACGGATTCTGCCAGATGCGTGATGGCGGCGGCGGGGTGGCGGGCGCGGGCAGGGCCTGCGGCGTGGCCGCTGCATCGCCGTGCAATCCCCTGAGAATGCGCTCCGGCGTGAATGGCGGCTCGCGAAAGCGCACGCCGGTGGCATCGAAGATCGCGTTGGCGATCGCCGCCGCGCTCGGCACCGAGGCGGACTCGCCGACGCCGAGCGGCGGCTGGTCCTGACGCGGCAGCATCAACACGTCGATCTTGGGCATGTCGGGGAAGGGGATGATCGGATAGGCGCCCCATTCACGCGCCGCGACCGCGCCGCGCTCGAACGAGACCTCCTCCATCAGCGCGCGGCTGGTGGACTGGATCACGTTGCCCTGGATCTGGTGGCGCACGCCGTCCGGATTGATCATCAGGCCGGAGTCCTGCCCGGCGACCACGCGCGTGACGCTGACGTCGCCGGTGGTCTTGTTCACCGCGACGTCGGCGACCCAGGCCGACCACGCCGCGCCATAGCCGGGGAACTTGCTGTGGACATAGAGCGCATAGGCAAAGCCACGCCCGTGCACGACCTCGCCGTCTTTCTCCTCGCGGACCGGTCGCGGCGTCCAGCCAGCGCGCTCGGCGACCGCATTGACGAGATCGATCGCGCGCTGGTCCTTCAGATAACGCAGCCGATATTCAATGGGATCGACGCCAGCCTCGGTCGCGGCCTCGTCGATGTAGGATTCATGCGCAAAGGTGTTCGGTAGCGCCGAGACGCCGCGGAACCAGGACGCGCGCACGATCGGCGGCATGTCGTGGGCGACGACACGCATGTTGTCGTAGTCGTAAGGCGGGATCGCGGTGCGATCGCCCATCTGGAGCACGGCAGGCTCGGGCGAGATCCGCCCCGTCAGCAGCAGCGCGAGCGTCGGCGCGGCGTTCGAGGGATAGCGCGTGGCGAGATCGTAGGCAGCAACGCCGCCGTCCGCGTCGAGGCCGCCATTGATGTCAATGAGCTGTGCGGTGCCCTTGGGTTCCCAGGCGTGCTCCTGCTCGCGCGTCAATTGCACGCGAACGGGCCGGCCGACGGCGCGCGACAGCAGCAGGGCGTCGGCGGTGACGTCATCGGCGCAATTGCGGCCGTAACAGCCGGCGGCCTCGAGCCGGATGACCTCGATCTCGCTCTCGGGACGCTCGAGGAGGAGTGCAAGGTCGCTGCGCAGCACATGCGGGTTCTGCGTCCCGGACCAGACGCGGATATTGCCGTCCTGGAAGTCGGCGACCGCGCAGGACGGACCGATCGAGGCGTGCATCTGATACGGCCAGACATAAGTGCGCTGCATCGACTTGGCCGCGCCTGATATCGCCGCATCGACGTCGCCCTTGTCGATCAGCGTGCGCGGGGTCGATGGATTGGCGCGCAACGCGGTCTCGACATCGGCGAGATCGGTCAGCGCAGGCGTCGGCTTCCAGCTCACCTTGAGCCGCTCTGCCGCACGGATCGCATTCTCCTCGCGCTCGGCGACGATTCCGACGAAATCGCCGATGCGCACCACGGCCACCAGGCCGGGAATGTCGCGCACCGAAGTCTCATCGACGGCGATCAGGCTGGTGCCGACGAACGGACCGGCATCGACGCCGGCATAGGGTGGACGCACCACGCGGCCGTGCAGCATGCCTGATACCCGGACGTCGTGCACGAAAGTCAGCTCGCCCGTGGCCTTGGCCGGCACGTCGACCCGCGGCATCGACTGGCCGACGATGGCATAATCGCTGGCCGCCTTGACCGCGACGACGTCGGCAAGCTCGAGGCTGATCGTCTCATTGCCGATCAGTTCGCCATAGCTGACGCTGCGATTGTCGGGCCCCCGGACGAGACCGTCGTCGATCCTAAGGTCGGCCGCCGGCAGTTCGAGCCGCTCGGCCGCGCGTGCGATCAAGAAGTGCCGCGCCTGGGCTGCGGCCTTGCGCAACGGCACGGCCGTGATCTGGATCGTCTCGCTCGCGATCGTCGCGCCCTGGTTCGGCACCAATGCGGTATCGCCGAGCACGACGACGACGCGCGCAAAGGACACATCCAGCTCCTCGGCGACGATCTGGCCCAGCGCCGTGCGGATGCCGGTGCCGAGATCGACATGGCCGTTATAGGCCGTGACCGCGCCGTCCGCGGTGATGCGGACATAGGTCTCGGTCGTGACCTCGTCCACGGTGCTGATGACGACGAGCGAACCGGATGGCCGCTCAGCTCCGTTCGGATGCGGGGAGGCCATCAATCAACGGCCTCGGTGAGCTGGCCGGAGGCGCGCATCACGGCGCGCAGGATTTCGACATGCGTGCCGCAGCGGCAGAGATTATAGCGCAGCGCCGCCAGCGCCTCCTGTTCGGTCGGCTGCGGATTGATCGCGAGCAGCGCCTTGGTGGTCATGATCATGCCGTTGAGGCAGTAGCCGCATTGCGCGGCCTGCTCGTCGATGAAGGCTTGTTGCACGACATCAGGCTTGTCGCGCGTGCCGAGGCCTTCGAGCGTCACGATGTCGCGGCCGGCGCAGCCGCTCACGGGAATCACGCAGGACCGCGCCGCGGCCCCATCGATCAGGATAGTACAGGTGCCGCATTCACCGAGACCGCAGCCATATTTCGGCCCGTTGAGTGCGAGGTCGTTGCGCAGCACATAGAGCAGAGGCGTGTCCCGCGCCGCAGTGACCTCGTGGATCCTGCCGTTCACGGTGAGGCGGATCGGTGTCTGCGTCATCCTCGTTCCCAAGCCCTGTCAGCGCGCGATTTGTAAGTCGCGACGATACCGTTTGTACACAAACGTGCAAGCCGTCATGCCGCACTGCAGCGCGACTGCCTTCTTTGTGGACAGAGCGGATAGGCATATGAGGTTTTATGCGGCAGGCGCATCTTTTGCGCCGCACCGCCGCTTGACAGCTATCGGGACCGCGCGCAACATCGTTCGTATACGAATGATAACCGCGGTCTCCGCTGGCTCTGACATGGTGATGGAAACAACGAGCGCTGCCGTCGACAAGATCCGCTGCGATGCCTGTCCGGTGATGTGCTACATCAAGCCGGGCGCGGCGGGCGCCTGCGACCGCTACGCCAATCACGACGGCAAGCTCGTCCGCGTCGATCCGCACGTGATCCTGGAGCGCACCGTCTCGCACGGCGGCAAGCTCGTCCCGTTTAGCCGCACGGAGGACTGGGATGGCAAGATCGTCCACGAGCCTTCAACCTTTGTGACGGCGATCGGAGCGGGCACGACCTATCCCGACTACAAGCCGGCGCCCTTCATCGTCTCCGCGGAGGTCGATGGCGTCGACATGGTGACAGTCGTCACCGAGGGAATCTTCTCCTATTGCGGCATCAAGGTGAAGATCGACACCGACCGCTATCTTGGGCCCGAGACCGCGACCGTTCGCGCGCAGGGCGAGGCGGTGGGCCACGTCACCACCAGCGAATACGGCTCGCAGATGCTCTCGCTCGGCGGCGTGCATCATCTCACCGGCGGCTCCAAGAAAGAGGGGCGCGTCACCTGCGACACGCTGATGGATCTCGCTAATTGCAAGGCGGTCGAGCTCACCATCGACGGTGGTGCGAGCGTGGTGGTGCAGGCCGGCCAGCCGCCGGTCGTCAATGGCGTGAAGGAAGAGCGCATGCGGGTCGGCTGCGGCTCGGCGACGATCGGCATGTTCGCCAAGCAGTGGCATGGCAAGGTCGATGAGGTCGTCGTGGTCGACGACCACATCACCGGCGTGCTCTCGGAACATCAGGCCGGCAAGCTGCTCGATATCGCCGATACCGGCATCAAGATGAAGGGCCGGCGTTCGACGCCCGGCCGCTATTTCCAGGTCGCCGATCCCGGCACGGGCTGGGGCGGCACCAACATCTCGGATCCGCTCTCGATCCTCGGCCCATTTGATGCCAAGGAAGCCAAGCCCGGTCTGACCATGCTGATGGTCTCCACCACCGGCGAGCATTCGTCCTATTATGTGCTCGACGAGGCCTTGAAGCCGGTCGAGACCGAGATGCCCGATGACCTGAAGTTTTCGGTCGAGCGCATCCAGGAGAACTGCGAGCCGGCGCTGTGCACGGTGCTGTTCATGGCGGGCGCCGGCGGCTCGCTGCGCGCGGGCGTCACCGACAATCCGGTGCGGCTGACGCGCTCGGTGAAGGACGCGCTGACGCGCGTCACCAGCGGCGGCGCGCCGGTCTATGTCTGGCCCGGCGGCGGCATCACCTACATGGTCGACGTGACGCAGATGCCGGCGGGCGCGTTCGGCTATGTGCCGACGCCGGCGCTGGTCGCGCCGATCGAGTTCACGATGAAGCTGTCGGACTATGCCGCGCTCGGCGGGCACATGGATTATGTGAAGCCGCTCTCGGAGGTGAAGGGCGGTGACGATGTCCGCCAGCTGCCCTGGCAGAACCCGATTCCGGGACGTCGGGCATGACACGGCGCCCGCAGATCGCATTGCTGTCTGATGGCCGGCGGCTGCATTTGCAGGATGGACCGATTGATTTGATCGTGGAGGCGAGGGGCCGCGCGGACGAGGTGCGTGCCGCCTACGAGGCGGCAGCGCGGCGGTTCACCGGTCTGCTCGACGAGCTTTGCGCGGAATTGCCGGAGCTGCGGACGGCCGCTGAGGGGCTGACTTCGCTGAGGGGCGTGGTGGCGCGGCGCATGCACGCCGCTGTCGCGCCCTATGCCGCCGATTGCTTCATCACGCCGATGGCCGCGGTAGCCGGCAGCGTGGCGGAGGAGATCCTTGGCGCAATGCTCGAAGCCGCGACGCTCAATCAAGCCTACGTCAACAATGGCGGCGATATCGCGCTTCATCTCGGCGAAGGCGAGCATTTCTCTGTCGGTCTGATGGACCGGCCCGATCGCTCCGGCGTGATGCGGACGCTGAGGGTCGATTCAGCCGACCCCGTACGCGGGATCGCGACCAGTGGACGCCACGGTCGCAGTTTTTCGCTCGGGATCGCCGACGCGGTGACCGTGTTGGCTGCAACGGCATCGCGGGCCGATGCGGCGGCCACCATCATCGCCAACGCGGTGGATCTGCCGGGACACCCGGCCATCATCCGCAAGCCCGCCAACGAGCTTCAGCCCGACAGTGATCTCGGGGGGCGCCTTGTCACCCGCGAGGTCGGTGAATTGTCGCACAATGAGATCGCGGCCGCGCTGGAATCTGGCGCGGAATGTGCACGGCAATTATTCGATCGCGGATTGATCGAGGGTGCCGTGTTGCAGCTTTGTGGTGATATGCTTGTCATCGGACCGAAAGATATTGAACGGCAACGATCGCGCCGGCCTATGCTGGAGAACGCGGTTCATGCCTGAACAGGGAAGAGCCTGAGGAAGCAATCATGAGCGCGATCATCCGCAAGATCGTCACCGTCGTCGAAGAGACCCAGATGGAGATGGGGCGTCAGGTGTCGCCGCCGACCCGGCGCGCCGCGGCGATCGCCGTGATTGAGAATCCCTTTGCGGGGAAATATGTCGAAGACCTTTCCCCGCTGATTGCGATCGGCGAGGAGCTGGGCGAGCTGCTGTCGAAGCGCGCGGTGGCAGCCCTCGGTATCGATGGCGCAAAGGCGCAGAGCTATGGCAAGGCCGCGGCCGTCGGCGAGAACGGCGAGCTGGAGCATGCCGCCGCGATCCTGCATCCGAAGATGGGAGCGCCCGTGCGCAAAGTGCTGAGCAAGGGCGCGGCGCTGATCCCGTCGTCGAAAAAACGCAGCGGTCCCGGCACGACGCTGGACATCCCTCTGGGGCACAAGGACGCAGCCTTCGTACGCAGCCATTTCGACGGCATGGAGGTACAGATCAACGATGCGCCGCGCGCCAACGAGATCATGGTCGCGGTTGCCGTCACCGACAGCGGCCGTCCGCTGCCGCGCGTCGGCGGGCTGACGGTTGCGGAGATCAAGGGCGAAGACGGATTGAGATAGCGCGATCCGGAGAGCCGGGCACGGGTTCTCCGATCAAATCGTGTGCGAACGAGAGAAGCTCAAAACTGGAGGTTGGGATGCGAGCAAGAAACGTTTTTGTCGGCGCGGCCTTCGCGCTTCTGGCCGGCGGCATGGCCCATTCGGCCCTGGCGCAAGACATCAAGATCGGCGAGATCAACAGCTATTCGCTGCTGCCGGCCTTCACCGAGCCCTATCGCAAGGGATGGCAGCTCGCGGTCGAACAGATCAACGCGGCCGGTGGCATCAACGGCAAGAAGCTCGTCGTCATCTCCAAGGACGATGGCGGCAAGCCGGCGGATGCACAGACCGCGGCCAATGAGCTCGTCTCGAGCGAGGGTGTCGCGATGCTCACGGGTACGTTCCTGTCGAACATCGGCCTCGCCGTCAGCGACTTCGCCAACCAGAAGAAGGTGTTCTTCCTCGCGGCCGAGCCGCTCACGGACGCGATCACCTGGTCGAAGGGCAACAAATACACCTTCCGCCTGCGTCCCTCCAACTACATGCAGGCGGCGATGCTGGTGGAGGCAGCCAGCAAGCTGCCTGCGAAACGCTGGGCGACGATCGCGCCGAACTACGAATACGGTCAATCGGCGGTCGCGGTGTTCAAGAAACTGATGTCGGAGAAGCGCCCGGACATCCAGTGGGTCGACGAGCAATGGCCGCCGCAGGGCAAGATCGACGCGGGTCCAGTGGTGCAGGCGGTTGCCGCGGCCAACCCGGAAGCGATCCTCAACGTCACCTTCGGCGCCGATCTCGTCAAGCTCGTGCGCGAAGGCAACACCCGCGGCCTGTTCAAGGGACGCGAGGTCGTCTCCTTCCTGACCGGCGAGCCCGAATATCTCGATCCGCTCAAGGACGAGACGCCCGAGGGTTGGATCGTCACCGGCTATCCCTGGTACTCGATCAAGACGCCCGAGCATGACGCGTTCCTGAAGGCCTACCAGGCCAAGTACAACGACTATCCGCGCCTTGGCTCGATCGTCGGCTACCAGACCATCAAATCGGCGGCGGCAATCCTGGCGAAGGCCGGCTCGACCGATCCGGAGAAGCTGATCACCGCAGCGGAGGGGCTGTCGATGCCGTCGCCGTTCGGCGAGATCACCTTCCGCAAGATCGACCATCAGTCGACACTCGGTGCCTATGTCGGCAAGACCGCGCTGAAGGACGGCAAGGGTGTGATGGTGGATTCATCCTACAAGAAGGGCGCGGACTACCTGCCTGGCGACGCCGAAATTGAGAAGCTGCGTCCGAAGGATTGATCTGGCTTCACTCTCCGCTGCCGTAGGGTGGGTTAGCCGAAGGCGTAACCCACCACCTTCGGTACCACAAGAAATGGTGGGTTACGCCCGGCGAACTCCGCTCCGCGTCGTCGCTGGACTAACCCACCCTACAAATTCATCTAACCCGGACCGCCGATGGCCTTTTATGTCGTACAGTTTCTGACCGGTCTCGCCAGCGCAGCGTCGCTGTTCCTGGTGGCCTCGGGCCTGTCGATCATCTTCGGCGTGACGCGGATCGTGAATTTCGCGCATGGCGCCCTCTACATGATCGGCGCCTACATCGCCTTCACGCTCACCGAGCGGCTGTCGGGTGCGTTCGGCTTCTGGGGCGGGATCGTGCTGGCGGCGCTGGCAGTGGCGCTGATTGGAATCATCGTCGAGATGGTGCTGCTGCGGCGCATCTATCACGCGCCCGAACTGTTCCAGCTGCTCGCGACCTTCGGCCTGACCCTGATGGTCGAAGATCTCGTCGTGCTGATCTGGGGGCCTGACGACCTCGTCGGCCGCCGCGCGCCCGGCTTCAAGGGCGCGATCGATTTCTTCGGCCAGAACATTCCGAGCTATGATCTGTTCCTGATCGTGCTCGGACCCCTCGTGCTCGGCATTCTCTGGCTGCTGTTCCAGCGCACGCGCTGGGGCGTCTTGGTGCGCGCCGCGACGCAGGACCGCGACATGGTCGCTGCGCTCGGCGTGAACCAGAAATGGCTGTTCACGAGCGTGTTCGCGGTCGGCGTCTTCCTCGCAGCGCTCGGCGGCGCGCTCCAGATCCCGCGCGATGCCGTGCATCACGCCATGGATCTTCGGATCATCGTGGAAGTGTTCGTTGTGGTCGTGATCGGCGGCCTCGGCAGCATCGTCGGCGCCTTCGTTGCGGCGGTGCTGGTGTCCGAGCTCAACGCCTTCGGCATCCTGATCTTCCCGAAGATCTCCATCATCCTGGTCTTCCTGGTGATGGCCGTGGTGCTGATCGTGCGGCCCTGGGGCCTGTTCGGCAAGCCCGAGGCGGCCGCGCGCAAGACGCCGGGTCTGACTGTCAATCCCTGGCGGCCGCTGACGTCGAATGAACGGCTGGCTGCGCTGGCCGCGCTCGTCATCGCAGCGACGCTGCCGCTGTTTGCCGGCAATTACGCGCTGACGGTCGGCTCGGAGATCGCGATCTTCGTCATCTTCGCCGTCAGCCTGCACTTCCTGATGTCGGTCGGCGGGCTCGCATCGTTCGGCCATGCCGCCTATTTCGGGCTTGGTGCCTACGGCATCGCCTTCCTCGCCAAGATGGCGGGGCTCCCGATGATCGTGTGTCTGTTGCTCGGCCCGCTGCTCGGCTGCATGGGCGCGGCCGTGTTCGGCTTCTTCGCGGTGCAGCTGTCCGGCGTCTATTTCGCCATGCTGACGCTCGCCTTCGCGCAGATCGTGTGGTCGATCGCATTCCAGTGGGTGAACGTGACGGGCGGTGACAACGGCATTCTGGGCCTTTGGCCGTCGAGCTGGGCCGCGAGCCCATCGCATTTCTATTGGCTCGCGCTCGGCGTCGCGGCGCTGGTGACCATCGCGCTTCGAGCCATGGTGTTCTCGCCGTTCGGCTATGCGCTCCGGGCGACGCGTGACTCGGCGCTGCGCAGCGAAGCGATCGGTATCGACGCGAAGCGCATCCAGTGGACCGCCTTCGTGATCGCAGGCACCACTGCCGGTATCGGCGGCGCGCTGTTCGCCTACCTCAAGGGCAGCGTCTTCCCTGACAATCTCGGCATCTCGCTCTCGGTCGATGCGCTGGTCATGGTGCTGCTCGGCGGCGTCGAAACTGTATCGGGCGCGGTGATCGGCGCCATCGTCTACAAGGCTCTGAACATCTGGCTGGTCAGCCAGACCGATCTGTCGAAGCTTGTGCTCGGCGGCTTCATCATGCTGATCGTCGTCGTCTTCCCCAAGGGCATCGTCGGCATGCTGGAGCTGCTGGCGCAGCGCCGTAAGAAAGCATCGCCGCCGGGATCCCCCTTGCTTGCCAAGCCGATCGAGTCTGCCGAATGAGCGTCGCACCTCCACTTCTCGCGGTCGAAGGCCTGACCAAATCCTATGGCGGCATCCATGCCGTGCGCGGCGTCTCGTTCTCGCTGCGCGCCGGTGAGATCCTGGCGCTGATCGGGCCGAATGGCGCCGGCAAGAGCACCTGCTTCGACATGCTCAACGGCCAGAACAAGCCGGATTCCGGCCATGTCCGTCTGCTCGAAGAGATCACCGGCAGGAAGCCGCGCGATGTCTGGCGCCTCGGCGTCGGGCGCACGTTTCAGATCACTGCGACCTTCGCTACCATGACTGTGCGCGAGAACGTGCAGGTCGCGCTGATCTCGCACGGGAAGCAGCTGTTCAATCTGTTCGGCTCGGCGCCGAAGTTCGACCGCGGCGAGGCCGGCCGTCTGCTCGAGCTGGTCGGCATGAGCGGCTACGCGGATCGGCCCTGCGGCGAGCTCGCCTATGGCGACCTCAAGCGGCTCGAGCTTGCCGTCGCGCTCGCCAACCAGCCAAAGCTGCTCCTGATGGACGAGCCGACCGCGGGCATGGCGCCGCGCGAGCGCGTCGACCTGATGCGGCTGACCGCGCAGATCGCGCGGGAGAAATCGATCGGCGTGCTCTTCACCGAGCACGACATGGACGTCGTGTTCGAACATGCCGACCGCATCATCGTGCTCAACCGCGGCACGCTGATCGCCGAGGGTTCGCCGGCCGAGGTGCGCGGCAATCCGCAGGTGCAGGCGGTCTATCTCGGCGAGGGCCTCGTCTACGATGCCCGCCATCGCGAGGGAGCCTCGACATGAAGCTGACGGTCGAAGCGCTCAACAGCCATTATGGTCCGGCGCATATCCTGTTCGACATCGGCTTCGAGGTCGGCGAGGGCGAGGTTGTCGCGCTGCTCGGGCGCAACGGCGCCGGCAAGTCGACGACCTTTCGCTCCATCGTTGGCCTCGTCGCGCAGCGAACCGGCCGCATCATGTTCGAGGGCAAGGACGTCTCGGTGCGTCCGACGCATGAGATCGTGCGCGAGGGCCTCGGCTATGTGCCGGAGGAGCGGCGCATCTTCACGGACCTGACCGTTGAGGAAAATCTCGAGGTCGGCCGCCAGCCCAAGCGTCCGAACGCTCCGCACTGGACGCGCGAAAAACTGTTCACGCTATTTCCAAACCTGGGTGAGATGAAAAACCGTCCGGGCGGGCGCATGAGCGGCGGCGAGCAGCAGATGCTCACCATCGCGCGCACTCTGATGGGCAATCCGTCGCTGGTCCTGTTGGACGAGCCTTCGGAGGGCCTGTCGCCGAAGATCGTGGAACAGATGGTCGATGCCATCCTGACCATGAAGAAGGAAGGCGTCAGCATCGTCGTCTCCGAGCAGAATCTGCATTTCGCGCGGCTGATTTCCGATCGCGCCTACATCATCGAGCGCGGCCGCATCTGCTTCGGCGGCACCATGGCCGAGCTCGACGCACGTCCGGATATCCGTGACGCGCATCTGTCGTTGTGAGGGCAAAGGGAAGGGCAGCGAACGGATGGCGAGAAGCGTCGCGGCAAAGAAGAACGCCAAACCAGCAAAACCGCCTTACGTGCTCGACGAGCAGGTCGGCTTCATCCTGCGCCAGGTCTGGCAGCGCCACAGCTCGATCTTCTCCCGCGACATCGGCACCAATTTGACGCCGACCCAATGGGCGGCGCTGTCGAAGCTTGCCGAGACCGGGCCGTGCTCGCAGAACCAGCTCGGACGTCTCACGGCGATGGACGTTGCGACCATCAAGGGCGTGATCGACCGCCTGACGGCGCGCGGCCTGACGGAAACGAGCCAGGATCCCGAGGACGGGCGGCGCTTGCTGGTCACCCTGACTCGCGCCGGTCAGCAGCTTGCCGAGAAGCTGGCGCCGAACGCGCTCGCGATCACCCGCGAGACGCTGGCGCCGCTCGACGCGAAGGAGCGCGAGATACTGATGGCGCTGCTGAACAAGCTGCGGTGACGACGGCTAACGGGCCATAAAGCAACCAACGGCGTCGCCGTAGACATTGATGTCGATCAATGTCCCATCTTTTCGCAGGACGAGAAAGTATTCGCCGGCCGTGTCGCTGTACGCCAAACAATAGTTGCATCCATCGTCTGCGACAATGATGCACGGGGCATCGGCCGATGGTCGTCCAATAAGGGGAGACCAATGCCGACCGCATCTGACCAAGCTGGTCCGCGATCCACTCAGGGCTCTTTGGCTTACCTCGCTCTGCGCCCGAATAGGGATAGACGTAGTTATTGATCTCGTCAGCTACGTCTTGCTGCAATCGCTTCAGGTTGATCGACATTATTTCGCCACCACCTCCGGCACCTTGCCCGCCGGCGGCGTGTTGCGGCTGCGCTGGGTCCGGACGATGCCGTCGATGATGGTCATGCCGATGCCGGGGAGATCGCCGAGCTGAACGCTCTCCAAAATGGTCTTGCCGGGCGAGTGTTGCGCCTTGTCCATGATGACGAAGTCGGCGGAGCGGCCGACTTCGATCAGGCCGCAATCGAGCTCGCGCATCCGGGCGGTGTTGCCGGTGGCAAGGCAGAAGGCGATCTCGGCCGGCAGCTCGCCGAGCGAGGACAGCATCGAGACCATGCGTAAGATGCCGAGCGGCTGCACGCCGGAGCCGGCCGGCGCGTCGGTGCCGAGGATGACGCGGTGCAGATCGCCCATCTCGCGCGCGGTGCGCAGCGTGAACAGGGCCGAGCGCTCGTTGCCGTTGTGCACGAGCTCGAGGCCGCGCTTGCAGCCCTCGCAGATGCAGCGGATCTGGTCGTCGGGAAGCGCCGTGTGGCCGCCATTGATGTGGCCGACCACGTCGGTATCGGCCTCCAGCACCACGTCCTTGTCGATCAGGCCTGAGCCGGGGATCGACGGGCCGCCGGTATGGATCGTGCTCTGGATGCCGTATTTGCGCGCCCAGCCGACCATCTTCCGCGCGGTCGGACCATCCTTGACGCCACCGAGCCCGACTTCGCCGAGCAGCTTGACGCCGTTGGCGGCCATCTCCTTGAAATCCTCCTCGACCATCTCGCATTCGATCACCGGCGCGCCGGCGTGAACCTTCACGCCGCCAGGGCGCAAGGTCCAGAACGCACGCTGGGCGTATACGGCCATGGCCTTGAGACCGACGACGTCGCGGGGGCGGCCGGGCATATGCACTTCGCCGGCCGAGATCATGGTGGTGACGCCGCCGTGGAGGTAGCTGTCGATCCAGTTGATCTGGTTCTGCCGCGGCGTCCAGTCGCCGGCAACGGGATGGACGTGGCTGTCGATCAGGCCCGGCGCGACCGTGGTGCCGTGGGCGTCGACGATGGTGGTCGCGCCTTCGGTATCGACGTCCTTGAAGCGGCCGATCGCGGTGATCTTGCCGTTCTCGGCAACGATGGTGTCGCCGTCCAGGATCGGCTTTTCCAGGGCGCCGGACAGGATCAGGCCGATATTCCGGATCACGAGCTTCGAGGGTCCGGTGGCCTGGGGTGCATCATGCGCCATGGAAGGGGCTCCTTATTCCTAACTGCAACGCTTCCGATCTTGGGCAGCCTTGACCGCGGGATCAAGCCGGATTATTCATTAGTATACGAATGATCGTGTACAAACGACGCATAGCTGCCCGCCTCGGAACCGCATTGCAAGCGACAGGGAAGGTGAGATGAGCAATTTCAATCAGGAAAGCGTTTTGAGCGTCCACCACTGGACCGACACGCTGTTCTCCTTCAAGACCACCCGCAGCCCGACCTTCCGTTTCCGCAACGGAGAGTTCACCATGATCGGGCTCAAGGTCGGCGAGAAGCCGCTGCTGCGGGCCTACAGCGTCGCCAGCGCCAATTACGAGGACACGCTGGAGTTCTTCTCGATCAAGGTGCCGGATGGTCCGCTGACCTCGCGGCTTCAGCACCTGAAGGAAGGCGACGAGATCATCGTCAGCCGCAAGGCCACCGGCACGCTGGTGATCGACAATCTGGAAGAGGGCCGCAACCTCTACCTCATCGGCACCGGCACGGGGCTCGCGCCGTTCCTGAGCGTGATCAAGGACCCCGAGACCTACGAGCGCTTCGAGAAGGTGGTGCTGCTGCACGGCTGCCGGCACGTCAGGGAGCTCGCCTATGGCGAGATGATCACCGAGACGCTGCCCAAGGACGAGCTGATCGGCGAGTACATCCGCAATCAACTGATCTACTACCCGACCGTGACGCGCGATCCCTTCCGCAATCGCGGCCGCATTACCGACCTCATCACGTCAGGAAAGCTGTTCACCGACATCGGCCTGCCGGCCCTGGAAGCCGCCCACGACCGCGTCATGATCTGCGGCAGTCCGGCCCTGGTCGCAGACACGCGCGTGCTGCTGGGCGAACGCGGCTTCATCGAGGGCAATCACGGCGAGCCGGCCCAGTTCGTGGTCGAAAAGGCCTTTGCCGAACGCTAGAGCCCATTTTCGATGAATCGGAACGGGGCTCTGATTCCTATTTTTGATGCGTTCTCTTTACGCGAACCGGTATCCACTTCGCGCTATAGGCCCGTAATTCCTGCCCAATAAGGTCGCATTTTCGCCGCCGGGCGCCCGTTGCGGCGCCGATTCGGCGCACGATACTATATGGGAGCGAATCAGCGGAGTTCCCACATGGTTGCGGACAGCGACAGCAACATCGCCTGGCACCGGGTCCAGTTGAAGAAGAACCGCGCCGAGTTGAAGGCGCTGGAGACTGCGCGCTTCACGATGGGCGAGATCGCCTCGTCGAAGCGGAACGGCGACACCCAGAAGACCATCGCGGAACTCAAGCGCAAGATCGCGCAGTCCGAGCGCGTGATCGCCGATCACGACAAGCGCACGCGCCGACCGCTCGCGACCGACCTGCAAAGCCTCAGCAATGGCAGCTGGAGCCATTGGGACGCCTACACCAGCCAGCAGCAGCGCAAGACCGGGCAGCGATCTCCGAGACGCGGATAGGTCTTTCGACGTCTGCGGCCGAAGCAGGTGCACGTTCCGCCCTTGCACCGGCCGCGCCGCGCACCATCTGGTTGAGACGCCAGCAATCACTCCGGTGAACCCATGACAGCGCGCCTCGATTTCTCCAGCGAGGCCTTTTTTCGCGATCCGCCCAAGGCGATCGCGACGCTGCGCGTGTCCGGCCCCGTAGTCGCGACGCGATTTCCTCTCATCGGCGAGGTCTGGATCACCACGACCCATGACGCCACCGCGCAGGTCCTGAAGGACGGTACCACCTTCACGCTGCGCAAGGAGGATGGCGACGTCGCCGGTCTGCGCTGGTGGATGCCGAGATACGTTAGGACCATCGCCAACAACATGCTGACGATGGACGAGCCGGATCACACCAGGCTGCGCAGCATCGTAGACGAGGCTTTTCGTCGGCGCGCCATCGTCGCGATGGAGCCGCGCATCCGCGCCATCGCCGACGATCTCGCCGACGAACTCTTTGCGAACGGAAGTCCGGCCGATCTCGTCCAGCGCTACGCGCGTATCCTGCCGCTCGCGGTGATCTCCGAGCTCCTGGGCCTGCCTCCGGCGGACCGTCCGCAATTCATCGCCTGGGCCAACGCGATGTCCTCGCTGACCAATGCCGTCAGCTTCTTCCGCCTGCTGTTCGCGTTCCGCAAGATGCGCGACTACCTCGAACGGCAGTTGCAAATCGCGCGTGTCCAGGGCGGCGATGGCCTGATCGCGGAGCTGGTTCAGGTCGAGCGCGAGGGTGGCCAGATCACGCCGGATGAAATGGTCTCGATGGTGTTTCTGCTGCTCGCGGCCGGCTCGGAGACCACCACGCATCTCATCAGCGGTTCGGCTTACGAACTGCTCAGGAACCCCGGACTGCGCGATTGGCTCGAAGAGGACTGGAGCCGCGTCGGCCTTGCCGTCGAGGAATTCCTGCGCTTCGTCTCGCCAGTGCAATTCTCCAAGCCGCGCTATGTGCGGCGGGATGTCGAGGTCGAAGGCGTGCGCCTGAAGAAGGGTGATCGCGTCATGGTGATGCTCGCCGCGGCGAACATGGATCCCACGGTGCACGATGATCCCGAGAAGCTCGATCTCGAACGCAAGCCTAACCGCCACCTCTCGTTCGGAACAGGAATCCATTTCTGCCTTGGCCACCAGCTCGCGCGCATCGAGGCGGCGTGCGCATTGGAAGCGCTGTTCGTGCGATGGCCGAAGCTTGGCTTGGCCGTCGATCCCGCCGAGATCCGCTGGCGCAGGCGGCCGGGTTTGCGCGCGATTGCGAAGCTTCCCGTCTCGACCGAGGGTCGCGGAACACCGGCGGCGCGCGCGGAAACGATGATTGATCGTTCCCTCACCGCGGCGGGCTGAGATCGGCTCCCTTCGGAAAATCTTGGTCGAGCGTTATCAGTCAGGAACGGTGTGCCGTTGGTCCTGTTGTCATTAGGACGTCGGAGACGACGGGAGTTCCTTGGCCGCATGTCGCAGATCGACGTCTTAACGGGAGACAAGATCATGGCCAGCAAGATGCCACCTGTTCCGCCGGAAAATCAGAGCCCGAAGGGAACCGGCGATACCAAACAAGAGTCGCCCAATCAGACCCCGCACGGTCAACAGCGCGTGGAAAATCCGGACCAGCAGGGACAGCAGGGCAACATCAAGCAGAACACGACCAATCAAGGCTATCAGCAAGATCGCTGAGGAGGGCGACATTCATGTCGACATCCACCAAGACACCGAACAGCATTCGTCAGGGCGGACCTGGCGCTTCGCATGAGAATGCGAAGGCCCCGTTGGAGGTAAAGAAGCCGCCGGCGGACGATTTGCAGCGCAGCCATAGCCGGATCTCCGGCGGAGGCGGCGAGCGCGATTCTCATCACAGTCACGATGAAGCCGGAAAGGGCGGAGGCAGGTAGTTCATGAGCAGCAAGCAACCCAAATTGTACACGCCGAGCGAAAAGGACATGCGTGACAATCCTCTGATCGGAGGATCGAAGGGGGCCACCATGGCGGGCGTGTCACCCGACGATCTCGAAGATGCTCTCGGCGAGAACACGATCGAAGGCGATCGCGAGAACGATGTGGGCATCGGCGGCGGCATCGACAAGGACGTCGCACATGGCGGCGCGCACCGAAGAGGTCGGTAGCTTCGGAGAACGAGCATGCAAGGCAAGAAGACCCATGAGCAGCAGGTTCGCATCCTCGAGCGCAAGCCCGATGTTCCGAACGCGCGCGAGCTCGATCAGGCGATCGGTCGCAAGTCCGGGGGCGCTGTCCATCACGCGCGTCCGGACGCGAGGCATAGCGAATACGCGGTAAGTCGCGGCGGCCTCAATCAGGAGAGCGACCACAACAAGCACAACGATCCCGGCCAGAGCGGCCACAAGCCGCCGAAGCCAATGCCGGCACAACAGAAACACTGAGCGTTCAAAGGGGGCGATCACTGCAAGAGGAGAAACCGATGCCAGCTGGGCACGGCAGTAAGACGCACTTCAGATCGGGCATGCATGGCAAGGGCGATGGCACTGGCGCCATGGCCGATATCCCCAAGGACAAGATCGGCGACAACATGGTGCTGTCCAATCGCGACAAGACGCAGCATTCGGACATTCGCGGCATGGATGGCAAATTCATCCAGACCGAGCAGTATCAGGATCACGCAGCCAACCGGCTCGATGAGGAGCCAGGGACTGACGAGACCTGATAGGGGGCGTTCCTCCCGATCAACTGGCGGACCGGTGTTCAGCCGGTCCGCTTTTTTGTCGGCGCGAGATCGCGCTCCCAGCCGAACACCGAGCGGCCGTCGAGATCGGGCGAAGCGGCGCGCTCGCCGGCGATGTAGGCTTCGACCGAGGGACCTCGTGCAGTCCGCTCCAGCCGCCGCGCCTGATCGTCGAGGCGCTTGATTGCCTGCATCTCTTCTTCGCGTCCGAGCTTGGCGTTCTGGATCGCGCCCTTCAACACGCGGATGGTCTCGTCATAGACTTTGATCGGAACGGGGTAGGGATGCCGGTCCTTGCCGCCATGGGCGAGCGAAAAGCGCGCGGGATCTTTGAAACGATAGGGCGCGCCGTGCACGACCTCGGCGACCATCGCAAGTGAGCGCACTGTGCGCGCACCGACGCCGGGCGTCAGCAACAGCTCTGGGAAATCGACCGGGCCGCGCTCGGCCGCGGCAGCGAGGGTGCCGTGCAGGCGGCGTGCGAACACGTCCTTCGGGCGGACGTCGTGATGCGCGGGCATGATCAGGTGCGGCAGCATGGCTTGCGCCGGCTCGAGGCCGGTGAGCCGTTCGAACTCGGAGACGATGCGATCCGGGCCGAGGCCGGTCAACAGCTCGAGCTGCGCGGTGCGCGAGACATCGGCGCGATGGTCGGTGAGATTGACGATCTCGCCTTGCTGCGGACCGTCGATCGCACTGTGCGGCGTATCGACAAAACTCTTCAGTGCCTCGGAATGCCAGTGATAGCGGCGGGCCTGCCGCTTGTCGCCGTTCATGCCCTGCTGCACCACCGTCCATTTGCCATCGGCGGTGACGAAGAATCCATGGAGATAGAGGTCGAAGCCGTCTTGCACCGCCGCGCTGTCGACTTTCGCCACCAGGCGGCTGGCACGCGTCAGCTTGACGCCGTCGAAGCCGACGCGCTCGCCGAGCTGCAACAGCTCGTCCGGCGTCTTGCGCGAATGCTGGCCGCGGCCGCCACAGACATAGATGCCGAGCTCGTCCTGGAGCGGTCCGAGTCCACGCTTCAGCGCGCCGATCACGGAGGTCGTGATGCCCGAGGAGTGCCAGTCCATCCCCATCACGGCGCCAAATGATTGAAACCAGAACGGATGCGACAGCCGCTGAAGAAACGCATCACGGCCGTAGTGATGAACGATCGCCTCAGTGACGATCGCGCCGAGGGAAGCCATGCGGCTCGCAAGCCACGGCGGAACCCGCCCGGTGTGGAGAGGAAGATCGGCGCTGCCGGTACGTCGAGTCATGAGTGCCGCAAATCTAGCGCAATTCGTCAACGGTTGCATCAGCGGAATGATGCGTTGCACTGGATGGGGGAGCCAAGCTGACCGGCAGGCGTTGAGCGGGCTACGCGAATGCAGTGATGGGGACAGCTATGAGCTGGCAGGCCCTCATGGCCGACATCGACGGGATGTTCGGCTGGATACCGTCTTGGTTTGTCGGCCTCAGCCTGGTTGCCGGCGCGATCCTGCTTGCCCTGTCCCTCTATCGGTTCGCGGCCTGGCTGCTCAAGCGCGCCTTCGGAACTCGCCTGCCGCTTCTGAGCGTGTTCATCGACCGGACCGCCGGTCCGGCCCAACTCGCCCTATGCCTGGCCGCCGTCGCGCTGGTGCTGCCGCTTGCGCCACTCGACGATATGATCCGAACGCCGTTGATGCGGCTGTTCGTCGTGGCCGTCATCGCGCTGATCGGCTGGATCTCGATCCGGATCGTCGACATGAGTGCGGCGCGCTATCTCCAGAACTTTCGCGACGTCACCGAGAACTTCATCGCGCGCAAGCACGTCACGCAGGTGCGAGTCTTCAAGCGCGTCACCGACACCATCATCGTCATCATCTCGGTGTCCGCCGCGTTGATGACGTTCGATTCGGTGAAGCAATATGGCGTCAGCCTGTTCGCCTCCGCCGGTGCTGCCGGTATCATCGTCGGTCTTGCCGCGCGGCCGCTGCTGAGCAATCTGATTGCGGGCTTGCAGATCGCCATCACCCAGCCGATCCGCATCGAGGATGCCGTGATCATCGAGAACGAGTGGGGATGGGTCGAGGACATCGCTGCGACCTATGTCGTGATCCGGCTATGGGACTGGCGCCGCATGGTGGTGCCGCTGTCCTATTTCATCGAAAAGCCGTTCCAGAACTGGACCCGCGACACCGCCTCCCTGATCGGCGTCATCGCGCTCCACGTCGATTACCGTACCGATGTAGCGCGCATCCGACGCTGGCTGGAGGAGGCGGTGAAGCAGTCCAAGCTCTGGGATGGCGCCGTGGTCAATCTCCAGGTGGTCGACGCGGATTCGCGCACCATCGAGCTTCGCGCGCTGGTCAGCGCGCGCAATGCGCCGCAATCCTGGGACCTGCGCTGCGAGATCAGGGAAAAGCTTGTGGCGTTCATCCGCGACGAGATGCCGGAGGCACTGCCGCGCGAGCGTGCGATCTTGATTCCGTCGGGCGGCGATGACGGCGATCTTCTCCAACGCGTGGCACCACCGGAGAAGGTGAGGGCGAGCGCGCGCAATTGACTCCCGACGCGATCAGCCGGCACCAACCACGGCCGCGTCGGTTTGCCGCTCGGAGCGCGGTCGCCGCTTACGCAATTTCCGCCGCGCCCAGATCAGGAGGCCGGTCGAGAGCAGCGTGAGCAGTGCGATCGACGTCACGACGTTGAGCGGCGAGGCGATCAGCGCCGACCAGTTTCCCTCATGAATCAGGCGCGGCCAGTTGCGCGGCAGCGGTGTGACGTCGGACGACGTGACGGCATAGGCGCGCAACTCTCCGCCGTGCGTGCGAGCACGTCGACCGTGCCGCCCGCGGCGTAGGGGACCAGAATGTGGACCGGCTTGTTCGGGTAACTTTCGGCGGCCTGCGCGGCGCCGCTCGCCAGCAGCAGACCAGCGCCCAGCATCAACCCGCCGATCTTCTTGTTCAAACGCAGCATTTACCAGCACTCCTTAAGGGCATTCGCGCGCCTGCCGGCGGTCTCCATGCCGTTCCTGGACGCCGCCCGTGGTTTTTGTTGACGAGACCTGATCTTTTGTACGATAGTACAAATCACATGGTACGCAAGCCCACCAGCAAGGAAACGGTCCGCAAGCCGAACATGCGCGAGGCGATCCTCGCCGCGGCCGAGGAGCTGTTCGCCACCAACGGCTTCAATGCCGTCTCGGTACGCGACATCGCGCAGGCTGCCGGGGCCAATCCCGGCAGCGTGACCTATCATTTCAAGACCAAGGACGGCCTGCTGCTGGAGATCTACCGGCGCCATTGCGGGCCGATGAATTTGCGCCGATCGGAGCTGCTCGCGGCCGCCAAGCGCGTGCGCGATCTCCAGGACCGGCTGGAGGCGATCGTGCGCGCTTATGTGGTGCCGGCCTTCACCTCGGGCAGCGATCTCGCCGGCGGGGGGGCGCGCTTCACGCGGTTGCGCGCCGTGATGTCGGCGGAAGGCAACGAGGTCGCGCGCAAGATCATCGCGCAGACCTTTGACGACACCAGCCACGCCTTCATCGACGCGATCCACGAGAGCCTGCCGCATATCCCGCGCACCGACATCGTCTGGCGCAGCCACTTCCTGCTCGGTGCACTCTATTATTCATTGGTGACGCCCGAGCGCGTCTCGCGCCTATCGCGTGGCGAAGCCGATGGCAGCGATGGCGCCATTGCCATCGAGCAACTGGTGCAGGCCACCGTTGCCGCGTTCCAGGCACCCGCGCTGGATCAAGCCGCGCCGGCGCAGCGGCGGCCGGTCGTCAGCAGTAAGACTTGAAAGAAGCCGCCCGAGCGGAGGCGCCTCGCGCTTCCGCTCGCAAACGGACCATGTGATGGGGTGTTGAGGATATGAACAGGCGGGAGTGCTTGCATCTCTTGACCGGATTGGCCGGCGCGGCGCTCGCGAGCGAAGCGCGCGCGCAAGGCGGCGAGCAGAGATCGATTCCGACCATTGAACCGCCGGACCCAAGTCCGAAAACGCCGTCGTTCAAGCTGCCGGCAAAATCCTGTGACAGCCATACCCACATTTTCGGCCCGGCGTCCCGCTATCCGTTCTCCGAGAAGCGCTGGGTCAAGATCACCGGCCTGGAGCGCGCCTCCAGTGCCGGCAAGCCGTTCCACGACGCTGTGCCGTTCGCCAAGGCGCTGATCGACAATGCGCCCGATCGCGTGTTGTGGGGCACCGACTAGCCGCACCCCAACGTCAAGATCATACCGAATGACGGCGAGATCGTCGACTTGATCCCGCTCTACGCGCCCGACGCAAAGGTCCAGCAGAAGCTGCTGGTCGACAATCCCGTGCGCCTGTTCAAGTTCACCTGAGACGATGATGTACACGCCGACCATTCCGCCGCCCGATCCGAACACGCGCACGCCGAAATTCAAGTTGCCGAAGCTTTCGTGTGACGCGCATTGCCACATCTTCGGACCCGGCGCGAAATATCCGTATGCGCCGGACCGCTCCTACACGCCGCCCGATGCGCCGCTCGAGGATTTCAAGGCGTTGCATGCCAAGCTCGGGGTGGAGCGTGCCGTCATCGTGAATGCCAGCGTGCACGGCACGGACAACACGGTGGCGCTTGATGCTATCGCGCAGAGCAAGGGCGCCTACCGCGCCGTCGCAAACATCGACGACACCATCACCGAGCGCGGGCTGCGGGTGCTGCATGACGGCGGCTTCCGCGGCTGCCGCTTCAATTTCGTCCGCCATCTCGGCGGCGTCCCTGATAAGGGCGTGTTCGACCGCGTCATCGCCATGGTGGCGCCGCTCGGCTGGCATATCGATCTGCATTTCGACGCGATCGACCTGCCTGAATATGCCGACATGCTGGCAAAGCTGCCGCTGAGCTACACTATCGACCACATGGGACGAGTGAAGGCCTCCGATGGGCTCGACCAGCTTCCGTTCAGGATTTTGATCGAGCTGATGCAGCGCGACGAGAAATGCTGGGTCAAGATCTGTGGCTCGGAGCGGGTGTCCTCGGGCGGTCCGCCCTTCACGGACGCGGTGCCGTTCGCGCGTAAGATCGTCGAGACCGCGCCCGACCGCGTCATCTGGGGCACGGACTGGCCGCATCCGAACGTCAAGGTGATGCCGAACGACGGCGACCTCGTCGATCTGATCCCGCTGTTCGCACCGGAGCCGGAATTCCAGCAGAAGATACTGGTCGACAATCCGGCGCGCCTGTTCGGGTTCGACCAATGACGGCGCTCGCGATCGACAAGCCGCGCGGCCGCGCCTGGTGGAAGGAGCTCTGGATCCAGGTGCTCATCGCCATGGCGGCCGGCATCGCGCTTGGGATCGCCAGCCCCGAGGCGGGCGCCAAGATGCAGCCGCTGGGCGATGCCTTCATCAAGGCGATCCGGATGCTGATCGCGCCGATCATCTTCTGCACCGTCGTGCATGGCATCGCGCACATGGCCGACATGGCGCGCGTCGGGCGCGTCGCGGTCAAGGCGATCGTCTATTTCGAGGTCATGACCACGATCGCGCTGATCATCGGCCTCGTCGCGGTCAACCTGCTCAAGCCCGGCGTCGGCATGAACATCGATCCCGCCGGCATCAATGCCAGCGCCATCGAGCCTTACGTCAAGCAGACGGGCGCGATCGGCTTCGTTCCGTTCCTGATGAACATCGTGCCCGCGACGTTCGTCGGCGCCTTTGCCGAGGGTAACATTCTCCAGGTGCTGTTCGTCTCCGTGCTGTGCGGTTTCGCGCTGGTGCAACTCGGCGAGCGTGCCGCGCCGCTGGTGCATCTGATCGACATCGCTGCCAAGATGGTGTTCGCCGTCGTCGGGTTCGTGATGTGGGCGGCGCCGATCGGCGCGTTCGGCGCGATCGCCTTTACGGTCGGCAAATTCGGCGTGGGCTCGCTGGCCTCGCTCGGCAAGCTGCTGGGTGGCTTCTATCTCACCTGCGTAGTCTTCATCATTGTCGCGCTCGGCTCCGTCGCGCGTCTCTGCGGCTTCTCGCTGCTCAAGCTGATCCGCTACATCTGGGAAGAGCTGCTGATCTGCATCGCCACGACGTCGTCGGAGACGGTGTTGCCGCGGATGCTGACCAAGCTGGAAAAGGCCGGCTGCGAGAAGAGCGTCGTGGGGCTCGTGATCCCGACCGGCTATTCCTTCAATCTCGACGGCACCTGTCTCTACCTCGCCGCGGCCTCGGTGTTCCTGGCACAGGCGACCAACACGCCGTTCGGCCTTGCCGAGCAGATCGAGCTGCTGCTGATCCTGCTCGTGACCTCCAAGGGCGCGGCGGGAATCGCGGGCGCGGCGTTCGTCGTGCTGGCGGCGACGCTATCGGCCGCCGGCACCATTCCGGTGACGAGCGTTGCGCTGGTGCTCGGAATTCATCGTCTGATGTCGCAGGGGCTGACGCCGACCAATCTGATCGGGAACGCGGTTGCGACGATCGCAATTGCCAAATGGGAAGGCGCGCTCGACGGCGAGCGTCTCCGGCGTGTGCTCGACGGCGAGGAACAAGCGGCCGCCGCGGCGTGATGAACCGGCTTCCTGCCTGAGGCAGACGGCCTATGATGCTTACGAACGAAAGGGGAGTTTGTCCCATGAAAACCGGTCTCGTGATCACCGCCCATCCCGGCGATTTCGTCTGGCGCGCCGGCGGCGCCATCGCGCTGCATGCGAAGAAAGGCTATCGCATGAAGATCGTGTGCATGTCCTTCGGCGAGCGCGGCGAGAGCCAGTTCGCCTGGAAGGAGAAGGGGGCGACGCTGGAATCGGTCAAGGCCGGTCGCAAGGACGAGGCGGAGCGGGCAGCAAAGCTGTTAGGTGCCGAGATCGAGTTCTTCGATTGCGGCGACTATCCGTTGAAACTCACCGAGACGCATTTCGACCGCATGGTCGACATTTACCGCGAGCTCAATCCGAGCTTCGTGCTGACCCACGCACTGGAAGACCCTTATAATTTCGACCATCCGAATGCCGCGCATTTCGCGCAGGAGACCCGGGTGGTCGCGCAGGCGATGGGCCACAAGCCCGGTGCGCGGTACAAATATTCGGCGCCGCCGGTGTTCCTGTTCGAGCCGCACCAGCCGGAGCAGTGCAATTACAAGCCGGACCTGCTCCTCAAGATCGACGAGGTCTGGAAGGAGAAGTACGAGGCGTTCCAGATCCTGGCCGCGCAGAAGCATCTCTGGGGCTATTACGAGCGCGTCGCGCTCAACCGCGGCATCCAGGGCAGCCGCAACACCGGCGTGCCCATGACCTATGGCGAGGCCTATCAACGTCTGTTTCCGACCGTTGCGGAGGAACTCGCATGAAGCCGGTCGTCGTTCGCAACATCACGCGTGCCGATCCCGCCGGAATGGCGGAGTACGGCGTCTCGACCGTGCACGAGGCCTATGGCCGCATTGGCCTGATGAAGCCATATTTGCGGCCGGTCTGGCCGGGCGCGGCGATTGCCGGCCCCGCGGTCACCGTGCTGGCGCAGCCCGGCGACAATTGGATGATCCATGTCGCGGTCGAGCAGTGCAAAAAGGGCGATATTCTGGTCGTCGGCTGCACCACCGACAATACCGACGGCATGTTCGGCGAGTTGCTGGCGACTTCGCTCCAGGCGCGCGGCGTGCAGGGATTGATCATCGATGCCGGCTGCCGCGACGTCAAAGCGCTGCACGAGATGAAGTTTCCGGTGTGGTCGCGCGCGGTCTCAGCCAAGGGCACGGTGAAGGCCACGCTCGGCTCGGTCAATGTCCCCGTGGTCTGCGCCGGCGTCAATGTTGATCCCGGTGACATCATCGTGGCCGACGACGACGGCGTCGTCGTCGTGCCGAAGCGGTTCGCGGCCGAAGTCGCCGAGAGGGCGAAGAAACGCAATGCCGATGAAAGCGGCAAGCGCACGCGTCTCGCCTCGGGCGAGCTCGGCCTCGACATGTACAGCATGCGCGAGGCGCTGGCGAAAGCCGGGCTCGTCTATGTCGACAATCCCGAGGACGTCTGAGGCAACGGCGGGAGCGGGCGGATGGATCGTCTCAAGCTGAAGGCCGTGCTCGGCAGTCACCCTCATGTCCGGGCGGTGAAGAGCGGCGAGCTCCGCTCTGACCTTTTCGACCTCGACTTCATCGAATACGCGCCGACCAACACGGCATTCAAGCCGATGGTGCGCGAGCAGGCCTTCGACGTCTGCGAGATGGCAATCGTCACCTATCTGATGGCGAAGGCGCACGGCAAGCCGCTGGTGCTGCTGCCGGCCACCATGCTCGGCCGCTTCCAGCATGCCTACGCGCTCTACAATCCCGCGCGAGGAACGCTCGGCCCGTCCGACCTCGAGGGCAAGCGCGTCGGCATCCGCTCGTTTACGACCACGACCGGCGCCTGGATCAGGGGCATCCTCGCCAACGACTACGGCGTCAATCTCGACAACATCCGCTGGGTGACGTTCGAGGATCCGCACGTCGCCGAATATGTCGACACCACCGAGCGCGCCCCGAGGGACAAGAAGGTCCTGCAGATGCTGCTCGACGGCGAGCTCGATGCCGTCCTCGGTGAGACCTCTGATAATCTCAAGCTGAAGCCGCTATTCCCTGATCCGGCCGCGGAAGCCGCCAAATGGTACGCCCGGCGAGGCGTCGTGCCGGTCAATCATCTCGTGGTCGTGACCGAGCAGCTCGCCAAATCACGCCCCGACGTGGTCGCAGGCGTCTATGATCTGCTCAAACGGAACAAGGAGCTGGCGGGGCCCGCGGCCTCGCCGGACCTGATTCCGTTTGGCATCGAAGCGAACAAGAAGCCGTTGGAGCTGATCGTCGACTACGCGTTCCAGCAGGCGCTGATCCCGCGCCGCTACGCGGTCGAGGAGCTCTTCGACGAAACGACACGAGGATTGAACTGATGGCAGATCCGAGGCGATGGCAGATCGGGCTGGTCGGCTATGGCGAGGTCGGCAGGATCTTGGCCGAGGATTTGCGCCAGCAGGACATCAAGGTCGCCGCCTACGACATCAAGCTCGGAGGCGAGCAGGGCGCTTCGCTGCAGGAGCATGCGGCGAAATTCGGTGTGGTGCTTGCAGCCTCTCATGCCGAGCTGACCGCGAAATCCGATTTCATCGTCTCGGCAGTCACGGCAAGCCAGGCTGTTCCGGTAGCAAAAGCCTGCGCGGCCGCGGTCAACCAGGGCACCTGGTTCCTGGATTTCAATTCGGCCTCACCGGGCGCCAAGCAGCGCGCTGCTGCGCTGATCGATGGCGCTGCTGGCCGCTATGTCGAGGGCGCGGTGATGACGTCGGTGCCGCCGTACCGCATCAAGGTGCCGCTGCTGCTCGGCGGTCCCGGCGCGAAAGAGCTCGCGCCGCTTCTGAATGCGATCGGCTTTGCGGCGAAGGTTGCCATCGACAAGCTCGGTGTGGCCTCGGCGGTGAAGATGTGCCGTAGCATCATGATCAAGGGCCTGGAAGCTATGGTCATCGAAAGTTTCACCACGGCGCGCGCCTATGGCGTGGAAGATGCCGTGCTGGCGTCGCTCGCGGAAACCTTTCCCGGCATCAATTGGGAGAAGCAGGGTGCTTATTTCTTCCAGCGCGTAATCGAGCACGGCCGCCGTCGTGCCGAGGAGGTGCGGGAGGTCGCCGAGACCGTACGCGAGGCGGGACTGACGCCGTGGTCGGCGCAGGGCACGGCCGAGCGGCAGGCCTGGGTGGCCGATCTCGCCGATGAAGGGCTGTTCGGCGCGAGGGGCACCAGGGAATTCGCCCGCAGCACTGACTGGCGCACCGAGGCGGATCGGATCCTCGCGAAGATCAATCGCGCAAAATAATTAGCGTACGACCGCCTCGCCGGCCTGGAAGCTCACGACCTGGTCGCGGGCGCGTTCGATCAGGTCGATGAGATTTCGTGCTTTGCGGGCGAGCTGCTCCGTGGCCGGTTGCGTGCGGAATTCGGCCAGCACCGCGCGAACGCATTTGTTGGCAGCGTCGAGCGTCCAGAGCGTACGGGTGACGTCGTCCTGTGTCTGGATTCCCGAGATATCGAGATCCGACAGAACAAGGCCGATGCCGTCGAGCCGCTTCACCGCGCGATCGGTGGGCGTTCTGGCCTGGATGGAATGATAGTCGATGCTGCTGAATGCGCTGAACATATCCATACTTTCCCGATCGCACGCAAATGATCAGTGCAAAGTCCTAGTTATGGTCAGCGCGGTGCGCCTTGCAACGCGTGGGGCTACGGTCCGGGATTCTACCGGACTCGGAAGGGCGGATCAGCGGTATGATTGAACGGAAGCGGTCAATAGCCGGGCCCGCATCCCGACAATCTTACCGCTGGACGCGGCGAGCCGGCCTCGCCGGTGAATGGTGCGACCCTGCGGCGTCGCGACGTCAGCTCCGGGGGCGGAATAGATTCGGCCGCTGCCGCTCAAATGTCTGTCGGCCAGCCTTGAAACCCATCAGGACGTCAGGCAGCTCCGCGATGGCGAAGCGGCTGTCTCGCGTATCGAGCACGACGAGATCGGCGGGGTTGCCGACCTTGATGCCGTAATCGGCAAGGTTCATCAGCCGTGCCGGCAGCTCGGTCACGAGATCGAGGCAGGTGTCGAAATCGCTCACCGAGGCGTGCGCGACGTTGGCGTAGAAGTTCGCCATCCGCAGGAGCGAAGCGTCGCCGAACGGCGTGAAGGGATTGAGCACGTTGTTGGTGGCGACCGAGCACAACACGCCGTTGCCTGCGAGCTTGTGGGCGAGCGTCAGTCCCCGCGGCGCATTGTGGGTGGCCTCGCGCCCCATCAGATAGAGATCGGTCGCGGGCAGCACGGTGACGGCAACGCCTGACGTCGCCAGCTGCGCGGTGGCAGCCTTCATTCGCTCGGGCGGCAACGCCGAGAGCTTCGTGGCGTGACCGATCGCTACACGCCCCCCATAGTTGCGCCGCTCGGTCTGGCGGCAGACCTCATCGAGATGCCACCAGGAGGGATCGAGATCGAAATCGAGATGGAGGTCGACATCGATATCGAATTCCTGCGCGAGATCGAAAATGCGTTCGAGATGGGCGATCGGGTCGGTGTCCGTATAGGGACAGCCGCCGATCACCTCGCCGCCGTCGCGCAGCGCCTGGATCAGCAACTCCTCGGCTCCGGGGTCGTTGGTCAGGCCCTCCTGCGGGAAGACGCAGAGTGACAGATCGATCGCCCAGGCATAATCGCGCTTCAGCGCTTTGACCGCCGCGAAGCCGCGCAAGGCGATGCGCGGATCGATCTCGACATGGGTGCGCATGCGCGTCGTGCCGTGCACGATCGCACGTTCGAGCACCCGGGCACCGCGGGAATAGATGTCCTCGACGGTGAATTCGCGCTTCATCCCGGCAACGGCGCGGATGGCGTCCGAAACGCTGCCGTGGTCATGCCCGCAGCGGCCGAGCAGGCAGGCCTTGTCGAGATGGATGTGAGTATCGACGAAGCCGGGCAAAGCCAGGTGGCCGCCGAGATCAACCTCGACCGCGTCGCAGACGAGCCGCGGTTCGATCGCGGCGATGCGGCCATCCTTCACGCCGATATCGACGGGTGCGGCGGATGATCGCAACAACGCGCGGCGAAGGATCAGGTCGAAGGCAGTCTGCGTGCTCATGGCAGCGACTTTTGCGGCGGGAGAATGCCGCAGTCAATCGCGACGCAGGCCTCGGAGGGCCCCAGAGCAGCAGGGCAGATGTTCAAAATATATGCATGCATTCCGAGAGGTCGGCGATAGTATCCGCCAAAGTAAGGAGAACGCGCCATGTCCGTAGCCGCCGAAGCCCAGACCGGATCGTTGTCGGACGCCGAGATCGTGAAAGCCTATCTCACGGCATCGATGATTCCCAATCCCGATGCCGCGGCAGCCTATGTCGCGCCGGGCACGATCATCACGTTCACGGGTGGCCGCGAGTTCGACCATCCCCGGGGGCCTACCGCCTTCAACGCCAAACGCTACCGCTGGGTCAAGAAGAAGATGGACCGCTTCGACGTCTGTCCGGGTCATGGCGAGACCATCGTGTACAGCGTCGGAACGCTGTATGGCGAATGGAAAGATGGGACCGCCTTCGAAGGCAACCGCTACGTCGACCGCTTCGTGGTGCGGAACGGCAAGATCACGAAGATGGATGTCTGGAACGACAGCGCCGAGCGCATCCTGGTCCAGCGCGGCATCGACGCGTAAGCCCTTCTCGGGGCCGAGAGGCGAAGCTCGCGTTCTGCGGAGACGAACTGCCGCTCATCATATCGAAAGCCGCGATAGCTGCTAGTCGCAAGCCCGTCTGGCGGCTGGCGCGTGCCTGCGCTATCAACGCTCGTGATTGCGCCCGGCATGGAGGCGCAAGCGCCTTGAGGAGCACCCGATGCGTCTACCCACAATTATCCTGGCCCTGACCTGTCTTGCGGGCGCAGCGTCAGCCGAAGACCTGTCGGGCACGCTCCAGAAGATCAAGGAGACGAAGAAGATCACGCTCGGCTATCAGGAGGCCTCGGTCCCGTTCAGCTATCTCGACGGCAACCAGAAGCCGGTCGGCTTTGCCATGGATATCTGTCTCAAGATCGTCGACGCCGTGAAGAAGCAGCTCGGCATGCCCGACATCGCCATCGACACGCTCGCGGTGACGTCGTCGAACCGGATTCCGCTGATGGTCAACGGCACGCTCGATCTGCATTGCTCGGCGACCACCAACAATGCCGATCGTCAGAAGCAGGTCGCCTTCACCAACACGCACTTCCTCAGCGCGACGCGATTCGCCGCGAAGAAGGCCGCCAAGATCAACACCATCGACGATCTCAAGGGCAAGGCCGTCACGGCGGTGGCCGGCTCGGTCAACCTGACGCAGCTCGCCAAGGTCAACACCGAACGCAATCTCGGCATCAATGTGATGCCGGCCAAGGATCAGGCCGAGGCCTTCCTGTTGCTCGAGACCGACCGCGCGCAGGCCTATGCGCTCGACGATGTCCAGCTCGCGGTCGCGATCGCGCGATCGAAGGAGCCGCAGCTCTACATGATCAGCGAGGAGGCGTTCTCGAAGCCGGAGCCTTACGGGATCATGCTGCGGCGGGAGGATGCACCGTTCAAGGCGCTCGCCGATCGCGCGACCGCGGAGCTCTATGCAAGCCCCGAGATCGAGGTGCTCTACAAGAAATGGTTGCAATCGCCGACCCCGCCGAACGGCCTCAACTACAACGTCCCGATGTCGCCGGCCTTGCGCAACGCCTTCAAGAAGCCGAGCTCGAGCGCCGATCCTGATGTCTATGTGGTGAACTGAGGCGAGGGCGGCTTTTCACCTCTCCCGTAAGGAGAGGTGAAGACAGTGCGCCGGGCTGAGGATCAGCGCGCCGCTCGCCAGCGAGCGCTGATATTCGCGACGTTCGGCGACGATAGAGGTATTGGACTAACGCAGCGAGCAGATTGATCACGCTTGGCTTGGGGAAAACCGGCAACAAGCGTTTCAATGCCAAATCGTAGGGCTAATCCTGACTGGCATATGTGAGTCGGGGAAGCTGTATGGGCGTTTGGTTTTTAGTCCTAGCAACCTGCGTCGTCGGCACGTTGCTCCTTTTGGCATTCTGCCGATAGGGCCGACAGCGGATGCACTTGTTGCTGCGAAGCATCAGCGGGCCGCTGAATAGCGGTTCCAGGCCAATGGCTTTTGACTGTGCATGGATGAGCGCGTTCACTTCCGGGATTGGAGGCGGACGTGAGTTGGTTGTTTGCGTTTCTCATTGCCGCGAGCGCAGTCGTTCTGATCGCTCATGCGATAGACGCGATGCGTTCCTGATACTCGCTGCGGTTCGGGTCGCTAGCTATTGCAAACGACGACAATGTTCCGAGGCGGGCGAATTTCAATTTGAGGAACTTGACCTGTAGGTCAAGGTTGTCACAGCAGGAGGAATACGATCATGCTTGCATTCTATCTGCCGATCATAATCTTCGGAGCGATACTCGACGGAATTTCGAAGCCGCGTGCGTCTGCATCGATCCAGGAGCCGCCAAGCGTCGATTAGACTGCGATCCTCAATGCGTATTCTCCAGCACCATGAGCCAACGCCTCCTTAGGCATTCGAGTATTTCTTCAGCTCGAATCGCGCAATCTGGTTCCTGTGCACCTCGTCCGGCCCGTCCGCGAGCCGCAGCAACCGTGCGGTGGCGTAGGCTTGCGTCAGCCCGAAATCGTTCGAGGTGCCGCCGCCGCCATGGGCCTGAATGGCCCAGTCGATGATCTGGCAGGCCATGTTCGGCACGGCGACCTTGATCATCGCGATCTCGGCCTTCGCCACCTTGTTGCCGACCGTGTCCATCGCGTAAGCCGCGTTCAACGTCAGCAGTCGGGCCTGCTCGATCATGATGCGGGCTTCCGCGATGCGTTCCTGCGTCACGGTCTGCTCCGAAACCGGCTTGCCGAAGGCGACGCGACTGCGCACGCGGCGGCACATCTTTTCCAGCGTGCGTTCGGATAGCCCAATCAAGCGCATGCAGTGGTGGATGCGGCCGGGGCCGAGACGGCCCTGCGCGATCTCGAAGCCGCGGCCTTCGCCGAGCAGCATGTTTTCCTTCGGGACGCGGACATTGGTGAAGACCACCTCGGAGGCGCGGTCGGGCACGCCGTAGAAGCCGAACACGGGGAGGGGACGCTTCACCTCGATGCCCGGCGTGTCCATCGGCACCAGGATCATGGATTGCTGCTTGTGCCGGTCCGGATTGTCAGGATCGGTCTTGCCCATGAAGATGCAGATCTTGCAGCGCGGGTCGGTCGCGTTGGTCGTGTACCATTTGCGCCCGTTGATGACGTAATGGTCGCCGTCGCGCACGATCGAGCTTTCGATGTTGGTCGCATCGGATGATGCGACCGCCGGCTCGGTCATGGCGAAGCAGGAGCGGATTTCGCCCGCGAGTAGCGGCTTCAGCCAGCGCTCCTTGTCCTTCTCGGTGCCGTAGCGTTCCAGCACCTCCATGTTGCCGGTGTCGGGCGCCGAACAGTTGAATACTTCGGGCGCCAGATGCGAGCGGCCCATCACTTCGCAGAGCGGGGCATATTCGAGATTGGTGAGACCCGCACCGCGGTTCGACTCCGGCAGGAACAGATTCCAGAGACCCTCGGCGCGTGCCAGCGGCTTCAGCTCCTCAACGACGGGATAGACCTTCCACGGTCCGAGCTCTTCGGCCTCGCGATAGAAGCGGTCCTCGTTCGGATAGACGTGACGGTCCATGAAGCTCTCGAGCTTGCGCTTGAGCTCGACGACTTTTGGCGACATCGGGTAGAGCATCTTTCATCTCCTTGATCGGTGGACGTCGGCTGGATCAGCCGATTTCGAGATAATCGGGCCCCGGAAGCTTCGGGAAGGGCGCGGTCGGCAGCGTCTGGTACCAGAACGCGACCGAGGCGATGTCGTCCTGCAACGGCAGGTATTTTGCCTCCTTGACGCCGGGCAGCCAGCCCAGCGCCTGGATGGTCACGCGCAGATTGGAGCGGAAGCGCACGGGATCGGGAATGTGCCAGCGATATAGGCCGAAGCGCTGTTGCGACTTGTAGACGCCGTCGGGGCGGATCACCTGCGGCAGGCCGGCATAGGGCGTGGTGAACTCCTGGTAGCGCGATTGATGCGCCGGGCCCTGGCCGGAATGGGCGACATAGGGATCGAAATTGTAGGCGCCGCAAAAATAGTCCTCGGTGCCGGTTCCGCAGATGGTCGGGAATGCGCCGTCGCCGTCGATGTAGAATTTGATCTCGCCTTCGCCCCACCAGCCATTGTTGTTGACGCCCCAGGCCATGTAGGTGCCGACATAATGGCCGGCGCCGCTGACGCCATCGAGAATGGTGTAGACCTCCTTGTAGGGCAGCGGATTGGTGCGGCGGAATTGCGCATGGAAATAGGCGCAATCTTCGGGCACGTCGGTCAGAGTGTAGTTGATCTGGTAGTAGACGGTGAGCTGCTCCTCGCTGCGGTTCTCCAGCGTGAAGCGCGCGTGCTTGCGGAACGGCATCTCCCAGTAGCAGTTGAAGGCGCGGCCGGGATTGACGCAGACGGCGAGCGAGGACACCTGCGCATATTCTTCCCAACCGCAGGCGAAGAAATCGCCCGCCGGGCATCCGACGCTGGGCAGCGTTTGGTCATCCCAATAGATCCGCAGGATCGAATGGCGCAGGCGCCCGCGCGCCAGCGTCATCCAGATCTGCTGGATCGCGCCCTGGCCCTCGATGTCGGCCAGCGTGAAGGTCGCGCCGGGCTCGATGACGACATAGGGCGAGACCTTCCAACCCTGTCCGAGATCGCGGGCCTGACGGGCAGCCGGGCCGTCGACGGACATGCCGCCCTTGCCCTTCTCGCCGGTAAAGTTCTCGGGGCTGATCGAGCGCGTCTGCGCATGCGACAGCCGTGAGAGATTGCCGAGATGCAGGCCCAATCCGGAAAACGCCATGGGATCCTCGATGAGGGATTAGCGACATCCCGCTATATCGCCCGCGCATTGACCAAAAGGTGAAGACCGCACACGGAATGGGCGCGAACGCGATCGGCCATCGGTTCAAGCGACGCGGTATTCCCTGAACTTCTCGCGCAGCGCCGATTTGAGCACCTTGCCGGTCCCGGTCATCGGGAATTCGTCCAGGAATTCAACGGCGTCCGGCAGCCACCAGCTCGCAATCTTCGGGCGCATGTGGTCGAGCAGAGCCTTGCCGTCGACGGTCGCTCCCTTCTTGCGGACGACGAGGAGCAGGGGGCGCTCCTGCCATTTGTCGTGCGATATTGCGACCACGGCGGCCTGAAGCACATCGGGATGAGACAAGGCGACGTCCTCGAGCTGGATCGAGGAGATCCATTCGCCGCCGGACTTGATCACGTCCTTGGAGCGATCGGTCAGCGTGACGTGGCCTTGGCTGTCGATCACGGCCATGTCGCCGGTGATCAGCCAGCCGTCGCGGTCGAGGCCTTCCTCCAGCTTCATGTAGCCGGAGGCGACCCACGGACCGCGAGCGCGCAGGTGGCCGACGGTCTTGCCGTCCCGCGGCAATTCATTGCCGGCATCATCGACGATCCGCAAAGCCGTGCCGAAACAAGCGCGGCCGGACACCTGGCGCCGGTCGAACTTCTCCTTGTCGCTGAGGTGCTCGGAGCCCGGCCGCAGGCCCGGCATCGAGCAGCCGAGCGCCTCGGTCATGCCCCAGGCCTGGATGTAGTCGATGTTGTAATCGCGCTTGAGCTTCTCGACCATCGCGCGCGGCGGGGCCGAGCCCGACGACAGCGTTGCGCGCAGCGTCGAGAACTTGTTGCCGGTGCGCCCGAGCCAGTCGAGCAGGATCAGCCAGAAGCTCGGCACGCCCGCCGACAGCGTCACCTTCTCGCCTTCGAGCAACTCATAGAGCTTATCCGGCTCATAGTTGCGGCCGGGCAGCACCAGCTTGGAGCCGGTATAGGGCGCAGTGAACGGCATGTTCCAGCCGTTGCCGTGAAACAGCGGCGCCATCGGCATCATCACCTCGCGCACGCCTTCGACATGGCCCGGCAGGAAGTCGAAATTGCAGCAGGTCATGGTCTGCAAGATCGCGGCGCGGTGCGAATAGATCACGCCCTTGGGATTGCCCGTCGTGCCGGACGTGTAGCAGATGGTGGAGGCGGACTTTTCGTCGAACTCAGGCCAGGCAAAGCCGGCCTCGTTCTCCTTGTCCAGAAGCTCCTCGTAGCAATGCACGTTCGGCAGCTTCGTCTCCGGCATCCGCTCGCGCGAGGACATCACGACGTAGGCTTCGATTGTCGTCAATTGCGGCGCGATCGCCTCGACGATCGGCAGCGTGGCCCGGTCGATGAACAGCAAGCGGTCTTCGGCATGATTGATGATGTAGACGAGCTGCTCGGGAAACAGCCGCGGGTTGACGGTGTGCAGCACATAGCCCATGCCCGGCGCGGCATAGAACATCTCGAAATGGCGGTGGGTATTCCAGGCCAGCGTGCCGACGCGATCGCCGGATCTCATGCCGAGCCGCTTCAAGGCGAGCGCCATGCGCTTGATGCGCGGATGGGCGTCAGCATAGGTGTAGCGATGGATATCGCCCTCGATCTCGCGCGCGACGATCTCGGCCTCGCCGTGGTAGTCGGCGGCATACTGGATCAGGCCGCTGATCAGGAGCGGCATGTCCATCATCAATCCCTGCATGGTCTCCTCCAGACGCCACGTCGTTGCATGGCGTACGCTTGTGATTGCGCGCGAGGTTAACGGAACGTCCCGCGACGTTCACGCAAAAAAGAAGCCGCGTGATTGCATGGCGCACTTTTTCAGGGCTAACTTCATGCGAACGGCCGGCGCAGCAGTGTCTGCCGTGGAGGAGACGAATGTCAGCGGAAAAACACAAGACCGGCGCGGCCGGCGAATCTACAGTCGATATCTCCGCCCTTCGTGCGCGCTATCGCGACGAGCGCGACCGCCGTTTGCGCAGCGAAGGCAAGGCACAGTATGTCGAGGTATCAGGCGATTTCGCTCGCTATCTCGACGATCCCTGGGCCGATCCCGGCTTCACACGCGCACCTGTCAGCGAAGAAACCGAAGTGCTCATCGTCGGCGGCGGCTTCGGCGGCCTCTTATGCGGTGCGCGCCTGCGCGCCGCCGGCATCGACGATTTTCGGATCGTGGAAAAGGCCGCCGATTTCGGTGGCACTTGGTACTGGAATCGTTACCCTGGAGCTGCCTGCGACACCGAGAGCTACATCTACCTGCCGCTGTTGGAAGAGACCGGCTACATGCCGGTGCGCAAATACGCGCGGGCTCCGGAGATCTACGAGCACTCCCGCCGCATCGGCCGTCATTTCGATCTCTACGCGCGTGCGCTGTTTCAGACCATCATCTCGCGGATGGAGTGGCAGGAGCAGGAGGCGCGCTGGCTGGTCGAGACCGATCGCGGCGATCGCATTCGCGCGCGCTTCGTCATTCTCGCCGGCGGACCGCTGAGCCGGCCGAAGCTGCCGGGCATTCCCGGCATCGAGACGTTCAAAGGCCACAGCTTTCACACCAGCCGCTGGGACTATGACTACACCGGCGGCACTGCTGAAGGCGGTCTCACGGGTCTTGCCGACAAGCGCGTCGGCATCATTGGCACCGGTGCGACCGCCGTGCAATGCGTGCCGCATCTCGGCCGTTCGGCAAAGGCGCTTTACGTCTTCCAGCGCACACCGTCCGCGATCGGCGTGCGCGACGACCGACCGACGGATCAAGCCTGGGCGCAAAGCCTCAGGCCAGGCTGGCAGCGCGAGCGCATGGACAATTTCACTGCCGTGATCTCGGGCGAGCCGTTCGAACGGGATCTGGTGCAGGACGGCTGGACCGGTCTGCTCGGCGAGATCCTGCTGGCGCCGCGTCGCCAGCCGCAGCCGGTGACCTCGCTGGAAGAGGCGCTCAGGGTGATCGAGCAGGCCGACTACCGCAAGATGGAGGAGATCCGCGCCCGCGTCGATGCGATCGTTAAGGACGAGGCGGCCGCGGCGGCGCTCAAACCCTGGTACAAGGCGTTCTGCAAGCGGCCGTGCTTCCACGACGAATATCTCGACACGTTCAATCGTCCCAACGTGCATCTCGTCGACAGCAAAGGGCAGGGCGTCGAGCGCATCACCGAGAATGCGGTCGTGGTCGACGGCAAGGCCTATGAGCTCGATTGCCTGATCTATGCGAGCGGCTTCGAGGTCGGCACCGATTACGCCCGCCGCATGGGCTTTGAGGTCTATGGCCGCGACGGCACCAGCCTGTCCGAGCGCTGGCGCGACGGCGTCAAGACGCTGCACGGCTTCTACAGCCGCGGTTTCCCGAACTGCTTCCTGATCGTCACGGTGCAGGCCGGCCAGAGCGCCAATTTCCCGCACATCATCGACGAGCAGTCGCAGCACATTGCCCATGTCATCGCAGAAGTGCGCAAGCGCAAAGCGCGGACCCTGGAGCCGACGCTCGCGGCCGAGAGGGCCTGGGTCGACGAGGTCGTCAAGGCCGCGCTCGGCCGCCAGACCTATCTCGCCGAATGCACGCCCGGCTATTACAACAATGAAGGCGTGCTCGATCCGATCGCGGCAAGAAACAGCCAATATTGGCGCGGGCCGGTGGCGTTCCTGCGGCTGCTCGACACGTGGCGGAAGGAGGGCAACCTGGAAGGCCTCGAATTGTCCTATGATCGCGCCATGGAGTCGGCACTTTCGAGCGGGTAAGATCGCGCCCGGATCGGTCAGGACGGGAGACGTTGGGTATGATCAGGGGCAGGGCTGTTGCGGGGGCGGTTTTTGGCGCGATGGCGCTGCTTGGTTGCCTGGCCCCCGCCGCCGAGGCCGCGCAATGCGGCAGCTCGCCCGCCGGCTTCGAGGCCTGGAAGCGCGAATTCGGTGCGGAGGCGCAGGGCAAGGGCATCGGCCCCACCGCGCTGTCGGCCCTGATGCAGGCCAATTATGCCAGCGCAACCATCGCAGCCGATCGTGGCCAGCGCAGCTTTTCGCTGACACTCGACCAGTTCCTTGCCAAGCGCGGCGCCACCACCATCGTCGCCAAGGGACGGCAGCTCAAGCAGTCGCAGGCCGCCTTGTTCGCCTCGATCCAGCAGCGCTACGGGGTCCCGCCGGGGCCGCTGATCGCGATCTGGGGCATGGAGACCGGCTTCGGCAGCCAGCGCGGCAACCAGAACATGCTGTCGTCGATCGCGACCCTTGCCTATGACTGCCGCCGTCCCGAATTCTTCACCGACCAGCTCTATGCCGCCTTGAAGCTGATCGACCGCGGCACGCTGTCGGGATCGACCCGCGGCTCCATGCATGGCGAGGTCGGCCAGACCCAGTTCATGCCCAAGAACATCCTGGCCTACGGCACCGGCAATCTCGACGTGGCTGCCAACGCGCTGAATTCGACGGCGAATTTCCTCAAAGCCCATGGTTGGCGTGCAGGAGCCGGTTACCAGCCGGGCGAGCCGAATTTCGCCGCTATCGAGGCTTGGAATGCGGCCGGGGTCTATCAGAAGGCGATTGCGCTGATGGGTCGGCAGATCGACGAAGGAGGTGGGGCAGCGGCCTCGCGCTAAGTCGTTCAGCAAGGCGTGATGCGCCGGCGCGAGAAAGTTGTTGCCATCGGGAACTGACGGCACGACGTTTGCTTTGATCAGGTTCAGGGGTGGGCATGAGGAGACTCGACATGGCAACCCAGATTGTGATGGACCAGACCGGCGATACACGCCACGAGTTTGATCCTGGCAATGCCGAAGCGCTGGCGCGAGCCGAACGGCGCTTTCGGGAGCTGACCGGAGCCGGCTTCACCGCTGCGCTGCGAACCGGACCCGGCGAGGTCACCCGTATCAGATCGTTCGATCCGACCGCGGAGGAAACGCTGTTCTATCCGCGCCTGGTCGGCGGTTGATCTGAGCTGATCATGATCGCGGCAGTTTGGCTCCGCGGCCCGGCGCGTGCGCGTCTGCACGCGCTGCGCGAACTCTATCGGCGCTTCTTCGGCGAGAACACGCCGGATGCCCGTGGCCGCCGGCTGCTCGCCGAATGGCTCGCGCCCGCTCAACGCGCGCAATTCGAACAGCACCGGTATTTCGATGTCGTCGGCTGCGACACCGGCAAGACTTATCGCATTCACTACGGTACCGCAGCCAACGTCCACGAAGTCGACGATGAAGGCCGAGCGACGATGGGATGGTGCTTTGTCCCGTCAGGCTTCCTCGTGCCCGGCGACGTGATGCTGGCGCAGAAGATTGCGCTCGAGACCGACGAAAGGGGCGCGCTTGCGCTCGCCAATCGGTTTCCTGCTGCAACGCATTCCGAGCACTTTTACCGGCGGCCATTCTAGCGCCGGGAGGATGGATTCGAGGCGGTTACGAGGCTCCACCTCTCCTTCGGGAGAGGTGGAGCGAACTCGGCAACGATGTCTGTCAGAAGTGTGTGGTGCGGTAGGCATCCAGCGCATGCGCCGCGAAGACGCCGATGCTGCAAAGGGCGAGCAGTGCAGAGATCAATTCGATCATAGCGCGTCCTCCCGCAGCGGATGGGCGACGAGAGTCTGGCAGCAGGCGTAATCCAGGATGATGTCGAGGAAGAATTGCATGGTGGCCGTCCCTGTATTTATTTTGACAACCACTTAACCGGCCATCTGTTTCAGGCGTGTTTCGTCGCATCGGGAAAGGGGTTTCGCCGGGAACTCCGTGGCCTGTTTTGTGCGCCGCGGACCCGCTACATCTGGTCCTTCTCCATTCCCTTTCGCCGTACGCCTCCGGCGGGCGTGGCATCATGTTGCGAAGCAAAAATCATGGCGCGGGTCGCCGGGTCCGCGCTCGGCGCGATCGCCTTTCATCGCGTCGAGACCGTGTTGTTGCTGCTCGCGGGGATTTCCCTGATCTAGTGACCCACAGACTGGACCGGCGCCGCGCTGGTGTCGCTGCCGTGATGCGTCAGCGGCTTCATGCCGGTCACGGTCCGCAGCAGCACATAGAACACTGGCGTCAGGAACAGGCCGAACACGGTGACGCCGATCATGCCGGAGAACACGGCAACACCCATGGCGCGCCGCATCTCCGAGCCCGCGCCGGTCGAGAGCACCAGCGGCAGCACGCCCATGATGAACGCCATCGATGTCATCAGAATCGGACGCAGCCGTAGCCGGCTGGCCTCGATCGCGGCGCGGATCGGCGTACGCCCGGCGAATTCGAGCTCGCGCGCGAATTCGACGATCAGGATCGCGTTCTTGGCGGAGAGGCCGACGAGCACGATCAAGCCGATCTGGGTGAAGACATTGTTATCGCCCTTGGAGATCCAGACGCCGAACATCGCTGCCAAGAGGCCCATCGGCACGATCATGATGATCGAGAGCGGCAAGGTCAGGCTCTCATAGAGGGCGGCCAGCACCAGGAACACCAGCAGGATCGCCAGCGGGAACACCCAGATGCCGGAATTGCCGGCGATGAACTCCTGATAGGTCAGGTCGGTCCATTCGAAGGCAAAGCCCGGCGGCAGCACTTCCGCTGCGATCCGCGTCGCCGCTTCCTGCGCCTGGCCTGATGAAAAACCGGGCGCAGCCGCCGCGTTGATGTCGGAGGACAGGAAGCCGTTGTAGCGGATCGCGCGCTCCGGCCCCGCGCTCTGGCGGATCTTGAGCAGCGCCGACAATGGCACCATGTCGCCCGAGGACGAGCGCACCTTCAGCTGCCTGATGTCGTCGGCGCGAGCGCGGAACGGTGCGTCGGCCTGCACGCGGACGGAATAGGTGCGGCCGAACTTGTTGAAGTCGTTGACGTAGTAGGAGCCGAGGTAAATCTGGAGCGTGTTGAACACCTCCGTCACGGGCACGCCCAATTGGAGCGCCTTGGTGCGGTCGATATCGGCGAACAGCTGGGGCACGTTGACCTGGAAGCTCGAGAACACGCCGGCGATCTCCGGTGCCTTCTGCATCGCCGCCATGAATGCCTTGGTCGCTTCGTTCAGCGCCTCATAGCCGAGACCGGCACGGTCCTCGATCTGCAGCTTGAAGCCGCCGATGGTGCCGAGGCCGTTGACCGGCGGCGGCGGGAACATGGCGATGAAGGCTTCCTGGATCCCGGCATATTTCTTGTTCAACTCGGCCGCGATCGCGGGCCCGCTGAGCGAGGGATCCTTGCGCTCGTCGAACGGCTTGAGTGTCGAGAACACGATGCCGGCGTTGGACGAGTTGGTGAAGCCGGAGATCGACAGGCCGGGGAAGGCGACCGAGCTCTCGACACCGGGCTGGGTCAGCGCGATGTCGCTCATCTTGCGGATCACCTCTTCGGTGCGATCGAGCGTCGCGCCATCGGGCAGGCGCGCGAAGCCGACCAGATATTGCTTGTCCTGGCCCGGCACGAAGCCGCTCGGCACCTGCTGGAACAAGAGGCCGGTGAGGCCGACCAGCACTGCGTAGAGGCCCATCACCGCGGCCTTGCCCGAGATCACCCTGGTGACGCTGCCGCTGTAGTTCTCCGAGGAGCGTGTGAAGGCCTTGTTGAAGCCGCGGAAGAACCAGCCAAGGCTCTTTTCCATGATGAGCGTCAGCCGGTCCTTCGGCTCGTTGTGGCCCTTGAGCAGCAGCGCCGACAGCGCCGGGGACAGCGTCAGGGAGTTGACGGCCGAGATCACGGTCGAGATCGCGATCGTCAGCGCGAACTGCTTGTAGAACTGCCCGGTGAGGCCGGAGATGAAGGCGAGCGGCACGAACACCGCGATCAGCACCATCGCGATCGCGATGATCGGCCCCGAGACCTCACGCATCGCCTGATAAGTGGCATCGCGCGGCGACAGCCCGGCCTCGATGTTGCGCTCGACGTTCTCGACCACGACGATGGCGTCGTCGACGACGATGCCGATCGCGAGCACGAGACCGAACAGGCTGAGCGCGTTGATGGAGAAGCCGAACACGTGCATCACGGCGAAGGTGCCGACGATCGACACCGGAACGGCCAGCAGCGGAATGATCGAGGCGCGCCAGGTCTGGAGGAACAGGATCACGACCAGCACCACCAGCGCGATGGCTTCCAGCAGCGTATGGATCACAGCCTCGATCGAGGAGCGCACGAACTGGGTGGGATCGTAGACGATCTGGTAGGACACGCCCTCCGGCATGTTCTTCTTGATCTCGGCCATGGTGGCGCGGACGTTGTCGGAAATCTGCAGCGCGTTGGAGCCCGGCGCCTGGAAGATCGGGATTGCCACCGCCTGCTTGTTGTCGAGCAGCGAGCGCAGGCCGTATTCGGACGCGCCAAGCTCGATGCGCGCGACGTCGCGCAAGCGCACCACTTCACCGTGCGCGCCGGTCTTGACCACGATGTCGCCGAACTGCTCCTCGTTCGCGAGCCGCCCTTCGGCATTGACGGACAGTTGCAGGTCGATACCCCTGACGTTCGGGGAGGAGCCGACCACGCCGGCGGCGGCCTCGACGTTCTGCGCCTGGATCGCTTTCACGATATCGCTTGCGGTCAGGCCGTGCTCGGCGGCCTTCTGCGGATCGACCCAGACCCGCATCGAATAGTCGCCCGCACCATAAAGCTGCACGTCGCCGACGCCGTCGATCCGCGCCAGCCGGTCCTTGACGTTGAGCACCGCGTAGTTGCGCAAATACGTCATGTCGTAGCGGCCGTTCGGCGACAAGAGGTGCACGACCATGGTGAGGTCGGGCGACGATTTCTTGGTGATGATGCCGAGCTGGCGCACCACGGCGGGCAGGCGCGGCTCGGCCTGCTGCACGCGGTTCTGCACCAGCTGCGTCGCCTTGTCGGGGTCGGTGCCGAGGCGGAACGTCACCGTCAGCGTCATCGCGCCGTCGGTGGTTGCCTGGCTCGACATGTAGAGCATGTTCTCGACGCCGTTGATCTGCTCCTCGATCGGCGTCGCCACCGTCTCCGCGATCACCTTGGGATTGGCGCCGGGATAGGTCGCGCGCACCACGACGGACGGCGGCACGACATCGGGATATTCCGAGATCGGCATTGCGAACAGCGAGATCAGGCCGGCAAGGAAGATCAGGACCGACAGCACGCCGGCAAAAATCGGACGATCGATGAAGAATTTTGAGAGATTCATGGCTTTGCCCCTGCGCGAGAGACAACTCTCCCGTTGTCCGGGACGCAGGTGTCGCCCATGAACCCGGAATCGAGATGCGATGTCTTGGTCGTTATGACTTCGTCATTCCGGGCGCGCGGCTCCGCCTTCGCTCTTTGAGCTTCGGCTCGACAAGCCGCGCGAACCGGAACGACGTAACTAGCGTTGCACCACGTCCTGATTGCTGTGGTTGGATGCCTGCTGCGGCCCTCGCGCTCCCATCGCCGCCACCTCCGTCTTGAGGAGGGCGCCGGGACGCACGCGCTGCAAGCCATTGACCACGATGCGGTCGCCGGACTTCAGGCCCGCGGTGACGATGCGCAGCCCATCGACGGCACCGCCGAGCGTGACCGGCCGGTAGACGGCGCGGCTGTCGTCACCGACCGCCATCACGAACTTCTTGTCCTGGTCGGTGCCGATCGCGCGCTCGTCGATCATCACCAGCGTCTGCTGCTTCGGTTGCCCCATGCGCACGCGGGCGAACTGGCCGGGGATGAGACGCCCGTCCTCGTTGCGGAAGATCGCGCGAACGCGGATAGTGCCGCTCTGGCCGTTGACCTGATTGTCGATTAGCTGGATGTGGCCCTTGGCCGAGAGGCCACCGGACGTCCCCATCTCCACCGGGATCTGGTCGAGCTTGCCGCGCTGACCGGAGCCATCTGCAATGGAATTCAGCGCGCGCAGCACGACCTCTTCGTCCGCATCGAACGAGGCGTAGATCGGATTGACGGAGACCAGCGAAGTCAGCACCGGGGATGCGGTGCCGGCGGCAACGAGATTGCCGACCGTGACCTCGATCTTGCCGACGCGGCCGTCCACGGGCGCGCGCACCTCGGTGTAGTCGAGATTGAGCTTTGCAGTCTGGAGCGTTGCCTCGGCTGCCTTTACGTTGGCGATCGCTTCACGATTGGCATTCTCGCGCTGGTCGAAATCGCGCCGCGTCACCACGGCGTTGCCGACCAGCTGCGCGCCGCGCTCGAGCTCGCTCTGGGTGAAGACGACGCGCGCTTTGGCGGCCTCGAGCTGGGCTGCGGCCTTGTCGACCTCGGCCGCGTAGGGCGCGGGATCAATCTTGAACAGCACGTCGCCGGCCTTCACCAGCGCGCCTTCGGTGAAATTGGTCGCCAGGATCGCTCCTGCCACGCGCGGGCGCAGCTCGACGCGGTTGATCGCCTCGAGCCGGCCGGAGAAATCGTCCCACAGCACGGTCTGCCGTGGCTCGATCATCGCGACGGTGACGGAGACGGCTTGCTCGGCCGCGGCCGCCGTTGCGGTCGCCTGGGCCGTACGAAAATAGTGACCGGTCGCGATCGATCCGGCTACGGCGAGGGCGCCCACGATGGCGACGCCACCGAGAAGGCGACGAAAGCGGCCGGTGCGGGCGGTATTTTGGGAGGGGGGCATTTGCGCGCTCCAGATATGTAGTGTTCACTACAGATGTGGAGCTGGATATCGCAGCGCAAGATACTTATGTACCGTTCGCTAAGAAAATTGTAGCTGCATACCGCAAGAATTGGAAGACAGCAGAGAAAATAAAGCTAGAACAAATAGATAGGATTTGGCGTTAAGCTTCCAGCAGAACGCGAATTCGGAGGAGAGAGGCAGATGGGCATGGGACGCCCCCGCGAATTCGACGCCGAAACGGCGTTGGACCAGGCGATGGAAGTGTTTTGGCGCCATGGCTATGAGGGCGCCACCATTGCCCAGCTCACAGAGGCCATGGGCATCAACCCACCCAGTCTCTATGCCTGCTTCGGCAACAAGGAAGGCCTGCTGAAGGCCGCGCTCGACCGCTACACCAAGCTGCGCGGCGTCTGGATGGACGAAGTGGTGGCAGCACCGACTGCTCGCGCCGTCGCCGAGCGGATGCTGATGGGCATCGCCGACAAGCAGACCGATCCGGCCAATCCGCCCGGCTGCCTGCTCGTGCAGGGCGGGATTGCCTGCGGCACCGGCTCCGAGAACGTCCCGTTCGAGCTCGCCGCCCGCCGTGCCCAGAACGAGGACCAGCTCCGCGACCGCTTTGTTCGCGCCAAGGCCGAAGGCGATCTCAGGGAAGGCGCCGATCCCGCCGCACTCGCGCGCTATGTCTCGGCCGTCGCAGTCGGCATGGGCGTGATGGCGTCCTCAGGCGCGGATCGCGAGGCGCTGCGGCAGGTGGCGAACGTCGCGGTGCAGGCGGTCGAAGCGCAGTCGGCTGACAAAACGTAACGGCCTTGTTATTTCGCAAATTGCGTTGAAGACAGCGCCGGCGGCGGGACGAAGCCGCCGAACTCGCGTTCGAGCAGTCCGGCGAGAGCAATCGTCGTGCGGTCCTCGAGATAAGGCCCGATGATCTGGACGCCAATCGGCAAGCCCGCAGGTGTGCGCTCGATCGGAACGGCGGTTGCCGGCAGTCCGCAGGTCGAAGCGGGGTCTGCCCAGATGAAGCACGCATCGGCGTAAGGATAGAGCTTCCCATCGATGTCGAGTTGCCGCGCGTCGAACGGCTCGGACTGGTCGTGTGGAAAGGCCGGCACGGCGGCGGCCGGGTAGATCACTGCGTCGAACTCGCGGAAGAACTCGTGCCAGCGTTGCTGCAGCTGAAGCAGCGCCGCGTCGCCGCCAGCCACTCGCGGTGGATCATGGCCCAGCCGCGCGCGCTCTGCCGCCAAGCTGCGGTCGTCGGGCGCCAATGCGGCGGCAAGGCCTTGCGCCTCTGCAAGGGCGGCCGGTGTCAGGCGTGGACTTCGCGCTGCGTTCAGCAGCTTCATGTAGAGCCGCGCGGACTGGGCGAGATCGGGCAGCGACGCACTTGAGCGCGCGACTCGCGCGCCTGATCGTCCGATCCGCTCGGCCAATCGTCCAATGGCTGAACGCACGGCCTCGCCCGTCGGCATCAGCGGATGGCTATCGATCACGAGGATCCTGAAATCCCTGAGCTGGTCATGTCGCGGAGCAGGCAGCGCAAGGCGATAGCCGATCCCGTCGCGCATTTCGTCGGGGCCGGCAATCACGTCGAGCGCCAACGCCAGATCCGCGGCAGTGCGCGTCATCGGCCCAATGACAGCCAGGTCCCCCTGGCTAGGGACGGGCGGTGCCGGCGGCAGGCTGTATCCGCGACCAGACCGAGACTCGGCTTATGTCCGAATACACCACAGAAATGCGCGGGCACCCGGATCGAGCCGCCGATATCCGAGCCGATCGAGAGCGGACCGAATCCTGCGGCCAGTGCCGCGCCCGATCCGCCTGAGGAGCCGCCGGGCGACCGGCCGAGGTCCCACGGATTGTTCGTCGTCCCATGGATATCGTTGTAGCTCTGGAAATCCCGTAAGCCGATCGGGATGTTGGTCTTGCCTATGATGACGGCGCCCGCCGCCTTCAGTCGCGAGACGACCAGGGCGTCCTCCGCTGGCTGAAAATCCCTGAAATGCGGAAAGCCCCATGTCGTCGGCAGGCCTGCGACGTTGAACGGTTCTTTCATGGTCACGGGAATGCCGAGGAGCGGCCGCCGCTCGCCGCGGCCAAGTGCGGCGTCGGCGGCGCGTGCGGCGTCTCGCGCGCGCTCGAAATCGCGGACGATGACGGCATTGATCTGCCCGTCCAACGCCTCGATGCGCGCAATCGTATGGGCGAGCAGCTCTGACGCGGAGATCTTGCGCGCGTGCAGGGCGCTCAGCAGTGCGCTGATCGAGCCGTAGTCCAAGTCAGCGGCATCTGCGGCCGGCGCTCGTTGCATCACGGTATCCATTGTCTCTGATCGTCGCGTCGAGGCTCTTCCGGCCGCGAACGGGTCCGGGGGATCGAACATGCAATTTCGGGAACGGGATGAGAAGGCGGCCGTTGTGGGAACCAGATCTGCCCGCCGGTCGGGGCGGAGGCGGTCGCGATCCGCGATGCCTTCTGAGCGGTTAACGGCGCCGGCTCGACTTGCGAATTCACAATCGGCGATCATGCAATTCTGCGCCTGTTTTGCCCGACGTGTCAAACGTTCCCCCCGCGCAGGGCTCGCGCCGCGTGGTGCGAAATTCTTCAATGATTTGTACCGTGCATGGGGTTGTTTTCGCGTTTTTTGTTTGAGCGCCTGGCTGGCAACAAAGATCGCAACGTCGGCCAATCCAAATCGGTGCCGATACGGGAACGCCTAAGAGTTTCTACACACAGTTCTGGCACGTTCCGCGCGTCAATAACCGCAACCTGCATCGTCGCCTCTCATTGCGCGCACGAAAAGACAGGACCCGCGGGCATCGAGGGGGCGTAAGCCATGACTGCAGTTGCCTCGGACGCCGGTCGCGCGAAGGGGATCGTGCCGATCCTGCTGTGCGTCGTGCCGTTCAGCCAGATTCCGCTCGATGCCTATACGCCGGGCCTGCCACAGATGGTGGTGGACCTCGCAACTGACGCGGCCTCGATGCAGAACACCGTCACCGCCTACATGCTCGGCATGTCTCTCGCGCTGGTGCCGGTCGGCGTCGCTTCCGATACGCTCGGCCGTCGCAGCGTCCTGCTCGCAGGGCTGTCGGTGCTCATTGCGATGAGCATTGCCTGTGCGCTGGCCACCAGCGCCTCGCTGCTGCTTGCGCTGCGCTTCCTGCAAGGCGTCGGCGGCTGCACCTGTCTTGTCGTTGCCTATGCGGTCGGAGCTGATTGCTTTCGTGGCCGCGAGCTCACGGCGATCTCCGGCCTGCTTGGTGCTGCCTGGGGTCTCGCGCCCGTGCTGGCGCCTGCAGCCGGCGGCTTCATCGTCGAGCTGACGTCGTGGCGCGGAGTCTTCGTCGTCATTGCCATCGCCGCGGCAATCGTCGCCGCAACCGTCACGCTGCTGCTGCCGGAAACATTGCCGGCGGAGCGGCGAGCGCCGTTCGATCCGCGCCGCACCGCCGGCATCCTGCGCGAGGCTCTCGTTCGCCCGGGCTTTCTCGCCTTCGTGCTGGTGTTTGCTGCCGCAGCAAGCGCGCAGTTGGCGTTCGGCGTCGTCGCGCCGTTCTTCTACCAGACCGGCCTCGGTTATTCCGCCGCCATCTATGGCCTCGTCGCGCTGGGACTTGGCGGGGTGAATCTCGCCGGCGAGCTCGGCTGCGCGCATTTCGCGCGCTTCATGCCGGCCCGCATGCTGGGCTTCGGCGCCTTCGCGCTGTTTCTCGCCGGCGCCGCGCTCCTAACGGCAACCGGCATGGTCTTTGGTCTCGATTTTGCGTCGATCACGATCGGCGGCGCGCTGGTGCTCGGCGGCTGCGGCGTGCTGTGCCCGATGATGTACGGCATGGCGCTTGGCCTGTTCGAGCGCGACCACGGCCTGATCGGCGGCCTCATCAGCGCGCTCTGCTACCTCGCGGTGAGCGGCGCCATGGCAATCGCGGCGGTGTTGCCCGAGGCGACCCAGGCACCGATCGGAGGGCTCTACCTCGGCCTCTGCGCCATCGCGGGCACGCTGCTTGCGATCTCGCTGCCCTCGGCGCGCCACGCCACACAGAATTAAGGAAGGACCAAATCATGACCACCGTCGGTATTCGCGGCACGTTCTTCGACTTCGTCGACGATCCCTGGAAGCACATCGGCGACGAGCAGGCCGCCGCGCGCTTTCACCAGGACGGCCTCATGGTCGTCACCGACGGCAGCATCAAGGCGTTCGGTGCTTATGACAAGATCGCCGCCGCCCATCCCGGCGTTGAGATCACCCATATCAAGGACCGCATCATCGTCCCGGGCTTCATCGACGGCCACATCCATCTGCCGCAGACCCGCGTGTTAGGGGCCTATGGCGAGCAACTGCTGCCGTGGCTCCAGAAGTGGGTCTATCCGGAAGAGCTGAAATACCGGGATCGCAACTACGCACGCGAGGGCGTGAAGCGTTTCCTCGACGCGCTGCTGGCGTCCGGCACCACCACCTGCCAGGCGTTCACGAGCTCCTCGCCTGTCTCAACCGAGGAACTGTTCGAGGAAGCCGCCCGCCGCAACATGCGCGTCATCGCGGGCCTCACCGGCATCGATCGCAACGCGCCGGCCGATTTCATCGATACCCCGGAGAATTTCTACCGCGATAGCAAGCGGCTGATCGCGCAGTACCATAACAAGGGCCGCAACCTCTACGCCATCACGCCGCGCTTCGCCTTCGGCGCCTCGCCGGACCTGCTGAGGGCGTGTCAGCGCCTCAAGCACGAGCATCCGGACTGCTGGGTCAACACCCACATCTCCGAGAACCCGGCCGAATGCAGTGGCGTGCTCGTCGAGCACCCGGACTGCCAGGACTATCTCGGCGTCTACGAGAAGTTCGACCTGGTCGGACCGAAATTCTCCGGCGGCCACGGTGTCTATCTCTCCAACAACGAGTTCCGCCGCATGTCGAAGAAGGGCGCGGCGGTGGTGTTCTGCCCGTGCTCGAACTTGTTCCTCGGCAGCGGCCTGTTCCGGCTCGGCCGCGCCACCGATCCCGAGCATCGCGTGAAGATGTCGTTCGGCACCGACGTCGGCGGCGGCAACCGCTTCTCGATGATCTCCGTGCTCGACGATGCCTACAAGGTGGGCATGTGCAACAACACGTTGCTCGACGGCAGCATTGATCCGGCGCGCAAGGATCTCGCCGAAGCCGAGCGCAACAAGCTCTCGCCGTATCGCGGCTTCTGGTCGATCACGCTCGGCGGTGCCGAAGGCCTCTACATCGACGACAAGCTCGGCAATTTCGAGCCCGGCAAGGAGGCCGATTTCGTCGCGCTCGATCCGAACGGCGGGCAAGTCGCGCAAGCGTGGCACCAGTCGCTGATCGCCGACGGCGCCGGGCCGCGTACGATGGACGAGGCCGCGAGCATGCTGTTCGCCATCATGATGGTCGGCGACGATCGCTGCGTCGACGAGACCTGGGTGATGGGCAAGCGTCTCTACAAGAAGGACTGAGGCGGACCGCTGCCAATGAGTGCATCTTCTGACACGGCCGGCCAGCCGGTCGCTCTCGTCATCCAACGTCGCATCGCCGACGATGGCTTTGCCGCGTTCGCGCGGTGGAACGGCGAGGTCGGCGAGGCGCTCAAGGCCTGGCCCGGCTTCCTCAGCCAGGAGGTGGTGCCGCCCCAGCCGCCGGCCCATGTCGACTGGGTGACGATCCTGCGCTTCGCGAGCCCGGCCGCGGCCCGCGCCTGGCTTCAGAGCGATGTGCGGGCGCGGCTCATCGCAAAGGTGCAGCACTTCTTCGTCGGTTCGGAGGACGTCCATATCCTGCCCGACAGCGGCGTGCAGCGCGACAGCGCGGTCTCCGCCGTGATCTCCTTCAAAGTCCCGGACGGACTCGAAGATGCTTTCCTCAGATGGCAGCAGCGCATCCAGGCCGCAGAAGCCGAGTTCAAGGGATTTTTGCGCCACAAGATCGAGCGGCCGATTCCAGGCCTGCACGACGAATGGATCATCATCCTGTCGTTCGACAGTGATGCCAACCTCAATGCATGGCTGGACTCGCCGTTGCGGCAGTCGCTGCTGCGGGAAGGCGAGCGCTTCAACGGCGGCATGAATGTGAAGCGGGCGAGCTACGGCTTCAATTTCTGGTTCCCGGCCGGCAAGGCGCAGGCTCCGGAGCAAGGGCCTGGCCTGATCTGGAAGAGCAACCTCATCGTCCTTCTGGTGCTCTATCCCGTGGTCTACCTCTGGGGCTACTTCATCAGCGCGCCCTTGATCGACAACCACGGCGTGCCGGTCTGGCTGTCGCTCTTCGTCGGCAATCTCGTCAGCACCCAGCTGCTCGGCTGGTGGCTGGTGCCCGCCGCCTTCAAGATGCTCGATTGGTGGATCTCGCCGAAGGCGACGGTCGGGCGCCAGATCGCAGGCTATGCACTCCTTGCCGCGCTCTATGCCGCGTCGATGGGCCTGTACGCGCTGCTGCTCGCGTGGCATTGGGGACGGTGAGACCGTCCACAACTGGACACGTGACGACCATGTTCGCCCTGACGTTTCTCGGAACCTCGGCCAGCGTTCCGTCGGCGGAGCGCAACCATCCGGCGCTCCTGGTGGAGGCGGCGGGCAAGCGCATTCTGGTCGATTGCGGCGAAGGCACGCAGCGCCAGTTGCTGCGCAGCGGTGCCGGCTTTCGGCGGCTCGACCGCATCCTGCTGACGCATGCGCATCTCGATCACGTGCTCGGAATTCCCGGTCTCTTTTCAACGCTGGGCTTGCGGCAGACCTCCGACATGATGACCATTCATGGCGGACAGGGCACGCTCGATCTCGTCATCAGGATGCTTGCGGGCCTGTGGGGTGCTGGCAGGGCGCCGATCGCGGTGGAGTTCTCAGCCCTGACCGAAGGGCAGGTCATGGACGCCGGCGACTTCATCATCGACTGCTTTCCGGTTCGCCATCGCGACACCGACAGTTTTGGTTTTTCCTTCAAGAGCCCCGCACGCCGCCATCTTCGGCCGGAGCGCCTTGCCGAACTGGGCGTTCCAGACGGGCCGATACGCGGAGAGTTGGCCGCGGGACGACCAGTCGTGATCGCCGATCGAACGATCGATCCGGAAGACGTCCTGGGGCCGCCGAGCGGCGGCAGGAAGCTCGTCGTGATCGGCGACACCGAGACCACCGAAGACCTCTCCAAATACGTTTCTGGCGCCGATCTGCTGGTGATCGAGGCAACGTTCCTCGATCGCGACGCATCGACCGCGCGGAACTATGGGCACCTCACTGCGCGCGATGCGGCTGCGTTTGCGGCCGCGACCAACGTCGGCCAGCTCGTGCTCACGCATCAGTCGGGCCGCTATGAGGACGATGAAGTCCTTGCAGAGGCAGCCAGGATTTTTCCGAACACCCGGATCGCTGCCGACTTCGATCGCATTGCCATCTAGCCTCGAGAGGCCGTTCAGCTCGTCAATCCGGACTTGATGGCGAGGTCCTGCACCTGGCGCGTCACCTGCATCAGGCGCGGCAGCGCCTGGTCGCGAAAGGCCGGCATCTCCATGCGCACCGCATCGATGGTGACGCTCAATCCGGCAATCACGAGACCCTGGGCGTCGAAGATCGGCGCTGCCAGCGTGCGCAGGCCATAGGCGTTCTCGCCGTCGGAGACAGCGTGCCCTTTCTTCTTCACCTGATCGAGCCGGACGAGCAAGGCGTCGAGATCGGTGAGCGTTCGCTCCGACAGTTTGACGCGCGGTCGCGACTCCAGCCGCGCGATCTGCTCGTCCCGCGCCAGCTGCGCCAGCATGACATGGCCGAGCGCGGCGCTATAGGCGGGAATCCGCGTGCCCGGCCGGCGATCCATCTTGTGGCGGTCGAGGCCAGCGCCGACCCGCGCGAGATAGACCACGTCGCCGCCGTCGAGGATGCCGAGCGAAGCCGCATCGCCGACATCAGGCACGAGGTCGCGCAGGAGCGGCTCGACGATCTGTCGCAGCGACCCGTGCGACAGCACGGTGTAGCCGAGATCGAGACAGGCAACGCCAAGGCGGAACCGGCGGCTGTGCGGAACGGCCTGGAGGTAGCCGAGTTCGATCAAGGTCTGGATCAGCCGGAACGCCGTTCCGCGATCGAGGTCGGCCCGTGCGGCAATCTCACTCAGGGTCAGCTCGAAGGCCTCGCCGGTGAAACTCTTGAGCACGGCAAAGGCCTTGCCGACGGAAGCGACGTAATTCTTTGGATTTTTCGCATCATTGTCCGATACGCGCTTCGTGGCCTTCTTTTCGACCTTGGCCAAGCTCGAATGTCTCGCCATGACATGTCCCCTTGACGTGGCGGCAAGCTGATTTTACGACGGGACAATTCAATAACAAATGTTCGCATTCCGAACAACATCGATTTGACGATCGGAGGAAGTTTGTCGACATCATCGCTGCACCCTCATGGCGTGTTCTCCGCCGCGCTGACACCGCTCGATGCCGAGCTCGCCCCCGATCATGCGCGCTTCGTCGCGCATTGCCGCTATCTGCTCGACGAAGGCTGTGACGGCATCGCGCTGCTCGGCACGACCGGTGAGGCGAACTCGTTCTCGGCCACTGAGCGCACCGCGCTGCTCGAAGCGGTGGTTGCGGCCGGCATCGCGCCGCAACGGCTTCTGCCGGGCACTGGTGTCACCGCCCTCAACGAGACCATCGCCCTGACGCGTCATGCGCTCTCGGTCGGCGTCGACACCGTGGTGATGCTGCCGCCGTTCTACTACAAGGGCGTCAGCGACGACGGCATTTTCGCGTCGTACAGCGAGGTCGTGCAGCGCATCGGCGATGCCAGGCTCAAGATCGTGCTCTATCACATCCCGCAGATGTCGGCGCAGCCGATCTCGCATGCGCTGATCGAGCGGCTGCGCGCGGCTTATCCGGCCACCTTCACCGGCATCAAGGATTCCTCCGGCGACTTCGCCAACATGACCGCGATGGTCGAACGCTTTCCCGGCTTTTCGGTCCTGGTCGGCGCCGATCCTTTGTTGCTGCCGCTGCTGCGCAAGGGCGGCGCCGGCTGCATCACCGCGACGTCCAATCTCGTGGCGCGCGATCTTGCCTATGTCTACAAGCACTTTGGCGACAGCGACGACGACGCAGCGCTCAAGGCCGCGCAGGCGCGCATCGTCAGGGCGCGCGAATTGGTCTCGCGCTTCCCGCAGATGGCCTCGCTGAAGGCGCTGGTGGCCGCGCGCACCAGCCATGCCGGATGGCAGCGGCTGCGTCCACCGCTGGAATCCTTGCCATCGGCTCAAGTGAAAGAGCTGCTTGCGGATGCCACTGCATTCGCAGCCGCCATTTAGCCGCGAGGCCGGCGGCGAGGCGATCCGATGTCCGACTCTTTCCAGGATGCGCTGTCCGGGCTCGCCGACATCGTCGGCGACAAGCACGTCATCGCCTCCGGAGCCGACCAGGAGCCCTATGTGGTGGACTGGCGCGGCCGCTATCACGGTCGCGCGGTCGCGGTGGTGAAGCCCGGCTCGACCTCCGAGGTCGCCGCCGTCGTCAAATTCTGCGCGGCGAGGCAGCTTGCGATCGTGCCGCAGGGCGGCAACACCGGCATGTGCGGGGCCGCGACGCCGGACGATCGTGCGGGCAATGTCGTGATCCGGCTCGACCGTATGCGGGCCGTGCGCGACGTCAGCCCGCTCGCCAACACGATCACGGTGGAAGCCGGCTGCATTCTCGCCGAGGTGCAGAATGCGGCCCGTAGCGTCGATCGCTATTTTCCCTTGAGCCTGGGTGCCGAGGGTTCCTGCCAGATCGGCGGCAACATTTCCACCAATGCCGGCGGCACGGCCGTGCTTCGCTACGGACCGACACGCGACCTCGTGCTCGGATTGGAGGTCGTGCTGCCCGACGGGCGCGTCTTCAACGGCCTGCGCGCGCTGCGCAAGGACAACACCGGTTACGCGCTCAAGCAGCTCTTCATCGGCGCAGAGGGCACGCTCGGCATCGTCACGGCGGCGGTCCTGAAACTGTTTGCGCCGCCGCGCAGCTCAGCGCTGGCGCTGCTGAAACTGCAAGGCGTCGAGCAGGCGCTCGAGGTCATGCAGCGCCTGCGCGGTGTGGTTGGCGACCGGCTCGGCAGCCTCGAGATCATGTCGCGCTCGCAGATCGAGGCGATTGCGGAGACCGTGCCGCATGTCACGATCCCATTCGAGCTGACGACGCCGTGGTATCTGATCGTCGAGTTGACCGATACGCTCGCAGGCGTTGACCTCAACGAGCCGCTCGCCACGGTGCTCGCGGAGGCGATGGAGGCCGGGCTCACTGACGACGTGATCCTGGCGTCCAACCTGGCGCAGGCCAAGGCGATCTGGGCGGTCAGGCACAGCGTGTCCGAAGGCAACAAGCGCAGCGGCTATGTCGTGTCGCATGACAGCGTGGTGCCGTTGGAGCGTCAGGCGGCCTTCGTCGCCAATGTCGAGGCCCGGATCAAGGCTGCCGTGCCGCATGCGCGCGTCGTGATGCACGGCCATATCGGCGATGGCAATCTCCACGTGGTCGCGCTGATCGACCGCGCGCATTGTCAGGACCCCGCTGCAACGGCCGCGCTGGTGGCTGAGATCAACGAGATCGTCGATGACGAGACCGCAGCGCAAGGCGGAGCCATCAGTGCCGAGCACGGCATTGGCATTACGAATCGCGGCCGGCTTGCGCGCGTCACCGATCCTCTCGATATCGAGCTGATGCGAGACATCAAGCAACTGCTCGATCCGAACGGCCTGATGAACCCGGGCAAGATCTTTACTGCCGGAGGCGCGCGACGATGACGAGCGTCCGCCTGCTTGCCGACGACCTCACCGGTGCGCTCGACACCGCGGCGGAGTTCGTCGGCCTCTGCGGGCCGTTCGACGTCACCTGGCCGGAAGCGTCTGCGGCGCAGGGCTCTCAAAGCCTGGCGATCGACAGCGGCACACGCGAACGCTCCAAAGCCGAGAGCATCGAGATCGTTGGACGACTGGCGCCGCTGCTCCGCGGGGCGACGATCGCCTACAAGAAAGTCGATAGCCTCCTTCGCGGCGCGTGGGCGGCCGAGCTCAGCGCCTGCCTGCGCGGTGGCGATTGGGCGTCCTGCGTGGTCGCGCCCGCCTTCGACTATCAGGGGCGGCGCACCGTGGGTGGCCAGCAATTTGCGCGCACGGTGCAAGGCGAGTGGCACCGCGTCGGCGACAATCTGCTAGCCCAGCTGCGGCAGGAAGGCATCGAGGCCCGGCAGGGCGGGGCCGACACGCTGTCGCAGGCCGGCGTTCAGGTCTTCGACGCCGAAAGCGACATCGACCTCGATCGTATCGTCGAGATGGGACGGCGCATGCCGGGACCCGTGCTATGGTGCGGCAGCGGTGGGCTCGCCGGCGCGCTCGCCCGCAGCCATCGCGCCGATGCGCCGAGCCAATTGAAGCTGCCGGTGCTGGGGCTGTTCGGCTCGGATCAACCCGCGACTGCGTCTCAGCTGGCTGCGTGCGGCGAGGCATCCATCGCGCTTGCGGAAGGCGAGGGCGCGGCGCCTATGCGGCGCAAGCTGGCCGATGACGCCGTGGCACTGGTTAAATTCTCTCTCGCCGACGGCCTGACGCGCGCGGAGGCGGCGCAGCGGATCGCGCGCGAAATGGCGGCGCTGATCGCGGCGCTCCAACCTCCGGGCACGCTGATCGCTGCTGGCGGCGAGACCCTGAAGGCGGCGTGCGTTACACTAGGCGCGCATGCGCTCCAGGTGACGGGACGTATCGTGCCGGGGTTGCCGCGCTCGATCTTGCAGGGCGGCCGGTGGTCCGGAGTGGACGTCATCTCGAAGTCCGGTGCATTCGGCCCCAGCGAGCTCTGGCGCGATCTGCTTCGGGACAATCATTTGCTCAACATGAGGAGTCCGACATGACCTCTCGTCATCTTGCCATCACCATGGGTGATCCCGCCGGGATCGGACCGGAGATCATCGTCAAGGCTTGCGTCGGACTGAAGGACCGGATCGCGAAGGGCGATCTGCGCCTGCTGATCATCGGCAGCGGCGCGGCGCTTGATAGCGCAAAGGCCTCGCTCGGCGCTGACATTGCCATCCCCGAGGTGAGCGACAAGGATGGCGATTGGCCAAATCTGTGTTTCCTCCAGGCCGACGCCGAGGGCGAACCGATCAAGCCCGGCGTGCTCAGCGCGGATGGCGGCCGCTTTGCCTACAAGGCGATCGAGCAGGGCGTGCGCCTGACGCAGGCGGGCCGCACCGCGGCCATCGTCACGGCACCGCTCAACAAGGAAGCCCTCAACAAGGCCGGCTATCATTTCCCTGGACATACCGAGATGCTCGCGCATCTCACCGGCGTGCGCGGCTCGGTGATGCTGCTTGCCCATGGCAACATGCGCGTCAGCCACGTCTCGACTCATGTGGCGCTGGAGGACGTGCCGAAGCGTCTGACGCCGGAGCGCCTGCGCATGGTGATCGACCTCACCAACGACGCGCTGCGCCGGCTCGGCATCGAAAGGCCGAAGATCGCGATCGCCGCGCTCAATCCGCATGCCGGCGAGGGCGGCCTGTTCGGCCGGCAGGACATCGATGTGTCTGCGCCGACGATCGCCAAGGCGGTCGCTGATGGTCTCGACGTCGTCGGTCCGGTGCCGGGCGACACCATCTTCGTCAAGCTGCGCGCCGGCCAGTACGATGCTGCGGTCGCGATGTATCACGACCAGGGCCACATCCCGGTCAAGCTGCTCGGCTTCCAGGTCGATCCCGCGACCGGCCGCTGGCAGGAGCTCTCCGGCGTCAACATCACGCTGGGCCTGCCGATCATTCGCACCTCCGTCGATCACGGCACCGCCTTCGACATCGCCGGCAAGGGCATCGCCAACGAGCACAGCTTGATCGAGGCCATCGACTATGCCGAGCGGCTGGCCGTCGGCGCTTCCACATCCAAGTCATGAGATCGAACGCACGATGACCAACGCCTTCACGCCCATTGAAATTCTTCGCCCCTCTGTCCTGGAGTTTGGCTGCGGTACGATCGCCGCCGCGGCACGCTTCGCCGAACGGATCGGCGCCAAACGGCCGCTGGTGATTTCGGACCCGTTCAACGCGCGTCGCGTCGACACGCTGGCGCTGCCGGGTGCCGTGAAGGTGTTCGGCGATGTGAAGCCCGAGCCGGACCTGCCTAATCTTGAGAAGGCGGTCGCGATAGCGCGCGACGTCAAGCCCGATCTCGTGGTCGGCTTCGGCGGCGGCAGCGCGATGGATCTGGCCAAGCTGGTGGCGGTGATGTGCACGAACGACGTGGCCTTCGCCGACATCGTTGGGCCGGAGAAAGTGGCCGGCCGCAGCGTGGCGCTGATGCAGATTCCCACCACCTCGGGCACCGGCAGCGAAGCCGGCACCCGCGCGCTCGTCACCGACCCCGTGAGCCAGAACAAGCAGGCGGTGCAGAGCCGCTTCATGCTGGCTGACATCGCCATCGTCGATCCGGATCTGACAATGACGGTGCCGAAAGAGGTCACCGCAGCGACCGGCGTCGATGCGCTGGCGCATTGCGTCGAGGCCTACACCAGCCGCAAGGCGCACCCGACCATCGACCTCTATGCGCTCGAAGGCGCGCGGCTGGTTGGGCAGTATCTCAAGCGGGCGGTGGTCGATGGTAGCGATCGCGAGGCGCGTGCCGGCCTGGCGCTGGCCTCGCTCTATGGCGGCTATTGCCTCGGGCCGGTGAATACGACCGCCGGCCATGCGGTTGCGTATCCGCTCGGCACGCGTCACCATGTGGCGCATGGGCTCGCCTGCGCGGTGATCTTCCCGCACACGCTGGCCTTTAACATGCCGGCCGTGGAGGCGAAGACCGTCGCGGTGCTCCGGGCGCTTGGATTGCCGAAGCAGGACGATGCAAAGCTGGCGTTCGACGCAACCTACAAGTTCTGCGCCGATCTCGGTATCGAGATGCGGCTGTCGGCTCTCGGCGTGCCCAGGGACGACCTCGGCGTCATGGCCGACGAGGCGCACGCCATTCGCCGCCTGCTCGACAACAATCCGCGCGACCTTAGCCGGGATGCGATCCTGAACATGTACGAGGTCGCGTTCTAAAGCATGATCCGGATAGTGGTTTTCCGAAAAGATCATGCTCAAACAATAAGCTAAGGCGCGATGCATCGCGCTTTAGCCATCTCCGCCGCTCGTTCGCGGCACCCAATCAACAACACTGAAAACAGAGGAAACTTCGATGAGATCGATGTGGCTTGTTCTTGCCTCACTCATGCTGCTGGCGACGTCGCCGGCAAAGGCCCAGGACGGTTATCCATCCAAGCAGGTGACGGTGATCGTTCCGTTCGCCGCCGGCGGTACCGCCGATATCTTCGCCCGCATGGTCTCCAACCATTTGCAAGCGAAGTTCGGTAAGCCGTTCGTGGTCGAGAATGTCGGTGGCGCCGGCTCGATCCTCGGCGTGACGCGGCTCGCGAAGTCGGCGCCTGACGGCATCACGCTCGGGCTTGCGAGCACGTCCGCGCTCGCGATCAACCCGTCGCTCTATGGTCCGAAGCTCAGCTACCAGCCGGACAAGGATCTTGCGCCGGTTGCCCAGATCAGCGTCGTGCCCAACGTGCTTGTCGTGAACCCCAACAAGATCAAGGCACGCACCGTGCCGGAGCTGATCGCTTATCTGAAGGCGAATCCGGACAAGGTCTCGTTCGGCTCGGCCGGCGTCGGCACCTCGCAGCATCTGGCCGCCGAGCTGTTTCAGCAGATGACCGGCACCAAGATGGTGCACGTACCCTACAAGGGCTCCAGCCAGATGCTGACGGACCTGTTGAGTGGCCAGATCGATCTCGCCTTCGACAACGTGCCGCTGCTGCTGCCGCAGGTGAAGACCGGCCAGCTCGCACTGCTCGCGACCGCGACGCCGAAGCGGGCCGCCTTCGATCCCGAAGCTCCCGCCGTCGCCGAATTCCTGCCGGGCTTCGAGGCCGTGGCCTGGCACGGCTTCTTCGTCCCGGCCGGAACGCCGAAACCGATCGTCGAAAAGCTCTCCGCCGAGATCCGCGCCTTCATGCAGCAGCCGGACACTGTGCAGAAATTGGCCGAGCTCGGCGCCACCGCGGTCGCGGTGGATTCCGAGCCGTTTGCCGCCTACATCGCCGCTGAGACGGCGCGCTGGAAGAAGGTGATCGAGGCGGCGAACATCAAGCTGGACTAAGCGACAAAGGCTCGCTGCTTGCCGATGGAAGCTCCCGGTTTGTCGTCCTCAGGAAGAGGAGTTCGACGATGGACGTCATTCTCCGCCACTCAGTCGTGAAGAAAACGGCCCGCCAAGCGGGCCGTTGACGTCACAAGTCGATCAATCCTTACTGCTCGGTGCAGACCTTGACGGTCTTCACGGCGGATTCGGCTTCCATCTTGGTTTTGTAGACGCCGTCACCAACGACTGTCGTGGTGGTCGTCGTCGGCTTAGTATCTACGACTGTGCACTTCTTAGTCGTAGCATCACGCGCAATGTAAAATTCGGCAGCCAGCTGCCTGATTGCCAAGAGCGAAAGCGGCAAGGGCTCCGCACACGATCAGTTCTTCATAAGCGCTCCTCCATTCAATCAAGAATAGTCACGCAACTGGAGAGTAGTAAGAGTTCCGAATGTTCCCGGTCGTGCTGAGGCGGACTGCTGCGAGAGGGGATTAATTCTCTTGGCAGAGTGTGCGCGAGGTGCCGAATTTTCCCGATAAAGGAACCCGCGATCCTGTCGGGGTGTTGTAGGCTACCTGCATTCTGGAGGTCTCCAGATTGCCGTACTCGGGCCGCTCCACGGCGATGTCCAGGCGCGCCCTGTCTCGGGAGCAGTGGACCACAGGCTGCACGGTGCGTACCGAAAGCCGCACGGGCGAAAGCGTGCTCGAAGGCATGGAGATCGAGGCCTTCCCGAGGAGGTCTGCGCCGACGTTGCGGGAGTATCGGTAGATCGATCGGGAGAGCGGACCTACATCGCGTCCCCCGTGAGCGTCGCATCATCGAAGAGATCGACTGATCTTGCCAAATAGGAGAAACGACTATGAAAGCTATCGGACTGGGATTCCTCGCAGCCACCCTTTTGGGATCCGCCGCGGCGGCCGCCCCGCTCAATCCGACCGCCGTCGGTTCGACCGAGGTCTCGGACATTCAGCAGGTGCGCCTAGTTTGCAACGAGTACGGCCGCTGCTACCGGACCCGCGGCCCTCGTTACGTCCAGCGCTACTACGGCGGTGACGACGGCTATGTGGTCCGCCGCAGCTATGGCTATTACGGCGGTCCAGGATATTACGATCGCGGCTACGGCTACTATGGCGGCGGCCCGAGCATCGGCTTCAGCTTCGGCACCCGCAGTTGGTGAACGACGAAGGGCCGCTTTCGAAGCGGCCCTTCAATGCCGGATTGGGAATCGTGAGATGTCGAATCTAGCGACGCTGATCGGCAAGAAGCAGCAGCTCCGGGGCCGTCCTCTTGATAATCGGTGATAATCGGCTTGATCAGAAATTAGTTTAAACGGATCTCATAGCGACGTTTGAGCCGGTCGCTTGTAGTCTTTGCTGCGTATTGAACGCGTGCAAGATCGCAGCCTTCCTGTGCGATGACATGCAGCTTCCAGTCCGAGGTACCGGGTCGGTAATCTGGCCCGAATTCAACTTCGATGGAGACGACCTTTTCTGTGCCTGGAAAACTCCGGATCTCCTGCAGCGCAATTCGCTCAAGCTCGTCCCTCGAAACCGGTGATCTCGACACCGTTCGCTCCTAAAGGTGGAGGCGGCTGCTTGAGCCGCCCTTGACTCAATGCAGTCAATGACCTCGACGTTCCTCTCAAGATGAGACGGCGCATCGCGATCGCTCCAAGCTCGCGCCGATCTTATGAGCTGATCAGCGCAATTGCCGCAGAGCCTCCGGAGTCAGCGCGTATCGACCCCCCACCTTTTCTAACCAGCGTGCTTTAAGCATACGCCTTGCCGTGTAGAACCCACACAGTGGACGGTTGCCTCCTGTTGAAGCTGGCCGTCGCGTTCGAGCAGATAACCATAGAGGGTCGATGAGGGGGGCGCTCTCGATTTTTAGGAACGAGCGCCCCCCGCAGCCCAGTTCAATGATCAGTCTTGCGTGCTATCCTTTCGCAAGACCAGTGCGATTGCCAAGTTTTCCCGATGCCCTTCCCAAAGGGTGACCCCGATTGGCCCCAGCTCCAATGCCCCCCAATATCCCCGCGAGCTGGGGCCATTTTTCTGGAGGCCTCAGCTCATCCCATTGCCCGGAGCTGAGGCCTTTTCGTCGCATCCGTGAGCGGAATTAAACCGGACAAGACCGCCAACTAAGGCGCTCCTACTTACAGCCCCGATGTTCACAGAAGGACTAGACCGCCAACGCTGGCGCAGCTATATGACCGGCCTGCGAGCCGCTGATTTGCAAAACTTTCAGCCGGCCTTGCAAAACTTCCGAAGAAAGCTTAGCGATATCAAGCGCTTCGGTGGGGAATGGTGTAACGGTAGCACAACAGACTCTGACTCTGTTTGTCTTGGTTCGAATCCAGGTTCCCCAGCCAGTTCCGGCGCTCTTTCTCGTAAACCTCTCGGCATCTGCGCGGCAGGGGCGGTTCGTTGGCGGCACCGCCGCTCGCGACCGATTGCCTCATCCGAAAAATCGCGTTTCCGGGTCGGATCTCCGCGCACTCCATCGTCCTTGAGTTACACAACCCAAGGAGAATCCGTGATGTCCTATGTCGATGGTTTCGTGCTGGCCGTGCCGAAGGACAAGATCGAGGCCTACAAGACGCTGGCAACTACCGCCTGCGCACTCTGGCTGGAGCACGGGGCGCTCGACTATGTCGAATGCATCGGTGACGACGTCCCCTATGGCGAGCTCACCTCGTTTCCGCGCGCGGTGATGGCAAAGGAGGACGAGATCGTGGTCTTCTCCTGGATCGTCTACCGCGACCGGGAGACCCGCGATGCCGTCAACAAGAAGGTGATGGCGGACCCGCGGCTGAAAATGGACGGCATGCCGTTCGACGGCAAGCGCATGATCTATGGCGGCTTCACGACGCTGCTTCGGGCAGGCGACATCGCGACCTGACGCTGCCCGTTACTTGATCTTGTCGTAGGCCGCGGCGAAATCGTTGAGTGGCATCGGGATCGCGATCGTCTCCTTGGCCATGTTCTGGAAGGAGACCTTCAACTGCTTGCCCGACCTCAAGGCGGCCAGCAGGTCCGGCGCGACCGGCGTCGAGGCGTAGCAGCCGCGGTTCTCGCAGGTCTGGATCTGGAGATCGAACGCCTTGCCCTCGTCGACCTGGAGCTTGGCGCCGACGGGCAGGTTGAGGCCGAGCGGCAATTGCAGCAGCGCAATCGGCGTGCGGGTGTCGGGAGCGATGCGGATGTTGATCAGGATGACGGTCTGGCCGGTCTTGGTGAGCACCGCGTTCTGCTCCATCGCGCATTCGAGCGGCGCCTCGCGGCTTGCGCTGGTGCAGCGCACGATCCAACCGGGCTGCCCCGGAGCGCCGTCCGCCTGTGCTTGCGTCGGGGCAGGCGCGGGCTGCGTGGCCGGGGCAGGAGAAGCGGCGTTCTTCTTGGCGCCTTGCTGGGCATGTGCGGCGCTGGTCGACAACAGGACAGTGGCGGCGAGGGCGACAAGTCTGGATTGCATGAGCATGGCGAAACCGCGTTAGCTTGAATCGAGGTCTCGCTGTAGCGTCGCGGAAGGTGCGGCGCAAGCTTACTCGGCGGCTTGCTTGACGCTGCGGCGCTCGGCCGCCTCGTCGCCTTCGCCGTCACCCGAACGGCCCCAACCCGAGAACCAGTTGTTGAGCTCGTCGAGATAGAGATAAACCACCGGCGTGGTGAACAGCGTCAGCGCCTGGCTGACGATCAGGCCGCCGACCATGGCGTAGCCGAGCGGTTGGCGGATCTCGGCGCCGGTGCCGTGGCCGAGCATCAGCGGCACGCCGCCCAGCAGCGCGGCCATCGTCGTCATCATGATCGGGCGGAAGCGCAGCAGCGCGGCCTGGCGGATCGATTCCGCCGGTGTCTTGTGTTCGTCGCGCTCGGCGGCGATCGCGAAGTCGACCATCATGATGCCGTTCTTCTTCACGATGCCGATCAGGAGGATGATGCCGATCAGCGCGATCAGGCTGAAGTCGAAGCCGGCCGCCATCAGGATCGCGAGCGCGCCGACGCCGGCCGAGGGCAGGGTCGACAGGATCGTGATCGGATGGATGTAGCTCTCGTAGAGGATGCCGAGGATCAGGTAGACCACGACAAGCGCAGCGAGGATCAACAGCGGCACGGTGCCGAGCGATTGCTGGAACGCCTGCGCGGTGCCCTGGAAGCTCGAATTCAGCGTCGGCGGCGCGCCGAGCTCCACCATCGCCTGCTGCACGGCCTCGGTGGCCTGGCCGAGTGCGACGCCTTGCGCGAGGTTGAAGCTGATCGTGATCGCCGGGAACTGACCCTGATGGCTGATCGAGAGCGGGCGGACCGGATCGGTGGTCCAGGTCGCGAAGGTCGACAGCGGCACCTGTTCGCCGGTCAGCGGCGATTTCAGATAGAGCTTGTTCAGGCTGTCGAGATCGCCCTGCATCTCCGGCAGGATCTCGAGGATCACCTTGTAGGTGTTGAGCTGGGTGAAATACTGCGTGACCTGCCGTTGGCCGAAAGCGTCATACAGCGTGTCGTCGATCATCTGCGGCTGGATGCCGTAGCGCGAGGCGGTGTCGCGGTTGATCTTGAGCTGCACCGTGGTGCCCTGCGTCTGCTGGTCGGTCGCGACGTCGCGCAGCTCCGGCAGCGTCTGCATTTTGGCGAGGATCTTTGGCGCCCAGTCGTTGAGCTCGGCGAGGTCGGCGTCCTGCAGGGTGAACTCGAACTGCGTACGGGTCGGCCGGCCGCCGAGCCGGACGTCCTGGGCCGCCTGCATGTAGAGGCGGGCGCCCTCGACCTTGTCGAACTGCGGGCGCAGGCGCGCGATGATCTGCTGAGCCGAGGCCTCGCGCATGTCGCGAGGCTTGAGCGTGATGTACAGGGCGCCGTTGTTGCCGGCGCGTCCGCTGCCGCCGATCGCCATGGCAACGCTGGCAACATCGGGATCGGCCAGGATGATCTTGCCGAGCTGCTCCTGGCGTCTGACCATTTCCTTGAACGAAATGTCCTGCGAGGCTTCGGACGTGGCCGTGATCAGGCCGACGTCCTGTTGCGGGAAGAAGCCCTTCGGGATCAGGACGAACAGGTAGATCGACAGTCCGAGCGTGGCGAAGAAGATCGCGAGCGTGGTGCGGCGCCACGCCAGGGCGTGGTCGAGCACATATTCGTAGCCGCGCAACATCCCGTCGAAGGCGCGCTCGCTCCATTGGTAGAACTTGCCGTGGGTCACTTCGCCATGCGCGCGCAGGAAGCGCGAGGCCATCATCGGCGTCAGCGTCAGCGACACGAACATCGAGACGAAGATCGTCATCGCCAGCACCACGGCGAACTCGCGGAACAGGCGTCCGATGATGCCCCCCATCAGCAGCAGGGGGATCAGCACCGCGACCAGCGAGATGCTGATCGAGACGATGGTGAAACCGATTTCCTTGGAGCCCTTGAAGGCGGCCGCGAGCGGGGATTCGCCTTCCTCGATGTAGCGGGTGATGTTCTCGAGCATCACGATGGCATCGTCGACCACGAAGCCGACCGCAATGGTGAGCGCCATCAGCGACAGATTGTCGAGCGAATAGCCGGCCACCCACATCAAGGCGCAAGCGCCCAATAGCGCCAATGGCACCGTGACCGTGGGGATGACGGTCGCCCAGAAGCTGCGCAGGAAGATGAAGATGACCATGACCACGAGTGCGATGGTCAGCAGCAGCGTGAACTGGACGTCCTCGACTGCGGCACGGATTGTCGTGGTGCGGTCGCTGATCAGCTCGATCTTGATTGCGGGCGGAATGGCGGCCACCAGTCGGGGCAGGGTGGCCTTGATCCGGTCGACGGTCTCGATGACGTTGGCGCCGGGCTGCTTGAAGATCACCAGGAACACGCCGCGCTTGCCGTTGGCCCAGGCCGCCTGCTTGGCGTCTTCAGCGCCACTGACGGCCTGGCCGATATCGCGGATTCGCAACGGGCCACCATTGCGATAGGCGATGATGACGTCGTTCCAGTCGTTGGCGTGGGTGAGCTGGTCGTTGGCGTAGATCGTGTAGGCGCGCTTGGGCCCGTCGATATTGCCCTTGGGGCTGTCGACCGTGGTGATGGCGATCTGGCTGCGGACGTCCTCCATCGACAGGCCCTTGGCGACGAGTTTCGCCGGGTCGATCTGAACGCGGATGGACGGCTTCTGCTGGCCGCCGATGAAGACCTGCGCGACGCCGGAGAGCTGGCTGATCTGCTGGGCGAGCTGGGCGTCGACGGCGTCGCTGACGCTGGTCAGCGGCAGTGTATCGGAGGTCGCCGATAGCAGCAGGATCGGGGCGTCCGCCGGGTTGACCTTGCGGTAGGTCGGCGGCGAGGGCAGGTTCTTCGGCAGCTGGCCGCTGGCGGCGTTGATGGCACCCTGAACGTCGTTGGCTGCGCCATCGATGCTGCGATTGAGGTCGAACTGGATGGTGATCGACGCCGTACCCAGATAGCTCGTCGAGGTCATCTGGGCGATGCCGGGGATCTGGGCGAATTGCCGCTCGAGCGGCTGCGCCACCGACGAGGCCATCGTCTCGGGGCTGCCGCCCGGCAGGTTGGCGGTGATCTGGATGGTCGGGAAGTCAACCTGCGGCAGCGGTGCGACCGGCAGCAGGGGGTAGGCGACGAGGCCGACGAAGAGAATGCCGGCCATCAGCAGCGAGGTGCCGATGGGATAACGGATGAAGGGTGCCGAAATCCCGCCCGCGATCATTCGTGTCGCACCTTGTTCTGGGTCGGATCCGAGCTCGCCACCGCTGTCGAGACGAGGCTTCCAGGCTGCACCTTGAACTGACCGCCGGTGATGACCTGCTGCCCGGGCGTGAGGCCTTCATCGATGACCGAACGTCCATCGATGCCATAGCTGACCTTGATCTTGTGCACTTCGGCCTTGTTGTCCTGATTGACGGTATAAGCGTACAGGCCGTTGGTCGAATGCTGGACCGCATCATCGGGAACCACGGTTGCATCCTTCAGCGTCCGCACCAGAAGACGCGTTGAAACCGACTGGCCCGGCCACAGCGTGTGGTCCTTGTTGTCGAACACCGCCTTGAGCCGAATAGTCCCGCTGGTCGTGTCGACCTGATTGTTGATGACCGCGAGCTTGCCTTCGGCCAGCGTCTTCTTGCCGTCGGTGGTGAAGGCGATCACCTTGAGCGCGCCGGCCTGCTGGCCTTCGGTGATGTAGGGGAGCTGGTCTTCCGGTGCCGTGAAGATCACGGCGATCGGCTCGACCTGCGAGATCGTGACGATGCCGGTCTGCGTCGAGGCGTTGACGATGTTGCCGATGTCGACTTGGCGCAGCCCTGCGACGCCCGTGATCGGCGCCTTGATCTGCGTGTAGTCGAGTTGGGTCTGGGCGTTGGCGATCGCCGCTTCGTCGGCCGCGATCTGGGCGGTGAGCTGGGCGACAGTGGAGCGCTGGGTATCGACCCGCTGTGCGGTCGCGAATTCGCCGAGTCTCATGGCGCGCTGCAGTTCGAGATTGGCATTGGCGAGGTTCGCCTCGTCCTGCGCCTTCTTGGCTTTGGCCTGATCGAGCGCGGCTTGATAGGGGCGGGGATCGATCGAGACCAGAAGGTCGCCCTGCTGGACGATCTGGCCTTCGCGGAAGGCGAGCTTGTCGATCTGACCATCCACTCGGCTGCGGACTTGGACGGTGTTGAAGCCCTGCACCGTGCCGAGACCGGTCAGATACACTGGGAAGTCTGTCTTCTGAACCGGCGCAACGCTGACGGGAACGGCCTGCGGGCGAGGCGCTGCTTTTTGTGTCGTCTGGGTTTTTCCGGCCCCGGGCGAGCCGTATTTCTGCCAGCCATAGTAACCCGCGGACGCCACGGCCGCGATGATCAGAATCCAGAGGATCGGCCGTGTTTTTTTCATATCGGCTCGGCGGCGCTCGTGCCCCCAAGCTACGAATTATGGGGCAATCATAGGGTTCCAGCGCGCTTGTATAATACACGCCAAGTTCCAGTGTAAACAGCACTATCGGTCGAGAATCCTAAACAATTGGAAAGCTTTGCACCGCATGCAGCAGGCTGGCGCGGCGGTGTGCAATGCTGCATTTTCCGCAGCCCGAACGATCCGCGTGCGAACCCTGGACAACGCCCGCAGACCGTGTGCGGCGATGAGGAGGCGCCGCGCGGAAGATCACAAGGTCGGTGCGTCACGAGAACGGTTCTAAATCGCGCGCAGGCTGTTTCGGTTGTCAGGAAAATCAGCATCGGTCATATCGGCGCCGCCACAACGGGAGCGCAGGGATGGACGAATTGAACGGCAAGCTGATCGCGTGTCAGATTCTGATCACGGGGCTGATCGCGCGCGTCGCCAACGAGCAGCGCGATCCCTTGCGCTTCCTCACCGACTTCCGCGACGAGATCAAAGCCGTCGTCAACGGCGTCAACATCGCCGGTATGGACAGTACCGATCGCGTGCGCGCCGTCGCGCAGAAGACCGTCGACGAATTGTTCTCGCTGATGAAGCCGCCGAGCAGCGACTGAATCCATGAGCATCACCGCCGATTTCGCGGCATTCTTCGCGTACGTTTTAGAACGAGTCCAATCTATCTTTAGAACCGTTTCAAGCTTCAGTTTAGAATCGTTTTGATCTGGACTTATTCAAGCGTTCTCGCGGCTTGTGCGCATTGACCCACTATTTTGCCGCCGATACCAACAGCCCAATCGCTCGTCGAAGTGAGTGAGCGAACATGAAGATGGGGCGTGTTGTAATGGGGCAGGTGGTCGCACCGAAGTCGTTGCGTTCGGTGGCAGCATTCGATCCGATGGATGAGAGGTCCGCGGGCGTTTCCGGCAAAAAGGTTTCAGCGGTCGCGAGCTTGATCGCGGTGGCATCGGTGTCGAGCGGCGCGCAGGCGCAGCAGTCGAACCTGCCGCCGGTGACGGTCGATGCCCCGGTCGAGCGTCCGCGTCCGACGGCATCGAAGCCGACACCTGATCAGGTCCGCGCGCGCAACGCGCTTCGCCGCGCAGCGCAGCGGCAGCAGGCGGTACAGACGGCTCCGGCAACGCCCTCCGGTCCCGCCGACGCCAATCCCTATGCTGACCCGGCCGCGCCCTACAAGGTCGATCACGTGCAGGCCGGCGGCAAATTTCCGGAGAAGCTGGTCGATACGCCGAAGTCGATCACAGTTCTCAGCAAGGAAGTGCTCGAGGACAAGAACGCCACGTCGCTGAAGCAGGCGATCCTCAGCACGGCCGGCGTGACGCTTGGCTCGGGCGAGGGCGGCAACGCGTTCGGTGACCGGTTCTTCATCCGCGGCTTCGACGCGCGCAATGACATCTTCATCGATGGCGTCCGCGATTCCGGCGTCAGCGTGCGCGAAAACTTCTTCACTGAACAGGTTGAGATTCTGCGCGGTCCCGGTTCGACCTTCGCCGGCCGCGGTGTCGCCGGCGGTGCGATCAACATCGTGACCAAGCAGGCGACGACCGGGGGCAGCTTCTACAACATGGACAGCACGTTTGGCACCGACCAGACCAAGCGTGTCACGCTCGACGTCAACCAGGTGATCGACCCAACGCTCGCAGTCCGCGTCGGCGGCTTGTTCCAGGACGCCAATGTCGCGGGTCGCGACTACGTCACGGATAACCGGAACGGTGCTTTCGTCGCGACGACGTGGACGCCGACCGACACGATCAAGGTCACCGGCAACTACATCCACACCGAACTGACCGGTCTTCCGGACTTCGGCGTGCCGTATTATCGACCGAGCACCGCGTCCACCGCTGGCGGTCCGTTCCCGGATTTTGGAGCGAGCCGAAGGAACTGGTACGGGTTCGTCAATCGCGACTTCTTCCGGACGGGCCAGGACATCGGTACGATCAATGCGGAAGTGCAGATCACGCCCGATCTGATGATCAGCAACAAATTCCGCGCTTCGCGCTCGACGCAGAATTACATCGGGACGCTGCCGGAAGCGCCGTCGCTGAAGAATCCGCTCTCGGCTTCGACGCTGACCTCCAATCCGCAGAGCCGTTTTCAGATCACCGACGTGCTCGCCAACCAGACCGAGGCGACCTACAAGTTCCAGGATGGGGTCGGGTTCAAGCACACCGCGCTGGCGGGTGTCGAGGTCGATCGTGAACGGTCTTCGATCGACAGGTATCTTGGGCTGACCTCGGAGGCCACCGGCATCCCCTCCACCCCATCAGGCTCGCCGACCAACACAAGCGTATTCTTTCCTCAGAACACGTATCTGCCCTTCGGAATCCCGTCGCTCTCGGGCTTGCCCACCAAGATCAGCATCGACACCGTCAGCGGTTACGTCATGGATAGCGCGAACTACCATGACCTGCTGATCCTCAATGGCGGTTTCCGCTACGACGATTACAGCATCAAGTCCACCGGCTATGCCGCGAACGGCGCGTTCGGTCAGCAGTCGGCGGAATTCCTGATCCCCAACTTCAATCTCGGCCTTACGCTCAAGCCGTTGCCGAACGGCAGCGTCTATGTGGCGTACGCGACTTCAGCGAATCCGGTCGGTGCCGAGTTCGACGGTACAAGCACAGCGTACGGCGGCCTCAATCCGACCCTGCCCGGCGGCAACACGCAGATATTTGGCCCTGAGAAAAACAAGGCGATCGAAATCGGCACCAAATGGGAGCTGTTCGATCGTCATCTGCTGCTGACCGCGGCGCTGTTTCAGACGACAAAGGAGAACGCGCGCGAATCGCAGAACGTTAGTAGTGCGGCTGCTGCCGCCCCCTTGGGCTGTGTGTATCCGACCGGAACGACCGGCAATATATCCTGCATCACTGCAGGTGCCGCCTATCGCATCCGTGGCATCGACCTTGGTATCGGTGGCAACATCACTGACAAATGGAGCGTGTTCGGCGGCCTCGTGCTGATGCAATCGGAAGTGACGCAGTCGCTGGCGCCGTCAGCCAATAAGACGTTGTATCCGACCAATGTCGGGCGTCCGCTCGCCAATATCGCGCACGAGTCGTTCAGCCTGCTATCGAAATATCAGCTCAACGACACCTGGGAACTGGGCGGGCAGGCTGTGTATCGCTCCAAGATCTATGGCGGCACTTTGCTTGCGGCCAATCAGGGCACGTCGCTGCCGAGCTACTGGCGCTTTGACGCGTTCGCGGAGGCGAAGCTCGATCAGCACTGGAAGCTCAAGCTGTTCGTGAACAACATCTTCGACAAGCGCTACTACGACGCGCTGTACCAAAGCGCAGCACCGTTCGTGCTGGAAGCACCGGGCCGTGCCGCCTATGTGGTGCTCTCCGCGCGCTACTGATGGAGCAACAACGAGTTTCATGCTGACATGCATAGAAAACGTTCTCAGCAAGGATGATGTGGCGGATTTCCGCCGCATCATGGACGCCAGCGACTGGGAGGACGGCCGCTCCACCGCCGGCGCGCAGTCGGCGATGGTCAAGCGCAACGAGCAATTGCCGCCGGACAGCGAGGTCGCGCGCAAGCTCGGCAACCGCATCATCTCGGCGCTGACGTCGAACCCGCGCTTCATCGCGGCGGCGATCCCGCTCCAGATCTTCCCGCCGCTCTTCAACCGCTATGCGGCGAGCAGCGGCCACCATTTCGGCCTGCATGTCGACAATGCGATCCGCGGCGACCGCCTGACCGGCCTTCGCATCCGCACAGATCTGTCGGTCACGCTGTTCCTCGCCGAGCCGGATGAGTACGATGGTGGCGAACTTGTGATCGAGGACGCCTACGGTTCGCACGAAGTCAAGTTGCCAGCCGGCGACTGCGTGCTCTATCCCTCGACCAGCCTCCATCTGGTCACGCCGGTGACGAGGGGAACGCGGGTTGCGTCTTTCTTCTGGCTTCAGAGCATGATACGGGACGATCAAGCCCGAAGCATGATCTTTGACCTCGACACCGCGATTCAGGCGCTGGTGGAACGGCTCGGGCGTGACGATCCCGAAACGGTCAAATTGACGGGTATCTATCACAACCTCATTCGCTACTGGGCCGAAGTATGAAGAGCATGACCTTCCAAGCCAGCCTTGCCGCCGCCATGCTGGCGGCCGCCTGGCTCGCATCTCCTGTTTCCGCCCAGACACAAACCCCGCCGGCCCCGGCGCAATCGGTGGCTCAACCGGCCCCGGCCGGTCCGGCGCCAGCGGCCACCGCGCCTAGCGCCCTGGCGCCTTCGGCCCCGACGGCAGCCGCGCCCGCTGCTCCGACGGCGCCCCCCGCGGCCGCCGGTCCGACCACCCCCAAGCCCGATGTGGCGACCGCTGTCGCACCGGCCATGAAGGAATTGTCGCCCTGGGTGATGTTCATGTCGGCGGACGTCATCGTGAAGGCGGTGATGATCGGGCTCGCCTTCGCCTCGCTGGTGACCTGGACCGTCTTCATCGCCAAGTCGATCGAACTGTCGGTCGCCTCCACCAAGCTGCGTTCGGCGCTGAAGAAGATCGCAGAGGCACGTTCGCTCGCGGAAGCCCAGATGGCGCTCGGAGCCAAGGAAGGGATCCTGCCGTCCTTCCTCGTGGCGGCGCTGCGTGAGGCGCGGATGTCGGCCGGCCTGTCCAGCGATGCCGGCATCAAGGAGCGCGCGGCCTCGAGCTTTGCCGAGATCGTGCGCGCGGAACAGCGCCGCATCCGCATCGGCATGGGCGTGCTCGCGACCATCGGCTCCACGTCGCCCTTCGTCGGCCTGTTCGGCACGGTCTGGGGCATCATGAACAGCTTCATCGGCATCTCGAAGTCGCAGACCACGAACCTCGCCGTGGTCGCGCCCGGCATCGCCGAGGCGCTGCTCGCCACCGCAATCGGTCTCGTCGCCGCCATCCCCGCCGTCATCATCTACAACCATTTCGCACGCGTGACGAAAGGCTATCTCGAGCTCGTCAGCCGCGCCTCTGGCGCCGCGGGGCGGCTGCTCTCGCGCGATCTCGATCGCAGCCACGGCAGCGTGCATTCGCGCGCAGCGGAGTGAACCATGGGCGTTTCGCTCGCAGACAACGACGGCGAAGACGACGATTTCTCGGAAACGCATGACATCAACGTCACGCCGTTCATCGACGTCATCCTGGTGCTGCTGATCATCTTCATGGTCGCAGCGCCGCTCTCGACCGTCGACCTGCCGATCGATCTGCCGACGTCGAGCGCGACGCCGCAGAAGAAGCCGGACAAGCCGACCTATCTCAGCATCAAGCCCGATCTGACGCTGGCGATCGGAGAGAACCCGGTCCACCGGGCCGAGTTGATCGGGACCCTCGACGGCCTGTCCGACATGAGCAAGGACAAGTATGTCTTCCTGCGCGCCGATCGCTCGGTGCCGTATGGCGAGTTGATGGGGGTCATGGAGCTCTTGCGCTCAGGCGGCTATACGCGGGTCAAGCTGGTCGCGCTGGAAGGCGCTCCGGGGGCGCCCGCGGCAGGCGCCGCTCAGCCTTAAAGGCCCGCTATGTCGGACGAACTCAGACCATCCCGGAAGCTCTGGATCTTGGCGGCAGTGGCAGCGCTCGTGCTCCATCTGGGTGGTGCTGCGCTCGCGCTGGCTCACCTGCGCGCCGATGACGGCGACGATGGTCTGGGGGCGGCGGGCGCCGAGTTCGCGGTCGAGATGGCCTCGCCAAAGGCGCCCGAAACAGACCTTCCGCCGGGGCCTGACAGCGAAGCAATGCAGGAGCAGCAGGCGCTTCCCGAGCAAAAGGCCGAGACCAAGGAAACCGAGCTGCCAAAGGATCAGCCGCAGCAGGTCGACGATCCCGATCGGGTTGTCACCGAGAACATCTCGAAGAAGCCGCAGGACGAGGATCCGAAGATCGCGGCAGTCGAGACTCCTGCCGCCGAGGCATCACCGAAATCGGTTGCGACTGCGCGGCAGACGCTCGACGAAGACGCGCGCGAGGCCGAGAAGGCCCTGGCGCCGGTGCTTGGGCTTGGCAAAGACATCCTGAAGATTACGGCGGACTGGAACCGCAAGATCAGCGCGCATCTGACGGCCCACAAGGTCAATCCGGAGGGCAAAGAGCCCAATAACCAGAAGGTCAAAGTGAGCTTTGCGATCAACCGCAAGGGAAACGTGCTGTCGGTCGACGTCGTGGAGTCGTCGGGGGATGCGGCTTACGATGCGGCCGCGGTCTCGATTGTCCGCAAGTCCGATCCCATTCCGCAGCCGCCGGCCGGGCTGACTGACGACCGGTTCGAGCGCACCGTCGACATCATCTTCACGCCGCCGGACGCGAAGAAAAAGAAGAAGACGGCTCAGCGCCAGTAGAGCCGGATCCCGACATAGACCACGACCAGGCAGGCGAAGATCAGCGCCACCGGCAGCGGCCGCTTCTGGGTTCCGGCGAATGCCGCCGCCCCGAAGGAGGCGGACTTCTTCGGCTTGGGGGCGGGGCGGCGGAAGGCGGTAACATTGTCCGTCGCCGTTTCAGGCGGACGGGTGCGGACGTCGGGCGGGGTTCCCGCGCCGCCCATTTCGGCATAATAGGCCTTGTAGATCGCGCCGATGGTGGCCTCGGTGGCCTCGCCCTCGCTCATCTGCACCAGCAGGTTCTGGTAGCTCGCGAGGAACTCCTGGGCCTCCGGAGGCAGCGCGGACGCCCCGTTGAGCTTGGCCATCATCTTCCAGGTGGCAAAATCGGCGCGGGCGCGGGTGTCGGCGCGTCGCGCGATCAGCATATCGGCAGCTTTGACCAAGTCGGCCTCTGGCCCTTCAGGCCTACGTTCGGATGTCGCTGTTCAACTACACATTGCCGGTCAGGAACAGAACAGCCTGAATCACATAACCGGTCAACGTTCGCAGTATTGCTGAAATAACATCAAGATTTAGACCGAACTGCGAACCTGCCAGCGGTAGCAGGATCAGGAGGCCGATCAGGATCAGCATTCCGACCGGCTCGAGCCGGGCCAGCGGCACGGCGAGCGGCCGCGGCAACAGCCCGACCGCGACCCGCCCGCCATCGAGCGGCGGGATCGGCATCATGTTGAACACCGCCAGGATCGCGTTGATCACGAGGGCATTCTTGAGGTTGTCCGCAACCCATTTCGCCGAGGTCGCAGGCACCAGGGGCAGGGCATGGAAGGCGAGGGCGGCGGCGAGCGCCAGCAGGATGTTGGTGACGGGCCCGGCCAGCGCCACCCAGACCATGTCGAGCCGGGGGTTATTGAGCTTGCGGAAGTTCACCGGCACCGGCTTGGCGTAGCCGAACAGGAACGGCGAATGCGCGAACAGCAGCATCGCCGGCAGAATCAGGGTCCCGAACGGGTCGATGTGGCTGATAGGATTGAAGCTGACGCGACCAAGCTGCGAGGCCGTGTTGTCCCCGAGCCGGTCCGCGACGAAGGCGTGCGCAGCCTCATGGAAGGTGATGGCAAGCACGAGGGGGAGCACCCACACGGAGAGGTCATAAATGGAAATGTTCACGGCTCGTCCGTCCCGGTTTGCCTGCTGCCTTGCAGCCATCCAGCTAGAGTGGTGGTGCAGCAACGCTTCAGCTCAACATAGGGGGACCGGTTCCGAAATGCCACGCTGCAAACGGTCTGCCAGCAGCACGCCGCCGTGCCATCGCGCAATTTATGGAATCGTGGTCTGATACTGCGTCAAGCCGTCGTCGAGCTTCACCCAGGCGAGCTTTTCCGAGACCCAGATGTGCTCGGTCGGCGCGAAGGCGTTGCGATCATCGAAGGTGGCCAGCGCGACGCCGGCGAGCGTACCGTTGCGCCGCCAGGCGAATAGCCGCGTGCCGCAGCGCTTGCAGAACACGCGGTCGATATTCTCGGAGGAGGCGTAGCGGGCGGTCTCGCCCTCGACCGTCAATGCGCGCTGGTCGAACTGAGCGCGGGCGAAGTAGGGCGAGCCCATCGCCTTCTGGCAGGTGCGGCAATGGCAGATGCGGACATTGAGCGGCTCGCCCTCCGCCTTGAATCGCACCGCGCCGCACAGGCATCCCCCTTCCCGGATCATGATGTCCTCAATAGGTCGCGCGTCCGCCCGAGATGTCGAAGACGGCGCCGGTCGAGAACGCGCAGTCTTCGGATGCGAGCCAGCTCACCATCGCGGCCAGCTCTTCGACCTGCACGAAGCGCGCTTTCGGGATCTTCGACAGCATGAAGTCGATATGCTGCTGCGTCATCTGATCGAAGATCGCGGTCTTCGCCGCCGCCGGCGTCACCGCGTTGACGAGAATGTCGTGCGCGGCGAGCTCCTTGCCGAGCGACTTGGTCAGGGCGATCAGGCCGGCCTTGGACGCCGAATAGTGCGAGGCGTTGGGATTGCCTTCCTTGCCGGCGATCGAGGCGATGTTCACGATGCGCCCGTATTTCTGCTTGAGCATGGCGGGCACGATCGCCTTGCAGCAGATGAAGGGACCGTCGAGGTTGATGCGCAGCACCTTGCGCCATTCCTCGAGATCGGTCTCCCAGACCGGCTTGTTGACGCCGGCGATGCCGGCATTGTTGACGAGGATGTCGATCTTGCCGAAGGCGCCGAGCGTGGCATCGCGGGCCTGCTCGACCGCCGCGGTGTCGGTGACGTCGACCTTGAAGACGCGCACGCTGTCGCCGATCTCCTTCGCCGTCTTCTCGGCCAGCACGGCATCGAAATCCCAGATCGCGACCTTGGCGCCGGAGCTGACGAAGCGCTCGGTGATCGCGCGGCCAAAGCCCTGCGCGCCGCCGGTGACGACGGCGACGCGGCCGTTGAGATCGATCTTGTTCATCGAGAAATCCCTCTCTCTATCCCTCATGGTGAGGAGCGCGCACGCGGCGCGCGTCTCGAACCATAGAGCCCGTGGCCCATCCCTCGAGACGGCGCTGCCGCGCCTCCTCGGGATGAGGAGTGATCAGAGCATGTAGCCGCCGTCGACGACGAGGTCGACGCCGGTGGTGAAGGCGCTTTCGTCACTGCCGAGATAGACCGCCATCGCTGCGATCTCGTCGGCGGTGCCGAGCCGGCCCATCTTCTGGCGGGAGATGAACATCTCCTTGCCCTGAGGCCCCTGCGCGGCGGCGCGGTCGAGCATTGAGGGCGTCTCGACGGTGCCGGGGCAGATCGAGTTGCAGCGGATGCCCTTGGTGATGAAGTCGAGCGCGACCGCGCGCGTCAGCAGCGACACCGCCGCCTTCGACGCGCTGTAGACGTAACGGTTGGCCGGCGGCCGCAGCGCCGCGCAGGACGAGATGTTGACGATGCTGCCGCCGCCGCCTGCCAGCATCTCAGGCAGGAAGGCCCTGATGGTCCGGTGCATGGACTTGACGTTGAGGTCGAACGAGAAGTCGAAATCCTCTTCCGAGCACTCCAGGATGGTGCCGTGATGCACGAAGCCCGCCGCGTTGAGCAGGATGTCGATCTTGCCGACGCGCTTGGCAAAGGCGTTGACGTCGGCCGTGTTGCGGACGTCGAGTTTTGCGACTTCGGCGATGCCTTCCTTCGTCAGGCTCGCGATGCCGCTCTCGTTGATGTCGGTTGCGATGACGGTTGCGCCCTCACGCGCAAATGCGACGGCGCATGCACGCCCGATGCCTGCTGCCGCAGCCGTGACGACGGCGCGCTTTCCCTTGAGGCGGTCTGCCATTTTCTTGTTCTCCCTTGTGAGTTCGTCATTCCGGGGCGCGCCTCTTGGCGCGAGCCCGGAATCCATTATGCGACGAGTTCTATGGCCAGATGGATTCCGGGCTCGCGACTACGTCGCGCCCCGGAATGACAGTGCCTACTCAGTGATTATCCCGCGCCACACCAAACGTGCCGGCGACGTTCTGGTAGCGCGTGGCGAGCTCCATGCAGGCGCCGGTCGACTGCTGGCCGACCGTGTTGCGGTAGATCTCCTGCCACGGCGTCTGGTTCGGCGGATGCTTGAAGCCGCCATTGGCCTTGAGCTCGGCATGGCGCTTTTTCAGCTCCTCGTCCGAGATCAGGATGTTGGCGCTGCCCTTGTTGAGGTCGATGCGCACCTTGTCGCCGGTCTTCAGGATCGCAAGACCGCCATTGGCGGCGGCTTCCGGCGAGGCGTTCAGGATCGAGGGCGAACCCGAGGTGCCGGACTGGCGGCCGTCGCCGATGCAGGGCAGGGACAGGATGCCGCGTTTGATCAATGCCGCGGGCGGCTGCATGTTCACGACCTCGGCGCCGCCGGGGTAGCCGATCGGCCCGGTGCCGCGGATGAACAGCACGCAGCGCTCATCGATATCGAGCGAGGGATCGTCGATCCGCTCGTGATAATCCTCGGGGCCCTCGAACACGACGGCGCGGCCCTCGAAGGCATTGAGGTCCTTCGGGTTGCTGAGATAGCGATCGCGAAACTCCTTGGAGATCACGCTGGTCTTCATGATCGCGGAATCGAACAGATTGCCCTTCAGCACCAGGAAGCCGGCGTCCTTCACCAGCGGCTTGTCATAGGCCCAGATCACGTCGTTGTCGGGCGCGGGCGCATTCTTGCAGTTCTCGCCGATGCCACGGCCGTTGACGGTGACTGCATCCTCATGGATGCGCTTGTGCTTCATCAACTCGCGCACCACGGCCGGAACGCCGCCGGCGCGGTGGAATTCCTCGCCGAGATAGAAGCCGGCCGGCTGCATGTTGACGAGCAGCGGCACGTCGTGGCCGAATTTCTGCCAGTCGTCGATCGACAGCTCGACCCCGATGTGGCGGGCGAGGGCATTGATGTGGATCGGCGCGTTGGTCGAGCCGCCGATCGCCGAATTGATCACGATACAGTTCTCGAACGCCTTGCGGGTCAGGATGTCCGAGGGTTTCAGATCCTCCCAGACCATCTCGACGATGCGCTTGCCGGTCTCATAGGCGATCTGGCCGCGCTCGCGGTAGGGGGCGGGGATCGCCGCGCAGCCCGGCAGCGAGAAGCCGAGCGCTTCGGCGAGCCCGTTCATGGTCGAGGCAGTGCCCATGGTGTTGCAATGGCCGACCGAGGGCGCCGAGGAGGCCACGATCTCCATGAACTCTTCATAGTCGATCTCGCCGGCGGCCAGCCGCTCGCGCGACTTCCAGACGATGGTGCCGGAGCCGGTACGCTCGCCGGCATGCCAGCCGTTCAACATCGGGCCGCCCGACAGCACGATCGCGGGCAGGTTGACGGTCGCCGCGGCCATCATGCAGGCCGGCGTGGTCTTGTCACAGCCGGTGGTCAGCACCACGCCGTCGAGCGGATAGCCGTAGAGGATTTCGACCAGGCCGAGATAGGCGAGGTTGCGGTCGAGCGCCGCAGTCGGGCGCTTGCCGGTCTCCTGGATCGGATGGGTCGGAAATTCCATCGCGATGCCGCCGGCTTCGCGGATGCCTTCGCGGACGCGGTGCGCGAGCTCGATATGGTGGCGGTTGCAGGGGGAGAGGTCGTTGCCGGTTTGCGCGATGCCGATGATCGGCTTGCCGGATTGAAGCTCGGCGCGGGTGAGACCGTAATTCAGATAGCGCTCCATATAGAGCGCGGTCATGCCCGGATTATGCGGATTATTGAACCAGTCCTGCGAGCGAAGGTGGCGGCGAGCGCCGTTGCCGGCAGCATGCCCATTGGTTGGCTTTTTTGTCATTGGTCTCTCCTGCAATGCAAACGCACTGGCGTCCGTCTCAATGTGTCGGCTGGTGCGATGCCCAGCGGCGCGAGCGATGGTCGGCAGGCCCGCTGGCGGGTCATTTCCTCACAAATGCGATACTAGTCATGGCTACTTGGTAACGCTACCATTTTGTTCGCGGCGCCGGCGCCGGAAGCGGCCGACCTATTGTCCGAACGCCGCGACGACGAGCTTTGCCGCTCGATCACCTTGAAGCCGAGATCGAGCACCGGCTGCTCCGGCCGCCGTCCGTCGATCGCGTCGATCAGCATGGTCGCGGCGGTTTTTCCCATCTCGTAGCGGTTGGTGCGCACGCTGGTGAGAGTGGGGACGGCGGAGGCCATGAATTCGAGGTCGTTGAATCCGACGATCGCGATCTGCTCGGGGACCGCGATCTCCCGGCGCCGGCATTCGAACAGCACGCCGAGCGCGAGGTCGTCATTGGCGCAGAACACCGCATCGAGGTCGGGATCCCGCGCGAGGAGGTCGGTGAACAGGGCGCCGCCGAGCGTCACCGATGTCGGCGTCGCCGTCGTGACCACGAGGCGCGGCTCGAACAGCGCGGCGTCCTTCATGGCCGAGACATATCCGTCCAGCCGCCGCTGTACCCGCGGGTCCATCCGCGCGCCGACGAAGCCGATCTTGCGGTGACCTTGCGCGAACAGGTGGGCAACCGCCGCGCGCGCTGCATCATAGTGCGAAAAGCCGATCATCATGTCGATCGGATGGGGGCCGATCTCCATGATCTGCACGATCGGGCAGTCGGCGGCCTCCAGCATCGCGCGCGATTCCGCGGTCTGGTCGATGCCGGTGACGATCAGCCCGGCCGGCTTCTGCGCCAGAAAGAGGCGCAGCAGCTTCTCCTCCTGCAGGATGCTGTAGCGCGTGTTGGACAGTTGAATTGAGTAACGGCCGCCTTCGGAGGCGTCATAGATGCCGCGCAGCACGTCCGAGAACACGTTATTGGTGAGGGATGGGATCAATACACCGATCACCTCGGTGCGTTGCGAGGCCAGTGCGCGGGCCGCAAGGTTCGGCACATAGCCAAGCTCCTTGGCGGCGCTCTCGACCCGCGTCCGCTTGGCAACCGACAGCGCTTCCGGATTGCGGAAGAAGCGGGACGCCGTGATCGGGCTGACGCCGGCAAGCTCGGCGACTTCCGCCAGCCGGATTTTGCCTGACTTGGTGCGTTTTCGACCCATTTGTTGCTCTTAACACAGTCACGGTCGCAAACAAAGGAACGTTGACAGCGCTACCAGCAACGACTAACCAAAGACAAATTGCCAAAACCGCACAAACTGCCGACAATGTCGCCCGCTATTGATCGGGCTTCGTTCGGTGAAGTCTGAAAAACAAGACGGTCGCGGCGCGAGAGGCGCCGTGGACTACGAGGAGGGAGCTAGATGTCGTCTGTGCAAATCCGCGATGTGCGGAAATCGTTCGGCAACTTTGAAGTCCTGCACGGCGTGACGATTCCGATCGAGGACGGCCAGTTCGTCGTTCTGGTTGGCCCCTCCGGCTGCGGCAAGTCGACGCTTCTGCGCATGCTTGCCGGTCTCGAGAACATTACCTCCGGCACGATCTCGATCGGCGACCGCGTCGTCAACAATGTCCAGCCCAAGGAGCGGGACATTGCGATGGTGTTCCAGAATTACGCGCTCTATCCGCACATGACGGTGGCCGACAACATGGGCTTCTCGCTGAAGCTGCGGAACGCCAGCTCCGACGAGATCAACAAGCGCGTCAAGCGCGCCGCCGAGATCCTGGCGCTGTCGCCGCTGCTCGATCGCTATCCGCGCCAGCTCTCGGGTGGCCAGCGCCAGCGCGTCGCCATGGGCCGCGCCATCGTGCGCGATCCGCAGGTCTTCCTGTTCGACGAGCCCTTGTCGAACCTGGATGCCAAGCTGCGCGTCGCCATGCGCACCGAGATCAAGGAGCTGCATCAGCGGTTGAAGACGACGACTGTCTACGTCACCCACGACCAGATCGAAGCCATGACCATGGCCGACAAGATCGTCGTCATGCATGATGGCATCGTCGAGCAGATGGGCACGCCGCTCGAACTCTACGACAAGCCCGACAACCAGTTCGTCGCCGGCTTCATCGGCTCGCCCGCCATGAACTTCCTGAAGGGCCATGTGCGCGCCAACGGCGTTGCCACCTTCGAGGGACCGAACGGCGTCAAGTTGCCGCTCAAGAATGCGCCGACGGCGTCCGACGGCCGTCCTGCCGTCTACGGCGTGCGGCCTGAGCATTTCACCATCGCCGATGACGGCGCCGAGGCCGAGATCATCGTGGTCGAGCCGACGGGCTCGGAGACGCAGGTGTTCGCCAATGTCGGCGGCGAGCAGGTCGTCGCGGTGTTCCGCGAGCGCCACCAGTTCAATCCCGGCGACAAGGTGCGGCTGAAGCCCGACCCGTCGCTGGTGCATTTGTTCGACGAGGCGACAGGCAAACGCCTCAACGCCTAGCGCAAGACGTAAGACAAGAAAAAGCATCACAGGGAGGACGATATGCAAGACTTTACCCGCCGGACTCTGCTTCAGGGCGGAACGGCTCTGGCTGCAACCGGCATGCTGACCGGGCCGGCGCTGTTCGAGTTTGCGAAGGCCTGGGCGCAGAGCGCGCCCTGGAAGGCAGAGCCCGGCGCCAAGCTGACTGTGATGCGGTGGAAGCGGTTCGTGCCGGCGGAGGACGATGCGTTCAACGCGATGGTTGCGGCGTTCAAGGCCGCGACCGGCACGGAGATGAACGTGTTCAGCGAATCCTTCGAGGACGTGCAGCCGAAGGCATCGGTCGCGGCCAATACCGGCTCCGGCCTCGATCTCGCCTGGGGCCTGCACACGCTGCCGCAGCTGTTCCCGACCAAAGTGCTGAAGATGAATGACGTCGCCGATTATCTCGGCAAGAAATATGGCGGCTGGACCGATGCGGCCGCCAAGACGTGCAAGCTCGGCAACGACTGGCTGGGCATCCCCGTGGCGACGAACGGCGGTTACATGACCTACCGCAAGTCGGCGCTCGACAAGGCGGGTTTCAAGGAGTTTCCGAAGGACTTCCCCGGCTTCCTCGAAATGTGCAAGGCGCTGAAGGCGAACAACACGCCGGCCGGCTTCGCTCTCGGGCATGCCTCGGGCGACGGCAATTCGTGGCTGCACTGGGTGCTGTGGGGGCACGGCGCCTACACGGTCGATCAGAACGACAAGATCATCATCAATTCGCCGGAGACGGCGAAGGCGCTGGAATATTGCAAGGCGCTGTACGAGAGCTTCATCCCGGGTACCGCGTCCTGGAACGATTCCTCCAACAACAAGGCGTTCCTCGCCGGCGAGCTGTATTGCACGGCGAACGGCATCTCGATCTACGTGGCCGCCAAGACCGATCCGTCCAAGAAGGAGCTTACCGCGGACACCTATCACGCGCTCTGGCCGGTTGGTCCGGTCGGCAAGCCGACCGAGCTGCAGCTTGCGCTGCCGATCCTCGCCTTCAACTTCACCAAATATCCGAACGCGGCGAAGGCCTTCGTCGCCTTCATGCTGGAGAAGGAGAACTACGAGAAGTGGCTGGATGGCGCGCAAGGCTATCTGACGCAGACCTTGAATGCCTATGAGTCGGCACCGATCTGGACGGCTGATCCCAAGAATGCCGTGTTCTCGCAGGCCTCCAAGCGCACTCTGCCGGCATCCGGTATCGGCACGGTCGGCGAAAAGGCGGCAACTGCAATCGCCGATTTTATCGTCGTCGACATGTTCGCCAACTACTGCACCGGCGCCAAGGATGCGAAGGGCGCGATGGCCGAAGCCGAGCGCCAGCTGAAGCGCATCTATCGCTGACGGTCACGGGGCGGGCGGCCGTCCGGCCGCCCGCTCGTCAACATTTCGATCAGGGATATCGGGCATGGCTGATGTCGCAATTCCCCGGGCCAAGCCTCAGATGAGCGAGGCGAGCGCCTGGACCCAGCTCAAACACAATCGTAACTGGCTCGGCTTCTGGTTCATGGTGCCGGCCATGGCGTTCCTGATCTTCTTCCTGGCCTATCCGCTCGGGCTCGGCATCTGGCTGTCCTTCACGGACACGCGCATCGGCAGGGTCGGGCACTTCATCGCCACCGAGAACTACGAGTGGCTCTGGGACGATTCCATCTTCTGGCTGTCGGTGTTCAATACGCTGCTCTACACCTTTGTCGCCAGCGCTCTCAAATTCGCGATCGGGCTCTATCTCGCGCTGCTGCTCAACGAGCACATGCCTTTCAAGGCGATGCTGCGCGCGATGGTGCTCGTCCCCTTCATCGTTCCGACCGTGCTCTCGGCACTCGCCTTCTGGTGGATCTTCGACTCGCAATTCTCGATCATCTCCTGGTCGCTGAGGCATCTCGGCCTGATCAGCCAGAACATCAACTTTCTCGGCGACACGACCTGGGCGCGCATTTGCGTGATCTTCGCCAATATCTGGCGCGGCGTGCCGTTCGTGGCGATCACGCTGCTCGCAGGCCTGCAGACCGTCTCGCCGTCGCTCTATGAAGCAGCAACGCTCGACGGCGCCACGCGTTGGCAGAATTTCCGGTACATCACCTATCCGCTGCTGACGCCGATCATCGCTGTTGTGATGACCTTCTCAGTACTCTTCACCTTCACCGACTTCCAGCTGATCTGGGCAATGACCCGTGGCGGCCCGGTTAACGCCACCCACCTGATGGCAACCCTGTCCTACCAGCGCGCGATCATCGCCGGGCAACTGGGCGAGGGGGCCGCGATCTCCAGCGCCATGATTCCATTCCTGCTCGCTGCGATCATGGTTTCCTGGTTCGGCCTGCAGCGCCGGAAATGGCAGCAGGGAGAGAGCAATGACTGACCTGCCCACCAGATCCATCGATCTCAAGAACGTGCTGTCGGGCTCGGCGCCTACGGCCGATCACAGCGAGGGCATGAGCTATCTGCAGTCGGTGCCACGCAGGATCGTGACGCTCTATCTGCCGCTGGCGATCATCGTCTTCATCCTGCTGTTCCCGTTCTATTGGATGGCGCTGACCTCGGTGAAGCCCGACGAGCAGCTGCTCGACCTTGACAAGTACAATCCGTTCTGGACCTGGAATCCGACTTTCAAGCATTTCCACAAGCTGCTGTTCGAGAGCTATTATCCGCACTGGCTCTGGAACACGATGTACGTGGCGATCTGCGCCACGGTGCTCTCGATCGTCGCATCGGTGTTCGCGGCCTACGCTATCGTGCGGTTGCGCTACAAGGGCGCCAATCTCGTCGGGGGGCTGATCTTCCTCGCCTATCTCGTGCCGCCTTCGATCCTGTTCATTCCGCTCGCCACCGTCGTGTATCAGTACGGTCTTTTCGACTCGCCGCTGGCGCTGATTCTGACCTATCCGACGATCCTGATCCCGTTCTCGACCTGGCTGTTGATGGGCTATTTCAAGACCATCCCGTTCGAGCTCGAGGAATGCGCACTGATCGACGGAGCGAGCCGCTGGCAGATCCTGATCAAGATCGTCGTGCCGCTCGCAATCCCCGGTCTGATCTCCGCCTTCATCTTCTGTTTCACGCTGTGCTGGAATGAGTTCATCTACGCCCTGACCTTCCTGCAGTCGACGAGCAACAAGACGGTGCCGGTCGCGATCGTCAACGAGTTTGTGGATGGTGACATCTACCGTTGGGGTTCGCTGATGGCGGGAGCGCTGGCCGGCTCGCTGCCGCTCGTCATCCTTTACGCCTTCTTCGTGGAGCATTATGTGTCGGCGATGACCGGCGCCGTGAAGGAGTGATCGCGGGGCTTGCCGAGAATGCGTCAGGAGCGGCGCGCTCCGGCCAATATGAAGGAGTAGGCTCTTGCACATTCTGGTTCTGGGCGCCGCCGGCATGGTCGGCCGCAAACTCTGTGAACGGCTGTTGCGCGACGGTCGGCTCGGCAAGAGCGACATCACCAGGCTGACCATGCATGACGTGGTCGAGCCGAAGAAGCCGGAAAAGGCCGGCTTCCCTGTCGAGACCGTTTCGGGCGATTTCGCCGTGCCCGGCGCGGCCGAAAAGCTGATCGCCGGCCGCCCTGACGTGATCTTCCATCTCGCTGCGATCGTCTCCGGCGAAGCCGAGCTCGATTTCGACAAGGGCTACCGCATCAATCTCGACGGCACGCGGATGCTGCTGGATGCGATCAGGCTCGTCGGCGGTGGCTACAAGCCGCGCGTGGTGTTCACGTCCTCGATCGCGGTGTTCGGCGCGCCGTTCCCCGATGCCATCGGCGACGAGTTCTTCCACACCCCGCTGCTCAGCTACGGCACCCAGAAGGCGATCGGCGAACTCCTGCTCGCCGATTATTCGCGCCGAGGTTTCCTCGACGGCATCGGCATCCGCCTGCCGACCATCTGCATCCGCCCGGGCCTGCCGAACAAGGCGGCATCGGGCTTCTTCTCCAACATCCTGCGCGAGCCGCTGGCCGGTAAGGAAGCGATCCTCCCGGTGTCCGAGGACGTCCGCCACTGGCACGCGACGCCACGTTCCGCGGTCGGCTTCCTGCTCCACGCCGGCACCATGGACCTTGCCAAGGTCGGTCCGCGCCGCAACCTCACCATGCCGGGCCTGTCGGCCACGGTCGGCGAGCAGATTGCGGCCTTGAAGCGCGTTGCGGGCGAGAAGGTCGCCGCACGCATCAAGCGCGAGCCGGATCCCTTCATCGTCGGCATCGTTGGCGGCTGGCCGCGCAATTTCGATGCGAAGCGTTCGCGCGAGCTCGGCTTCACCACCGCCGAGAAGAATTTCGACGACATCATCCGCATTCACATCGAAGACGAGCTCGGCGGCAATTTCGTCGCCTGATCGCGCACTGAGCGGGTCACATGATGGCGAGCGTTGCTTGCATCGGCGAATGCATGGTCGAGCTCCGGCAGGCCCAGGGCGGACATTCCACCGGATCGTCCGCGGCGCAAGGGCAGGGCGGCGGCCTGTATTCGCGCGGCTTCGGCGGCGACACGCTCAACACGGCGGTGTACCTGGCGCGGCTCGAGGTCAAGGTCGACTATCTCACCGCACTCGGTGATGACGCCCTGAGTGATGAGATGATCGCGGCCTGGAATGCCGAGGGCGTCGGCACGAGGCGCGTCGTGCGGCTGCCGGGCAAGCTGCCCGGCCTCTACATGATCCAGCTCGATGCAAAAGGCGAGCGCCAGTTCTTCCACTGGCGCGACAGCGCGGCGGCGCGCCAGCTGATGAGCCTGCCGGAGACCGACGAGCTCCTCAATTCGCTGATGAGCTACGACATCGTCTATCTCTCCGCGATCACGCTCTCGATCTACGACGCGCCCGGGCGCGAGCGCCTGCTCGCGGCGATCAAGCGCGCGCGCCTGCTCGGCACCCGCTTCGTGTTCGACACCAATTTTCGCGCGCGCGGCTGGCCGGACCGCGATGTCGCGCGCGAGGTGTTTGCCGCGGCCTTCGCGGCCGCCGACATCGTGCTGACCTCGACCGAGGACCTGCTCGCGCTCTATCCCGGCGAGAGCCACGAGCAGCTGATGGCCCGCATCCCGACTCCGGAGCTGGTGTTCCGGCTCGCCGAGCCGGTGAGCCTGTTGCGCGTTCCGGGGGCTACCCACGAGGTCCGCGCCGAGCCCATGACCAAGCCGGTGGTGGACACCACGGCCGCCGGCGACAGCTTTGCCGCGGCTTACATCGCCGCCCGGCTCGCCGGCTCCGAGCCGGTGGAGGCCGCCCAGGCCGGGCATCGCCTCGCCAGCCTCGTGATCTGCTATCCCGGCGCCATCATTCCGGGCTATGCCATGCCGCCGAAGAAGCGGCATCGGCCGGCGACCTCACGCCAGGCGACCAAGTGAAGAAGCGACAACAACGATGACCACGAGTGCCCAACAGAATCACCTCGTCGCGCTGTTCAAGGCGGCGACCGTCATTCCCGTCCTCACCATCGAGCGTATCCAGGATGCGGTGCCGCTGGCACGTGCGCTGGTCGCCGGCGGCGTCCGCACGCTGGAGGTGACCCTGCGCACCCCGGTGGCGATCGAGGCGGCGAGGGCGATGATGGCCGAAGTGCCCGAGGCGGTCGTCGGCATCGGCACGATTCTCAGTCCGGCCGACTTCACCCGCGTCGAGAAGCTCGGCGTCAAGTTCGGCATCAGCCCGGGCTTGACCCCCGATCTCCTCAAGGCCGCTGCCGACAGCGCCTTGCCGTTCGCGCCGGGCATCGCCACCGCCTCCGAGCTGATGATGGCGCTGGCGCAGGGGTTCGACGTCGCCAAATTCTTCCCGGCCGAGCAGGCCGGCGGAATCAAGGGCCTGCGCGCCCTCGGCGGCCCGTTCCCGAACGTGCGGTTCTGCCCGACCGGCGGGGTCGGCGAGGCCAATGCGGCGACCTGGCTCGCCGAGCCCAATGTGGTCGCCGTCGGCGGTTCCTGGCTGTGCCCGACGGCCGAGATCAGGGCCGGGAACTGGGCCGGCATAACTGCCATCTGCCAGCGCACCCTCAAGGCCCTGAAAGCCGCGTGAAGTCTTGCCATCCCTGGGCTAAGACTTAACTCAGGAAGAGACCCCAGGGAGAAATGACCATGACCGCCAGCATCGTCGGATGGGCGCATACGCCGTTCGGCAAGTTCGACACCGAAACCGTCGAAAGCCTCGTCACCCGCGTGGCCAATGAGGCGCTGGCGGATGCCGGCATATCGGCCGGCGATGTCGACGAGATCGTGCTCGGCCATTTCAACGCCGGCTTCTCGCCGCAGGATTTTACCGCCTCGCTGGTGCTCCAGGCCGACCCGAAGCTGCGCTTCAAGCCGGCGACCCGGGTCGAGAACGCCTGCGCCACCGGCTCGGCGGCCGTGCATCAGGGCCTGCGCGCGATTGCCGCAGGCGCGGCCAAGATCGTGCTGGTCGTCGGCGTCGAGCAGATGACGCGCACGCCGGGCCCGGAGATCGGCAAGAACCTGCTCAAGGCGTCTTACCTGCCCGAGGACGGGGACACGGTCGGCGGCTTCGCCGGGGTGTTCGGCAAGATCGCCAGCTCCTATTTCCAGAAATACGGCGACCAGTCCGATGCGCTGGCGCTGATCGCGGCCAAGAACCACAAGAACGGCGTCGCCAACCCCTTCGCCCAGATGCGCAAGGATTTTGGCTTCGACTTCTGCCGGGCCGAGAGCGAGAAGAACCCGTATGTCGCCGGTCCCTTGAAGCGGACCGACTGCTCGCTGGTCTCCGACGGTGCCGCCGCGCTGGTGCTGGCCGACGCCGAGACCGCCAAGGGCATGAGCAAGTCGATCGGCTTCCGCGCCACCGCCCACGCCCAGGACTTCCTGCCGATGAGCAAGCGCGACATCCTTCAGTTCGAGGGCTGCACGGTCGCCTGGCAGCGCGCGCTGGAGCAGGCGGGCGTGACGCTCTCCGATCTCTCCTTCGTCGAGACCCATGATTGCTTCACGGTCGCCGAGCTGATCGAATATGAAGCTATGGGCCTGACGCCGAGGGGGCAGGGTGCCCGCGCCATCAAGGAAGGCTGGACGCTCAAGGACGGCAAGCTGCCGGTCAATCCGTCCGGCGGCCTCAAGGCCAAGGGCCATCCGATCGGCGCCACCGGCGTCTCCATGCATGTGATGACCGCGATGCAGCTCGCCGGACAGGCGCCCGAGGGCATGCAGCTCAAGAACGCAAAACTCGGCGGCATCTTCAACATGGGCGGTGCGGCGGTCGCCAATTACGTTTCCGTGCTGGAGCCGTTGAAGTAAGCTCGGTCCTGTAGGGTGGGCAAAGGCGCCATGCGCTGTGCCCACCTTCTTTCTTGCGCTAGATCATGGTGAGCACGCTTCGCTTTGCCCACCCTACGGCTCCTGGTTGGTTTGCGGGAAAAGCATCATGAGCAAGGACTACGAAACTTCACTGTCGATGGATGCCCTCAACGATCGCATCGCGATCCTCGAGGATAACATCCGCCAGCTCATCGAGCAGGCCGCTGCCGCCTCGGGTGAGCAGAACGAGTCGCGGATCGCCGACCGCATCAATCAGCAGAACGACGAGCTCGACCGTCTCATCAAGATCCGGGAATCCCGCCAGAAGAAATAGCGGGCGATATCGCCGCGCGATGCATGCCGCCATACGCCGGTCGCCCTTGCGCGAGCGGCGACACTGCCGTTAGCTGGACCGAAATCGCTGGGCGCTTGAGCCCTGCGCAATCGGGAGCGAACGATGGGGCCGCTGAAGGGCATCAAGGTCATCGACATGACCACAGTGCTGATGGGGCCTTATGCGACCCAGATGCTCGGCGATTACGGCGCCGACGTCATCAAGGTGGAATCGCTCGACGGCGACGTCACCCGGCTGATCGGCCCGACCCGGCACGCCGGCATGGGCCCGGTATTCCTCAACACCAACCGCAGCAAGCGCTCGATCTGCCTCGACCTGAAGAAGCCCGCGGGGCGCGATGCTGTGCTACGGTTGCTGAGGGACGCAGACGTGCTCGTCTACAACGTCCGTCCGCAGGCGATGGCGCGGCTTCAGCTCGGCTACGACGTCGTTTCCGCGATCAATCCACGTCTCGTCTATGCCGGCGTGTTCGGCTTCGGGCAGGACGGGCCCTATGCCGCAAAACCCGCTTATGACGATCTGATCCAAGGGGCGACCGCGCTGCCGGCGTTGATGGCGCAGACCGGCGACGGCGTGCCGCGCTATGTGCCGAACGCGCTGGTCGACCGCATTGTCGGCCTCACTGCGGTCGGTGCGATCTGCGCCAGCCTCGTGCATCGCGACCGCACGGGCCGCGGCCAGCGCGTCGACATCCCGATGTTCGAGACCATGGCCGGCTTCGTCATGGGTGACCACATGGGCGGGCTCACCTATGAGCCGCCGCTCGACAAGGGCGGCTACGCCCGCCACCTCTCGCGCGACCGCAGGCCCTACAAGACCTCGGACGGCCATCTCAGCGTCATCGTCTACAACGACAAGCAGTGGGAGAATTTCTTTGAGGCGACGGGACGCGACGATCTGCGCGCCAATCCCAAATTCGCAACCTTCGCCGGCCGCGCTGCCCATATCGACGTCGTCTATGCCGAGCTCGCGCGCATTTTTGAGACGCGCACCACCGCCGAGTGGATCGAGCTTTTGACCAAGGCCGACGTACCGGTCATGCCGATGCACGACCTCGCCTCGATCCTGCACGATCCGCATCTGGAGGCGACGAATTTCTTCCCGGTCGTGGAGCATCCGACGGAAGGCCCGATCCGCAGCATGAAGGTGACCGCGAGCTGGTCGGAGACGGACGCCGAGCCGGTGCGGCTCGCGCCGCGGCTCAACGAGCATGGCGCGGAGATCCTGCGCGAGATCGGCTATTCCGCCGACGAGATCGCAACCATGATCCGCGATGGCGTGACGCGACCCGCGCCGGAGTAGGGGGTGATGATGCCTCTCCAACCGTCATTCCGGGGCGCGCTCCACTTGGAGCGCGAGCCCGGAATTCCATTTATCCTCGGAACATGTTGCACGATGGATTCCGGGCTCGCGCCTCAAGAAGGCGCACCCCGGAATGACGACGGAGGAGCATGCTCATGAGCTTCATCACCGGCGTCGGCCTCACGCCTTACGGTAAGCACGAAGGCTCATCCTCGCTCGACCTGATGAGCAAGGCCGCGCAAGCCGCGCTCGACGATGCCGGGCTGAAACGCACTGAAATCGACGGCATCCTCTGCGGCTACTCCACCGTCTCGCCGCACATCATGCTGGCGACCGTTTTCGCCGAGCACTTTGGCATCCGCCCTGCTTACGCCCACGCCGTCCAGGTCGGCGGCGCCACGGGCCTCGCGATGACGATGCTCGCCCATCATCTCGTCGAGGCAGGCGTCGCGCGCCACGTCCTCGTCGTCGCCGGCGAGAACCGGCTGACGGGCCAGAGCCGCGACGCTTCGATCCAGGCGCTGGCGCAGGTCGGCCATCCCGACTACGAGGTGCCGCTCGGCCCGACCATTCCCGCCTATTACTGCCTTGTCGCCACCCGCTACATGCACGAATACGGCGTGACCGAAGAGGACCTCGCGGAGTTCGCGGTGCTGATGCGCGCACACGCCCGCACCCATCCCGGCGCGCAATTCCACGATCCCATCACGGTCGCCGACGTCATGGCCTCCAAGCCGGTGGCGATGCCGCTGAAGCTGCTGGATTGCTGCCCAGTGTCCGACGGCGGAGCTGCGTTCATCGTCAGTCGCGAGCGGACCGGAGAGGCGGGCGTGCGCATTCGTGGCTGCGCGCAGGCCCATACCCATCAGCATGTTACGGCCGCACCCGGCCTCAGCGAACTCGGCGCCGAAATCTCGATCGCGCGCGCCAAGGAGGCCACGGGCCTTGCGATCTCCGACGTGCGCTATGCCGCCATCTACGACAGTTTCACGATCACGCTCGCGATGCTGCTGGAGGATCTCGGCCTCGCCGGCCGCGGCGAGGCTGCAGCCCGCGTACGATCAGGCCATTTCAGCCGTGACGGCGCGATGCCGCTGAACACCCATGGCGGCCTGCTCAGCTATGGCCATTGCGGCGTCGGCGGCGCCATGGCGCATCTGGTCGAGGCGCATTTGCAGATGACGGGACGGGCGGCGAATCGGCAGGTGCGCGATGCCTCTGTCGCGCTCCTGCACGGCGACGGCGGCGTGCTGTCGTCCCATGTCAGCATGTTCCTGGAGCAGGTGCGATGAGCGAGCGTCTGGCCGACTGGACCAAGGGCGAACAGGCCATCACCTACCAAACCTGCGCCGCATGCGGCCATGTGCAGTATTTCCACCGCGCATTCTGCGCCGCCTGCGGCGTGTCCGATCCGCAGGAAGCGCGCGCCAGCGGCAAGGGCAGGGTGTATGCGACCTCGCTTGTCTGCCGCGCCGCGACGCCCGAGACGCGCGCCCACGTGCCCTACAACATCCTGCTGGTCGATTGCGCCGAGGGTTTTCGCATGATGGCGCATGGCGAGAACGGGCTTGCCATCGGCGATTCGGTTACCGCGAGCTTCAAACCCTTTGCCGGCAAGCTCGTGCCGTTCTTCACCAAAGAGAGATAGTGGGATTGGATGCTGTAGCCCGGATGGAGCGCAGCGAAATCCGGGGTTCTCACCTCGCGGGTGGATTTCCCGGATTGCGCTTCGCTTCATCCGGGCTACATGGACGAGCAGTGGGATTCGTCATTCGGGGGCGGTCCAAAGGACCGAGCCTGGAACGGGATTCTGGGCCTGGCCTGTGCGAGGGCCACCCCGGAATGACGAAAACTCTGAAACGCTTAACTCAACGCCCGTAGAACAAGATGCTGGCGATGACGAGCATCGCCGTCACCGCCAGCATATGCGCGAGCGCTCCCGAGGCCGCCCCCTTGGTGGCTTCCTTCATGCCTTGTTCTCCCTAGACTTGGGCGTGACTCATCGTTGCGTGGTGAGCGCAAAGACGGCCAATTGTTTTACTCGAAACACCCCACTCACGAGTACCCACCGCAATTTGTCCCCACGCGGCGAATATCGACTGTGTCAGGGTCGATCAGCAATGCGGCGGCAATTTGACTCGATGATGTTGCTCCTGCGTCGGCGCAAGAATAGAGTTTCGGGGAACTCTCACCGGCAGCGACAAAAAGCATCAAAAGCCCAAGAAAACTTTAGAGACAAACTTCAGGGAAAACTTCAGGAAAATCATGGCCCGCATTCAGTACAGCGACCCGTCCAAGGCCTCCGACCGCACCCGCGAAATCCTCGACAAGAACCGCAACGCCAATATTTTCCGCATGATGGCGCACTCGCCAAGCTATTTCGAGCAGTACTGCCGCCTTGGCGGCGCCATCCGGCACAAGGGCGAGCTCGATCCGGTGGTACGCGAGCTTGCGATCACGCGTACCGGCATCCTGTGCGAGGCGCCCTACGAGATCGTCGCGCACAAGCGCATCGGCAAGAATGTCGGTGTCACCGACGAGCAGAACGAGGCGCTCGCAAACTGGCAGGCGGCGAGCTGCTTCAACGAGGTGCAGCGCGCCGCGCTGGCCTTCACCGACGAGATCGTGAAACTGAACAAGCCGACGGATGCGACCTTTAAGGCGATCGCATCGAAGCTGACGCCGGCCGCGCTGGTCGAGCTCCAGCTCTCGGTCGGCTTCTACATCATGACCTCGAAATTCTTGGAGACGTTCGAGATCGACCTGCAGCCGGTGACGGAAGTGGTGGGCTGATCAGATTAGAAGCGGCGAGGAATGCCGATGACGATCGATGAATATGCGGCCTGGGCCGCGAGCATTGCGAAAGTCGAAGAGCATCCGTCCAACGAGCGGCTGTCCTATCTCGGTCTCGGACTTGCCGGCGAAGCCGGCGAGGTCGCCGATCACATCAAGAAGCTGCTCCGCGACGGCTGGCTGGATCAGGCGGGTCTCGTCAATGAGCTCGGCGACGTCGTCTACTACTGGGCGTGCCTGTGCGCGGCCACCGGCCAGCAGCCGTCCGAAGTGCTCAAAACCAGCGCAGCCAGGATCAACCGGCGGCTGAGCGAGGCCGCGAGCCGCTGAGGCAAGCGTGAGCCGGAGGCCCCGGCCACCTCTCCCCGTCGGGGAGAGGTGAAGAGCTCGGCCACCGCTCACGTCGACGTCAGAATATCCACCTTGGCGTTCGCCACGATCAGACGGTCGGCCAATAGCTGGGCCAGATTGCGCATGATGCGCTCGCTGGCGCGCGGGTGCTGCTCGCGGAAGCGCTCGAAATCCTTCAAAGGTACTTCGAAAACGGTCGCTGCCATGTCGGCGAATACGTCGGCAGAGCGCGTTGCCTCCAGCAGCGCCATCTCGCCAAAGGCCATGCCGGCAGTGAGTGTTGCCAGCCTGACGCCATCGGGCAGCGTGACGTGGACCGCGCCGCTGCGCAGGAAGAACACGGCATCGGCGAGGTCGCCGGTCGTGACGATCTTTGCGCCGGACGGATAGTTCCTGACGGTGCAGATTGCGGCGAGATCGGTCAGCTCGTCCTCGCTCAGTCCCGCGAGTAGCGGCTGCTCGGCAAGCTCGGTGGTCTCGTGGAAGTCGATCGAGCCGCCATAGCGGTAGACGATCTGGTCTTCGGCCCATTCGATCGCGGTGTCGAGCAGGTAGAAGTCGCGGACGTTCTTCAGCTCCGCCGTCCATTCCCGCAAGCTGTCCCATTCCTTGGAGGCGCGCCGGACGCCGGATAGCACCACCGTGACGTTCAGCGCCGCGAGCTCCTCGAAGGCTTCGGCGACGAGGCGCGCACCGGCGCGCGTGGTGGAGGTGACGCGGTGCAGATCGAAGATCACGAATTGCGGCCGCGGCCGTCCCGCGAGCCGGCGCGAGACGTAGTCGACGGCCGACAGCGATAGCGTGCCGACCAGCTCGATGACCCGCACCTCCTGCTCGTGCGCCGCCAGAATCTCGCGCTCCTGGGGGCGGCGCACGCGCCGCGACGGGCTCTTGCCGATGTCGTAGTCGGCAATGACGGCGTTGCGCGCGTCGTCGCTGCGGTTGAGCATGTGCAGATCGTAGTGCGAGGACAGCGCCTCGCAGACTTTGATGCCGCGCACGCTGTTGCCGTGCTTGTCGAGCTTGGGCGAATAGCTGCCGAGCCCGAGCCGGGCAGGGAGTGCGGCGAGGATGCCGCCGCCGACGCCGCTCTTGGCGGGGATGCCGATCCGGTAGATCCATTCGCCGGCATAATCGTACATACCCGACGATGTCATCACCGAGAGCGTGCGCGAGATCGCGTAGGGCGTCAGCACCTGTTCGCCCGTCACCGGATTGATGCCGCGATTGGCGAGCGTGGCCGCCATCACCGCGATGTCGCGCGCCGTGACCAGCACGGCGCATTGGCGGAAATAGACGTCGAGCACGGCCGCGACGTTGTCGGAGATCACGGCGTTGGTCTTGAGGAGATAGCCGATGGCCCGGTTGCGGTCGCCGGTCTGGCTTTCCGAAGCATGGACCGCCTCATCGACGGCGAGATCGCGTCCGGCGAAACGGCTGAGCGCAAGACGGATCTGCTCGAAAGCGTCCGCGCCCTTGCTGTCGTAGATCAGCCCGGTGCAGGCGATCGCGCCGGCATTGACCATCGGGTTGAACGGATGGTTTTCGGCATTGAGCCGGATCGAGTTGAAGGGGTCGCCGGAAGGTTCGACGCCAATCGCGCTTTCGACTTTGCCGGCTCCCAAAAGGTCCAGCGCCAGCGCGAACACGAACGGCTTTGACATCGACTGGATGGTGAAGGGCACTCGGCTGTCGCCGACTTCGTAGACATGCCCGTCCAGCGTCGCGAGGCCGATGCCGAAATGGGCAGGGTCGGCTTTGCCCAGCTCGGGGATGTAGTCGGCTACGCTGCCTGAGGTCTCGGCCGAGAATTCGTTGAGGCAATTGTCCAGAAACCGCAGCAAGGGCGGTTTCGAGCGGGTCCAGGCGGAGGCGGCGGGCGATAGCGGCTTCATCGCCTCACTTGTGCAACGCAATCAGGGCGCGCGCAACCCGTCCGGCACGATGGTCTGCCGGCGGACCAGGACAAGGGCGAGCAGAGCCGTGGGCGCGAGGATCGCAAGGCCAAGCAGCGTCACCTGCATCTGCGACAGCGGCATGATGCCCCCGCCGGGCGTCGCGACCACGAAGCCGCCGATCACCAGCAGCACACGGATCGGCCATTCCAGCGCGCCAGCGCCGCGCAAGTCGCCGACGAAGGGCTGGTAGCCCTGGATACCGCCGCAGATGAACAGCGTGCCGAACGCGGCAAGCCCCATCGGGCCGAGACCGGCGAGGTATGGGCTCGGCCCCTGCAGCACCAGCGCCGGATTGAGCACGAAGAAGAACGGGATGAAATAGATGATGCTGCCGACCCACATCGATTCCCACCCGGTCTTCATCGCCGGCGAGCCGGCGATGCCGGCGGCCGCGAACGAGGCGATGGCGACCGGTGGCGTGATCGACGACAGCATGCCCCAGTAGAAGATGAACATGTGCACGGCCATGCGATTGAGCCCGAGCTTCTCCAGCGCGGGCGCGACCAGGATGGCGAGGAAGATGTAGCAGGCCGTCGTCGTCAGGCCGAGGCCGAGGATCAGGCTGGTGAGGGCGCACATGCCGAGCAGCAGGAAGGCATTGTCGCCGGCAATGTGCAGGAGATCGTTGGCAAGGCTCGACACCACGCCGGTCATCGAGAATGCGCCGATCAGCAGGCCGCAGCCGGCGAGGATGCCGACCAGCTCGACGAAGGTGCGGCCGTTGACCTCCAGGAACTTGCCGATGGTCGCAAACGTCCAGCGCGTGTCCTTGGAGAAGAACTGGTTGAGGACCAGCAGCAGCGCGGTGGCGTAGAACGGCGCGTGGCTCTCGCGCTTGAAGTAGAGCAGCATCACGATCAGGAGCGCGATGACGAAGACGTAGTACCAGCCGTCCTTGATCGTATCCATGATGCGGGGCAGCTCGGCGCGCGGAATCCCCTTCAGCCCGTGGCGCGCGGCATAGGCATCGACCTGCATGAACAGGCCGACGTAATAGAGGGCCGCCGGAATGATCGCGGCGAGCGCGACATCGGCGTAACTGACATTGAGGAATTGCGCGATCACGAAAGCAGTCGCACCCATCACCGGCGGCGCCAACACCGCGCCGGTCGAGGCGCAGGCCTCGATCGCACCGGCATAGGATGCGCGAAAGCCGCTCTTCTTCATGACGGGAATGGTCATGGTACCGGCGGTGAGCACGTTGGAGATGATCGAGCCCGACATCATGCCGAGCAGGCCGCTGGCAAAGATGCAGACCTTCGCCGCACCGCCGCGGAAGGTGCCGCACAGCGCGAAGGCGAGGTTGATGAAGAATTTTCCGGCCCCGGTCATCATCAGCGCGGTGCCGAACACCAGGAAGCCGATCACGGTGTCGGCGAAGGCCTGGATCGGAATGCCGAGCAGGCTCTCGCCTGAGAGTACGTGGTAGGCGGTTGCTTGCTCGAGCGTCGATTGCGTGCCGCGGAACGGTCCGAGCCAGCTGGATTCGGCGAACAGCGGATAGACGGTGAAGGGAAAGACGCTCAGCAGGAGGCTCCAGCCGCCGGTGCGGCGCAGCGCTTCCATCAGCATCACCCACATCACGAGGCCCGCCGCGATCACGCTGTTGGGCGCGCCACCGAACTCCCAGCCGGCCTCCGCCGCCTTGCGTACGTTCGACATCAGCATCAGCGCCGCCGCGAAGGTCGCAACGAACAAGACGAGATCGTACCAGGGAATTCGATCGAGCGGGGCGCGTTCAGTCCCTGGGAAGATCAGGAAGGTGAACGGCAGCATCAACGCGATCAGGAGATAGAAATACTCCGTGTTGAGCTGGGTGTAGCCGATGAAGAAGCGCAGCGAGAATTGCTGGTTGATGCAGAGCAGGATCGTCGCCGCGGTCGCAACCACCAGCGTCCAGCGCCAGGCGCCGCGCAGCGTGCGCACGCGCGTGACCTCCGCCTCCTGCATGTTGGCGGCGGCGCCGTGCGGATCGTCGAACACGATCCGCTTGGCCTCGTCCTGCGGGCCGGTGGAGGTGGAAGCAGAAGGCATCATCGATCCCGCGCGTGGGCTATTGAACGCTGGCTAATGCGAATGGGTGTTGTTTTGCATCGATCGCGTCGCGGGCTCGCTCAACCTCTCCCGCTTGCGGGAGAGGTCGGCGCGCCAGCGCCGGGTGAGGGTTTTCTCCTCTGGGGGAATCCCGCCGTGGAGACACCCCCTTCTCCCCAACCCTCTCCCGCAAGCGGGAGAGGGAGCGCACTTCCCGCGCGGCAACGATCAAACCCAACAGCATCGCGTTCTATTCCTCAAATCCATTCGGCATGTCGGCCTTGGCGAGCGCTGCCGCGCGGGCCTTCATCCAGCCATCGAGGAATGCCTTGTCATCCGATGGCGGATTGGACTTGCCGTACGCCGCCCACGCCGCGCCAAGCACCTCTTGCCGCTTGATCAGCTTGTTGTTGTGCGCCTCCTGCGCATCGCTCCATTGTCCGGCCTCTTTCAGCGCCTTCACCGCACCGGGATGCACCGGCACCACCCAGTTCTTGGTCTGCCGGTCGGCGGCAAGACCACCGGCGCCGGGCGCGGAATCCTTGTAGGCGTCGTAGTTGACGATCATCGCTTTGGTGATCGCATAGACCTGATCGGCCGGCTGCGAGGCGTAGGCGACGAAGATCGGGTAGGGGTAGTTGCCGAGCTCAACCGGTTTCTCCGGCGAGATGCCGGCGCCGCAGGTCGCAAGCTGCGGGAAGAAGAACGAGCCGACCTTCTGCATCCGCGCCCAGCCTTCCTTGTCCTTGGCGGGGAGCGGCGGCCAGATCAGGCCGCGCGGCGAGGTCTCGGCCTCCTTGGCGGGGCCAGTGATGGTGGTGCCGAATGCGGCATCGACGTCGTTGTTGATCAGGCCCTTCCACATCGCGCCGTAGCTTGCGAACTCGACGGCCTTGACGTCCTTCTGCGTCAGCCCTGCGAAGGCGAGCACCGCGAGCGAATTCTGGTTCAGCGCGGGCGAGCCGACGACGAAGCCGACGCGCTTGCCTCTGAGGTCCTTCAGCTCCTTCACACCGGTGTCGGCGGCGACGCCGAGCGAGCCGCAATTGCAGTCGACCGTCGAGAGCAGGATCTGGAGCGGCTGCGGCCCCCATTCCTTCGATCCGAACTCGAACACGCCTTCCTGCGCGAAGTAAGTGCCCGATCCCATCGCCGCGGAAGCCGCGCGCTTGGCGCGCAGCGGCGCGAGGCGGGCGACATCGTTGCCTGCGGGGAGCACGCGCACGTCGGTGCCATATTTGTCCTTCATCATCTTGCCGACGCCGACCGCGATGTTGAAGCCGGCGGTGCCGGTGTCATAGGCGGTGAACGTCAATGTCGCCGGCAGCTTGATATCCTCGGCGAACGCATAGCGTGTAGACGCAAAAGAAATGCCTGCCACCAAGGCAGGCGCGAGCATGAGCAGCCCACGAAGCATGTTTTCCCTCCATCATCTTCGCTTAAGCGCGAAGACCTTCTTGCTTGAATCGGATCATGTCACCGGGCATCCGCGATGGCAACGCCGGAGCGCGAATGCAGAAACCAGGCTGACAGAATGTCGCGGAATCCAGGGATTATGCAGTCTAGTTTGCGACGATCGCGATCGCTTGTCCCTCGGCAACGACGTCGTCGAGTTTCACCAGAAGCGACGTGATCGTGCCGCTCGCGGGCGACTGCACGGGTATCTCCATCTTCATGGCTTCGACGACCACAACGTCATCGCCATCTACGACGGTTCCTCCAACCTGCACGGGAGTTGCGCAGATGCGCCCCGCGACCTCCGTGACGATCTTAATTTCTGGCATGCCATCGCCTTTTTGTTGTCGTCGCAAAATGCCTGAGGTAGCGTCGTCTGCAAGTGGAATTTAATTCCGCAGAGCGAAACAAGCTGGTAGGGAACATGGGACGACGATCGGAGCGGTTAAGTAGGCAAGGTGTCCTCGCTGGCGATGCCGGTGAGGGTGATGTCATCCAGGTGGTGTCGCGCGCGTTCGACGTATTGCGATGCTTCGAGGGCCATGAGGCGCGGCTCGGCAATCTCGAGATTTCAAATCGCTGCGGCCTGCCGCGCTCGACGGTGTCGCGGCTCACGCACACGCTGACGCGGATGGGCCAGCTCGTCTACCTGCCGCGCGATCAAAAATATCGCATTGGCCCGAGCGCGGTGGCGATGAGCGCCTCGATGATGAAGGGCGCGCAGCTGCGCAGCATGATCCGCCAGCGGCTTCAGGAAGTCGCCGAGCAGCTTCCGGGCACGGTCGGCTTCGTCGTTCCCGATCGCTTCCATCTCGTTTATCTCCAGTTCGCACGCTCGGCGAGCGCGCTCGGCCTACACGAGGGCACCGGCAGCCGCATCTCGATGGCTTCGACCGCGGCAGGCGCAGCCTACACCGCGGCACTGGCGCCCGAGGTCGGCGATGCCTTCATTGCGGACATGGAGCGGGAGGCCCCCGAGGCTGCGAAGATCCTGAGGCCCCGCATCGAGGCCAACCGGCAGTCGCTGCGCGAGCGCGGTTATGTCGTGGCCTGCGGCCTGTGGAGTCCGCACATCAACGGGCTCGCGGTACCTATCTGGTCGCCGCAGTACCAGACCTTCGTCGTCATCACGATCGGCCTGCTGGCTGCAATGTATGACGAGCAGCGGCTGCATGACGAAGTCGCCCCGTTGATGCTCACGCTCGGCCGCTCGCTCGGCAGCCTGATGGAAGGCGCGGAGGGCGATGCCTTCAACAACCGTCTCTCGCGTAAGCCGGTCGCAATGGCCGTGCGCAACAATAACAAGCCGATCAATTCGGAGGGAGTGAATGAACTGGAAGCCGGAACTCGACGAGCTCACCCGGCGCGAAGCCTTCGCGCGGGAGATGGGCGGCGTTGACAAGGTCAAGCGACAGCATGACCAGGGCCGGCTGACTGTTCGGGAGCGCATCGACGGACTGATCGACAAGGGCAGCTTTCACGAGATCGGTGCCGTCTCCGGCATCGGTGAGTACGATTCCAGCGGCGAGCTGCAGAAAGTGACGCCGGCGAACTGCGTGTTCGGCCGCGCACGCATCGACGGCCGTACCGTGGTCGTGGTCGGCGACGATTTCACGGTGCGCGGCGGCTCGGCGGACGCGTCGATCTCGGCCAAGCCGCTGATGGCGGAGGAGATGGCGCACGACTTCCGCCTGCCCATCGTCCGCATCGTCGAGGGCTCCGGCGGCGGCGGCTCGGTCAAGACCATCGAGACCAAGGGCGCGGCCAATCTGCCGGGCGGCATCGGCGGCACGCGCTGGTATCGCTTCACGACGGAGAACCTGTCGCGCGTGCCGGTGGTCGCACTCGGCCTCGGTTCGGTCGCGGGCTTAGGTGCCGCGCGTCTTGCCGCCAGCCACTATTCCATCATGACCCGGAAGTCCGCGATGTTCGTGGCGGGCCCGCCGGTGGTGAAGGCGCTGGGGCAGGACCTCTCGAAGGAGGAGCTCGGCGGCGCCGACATCCAGACCCGCGCCGGGGCAATCGATCACGCGGTCGAGACCGAGGAGGAGGCCTTTGCCTGCGCGCGGCGCTTCCTGTCTTATCTGCCGTCCTCGGTGTACGAGCTGCCGCCGACCTTGCCCTGCACCGACAATCCGGAGCGCACCGAGGAAGCGCTGCTGAGCGCGGTGCCGCGCAACCGCAAGCAGGTCTATAAGGTGCGCCCGATCATCGACGCCGTCGTCGACAAGGGCTCGTTCTTCGAGGTCGCCAAGAATTTCGGGAAGCCTGTTATCGTCGGTCTCGCGCGGCTCGAGGGCAGGGCGGTGCTGCTGCTCGCCAGCGACAGTTTTCACTATGGCGGCTCCTGGACCGCAGATGCCTGCCAGAAGGTGGTGCGCTGGGTCGACTTCGCCGAGACCTTCCACCTGCCGATCGTCTATCTCATGGACTGCCCCGGCTTCATGATCGGCCTCGATGCCGAGAAGGCCGCCACCATCCGCCACGGCGTCCGCGCCATGGCCGCGGTGAACCAGACCACCGTGCCCTGGTGCACGGTGATTCTGCGCAACGCCTTCGGCGTCGCCGGCGTCGTGCATCAGCCCGCCGATCGCTTCTCGATCCGCTACGCCTGGCCGTCCGCCTATTGGGGTTCGCTGCCGCTCGAAGGCGGCATCGAAGCCGCCTACCGCGCCGATATCGACGCGGCCGAGGACAAGGTCGCGAAGCTGAAGGAGATCGAAGCGCGCCTCAACAAGCTGCGCTCGCCGTTCCGCTCGGCCGAAAAGTTCTGGGTCGAGGAGATCATCGATCCCAGGAAGACGCGATCATTGCTGTGCGAGTTCGCGCGCCTCGCCGAGCCGCTGCGTAAGCCCGGGCCGCCGGAGAATTTTTCGATCAGGCCGTAGCGCTCAAGCCGTGATTGCAGCGGTCGGGCGAGGAACCTTTCCCCGCGTGCCGCATTCGTCGCGCATGAGGAGCTTGTATTTCGGCATCGGCGCTCTCGCCGGCGCGCTGGTCCTCCTCACGATTTGGCTGGGCCAGCACGAACGGCAAGCGTCAATCGATCGTCTCGAGCGATGGGAAATTCCCCACGCGCCTGCGCGCTAGCTGGGGACACTTGACCGCGGTTTGCAGCGACATAGCCGTCGCTGATGGACAATTGGTCAAGTCTCAGTTTCGACGATACGCCATTCGTTCTCTGCGAGTTGATCATTCCGGCCGCTACGTCTGGTTTACAACGGTTGCGGAGGCCGGCCCGCAAATGCAACCACTTTCAGCCGCTCTTTAGGCCGATTTCAGCCAAACTGTTATTGGTTGCTCGCTGCGGGGCAGGGATTTCACAATTTGGAGCCCTGCAATGTTCAAGTCAGTTCTTTCTGCGTGCCTTTTCGTTGCCTTTAGCTCCGTTGCCTCCGAAGCCCGGCCCTATCGCATTCATCAAGCACCTGAATGCAACGTCACGATGCCCTGCGACTTCTCGTATTCCCAAACCCGCCGTGAGCGGACGCCCAGATCCTCACTACAAGCCTATCGCTCGACGCAGCTGACAGTGACCGACGCAGGCGGCGCCGCGGCGACGAGTGTCTCCGGCACGCGCATCATCGGAGGGCGGCCGGCTGGTTGCCCCTCATCCTTCTGCGGCTGCGGCGCGGCTCTGCGCGTGTTCGGGCGTGTGGTGCCGGAATTGAATCTCGCTGCGAACTGGCTGCGCTTTCCGCGTACGTCGCCGGCACCGGGAATGGTCGCGGCCCGGCGCGGGCATGTCTTCGTCCTGGAGCAGCACCTCGGAGGCGACATGTGGATGGCCTACGACGCCAATTCGGGCGGTCACACAACGCGAATGCATGCGCGCTCGCTGCGGGGCTACACGGTCGTCAACCCGCGCGGCTGAGAAAATGGCGGGATTGCCCGGCTTCAACTAGAGCCGTCACACCTTGCCGAAATTCGTGGTGGTCGACAACCAGGGCCGCGTCAAGGGCGTGCAGGGCTTGCGGGTCGTCGACGCCTCGATCTTCCCGGTGGTGCCCTGCGCCAACACCAACTTCCCGGTGCTGATGTCGGCGGAAAAGATCGCTGCTGCGATCCAGTGAGCTGCAAGCGTTCTTCCGGGTTATCCGCGGCCGGCTTGCCGGAGCAGCCGCGGGCCCTTCGTGCCTCAGGGCAGATGCGCCGGGCTAGGCCAGGATGCCGTCATCCTGGCCTGCGGCCGCTTGCGATCCGCTTCAATCGACACGAGTTGGTGCAGCCTGGCGCCAGCCTCGAGGCCGGCGCCGACCGTCCGGATGCTCCTGCCCGCAATCTCTATGATCGCGTTTATCCGGCGTTAATGATGCTTTCTCAATATGAGACATCTCAATTTGTCGCGGTCCATGTTTGTGGATTGCACGTAAGTGTTGATTAAGAGGCCAAATCCATATTCCGGCCTGCGATGCGCGGGGGTCGGCGTGAGGAATGCTGCGCCTCGTCCATCACGGGATTTCAGGAAGTATTTTTGCCGCTACGACGGCAATCAGGATGAAGGTCATGCTCCGCCGGGTAGTGCTCCGTTTCGCCAGAGATCGGAAGGCCAACGTCGCCATTATCTTCGCGCTCATGATGGTCCCGACCATCTTTCTCCTGGGCATGACGCTGGATTACACGCTGGCCTTGCGCAAGCGCGAGCAATTGAACGCAGCCGCCGACGCCGCCGCGATCGCAGCCGTGCGGCCGGCGATGCTGACGCAGACCGACACGTCCGTGGTCAGGGCGACCGCGGAAGCCGTCTTCGCAGCGAAGGCGAATCTTCCCGGCCTGTCGGCGGTCCCGACGCCAACGGTCACTGTCACCGATTCCGGTCTCGCGCGGACCATCACGGTGTCCTACACCGCGGAGTCCATCAATAATTTCCCCGGCGTCCTCGGCAAGCAGACCTGGCAGGTGGCCGGTTCGGCGACGGCGAAGGCGTCGAGCGCGCCCAATATGAATTTCTACCTGCTGCTGGACGACTCGCCGTCGATGGCGATCGCAGCGACGCAGACCGACATCAACAACATGATCGCTGCTACGAGCAGTCAGCCTTCATACGCGAGAAACTGCGCGTTCGCCTGTCACGAAGTCCATCCCAATAACCAAAACCCGAGTTCGACCAACAAGGATAATCTCACCGTCGCACGCAATAAGAACATCACATTGCGAATCGATCTCGTGACCAATGCCGTCAAGCAATTGCTCGTGGGGCCCTGGTCGTGCCCGCAATCGGGTGTTTCGGGCGGCGTCATGCAGTGCATGGCGGCGCTCAACAACACCACCTACAAGGCCGCCATCTACACCTTCGACTACAATTTCAACACGATCCAGACGCTGACGACCCCCACGACCGCGGGCACGATGATCGGCAACATTCAGCTCATGACGGTGGATCACCAGAACTGCGTCATTTACGGCAATTGCTCCACCGACTACGGCTCGGACATCTCAGGTGGGCTGACAGGCGTCAACGGCGTCATGCCCGCCCCTGGCAGCGGCACCAACCAAGCCGGCGATACGCCGCAGGAGGTGGTGTTCCTCGTGACCGACGGGGTTGAAGACAAGCTGATCCCGAAGACTGCAAGCTGCGATCCGAATGCCACCTATCCGCTTCCAACCGTCGGCACCACGCAAGTGCGCTGCCAGCAGCCGCTCAATACCGCGGCATGCACGACGATCAAGAACCGCGGCATTCGCATCGCGGTTCTCTACACCGAGTATCTGCAGCTGCCGACCGACAACTGGTACAACACGCGCATCGCGCAATTCAATAATCCGTCCTCGTCCACGGGTACGATCGCGCAACGGCTGGAATCGTGCGCCTCGCCCGGTCTGTACGCGAGCGTTCAGACCGGCGGCGACATTTCCGCGGCGCTGACCAACCTTTTCCTCAAAGTCGCGTCCAGCACAGCCAGCCTCGTGCAGTAGAGAAGAAGCGCCATGATTGGCCCCGCCGCAACAACCAACAGCCGCCGCAATCGCTGCGCCGCGTTCGCGCGGGATAGGAGGGGCGCCACGGCCGTCGAATTCGCGCTGGTCGCTGCGCCGTTCCTCGCGCTCATCATCGCGCTCCTCCAGACGTTTCTGGTCTTCTTCGCCCAGCAGATGCTCGAATCTGTCGTGCGCCAGTCGGCGCGCCTCGTCATGACTGGGCAGGTTCAGTCCGCGAAGATGACGCAGGCGGTTTTCAAGCAAAAGGTCTGCGATCAGATCGTTATCCTGTTCAATTGCAGCGGCCTGATGGTCGACATGCAGGTGGCGACTTCATGGACGTCCGCGAACACGGCGATGCCGACCCTGACCTTCGACGGCTCGGGCAACGTCACCAATACCTGGCAGTACGATCCGGGCGACGCCGGCGACATCGTCGTTCTCCGCGTCATGTATGTGTGGCCGGTCGTGCTCGGGCCGCTCGGTTTCAATCTCTCGAACCTCAGCAACGGCAACCGGCTGATCATGTCGTCCGCCGCGTTCCAGAACGAGCCAGGAGCTTCCTGATGATTTCCGCCCTGTCGTCTCGCGCTCGGCACCTGTTGACCGATGTCCGCGCCGTTGCAGCGACGGAGTTCGCCATGGTGGCGCCATTCATGCTGGTGCTCTATGTCGGCGGTGTCGAGCTCGGCAACGGCCTCGCCATGAACGTCAAGGTCAGCGCGACCGCGCACAGTGTCGCCGACATGATCACGCAGAACACGGCGGTGACGTCGTCTCAGATGGACGGTATTCTCGCGGCGGCGACCGCCATCATGGCCCCATATCCTACCAAGAACGGCTCGACCTCCTTGATGACGATCACGGTCTCGGAAGTGTCGACCGACAGCACGGGGAAGGCGACGGTGCAGTGGAGCAAGTCGACGAGCTCCTCGGGAGCGCGAACCGTCGGTCAGCAGATGACCTTGTCATCGTTTACCGCGCCGAGCGGTACCAGCAACGCCAACATCTCGCTCATTCTGAGTGAGGTGTCCTACGACTATGCGCCCAACCTCGGCTTCACCATCGCCGGCACCGTGAAGCTGTCCGACAGCTACTATCTGTTCCCGCGTTGTTCGACCAACAGCCCGGCCACCTCGAGCTTTCCCTATTACGACGTGAAATATCCGGCGACGTCGACCTGCACCTGCGTCCAGCATTTGCAGCAGAAGACCTGTTGATCACCGGTCACAGCCGCAGCACCTTGCCGGGATTCATGATGTTTTGCGGATCGAGCGCGCGCTTGATCGTGCGCATGATGTCGAGCTCGGTCTTCGAGCGGTAGTGACTGAGCTCGTCGAGCTTGTCGATGCCGATGCCGTGCTCCGCCGAGATCGAGCCGCCCATGGAGTTGATGAGATCGTTCACGGCCCGCGTGATGGCGCCCTTGTATTGGATCAGCGTCTGCTGATCCATGCCCTTGGGCCCCATGAACGAAAAATGCAGATTGCCGTCGCCGATGTGCCCCAGCGGATAGGGGCGAATGGTCGGGAGAATGCCGAGCACGGCCTTGAGCCCCTTGTCAATGAACTCCGGAATCCTGGAGATCGCCACTGAGACGTCGTAGCTGAGCCCAGGTCCCTCGGCCCTGGAGGCCTCGGCGACGCCCTCTCGGATGCGCCACATGTTGCGCGATTGACTGATCGTGTGCGCGATCGTCGCATCGAGCACGCGGCCGGCCTCGAGCTGATCGGCCAGAAACTGCTCCATCTTCTCGGACATGCCCTCAGTCCCGTCCCGGCGTGGGCGCGCGGACGACCATTCGAGCAGGAGGTACCATGGCGTATCCGCCTTGAGCGGATCCTGTGTGCCGGGAATGTGACGCAGCACCATGTCGATGGCGCTGCGGCTCATCAGCTCGCAGGAGCCGACATTATCCTCGGACGCTGCGTGCGCTTCGGATAGGATCTCCAGGGCTGCGCGCGGATCGCGGATCGCCAGCCACGCGGTGCAGACGTCTTTCGGCGCTGGCCATAGCTTGAGCACGGCCTTGGTGATGATGCCCAGCGTGCCTTCGGCGCCCATGAACAGGTGCTTGAGGTCGTAGCCCGTGTTGTCCTTCTTGAGCGCACGTAGTCCGTCCCAGACCTCGCCATTGGCCAACACGACTTCGAGCCCCAAGACGAGATTGCGGGCATTGCCATAGCGCAGCACCTGCACGCCGCCGGCGTTCGTCGACAGATTGCCGCCGATCATGCACGAGCCCTGGGCGCCAAGACTGAGGGGCAGGAACCTGTCGTGACTGGCCGCGGTCTCCTGCAGCGTCTGCAGCACGCAGCCGGCCTCGACCGTCATCGAATAGCCGACGGGATCGACCTCCAGAATGCGGTTCATGCGGCCGAGCGACAACACGATGCCGGTGTGCGCAGGCCAGGGCGTGGCCCCACCCATCAGGCCGGTGTTGCCGCCCTGCGGCACGATCGCGACGCCTTGCTCATGGCAAAGCCGGACCACTTTGGACACTTCCTCGGTGCTGCCGGGACGAACGACCGCGCCAGCGCCGCCGACCAGCAATCCGCGCCAGTCCGTCACGAACGGCTGCTTGCCGTGCTCGTCCTCGATAAAACCCTTCTCGCCCACGATCGCGCGCAACGCATCGCGCATCTCGGTGGTCAAGGGAGCGGTCGGGATGGCGGGAAGGGACGACGGGAAGGCGGCCGGCATTTGTTTCCTCTGGCGCATCTTGGTGTGCACTGCGCACGTGACGTGCTGAGGGTATTGTCCACGTTTGTGCCGGGGAGTCTAGCGACGTCCCTTAATGTCAGTTGGGCTGGGCCCTAGTGGATGATCTGGTTCAGGAAGCCCTTCGCCCGGTCCGTGCGCGGAGCCCGAAAGAACGTTTCCGGATTTGCCTCCTCAACGATGCTTCCACGACCCATGAAGACCACCCGGTCGGCGACTTCGCGGGCGAATCCCATCTCGTGCGTCACGCAGACCATCGTCATGCCATCTCGCGCCAGCTCGACCATGGTGTCTAGCACTTCCTTGACCATCTCAGGGTCGAGAGCGGATGTCGGTTCGTCGAACAGCATGATCTTGGGCTGCATGCACAGCGCCCGCGCGATCGCGACGCGTTGCTGCTGACCACCCGACAATTGTGCGGGATACTTGTCCGCCTGATCCTGAATACGGACCTTCCGCAGCAAGCCGAGCGCGCGATCGCGCGCTTCTGCTTGCGACAGGCCGCGAACCTTCATCGGAGCCAGCATGCAGTTCTCGGCCACCGTGAGATGCGGGAAGAGGTTGAAGCTCTGAAACACCATGCCGACTTCACAGCGCACACTGTTGATGTCGGCGATGCGGTTGCTCAACTCGACGCCGTCGACGATGATCCGGTCTTCGTCGTGCTTCTCGATATGGTTGATGCACCGGATGAGCGTCGACTTGCCGGAGCCGGAAGGGCCGCACAGAACGATTTTCTCGCCCTTGCCGACTTCGAGATTGACGTCGTTCAGCGCAGTGAACGCGCCGAACCGCTTCACGACATTCTCGACGACGACGATTGCGCCGCGCTGCGTGGCATGGCTCAAGTTCTCCCGAGGCATGTTCGTCTCCCAAATTCGAGGCGTTATCGCGATGTGGCGAGAGCGTATCGTTTGCGAAGGGCAGCGACACACTGGGAAGCTGCAGAACTGATGGCGAGGTAGGCCACTGCCACGACCAGGTACATTTCGACGAGGCGGCCATTGAGCTGCGCAAGCTTGGAAGCTGCGCCCAGAAGATCCGTCAGCGAAAGGACATAAACCAGAGAAGTGTCCTGAAACAGGATGATGGTCTGGCTCAGGATGATCGGACTGGCCACGCGCAGGACCTGCGGGAGGACGACATGGCGGTAGGTATCATAAGTGGACAACGCGAGTGCCTGGCAGGCCTCGAACTGGCCCTTGTTCACGGCCAGCAGCCCGACACGGATGATCTCGGAGTAGTAGGCCGCCTCAAACAAGCCGAAGGTGATAAAGGCCGTATAGGTGGCGCCGATCGGGATCGGGCGGCCGTTGCCGCTGAGATGCCCAAGCACGATTGGCACCAGGAAGAAAAACCAAAACAGAACGAGGATCAGCGGGATCGACCGGATGACCGCAACGTAGCCGCGGATGATCTGGGCGAACAGCGGAATCTCGAAATGCTGGACGAGCGCAAGGCAGGTCCCGAGAACCATGCCGATGGCGAATGCGGCGGCCGTGAGCGCAAGTGAGAAGAGCAGGCCGGACCAGAGATAGGGCCAGGATTGCGCTAGAATCGAGAAATCGAGGGTGTTCATTTCACGACCTCCATGGCGCCGGGCAGAGCGCCGCTTTGCTGCATATCGGCGGCCAGATCCTGGCCAGCAGTGAGCTTGACGGGAGCGCTCCCCGGAATGCGGACTGCTTTGTCGATGAACGTCATGGCCTGATACGCAACGAGCGCCAGACAGAGGTAGATGATCGTCGCCGCGCCAAATGCCGAGAATGTCTGGAACGTGGCCTCGCTGATCTGGCGCGCCTGGGCGGTGAGCTCCATCAAGCCGATCGTGAGTGCGACCGAGGTGTTCTTGTATATGCCCATCACCTCGCTGGTGAGGCTCGGCACGATGAGGCGCAAGGCCTGCGGCACGACAACATATCGATAGGTGAGGTAACCACTGAGGCCGAGAGCATTGGCCGCCTCGATCTGTCCCTTTGGGAGTGCTTCGATACCCGCCCGGACCTGCTCGGCTATTCGGGAAGCCGTGTAGAGTCCAAGGCAAAGGAGTGCCGGGAAGAACGAAGCCCAGGGCGGCGGAATCTGCTTGATGGCATCGCCCAGCGCGGTGGGCACGACCTCCGGGAAGACGAAGTACCAGAGGAACATCTGCACCAGGACCGGGATGTTTCTGAATATCTCGACATAGAGACGGGCCAGGATCGAAAAGAAGCGATTCTGGACTGTACGGCCAACGCCGACGACCACACCGATGCCGAAGGCGATCCACCAGCCGAAGAAGGCCAGAGCCAGCGTCCAACCGAGACCCGACAGAAGCCAGTCGATATAGCGCTGGCCGTCCGCCGTCTGTTCAAAAAGCACTCCGAACATCGCGAGCCCTCAGGTTGCAGGTGCGAACGAGGATTTCCTTGCGAGGCGGTCAGCTCCGTCAATCAGTCAACGGCATCGCTGGGGTGCGCGATCCGTGCCATCAATTCGTCCGTAAGCGGGAATGCGAGGTTCTCACCCTTGGGCGGGATCGGCTTGGTGAACCATTTCGCGTAGGTCTTGTCGAATTGGCCGGATGCCATTTGTTTGGAGAGAACGTCGTCGACGAGGCGCTTGAAGTCGGCATCGCCCTTCGCGAACATCAGTCCATAATAGATCTTTGCGTAACCCTCGGGAAGGAACAAGAGCGCATCCGGATTCGGCGCCGCAGCCTTGAGCCCGGCGAGGAGGATGTCGTCCTCCATGAAGGCGGCCGCACGGCCGGTGTTCAACATCAGGAAGGATTCCGCGTGGTCCTTGGCCTGGACGATGTTGAGGCCGAGTTGCTCTTTGGCGTTGACGCTCTGCGCGAAACCTACCGCGTTGGAGCCTTGCGTGACGACAATCGTCTTGCCTTTCAGGTCGCCGGCGGCCTTTACGCCACTGGCGGCCTTGACGAGCCACCGCGGCTGACTGACGAACGTCGCGACGGAAAACGAGACCTGTTCCTGCCGCTTCTTGTCGTTCGCAGTGCCGCCGCATTCGATGTCGACCGTCCCGCTCTGGATCAGCGGAATCCGGTTCGAGGAGTTCACCGGCGTGTAGTTGACCTTGAGGTTGGGCAACTTCAGCTCCTCCTTGATGCGATCGACGATCGCCGCGCAGAGATCGAGCGAGAAGCCGATGGGCTTCTGATCGGGCCCGAGGTACGAGAACGGTATCGAAGCCTCACGGTGGCCGATCGTGATTGCGCCGCTGGATTTGATCTTATCAAGCGTCGGGCTGTCGGCTGCTGCGGAGGGGCTTGGGCTGACGGCCAGGAGTCCTGAAACCAGGAGTCCCGAAACCAGGAGTCCTGGGAGAAGTCCGAGCACCTGAACAAGCTTCTTCATGGTCTTTGCCTTTCCCTCGTTTGTCGAATTCAAGCTGCGGCGGAAGGGCGTCCGAGCCCTCGCCGACGGATGACATCGATCAGGCGATCGATGTCGTTGGCGGTGTTGAACATGCCGAGCGAGACGCGAATGCCATCTCGTTCGGGCGATACGCGCACATCGTTCTCCTCGAAATGGCCGAGCCAGTCCGATGGGGGCAGGGCGATGACGTAGATGTGCGGAGCGCGATGCTTTCGCTCGCGCGGGCCAACGAGGCGGATGTCCAGCTCGTCCAGGCGCGCGATGAGGTGATCGCCGAGATCAAAGCAGTGGTTCTGGATGTTCTGCCCCCCGATCTGCTCGATCATGTCGAGGGAAGCACCCAGTGCATGGACCGCGGGCAGATTGAAGTTGCCCAGCTCGAATCGCCTAGCGGTCGGCGAGGGCGCCATCTTGTCCGGGCGCGCGATGAGATCATCAGGGATCTCGGCGAGGCTCGCGGCAGCCAGATAGGCCGGCTCCAGCTCTTTGAGCGCCTTGTCCCAATAGAGAAGCCCGAGCCCTTGCGGAACCAGCAGTCCCTTGTGGCTTCCGGAGCCGACGAAGCTCGCGCCAATCGCCTTCGCGTTGACAGGCACGACGCCGATCGACTGCATCACGTCCACGACGAAGTAGAGTTTCTTCCTGGCGCACATCGCGCCGACGCTCTCGATGTCGAAGCGGTGACCGGCGTGGAAGGTGACATGCGACATCGAAATTGCGCGCGTGTTTTCGTCGATGAAAGGAGCAAAGCTGTCGGCATCGACGATATCGGTCATCGGGATGAAGCGGACCTCGACGCCCTTCCGTTGCAGATGGAGGAACGCGTAGACGTTGTTCGGATGATCGCCGTGGATCATCAGGACATTGTCGCCGGCCCGGAGCGGCAGTGCGTTTGCCGCGATGTTCATGCTTTCCGACGTATTTTTCGTGAAGGCGATTTCATCCGCGGCCACGCCGAGAAAGCGAGCGACCTTGGCGCGGGTCTGCTCCACCCGGTCGAGCCAGACGCTTTTCAGGCCGGCCGTCTCGAAGCCCTCGCGAAGGAAGAGCTCGATCGCGGCCTTTACCGGGCGCGCAAGCGGCGTTTGAAACCCGGAGTCCAGATAGACCATCCGTTCGACAGCGGGGAATTCCTTCCTCACGGCGTCCACGTCGTAGTGACGAGACATACGCATCTCCTGTTGGGCGCGCCGTCGGGACTTGGCCCTCGGCCAAGCGGCGGAGCGAGATTTTCGGAACGGGTGAGACTGCGTTGCACAATTTCTAGTCAATCACCGGCAACGCCAAGAATATGAGCTTTCAGGATTTCGACAAAGGAATTTGTCGATTTTCAATATATTTTATTCCGAAAAGTGATAATAAGTGGCGTAGACCTTGATTTTGCTGCCGATTTGGCCGGAGGGAAAATGACGACGCGCATTGAGAAGGACGGGCCATTGGATCGTGCCTTCGCGATCGTTCGGCACGTTGCCGACCAACGCAAAGCCGTCTCAGCGGCAGAGATCGCAAAGGCTCTCTCGCTGCCTCTTCCAACGGCACACAGGTTGATCGGAAATCTCGAGGACCGCGGACTGCTACAGAAGGCGTTGGGGACCAAGCGTTACGTTGTGGGAAACCAACTCGTCACACTGTCCGCCACTGTCATCGGAGCGGCCTTCCGCACTGCGCGGCGGCATGCGGTGCTTCGGGCGGTTGCGGGAGAAATCGGCGAACAATGCGAGATCGGCGTCGTACGCGACAATGTCGTTGCCTATGTCGACAGCGTTCGCGTTTCGGAGCCGCAAGGCCTTCAGTTCAATCCGGGAGAGGCGGCGCCGTTACACTGCACGTCGACCGGAAAAATCTACATGAGCAGACTGCCCGAGCGGACCCGGGCGAAGTTGTGCCGCGCACTACCTCTGACCAAATTCACGGAAACGACGATCGTCGACGTCCACGGGCTGATGAAGGTCCTGGAGGACACGCGGCAACGGGGCTGGGCCAAAACCAATGAAGAGTATGTGAAGGGAGTTGTGGGGTGTGCCGTCCCCATTCTGTCACCGGATCGAGAATTGATAGCTTGCTTGGGTGTCTCTGTGCCGGTGGCGCGCGTGAGCTTCGTCGAACTGGACCGGTTCATACCGCCGCTTCAAAAGGCTGCCGCTCTATTGTCGGAGACCATTCTGCAGGTTGATTGATGCGCCGATCCCCGCAACGTTCAGGCAATCTTTGCAACATTTCTAAACATCTTCGTCAACATCCCGCGGCTGTTCAGGCTTAGGACGCGCTCAGACTTTACGGATCAGGATTGGCAGAATGCTATTGAAGTTTTCGGCGGCGCGCATGGGCATTGGCGCGGCCTGACTCGTGCTGATCGGCATCAACCCATTGTGCGCAGAGCCGGTGTTCGACAGTTTGGCCGGCGCATGGTCGGGCATCGGCACCATGAAGCCGTCGGACGGTCCGCGTGAGAAGGTTCGCTGCAAAGTGGCGTACAACGTTACCAAGTCGGGACGGTCGCTGACACTTGATCTGCGCTGCGCAAGCGATGCGTACAAGATGGTCCTGTCCGCGAACATCGAGCAGAGCGGGACGGAGCTTTCCGGCAACTGGTTCGAGAGCGAATACCGACAGGGCGGCAAGGTCTATGGCACGAACAAGGACGGCCTGATCGAGGCGCGAATTGAGGGAAACACGGTGGCTGCGCTGGTGACGATCCAGACCAGGAGCAATCATCAATCCTTTCTGATGGAAGCACCGGGCTCCTGGATGTCGGAGGTCGCGATCGAATTGAACAAGGAAGCGAAGTGATTTTAATTCGGAATAATCGCATAATAGCCCTGTTTTGCCCGACGTGTCAAACGTTACAGATGCACCGGGCTAAGTCATTGATCCGGCTGCTGCGGGCTACTGTGCATGGGGTTGTTTTCGCACTTTTTGTTTGAGCGCTCCGGAAGGTGCCTCACGCGCTCTCCGTCTCCCGGTGCACGTCGTGCACCACGAGACCCATGCCTTCGTCCGGCATCCTGATCCAGTCGCGGCGCTTCAGCGTGCGCTTTGTGTCCTCATAGCCGCTTGTCCAGTGTTCGCGCATCGAGGTGCCCGAGAACTCGTGGTCCTTGGCGTCTCCCTCGCGGCTGGCCGCGGAGTAGGGCGGCCATCGCTCTGCATCATCAAACTGTAACACAGCCGTAATTGAGTAGCCGCGCGGGGTCCGGAAGATGCCGTCAGCCATCTTCCGGATACGGGGCATTGTTGACGGTTGGGATTGGCCATGGCTGAGCCGGCAAAGCTAGTCAGCGCGATAACGAATGCCGAGCCCGCCATTGCCGGTCTCGTGTGGGCCTTCCGCCTGCACAGCGACGGCAGCACTGAGGCGCTGCCGATCGACCAGCCGATCGAGTTCAGCCATGACGGTCGGCTCTGGATGCATTTCAACCTGACGGATGCGCGCGTGCGGCCGTGGATTGCGGTCTCGCAATTGCCGCCGCTCGCGCGCGAGCTGCTGCTGTCGAACGACACGTTCCAGCAGCTTCACGTCATCGATCACTGCGTCTATGGCGTGTTCTCCGACCTCGTGCGCGAGATCGACAGCGCGACGGAAGAGACCGCGTTCCTGCGCTTCGCCATGACCGAGCATCTCCTGGTCAGCGGACGCCATCAGGCGCTGTGCTCGGCGGACGCAACGCGCCGCGTGCTCGAAGGCGGCTATCGGGTCGACAACGTCGCCCATCTCCTCGAAAAGATCGTCGATGAGGTCGCCGACACGCTTGACAGGATGGCCGACAAGCTCGGGCAGGAGATCGACGACATCGAGGAGCGGATCCTCGCCGACGATAGCAAGCCGGAGATGCGCCGCAAGCTCGGTCGGCTGCGCCGGACCTGCGTGAGGCTGCATCGTCAGCTCACGGGCCTTCGCGTGCTGTTCCACCGCCTCGACCAGAAGAACACCGACCACCTCTCGCCAGCCTTGCGCATCCACGCCGGCAAGCTGGCGCAGCGGCTGGACGGGCTCGATCACGACATCGTCGAGCTGCGCGAGCGCAGCCGCCTGCTCGAAGAGGAGCTGCGCTTCAAGAACGAGGAGGAGAGCAACCGCCACCTCCACACGCTCTCCATCGTGACCTCGCTGCTGCTGCCGCCGACGCTGATCACCGGCATCTTCGGCATGAACACCAAGGGCCTGCCGCTCACCGAGGTCGAGAGTGGATTTCTCTGGGCGGCCGTTTTGATGGCTTCTTCAGTTGGTGCGGCCTATCTCTTCATGCGGCGGACGGGCATATTCAAGTAACTCTGCCAGCCGGAATCAGCCGTGATCGTGACTGCCCATAGCTCTGTGTTGCGAGGCGCGGCCGCCATTATGCTGGCCTGCACGGCGATAAGCACGAATGCGCTCGCCGGCGCCAAGGACGAGAGCGCGGCCGGGTGGCTGTTTCCAAAATGGTTCAACGAATGGCATGACGGCCTCGCCAACAAGGGCCTGAATTTCGGCGCCACCTATATCGCCGACAATATCGCCAACGTCTCCGGCGGCGTGAAGCGCGGTGCCATCCATTTCGGCCGTCTCGATCTGTCGGTCGACGCTGATCTCGACAAGCTGGTCGGCTGGACTGGCGGCCGCTTCTACGCCAATGCCTTGGTGATCTACGGCCGCGGGCTGTCGCGCAACTACGTAATGAACCTCGCCACCATCAGCGAGATCGAGGCGCTGCCAGACCAGCGGTTCTACAATGCGTATTTCGAGCAGAGCTTCTTCAATGATCGCCTGAACATCAGGGCCGGCCAGCAGGCCGCGGACGTCGAATTCTTCGACAGCCAGACCGACGACCTCTTCATCAACGGCACCTTCGGCTGGCCGGCGATCAAGGCATCCAATCTTCCGGCCGGCGGCCCGGCGCCACCGATCGTCGGTGCCGGGCATCCGCATCAAGGCGGCGCTGACGGACAAGATCACGGCCTACGGCGCGGTCTTCAATGGTGATCCCTCAGGGCCGGGCGATGCCGATCCGCAATTGCGCGACCACCATGGCCTTGCGTTTCGTGTCAACGATCCGCCCTGGGTGATCGGGCAGGTCCGCTTCACCTACGACATCGATGTCGGCGGCCGACCGCTCGCCGGCAATTTCACGCCAGGCGCGTGGAAGCACTATGGCCCGTTCGACAGCCAGCGCTTCACGGCGGAGGGCCTGTCGATCGCCGATCCCGGCGGCAGCGGTATTGCTGCAAAACTTCGCGGCAACTACGGAATCTTCGCGGTGATCGAGCAGGTGCTTTATCGTCCGCCCGAGGTGAGGGACAACAGCACCTCAGCCTCGCTCCCTGGCGTCACGGCGTTCGGCCGTATCGCCTACAGCCCGCCGGACCGCAATCTGATCGACCTGTATATGGACGGCGGCATCGGCTTCGTCGGCTTCACGCCTGGCCGTCCCCTCGACCGATTCGGCGTGGCGATGGCCTACATGCGGATTTCGAACACCGCACGCAATCTCGATCTCGACACGCAGGCCTTCACGGGCATCCAGAGTCCGGTGCGCAGCAACGAGACCCTGATCGAGATGATCTACGAGGCGCACGTCAAGCCGGGCTGGCTGATCGCGCCTTACTTTCAGTACGTGTTCCGCCCCTCTGGCGGCGCCCCGAACCCGAACGATCCGACCGGCATCTCGCGGATCGGTGACGCCGCGGTGTTCGGCGTCACCACCACGATCAGGTACTAGGCCATTGCCGCTTGCGGCTTCGGCTTGGGTTGCCGCGACAGCGCCAGCACGATCAGCGAAGCGAACACGCACAGCGCGCCGGCGATGAAGAAGGCGGGCAAATAGCTCTGATAGACCGTCCGCGAAAAACCGGCACCGAAGGCGGCAGTACCGGCACCGAGCTGATGGCCGGCAAAGATCCAGCCGAACACCAGATTGGCGCGCTCGGGGCCGAATTTTTGAGCTGTGAGGCGCACGGTCGGCGGCACCGTGGCGATCCAGTCGAGTCCATAGAACATCGCGAACACCGACAGGCCGTAGAACGAGAAATCGCTGAAGGGCAGGAAGATCAGCGAGAGCCCGCGCAGGCCGTAGTACCAGAACAAGAGCCAGCGGTTGTCGTAGCGGTCCGACAGCCAGCCCGACATGATCGTGCCGAAGAAATCGAAGATGCCCATCGCAGCTAACAGGCTCGCCGCCTGCACTTGTGGGATGCCGAAATCGAGGCACATCGGGATCAGGTGCACCTGGACGAGACCATTGGTCGAGGCACCGCAGACGAAGAAGGTCGCAAACAGGATCCAGAACGCAGTCGACTTCGAGGCGTCGCGCAGCGTGCCGAGCGCAACGCCGGTGATCGAGCCCTGGCTCACGGGCGGAGCGGGCAGGGGCGCGGTACCTTCATCGCCGAACGGGCGCAGGCCGACATCGCTCGGCCGGTCGCGCATCGCGAGCAGGACTGCCAGGGCCGAGACGCCGAGCATGATGCAGACGAAGCCGAGCGCGAGACGCCAGCCGAAGCGCTCGGTGAGGCTTGCGAGCAGCGGCAGGAACACGAGCTGGCCCGTGGCGACGCTCGCCGTCATGATGCCGACGACGAGGCCGCGTCTTGCGGCGAACCAGCGCGTGGCAATGGTTGCGCCCAGCACCAAGGCAGTCATGCCCGTGCCGATCCCGATCACCACGCCCCACAAGGCGACGAGCTGCCAGACCTCGGTCATGCCGAGCGAGAGCACGAGCGCCGACACGACGATCAGTTGTGCGGCGAGCGTGACGTTGCGCAGGCCGTAGCGGTTGAGCAGGGCGGCCGCGAACGGGGCCATCAGCCCGAACAGGATGAAGCGGATCGACAGCGCGGAGGAAATCTCCGCCGTGCTCCAGCCGAACTCCTGTTGCAAGGGAACGATGAACACGCCGGGCGCACCGACGGTGCCGGCGCTGATCAGCGCGGCGAGGAAGGTCACGCCGACCATCACCCAGCCGTAGTGGATGTTGCGGCGGGAAAGTGCTGCCGCGAGCCAGTTCGAGATCATTGGGCCTCGTTGTTGTTGGCGGTCCATGCCGGATCCGCGTCATGGTTCCAATCTGGCATAAAGAAGGGAAGTCTGAAATGACAGACTTCCCTCAATTTCGGACATCGGTCCTAGTGCGCCAGCCGCTCCACGGCAATCGCCGTGGCTTCGCCGCCGCCGATGCAGAGCGCCGCGACGCCGCGCTTGAGGTTCTGCGCCTCCAGCGCATGCAGCAGCGTCACGATCAGCCGCGCGCCGGTTGCGCCGATGGGATGGCCGAGCGCGCAAGCGCCGCCGTTGATGTTGAGCTTGTCGCGGGGAATGCCGAGATCGCGCTGCGCCGCCATCGCCACCACGGCGAAGGCCTCATTGATCTCGAACAGATCGACATCGCTTGCGCTCCAGCCGACCTTGTCGAGCAGCTTGCGGATCGCCGGGATCGGCGCCGTGGTGAACCATTGCGGCTCCTGGCTGTGGGTGGCGTGGCCCTTGATCTCGGCCAGCACCGGCAGGCCGCTCCGATCGGCGAGCGAGCGCTTGGTCAGCACCAGCGCGGCAGCGCCGTCGGCATTGGCGGAGGAGGCCGCCGGCGTGATCGTGCCGTTGGCGCGGAATGCCGGCTTCAAGCCGGGGATTTTTGCGGGATCGACCTTCAGTGGATGCTCGTCATTGGCGATGATGCGGGGACCCGCTTTCTCGGTGAGCGTGATCGGCGCGATCTCGGCCTTGAACGCGCCACCCTCGACGGCCTTGCGCGCGCGGCTGAGTGTCTCCATCGCGTAGGCGTCCTGGTCCTTGCGGGTGAACTGGTAGGCTTCCGCTGTGGCCTCGCCGAAATCACCCATGGAGCGGCCGGTCTCGTAGGCGTCCTCCAGCCCGTCCATCATCATATGGTCGATGATGCGGTCATGGCCGGCGCGGTAGCCGCCGCGCGCCTTGGCCAAAAGATACGGCGCATTGCTCATGCTCTCCATGCCGCCGGAGACGACGATGTCGGCCGAGCCGGCGCGGATGATGTCGTGCGCCAGCATGGTCGCTTTCATGCCGGAGCCGCAGACCTTGTTCACGGTGGTGGCGCCAGTGGCATCGGGCAGGCCGGCCGAGCGCGCGGCCTGGCGTGCCGGAGCCTGGCCTTGACCGGCCGGCAGCACGCAGCCCAGGAAGACCTCGTCGACCTTCTCGGGCGCAAGTTTTGCGCGCTCCAGCGCCGCGCCGATCACGTGCGATCCGAGCTTGTGCGCGGGGAAGGGCGACAATTCGCCCATGAAGCGGCCGAGCGGGGTGCGAACGGCGGAGACGATGACGACGGGATCGGCGGCTTCGGCCATGACAAACTCCCTGTGCTGAAAGTAAGATTATGATCATCATATGATGCGGCGCAAAAAATGCAACCCGCGCGAGGGATGAGAAAATGTCGTGGTTCGGATGAGATTTGGTCGTTCGATAGTGAGGCAGGATGTGGTCGTGACGGAGTTGCGGTTGTAGGCGGTGACCGCCCCACACTCCGCTGCCATTGCCCGCGAAAGCGGGCAATCTAGTATTCCAGAGGCCCGTGTTGGCGAACTCGCTCTTGCAACTGGCGCCGCGGCGTACTGGATGCCCCGGTCAAGCCGGGGCATGACACCTTTGGCTTGGAGGGGGAGCCTCTTCACTACAGAACCACGCCTCACCGCTTCCTGTTCACGAACGCCTGCATGAGCCGCGTCGGCTCGTCCGTCAGGAACGACTCGCCGAACACCTTCACGCTCAAATTCACCGACTCCGTCAGTGGCAACTCCTCCCATTGCCGCAGCAGCGCCTTCTGCGACCTCAGCGCCTCGGGGCCGCATTCGAGCAACGCCTTCACGACGTGCTCGATCTCGGCATCCAGCCCGCCTTCCGGCGCGACTTTATCGACCAGGCCCCAGGCCAGCGCGGTGGCTGCGTCGATGTTCTCCGCCGTCATCACCAGCCAGCGCGCGCGGGCCCAGCCAATCAGGCGCGGCAGCAGCGCGGCATGGATCACCGAGGGGATGCCGACGCGCACCTCCGGCATGCCGAAATGCGCATCATGCGCGGCGATGCGGAAGTCGCAGGCGGCGGCGACCTCGAGCCCGCCGCCGAGGCACCAGCCGGGCATGCGCGCGATCACCGGAGCCGGGAAGGCACGCGCGGCCTCACAGAGATCGCGCAGGCGGCTGATGAAGGCTTCGGCCGACTTCTGGTCGAGCTTGGCCATCTCCTTGATGTCGGCGCCGCCGATCATGCTCTTCTCGCTCTGGCCGCGCAGCACCACGACGCGGATGTTGCGGTCGGTGGCAAGCCGCTGCAAGCCTTCGCGCACGGCATCGGTCACGGGCGAGCCGAGAATGTTGAGTGGGCCGGCGTTGCAGATAGCGACGTGAACGACGCCGCGCGCGTCACGCGTCACGCCGCAGTGGTGATTGAGCATTTCCATCATGCATCCCGAACGGTTCGTGGCAGGCGCAAGGCGCCGGGTCGAAGTCACTTCCGGGCCGAAACGCCCGGCTTGTCAAGCGGGCGGACCGGAGTTGCCAGCGGGAAGTCCGTGGCATAGCATGACATATGTCATATAACGAGGCCGTCATGACCCAAGCCGATCAACTTGACCTTTTTTCGCCCGACCAGCGGCGCGAGCGCGTGGTGGATTGGCAGGCGCCTGCACCGGTTGCGAAAGTGGTGATGGGCCTGTCGGGCATGGACGCCATGCTGGGCATTCGCGACGGCCGCCTGCCGCCGCCGCCCTTCGCAAAACTGATCGGCTTCACGATGGCCGTGGTCGAGCCGGGCCGGATCGTCATGGAACTAGAGCCGCGTGAATACCTCGAAAATACCATCGGCCTCCTGCACGGCGCGACCGCCGCGGGGTTGTTGGATACGGCCATGGGGTGCGCTATCTCGACCCGGGAGGCCGGGCAGGGCTCCGTGACCCTCGATTTGAAGCTGACCTTCCTGCGTCCGCTCTCGGTCCGTTCGGGGCTGATCTCGGCCGAAGGCAAGGTGATCAAGCTGGGGCGCCAGACCAGCTATACCGAAGGCTTCGTTCGCGACGGGAAGGGCGCGCTGGCGGTGCATGCAACTGCAACCTTTTCTATGATCGGCAACAATCTAACTGCGAATTAATGCGCCGTTCGCGGCATTTGCGTGTTATGAGATGATCTCCGACATTCAATGAGATGCGCATGCGCTATTCCCGGGAACACAAGCAGGAAACCCACGACCGCATCGTGAAGAAGGCCTCCGTGCGGCTGCGCGAAAAGGGCGCCCACGGCATCGGCGTCGCCGACCTCATGAAGGAGGCGGGCCTGACCCATGGCGGCTTCTACGCGCATTTCGATTCCCGCGAGGCGCTGGTGATCGAGGCCTTTGCCTACGCCATGGATCGCTCGATGGAGCATTGGCGCAAGCTCACCGGCGAGGCAGCTCCTGAAAAGCGGTTGGCGCTGATTGCGGAGAGCTATCTCTCCGCGCTGCATCGCGACAATCCCGGTCATGGCTGCTCGATCCCCTCGCTCGGCGCCGAGATCGCCCGCGAGAGCGCGAAGACGCGCAAGGCCTTCGCCGGCAAGCTCGACGAGATGATCGAGATGATGACCGACTATATCCCGAACATACCGCGCAAGGCCGCGCGAAAACAGGCGATCGCGACGCTCGCCACGATGGCCGGCACCATGCTGCTGGCGCGCATCGCGGGGTCAAGCGAGCTGTCGGACGAGGTGCTGAAGGCGGGTCGAGACAGCGCGCTCGACGGCGCGAAGCGCGAGCCGAAGGTTGCGGTCAAGAAGGTGAAGCAGAACTAGGCGAGGTGCCGTAGGGTGGGCAAAGGCGCCCTTGCGCCGTGCCCACCATCTCTCCATGATTGCAGCAGAAGTGGTGGGCACGCCACGAGCCGCGCATTCGCGCGTCTCGTCGCTTTGCCCACCCTACGAAATCATCAACTCACCGTCCCGCAAACAACGCCCGCTCGCGCTCCACGATCTCGCTGATGTAATCCGCCACGGCCCTGATCCGCGCGAGGTCTTTGCTGTCGGCGTGCATCAGCATCCAGAACGTGCGCGTGATCGAGATCTCCTCCGGCAGCACCGGAACGAGCTGCGGATAGTCGGTCGCCATGAAGTGCGGCAGCACCGCGATGCCGAACCCCGAGAGCGTGGCATTGAGCTGCGCGATCAGATTGGCACTGCGGAAACGTGCGGAAATCTTCGGCGACACCTGAGGCAGATAGTCGAGCTCCGGCGTGAACAGCAATTCCTCGATGTAACCGACGAAGCGGTGCTGCGGCAGGTCCTGCCGAGAAGCGATCTCTGGGAATCGGTCGAGATAGCCGGGCGCAGCATAGAGCCCGAGGCGGTAGTCGAGCAGCTTGCGGCCGACGATGCGGCCTTCCTTGGGCATGGTCAGGCTGATGGCGATGTCGGCCTCGCGCTTGGAGAGGCTGAACAGCCGCGCGGTGGCCACAAGTTGCAGGTCGAGATCGGGGTAGCGGTCGGCAAATGGGGCGAGGCGCGGTGCCAGGAAGGCGGTGCCGAAACCGTCGGGTGCGCCGATCCGCACCGTGCCGGTCAGCCGTGCCACCGAGCCGCCGACTTGCTCCTGGTTGGCGACGATGGTCGATTCCATGGCTTCCGCGCTGTCGGCGACGCGCTGGCCGGCTTCGGTGAGGAGATAGCCGGTCTTGCGCCGGTCAAACAGCTTGGCCGAGAGGTGCTTCTCCAGCCGGTCGACGCGGCGGATCACCGTAGCATGGTCGACCCCGAGCTGTTTTGCCGCAGCCGAGACCGAGCCGCCCCGCACGATGGCCAGCACGAAGCGAAAGTCGTCCCAGTCGATAGCGCCTTGATCCAGCATTTCCGCACATCTATGGTGCATTATCTCAGACTTGAATCCTATAAAATGCAGGTCAATAGGATTTGTCAAAGCGATCAGCTGAGCCTCAAGGAGATCATTCCATGCGTTCAATCGGACATTTCATCGGTGGCAAGGAAGTCAAGGGCACCTCGGGCCGCACCGCCGACGTTTTCGAGCCGATGACCGGTGACGTCCAGGCCAAGGTCGCGCTGGCATCCAAGGCCGAGGTTCGCGCCGCCGTCGAGAACGCGCGCGCCGCGCAGCCGGAATGGGCTGCGACCAATCCGCAGCGCCGCGCCCGCGTCATGATGAAGTTTCTGGAGCTGGTGCAACGCGACTACGACGAGCTCGCCGAGCTGCTGGCGCGCGAGCATGGCAAGACCGTTCCTGACGCCAAGGGCGACATCCAGCGCGGCCTCGAAGTTGCCGAGTTCGCTTGCGGTATTCCGCACCTGATGAAGGGCGAATACACCGAGGGCGCCGGCCCCGGCATCGACATCTATTCCATGCGCCAGCCGCTCGGTGTCGTCGCCGGCATCACGCCGTTCAATTTCCCGGCGATGATTCCGATGTGGAAGTTTGCACCTGCGATCGCCTGCGGCAATGCCTTCATCCTGAAACCGTCGGAGCGCGATCCCGGCGTGCCGATGAAGCTCGCCGAGCTGATGATGGAGGCGGGCCTGCCGGCCGGCATCCTCAACGTCGTCAACGGCGACAAGGAAGCGGTCGACGCGATCCTCGACGATCCCGATATCAAGGCGATCGGCTTCGTCGGCTCGACGCCGATCGCGCAGTACATCTACGAGCGCGCTGCGCAAACCGGCAAGCGCTGCCAGTGCTTCGGCGGCGCCAAGAACCACGCGATCGTGATGCCCGACGCCGACATGGATCAGACGGTCGATGCGCTGATCGGCGCCGGCTACGGCTCCGCCGGCGAGCGCTGCATGGCTATTTCCGTCGCCGTTCCCGTCGGCAAGACCGCCGCCGACCGTCTGATGGAAAAGCTGATCCCGCGTGTCGAGTCGCTCAAGATCGGCACCTCGATCGATCCTTCCGCGGATTACGGCCCGCTGGTGACGCGCGAAGCGGTCGAGAAGGTCAAGAGCTACATCGACATCGGCATCAAGGAAGGCGCGACGCTCGCCGTCGACGGCCGCGGCTTCAAGATGCAGGGCTACGAGAACGGCTTCTATCTCGGCGGTTCGCTATTCGACAACGTCACCAAGGACATGCGGATCTACAAGGAAGAGATCTTTGGCCCGGTGCTATCGGTCGTGCGTGCGCACGACTACAAGGAAGCGCTGGCGCTGCCGTCGGATCATGATTACGGCAACGGCGTCGCGATCTTCACCCGCGATGGCGACGCCGCACGCGACTTCGCGGCCAAGGTGAACGTCGGCATGGTCGGCATCAACGTGCCGATCCCGGTGCCGATCGCCTATTACACCTTCGGCGGCTGGAAGAAGTCGGGCTTCGGCGATCTCAATCAGCACGGTCCGGATTCGGTTCGCTTCTACACCAAGACCAAGACGGTGACCTCGCGCTGGCCGTCCGGCGTCAAGGAAGGTGCGGAGTTCTCGATCCCGCTGATGAAGTAGGGCTGTAGCCCAGTCGTCATTGCGAGGAGCCCGCGACAAAATTGCGAAGCAATTTTGCGCTGGTGCGACGAAGCAATCCAGACTGTCTCTGCCGAGGGATGCTGGATTGCTCCGCTGCGCTCGCAATGACGATGGAGTGAAAGGTTAGGCGGCAGCATGCAGTTCGCTCTGAACGAGGATCAGGTCGCAATTCGCGACATGGCTTTGGCGTTTGCAGCGGAAAAGATCGCGCCGCACGCGTTACGCTGGGACGAGGAGAAGCATTTCCCGGTCGACGTGATGCGCGAGGCCGCCATGCTCGGCATGGGCGGCATCTACATCCGCGACGACGTCGGCGGCTCCGCCATGACGCGGTTCGATGCGGCGCTGATCTTCGAGGCACTGGCGACCGGCTGCCCGACCACTTCGGCCTTCATCTCCATCCACAACATGGCGTCCTGGATGATCGATGCGTTCGGCAGCGATACCCAGCGCCACACATGGCTGCCAAAGCTCTGCACCATGGAGCTGATCGCGAGCTACTGCCTGACGGAGCCGGGCGCCGGCTCCGATGCAGCAGCGCTGCGCACCCGCGCGGTGCGCGATGGCGATCATTACGTTCTCAACGGCCAGAAGCAGTTCATCTCGGGCGCCGGCGGCACCGACATCCTGGTCGCGATGGTCAGGACCGGTGGCGATGGTCCCGGCGGCATCTCGACCCTCGTCATCGACGGCAAGACGCCGGGCGTCTCGTTCGGTGCCAATGAGCGCAAGATGGGCTGGAACGCGCAGCCGACCCGCGCGGTGATGTTCGAGAATGCCCGTGTGCCGGTCGCCAACCGCCTCAGCGAAGAGGGCGCTGGCTTCAAGATCGCGATGGCCGGTCTCGACGGAGGCCGTCTCAACATCACCGCGTGCTCGCTCGGTGGCGCGCAAATAGCGCTCGACAAGGCGCGCGCGTACATGAAGGAGCGCAGGGCGTTTGGAAAGCGCCTCGACGAATTTCAGGCGCTGCAATTCCGTCTCGCCGACATGGCGATCGAGCTCGAGGCCGCGCGCACCTTCTTGTGGCGCGCTGCGGCAGCGCTCGACCGCAAGGACCCCGATGCCACCATGCTGTGTGCCATGGCAAAGCGGTTTGGCACCGACGTCGGCTTCGAGGTCGCCAACCAGGCGCTGCAGCTTCACGGCGGCTACGGCTACCTCAGCGAATACGGCATCGAGAAGATCGTGCGCGATTTGCGCGTGCACCAGATCCTCGAAGGCACCAATGAAATCATGCGGCTCATCGTGGCGCGCAAATTGATCGAGGGCGCGAGATGAGCGTGGTGGAAGAGGGCGACCTGATCGCCCGCGTCGAGGGCGCAGCCGGCGTGATCCGCCTCAACCGTCCGAAGGCGCTCAACGCCGTGACGCTGGAGATGTTTCGCGACATCGACAAGGCGCTCGACCGCTTCGAGGCCGATCCGGGCATCACCGTGATCCTGCTGGAAGGTGCCGGCGAGCGTGGCTTGTGCGCCGGCGGCGACATTCGCACGCTCTGGGAAAGCTCCAAAGTCAATGGCGACCTCGGCAAGATCCTGTGGCGCGAGGAATACATCCTCAACGCCCGGATCAAGACGTTTCCGAAGCCGTATGTGGCGTTCATGGACGGCATCGTGATGGGTGGCGGCGTCGGTTTGTCAGCCCATGCCAGCCACCGTGTCGTCACCGATCGCACCAAGCTGGCGATGCCCGAGGTTGGGCTCGGCTTCTTCCCGGATGTTGGCGGCACCTTTTTGTTGTCGCATTCGCCGGGCGAGATCGGCACCTATTTCGGGCTGACCGGCCAGACCATGAACGGGCCGGATGCGATCCATGCGAAGTTCGCCGACTGGGTCGTGCCGGGCGGGAGGCTGCCGGAGCTGCGCGAAGCCCTGACGAAGCTGCACTCGGGCGCGACCGCCGCCGACGTCAGCAAGCTCATCAACGGTTTTTCGACCGGTGAAACCGCAGGCCCGGTCGCCGCAAAGGAACCAACTATCGACGCATTGTTTGGCTTCGACCGCATGGAAGACATCTTCACAGCGCTCAAGCGCGACGGCTCCGAATTCGCTCTGACGACACTGAAGACGCTCAACGAGAAATCGCCGCGCGGCATGGTGGTGACGCTGAACCTGCTGCGGCTCGCGCGCAAATCATCGAGCCTTGAAGAGTGCCTGGTGCGCGAATATCGCGCCGCGCTGGAGGTCTTCCGCAGCGACGATTTCCGCGAGGGCGTGCGCGCGGCCGTGATCGACAAGGATCGCAATCCGTCGTGGTCGCCGCCGCGGATCGAGGATGTGACGCCGCAGATGCTGGCGCCATATTTCGCCGAAATCGGCGCCGACGAGCTGAAGTTCAATTAACAACGATTGAAGCGGAGGAAAGACAATGGCCACGATCGCATTCATCGGTCTCGGCAATATGGGCGGCCCGATGGCCGCCAATCTGGTCAAGGCTGGCCACAAGGTCGTCGCCTTCGACCTCGTCGAGGCTTCGCGCGCGCAAGCCAAGGCCGACGGCGCCAGCATCGCAGAGAGTGCGGCGGGCGCAGTGAAGGGCGCGGACGTCGTCGTCACCATGCTGCCGGCCGGCAAGCATGTGCTGTCCGTCTGGAACGAGGTCGTTCCTGCCATGGCCAAGGGGGCGCTGATCATCGACAGCTCCACCATCGACGTCGAGAGCGCGCGGCAGGCGCATGCGTTGGCCGCCAAGCACGGCGTGCTCTCGGTCGACGCGCCGGTCTCGGGCGGCACTGGTGGCGCCAAGGGCGCGACGCTCACCTTCATGTGCGGCGGCCAGGAGAGCGCGTTCGCGGCGGCAAAGCCCGTGCTGGAGAAGATGGGCAAGAAGATCGTGCATTGCGGCGGCGCCGGCGCAGGGCAGGCCGCAAAGATCTGCAACAACATGATCCTCGGCATCTCCATGATCGCGGTGAGCGAGGCGTTTGCATTGGCGGAGAAGCTCGGGCTCTCGCATCAGGCGTTGTTCGACGTCGCCTCGACCTCGTCGGGCCAGTGCTGGTCGCTGACGACCTATTGTCCGGTGCCGGGCCCGGTGCCGACCTCGCCGGCCAACAACGATTACAAGCCGGGCTTTGCCTCGGCGCTGATGGTGAAAGACCTGACGCTGGCGCAGGACGCCGCGAAGGCTGCGGGCGCGGCGACGCCGCTCGGCAAGCATGCGCAGGAGATCTATCAGTCTTTCGACGCAGCCGGGCACGGCGGGGTGGATTTTTCCGGAATTATCAAGCACGTTCGCAGCCTCGCTGGAAAATAGCGAGGCTTTGCTCGTAGCCCGGATGGAGCGAAGCGCAATCCGGGACAGCTCTTTCAATTGGCGCGACCGTCCCCGGATTGCGCTTCGCGCCATCCGGGCTACAGTCGAAGGTCAATTCGACGGGCCCGGATCATGACGACATTTCAGGAAGCGCGCGCGTTTCTGCTCAAGCACCGCACGGACTACGAGGCTGCGGTCAAGGGCTTCCGCTGGCCCGATCCGGTTCCCTTCAACTGGGCGCTCGACTGGTTCGACGCCGACCTCGCGACGAATGCGGAGAGCAGGGATAGGCCTGCGCTCTGGATCGTCGATGCCGCACAGGACCGGCAGACCAAGCTCTCTTTCGCGACTCTCTCGAAGCGCTCCAACCAGGTCGCCAACTTCCTCCGCGCGCAGGGCTTGAAGCGCGGCGATCATCTCCTGCTGCTGCTCGGCAATGTGGTTCCGTTATGGGAGACGATGCTGGCGGCGATGAAGCTCGGCGTCGTCGTGATTCCCGCGACCACGCTGCTCACCGCAGAAGAACTGCGCGATCGGCTCGATCGCGGCAAGGCGAAGGCGGTGGTGGCTGCCGAGGACCAGGTCGCGAAATTCGCCAGCCTCGGTACCGAGAGTATCGTCCGCATCGTGGTCGGCACGACGTCCGATGGCTGGCTGGCCTATGACAAGGCGGCGACCGCTTCGGAGAGTTTTGCGCCCGATGGTCCGACCAAGGCCGACGACCCGATGCTGCTCTATTTCACCTCGGGCACGACCGCGAAACCAAAACTGGTGCGGCACAGCCAGCGCAGCTATCCGGTCGGCCATCTCTCGACCATGTACTGGATCGGGCTGCAGCCCGGCGACGTCCATCTCAACATCTCGTCGCCCGGCTGGGCCAAGCACGCCTGGAGCTGTTTTTTCGCACCGTGGAATGCGGGCGCGACCGTGTTCGTGGTCAACCAGCCGCGCTTCGACGCAAAAGGCCTGCTCGCCACCATCGGCCGCTGTGGCGTCACCACGCTATGCGCGCCGCCGACGGTGTGGCGGCTGTTCATCCAGGAGAATCTCGCCTCGTTCAAGGTGTCGCTTCGCGAGGTCTGCGGCGCCGGCGAGCCGCTCAATCCTGAGGTGATCGACCGGGTGCGGGCGGCCTGGGGCCTGACCATCCGCGACGGCTACGGCCAGACCGAGACGACTGCACTCGCCGGCAATTCGCCGGGCCAGCCAATCAAGGTCGGATCGATGGGGCGGCCGTTGCCGGGCTATCGCGTGCAGATCAGCGATGCCGACGGCCATCGGGCGAAGGAAGGCGAGGTGACGCTGGTGCTGGGCGTGAACCGTCCCGCCGGATTGATGCAGGGCTACCAGAGTGACGACGGCAAGCTCTCCGGTACGGAAGGCGAGCTCTACCGCAGCGGCGACGTCGTGTTCGCGGACGAGGATGGCTATCTCACCTTCGTCGGCCGCTCCGACGACGTGTTCAAATCCTCCGATTACCGCATCAGCCCGTTCGAGCTGGAGAGCGTGCTGCTCGAGCATGAGCTCGTCGCCGAGGCCGCGGTGGTGCCGAGCCCGGATCCGATCCGGCTCACGATTCCCAAGGCCTTCGTGCTGCTGACGTCGGGCGCGGAGCGCTCGCCCGTGACCGCGCTGTCGATCTTCAGGCACCTGCATACGCGCCTTGCCCCGTTCAAGCGCATCCGCCGCCTCGAAGTCGTCACCGAGCTGCCGAAGACGATCTCTGGAAAAATCCGCCGCGTGCAGCTACGCAGGCTGGAGCGCGACGACGATCGCACCGATCCGCTGCGCGGCCGGGAATTCCGCGAGGAGGATTTTCCGGAGCTGGCGAAAACACGGAGTGAGACCTAAGTGAACGAAGTCTGGAAGAAGCCGCCGATTACGCTCGACGCCTATCAGGCCATGGTCGGTAAGGAGATCGGCGTGTCGTCGTGGCACCTGATCGATCAGCCCCGCATCGACACCTATGCCGACGTGATCGAGGATCACCAGTTCATCCATGTCGACCCTGAAAGGGCGAGGAAGGAAACCGCGTTCGGCACCACCATCGCGCACGGTTTTCTCACGATGTCGCTGATGTCGATCATGTCCTATGAGGTGATGCCGGTGATCGCGGGCACCACGATGGGCGTCAACTACGGCTTCGACAAGCTGCGCTTCATCTCGCCGGTGCGCTCCGGCAAGCGCGTCCGCGGCCGCTTCGTGCTGGCGGAAGCCAAGCTGCGCAAGCCGAACGAATTGCAGTCCCGCACCAACGTCACGGTGGAGATCGAGGGTGAGGATAAGCCCGCGCTGGTCGCGGACTGGCTCGGGTTGATCTACTTCGAGTAAGCCCAAGCCGTCATGGCCGGGCTTGACCCGGCCATCCATCGCTGCTCAAAAAGGAAACCCAGAGCGGGGTTTCACCCTCTCCCCTTGTGGGAGAGGGTGCCTCGCGGAACGCGAGGCGGGTGAGGGGTCTCTCTCCGCGAGCGCATCTGTAGAGAGAGACCCCTCATCCGGCGCTTCGCGCCACCTTCTCCCACAAGGGGAGAAGGGAAGAAGAATAGAGACCCTTACTCATGGCAATCAGGTTCGACGGACGCGTCGCCATCGTCACCGGCGCGGGCAATGGTCTGGGTCGCGCGCATGCGTTGGGATTGGCCAGCCGCGGCGCCAAGGTCGTGGTCAACGATTTCGGCGGCGCGCGTGACGGCACCGGCGGCTCGCTGTCGCCGGCCGAAGCCGTGGTCGAGGAGATCCGCAAAGCCGGCGGCACCGCGATGGCCGACGGCGCCGACGTCTCGAATTTCGAGCAGGTCACCGCCATGGTCGAGCGCGCCACCAAGGAGTGGGGCAGCGTCGATCTCTTGTGCGCCAATGCCGGCATCTTGCGCGACAAGTCGTTTGGCAAGATGGAAGCGGCCGATTTCCAGAAGGTGCTCGACGTGCATCTCGTCGGCACCTTCTATTGCTGCAAGGCGGCCTGGGCCGGCATGCGCGACCGCAATTACGGCCGCATCGTGCTGACGACGTCGTCCTCCGGCCTCTACGGCAATTTCGGCCAGGCCAATTACGGCGCGGCGAAATCAGGCATGGTCGGCCTGATGAACGTGCTGGCCGAGGAAGGCCGCAAGAACGACATTCGCGTCAACATCATCTCGCCGACGGCGGCGACCCGTATGACGGAAGAGCTGCTGCCGCCGCAGGCGCTGCAACTGATGAAGCCCAACGCGATCACGCCCGCGGTCGAGTACATGCTCAGCGAGGACGCGCCCACCCGCACCATCATGGGCGCCGGCTCCTTCGCCGTGATCAAGATTCTGGAGAGCGAAGGCATCAACCTGCCGGAGTCCGAATGGACGCCGGATGCGGTGGCCGCGCATTTTGCCGAGATCAGCGACATGTCGAAGGCCAAGGCGCTGACGGGGGCGTTCGAGCAGACGCAGAAATACGTCGCGCAGGCCGCGGCGCGGGCGGGTATCAAGCTTTAGCCCGACTGTCATTCCGGGGCGCCCGTAGGGCGAGCCCGGAATCCATCGCGCTACTGGCTCTGCCGCCCAATGGATTCCGGGCTCGCGCTACGCGCGCCCGGGAATGACGAGCCTGACGCGAGAATCTGGCCTAAACTCCAGTCATGACTGCAACCCAATCCCACATCGCCGTCATCGGCGCCGGCCCCGCCGGGCTGATGGCGGCGGAGGTGCTGGCGCAGGGCGGTGCCCGCGTCACCGTGTATGACGCGATGCCGTCCGCGGGCCGCAAGTTTCTGATGGCAGGTCGCGGTGGACTCAATCTCACCCACAGCGAGCCGCTGCCGCAGTTCATGGCGCGCTACCGAGCGGCGGCGCAGAAGTTGAAGGCTGCCATCGACGCGTTTCCGCCCGGCGCGCTGCGCGCCTGGAGTGAGGCGCTGGGCGAGCCGACTTTCGTCGGCAGCAGCGGCCGAGTGTTTCCGAAGGCGTTCAAGGCCTCGCCCTTGCTGCGCGCCTGGTTGCGACGGCTCGATGCTGCCGGGGTGCGGTTCGCCTTTCGTCATCGCTGGACCGGTTGGGATGACGAGGGGCGGCTCCGGTTTCAAACGCGCCATGGAACGGCTGTCATCGCTGCCAAAGCGACAGTGCTGGCGCTCGGCGGTGCAAGCTGGCCGCGGCTTGGCTCCGATGGCGGCTGGACGACAATTCTGGCGGACAAAGGCATCGCGATATCGCCGCTACAGCCCGCAAATTGCGGCTTTACCGTCGCCTGGTCCGACGTCTTTCGGTCCCGCTTCGAAGGACAGCCGCTCAAGGGGATTGCGCTAAGCTTCGGCCCGCATGGCCTGCGTGGCGAGGCGATCATCACGCGAGCCGGCATCGAAGGCGGGGCGATCTATGCGCTGTCGGCCGAATTGCGCGAGGCGATCGCGGCGAACGGCGAGGTGGTGCTCAACGTCGCTTTGCGCCTGGATGTCGATGAGGCCGAACTCGTCAAGCGCTTGTCTGCCGCGCGCGGCAAGCAGTCGTTCTCCAACTTCCTGCGCAAGGCTGCGCAGCTCTCGCCCATCGCCGCCGGATTGTTGCAGGAGGCCGCAATTGGCGCCGGCCAATCGCTGTCGGCAATGCCGCCCCAACGATTGGCCGAGCTCATCAACGCCGTGCCGATCAAGCTAACTGGAGTAGCGCCGATCGCGCGTGCGATCTCCAGCGCTGGCGGCATCTCTTTCGACGAACTCGAAGCGGATTACATGATCCGCAAGCTGCCCGGCGTGTTTGCCGCCGGCGAGATGCTGGACTGGGAAGCACCGACCGGCGGCTATCTGCTGCAGGCGTCGTTTGCGACCGGCGGGGCGGCGGGCAGGGGTGTGCTGAAATGGCTCGCTAGCTCACCACTGTCATTGCGAGCGTAGCGAAGCAATCCAGACTGTCGCCGCGGAAAGATTCTGGATTGTTTCGTCGCAAGAGCTCCTCGCAATGACGGCTGTGGGAGCAGCGCCCCTACCGCAGCTTCCCCCGGGCCGCGACCGGCAGCGTGCCGATGATCTCCTCGCCGCGCACCATCACCACCTCGTCCATCATGTTGACGACGACGCAGACATGGTTCGGCACGATGCGGACGACGTCGCCGACGTTGGGGCGCGTGTTGCTGCGGGAGAGGTCGAGGAAGCCGTGCTCCTCGGCAAAGCGCGCGATCTTCGCCTCGGGATGCTCCAGGATCAGGCCGTGGCCGTCGAGCCCGCCGGTGTCCGTCGTCAGCGTCTTCGAGCCCGCATCAAGGATGCCGCGCTCGGGCGCGGCGCGGCTCACCACCGTCGAATAGATGTGCAGTGCGCAATCGTCCCAGCTGGCGACGCCGGCAGCGACCTGCATGCGGTCGTTGTAGATATAGGTGCCGAAGCGGTGTTCGGTGCCACCCTTGAGCTTGCCGAGGTTCTTCAGGTTCGGCGTGCCGCCGGTCGAGACGATTTTTGCCTCCAGCCCGTGCGCGCGCACGCCGGCCAGCGCCTCGTCGTAAAACTTCTGTGCGTCAGCCCAGCCCGTTTCGGTCGGATAGAGCATGAAGCCGGCGAATTGCAGCCCCTTGGATGCCGCGATCTCGCGGGCGAGGGCGATCGCTTCGGCCGGCGTCTCGACACCGGCGCGCTTGCGGCCGGTGTCGCATTCGACCACGACCGAGAGCGGACGGCGTGATGCGGCGGCGGCCTTGGGCAGACCGGCGACGACGGTCGAATTGTCGGCGGCGACCGTCATATTCGCCTTCGCCTGCAGCGCGCCGAGCCGCGCCATCTTCTCTTCGCCCAGCAGATTGTAGCTGATCAGGATGTCGTCGATGCCGGCATTGGCCATGATCTCGGCCTCGCCGAGCTTCTGGCAGGTGATCCCCTTGGCTCCGGCCGCGACCTGCATCTTGGCAATCGTCGGGTTCTTGTGCGTCTTGATGTGGGGACGGTTGGCGACGCCGGCCTCATCGCAGGCCTTCTGGATGCGCGCGATGTTGCGCTCGACCCTGTCCATGTCGATGACGGCGCAGGGGGTGCCGTATTCACGGGCGATTTTTGCGGCGAGGGGAGTGGTCATGGGTCAAGCCTGCTCTATTTCTTCACGCAGCATTTCAAGTTCAAGCCAGCGCTCTTCGGCGACGGACAATTCGTCATGCGCCTTGGCGATGGCGGCGGAGGTGTCGTCGAATTTTTTGCGATCTTTCGCATAGAGATTGGGATCGTCGAGGACGCGTTGCAGCCTTGCGATATCAGCCTGCAACGTCTCCATCTTCTTCGGCAGCGTCTCCAGGGCGTGCTTCTCGTTGAAGCTCAGGCGCCGCTTTGGTGCAGGAGCGGGAGCAGCTGCGCGCTCCTCTTTCTTCTCTGCCGGTGCTTGCGCCTTCGCCGTGTCGCGCTTCAGGTCCGCGCCGCGCTGCGCCAGCATGTCGCTGTAACCGCCGGCATATTCGATCCATTTGCCGTTACCCTCAGGCGCGATCACGGAGGTGACGACGCGGTCGAGGAAGTCGCGGTCATGGCTGATCAGGATCACCGTGCCCTCGTAATCGCCGAGCATCTCCTCGAGCACGTCGAGCGTATCGAGGTCGAGATCGTTAGTCGGTTCGTCCAGCACCAGGAGGTTCGAGGGCTTTGCCAGCGCGCGGGCCAGCATCAGCCGGCCGCGCTCACCGCCGGAGAGCACCTCCAGCGGCGTGCCGCGCTGTTCCTGCGCGAACAGAAAGTCCTTCATGTAACCGACGACATGCTTCGGCTTGCCGCCGACCATGATTTGGTCGCCGCGACCGCCGGTGAGCGCTTCGGCCAGCGTCGACTTGGGATCGAGGCTCTCGCGGTGCTGGTCGAGCGTGGCCATTTCCAGATTGGCCCCGAGCCGCACGGTGCCGGTGTCGGGCGTCGTGGCGCCGGTGAGCAGATTGACCAGCGTGGTCTTGCCGGCGCCGTTCGGCCCGATGACGCCGAGCCGGTCGCCACGCTGGATGCGGGTCGAAAAATTCTCGACGATCTTGCGCTCGCCATAGGCCTTGGTGATGCCCTTGGCCTCGATCACCAGCTTGCCGGATTGCTCGGCTTCCGCAGCCGCGAGATTGGCGCTGCCGGCCGTGCCGCGATAATTACGGCGATGGTCGCGCAGCGCATGCAGATTGGCGAGCCGCTTGACGTTGCGCTTGCGCCGGCCGGAGACGCCGTGGCGCAGCCAGTGCTCCTCGTCGACGATCTTGCGGTCGAGCTTGTGCTGGTCGCGCTCTTCCTCCGCCAGCACCTCGTCGCGCCAGCTCTCGAACGAGGCAAAGCCGCGGTCGATCTGCTTGATCTTGCCGCGGTCGAGCCAGGCGGTGGAGCGCGATAGATTGGTGAGAAAGCGGCGGTCGTGGCTGATCAGCACGAGCGCGCTGCGCCGGCCGTCGAGCTCCTGTTCCAGCCACTCGATGGTGGAGAGATCGAGATGGTTGGTCGGCTCGTCCAGCAGCAGGATGTCGGGCGAGGGCGCCAGCACGCGGGCGAGCGCGGCGCGGCGGGCCTCGCCGCCGGAGAGATTATGCGGATTCTCCTCGCCGGTGAGGCCAAGCTGCTCCAAGAGATAACGCGCCTGGTGCTGGTCGTCGCCGGGCGCAAGCCCCGCCTCGACATAGGCGAGCGTGGTCTTGAGTTCGCCGAAATCCGGCTCCTGCGGCAGATAACGGACTGTGGCGCCAGGCTGCACGAAGCGCGTGCCGCCATCGGGCTCGATGAGGCCCGCTGCGATCTTCAGCAGCGTCGATTTGCCCGAGCCGTTGCGGCCGATCAGACAGACGCGCTCGCTCGGCGCGACATTGAGTTCGACGCCGCTGAGCAGCGGCGTACCGCCAAAGGTCAGCCTGATGTCTTTCAGTTGGATCAGCGGCGGCGCCATGGTCAGCTCTGGCTCGTTGCGGCCGCGTCAGTGCGGCGGCGCTGGATCCGGCGCAGCGTCTGGTCGAGGGCCGAGAGGAATGCGGAACGGTCGCGCGGCGCGAACGAGCGCGGGCCGCCGGTGACTTCGCCGGCCGAACGCAGATCCGTCATCAGGTTGCGCACAGCCAGCGTCATGCCGATCGATTCCTCGCTGAACGGCTTACCGTTCGGCGCGATCACGTCGGCGCCCGCCTTGACGCAGCGGCTGGCCAGCGGAATGTCTGATGTCACCACGACGTCGCCAGGCCTGGCTCGCTCCGCGATCCAGTCATCGGCCGCGTCCATGCCGGCGCCGGCAGCAATGCGCTCGATCAGGGGATCGTGGGGCACTCGAATAAAGTTGCCGGCGACGACGCTCACGGGCACGCCGTGGCGGAACGCGATGCGGTAGATTTCGTCCTTCACCGGACAGGCGTCGGCGTCGACATAGATGCGGGTGGGGGTGTCAGTCATTGGCCGCGTGGTACCCCATTCGGGCCGCAAAGGCGAGGGGATTGACCGGTGTTCCCTGGGGCCTACGATCGCTCTGAAACAATGAGAACACAGGGAAGGCGACCCATGCCGAACCGGCTCGAAACCTATCGCGTCGAGGCCTACAACACCGCAAAACAGTCCGAGAACAAGATGCATGACGACACGGTGGCGCGCCGTTTCGGCTTCGAGGGCGGGCTGGTGCCGGGCGTCGACGTGTTCGCCTACATGATGCACGTGCCGCTGGCGCGCTGGGGTCGCGATTTCTTGTCGCGCGGGCTGATCGAGGCGCGTTTCATCAAGCCGGTCTATGACGGCGAGAGCGCCGATGTCGACGCGACCGAGCACAACGGCTTGCTCACGATCGAGGTGTTCAGCCGCACCGAGCTGTGTGCGACGGGGACGGCCTCGCTGCCGGCGGCCGCGCCTGCGGTGTCGTTGAGCGACTATGTCGCGGTCCCCGCGGTTGCCGAGCGCAAGCCGGTCAGCCCGGCGACGTTCGAGATCGGCAAGTGGTTCGGCACGACGCCGCGCCGCTGGGCGGGACAGGATGCGGCCGATTATCTCGCCGATATCAGAGAGACCGCCCCGATCTTTGCGCGCGAGAGCCTCGGCCATCCCGGCCTGATCCAGCGGGTGATGAACCGCGTGCTGGTTGACAACACCATCCTGGGCCCGTGGATCCACGTCGGCAGCCGCATGCAGCTCGTGTCAGCCGCACGCATCGGTGACGAGATCACCGCGCGGGCAAAAGTCACCGCGAACTACGAGAAGAAGGGCCACCGCTTCGTCGAGTTCGACGCGCTCGTCGTTGCCAACGGCATGACACCGCTGGCGCATTGCCAGCACACCGCGATCTACCAGCCGCGTGAGCAGGCGGCGGCGTAGGGAAGAGGCAGGAAAAGCCAGGCCCGGCACTTCAAAGACGGTGTCATGCCACGGCTTGACCGGGGCATCCAGTACGCCGCGGCCCTTCCGTGAATCACCGCCGCCTCGGAGTACTGGATCGCCCGGTCAAGCCGGGGCGATGACAGTGTGCATGCGGAGACGGCGGCTGGACCGTCTACGAAGAGAAAGCAGCCCTTAGGCCGCTTTGGCCTTCGCCTCCTGGATCGCGCGCCATACCCGCTCCGGGGTCAGCGGCATGTCGATGTGCTTGATGCCGTAGTCTGACAGCGCATCGAGCACCGCATTCACCACCGTCGACAGGCTGCCGGCGCAGCCGGCTTCGCCGCAGCCCTTGCTGCCGAGCGGATTGGTCGTCGCGGGTACTGGGTGATCGCCGACCGTCATGTTCGGCACGTCCTCGGCGCGCGGCAGGGCGTAGTCCATCAGCGAGCCCGTGATCGGCTGGCCGCTGTCGTCGTAGCGGATGTGCTCCATCAGCGCCTGGCCGATGCCCTGGACGACGCCGCCATGGAGCTGGCCCGCGACCAGCATCGGATTGATCACGGTGCCGAAATCGTTGACCGCGCTGTAGCGCACGATCTGCACCACGCCGGTTTCCGGATCGATCTCGACCTCGGCGACATGGCAGCCGTTCGGGAACGCCGAGGGCACCGGCTCGCTGGTGTGGTCGACGTCGAGGCTGTCGGGCACGCCCTCCGGCGTCTTGCCGTCATGCAGCTTCCTGGCGAGCTCCATGATGTCGATGCTGCGGTCGGTGCCGGCGATGGTGAAGCTGCCGTCGGCGAACTCGATGTCGGCTTCGGATGCTTCCAGCATGTGCGCGGCTGCGCGCTTGCCCTTTTCGATCACGAGCTTGGCGGCGCCCACGATCGCCATGCCGCTCGCGGTGATCGAACGGGAGCCGCCGGTGCCGCTGCCGGTGTGGACGATGTCGCTGTCGCCCTGGATGAGCTTGACGCGCTCGAAGGGAACGCCGAGCTGATCGCACAGCACCTGCGCGAACGGGGTGACATGGCCCTGGCCGTAATCGAGCGTGCCGGTGATCAGCTGCACGCTGCCGTCAGCATCGAACACGATCTTGCCGAGCTCCGGGCTCGGCGGCGCGGTGACCTCGAGATAGGAGCCGACCGCGATGCCGCGCAACTTGCCGGCCTTCTTGCTCTCCTTCTTGCGCTTGGCGAAATTCTCGTGGTCGGAGATCTCGAGCGCCTTGTTGAACACGGCCTGGAAGTCACCGCTGTCATAGGTGACGCCGGAGGAGGCCGGGAACGGCATCTGGTTCGGCTTGATGAAGTTGCGCTTGCGCAAGGTCAGCCGGTTGATGCCCATCTCGTCGGCGGCGCGGTCGATCAGCCGCTCCATGTAGTAGTTCGCCTCGGGGCGGCCGGCGCCGCGATAGGCCCCCATCAGCGTGGTGTTGGTCAGCACCGTCTTGATGTCGACCGCCATCAGCGGCGTGCGATAGACGCTGGAAAAGTTCTTGCCGGTGTTCAGCGAGAGCGGCCCCGGCGCAACGCCGGTGATGTAAGCGCCGAGATTGCCGTAGCCGGACAGCTTCGCCGCGAGGAAATGCCCCTCGGCGTCGAGCGCGAGCTCGGCGTGGATCTTTTGTGCACGGCCGTGGCTGTCGGAGAGGAAGCTGGTGGAGCGCTCGTCCAGCCATTTCACCGGCCGACCCAGCGCCTTGGCCCCGTACAGGATGCACATGTATTCGGGATAGTTGATGTTCTTCATGCCGAAGGAGCCGCCGACATTGGCGGTGAGGATGCGCACCTTCTCGTTCGGCACTTTGAGGTTCTTGGCGAGGTTGGCGCGGTTGCCGGCGACGCCCTGCGTCGGCACCTGAAGCGTGTACCGCTCGGTCTTCTTGTCGTAGGAGGCAAGGCCCACGCGCGGCTCCATCGAGACCACGGCGACGCGGGTGTTCTCGATGTCGATCTTGGTGACATGGGCGGCGCTGGCAAAGGCTGCGTTGACCTTCTCCATGTCGCCATAGTGATAGTCGAGCGCGACGTTATCAGGGATATGGTCATAGAGCTGCGGCGCGCCAGGCTTGGCCGCTTCCTCAGGGTCGGTCACTGCCGGCAACGGCTCGACGTCGACCTCGACGGCTTCGGCCGCATCGCGCGCCTGCGCCAGCGTCTCTGCCACCACGAAGGCAACGGGATCGCCGACGAAGCGGACCTTGTCGGTCGCCAGCGGCTGGCGGTTGGTCTGGAGCAGGGGCGAGCCGTCGCGGCTCTTCAGCGGCAGGCCGCAGGTGAAAGGGCCGTAGCCGGCGGCATCGAGATCCCTACCGGTCCATACCCCCAGTACGCCTGGCATCGCCTTGGCGGCGTCAATGCCGATGCCGCGGATAATGCCGTGGGCATGAGTGGAACGGACGATCACGGCATAGGCCTGGCCGGGCAGGTTGAAATCGTCGGTGTAGCGGCCCTTGCCGCGCACCAGCGTGTCGTCCTCCTTGCGGCGGACGGGCTGCCCGACGCCATATTTTTGCAGTGCAATAGCGTTTTCGAGCGTGGACGATTTGGTGTGTTCTTGCATGGGAATGACCTGAAAAGCCGGTATTTGCGCATTTTCGCGGCAGCGGGGGGACCGGACCCCCTCAGATAACCCACGCCCCCGTTCACGACAACGCACGAATGGACATGGTCCCATGTGATGCGATGTTGCGCAGACCTGCCGCGCTGCTAATGTTTCAGGCGAAAAAAGCAATTCCAGATCGGCCCATTGGGCCGCGGAAAGACAGTTTGTATGAATGACCACACGCGGCTCCGCGATGGCCACGGGCTGCACGGTGAGCTGGAGGGGGCGATGGCGGCGGTGGCGTTGGCCACTGGACCGGTCGTCCCCGTGCAGGCGCCGGGAACCGGCGTCTACGCGGCGCTGGACCTCGGCACCAACAATTGCCGGCTCCTGATCGCCTGTCCGACCCACGACGGCTTTCGCGTGGTCGATTCCTTCTCGCGTATTATCCGGCTCGGCGAGGGCGTCTCGGCGACGGGCTGCATCAGCGATGCCGCGATCGAGCGCGCCATCGCGGCGCTCAGCATTTGCCGTGACAAGATCAATCTGCGCAAGGCGCGGCGGCTGCGGCTGATCGCGACAGAAGCCTGCCGCGCGGCCTCGAATGCGGAAGGGTTCCGCAGCCGCGTCGCGGCCGAGACCGGCATCGAGCTCGAGGTGATCGACCGCGAGACGGAGGCGGCGCTCGCCGTGCTCGGCTGTTCGCCGCTGGTCGATCCCAGGGGGCGCGGCGCGATCCTGTTCGACATCGGCGGCGGCTCGACCGAGCTGGTGCGGATCGAGCGCGATCCCACAAATCCGGAGCCGCGGATCCGGGCCTGGATGTCGATCCCGTTCGGCGTGGTCACGCTTGCCGAGCAGTTCGGCGGCCGCGACGTCACGCCGGAAATCTATGCCGCGATGGAGCGCGAGGTCGCCAATCACGTCGCGCCGTTCGCGGCAGAGCACGGCCGCGATCTCAGCGACATGCATCTGCTCGGCACCTCCGGCACGGTGACGACGCTTGCCGGCATCCATCTCAACCTCGCGCGCTATGATCGCCGCCGCATCGACAGCATCTGGATGAACGATGCCGACATTACAGCGACCGTCAACAAGCTGCTCGGCATGAGCTACGAGGAGCGCGCCGGCAACAATTGCATCAGCGTCGAGCGCGCCGACCTCGTGCTGGCCGGCTGCGCCATCCTCGATGCGATCAGGCACGCCTTCCCGCTGCCGCGCCTGCGCGTCGCCGATCGCGGCCTGCGCGAGGGCATGCTGGTCGAGATGATGCGCGAGGACGGCGCGCTCAGGAGCTGGTGAGATGGCGAAGGACACCACCGGCCGCTTGCACGTCCAGGTCAAGACCGGCGGCAAGCGCAAGCTCTCGTCCAAGCTGTGGCTGGAGCGGCAGCTCAACGATCCCTATGTCGCCAAGGCCAAGGCGGCGGGCTATCGCTCGCGCGCGGCGTTCAAGCTCCTGGAGATGGACGACAAGTTTCGTCTTCTGAAGCCCGGCATGGCCGTGGTCGATCTCGGCGCGGCGCCCGGCGGCTGGAGCCAGATCGCGGCCAAGCGCGTCGGCTCCACGGAAGGCAAGGGCAAGGTCGTCGCGATCGATCTGCTCGAGATGCCGGAGATTCCCGGCGTCGATTTCGCGCAGCTCGATTTCATGGACAATGACGCCCCCGAGAAGCTCACCGCGATGCTGGGCGGCGGCGCCGACGTCGTAATGTCCGACATGGCCGCCAACACCACCGGCCACCGCAAGACCGACCAGCTCCGCATCGTCGGCCTGGTCGAGACCGCGGCCGCCTTTGCCTGCGACGTGCTCAAGCCCGGCGGCACGTTCCTCGCCAAGACGTTCCAGAGCGGCGCCGATGCCGAGTTGCTGGCCCAGCTCAAGCGCGATTTTGCCACCGTGCGCCACGTCAAGCCCGCCGCGAGCCGGCAGGATTCCTCGGAACGCTACGTGCTCGCGACGGGATTTCGGGGCGAGGCGAAGGCATAACCACAAGCTCTGTCATTCCGAGGCGCCTCGAAGAGGCGAGCCCGGAATCCATTTCTCCGCGTATTCCTGCGGCAAAGTGGATTCCGGGTTCGATGCTCCGCATCGCCCCAGGGCGCCGTGCAGGCCGTAAAAAAGAGCCCCGCCAGAGGCGGGGCTTTGGGGGCATCTTACCGGTTGGGTTGATTCTGAGCCGGCTGACCCGACGTCGAAGGCGGCGGGGCATTATTTTGGTTGGTTTGCCCAGACGGCGTGTTGCTGGGATGGTTGGTGGACTGACTGTTGCTTTGGGCCGGCGCCTGTCCAGTGGTCTGACCGGCAGGCGGTTGTGTGCCTGCCTGGCCCGACGTCGCCGGTTGGTTCTGCTGAGCCTGGCCGGTCGTGGATGGCTGGTTCTGCCCAGCCTGGCCGGTGGTCTGGTTCTGCTGTGTCGGCGCATTGGTCTGGTTCTGCTGCGCCGGCGCGTTGGTCTGACCGGTGCTTTGCCCGGTCGTGTTCTGCTGCGTCGACTGGCCAGTCGCCCCCTGACCAGTGGTCGTCGATTGGCCCTGCGTGGCGCGGATCTGGTTGGAGACACCTAGTGCAGCGACCGTCCGGGTATCGATCGAGCCGGTGGTCTGGAAACCTTCCCGTCTCTGGAAGGTGATCAGCGCTTCGCGCGTAGCGGGCCCGAGGATGCCGTCTGCTTGGCCAGACATCAGGCCGCGTTCAATCAGCACCCGTTGAACAATGCGGATCTCGTCGGGGCTGAGATCCAGCGCGGCGATGTTGCCGCCGCCACCGCTCACGCTGCCGCGCCGGGCGAAGTGCGTCCTTGGGCCGGCGGGAATGGAGTCGACAATCCTGCGGCTTCGGTCGACGACGATGATCTCGTCATCCACGACGAAGAAGCTGTCGTCCCGATAGGCCGGATAGATGTCGATCAGTACCGGGAATGTCGAGATAGCGACCACGGAGATGTTCCGCGGCACCACCACGCCGGTATTGATCCGGAAGTTGATGGAATTGAAGTTGACCCGCACGCGATCCACATTGCGTGAGCTCAACACCGACTGCTGCAGCGTTGTCTGTTGCTGCGCGCTCACTTGCACGCGGCCGGACAAGCTCTGGGTAGTCCCACCCTGGGCTTGCGCCTGGGTGTTGACCTGTCCTTGAGTGTTGGCGCCAGTCGTCGTGCCCTGCTGGGCACTTGGGGCTTGCGCGTTGGTGTTCGCGCCAGTCGTTGGCGCGCTCTGACCCTGCGCGTTCTGGCCTTGGGCGTTGCCCTTGGCGCCAGTCGTCGTGCTCTGACCCTGCACGTTCTTGCCCTGGGCATTGTCCTTGGTGTTCGCGCCGGTCGTCGTCGTGCTCTGACCCTGCACGTTCTTGCCCTGGGCATTGTCCTTGGTGTTCGCGCCGGTCGTCGTCGTGCTCTGACCCTGCGCCTTCTTGCCTTGGACATTGTCCTTGGTGTTAGCACCTGTGGTCGCGCTCTTACCCTGTTCTGCGCCTTGCGACTGACGCGTAGCGTCGCGGTCGCTGCGGCTCTGACCGGTGGTTTGGTCTTTCATTCCGCTCTTGTCGCGCTCAGACCTGGACTGACGCGCTTGGTCGGGGCCGCCTCGGCTCTGACCAACGGTTTGGTCCTTGCCACGCTTCTCGCCTTCAGATTGGGACTGACGCGCGTTGTCGCGGGCGCCGCGGCCCTGATCGATGGCCTGACGTTCGCCCCTATCGGCCTTGCCACTAGCACGCATTCCCTCGCTACGCTCAGAACGCGACGGCGCCGCAGCGGGGCCCTCGGCCCGACCACCTGCGCGGCCCTGGGTCATTCCTTCGCTGTGAGAGGCACCACCTGCACCTTGCGACATTCCGCCGCCCGATCGGCCGGATTCCGCGCCAGCGGCCGCGCCTCCGCTCATCCCGCCGCCGGCGCCTTCACGCATGCCTTGAGCCGATGCCAGGCTGACGCCGGCGAGCAGCACAGCTGTGGTCAATAGGAACCTGTTCTTTCTCGTGTTCACCTGAACCTCCTCCATTTGCTTTGCAGCATCCGTTGATGGGGAACCTTCGAAGCTCGGGGCTCGAGACAAAACGAGCCCTCATTCGAGTTTTCCGATGCCTGTGAACGATGCGCCGATGCCATCGTTCCTATCAGGCGGGAGAGTCGCGCAGTTCCGTCTCGGTGCTACTGCGCGCAGGGACTCTCTCGATCGAAGCGATAAAGACATCGACCAAAATCCACTTTGCAGGCTCAGCGCCTCGCGCCGGCCTTTCTCTTGCCGCGTCGCTTCACCAGTAAGGGTGCCAGCGATGGTGATAGAAGTGCCGCCGCGGGAACGGTCCGCCGTAATAGGCGAAGGCCGGGCGCACGACACGGTGATAGCGGTAGCCGTAGTAGGCCGGGGCGTAACTGGTGCTGTAGTAGGTCCTGGTGTAGCCGCCCCACGGATAGTAACCGCCGTAGTACGCCGGTGCGTAGTAGTCGTCATAATAGCCCGGATACCCGTAGTAGCCGTAGCCCGGTCCGTAGGCGTACGCGGACGAGGCGAGGCCGCCGATCAGGGCACCTGCGAGCAATCCGCCTGCCAGCGCCGGCCCAAAACCACCGCGCCAGTGGGCCTCCGCCGGCGTCGGTGCCGCCACCGCGCTCACGCCGAGCGCGCCGACGGTTGCCAGGACAAGTGCGGTCTTTTTCATGCACGTCCTCCTTCATTGGTGTTTCGATATCGTGCCAACATTGCCGAAGGGCAAAAGTTGCAAGCGCGCGCTGGCGAGGAACAGGAGTCACGAACATAAACGAGCGTTCATCTCGGTGAACGCGCGCCCGCCGATGGGGCGCCGCGTGGTCCACGAGAGTCAGGTCAAAGCTAATTTCGGAAAGATGTAAATGATCGGCTGCTGCGCATGGGGCTGTTTTGGACTCTTGTCCGGGGAGAGCCGGCATCCTGCTTTCCGCTACCCTAGCCGCTGATCCCGCACGTCCTGCGTATCCTCCGTCGCCATCTTGACCGCCGCCTTGGCTGCGCCTTTGCCCGCACCCTTGCGGCTCGCGATCTCCACCGCCTTGCGGCCGGAGATCTCGTAGCCGGCATCAACGGGCATCTGCCAGAAGAACCAGCTCGATGCTGCCGAGGTCAGTGCGACCACGACGAAGGCGGTCGCGAATACGGTGGCGTTGAGCTCGCTGACATGGCTGAACCACATCGTCGTCTCGACGCACGCCGCGCCGACGGCGACGCCGGCTGAGACCGCGAGCTGCTGGTTGACGCTGACCAGCGTGGTGGCGCGGCTCATCTGCGTGGTCTCGACGTCGGCATAGGCGACCGTGTTGATCGCGGTGAACTCCAGCGAACGGAAGAAGCCGCCGACCACCAGGATCACCATGATGATGAGCAGTGGTGTCGTCACCGTGAACAGGGCACAGACGCCGAGGAAGAACGCGCTGACGACCGCGTTCACCGTCATCAGATTGCGGAAGCCGAAGGTGCGGATGAGGCGCGCCGCCAGCGTCTTCATGCCCATGGCGCCGAGCGAGGAGGCAAACGTGACGAGGCCGGAATGAAACGGCGACAGGCCGAAACCGATCTGCATCAACAGCGGCAGCAGGAACGGCAGCGCGCCGATGCCGAGGCGGAACAGGAAGCCGCCGAAAATGGCCGCGCGCAGCGTCGGCAGCTTCAGAAGCGAAAAGTCCAGCACCGGCGATCCCGTCCGCCGCGCGTGCAAGACATACAGTGTCATCGAGATCGCGCCGCCCGCGACCAGGGCCGCAACCGTGCTCCAGGGCAGCAGGTTGAGCCCGGCGACGGAGAGACCAAACGCGATGCCGGCAAGCCCGATGCCCGCCAGGACCATGCCGTAGAGATCGAACGGCTCCTGCGTCTCGCTCTTGATGGGATCGATGAAACGCAGCGCCATGAAGATGCCGAGCAGCCCGATCGGGATGTTGATCAGGAAGATCCAGTGCCAGGAGGCGTACGTCGTGATGAAGCCGCCGAGCGGCGGCCCGATCACGGGGCCGATCAGGGCAGGGACCGTCACCCAGGCCATCGCATTGACCAGCGCGCTCTTGTCGACCGAGCGCAGCAGCACGAGACGTCCGACCGGGGTCATCATCGCCCCGCCCATGCCTTGCAGGATGCGCGCGAACACGAAGTCGGTGACCGAGCTCGAGAGCGCGCAGCCGACCGAGCCGACCATGAACACGCCGACCGCGATCGCGAACACCATGCGTGCGCCGAAGCGGTCGGCGGTCCAGCCGCTCGCCGGGATGAACACCGCCAGCGACAGCAGATAGGAGGTGATCGCGAGCTTCAGCGTCAGGGGGCTGGTGCCGATGTCGGCCGCGATCGCCGGCAGCGAGGTGGCGATCACCGTCGAATCCATGTTCTCCATGAAGAGCGCGGTGGCCACGATCAGCGGAATGAGGCGTTGCTTGTCGACCATGACGGATTGGTAATGAAAATCGGAAGGAGGGCGGACTTGCGGCTTATCACCCCCGTCAGGCCGGGACCATTGCGGATCAACGCATAGCACCTAAGTCCCGCGTAACAACGGTGTGACCCTCTCCCTCGTCATTCCGGGGCGCGCCCCTGGCGCGAGCTATGGTGCGCAATTGCGCACCTGAGAATCCGTTGGGCCGCAGGGATCGCTGGGGAATGGATTCCGGGCTCGCGACGTCGTCGCGCCCCGGAATGACGATGGGTGGGGGCGCCGCCGGGCTGTCCCAGCCGAATTTGCCTAAAAAGCCTGTGCATGGCTGGCCGGCGGTCCGAATTGCTTTGATTCGTCACGCAGCCGTGCTATCGACCCGCGTCAACCCCACCGATGGGCTCCGATTCTCCGGCGTTGCCGCAAGGTACGCCGAGGGCGGCGCTCATCCATTAGCATTTGCGGCAGGGCCGCAGGAAGGAGTTGGCAGATGGCCACGGTGCAACTTCAAGGCATTCGCGAAGCCTTCACGTTCGACGACGTGCTGCTGAAGCCGGGCCTGTCCGAGGTCATGCCGGGCGAGGTCGACATCCGGTCCCGCGTCACCCGCGCCATTCCGCTCAACATCCCGATCATGGCCTCCGCCATGGACACCGTCACCGAGGCGCGCATGGCGATCGCCATGGCGCAGGCCGGCGGCCTGGGCGTCATCCACCGCAATTTCGATCCCGAAGGGCAGGCTGCCCAGGTGCGGCAGGTCAAGCGCTACGAGTCGGGCATGGTGGTGAACCCGCTCACCATCAGCCCCGAGGCCACGCTCGATGACGCGCTCAAGCTGATGAGCGATCACGGCATCTCCGGCATTCCCGTCGTCACCGGCGCCGGCAAGTCCACGCCCGGCAAGCTGGTCGGCATCCTTACCAACCGCGACGTGCGGTTTGCGACGAACCGGCAGCAGAAAATCTCCGAGCTGATGACGCACGAAAATCTCGTCACGGTGCGCGAGAACGTCAGCCAGGACGAGGCGCGGCGGATGCTGCACCAGCATCGCATCGAGAAGCTGCTCGTGGTCGACGAGCAATATCGCTGCGTCGGCCTCATCACCGTGAAGGACATGGAGAAGGCGGTCGCCCATCCACTCGCCTGTAAGGATGCGCAGGGCCGCCTGCGCGTTGCTGCCGCCACCACGGTCGGCGACACCGGCTTCGAGCGCACCGAGCGGCTGATCGATGCCGGTGTCGACCTCGTCGTCGTCGATACCGCGCACGGCCATTCCCGCCACGTGCTGCACGCCGTGAATCGCATCAAGCGTCTCTCCAATTCCGTGCAAGTCGTTGCCGGCAACGTTGCCACCACCGAAGGCGCGCAGGCACTGATCGACGCGGGTGCGGATTGCATCAAGGTCGGCATCGGCCCGGGCTCGATCTGCACCACCCGCATCGTCGCCGGCGTCGGCGTGCCGCAGCTCACCGCGATCATGGACGCGGTGGAAGCTGCGAAGAAGTCCGACATTCCCGTCATCGCCGACGGCGGCATCAAGTTCTCCGGCGATCTCGCCAAGGCGCTCGCCGCCGGCGCCGACATCGCCATGGTCGGCTCGCTGCTGGCCGGCACCGACGAGACGCCGGGCGAAGTGTTTTTGTGGCAGGGCCGCTCCTACAAGGCCTATCGCGGCATGGGCTCGGTCGGCGCGATGGCGCGCGGCTCGGCCGATCGCTACTTCCAGCAGGACATCAAGGACGCGCTCAAGCTCGTGCCTGAGGGCATCGAGGGCCAGGTGCCGTACAAGGGCCCGGTCGGCAACGTCATGCACCAGCTCGCCGGCGGCTTGCGCGCCGCGATGGGCTATGTCGGCGCGCGCGACATGAAGGATCTGCACCAGAAGGCCCAGTTCGTCCGCATCACCGGCGCGGGCCTGCGCGAAAGCCACGTCCACGACGTGACGATCACGCGCGAGAGCCCGAACTATCCGGGCGGGGGCTAGTCGCTCCGCATACCGCTGTCATGCCCCGGCTTGACCGGGGCATCCAGTACGCCGCGGCCCATCAATTCAATCTCTACGGTCTCTGGATACTGGATCGCCCGGTCAAGCCGGGCGATGACAGCGAGTTTGTGGCGTGCGCGTGCCACAAGCTCGTCATTGCGAGGAGCTCTTGCGACGACGCAATCCAGAGCTTTTGTGTTGACGCAACTGGATTGCTTCGCTTGGCTCGCAATGACAGAAAAGTGGAGGAAGCCATGTCCCAAGGCAAACGCATCGTTCTCGCCGCGCGTCCCGTCGGCGAGCCCAAGCCGTCCGATTTTCGCCTGGAGGAATTCGCTGTTCCGACGCCCGGGCCGGGCGAGGTCCTGCTGCGCACGATCTGGCTGTCGCTCGATCCCTATATGCGCGGGCGCATGAGCGAGGGGCCGTCCTATGCCGCACCGGTGCCGATCGGCGGCGTGATGGAGGGCGAGGCGGTCAGCGAGGTCGCGGCCTCCAACAATCCCGACTTTGCCAAAGGCGACATCGTGCGCATCCGCTCGGGCTGGCAGACGCATGCGATCTCGAACGGCAAGGGCCTGATCAAGGTCGATCCGAAGCTCGGTCCGATCTCGACCTCGATCGGCGTGCTCGGCATGCCCGGCATGACGGCGTACACAGGCCTGCTCGACATCGGCAAGCCGCAAGCGGGCGAGACCGTCGTCGTCGCCGGTGCCTCCGGCGCGGTCGGCTCGGCCGTCGGCCAGATCGCGAAGATCAAGGGCGCACGCGCGGTCGGCATCGCCGGCGGCAAGGACAAGTGCGACTATGTGGTGAAGGAGCTCGGCTTCGACGAGTGTCTCGATCATCGCGAAACCGATTTCCCTGCCAAGCTGAAATTCGCCTGCCCGAAGGGCATCGACGTCTATTTCGAGAACGTCGGCGGGGCCGTGTTCGAGGCGGTGTTCCCGCTGCTCAACCCGTTCGCGCGCGTGCCGGTCTGCGGCCTGATCGCCCATTACAACGACACCGAGGCCAAGCCGCCGAAATGGGCCGCCAGCATGATGCGCGCGACCCTGACCAAGCGGCTGACCTTCCGCGGCTTCATCGTTTCCGACTTCGCCGCCCGCCATGGCGACTTCCTGCGCGATATGTCGGGCTGGGTCCGCGACGGCAAGGTGAAATACAAGGAGTTCGTCACCGAGGGCCTAGAGAGCGCGCCCGGCGCCTTCATGGGGCTGCTGAAGGGCGCCAATTTCGGCAAGCAGCTGGTGCGGGTGGGGCCGGATAAGGCCTGAACCGCCGCTTCCGGCCCCGAGGGGGCGGAAGGAAATGGTTAACAAGGAGTCACCGATCGGCCACACCTGTTCGTAAAACCCGCAGGTGTGACCGCCGGTTCATTGACCTCAAGGCGAAGGCATTGAATCATCGCGCATATTTTGGATGTTGCGATGTTAGAGATCAGTGTTTTCTGCGTCATTGTGCTGGCGGCCGGCTATTGGGTGGCGATGTTCGTCATGGGCCGGCACGACGACGTCATCCATGGCAAGTTCGTGCATGTCGACGAGGAGAGCGATGTCGTTCGTCCCGCGATGCCGACGCCACCGCCGCCATTCCCGAAGCGTCCGTTCAAGGCTGCGCAGCCAACCATGGTCCAGCCCGCGATCGCCGAGACCAAGCCGGTGAACAGTGCGGCGCTGCAATCCCTGCTGGCCGCGATCCAGCAGGACCTCAAGAGCGTCGCCTGAACCCGCGCTAATGCTCGCTGCCCATCTGGGCGAGGATCTCCTCGATATCGACATCGATCTGGCCCGCGGCCCTGACGTGGCGAACCTCGAGGCTGTCAGGCTGGAAACGGTACTCGACGAGCCCGACTTCCTTGATTGCAATCCGGTCCTGGCGCGCATCGTTGATGACGAAGCCCGTCGATGGCGCCCAGACGTGGCGGGTGTGGCGATAGGTGAAGTCGCGCCGCTGATGCACATGGCCGCTGGCGATGAGGCGCAGATCGACATGCGCAAACATCTCGATCAATCGCGCCCGGGCCGGCTGCGGCACGTAGCGGATCGCGGTCTCCGCTGTCTCGGCATCGTCGGGCAGGTTGAGAAACACCGGTTTGTGCAGGAACAGCGCGACCGGCTTTCCAGTGGTGCGCGCGAGCTCCCGTGCCAGCCAGTCGAACTGCTCGGTCTCGAAGGCGAGCCCTGAACTCATGACAAGGGAATTGAGGCCGATGAAGCGCCAGCCCGCGGCCTCGAACGCCCAGTGATCTTCGCCGATGATGTCGCAAAATTGCCGGCGGTGTGCCTCGCTGACCGGCGGCTTCGGCGCCGGTCCGATCATGGTCGGATTGTCGCCGATGTCGTGATTGCCGGGCAGGTAACGGCAGGCGACGGGCAGGGCGTCGTGCAGGTATTTCGCGAATACGACATCGTCGCGCCCGGTCGGGCCGTCGAACGAGACATCGCCGGTATTGACGACGAGATCGGGCCGGTTGGCGTCGATGTGCTCGCTGACGCGCTGGAAGTTGGTGATCAGGCCGGGAAAGCGCCGGCCGAGATGGGTGTCGGAAATCTGCGTGAGGCGAAATTCGGACATGCGATCATCATACCCGCCGTCGCGCGTCGGAACGATGACGGCGCGGGCATGCATCGCAACGAACAAAGTTTAAAGCACGCGATAGCGGATCGTGTAGCCGTCCTGCGGGGCGACGGGGCCGGCCAGCGGCGAGGCGATGCGGTCGGCGAGGTGCCAGGGGCCGAACTGCTCGGAGCGATGCGGCTCTGCAGGCAGGCGGAGGCGGAATTCGAACGTGCCCTTTCCGGGCAGGTTCACCACTAGCACGCGGTCGGCGGTGCGGTGGTTGAGCGCCACCGCGCCACGCAGCAGCGCGCGCCCGTCCGAGAGGTCGCGCACGCCGTCGACCAGCGCCAGCGTCTGGTTGCGGTCGGTGTGCAGCTCGACCTGGGTGTCGGTGACCGCCGCCAGCATCTCCCTGGGCATGCGGATCTCGAACTCGACCGCAGGCTTGGACGGGTTGAGGCCGAGATAGGCGAGGGCGGCGTGGCGCATGTCGTAGGCGGCAAAGGCGAACAGGACGATCGCGGCGAGCGCCGCAAGGCCGTGCCTGACGACGTCGCGCCAGGTCCGGTAGCTCAGGCGGAAATAGACCGTCATCGCCAGCGCCACCGCAAGCGCAGCAGCAATGCCGGCCAGCGCCGACAACAGAATGCCGTGCCGCCCGTCGGCCGATTGGGCGGAAAGGCTGGACAGGATATTCATGGCGGTCTCTCGCCTCAGGCCCTGGGGGCCGAAATCGCTTTAACTATCGACGTTTGGTCGCGAGAGCGGGAACGCCGGTTCAAGTCGTTCATTGTCAGCGCCAAGAGACGCGGCTAATGACGATCGGCGGCAATTCGCCTCCCGGGAAAGTTCCGATGTCCGTTCAAATGGTCCTGCTGCCGATCTTCGTGCAGGTCGCTCTCACCTTCGCGCTCTTGATCGGCATGGTGGTGGCGCGCCGCAAGACGCTGGTCTCGGGCGAGACCCAGATCCGCGACATCGCCCTGGGCGAGCCGAACTGGCCCAAGGGCGCCACACAAATCGCCAATTGCTACCGCAACCAGTTCGAGCTGCCGGTGCTGTTCTACGTCCTGATCGCGTTGGCATTGCCGCTGCGCCGGGCCGATCTCTTCATCGTGCTGATGTCCTGGGTGTTCGTGGTGACGCGCTTTGCCCATGCCGGAATCTTCGTCTCCTCGAACGATCTCGGCCGGCGCTCGACGGTCTGGCTCGCCAGTGCGCTGGTGCTGTTCGCGATGTGGGTCTACTTCGCGCTGAAGCTGCTCCTGCTGATCTGACGCTTGCGTTGGCGCATCATGCGCAAAACAGAAGACTCTCATCTGAAAGATTTGAAATGACGCCCGCTGCCCGGCTGTCCGCAGCCATTGAACTGATCGACACCATCGAGAGAGACCGCGTGCCCGCGGCCAAGGCGCTGAAGGAGTGGGGCACCGCGCACCGCTTCGCCGGTTCCGGCGACCGCGCCGCCATCGCCGGCCTCGTCTGGGACGTGCTGCGCCGCTATGCCTCGAGCGCGTTCCTGATGGATGCCGATACCGCGCGGGCGCGGCTGATCGGCATGCTGCGCCTCGAGCGCAACATGGATACGGCCACCATGGCCGCGCTGTTCGACGGCAGCCGGTTTGCCCCCGCGCCGCTGACGGAGGCCGAGCGGGCCGCGCTCGCCTCGCGGTCGCTGAGTGGTGCGCCGGCTGCGGTCGCCGGCGACTATCCGGACTGGCTCGATCCGCACTTTGCAAAAGTGTTCGGCGAGGATCGCGTCGCCGAGGCCGCGGCGATGGCGAGCCGGGCCCCGCTCGACCTGCGCGTCAACACGCTAAAATCCAATCGGGACAAGGTGCTGCGTGCGCTTGCTCATCTTCATGCGAAACCGACGCCTTGGTCCGCAACGGGCTTGCGCATCGAGCTTTCGGCCGATGCGCGCAACCCCGGCATCCAGGCCGAGGAGGATTTCATCAAGGGCGCAATTGAAGTGCAGGATGAGGGATCGCAGCTTGCAGCCCAATTCACCGCGGCAAAACCCGGCGAGCAGGTGATCGACCTCTGCGCCGGCGCCGGCGGCAAAACGCTGGCGCTCGCCGCCCTGATGCAGGGCAAGGGCCGGCTGATCGCCACCGACCGTGACAAGCGCCAGCTCGCTCCGATCCACGAGCGGCTGTCGCGCGCCGGCGTCCACAATGCCGATGTCCGCACGCCCAAGGGCGAGGCCGATCCGCTTGCCGACATCCGCGCCTCGGCTGATCTGGTCGTGATCGACGCGCCATGCACGGGAACCGGCACCTGGCGCCGCAACCCCGACGCCAAATGGCGCATGCGGCCGGGCGCGCTGGAGATTCGCCTGCGCGACCAGGCCGAGGTGCTGGAGCGCGCGGTTCCGCTGGTTAAGCCGGGCGGCCGAATCGCCTACATCACCTGCTCGGTGCTGTCGGAGGAGAACGGCGAGCAGGTGAGGACGTTCGTCGCCCGCCATCCCGAGTTTGCGGTGGTGCCGCCGGGGCAGACCGCGAGCGTGCTGTGGGACAAGGCGGAGGCTTTTGGCGAGGCCGCGCTGCAGTCAGATGAAGGCTGGCTGATGACACCGCGGCGGACCGGAACGGACGGTTTCTTCGTGTCGGTGCTGCGGAAGGCGTAGCTCTCGTAGGGTGGGCAAAGGCGCGCCCTTCGCGCGCCGTGCCCACCATTTTCCCGCAGTTGTCGCTGCCAACGGTGGGCACGCTTCGCTTTGCCCACCCTGCCGCACCGCCGCCTGACACGGCACGGTTCCACCCCAAAAACAAAAGCCCCGCGAACCGTTCCCGGTCGCGGGGCCTGTATTCGTAGCGCTTCTGCCGGTACGTCCGTGGTCAGAAGCGCTGGTGCGCTGGCGTTTAGCCGACGCGGAGATTGTCAGCCGAGGACTTGCCGCTGCGACGATCGGCGACGATGTCGAACGAGACCTTCTGGCCCTCGTTGAGGGAGGAGAGGCCAGCGCGCTCGACGGCGCTGATGTGCACGAACACGTCCTTCTGGCCGTCATCCGGCTGGATGAAACCATAACCCTTTTGGGTGTTGAACCACTTCACGGTGCCCATAGCCATGGGAATTTCCTTTAGTTAGAGAGGATACGCACGCAGACCGGTACGCAGCATTGCGCCCATAGTCCTGATGAGTCGATGTTTGGAGAATTCATCTGAAGCGTGCGCGCCCGTCAGCAACGAAGCGAAGCGGCCCAGTCGTTCGGCCAAGTATCGATGATCACAATATAGCGAGGATTTGGGGCTTCTTCAAGGCACCACCCGCGCTTCGGGATACCGCGCGGGTTTGCTATTTTGCGGTGCAAGTTCGCCGCACTCGCGCTTCTCAGTCGACGATGAAGAGCGTCGCGCCCACCGCCGTCGAGGACCGGTGCGCGGCATCACCGAAATCCGAGACCTGGTAGCTCATCCCGGCCGTCAGCTTGAATTTGCGCCCGTCGCGCAGCTCGCTGTCGAGCTCGCCCTTCAGCACATAGAGCACGTGACCGCGATCGCACCAATGATCGGCGAGATAGCCCGGCGAATACTCCACCATCCGCACCCGGAGATCGCCAATATTGAGCGTGCGCCAGAGCGCCTGGCCGGTCTCGCCGGGATGCGTGGTGGGCTCAACTTGGCTCCAGTCGGTGACGGTGAAGGGGGAAGTGGGGAGTTTCATGGTTTCGGATCCTGTCTCTGGGCCGGCGAGGGGTCTGTTAGCGCACGCTGTCGCCCCAGTCTCCGTCATTGCGAGCACAGCGAAGCAATCCAGAAATGCATCCGCGGCAGCAGTCTGGATTGCTTCGTCGCATCAGCGCAAAATTGCTTGCTTGCAATTTTGTCGCGAGCTCCTCGCAATGACGAGTTTGGGGAACGCTCGCGCCATCGCCCGCGAAGGCGGGCGATCCAGTATTCCAGAGGCCCGTGCCGGGAGAAACCGCGGCGTACCGGATTCCCCGCTTGCCGCCTTCGCTAAAGCTTCGGCGCCCCTGGACCTCAACCCCGGCGAAGCCTTGGCGTAGCCGGGTCGCGGGGAATGACGGCGGCGGGTGAGGCGGCACCGTCCATTATAACAGCTCCTACTGCACCAAATGGTTCGCCGACCCCTGCACGATCAGCCCCGCCGCATTCACCTGCAGATATTCGCAGATCTTCTTCCCACGCTCGTTCGCGTAGAACACCACGACACTATCGGGGCTGACGAACACATCGATCAGCGAGAAATGCAGTTCCGGCAGCAGCCCCAGCGCCTTGCCCCAATAGGCGCGAAGCGCGTCCTTGCCGCGCACGGTGCCGCTGGCATCGAACCCCATCACGGGGATGCGGTCCGAGGTCATCACCGCCTCCTCGTCATAGAGCCTGAGCACGCGTTCGAGGTCGCGCGCGTTCCAGGCCTCGATCCAGGTGCGGCCGAGCGCGGCAAGCGATGATGGCTGGTGATGCTGTGACATGGCGTTCTCCGGCAATAGGTCAATATTACTTACCTATATCGGTTTGTCCATGCCCAAAGAAGAATGTGGGGCGCCCGCCCGCGAGGTTGCGGGCCGGCGCGCGGTCGCGTATCTGCTGGCCATGACAGCAGCACAAAACGACCGCTCCGCGTCGACGCCCTCGGTGGCCTCGGCGCACGACAAGATTCTCATCGTCGACTTCGGCAGCCAGGTGACGCAGCTGATCGCGCGTCGCGTGCGCGAGGACGGCGTCTATTGCGAGATCGTCCCGTTCAACAAGGCCGAAGCTGCCTTCGACGAGATGAAACCGAAGGCGGTGATCCTCTCCGGAGGCCCGGAATCGGTGCATGAGGCCGGCTCGCCCCGCGCCCCGCAATCGATCTTCGATTCCGGCGTGCCGGTGATGGGCATCTGCTACGGCCAGATGACCATGGCGGCGCAGCTGGGCGGCGAGGTCGAGGGCGGCCATCACCGCGAATTCGGCCGCGCCGATGTCGAGGTCAAGGCCAAGAGCCAGCTGTTCGAGGACGTCTGGTCGCTGGGCGGCAAGAACCAGGTCTGGATGAGCCATGGCGACCGCATCACCAAGATGCCGCCGGGCTTCTCCGTCGCCGGCACCTCGCCGAACGCGCCCTTCGCGATCATTCAGGACGAGACGCGCAAATATTACGGCCTGATGTTCCACCCCGAAGTGGTGCACACGCCCGACGGCGCCAAGCTGATCCGCAACTTCGTCCGCAAGATCGCCGGCCTCACCGGCGACTGGACCATGCGCGCCTTCCGCGAGGAGGAGATCCAGAAGATCCGCCAGCAGGTTGGCAGTCGCAAGGTGATCTGCGGCCTTTCCGGCGGCGTCGATTCAGCGGTCGCGGCCGTGCTGATCCATGAGGCCATCGGCGACCAACTCACCTGCGTCTTCGTCGACCATGGCCTGCTGCGCCTCGACGAAGCCAAGACCGTGGTCGACCTGTTCCGCCACCACTACAACATCCCGCTCGTGCACGTGGATGCCTCCAAGCAATTCCTCGGCGAGCTCGAAGGCGTCACCGACCCGGAAGTGAAGCGCAAGACCATCGGCCGCCTCTTCATCGAGGTGTTCGAAGCTGAAGCGAAGAAGATCGGCGGCGCCGACTTCCTGGCGCAAGGCACGCTCTATCCCGACGTGATCGAGAGCGTCTCCTTCACCGGCGGACCTTCAGTCACCATCAAGTCGCACCACAATGTCGGCGGCTTGCCCGAGCGCATGAACATGAAGCTCGTCGAGCCCCTGCGCGAGCTGTTCAAGGACGAGGTGCGCAAGCTGGGGCGCGAACTCGGTCTTCCCGAAATTTTCGTCGGCCGTCACCCGTTCCCGGGCCCGGGCCTCGCCATCCGCTGCCCCGGCGAGATCACCAAGGACAAGCTCGACATCCTGCGGAAAGCGGACGCCGTCTACATCGACCAGATCCGGAAAGCAGGCCTCTACGACGAGATCTGGCAGGCCTTTGCCGTGCTGCTCCCGGTGAAGACCGTCGGCGTCATGGGCGACGGCCGCACTTACGATTATGTGGTCGGCCTCCGCGCCGTCACCTCCACCGACGGCATGACCGCGGACTTCTACCAGTTCGACATGAAGTTCTTGGGCGAGACCGCCACGCGCATCATCAACGAGGTGAAGGGCGTGAACCGGGTGGTGTACGACGTGACCAGCAAGCCGCCTGGGACGATTGAGTGGGAATAGCGCGGCCGGCCGGAATCGCGCAGTCCAGCGTAGTTTTGGGAAGCATGCTCGTCGCGCCAATAATCCGAACGAAGATGGGTGCTTGGGTACATATCCCGGCAGAATCCAGAAATCCATTGCGTCTTCACTTTGGCGTATTGTAGCGCGCTCGATCGTACAGAAAGGACTTTAGGGAAGGGGACGCACCAACGGTTGGCGACACCAGCTGTCCTTGGAAAATCTGCCCTTCAGGAAGGTTCGCAGGTTCGCACAAAAAAGCGGTCGGCTATAAAGCCGACCAGTTTGGGAGGTTCAGTGCAGGTAGCTCCCCGGGAGCGAGCTTTGTATTGCCGGTTCCAAAATATGTGCGAGGACCTGTTTGATCTGGCTTTTCCGTCAATACGGGCGCCTTTAGGCTGGCTTCACAAGTTCGCGGGCGAGGTCGAGCGGCATGTCCACCATGACATCGTGTCCGCAAGGCATTTTGGTAACTCGCCAGCCCGGCAACCCGGCCACCTTCGCTGCATAATAACGGAACGGGCTTGGATCCCAGCCCTCGGCCAAAATGAAGACGCGCTCCTTTATGGCCGAGCTGGCTCCGGTTAGCAGCACTGGCATTTCGAAGGTCGCCAGTGCTTGAGGTACGCACCGCCGATCAACCCACGCGCGCTTCTGCTCGATGACATTGAAGCCTTCGGCCGGAACAGGTGCCATTAGCCCGCTATTGTTCCTGATGGCACTTCCCCGAAATCCCTCAATGAACGCCTTGAAGTTCTCGCGTGATAAAGCAACCTCGAGGCACTTGTTCAGTGACTGCTCATGCTCGGGAATAAAGGCGTCCAGATACACTAATGTCCGGATTCGCGAAGCCATCCGGTCCGCGACTCCCGTTATCACCATCCCTCCGTAAGAGTGCCCACAAAGGATCACGTCGGAGAGCTCCTCGGCCTCGATGACCCCACAGACATCACGAATGTGAGTCTCGAGCGTGACATCCTGACCGTTGAGGTGCGCGCGTTCTCCCAAGCCCGTGAGGGTAGGGGTAAGTACGATGTGTCCCCTGGAGCGAAGTTCACTGGCAACATCACGATAACACCAACCCCCGTGCCACGCTCCGTGCACAAGTACGAACGTAAGCGGCGATCTGGTCTCCGCGCTTTTTGCGCTGTTTGAGGTCGTGAACAGGGAGCTCGTGAGGGCGGCTCCAGCCACCGCGTTGCCGATCAATTGTCTGCGATTCATGGGCGTTCACCTTCTGATTGAGCGGTGTTCATACAAGAGAACAGGTTCTTATATGAGTACAATGTGTGTGATGCAATGCCAATTGCCTGCGCAGGTCGATGCTCGCAGAAGTGATCGTCGCGAGACGCGTTCGAAAAGTGATTTGTCTTGATCGCTGCATGAGATTGCTTCGCTGTCGTAATCTAATTGGCGAGGTTGATCGTTCGCTACCACCCATAGGCGCCTACGAACCGCAATACGGCGCATTCACGCCCTTCGGAGAGCATATCGAGCGAGCGAGCTGCACAAATATATAGACCAAATGGTCGTTAAATGCAATGTTGTGACGGCGGCAGCTCGTGCCACGTTGACTTCTCACCTCGTTGTGCATATATGAGAATGAGTTTATATACAGGAATTGGCGGAGCCGCCGTCCAAGAGCTCCAGAGAGCCGTAAACAGAAACCTGTAAGGGAGGTAGTCATGTCGTCCAATTCGTTGCGCCTTTTGACCAGCATTGATCGCAGAACCTTCATCGGAGGTGCGGGCGGCTTGACGCTGGCTCACGCTGCGGCTTCGAAGCTTGGGATGCCCTACATTGGGAACGCCGCCGCTGCGGATCCGATCAGGATTGGAATGATCTACGCCAAGACGGGAGCCGTGGCTGATCAGGCGGAATACATGGCGCAAGGTAGCTTGTTGGCTCTTGAGACCCGCAACAACACCCTCTTGGGTCGTCAGGCGGAGGTCATTTGGCTCGATGAGCCGACGTCACAAGCAGCGCAGCAAAATGCCGAGCGCTTGGTCGGCGAGCACAACGTGGTCGGCATTGTTGGCGGCTCCCTTAGTTCGAGCGCGCTCGCAATATCCGCAGTCGCAAAAAAGGCGAAGATCCCGTTCGTTGCTGCAAACGCCGGGGCGATCGATCTAACCGGGCGGCTTTGCAACAAATACACTTTCCGCCTGCAGCCCCCGGCAGACGTTCATACCCGCGTTCTCGCGCCATATTGTGCGGGGCTTGGCAAGAAGTGGTATCTGCTGACTGCAGCTTTTGCTTTTGGGCAAGACATCAAGCGTTCTTTCACCGAATTCAGTGCGGCGAATGGAATCACGCTTGTGGGTGCCGATGAGGTCCCGGTCAACACAGCTGACTACAGCTCCTTTATTCTCAAGATCCGTGCCGCCAAGCCTGACGTCGTTGTGGGAGGGGTGCCGGGCAACGATATTTCTACGTTCCTGAAGCAGTGGAACGAGCTGGGCATGAAGGGCAAGATTCCGTTTGCGGAAATTGCCGTCGGCGCCACGGATCTCTGGGGCGTGGGTCCAGAAGCTGCGGACGGTCTGTTCACGATCAACTGGTACCACAAGAACCCCAAGAACCCGCCCGAAGAGCAAGCGATGGCGGCAACATATGCGCAAAAGTACAAGCGTCCCGCAGCCGACAAGACCTGGATGGGATGGATGGCAATGAACGCATTGCTCGATTCGGTTGAGACTGCGAAAGCCACCGAGCCCAGCGCAATTGTGAACGCGCTCGAAAAGTGGGGCGTCCAGCGCGGCGGCGTAAAGGCGGGTTACCGCGCATTTGATCATCAAATGGTCAATCGTCTGCTCGTTGTCGGCATCAAACCCAAAATCACCGACAAATGGGACTATTTCGACATTCTCGCCGAGACGCCTTCGAATGACGCTGAGATCGAGAAGGTCTTCGGCGCGCAGGCCGAAAGCGCGTGCAAGATGGACGCGCTCTAGGTCTCGGGTGAGGAGGCGCCGCAGTTCCGGCTGGAAAGATGCGGCTCCTTCAATGGGAGCACTCAATGTTTGACTTGATCTTGTCTCAGGCCGTGAACGGTCTGGTTCTGGGCTTTCTCTACGTTCTAATCGCCGTAGGACTCTCAGTCATTTTTGGAATGCTCGGCATCGTGAACTTTGCGCACGGCGCCTTCTTTGCCATCGGTGCATATCTTGCGTTGATGTTGAACCGGGATTTCGGATGGGGAGCGGCGTTGCTGGCGCCGTTGCTTACCGGTCTCATCGGCATGTTCGTCGAATTCGTGCTGATACGACGGCTCTACGGAAAGGAGCCACTACTCGGTCTGATTCTTACGTTTGCGCTGGCATTGTTCTTCGAAGCGATCCTTCGCCTAGTGTTCGGCGCCGCTCCTCTGCCTTTCAATCCACCCAGATTCCTTGCCGGTTTCGTGGAATATGGTCCGGTGTTGATCACCAAATACCGTATCGTCGTCCTGGCGGTGACGGTCTTCGCGCTCGTCGCGTTCTGGAGTTTTCTTGAATACACACCGTTCGGGCGGATTATTCGCGCCGGCTCGCGCGATGCGGAGATGGTTGGACTTCTCGGCATCAATCTTCCGATCGTCCTGAGCAGCGTTTTTGGCGTCGGCTGCCTGCTTGCCGGCCTCGCGGGCATGCTTTCCGGTCCGCTCTGGACCGTCAATCCGTCGATGGCCGCGGGCGCGATCATGCCTGCTTTCGTCATAGTCACTATCGGCGGTCTGGGTTCGTATGCCGGTGCGATCATTGCCGGCGTCCTTGTCGGCGTGGTGACGGCGATGACCATTCAGTTTTATCCCGATTGGTCCAGTGCAGCGATGTACGTCCTGATGGCAGTCATCCTGCTGGTTCGTCCGCGCGGCCTCTTCGGCGAAAAGTGGGAAAGGTTCGAATGAAAGTCCGCTCGCTCTTGCGGCATCCCGTTCTATGGGTCGCTGTCGTTCTCAGTGCTTTGACCGTCCTGTGGCTCGGGCTCGGTGCGCCGGTTTCTCTCGTCACGCAAATTGCGATATATGCGCTCTATGGAGCTGGAGTAAATCTGCTCGTCGGCTATACGGGCCTTGTTCCGTTCGGCGCATCCGTCTTCTTCGGTGGTGCCAGCTACGCGGCAGCGTTTCTTCTGCTCTTCGGGGTAGGTAACGAGTTTGCCGCGCTGGCGTTGTCAATCCTCTTCTCGATCCTGCTCGGCCTGGCCATCGGTGCGATCATCTTGCGCCGCAAGGGCCTGTATTTTTCCTTGCTGACTCTGGCCTTCTCGCAGATCGCGTTCGAGATCGCGTTCAAATGGACTTCGGTAACTGGCGGCGAAAATGGCATTCAGGGCATCCCGCGCGCCAATTTTGCCGGAGATACCTCGTTCCACGTCTTTGTGGTTGTAACCGTGGTTGTCGTCATTTGGCTCATATGGCGACTGGCGCATGCGCCCTTTGGACGCGTCCTCCAAGCCGTGCGCGACAACGAGCAGCGGGCGAGCAGTCTGGGCTATAACGTCTACCTTGTCCGTCTCGGCGCGTTTACTCTCATGGCCGCGGTCGTTGGCTACTCCGGAGCTCTTCTGACCGTCATGCTGCAAGGCGTCTATGCCGACAATCTGAGTTGGCAGCATGCGGGCGACAGTCTTTTGATGACGGTCCTCGGCGGTGTGCACCATTTCCTCGGCCCGCTTTGGGGCGCCATCGCCTTTATTATTCTGGAGAACAGGCTGTCAGCGCTTACTGAGAACTGGTGGCTGATGTTTGCGCCGGTGCTGATCCTGTTCGCATTGCTGTCGCCTGAGGGCATCCACGGTTTGGCGCAACGGATGACGCGTCGCCAACGTTGGACGCTCACCGACAACGAAATTCCGCCCCGACCTCACGCAATCGAACCTTACGAAAGCGCAGCGTTGGCAATCGATGCGACCAGGCCGCTTCTTGAAACGCGAAAACTTTCGAAGAGTTTCGGTAGCCTCGTCACAGCCAGGGAGATCGATCTCCAGATTCGACCTTTTGTGCTCCACAGCATTATCGGTCCAAACGGAGCTGGAAAGACGACCCTTTACAACATGCTGACCGGAGTGTTGCCGGTAAGTGGTGGCCAGATATTGTTCGAGGACAAGGATATCACGAACCTGCCGATCCACGCGCGCGCGCGTCTCGGAATCAGTCGTTCGTTCCAGATTCTATCAATCTTCCCGAGCCTGAGTGTCTTTGAAAACGTGCGAGTGGCCGTGCAGGCTCAGCGTCACGGCCTGGGCGGATTGTTCTTCGACGCTCACGGTCTAAAGGCTCTGAACGACAGAACGTGGTCCATTCTTGATGCCGTGGGTTTGGTCGACCGGGCGGCGGATCTTGGCGCCGAACTCCCCCACGGAGCGAAGCGTCTGCTGGAGATTGCCGTGACCCTCGCGATCGACTCGAAGCTACTCTTGCTTGACGAGCCGCTCGCTGGTCTGGCGGAAGCCGATCGGGTCGTTGTCGCCGACTTGATCAAGAAGCTCTCGGAAAAGCACGCGGTGCTGCTCATCGAACATGACATCGACAGAGTATTGGCCATCTCGGACCGTATCTCGGTTCTGCATCAGGGACGCATTATCGCGGATGGTAAGCCGGCAGACGTGGCCAAAAATCCGGAAGTGGTCGCAGCCTATCTGGGCGCTAGCAGAGGAAGCGAGGCGCAAGTGCGTCCAACGGTCGAGCGGCTCACCCACGTCCCGGAGTCGGGCCTGCTGGATGCGCAGGGCGTAGCTGCAGGCTATTCCGGAAGCACGGTGCTCTCCGGGGTGAACTTGGCGATCCATGAAGGTGAAGCGGTCGCGCTTCTCGGCCGCAACGGTGTCGGCAAGACGACCCTGCTTCGAGCGCTCACGGGTAGCTTACCGTCGAGCGCGGGTACGGTCAGGTTCAATGGTACGACACTCAACGGACTGAAGCCGTATCAAATCAACAGGCTCGGTATTTCGCTCGTTCCGGAAGGGCGCCGTCTGTTTCCGAACCTGACTGTTTTGGAGAATCTTCAACTCGCGATGCGGCCGGGTGGCATCGGCCTCGCGGAGGTGTTCGAGCTATTTCCGCGCCTTCGGACCCGTCAAAAAGCGAGGGCGGAGAACCTGTCCGGAGGTGAACGCCAGATGGTCGCCATTGCGCGCGCGCTCGTTGTTCCCAGCAAGCTGATCTTGCTCGACGAGCCGTTCGAGGGCCTCGCACCGGCGGTCGTTAGTGAAGTGATGGAGGCGCTCGTCAAGCTACGCGGGAAGATTGCGATGATCGTGGTGGAGCATCATGCCGAGACCGTACTGACGATCGTCGACAGGGCGTACGTGCTCGTCAACGGCGCGGTCGCATTCGAAGGAGCGGCCCGGACATTGGCGGAAGACCATGCACTTCAAGCGAGGCTGCTCGGTGTCGTCCAGGACGACGCGTCAGCTGCGGTGGCCAGGCAAGCAATCGCGTAATTAGGTAAGGAGAGGTTAAATGGCTTCAGTGCGTATCGGAATCGTCGGCCTTGGCACGATCGGAAAAGCACATTGGAAGGTAATCCGGGAGTCATCGGAAACGACACTGGTTGCCATTTCTGACCCTACGCCCTCGGCCCTGGAGTTCGCTCGCGCCGAAAGCGTGCCTGCCTATGCGGACTACCGCGATATGCTGGAGAAGGAGATGCTGGACGGCGTGGTTGTGGCTGTGCCGAACGCGCAGCATGTGCCGGTTTCGGTCGCCTGTATCGAGCGAGGCATTCCAGTTTTGGTCGAGAAGCCTGTGGCCGATGAAGTCGAGGCCGCCCGCGGAATGTGCAGGGCAGCGGAAGCGCAGAATGTGCCAGTTCTGGTCGGCCACCATCGCCGTCACAATACCGCCGTGCAGCGTGTGCGTCAGGCCATTCGTGACGGGCTCATTGGACGACCGGTCACAGCGACAGTCATGTACAATCAACTGAAGACGGCGAGCTATTTTGATCTTGATTGGCGGCGGCAGACCGGTGGCGGACCCATCCTGATCAACCTCATTCACGAGATTGACCTGATCCGCTTTATATTTGGTGAGATCCGCTCGCTTCAGGCCCTGAGTTCGAATGCGGTGCGTGGGTTCCCCGTTGAGGATACTGCTGCGGTGATTTTGCAGTTCCACAGCGGCGCCATAGCAACCATCAGCGTGTCAGATACCGCTGTCACCCCGTTCTCATGGGATCTCGCCTCGGGCGAATTCGACCTGATGCTAGGAACGTCGGACCGGATGAAGCGGCAGAAGGTCAGTTCGCACGTGTTTGCCGGGACGGAAGGCTCTGTGACGCTTCCGACGCTCCAGTACTACAATTATCACGGCACGGTCGAGCCCGGCTGGCGGAGCGATCTCAATGCAGAGACGCTGATGGCTGAAAGCGGTGACACCTATGTCCGCCAGATCGAACATTTCGCCCGAGTAATACGCCGCGAAGAAGCTCCGCTGGTGTCCTGTCTCGATGGGGTTCGTACACTCCAGGCGACACTGGCCGTGAAGGATGCGGCAGCGTCAGGCCGCACGATTGTTCTGAGCGATTAGCGAGTGAAGCCGTAGCTGGCCGGCTCCCATCCACAAGGATCAAGTATGCCACCTCTTTCTCTAGCTCACTTCACAGTCATTGACGCAGACCCGATCGCGCTGATCGAGGCCGCGCAGATCGGGGGTTACGATGCGGTCGGGCTACGCATCGTGGCGCCGTTTCCAACCGATCATATCGTCCCGGTCGTGGGCGATCCAAACATGATCCGGCGCATCAAAAACAGGCTCGCGGACACCGGTCTCAGGATATTTGATGTGGAGGCGATCTGGCTTTCGGGTGAAAGTGATGTCACCTCGCTGGAGCCCGCTCTTGATGTCGCAGTCGAATTGAACGCCAGGTCCGTCGTTGTGGCGGGGCGCGACCCTGATCGCGGTCGCTTTGCGGAGAACCTTTCCCGGTTGTGCGCCGCGGCCAACCTCAGGGGGATACGGGTAATGCTGGAATTCCTCCCGTACTCTGAAATCCGCTCACTGGCGGAAGCAGTTGCATTGCTGAAAGACGTTGGGCCCACAAATGCCGGAGTGTTGGTGGATGCCTTGCATCTGAGCCGTTCGGGCGGCAGCCCAGCGGATCTAGCGCAATATGATCCGGCGCTGTTCTCGTACATGCATCTGTGCGATGCGCCAGCCGTCCCCCCGGCGCCTGAAGGAGTGCGTTCCGAGGCCCGGGGAGGGCGGCTTTATCCGGGTGAAGGCGGCCTTTGGCTCGCTGATTTTATCAGAGCCTTCCCCCGGGACACACCGATCGCCATCGAGGCTCCTAACGAGCAGCGGAGTGGTTTGGCGCCGGCGGCACGCGCAAGCCTGGCAATGTCAAGGACAAGGCGGTTACTGGAAGAGGCGGGGTTCAAATGACCGCCATCGTCACCCCATCTGCCGTCGGGAAAATCACCGATCTGCGTGCCCGGCTTCTCGCTACACGCTGGCCGTCCTATGATGCGGGTGACGATCGCTCGCTCGGCGTGAGCTCAGACGATGCCGGGCGCCTGGTCCGATATTGGGCCAATGAGTTCGACTTCGCCGCCTGGCGGCAGCGCGTTGACGCGTTGCCTCATGAGTTCCTCACCATAGACGATGTGAGCGTCCATCTTGTCCATGTCCGAAGTCAGCATTCCCACGCGGTGCCCGTCATCATAACCCACGGCTGGCCCAGTACCTTCCTGGAGATCGTACCGTTAATAGAGCGCCTGACCCAACCAGAGCAGTTTGGAGGGCGAGCCGAAGATGCCTGCCATCTGGTTATTCCCTCGCTGCCCGGGTTCGGTTTCTCGTCCCCACCCAGTGCTCTTGGCGGATATACCGGCGCCGCGATTGCCGACCTGTGGGCGCGCGTGATGACTTCACTTGGGTATGAGTGGTTCTTCGCCAGTGGTGGCGATATCGGCGCGCGGGTGACGTCCTGGCTGGGCGTGCGGCATGCGCAACGCGTGCGGGCCATTCATGTCAGTTCGAACGCGCTCCGGGTGGCGCTGCCGGACGAAGCCGCCGCGACGATGGATGAGCAGGCGTACCTCGACGCACGGTACCAGTGGGCCGCCATGGAAGGCGGCTACATGCATGTTCAGCAAACCAAACCGCTCAGCCTTGCCTATGGCCTAAGCGATTCTCCCGCAGGGCTCGTCGCATGGTTGTGTGAGAAATGGTCTTCTTGGGGCGATCAACTGAATCTCGCCAACCCTGAAGTCATGGACGTCATCCTCGGCCATGCCACGCTCTACTGGATCACCAATACGATCGCCACATCGTTCCTGCCATATTTTGTCTACGACTGGCCGCCCGGCGCAAGGGTAGATGGGACTCAGGTCAAGGTGCCCGTTGGCTTCTACCTCTCGGCCGCGGAGATCGGTGGCATTCCGCCCGAATCCTTTGCCCGCCGGCAATTCGAGATCTCACGCTGGAGCGTCCTGCCGCGTGGCGGCCACTTCATGGCGACCGAAGAACCAGAACTGCTAGCGGATGACCTTCTGGCCTTCATTCGTGCATTTCGATGACCTTTTCGGCCGAGGCAAGCCAAAGCGAAAACCTGTTCCAAGCGAGACTGATCAAGATGAGCCGAGCCCCGCATCTGTTCGAAGGTTTTTCACCGCTCGATCGCCAAACCTCGCGCGTGCGCTTTGCGGGCGTAACAGGCGGAGAGGGACCACCGCTCCTTCTGCTCCATGGTTACCCTGAAAGCCACGCCACCTGGCACGATGTCGCGCCAGCGTTGGCGAAGCGTTATACCGTCGTGGCACCCGATCTCCCGGGCTACGGGAAGAGCCGAGTTCTGGATGCGGGGCCATGGGACAAGCGAGCAGTGGGCGCGGAGCTCGTCGCGATGATGCGGTCCTTCGGGCACGATCGCTTTGCCGTTGTTGGACACGATCGGGGCGCGCGTGTCGGTTATCGGCTGGCGCTCGACCATCCGGACCGTGTGAGTGCCTATTGTTCGCTCGCCGTCGTACCGACGCTGGATGTTTGGCCTGCGGTCGACCGGCAATTCGCCAAAGGTGCATTTCACTGGTTTCTGTTTCTTCAACCGGGCGATTTGCCCGAGCGGATGCTGGCGGCTGATCCTGATGCTTTTCTTGAGGCCACATTGAACCAGATGGCAGGTGGAATCGAGAAGCTGCATCCCGCTGCCGTGGCTGCATATCGCGAAGCATTTCGCGAGATCTCCGTGCGTCAAGCGATGATTGAGGACTATCGTTCCGCCTATGACACCGATCTTGATCATGATGCGGCTGATCGCGCGGCGGGACGCAAGATCGCCTGTCCTGTCATGGTGCTTTGGGCCGACGAACGCCTCGTTGCCAGTGGAATGGAAACCGGGGTGTTGACGGCAGCCGATGTCTGGCGCCGCTGGGCGGATGACGTGAGCGGATTCGATATCTCCTGCGGACATCTTTTGCCGGAGCAGGCGCCTGGAGCGGTCATTGAAAAGATCGTGCCGTTTCTCGAGGCTTCCTTGAAGCGCGACACCGCGTAATTGGGCCTCTGTCGAAAGATGATGGATTTTGTTGTTCCGCGGGCGCAATGCGCCCCGACACTTTGAAAGGTCAGCTTACGTGGAAACTCTTCGTCTTGGCGCCAGCACATGGACCTATCTGCAGACATGCGGCCTGCAAGCAGCTCTTCGGCGGCTGAAGGGCCTGGGTTACAGTCGCTTTGACGTCCTCACGATCCCACCACATCTTTGGCCGTATGACATCGATCTTGCTCAACGTCGTGCGCTTCGTACCTTCCTCGCCAGCGAAGGCCTGAGCTTTGATTCACTGAATTTGCCGAGCACCGATCAAAATCTGTGCAGTGTTACAGCACAGATGCGCCAATACTCGGTTCAGCAGTTTCTCGATATCATTGACCTCTGCGAAGAGATCGGCGTGCCCATGATCGTTGTGGTTCCGGGCAGACGCGCCAACTTCGTGCCGCCGCCACTCGAAGCGGCGCATGGCTGGTTGAAGGCCGGTCTCGAGACTTTGCTTCCGCATGCGGAGCGGGCGGGCGTGCGCCTGATCCTCGAAAATCATCACATGAGTTCGATGCCAACCGTGAAGCAGATGGTGACGTTTCTGGACGCGTTTGGCAGCGATCATCTCGGAATCGCCTATGACGTTGCCAATGGAGAGTTTGTCGGCGAAGACCAGGCGGAAGCCATCCGGACTGCTGGCCGCTGGTTGCGTCAGGTCCATCTTTCCGATGCGAGCCGCAGCAAATGGGACCACGCCCCGATCGGACGATCTGCCGTCGATTTCGCCGCGGTCGCGGAGGCTCTCCGGGAGATCAACTTCTCGGGGACGAGTATTGTGGAATTGATCTCCGAAACACCAGATGCCGATATGGCCGGCGCTCTGCGAGAGTTGCAGCGCTATGGCTGGCAGTGAGTCCTCGGCCGTGGCATCGGGGCAAACAGGCTCGGATAACGAGTTTCCCAACGGCGAGATGCGCATATTGGGGCTGATCGGCGATCCGGTGTTGCAGGTACGCGCTCCTGCTCCAATGACGCAGCGCCTGCGCCACGCCGGTCTCAATGCAGCCCTGATACCTCTCCATGTGCCGCCTGTCGTCCTGCCGCTGGCGTTTGGCTGCCTGAAGCTGATTAGAAACCTCGACGGTTTGGTCATCACGGTGCCGCACAAGATTCCAATGGCTGAGCTGGTTGATCGTTGCTCCGAGCGCGCGCGCCTTGTCGGTGCGATCAACGTCGCGCGTCGCGAAGCGGATGGCTCCTGGAGTGGCGACATTCTCGATGGAGTGGGCTTCGTGCGGGGGCTTACACACCGTGGTTTCAATCCGGAAGGCCAGAGCGCCTTCGTGATCGGGGCTGGCGGCGCCGGCTGCGCGGTCGCTGCGGAACTGGCTATGGTTGGCGCAGCGGTGCGCGTCTTCGATGTCTCCTCCGACCGCGCCAGCGCGCTTGCCACGCGGTTGAGCCGGGCCGGTTACCCGGTAACCGCGGCCGATACGCCTGATCCCAGCGGGTTTAGCCTGGTGGTGAATGCCACGCCTCTCGGTATGCGACCCGACGACCGTCTGCCGTTGGATCCGGCGCTCCTGTCACCGGAGATGTTGGTTGCCGATGTAGTCATGAAGCCGCGGGTGACGTCATTTCTGGAGCAGGCGAGGGCGCGGGGATGCGAGATCCAGCTCGGTGAAGCCGTGATGCTCTATCAGCTCGACGCCCAAATCGAGTTCTTTCGGGAGAACCTGGTTGTCGGAGCGCCGGCGGCTCGCTAAGGCAGGCGGCAGCCGTCGATGGAGAGCATCATGGTCAACCGCCGCCTGACCGTGGGGAATAGGGGCAGGCGCATATCTTGACCCGTTGGCTCGTTAGCAGGTCCGGGTCGTCGGTGGGCGGGTGCTCCTACCATTCCCATCTTGGCGCCGGCAGCATCGCGTTGACATACAAGGCAGAATGACAGATTAGTTCATATATGTGAACTGGAGATGTCTTTGATGTCTGATACGGGACTGGCGGCAGTCAAGTCTGCCGATCGCGTGCTCGATCTCTTCGAGTTGTTATCCCACGCGGGACGCGAAATGTCGCACAGTGAAATTGCGGACATGTTGCGGATTCCGAAAAGCAGCCTTTCTCAGCTGCTGAAGAATCTGATTGCGCGCGGTTATGTCGAAGTCACGGCGAACGGGCGTGGATACCGGTTAGGCGAAGCATTGCTTCGTCTGGCGCAGGGCGCGGGCCGGATGCGTGACCTGGCGACCCAGTCCGAAGCGTTCCTGGCGGAGCTAACGAACAAGACCGGCGAAAGCAGCGCGCTAAACCTTCTGAGGGGCGATGAGGCCGAGGTCGCGGCGACAGTTCTCGGACCGCACAGATTGGTCACCCATATGCGACTAGGTGATTTGGCGCCGCTTTATGCGACCTCCGGGGGGAAAGCAATTTTGGCCCACATGCCGAGCAGCTTTCAGAAAGAATATCTTGGCCGCGTGCAGTTTGAGCGGGCGACCCCAAAAACAATTCACTCGGTCAAGGTCCTGCGTCAGGAGATCGAAAAAATCCGTGCCAAAGGCATCGCATATTCGCTCGAGGAGTGGACCCCGGGAATCGTCGGCATAGGAGTTCCGGTGCTCGATCCGGCCGGAGAACCGCTGGGCGCAATCAACGTCGCAATTCCGGCCTCGCGATTTAATCCCGAAATGCAGCGTAGAGCAGAACAGGCACTGATCCAGACCCGGGATGATCTGTTGCGGCAACTCCTCGTAAACCCGCGAGCGGCCCGATCAGAACCCGACGTCCGCTAAGATTGACATCCGTCGCCTTGTACATGTACAAGAACATGTTCACATTTAAGAACATGGTGGCTTGGCATGGATGCGGCAGTGAAATCAGACGAACAGTTGGCAGATCGCCGACAGATCCGTGATTTGCTCGAGAACTGGGTCGTTTGGCGCGACGCTGGCGATTGGGAGCGATTTCGTCAGGTGTGGCATCCTGACGGACGCATGATGGCGACCTGGTTTCAAGGAAGCGGCGACGAGTTCATCCTGGTCAGCCAGGAGGGCTGGGCGCGTGGCGTCAGCATCCTGCATTTCCTCGGTGGAATATCGATTGAGGTCAGCGGAAGCCGCGCTATCTCGCAGACCAAAATGACAATCTCTCAGCGCGGCGATGTTGAAGGTGTCACCTGCGATGTCGTCTGCACCGGCCGCTTTTATGATTTCCTGGAAAAGCGGAACAATCGCTGGGGCATCGTGCTGAGGCAGCCGATCTATGAGAAGGATAGAATCGATCCGGTCTCGCCAGCGGCGAAGCTGGAACTCGACGCCGCCTTGCTCGCTCGCTTTCCCGAAGGCTACCGTCATCTCGCCTATATGCAGACCCGCATTGGTTACACCGTTAAACCGGATATGCCCGGCCTCAAGGGCGAAGAGGTAGAACAGCTCTATGGTCGCGGTGCCGCATGGCTTCGCGGGGCAAAGCTCTAGCCGTGACGGGCATCTCTCCTTTCGCCTACGTCTCGAATCCGGCACGTGTGCTGTTCGGTTCCGGGAGGGTACGCGAGGTCGCGCCAGAGTTGGAGCGGTTGGGCTGTCGCCGGGCCTTCGTCGTTTGCACCGCGGACCAAAAGGATCTTGCGCTGCGTGTTGCATCGGATTGCGCAGCCCAAGCGGTATTCGCGGAAGCGACGATGCACACTCCGCTCGGTGTTACCGAAACGGCGCTCTCCCAATTGCGTGCGGCAGAGTGTGACAGTCTGGTCGCTATCGGCGGTGGATCGACCATCGGCCTTGGCAAGGCCCTGGCGCTGCGGACCGATCTTCCACAGATCGCGGTGCCCACTACCTATGCGGGCTCCGAGATGACAACGATCCTGGGGGAGACCAACGAAGGTCGCAAGATGACGCTGCGCTCGCACAAAGTGTTGCCAGAGGTCGTCATTTACGACGTCGATCTGACGATTTCTCTGCCGCCAGGGCTGTCCGCCGTGAGTGGGGTCAACGCGATCGCGCATGCGGTTGAGGCACTCTATGCGCCTGATACCAATCCGATCGTCTCAATCATGGCGGAAGAGGGAATTAGCGCGCTCACGCGCGCGCTCCCACGTATTGTGACCGTACCGAGTGAGGTCGCCGCGCGCGAGGCCGCTCAGTACGGCGCCTGGCTGTCCGGGATTTGTCTGGGCTCTGTTGCAATGGGGCTGCATCACAAGATCTGCCACGTGCTTGGAGGCAGTTTCGATCTACGTCACGCTGAAACGCATGCTGTCATGCTCCCTCACGTTGTCGCCTATAACAGCGCCGCCGCGCTGGCAGCGATGGAACGTGTCGAAAATGCATTGAGGCAGCCGGATGCGGCGGCCGGCCTGTTCGCTCTCAATCGGACGCTGGGCAATCCTCTTTCGCTCTCCGAGCTCGGCATGCCTTACGAGGGGATCGCGCGAGCCGTCGAACAAGTAATGAAAGATCAGTATTCGAACCCTCGACCGCTCGAGGCGGCCGCATTGCATTCGATGCTTGCAAGAGCATGGTCAGGTGAAACCCCGCATGCCGAATGAACTATCCTGGCTTCATATTGAGTGAAAAGAATAAGAGACCGTGATGAGAAACTTCGATGAGACGTCCATAACGGAAGCAGTGCTGGAAAGAGTCCGCAATGCACCCAATTCCCGACACCGTATCATCAGCGAGGCGCTGGTTCGCCACCTTCATGATTTCGTGCGGGAGGTAGAGCCAAGCTATGATGAATGGGCGCAGGCAATCTCGTTTCTGACGCGCGTCGGTCAAAAGTGCACTGATACGAGGCAGGAATTCATTCTGCTTTCGGACACTCTGGGCGTATCGATGCTGGTGGACGCTATCAATCACCGTTTTCCGGGTCATGCGACGCAAACGACCGTGCTGGGGCCCTTCCATGTTGCCTCCGCACCGGAGTTCGCACTCGGCGACGACATCTCTGGAGGCATGACGGGCGCGCCGCTTCTGGTCGAGGGTAAGGTCGGCGGTATCGATGGAAAGCCGATCGCGGGCGCGGTAGTCGAATTCTGGCACGCCGACGCCGAAGGCTTCTATGACGTCCAAAGCGAGACGGGGTTGGCCAAACTCGCAGGGAGGGGCGTTCTGCGCACCGACGCCGATGGTGCGTTCTGGTTTCGAACCGTTATCCCGGCCGCATATCCAATTCCCGACGACGGGCCAGTGGGCGACATGCTCAAGGCGCAAGCGCGTCACCCGTATCGGCCGGCTCACGTGCACTTTATGATCTCAGCTCCGGGATGCGAAACCCTGGTCACTCATCTGTTTCTGGCTGACAGCGAGTACCTCGATTCCGACGTCGTGTTCGGCGTCAAGGATGCTCTGATCTGCGGTCTTCAGACGCAGAATGCCGGGCTGACGGCACGCGGCAACAGAGTCGCAAGGGATATGGCCGCTTTGCGCTACGACTTTGTGCTCGCCAATGTCAGCAAATGATACCGCGGAATTCTGCACTTCGCTGCCTTGACTGAAGTCCCGGTACTCCCGCCGACAGCCTCGGCTTTCGACGGGAGCCGATCGCCTAAGGCATCATTGCGCGAAGAACTTGAGAAGTGCATCGGCCGTCTCGGCGGGGCGCTCTTCCGCCATCCAGTGGCCGCAATCCCGGATACTTCCGCCCGAGACGTCGCCGGCGAATTCCTCCAGCATGGCGACGATTTTCGGTCCCCACCTGTGATCGCCTCCCAATGCGAGAACAGGTATCGTCAAGGGAGATCGCTTCCAGTCGAGTGCGTTAGCATGGTCAACCGGGAATGCGCGATACCATTCGAGGCCACCTCGCGTGTTGCCAGGCTGAGCCATGGAGCGCGCATAGATTTCCACTGCCTCGACCGGCAGTGCACCGTGGTTGAAGGTACGATCGGCGAAAAAAGTCGAGACGTAGTCAAATTCGCGGCCGTAGATCAGGCGTTCCGGCAAATCACGCTTCATGTGGAATGCGAAATGCCAGACCATCGGATCGGCGAAATTGGCCTCCCACTGACTCCATCCGGGCATCGGCGCATCGAGGACGGCAACGCGGGTCACGGATTCGCGGTGGGTGAAAGCCAATGCCAGGGCAACCATCGCCCCGATGTCATGGCCGCAGACGGCGTAGCGGCTAAAACCGAGTACGACCATCGCCCCGTGCACGTCTTCGGCCAAGCTTGCCTTGTCATAGCCGCTCTGGGGGCAGTCGGAATGCCCCGCCCCGCGTAGATCGAGGGCAACCACGGTATAATGTTCGGCGAGTACCGGCATGATCCTGCGCCATTCCCACCAGGTCTGTGGCCAGCCATGGAGCAGTACGAGCGGGGGTCCATCGCCCCCTACGACAGCATGGATCTTTACGTCGCCCACACGTAGCAATTTGTGACGGAAGCCCTTTAGTTCAGAATTCATTGTTGACCCCTTCATTGAAGTTAGCGTTGCGGCGCTGGATGTGTGGCCGATGGCGTCTTCGCCAGAAAATCGGCGATCAAGCGAGCTAGTTCGTCCGGACGTTCTTCCGCGGGATAGTGCCCGCAGCGTTCGATGACGGCTCCTTGAACATCCTTGGCGACCCGACGTACCGTCTGCTCGGATGCGGCTCCGTAACCCCAGTCAGCGCCGATCGCGAGAACCGGCATCGGAAGCGGCGTTTGTCCCCAGACCGAATTGTCACTTCGGTCGATCGGCAACGTGCCGTAATAGCTGAACGACGATCTCAGGGCTCCAGGCCGCTGAAGCGCGCGCGCGTAAAATTCAATGTCCGCGTCGCTCACTGAATTGGCATCGAACAGACCGACTTTCTCGCGTCTCATGAAGTGATCGACGAACAATTTCTCTCGTCCCCGAACCAATTCCTCCGAGATGTCACCGGCCATGTTGAAGCCGAAGTGCCAGCTTCCGCCTTTCGAAACATCCATTGCCTCTTCCTGGCCGAAGCTCGGGAGACTGCTCTCGATAAAAATCAGGTTGTTGACCTCTTCAGGCCATTGTGCCGCGTAGGCGTACGCGACGTGTCCACCCAGATCGTGTCCGGCAAGAGCGACGCGAGACAAACCGAGCCCATGCGCGAATTCTCTAAGGCGACGGGCAATTGTCTTTTTATCGAAGCCCGCGTCGGGCTTTGACGTGTAGCCAAAACCCGGCAGATCCGGAACCACGACGTCATACGCAGAGCTGAGAAGCCCCGCCACGCGGCGCCAGGCATGCGATGTCTGCGGCCAGCCATGAAGGAGAATGATCGGGGGACCACCTGAGCCCATCCGATAGTAGGCAAAGCGAATGTCGCCGGCCCGTAGTGATCGGTAGGGGTATAACTCAGCGTCCATGGCGCTTTCCCTCGATGGTTGGACGGCAAACGGCTGAAAAAGGAGCGGAGGCAATTTGACGACCATTTGGTCTAAAAATGCGCAAGCGCGTTGGCGACGAAACCATCGAAAATCTCATTTTGCGAAACGATCAAGCAGGGCTTGGACGACGGCTTGCGATGAGCTGCGGTCGGCGTTTGTCTTGCTGACGACGCGCATGCCTTCGAGCAGGCACATAATGAGACGCGCGGCGGTCGAGGGCTCGACCTCATCAGCCAATCGTCGCTCGGACTTCGCGCGTTCCAATGCCGTCGTCAGCCGCGCTTCCATCGCCTTGAAGAAGCGTCGAATGCGCTGTTCCACTTCGACGTCCTGACTTCCCAATTCCATGGCGGTTGCCACAATCAGGCATCCGCGCTTGGCGCCAGCCCCGCTGGTTCGCTCAACGTATCTTGCAAGGCACGCCCGGATGCCGTCCAACACGTCTTTGCGCGGATCAAGGTCGGCATCCAGGCGTGTCAAGGAGTCTGCGATGTATCGGTCGAGCGCACGCAAGAACAGCCCGTGCTTGTCGCCGAAGGCGGCGTAGAGACTTCCACGGGAAAGATTCGTCGCCTCAAGCAACTCCGGAAGCGACGTCGCATGATAACCTGATGTCCAGAACACGCCCATGGCGCTTTCGATAGCGTCATCGGGATCGAACTCTCTCGGACGGCCGCGCATCCGCTGCGAAGTCTCTCGTATCATGACCAATATCTAGACTAAGCGGTCGTTAATATCAAGCCCGTTTCCCGGAATTGCGGAAGCGTGGGGGCGGCAGCACGATGCGGGTTTGCCAAGGCGGCATTCCGTTCCGGACTTTGCAGCTTAACGGCCAGGTCTTGCAAATAAAGACTGAATGGTCCAAAAATAAGAAGTCCAATAACCGGAGTGCACAGATGGCGACGGATACAAACAGGCCTGTGAATGTCGCCGTAGTGACCTACGTGTCCGGGCGCGCAGCAGCGCCTTTTGGCTTTCCAGCGCGCAACGCTGCGGAGCTCATGGTCGAAACCATCAATGCCGGAGGCGAGCTCCCAGAACCTTACGCTGCTTCGGGCTTCGCTGGTCGCAAGCTGTCACTGAGGGTCTACGACGAGAGTGGCTCGGAAGACGAACAGATCGCGCTGTTGCGGCGCATACATGCTGACGGTGCGGATATCGTGGTCGGGTACGCGGGCAGCGCAGTCGCGATGGCCATTGCTCCCGTTGCCGAGGAACTTGCCCTGCTAACGGTTGTTTCCGGCGGCGGCGCCAGTCAGTTGTTTGCACGCCAGTGGGATTGGGTCTTTCGTACACAGACGACGACAACGGCTGATTCTGTCGGCGCCGCGCGCTACGTGGCGGCCCAACTCGGGGTCTGCGGCCTGGGTTTCGGCGGTACCAACCAAAAATATCTTTGGGGGACGGATAGCTGGAGAGAATTTCGCGCCGCCTTGCAGGTCCTCCAGCCTGATGCGCAGGAGGTCGGAGGTCACTTTGCGCCGCTCTATTCCGGCGCCGTTGTAACCCCGATCCAATTTCTGAAAGAGCAGGGTGCTCAACTCATTCATTCCGGGAACTGGGGCGTTGATCTGTTCCGTCTGGTCGAAGTTGCACGAACAACGGTACCGGATGCACGCTTGCTGTTGGTGTCTGGAGAGAGCGGTCTTCATCGTTTGGCCGGAATCATTCCCGACGGCACGATCATTGGGGGTCGTGGTTCGCACGGACTGCTGGCGCATGACACTGAGTTGAATCGTTGGTTCAGCTCTCACTATCGCGATCGATACGAAATTGCGCCGATCTATCCCTCCTATGGGATTGCAAATGCGCTGCTAGGTTTGAAAGCCGCTTGGGACCGCGCCGGGGCAGGGGCGAAGACGATTGATGTTGCGTCGGTCCTGGCTGGCTCGACCTTCGAGGGTGTCGGATCGACAATTTCGATGACGCGCGCGAACGGTCGACAGGCTGTTGCCGAAGCGGTCTATGGGACGGTCCGACGACGAGCAGGAAGCAAAGAAATAGAGTTGACCAATGTCGTGCGGTTCGTACCCAACAAGGTAACTCCTCCGGACGGGATGTCTGGACTTGAATGGATCGAGAGGCGATTTGGTAGCCAGTGATACGAGCGCTATCGTTCAAGGAGCGCCCCCGTGGCGAGAACGTCGTCGTCCTTATGGAGGCGCTGCGGCGAGGCGTCGGAGGCGCGGCGGCGGAGAGCAAGGTACCGAGCCGACTTTTTCAACGGAATCGGTCACGAACCGAACTGACGGAGAGGGCAGCTTTTGAATGCAGAGCGACCCGTATGGCTGCCGCACAACAGCCGGATGAGCGGCGTCGGGACCGAAGGTCTCTTCCTGATCTCTGACGGTATTTGAAGCTCTGTGCCGGTGCGAGCTGAATCGCCTTGACTGCGCACGCGGTGCGCCATCCAGCCGATAGACTCCGAAAGGTACCGGAATTGCCAGCGCTTCGTAAGGGGCAATTTTTTCTGTGAATTCAAGATCAAAAAATTGCGCCGGATATACCGTCGGCGTTTGTCCGTCACGCGCGAAGAATTGTGCTTCCAAATCAACGACGAAACCTCGCGCGAAATGATAGAGTGGGAGTAGTGCAGCTGGCTGGCATCGCGTAGTTTAGCGTGGACTGGTCGAGTTGTTGTCGCTTCCTTCGCATTGAGAACTCTGATCGGTAGTGAGCTTTGCTTATCTTGATAGAAGTCTAAAATCCATTGTGTCTTCACTAAGGGAGTATCGCAGCGCGTTGGATCGTACAGAAGGGCCGGAGGTCCAAAGTTTAGCTTCGAGCACCGGCAGGATTTGGCACAAGCCGGCCTAAATTTTCTTGACCACGCTGTTCTTGGCGTTGCCAGCTGAAGCTGGCCCATGATGGATTGGAGCGAGAGTTCAAGTGTTTCAGTCGGCAAAGAGGCGGTGTGTGCACGACGTGTGCACCGGGAGATCAAGAAAAATCTCACTACGTCCAACGTGAGCAGGTGCGCATGCGCATGTCGGACATCGACCGCTGAGGCTGGATCAAACTTGCCCATGATGGTCGGGAGAGTCGGAGACGGCACTGCCATTCTCGCCCGCCGGCGAAAGGCAGCAGCGAGCCTCACGCTTGAACGCGTCCATTTCCTTCGCGAGATCGCGCAATAGCTGATGTTGCTCATCGTGACTGATCGTGCTGCTTGCCAATTTGCGATAGCGATCGCGGTTCGACTGGCTGAAGAATCTCGACATTCCTGCTGCCGGCTTTCGCATCCTGATACTTCTGTGCGATCTGCTCATCGCTATCTTGCTCCATCGATCGAGGGAATTCGCGCGAACATTGTCATCACGTTGGTTCTGTATCCGCTCAAAGCTCAGAGCACACAAACGAATTGTGTTGACGCTTCAATGCAAGGCGATTGCACGCTGTGCGATGGATTCTGGCTATATCGTAACGATGAGGAGGACGGTTCGTACCGATGCTGACCTGCGACGGCCTAAAATGCTGATTGTTTCATGAAGCGTCTCGTCCCTCTAGTTTCTATTCGCTGTCTCCGATGAGGCGGCTGGAGTACAATCGGGCCGTCCGCCCCCAACTGACACGACCGTCTTGCCGACCTCGGCCGATGGACCGCGGATCGGGATCCGCTCCGCCTTTAGCAAGAAGATGCGGTCGCACTCGATCTTGAATAGCTTGGGACGGACGCTTTCCTTTGGGACGGCGGAACGCCGGCCATTTTAAGCCATGAGGAATGGCGGCCCGGCCGGAGTTCAAATCCCGTCCATCGCCCGAACAAGCAAAAAAGCGAATTCAATTGACTTTTTGCTGCATTAATTATGCTATGAAACGATGGATATCGAACTCGCCAGAACTTTCATCGAGATCGTGTCAACCGGTAGTTTCATCAAAGCTGCCGACCGCTTGCATGTTGCCCAGACCACGGTCAGCGCGCGCGTGCGCCTCCTCGAGCAGCAGCTCGGGCGCCCGCTGTTCGTTAGAAACAAGGGCGGTGCGAGCCTCACGCCGGCTGGTGAACAGTTCCTTCGTTTCGCACCGGCTTTCGTGCAATTGTGGCAGCGCGCAAAACAGCAAGTGGCAGTGCCGGAAGGCCACAGCGCTGTCTTGACGATTGGAAGCGAAGTCAGCTTATGGCGGCCGCTTTTAATCGAGTGGGTCAGGGCGTTGAGGCGATCAAACCCGGACATTGCCCTTCGCGTTCACGTCGACGTTCCTCAGGATTTGATTACGCACGTTGCTGCCGGGCTTGTAGATATCGCGATCATGTACGCTCCCCAACATCGCCCAGGGTTGGAGGTCGATTTGGTCATGGAGGAAGAACTCGTTCTCGTAACAACCGATCTCGCGAAGTATCACGAGAACGATCCTCGATATGTCCACGTCGAATGGGGTTCGGAGTTTGCTCTTCATCATGCAGTGAGCTTTCCGGAAACCGTGCCGAGTCTCGTAACGAATCTCGGCCCGCTTGCGCTGAGCTATATCCTTCTGGAGGGAGGTTCCGGATACTTCCGAATGCATGCGGTTCAGTCATATCTTGCCGAGGGCGCACTTCACCTGGTTCCTGGTGCGCCTCGATTCTCATTCCCCGTTTACGCCACTCACGCGACAAATGTTGATGCCGCAGCGTTGGAGGCGGCGCTCGTCGCGTTGCGCACGGCTGCAAGCGTCGGAAAGTAGCTCGACAGGATCGCGTGACTACTCGTTCAGCAAGAACACGTGCAATCGCATCAGAATTGGCGAAGCGTTAATGGCGACGATCGCCAGGGCCGTCGCCGATGCATCATCGACGCGCTGTCGCTCGCTCGCACTTCAAGCACCGCAAGGCTTCGTTCCCTACCACGCTCGGTCCAATGAATTGACTGCCCAGGACCAAGTCCAATGAGAGCGGTGCCAATCGGACTTAGAACCGAGATGCAGTGAGCGGTTCTGGTTTCGTCCGGAAGAACGAGACGACCGCGACGAAGACGTGAGGTTCCAAGCTCGACGAACTTCACCTCGCATCCGAGTCTGACGACCGAGCTCCATGCGGCGGCGTCTGAAATCATATCGGCGCGATCAATCTCCTCTCGAAGGAGACAGTCGGTATCGACGCTCCTCGTAGGCAAGTCTTGAAGCAGCTTCAGCAGCTTTTGTCGGTCCATTCTCGTTAGAACTATGGACGGCCGGTCAGGACGTCTCTGTCCAGCGTTGGTCATGGTACTCTTCTCCCAGAGAGCAGCATCTTCGCATCGGCCGCCCTCGACGACAAACGAGTTTTTTTGACCGTTCGATGCAATGAAAACGCTGGGCTGAGCGACACAAGTCCAATGCGGCAGCGTGTCAAAAGTCGCAAACGATAAGAGCTACAAAGCGCGCTGTGCAATTGCCGTAGGGTCAACGTGACCACATGACCGTGGAATCCTGCGCGTTCTCCGAACGATGCGCCATCCAGATCATAAACCCGCGGCTTTTTATCTGAGATATCAGGCGAGAGCTACATCGTTGGTTGTTGATTCCGGGCTGCATTTCACCCGGAGGACCAAATCGATCTCCGATGAACATTCAAGCCCGTATCTCATCGCGGTTTAATTCCGCGGAGATCGGAAGGTGTCTAAGTACGAAGGTACGAAGCAGTTCGCGACAAAACGGCGCGGACCAACGGAGTATCTTGATTTCGCGGACCGTCGCGCCAAGTATGTTGGTATGATTATCATTGCGCTCGATCAACAATATTGCGTCGAGGGCCACCTGCAAATTGGCAGGTGACCCGGGTAGCCTTAATGGCTGTCCGGGCATAACTATTTTTACAACAATCTTTCCTGCTCTGTCACGAAGTGCGTAGCACGCGCTGCGCGCTCGCTTGACATGAGCCTATCGGCGAAGGTGCGCCGCGATACGAAGCTGCGTCAGTGCGCGTCCAGCAAAGGCCGCACGATCGAGCTAACACAAGGAGTCAAACGATGACAGAGGCGAGAGAGATCGGGCGAGTGTACATGAACGCCGCGAGCGATGTAGTCGCCAGCATTGCAGACCATAGTCGCAAAACCATGCACTGGCCGGCAACAACACGTTGCGGTCATTTGCACATCTTGCCCGACTTGCAGGCGCCAAAACTGCAGTGGAAGCGATCGAGGTTTCAAACGCGTATTATCGAAATCAGATAGGTGCGCTGGGGCAGCACGCGAACAATCTGATCGACCTAACCCAGAGGATGCGAAGCATATGTCTAGCCCCCACCGAACGCCAAGAGGCGGACAAAGGCGTCTTACCGGCTCGTGAAAACTGAGGAGTATTGCGCGATGTCAAACATTCAATTCGAATCCACCGAGCAATTGCCCTCGATCTCTATAGCGCGACGAGACCATGCGCGCCTTGAACGGTTAGCCGATGATGCCATGAAAGAACGTCATCCGGTCGGCAGATTCCTGATGCCAGAGATTCGTCGGGCCGTCGTGTTCGATACGAACCAGGTACCGGATGGTACTGTGCGTCTCAACGAGTGGTTGACCTACAGGGTCGATGTTGGTCGGCAGCCGGAAAGCAAAATCCTGGTGTGCCCGCCAGATCTTAGAAACGGGCTGATGGAACTATCGGTCCTCTCGCCGCTTGGTGCCGCCCTTCTCGGAATGAGAGTTGGGCAGCGTATGAAGTTCTTCAGTATCGAGGGCGGGCTTCATTCCGTCATTGTCGAAGGCGTCCTGGCACCGGCGGGAGCACCCCTGTTGTTTCCGGCAAAATCCCGCCCCAGCTCCGGTCGGGCTTCCACTAGCTCTCCGGGGTCCGATGACGACGGCCCTCAGGCGGCTTAGGAGCGGATGTGTTCGCAGAGAGCTGGATCGCTCGATAAGACTTAAGGAGTGGGAAATGCAGCGCGACAGAGTAGCTGAGATGAGACCGCCGATTGCCATTGATGCTGATCATTTCGCCAGACTATCGGCGCTCTCGTCGACGGCAAGCGGGCCGATGGCCGAAGTATGCGAATATCTTCGGGAGGAACTCGAGCGAGCGCATGTCCTGCCGGCAGATAAATTCCGTCCCGATATCGTCACTTTCGGCAGTAAAGTGAAATTTCGGGATGAACAGACCGGAAAGGTTCAAGAAGTAGTTCTAGTTTATCCACCTGATGCCGATATTGCATGCCGACGTGTATCGGTGCTGACGCCGGTTGGCGTCGCACTTCTGGGACTTTCGGTCAATCAGACGATTTCGTTCCGCACCAGGACCGGCGAAAGGCGCGAGCTAACCGTGCTCAAGGTCGGCCGCGAAGACTAGTCGGGCGCCGAAGAGAGAACGTGGACGCGACAGGTGCCGTCGCGCCCATTTGATCCAATCAGCTCGTTGCTGGGCTGCGATTGGCTATACCTAATCCGACCGATATCTATCGTGTCGCGGATTCGCATCGTGCTCGATCTCCCAAAGGGTCCACACGAGGGCAATGCCCAGGCAGACAATAATTGCCAAAAGGAGCAATGTCAGTTGGGGCGCTGTGAGCGCGGGGGTGCTCATTGCATGCTTGGCGAAAGTTTCGAGCGGCAGAGGCATTGCATCCGTTGTGATAGTCCGCGTTCGGCGTCCCCATGGTGCCTCCTGAGTTGTCGTCCATTGTGCGAGTCTTGCAAACGAAAAATGTTGTCAGTTCTCATCGACGAGAATGTTAGGTGCAACGCCCGGCAAGTCGTGCGTCCATGGTCGTTTAGATTGAAGAATTCTCGCCCCATTTTCCTTCGGTCAATCGGCATCAACCGATGATGGTTTTCGTTTGTCGAATGTTGATCGACGTGCAGGGTGACCTCAGCGTGATCCGCGCACCAGGAGCGAGAAAAATGCCGACCGACCATGCCCTCGAGGAACCATTGCGGTGCCGTCGACGTTCCGAGCTTCAACGTATGTCGAACCAAGGACTCTGATGTACAGAAGGATTCTCCTGGCTTTTGATGGATCACCGGAAGGCCGCGACGCACTCGTTCATGCCCAGAATGTGGCGGCCGCGTGCGGTTCGATAGTTCATCTCGTTGCGATCGTTGAATCGCCCGAGCGAATGCTCGCCGTCGAGGCGGGGGCATCGTCCTTCGTGAATCAGGGAGTTGAGACCCAGGCAGTGCTCGACGAGGCTGTGAGGCAGCTCACGGGCACCGGATGCGCGGCAGCAGGCAAGCTGCACTACGGGAAGCCGGCGGAGCAGATAATGCTCGCCGCCGTTGAGACAGGCGCGGATCTGATTATCGTCGGTCGCCGAGATCACGGAGCGCTCGCCCGCTACTTCAATGGCCTGGCAGATGGGTCGACCTTGTCTCCACTGCCATGCAGCGTGCTTGTAGTGGCGAAGTCTGAGCGCACGCAAGCAGCTTAACGCCCATGAGGCGCAGACGAGGCTACCGGGCGCGCAGCCTCTTTTGTCGAACCCCGGTGCGCCACCAATCCCTCCTGGTCTGACGGCGGCTGATGATGCTCGCCTGAATCGAGTTCGCAGCAGTGTACTGTGCGGCAAAAGTCCGCAGCTGCCTTGGGATCCCGTCTTTAGACCATACATGAGAGCAATGATGTTTAATCGAGTTTCCAAGCATTCTCCTCGCAGCCCAGGGTATCGACAAATCCGCTCGTGAACCGGGCGTGCGCCGCATCGCGTGCTCGCGCCCGGAGGTCCGAAGCCCCAAATCTGGTCCCGCAGTGAAGCAGGGGCCTCGTCTTGCGGTCGCAACCCCTTGCCGCAGGAAATCCATTCGCCAACCACGCATTCAGCGCGGTCGCGGAGAAGGTCAACAGGTTTGGTTGTCCGCCGAGATAGGAGAGATGAGTCGTGACAAGAGAAATTGAGACCCGAGAACAGCGCGAGAGACGGGAACTGGATGAGGAATTGGACAGGCAGCTGGAACAAACATTTCCCGCGAGCGATCCGCCGAAAATCACGCGCTCTGCTCCAGCTAGGGGAGGCAGGTAGGGCAGAACGGTCCGGCCCGCGGGGCTTCTGCGACCGCGGATCTTGGACGCCCTGACGGGTCTTTCCCCATACTCTCCCCGCAGACAATACGGGCGCGCGGGCGCTGCGATTAGGTGTTTTTATATCCGCGGCGCGAACTTGGCCTTGATCCATCGAGAGCGCGAGAAAATTTTGCTAATCACGAGATAGTCAAGTCTCGCATCGCGCTTGGTTACCGGCCGATGCGAGGCTAAGGCGCTCCGGAGGTGCTCCGGCCGAGCAAGAGTTGCCTAAGAACGACGGCATCGTTGTGAGCAGCATCATGCGCTGCGAAAACGAGCGTAATACGCCCCCGTTGGGCAAGGGCGCGTAGCTCGTCAAGCCGCTCGCGGTGCTGGCGCATCTCTTCCGAGTAGCGGCGGCGGAACTCGGTCCAACGATCGGGATTGTGTCCGAACCACTTCCGCAGCCCGGTGCTAGGCGCGATGTCCTTGGCCCAAAGGTCGATCGCCGCGTCCACTTTCCTGACGCCGCGGGGCCAAAGACGGTCTACCAGAATTCGCGTGCCGTCACCGGAGTGGACTTCATCGTATGCGCGCTTCAATTTGATGTTCTCCGCGATAATCTTGCGTCCCATTGATGCCTCTCCCTTCTCTCGACCGGTTCGTTCTATTCGGAGCGACGCTCTAATCCGTTCCGATTCTACTCGACGATCGTGTGGCCGTATCCGCCCGTGCAGTCTTGCTGACGACGTTGATCGGCTCGCCGGAGTCCCTGGTCGAATTCGGCACGCTGTTTCCCGAAATGGCGATCGAGATGAATAACGCCCCGAGGACCACCCACACCGTCAACCCGCCGATCCCATCCTCTGCCCAGGGCGCTGCCGATGAGGGACGGCCATGCGACGGCAACAGATCGATCAAGGGACCAGCCAGCACGATTGCCTCCGACGGAGACCATTGCTCGCTCTTCGATCGTGAAATCGTCGCAGCAAAGCTCTGTATTGCTTGAGCCTTTGGCAGGCTCGTTAGGCGAGCCGCCTCTTGCCAGGGATCGACGTCTTGGCGTGCGAGTAGTGACAAGACGCTCAAGCTGCTCTGATCTGTCTCGCATATCGAGGCAAACAGGAAGGCGTCGTATTGAGAGTCGAGACCGCACAGCCCGGCCATGATATCCTCCCGTGACCTCATTGCTTCATCGGCGCTGCGGCGTCCTACGCGCCGTCGGCGGATTTTGATTGAACATCACAAGATTGATCGGTGCTTCATTCGCAACTTGGGCACACGGGCGCCCTGCCGTGTATCGTCCGGGGCGCCATGCGACTTCGCGGAAAAGCGGGTAATCTTGGGTGGATCGCTTGCCGGAAATGTGCCCTCCAGCTCATCGTTCAGTCGACGATCGATATCTCTCTTCTCCCACTGTGCAAAAGACTCTTTGGCGGTCACGACAATCTCCCTTCGTTTCTGCATGTGCCGCGCGACACGAAAGACCTGCTGGCCCCACGTGGGCTATGCGGCGATGGCTTCAAGCTGCTCGACCTGTTTGCGGTGTAGCAGCAGCAAGTAAATGAGCTTCGCATTCAGTTTGGAGTCGAATATATCCACGACAGCATCCTCGATCATGTCGGCCAGCATGGCCTGATTGCGGGTTGCAAATCTGATCCGGCTTCGGAGACTGCAATCGATATTGGGAATGGCGTCCGCCGCCTTTGCGCGAAGCATGCCGGTCCCGCCTCTCGCGGCAATCTCCTTTCTGAGCAGGATGCAAATCGCTCCCTGGCCCATTTCGGCCTCTAAAGCCAGGTCTGCAAGATGGGTGCAGGCCGCACGACCGATCGCTGCGTATGCGGTCAGGCCGATGTGTTCGCCGTCAAGCAGATGCTTGAGAAAGCTCAGTATCTCCTCTTTGGACCAATAGCCAAAGTAGCTGGAGCCGAGCGCATTCGCCTTGAGAGGAGAGGGCGCAAACTGCCGGATTGTGACGTCCGCGTTCGTTTGTTGGGGTACACGGGCTTTCCGCATGATGTCGTTTCCCTGCGAGAACGAGAAGGATCTGCAGTCCTTGGCTCATTGGGCCATCGATGTCTTGGGCTGCCGCGCACCAGTACCGGCTATTCGGTCGAGTTCGACAAGCGAAAAGTATTGCAAGTTTGCATCAAGAATGTTGTTGGCTCGTGGGAGCGCGACGGGTGCGCTTGCGCCAAGCTCCTGTCGCGCTTCCTTGCGACCGCGCAGCGTAGAGTCGAGCGGCTATGACCGCCGAAGTCAGGCCGCGCGTGTTGCAGAACGCTCTCGCTCGATGCGTTCGGTGACGTCGCGGGCCATGGCGACCGAGCCAAGCACGTCGCCGTCGACACCCTTCACGAGGGCAAAGGTCATCTCGACGTAGAGCTTGCGTCCGCTCTTATGCAGGGCTCGCGTCAAAGTCGGACGACCTTGTAGCTTCAATACGCCGGTTGACATAGCTGCGTCGAACCCCCGCCAATGCGGAGCCCGCAGATGCTCTGGAATGATCAGATCGAGACGTTGGCCGAGCGCCTCTTCCGAGGAGAAGCCGAACATGGCCACCGAAGCGCGATTCCATCGCGCGATCTCACCCGATCGGCCTGCGTAGATGACGGCGTCGGCAATTTGGTCGAGAATTATCTCAGACAAGAGGTCGTTTTCCATGGAGCCCTCTAGTAAACGATATCCTCTGGCCCTCGTGGGGCGTTCCGTCGTCAACTCTCGCGGGGCGCCGAAGTTCACGTTGTAGCGCTTGAACCGTCGAGTACATCGGAAACGACGCTCAAGCGTAAGAGTCGCAGAAGGATAGATCAATTTTCTTGATCATGACGCGCAATGTTTTTCGCTTGCGGATAGCAAGCGGTGAGCGAAAATAGCGAGGTTCGACCCGCCAGGAGTCCGCCATGAATGCGCCCCACGACCATCCGATTGCACTTCCTCCAGTCATGCTTTCAGAAGCAGACCGAGACAGGCTATACGCCATCGCCATTTCCGCGCTGACGAACAGCCGTATGGCGTCGTCCGCATCGAACGTACTACGGGAGATATCTCGGGCGAAAATCGTCCCTGACGACGAGCTTCCAGAGAACGTCGTAGCAGTCAACTCGCACGTGGACGTGCGCGATAATGTTACCGGCACGACAAGGCAGGTCGTCCTCGTCATGCCCCACGAAACGTCGAAACAACAGAACGCGGTTTCGGTATTGAGTCCTCTGGGAGCAGCCTTGATCGGGCTGTTGGAAGGCCACTCGGTCGACTGGTGTTCAGCAAGCGGCGAGCCGAGCAGCGTGACCGTCCTCCGGTCGACAGCGAGTTCGGCAAGATCGCCAGCCTGCGGCGATCGGCATGTATCGCGCATTCAGCCCCGCTCATGAAGGATTGGGTCCCATGCGGCACAATTTCATCGCCGCATGGGCGCGCATGACGTCCGTGCCGTGGCGGGTCGCGGTTCACATCCGATTGAACGGCGCTTCGTTCCGGCCGAGCTCGCGGGGCTCGGCCGGTCTTTTCGGCTAGTTCTGATGCCGTTGCCGCTCGTGCTGGCAAGGATGGATCGCGGCGACGAGCAGTGCTTCTCGGTGCTCTTGTCTGCCTTGAAAGTCAGGAGAACTTCTCGGCAAATTGCTTTGCCAGAGCGTCAGCGGTGGCATCCGCGATCTGATAGATGTGATTCTTCATCTCTTCCCAGGTTTGAGCCTCGGCGTCGTACTGGTGATCGGTCAATTGCTGGATCTGCTGGATGTGATGACTACCGTGGGCCTGGAGCAGGCCGTTCACGGCATCCTTCTGCAGATATGGGTTTGCCTTGCTCAGGAAGCTTGCAATTTCCTCGGCGTTCGAAGTTAGAGACTGAGTTGCCGCGCCTTGCCTGGTGGTGTCGCCTGCGACCGTCGCTGCAAGATAGGCTTTTACGGCACCATAGTGTCCCGCAAGGAGCTTGAAGAAGGCGTCCTTGGCCGCTGCGCCGTAGAATGGCTCTATGGTCGCGGGCGATGGACTGAGCGTTGGCGACGGCTTGTCGTTCTGCCGTTTTTGCGATCGCTCCCTGTTTTTCGATCGTCGCGAGCGAGACGGCTCTTACCCAGAAAATGTGTCCGATCCAAAGATCGCGAAGCGTGGCCGCCGTCTCGGAAGTCTTGTCGGTTCGAGTGTTTCCCTTGTTGGGGCGCGAGCGCCTGGCGGCCGCGAACCCACTGTTGGAGAGAGGCAGAAGACCGGCGATAGCGGCGCCGACGGTGAGAAGCTCACGACGATGGGCAAGCTGCCGTACTACGTCTCGCGACATCGAAACCTCCTTGGGCGGACCTGAGCCGCTTTGTTGTGTGCTTGAGAGAACTGTATTCGTCCGTGGTTGAACGGCGCAAACGAAATTCGTTGCCAGTTCAGTGCAAGTTCGATGCAGATGGATGTTTGATCGGGCAGCGTCGAATCCTTTATCGCTTCGTCACATCTCACACCTTCGAGCATTCTCAAAATTGTGCGTTGGTGCCACGCGATATCCCGTAGCAACAAAACCGATATCAAGTGTTGATACTTTTCGTTTGTCAAACTTGATCCCGGACATACGTTGATGACGGCTTAATCGTGCAGATCGTTGCGCCGAACCGCGTGCTGCTGAGGAATGCCGAGATGACGCGAACTTCCGCAAGTGTTCTTTTCGAAACGCTTCGGCTGGCCTTCGATGGTCGGTGGCGTCGACACCGTCCTGAAGGCTCAATGGCTATCGGCCATCTTTGCGCCAGCAGCTTGAGCGTGTCGATGAAGGTGCCGGCCGCTCGCGCCGTCTATTGGGCCAAGATTGCCAGATGCTCGGCGGTCAGGCGTGTCGCTGCTGGCCGCGCACGTAAGTACGGAAAGCAAACCCGCAATGTATAAGAAAATCCTGTTGGCTTTCGACGGCTCGCCCGATGGCCGCGAGGCACTGGCGCAGGCGGAGACGTTGGCGTCAAGGTGCGGTGCGACGGTTCATCTTCTGGCGATCGTCGACGCTGCCGAAAGCATGCTCATCGGCGAAGCGATGACTTATATCCCGCAAAATCAGCAGTTTGTGATGCAGAAGGTGCTCGAAGAGGGCGTCAAGCGTTTCCAGCGCGCTGGATGCATAGCGACCAGCGAGATCCGGCATGGGAGGCCGGCCGAACAGATAGTGCTTTGTGCCCGCGAAATAGGCGCCAAGTTGATTGTTGTGGGCCATCGAGATCAAGGGACCCTTGCGCGCTGGTTGAACGGATCGGTGGGCGAGTCGATCTTGCATCAGCCGCCCTGCAGCGTTCTCATCGCCATAAAGCCCCAGCGGACGGCGAGCAGCGTCGCGTCGATACCGCAATCGAAGGCGAGGAGGAGAGCATGAGCTCCGTGTTCAGAATCTCCCGTCTGTCGGCGCTCCTGCTGTTTGCCGCTGCCGTCGCGATGCCGTCGGGCGAGGTTCTTGCAAAGGAGATCGTTTTGGGAGCGTCGGTACAACTGACGGGACCCGTCGCCAATACCGGCCGCTACTATCGCGACGCTTATCAGCTCGCGGTCGATCGCATAAATGCCGCGGGGGGCGTCAAGATCGGAAATGATTCATACAAGCTCGCGCTCAAGCTGTACGACAATCAGTCCGACGTGAACTTGAGTGTGCGTCAGTACACGCAGTTGGTTTCGCAGGACAAGGTCGATTTCCTCCTGGGGCCGTTTGCGAGCAATTTCGCGCTGGCGGATTCGGCCGTGTCCGAAAAATACAGAATTCCAATGGTGCAGGGGGGCGGCGCGTCCGACCAGATCTTCTCGCGCGGCTTCAAGTTCATCTTCGGGACGCTGGCGCCGGCCAGCAACTACTTTGGCTCGACGATCGAGATGTTGAAGGGGCTCGATCCTGCGCCCAAATCGGTCGCGCTGCTGTACGCGGATGATGCCTTTGACGTTTCGGTGGCGGAGGGGACTCGACCAAAATTAAAGAAGGCGGGTCTGACGTTGGTCATGGACGAGCGATACAGCACGAACGCCACGGACTTCAGTTCACTTCTGTCGCAGATCAAAAGCAAGAACATCGATGCGGTGCTGGTCGCTGGTCATGAGACCGAGATCTTGAATTTCGTGCGACAGGCGAAGAGTCTGGCGGTCGCTCCAAAGATGTATTCCTTCACTGTGGGCGTTCCCAGCGAGGATTTCCGCAAGGCGCTGGGCACGGATGCCGATTACGCCTTCGGCATGACAGCCTGGCTGCCTTCGGCAGACCTGAAGGACCGCTGGTTTGGCGATGCCGCGCAGTTCGCGGCCGTCTACAAGGCGAAGTTCGGCTACGACCCCGATTATCATGCAGCCTCCGGCGTCGCCGACGTGGAAGTCCTGGTGCAGGCCGCGGAAATGGCAGGCTCGACGGATCCCGCGAAGGTGCGCGACGCGCTCTCGAAAGTGAAGTTCGACAGCCTGTACGGTCCGGTTGAATTCAATGAGAGCGGCCAGATCGATCTGCCCCAGACGGTCATTCAAGTTCAGGGTGACCGCTTGGTCGCGATTTACGGCGGCAATCGCAAGATCGCGCCGCCGAAATATCCCATGCCGGCCTGGGACGTGCGCTAGGCAGACTACGAACGGGCCTTCGGCTGAGAAGAGGAAGATGTGGACCTGCTCGCGCAAGTTCTTGTCAACGGAATGCTCCTGGGCGGTCTGTACGCCGTGATGGCGCTCGGTCTGGCCCTGGTCTGGGGCGTCCTCAATATCGTCAACCTTGCGCATGGCGCGTTCATCATGCTCGGCGGCTATTTGTCCTGGTACCTCTACACTTATGCCGGCATCGACCCGTTTCTGGGGCTGCCGCTGACTGCTGTGGTGATGTTTGCGGTGGGATACGGCGTGCAGCGAGGCCTTTTGAACCTGATCGTCAGGGCCCCGATGTTCAACACTCTGCTGGTGACCTTCGGAATCGAGGTCGTGCTCACCTACCTGGCTCAGTTGGCGTTTTCAGCCGACTTTCGCACCATCAACCCGTCCTATGTCGGCGACAGCATCGCCTTGGGAACGGTGGTACTGCCGGTGTCGCGTCTTCTGGCGTTCGGCATTGCAATCCTGCTGACTGTCAGCATGTGGCTCTTCTTGCTGCGCACACGACTCGGACGTGCCATCCGCGCCACCGCGCAAAATCTGGTCGCGGCCCGGCTCTACGGCGTCGAGCCCCGGCACCTCTACGCCATGACGTTTGGAATCGGGATTGCGCTGGCTGGCGCCGCCGGAGGCCTCTACGGAACGGTGTCGCAAATCAACCCCTATATCGGCGCGGCGCTGACGGCCAAATCCTTTGCCATCTCGATCATCGGCGGACTGGACAATCCGCTCGGTGTGATCGTCGGCGGCTTGTTCCTGGGAATCCTGGAGTCCCTGACCGCACTCTATATCGGATCGACCTTCTCCGACGTGGCAAGCTTCGGCGTGCTGGTGTTGGTGCTGATCGTTCGCCCCACCGGTCTGCTCGGGAAAGCGGCATGAAGGCGGCACGCACCATGCTACTTCTGGCCGCGATTGCCGTCCTGGCAGCGGTGCCGTGGTTTGGTTCGGACGTGCTCATCCAATTTGGCATCAATGCCCTGCTTTTGGCGGTTCTGGCGCAAGGCTGGAACGTCATCGGGGGCTATGCGGGCTATGCCTCCTTCGGAAATTCGGTCTTTTACGGGCTCGGTAGCTACGGCGTGGCCATCGCGATGGCGCAGTGGCAATTGCCTTTCGGGGGCGGCCTCTTGTTCGGCGCGGCGCTTGCGGCTGTGTTTGCGGTGCTCATTGGAATACCGGTGCTGCGGCTGAGGGGGCACTACTTCGCGATCGCGACGCTGGCGCTCGCCCAGGTCATGGCCGCGATCGTCTCCAACGTGAAACTGGCCGGGCGGAACGTCGGACTCGTCTTGCCGCCCCTCAACAACGACCCGCTGTTTTACGAGTTGTCGCTGCTGCTGCTCGTGCTCGCGACGCTGACCGTTTACTGGCTGACGCGCAGCCGCTTCGGCTTTGGATTGATCGCCATCCGCGAAAATGAGGAAGGCGCGGCGGTGATGGGTGTCAATACGACCCTCTACAAAACCGTGGCTTTTGCCATCTCGGGTGTATTCAGCGCGCTGGCGGGCGGCATTCACGCCTACTGGGTGACGTTCATCGACCCGGAAAGCGCATTCGATATCGGCCTGAACGTCAAGATGATCATCATGGCGGTATTTGGCGGGCCCGGGACGGTTTTCGGCCCCGTCGTCGGGGCTCTTTCGCTTTCGGCGCTCTCAGAGCTTCTGTCGAGCGAGATCACGAGTCTCGCGGGCCTGTTCTTCGGCGTTGTCGTCGTCGTTGCGGTCGTCGTGATGCCGCGCGGCCTGGCCGACGTGCTGCGGCGCTTTCGCTGCATGGGCTGGCGTTACTTCGCCGAAAATATTCGGAGCCACCAGCTATGACGGCGATGCTCGAAATCAGCCACGTCACCCGGCGCTTTGAGGGCCTGGTCGCCGTCGACGACGTCAGCTTCATGCTGCTGCGTGGCGAGATCCTCGGCCTGATCGGTCCGAACGGTGCAGGCAAATCCACGCTAGTCAGCCTGATAAGCGGAACGCTGGCTCCCAGCTCCGGCGACATCCTCTTCGAAGGAAGGTCCATTGTCCGCTTGCCTGCATATCGCCGCGCGAGACTGGGCATAGGCCGCACCTTCCAGATCATGCGCCCCTTTCCCGGCTTATCGGTTCTGGACAACGTCGCCGTGGGGGCACTGTTCGGACGAGGAGGCGGACAGGTCCAAATGTCGAAAGCCCGCGAGCAGGCCCGCGCTCAGTTGGATTTCGTCGGACTGGCCAAAAATATCGATCAGCGCGCCGACGAATTGGGAGGGCCAGGCCGCAAGCGGCTCGAGCTGGCAAAGGCGTTGGCAATGAAGCCGAAGGTTCTTCTGTGCGATGAGGTCATGGCGGGTCTCAATCAGGTCGAGATCGAAGACGTGATCGAAGTGATCCGCAAAGTTCGCAATGAGGGGGTTAGCGTCCTTGTCATCGAGCACGTCATCAAGGCAATCAGGAGTCTGTCGGATCGGCTGCTGGTGCTGAATCATGGCGTGAAGATCGCCGAGGGCGATCCGGGCCGCGTTCTGTCGAACCAAACGGTCGTCGAGGCCTATCTCGGCAAGAGGCGGGCATGAAATTGGACCCGGCAGCCAAAGCGGTCCCGCTGCTTGATGTGCGCGGAGTAAGTGCGGGCTACGGCGGAATGCCGGTCTTGCAGGACGTAACCCTGAAGATCTATGCGGCCGAGGTCGTGGCACTGGTCGGCAGCAACGGAGCGGGCAAGACCACTCTGCTGCGCGCACTGTCGCGTGTGCTTCCCTGCCACGGCAGCATGTCTTTAAACTCCCGGGACCTCTTGCCGATGACGTCTGACGGTGCCTTTAGAGCCGGCCTCGTACAGGTTCCTGAAGGTCGTCAGCTCTTCGACCGCATGACCGTACGGGACAATCTGTTGATGGGCGCGTTCGTACGCGCGGACAAGTCTGGAATAAGCCGAGACCTGGACAGAATGTACTCTCTATTTCCGCGCCTGGCGGAGCGCCAGCGTCAGCTTGCCGGCAGCTTGTCGGGAGGCGAACAGCAGATGTGCGCGATGGCCCGCGGATTGATGGCCGCTCCGATATCCTCTTGATGATCGACGAGATGAGCTTGGGGCTGGCACCGGTAGTCGTGGAGCAGTTGATCGATGCGCTGGTGGCGATCCGCAGCGAGGGCGTGACAGTTCTGTTGGTCGAACAGGACGTCAATCTTGCTCTGTCGGTTGCCGACCGAGGTTACGTCATGGAAAGCGGACATATCGCTCGCAGCGGGTCCGCTAAGCAGCTCATCGACGATCCAGAAGTCCGACGTGCGTATCTCGGGCTTTGAGACCTCGGCCCGCGACGGAACGACCGTATCGAGGAAGGTCGATTCGATGCGAAGGCGCGGAGGAAAGACAGTTTCGTGCCATCCGGAAAGGAGAGTACGTTGAAATGCCGGTTTTGCCCAAACCGCAATTCGAGCACACTGTCATCAAGCATGACACGATCGCTAAACTGAAATCGCTGCAACGGAGCAGCGACGGCTGCAACGTGCACGGTAGCGCTGAAACGGTGATCTGCGACTTCCTCGACGCAGTCGGCTACGAAGAGATCGCACGCGAATTTCGGAAGGTCCACGAGATGTATCCGGTGGTGGTTCCCAGATACTCGAGGCCTTCCTGGCGATCTTAGGCGAGTGACACGGGCGGCGGGCCCAAAGGCTCGCTTGGTCTGAAGCGGACATGACGCTCCGCTGCCGGCGAAGAGGTTGGTTCCGCTCCTTTGGCCCAAGTCTTCAATCAGAGAGCCACATGTGACATCGCGCCATTCAAATGGACCGTGGACCGCAACGTCTCTGATGTCGGCCTGGAAGAAGGACGCGAATTCAAACGATCAAGAATCATGCATCTAAGCTGCAATTAAAATCGATTGCCGCTCGGGCGCTCTGATGGAAGATAGATGCAACCACTTGCTTTGAAGGTCGTGAGGCAAGCAGGTCTAGCGTTCCAATGCTTAATCGGAATTGGCGATGACAACCATGTCGACAGTCGGTGACGCGCACGATGGGGGGCAGGGACACCCAGGCGGCTGGCGTCGCTATCTCTATTCGACTAACCACAAGGATATCGGCACGATGTACTTCGTGCTCGCCATATGTGCCGGTTTTATCGGCGGAACCTTTTCGGTTTTGATTCGGATGGAATTGCAGCTTCCCGGCCTGCAGATTTTCACAGACCCCCAAATCTACAACGTATTCGTGACAGGCCACGGCCTGATCATGATCTTCTTCACGCTCATGCCTGCGATGATGGGCGGATTTGGCAACTGGATGGTGCCGCTCATGATCGGAGCGCCGGACATGGCGTTTCCGCGCATGAACAACATTTCATTCTGGTTGCTGCCGGCGTCGTTTCTGCTGCTCATCATTTCGATGTTCGTCGAGGGCGCGCCTGGATCAGACGGCGCTGGCACCGGGTGGACGCTCTACGCCCCGTTGTCGACCGCCGGTCATCCGGGACCGGCAGTCGATTTCGTGATCCTGTCGATGCATCTCGCGGGTGCGTCGTCGATTCTCGGCTCGATCAACTTCATCACGACGATCTTCAATATGCGAGCGCCCGGCATGTCGATGCATAAGATGCCGCTGTTCGTCTGGTCGGTCCTCGTTACGGCTTTCCTGTTGTTGCTCTCGCTGCCTGTACTGGCTGGTGCCATCACCATGCTCCTCACCGACCGCAATTTCGGGACGACGTTCTTCGCGCCTGAAGGCGGTGGAGACCCGATCCTGTATCAGCATCTGTTCTGGTTCTTCGGTCATCCCGAGGTCTACATCATGATTCTGCCCGGCTTCGGCATCGTGAGCCACGTCGTATCCACGTTCAGCCGCAAGCCGATCTTCGGCTATCTCGGGATGGTCTATGCGCTGCTTGCGATTGGGGTCATCGGATTCCTTGTCTGGGCCCATCATATGTACACCGTCGGCATGTCCAGCAGCGCGCAGGCGTATTTCGCCTTGGCCAGCATGGTTATCGCTGTGCCGACGGGCATTAAGATCTTTTCCTGGATAGCGACGATGTGGGGTGGATCGACAACCTTTAGGACGCCCATGCTGTGGGCAATAGGATTCATCTTCGTGTTCACGATCGGAGGAGTTACCGGCGTTGTCCTTGCCAATCCAGGCATCGACCGATCGCTGCAGGACACCTACTACGTCGTTGCGCATTTCCATTACGTCCTGTCGCTTGGCGCCGTGTTCGCAATTTTTGCAGGCTGGTATTATTGGTTTCCGAAGATGACCGGATACATGTTTTCGGAAACCCTCGGCAAACTGCACTTCTGGCTGACGTTTGTCGGCGTCAACATTGCGTTTTTCCCTATGCATTTTCTCGGATTGTCGGGAATGCCGCGACGAATAGCAGACTATCCGGACGCATTCGGCGGCATGAATCAGATTGCCTCCATCGGATCCTATCTCTCCGCCGCCGGTCTGGTCACGTTCTTCGTAACCATGGTGTATGCCTTCGTCCAGAAAGAGAGGGCAGCGAGCAACCCGTGGGGACCCGGCGCGACTACGCTAGAGTGGACGCTTTCGTCTCCGCCGCCGTTCCACCAATTCCAAGTATTGCCTCGGATTTCGGGAGATCATTAGGGACCCTGCGCACGTTGGCGCGAAGAAGCAGGCGGCTCAGATCGCCGCGGAAGCAAGAGGCATGACAGGACGAAGAGCGCTCTTCATCGATGGAGCCAATTTGGATCGGACGGCCAGAAACCTTGGCTTCGAGATCGACTACAAAAGATTGTTGCTGGAATTCGAAAAATCCGGGAGCATTGTCCGTTCTTACTTCTACTTGGCGATAAGAGAAAGCGCGGCCGGCGACGTTCAGCGTCTCACTGACTGGCTCGAGGTCAATCGGTTCACCGTCCGTATGAAGTTGATCAAGCGCTATGAGGATGAGGGTAGGAGGTCGAGGCGCAGCATTGGTATAGACCTTGCCATTGACGCGCTCGAGATCGCCCCGCGAGTGGATGAACTGTTCCTTTTCTCTGGCGACGGCGATTTTCGTGTCCTCGTCGAGGCGGTTCAGCGTTTGGGGGTCAGAGTCACGGTCGTGTCGAGTGTACAGACCACACCGGCGATGGCTTCCGAAGAGCTGAGACGGCAAGCAGACGCGTTCCTCGAGTTGGCAACGCTAAGGAATTCAATCCAGAGATAGACGCGCTGGACGAATGGCGAGAGTTTGCAGCGCAAACTTGATGCAATATCCAAGTCATTTTCGGGGTTTTGAAATGCCCCCGCTGGCGACCCGCGAGCGCGGCGGAAATCGGCGTAAATGTAAAGGTGAAGCCCGATGGACGCTATTTCGTCGTGCGCAGTCACCTATGGAGGATGGCCAATCCGGATATCGAAGATGACGAGCGCTTGACGTGCGTCAAGCGCCCGATGACGGCCAAGCGGCCGGTCCGGGATGCAAAGGGCCGGCAAGGACCAGAATGCCGAAGCTCCTGCGCATCGAGCCGTGAATGAGGTAAAGCAAGCACTGGGTGGGGCGGGCCGCGCGGGGAGGCCAACAACTCTCGATAAGCCTTGTAGGTCAGTGTTGTGGCGCACTACAGCGTGCAGAGCGGACGGAGCACGTCAGGCGGGCTTCAGTTGAGGGCTCGGTAGTGATTTCGAAGTCGAGGGACTTCTGGATGCGAGAGCGGATCGGCGGCGCCACTTGAACGCCGCTCGTTCGCCTCCTATGTAGAAGATACATCAAGACGAAGGCTGGTACCTTCACCAACCTGCCCTCTGCGGTAAGGTGGTATCCACCATTTGTGGGATGGGGCTGTTCAGTGGCAATCCAGGCAGTACCAGCCTCCGGCGAAGCTCAGGGGCAACATGTCTATCCCACCTTTAAATCTGTATTCCGCTCGGCCAACGCGGCGCGGTGTCATCATCGGACTCGCCGCGTCTTCTCTTCCCGCTCCAGCCATTGTCCGCGTGGGCAGCATTATGCCAATCCGCAGCATGGTGATCGCTGAAACCGGCCGCCCATCGGCCAGCTTTGCCCAGCTCCTGTTCTATAATGCTCTCACCGCCGGGATTGCCGAGGCCGGATCACGGTCCGGCTGAACAACAGGGCCGTGACGTTGCATGAAGCCGAACGCCTGGTCCGCAACGCGCGCCAAGACGGCTGGATCAACGACCGGCCGAGCGCGCGAAGAACCATCCGGATTGGGGGGAACTGCCAATGACCATGCGGCAGAGCACCGAAACCGGAAACGGTATGGATGCGAGAAAGATCGTTGTACTGCACATTCCTCACAGTTCTCGCCTGATACCGGCCGACGAGCGTGCGCAACTTTCTGTCAGCGAGGGGGAGCTCGAAACAGAGTTGCTGCGAATGACGGACGCCTTCACCGCCGAGCTGTTCCCACCTACGCTTCATGAAGCGGAGCGAGTTGTGTTTCCAGTCAGCCGGCTGGTATGCGATGTGGAACGCTTTCCCAACGATGCAGACGAGCCGATGTCAGGCCGCGGCATGGGCGCGATCTACACCGCAACCAGCACCGGGAGCAGCCTGCGCACTACAGTTTCGGCGCCTGAACGTGAGCGTATCATGAAGCGCTGGTATCGGCCGCATCATGAGTTACTCACTTCGTCCGTGGACAAGGTGCTCCGCCGCGAAGACCGTTGCCTCATTATCGACTGCCATAGTTTCGCTGATCGTCCACTACCGCACGAACCCGACCAGGACCCGCAGAGACCCGAAATCTGCATTGGGACGGATCCTCGCCACACCGCGCAAGGACTGGCTGGAGCAGTTGCGGACGCTGCACGGAAACTCGGGTTCACCGTTGCTGTTAACAGACCATTTGCGGGCGCGATCGTTCCGGCGAAACACTACCGCGCCGACATGAGGGTTCAATCGCTAATGATAGAGGTGAACCGGCGCGTCTACATGAATGAGCTTACCGGCGATCGTCTCGGCAGCTTCGAGAAGTGCAGGGAAGCTGTTGGTAATCTTTTGTCAACTGCGGCGACTTTCTTTCTTTCTGCATAGCCATAGAGCATAGTCGACGCTCGGTTCCTTTTTTGCTCGAGCGGGCCGCGAACGATTTGGTTACGCTGCAAGCGATGACGATTTCCTGCCCGGTATCTTTTGCGATCACCCGCTGGCAAGGGTTGCCAATTGGTGCAGGTCTTGACTGCGGTTTACTGACGTCATTCAAGTCGTTGTTGCATATCGGTTCGGCGCCCGATCCTGACAATTGGGGAAAAACATGGCGCAAAAGGAAGACATTCTTGAACAAATCGTAGAAGAGTATTTGACGCACGAAGGCTACTTTGTGCGACACAATATCAAGTACAGGCCACACAACTTTAAACAAACTCCGAGCGACATCGACGTGCTCGCAGTCGATCCTCGCCGCTCTGGTCCCTCCCGGGTAATGGTAGTTAACGTCAAGAGCTGGCAGGGCGGCTTCGATTTTCGATATCAAAGGAAACTGATCGATGAGGATGTCGAAGGAAACAACAAGCTCGGGAAAATGCGTTACCGTGAGCTTACCAACCCGGACTGGTCAAAGGCCTTCGTTGATAAGATTCGTGAGCTGACAGGCACTGACAGGTTCACCTACTGCCTGGCAGTCACTCTGGCCAAAGGCGACCGCTCTATCTGGGAAAATTGCAAGGAATTCAGAAAGGCGCTGCGCAACAATCCCATCAGGGTCATTACTCTGAAAGAAATGGTCGATCGCATAATGCCGGGCATTACCAAGACGCCTGCAGGCACCGACATCGGACGCACCTTGCAGCTGTTGCGCGCAGCCGGGCTGAGCCTGAAATCCAGCAAGCCGGACCCAACCGACGTGGAGGAACAAGGCGAGAATCAGGAAACCTGAGAGCGGCGGCTGGCTGGTAGATCCGGCGCCGTGATTAGCCATCCCATTCATAAACGAGCGCGTCGAAAAGCGCTGCTCGCACGCTCGCGTAGAGCTTTTCGCGCGAACCCTGCGGCTGTGGATTTGAGTACCATTTCTGCTGTTCGAGCCAGTGCAGGAGATCAAGGTAGGACTTCCCTTTGCCCCGAGGCGCTTTGGCCAGACTGGTTTGTGGCAAGCCTGTCAGGGCTGCGAGTTTTGCGCTCGATCCCCTATTTACGGAGACCGCTCGATCGGGACGGGCGAGTGCGAGAAGTCTGGTTGCAAGCGCTCCAGCGAAACCGTCGATCGAGCTGACTTCCTCGATGAAATCGCACGCGACTTCTGCGAAGCGGTTATCACTTGCGGTTATGCAAGGTTGAAGCGCGTTTCTGATTTGGCGGCGGATCTCCAGATTTTCGGAGCTGTCTACCCGGAAGATGTTGTTGGCGAGGCCTGCTCCGCGCATCGAACCCAATTGTCCATAAGGGTCACGACCGAGCAGGAGGTAACGATCTTCCTTGGAAAGGCTGCTCCAGTCCTCTCGTCGGACGACCCTCTGACCAAGTGTGATTGTCTCGAGCCATGTCTCTCCTTCGCCGGTGATGGGTGATTCCCTGTTCCATCTGGCGCTCCAGTACAGCTCAGCCTCTGCAAGCTGCACTACGAAGGAGTTCCAGTCCGAGAGGTACTCGGCGAACTCGCCCTGACCACGACTGCTCGAACGATGATAGTTTTTTTCGGTCTGCGGCCATGCCTGAGGCGGCTTCCAGTCGCGCTCGTATATATCGAGTAACTGGCCGCTGGATTCCTCGTCACCCAGGCTGTTCCAGCAGGTCTCGAACCATTCGAAAGCGGCTCCTCTAACGTCTTCGGATTCGAGAACAAGTTCGTTGTTCTGCTCGAAACCGGCTCGAGTGAGATTGGCGCTGCCAATCCAGCAATAACGTGTGCCGTTCTCGTGAAAAATGTAGAGCTTGGGATGAAATAGCCCGTCAAGGCTGTCGTGAATGCGTAATCTCGCGTACTTCTGAAGGGTGCGCAGGGCATTCGGGTGAGTTGCGTTTCCAGCAATTCCCACAATGGCCCGTACGACGCTGCCATTGGCAGCGAAGGTCTTCAAGGCATCTAATGCATTACATTCATTCGCCCAGGCAACCGCTACGTCGATCTGGTTGGCCCGTTTGACTCGCGAATTAAATCGATCGAGAAGCTCATTCTCTGTCATCAGCAACATTGACTGTCTCTCTTCAACCTGAACCGACATCACCTTATTCATCCAAAACAATCCCATGCGTCAGCGCGACCAGCAGGGAGCGACTGGCGCCCGCGTAGGTGCGATAAGCCCTGAGTTGGGGACGATACGACTGACGCACGGCATCACTGAAGACGACGTCGCTCTTCCAGTCGAGCACGACCTCGATCTTTCCACTGCCGTCGAGGGATGCCGCGTCGATCACGCCGGAAACGAGCGCCTCACACGCGCTGTCCGGATGTCGGCCGAATACCGGGAGTTCGGGCGCAAGACCGGTTCGCAACGCCGCGATCTCGGGAAGGCGCAAGGTGCGGGAAACCGTCGAAGCGAGTTCATGCGGCGAAATGCCGGCACCGGGATCACCCGATGGCTCGATGCCCAGCTGGGATAGGAGTTCAGACGCGCGCAGCTCGAGTTCGGGCGCGGTATCCGATGTCTCTCCTGTGAGAACCTCTTCCATCAGCTTGTGCAGGATTGTGCCGCGTGTAGCGCTGCCGAGAACCCCTGCGGATTCTGTACGTTCAAGCTGTTCGGGGTCAGAGGATATTTGAACCAGTTCATCCTCAGGTTCATCCAGCTCGTGTCGGCTCGGCCGGAGCCAGACGATCCTGTTGTATGCTTCGGCAATCTTGCTCACCTCGTCAGCAAACACTTCGGCACTCTGGGTGTTCTTGCCAGAACCGGTCGGTATGCCTGCTTCCGGGCCGAGACTGGCGGGCTCCAGCGCTGGCATTGACGCGGCATTGAAATCGACCAGTTGCGCCCACGACCTGTCGGGCAGCTGGCTTGAATGCCGCGGGAAGACAAGCAGGTCCCGAGCCCTTGTCGCGGCGACATACCAGAGGCGGACCCGTTCACGAGCTGACTCCAGCTCATTCATGGACTTTAGCTGCGCGTAGTCGGCCGGTTCTATGCCCAGCACTGGCGCAGAGAACACACCGGACTGCCGGTCGTACATCAGTCCGGTTTCTGACATGGGTGCTCCAGTCATGTTGACGGGGATGACGACGGGCCATTCGAGTCCCTTGGCCGCATGAATGGTGATCAGGGCAACGGACTGTTCTTCAGCATCCGGCCGCCCCTCGACCTGAAGGATCTGTTCCTCCCAGTTCGCGCGCATGTCCCTTGCGAACGCGCGCAGTCCACGCACATCATACGCGCGCGACATCTCGAGGAAGAGGTCGAGATTCGCAAGCACGCGGTCTGCGCTTGCAGCGAAGCGGTGACGCAACTGGCCACGGATATGAAGCAGACCTGTGGCGTCTGAAAGCAGCGCGTTCGGAGTGGTTGAGCGCGCCCTTCGCGCCAGGGATTGCAGAATCCTGATGACTTCGCGCGCCACGGGGTGGTTGATCCCGTCGGGATCCGACCACAGGCCGAGGTTCGGGAGTCGTTCGGGGCGGTGGGGATCGACAGGAAGGCCTTCGGCGATGTCGAGCAGTTCGGTCTCGGACAGTCCGACCAGCGGACCGCGCAGGAGCGCCCCGAGGGCAAGTGTATCGCGGGCATCGGCGATGGTGCGTGTCAGCGCAATGAGGTCCTGGATCTCCTGTCGTCGGAAGAAACCTTTTCCAGCCTGCGTTGAAACGGGAATTCCACGCTGCTCCAGCGCCTCCTCAAACCGCCAGAGGTCTGTTCCAACCGGGGCGAGCAGCGCGATATCACCGAAACGGCAGGGTCTGAACCTGCCGTCACTGCTAACCTGCAGGTTGCCGACCATTCTCGAGCAGAGCTCGGCAACCCTGTCCGCCTCGGCGTCGCGCAGCTGTTCGGCGCTGTCCTCACCATCCTCGACCGCAATGTCGAGCGCCGCGACCGCCACTGCGTCCTCGCCTGCCGGGCGGGTTGGCACCAGAGCCGTAAAGCCGGGTTGGCCTGCTGCCGTCGAAAGGGGACCTGTGAACGCTCCATTCACGAACGAAAGGACCGGCTCAACTGAGCGAAAGTTGGCGACGATGTTGAGCGTTGATGATTTGCCGATTGCCTCCCGCGCGCGTACATAGGCGTTCACGTCCGCTCCGCGAAATCGATAGATGGCCTGCTTCGGATCGCCGACGAGAAAGAGCGAGCCGGGGCGAAGGACCCGGGCGAGAGGGTCCTGATTTCCATCAGGTGGGGGATCGCCGCACAGGCGCCACAGGATTTCGATCTGCAGCGGATCGGTGTCCTGAACTTCATCAACCAGTACGTACTGGTAGCGCCGGGCGAGTGCCCGCCGCACGTCTTCATGGTTCGCCAGAAGAGCCCGGGCGTGGTGGAGCAGGTCGTCGAAATCGAGAACCGCAGTAGAACGCTTGTATGCGTGCCAGTCATCCAGCAGTTGGTCCATCGATCCGGCAACCCGGACAAGCAGCTCGCCAGCTACCATTGCCATCAGTTCTTCGAACGCGTCATGGCAGGTGTCGTATCTCGCCGCACACGACCGCCAGGCCATCGCACCCTCGACCTTGCTTCTGCCAGCTACGCGTGCGGCCTGTTCCCAGGCCCCCTTTCTCCTCAGCTGTCTTCTGCCACCGGTTTGCGTGAAACAGGCCACGTGGCGCGGGATAAGTGCGGCCTGGACAAGGGAGCGGCTGTCTGGCTCCTTTGTTGCAAGATCGGGCCCGCCAAGAATCCTGGCCACTTGGATGAATGCCGAGCACGCCTCCCTGGTCTCTTCGTCCCGGAAGCCAAACTGTCCGATCTCCTGCTCAAACGCAGTCGCGGCCGCTGAAAGTTGCCTGGCCTGAGAACGTGACCACGCCCGGGTTGGCGCCGTCGCATTGCGGTTCTTTCTCAGGAAATCCGCGATGCTGCGAACAAGCGCAAGACCGCGGGATTCATCGGCAACGACGAGCGCGGCGATGACGTCGTCGTCGTGTTCCCCGGAAAGATGCTCCCTGAGCCAGACCTGGTACCTTTCGTTGAAGGCAAGGTCTCCCTCAGTCGGATCAATGATGCCGGCGCCAGCATCTATGCCAGCCTCAGCCGGATAAGGCTGAATGAGAGCCTGCGCGAATCCATGAATGGTCGTGCATACAAGCTCATCGAGAGATTTCCTGGCGCGGATCAGGTTCTGTCGGTGTGTTTCCGTCACTCCTTCGGGAAATGCCGTCTCGATGTCGGGGGGAATACTGCCGGCACAGAGCGAAGCGACGAAACGTTCGATGCGGATCCGCAGTTCGCTGGCGGCGAATTCGGTGAAGGTGATCGCCGCGACGTGCTTTGGACTGATGCCCCGCGCAAACAGGCAGGCCACGCGGCCGGCCATGATCGATGTCTTGCCCGAGCCCGCACCGGCTTCTATCAACAGGGACCTGTCGATCCGGGTAAGGGCGGCTGTACGGGCAGCGATGTCCGGGAGACGACCTGCCTTCATCATGGCGCCTCCCAAATTCTGGTCGCGTCCCCGAGCTGCCTGTCCGCAGCCGGACGCTTCTGAGCCAGATAGCGCGGGCTGGCCGGTAAGGCGAATGCGAAGTCGTTGTAGGCGTCCTGGGCATCAATGCCCGGAAGGGCGAGCCCGTTTTCCAGACTGTGCCGCGCGCAGGCAATGGCAGATGCAAGCGTGTCCAGCGCTGTCCGGATATCCTTCAACGGAAACAGCGCCTGTTCGCCTTCTGCAGCACGCGGGTAGAGCAGGGCAGCTTCGACCTCAACTCGGGTGCCAAGCAGCGTCCGGACCGCAAAGGCGTAGAGACAGCGCTGTAACTCGGTGCCCCCCTTGACCGCCACGTCGGCCATGTTGCGTTTCAGCCGGCCGGTCTTGTAGTCGATCACCCTGGCCCTGCGATTGTCACCGGAAAGGTCCAGCCGATCGATCTGCCCCTGAATGGTGATTCCCGTTCCCGGGATTTCAACGGGCCTTGACGGGTCCCAGGGCAATTCGCTCCGACCACGTCCATCTGCCGTTCCGAACGGGATCTCGGTCCAGCTCTTTTGATCTGGCAGGCTCTCGAGATGACAGGTCAGGGCTGTCGTGGCGACCCTGCGCGTCAGATCCAGGGCGTTGCGCCAGATGAGGGGAGGCGGCACAGGCTTGCCGGCCTCCCAACGGGAGGCGGTTACACGTATTGCGCCCTCGATAGCCGTCGCAATCACGTCCGGTCCGGCTGCCGCAAACCCGCCGGCTGACTCGAGCGCACTGACGGCGACCTGCAGCGCGTCGTGTACGAGAACACCTAAATCCTGCGGGTCCAGGCTGAATGGTTCGTCGGCTTCCTCCGGCTGCCGCCACCCCAGCGCATATCGCCAGACAAACCGGATCGGGTCTCTCAATAGCAGACGCAACGACGTTGCCGATAACGGTTGCTGAAAGACCTTTTCCAGCCGCGGGTGTCTTGCGCCGACGAGGCCATCGTGCGCGGTGATCTGCGGTTTGTACCAGTCCCGCCAGGCCGCCAGACCTGACTTTGCCGTTGGCGTTGCCCGAAATTCGGTCGGGCGCGCTATCAGGCGGTCCGGCTCACTCGCGGCGTGCTCCGGGATCCTGCCATAACTGAGGTAGATCTGCTCGAAGTCAGCGACGAGAGGTGAGCGCCCCAGAAGGCGACCTTCTACATCCCGGCGGCTGAACGAGACGGATGCCACGGCGGAGCTGGCGATGATGGTCGCGAAATCGCGGCGGTCAGCGTCGGCAAGTGGCAACGGGTCCAGATCCCCGATCGGAATGATGTGATCGGGAATGAGATGGTCTTCCGGGATGCGCCTTGGCCACCTGCCGGAGTTCAGCGCAAGCAGACGCACGAACGGTCTTGGTGACGCGGCGAGAGAGACCGCGGAGCACCAGACTGGATGTGAGGCTGGCTCGAGCCCGTCGGCAATCCGGAGGTGTGCAAGGGTGACGGGCAGTGCTTCAGGCGGGCCCTCGTCCAGCGCCAGCCGCCACAGCTTCAATGACAGTTTGGGAAGCAGTCTTTCTCCGGCTTCGTACGCTCCTGCGCAGCCTTTTTTGAGCAGGTCCAGCATTTCCAGGACGACGCCGGACCGGTCGATCCCGTCAGGCCAGGCGGAAGCCTCGACCGAAGAGAAGGCCTGTCTCCATCGCTGGACGGTCGAAAGAGGGGCGTCAGCCGGGAGGACGCGCTCCCAGTCCGGTGGCAACTCAGCAATCCGTTCCTTCCCTTTCAGACCGCGCAGCAGGCGGCGTACCCGCGCCTCCGAAATGCCATTGACGAGAACATCGGCGAGGGCAGCGGCGGTCTGGCCGTCGGGCGTGGCGACGGCCCTGACACCCTGCACGAAGTGAATCGGGATACTGGCTTCGCGGGAAAGCGCCGATACGTAGTCGTCATAATCAGCAGGGCTGGCGGCGGCGATTGCGATGTCCTCGGGCTTTGCCCTTCCATCAACCAGAAGGGATCGCATCCATCGAAACGCCTCCAGAACCTCATGTTGCGGCGTAGCGCAGGAGTAAACCTCCGGGATAACCCCGGACGTAGTGCTCCGCCGGATTTCGATGTTCCTCCCCTTGAGCCAGTCGGGGACAGGGCGGTTTCCGGCGATCCATGTGACAGGGACACGGTCCGCTAGCGCAATTAACAGCGGACGCCAGCAGACCGGCATCTCGCTATGACCGTGAATCTCAACCGGACCCAGCACGGCCGGTGCGTGCATTAGACGGACAAGCGCAAGATCAACCAGCGTCCGTGGCTTCTTCATCGAGGGTGGAAGTCGCTGCAACACCCGGAATTCAAGCGCGGCCAATGCCTGCAGGCGCGGGTGTGCGAAGCTCGAGAGATCGATATCGGCCCGCCAGATCTTGTCGAGAGTGCCAACGGCGGCCCGTACCATTCCTGGCAGGCTCTTGATTGGCTCAAGTTCGCCGAGCGGGGTATCCGGCAATGTGCTCCGAACAGCCTCCCGCAGGGCCTCCATATCAATTGGCCTTAGAAACCCGCCCGCAAGGCGGGCAGTCAGCTGACCCATGCTCATGATCTGAAGGCCGATTTCACCGTTTCGGGCGGCAGCCACGCGGGTCATGTGTGCTGCAAAACTGGTGTGAACGACAACTGTACGGCGGGCTGAAAATGCGATGCTCACGAAGGGCCCCCAAACCCGGCAAGCAGGTGATCAATTCTGGAGCCTACTATCCCGGATGATCGAGGCGCTGCCAACCGAAAGCCTCAGGTAGAGTGGCCTCATGCGTCCAAATCTGACGTGCGGCAGTGGATAAGTTCTTCACTCTTTCCTCCTCCTCCTCCGTTTTATTTGGCTTCAGATGACTCGCAACAGCCGCCACAACGCATCAATACGTATTCCGGCCGAGTGGGAGCCTCACGCCTGCTGCTGGATGGCATGGGCAGTTCATCGGGAGTGGAGTCGGAGGGATGCCGCGAGGATAAAGCGTGACTTGACGAAAATCGTACATGAGATCGCACGCTTCGAACCTGTTCGCCTGTTGGCCCCGCCGGGCCGCCAATTCCATGAGGCCCGCAAGCGTTTTTCCGATTGTCCTCCAGTGACTGTCATCGAGGCACCAGTAGATGATTTCTGGATGCGGGACATCATGCCCACCTTTGCCATCGGCAGTGAGGGCGCAAGAAAGCAGATCCTGGCCATCGACTGGAATTTCAATGGATGGGGCGGTACGCCGGATCGTCCGGCCCGCGCCGGAGACCAGCTTGCGAAGTCCGCAGCCGAAATCTTTGGCGTACCAAGAATCGCGGCACCCTTCGTGGCCGAAGGCGGCGCATTTGCATTCGACGGTCGTGGCACCGTCATTACTACCCGCAGCTGTCTCCTCAACCCGAACCGCAATCCCGTGCAAGGTTCTGGGCACAGGCAGGCGATCGCATCCGGACTCCGGGGGATGGGCATTCGCAGGGTGATCTGGCTTGAAGGCGATCCCTGCGAGCCGATTACAAGTGGCCACGTTGACGGGTACGTACTCCAGGCAGCCGGACGCCAGATCCTGGTGGAAAGCGGCGATGATTGCCCCAGCGGAGTGCCTCTATCGCGCGAGCACGACATAAAAATCCTGAAACGGGCAAGAGATGCTGATGGACGCGGGCTCAGTCTCGTGCGTCTCGCTCCACCGCGGAAGCAGTATTGGAACGGTGACCCTGACATGTTCGCCGCGGCCTATCTGAATGTTTACATCGCCAATGGCGCGCTGATCGGCCCACGGTTCGGCGATGCCGAGCGGGACGAACTGGCCCGGGTCGCGCTTGCGAAAGCGTTCCCGGGGCGGGAAATTATTCTTCTGCGAATCGACGCAATCGCAAATGGGGGCGGTGGGGTGCGCTGTTTAACCCAGCCGATGCCTGCCATCTGAACTACAATCAGGAGGACCGCAAGTTCATGGTGCAGAGCGAAGAACGGGAGAAGAGGGTCTGCGTTCGGCACAAGTTTGCAGACCACAGGCTGAACCCGGCTGTCGAAACGATCATTCTCGGGACATTCAATCCGGGCCACGAGGCCAACAAGGCGGAGTTTTTTTACAGCAGCCCGAGAAACCAGCTCTGGAGCCTCCTGCCCGGTGCATTCGGCGAGCAGGATCTGCGCCGCGCCCGACTCGGTGAGAAACTCGAGTTCCTGGAGCGCAGGCGCATTGACTTTGTTGATCTGATTTTCGAGGTCGAGGTTGAGGAAGGTCGCGAGTGCGATCGGCCGGACGCCTACATCGATAGTCGCGTCACGCGGTGGCGTGACGTGATTTCGGAACTGGAAACTCTGCAATCACTCCGCCGGGTCTGCTTTACACGCAGGGGATTTGACGGCATTCAGAACATGAGGTCCAGGATCGAGCAGATCGAGCAATACTGTGGCCGTCGCGGTCTGGTCTTCAAGCGGATTGTCACGCCCTCGGGGGCCTACAGAAGTGAAGACAAGCAGTCAGAGTGGACCGGTTTTTTCAATCCGCACGATGATACGGATTGAGAGGCCTGTGCTTTAGCCTGGCAGCTTCTGTGCACTCTTGCGTACTTCCTGTCCCAGCAACGTCCGCAGGCGTTTGGGCTCCACCACTTTTACCTGATCGCCCCATGTAAACAGGTGCCAGCACATTTCGAGAGCTCCGCCGGCGCGAAAGCGGACTACAAGCGAGCCATCGGGCTCGTCTTCGACGATCTGACCGGGATGAAACAGAAACTGCCGCGCATCCGCCGCCGCCTGCGGCGTGAAGCGCCACACCACATCAAGAGGATCTTCCTGAAACACACCAAAGGACCGCTCCGCGAACCCTTGTAGCGAAAAGTCCTTCCGTCTCCGGAATGGTGCCTGCTGTACCTCGACCTTTTCAATATTCGCAAGTGCGAACAGCCGATAGTCGCTGATACCTTCGCTCAGACTGTAGGCCACCAGATAGTGTCGGTTGCCGTAAAGAAATCCATAGGGACAAACCAGCTGGCGGCTCAGTTTGCCGGTGCCTCTTGCCCGGTAGTGAAGTCGAATTTTCCTGCAGGCGAGGATTGCGTGCCGAAGATCCTCAAGGAGGGCATTCGGGATTGCCAGTCGGGGACCGGGCCGCAGGGCAATTCCTTCCGCTTCCGTCAGCGCTTCAAGATCCGGACCGATCCGGCGCGCGACTTCGGGGCGAACGAGTGACTTGAGCTTTGCGGCAAGCGTCTCAAGGCGTATCGACAAATCCGCTATGTTGTCGCGTTTCGCGATCTGTGCGGCTGTGGTGAGCGCTGCCAGCTCCTCGCTCGAAATGCCGGCGAGGTTCGCAATGGGCCCCGACCGAATACGCCAGCGCTTCGGGACCTCTCCTGGATTGGCCTGCTCCATCTGAGGGAATACGCGTTCGATCGCATCGCGCATTCTTTCGGCGGTGCGGCGACTGATCCCGTAGCTGCGCTGGATATCGTCCAGCGAAATCCCTTCCGCGCTGCCTCGCATGTCGAGTGCGACCCGGAGCAGTGCCTCCAGCTTTTCATAGCGCATTCTGGTCCCTCAAACCCGCGGGAGGGATACTACGAGGGCAGGGCAGGATTCGCGAGGGCCGCTCACGCAGGATCGGGAGGCGTGATTTCATCGCGGACGGTCACGGGCAGGCCCCTTATGCGATGATGTCGTCGACGCCCTCGCCGCAGACCATCAAGTGCCACGATCTGTGCGATCGAGCCGATAACTGATTCGGGGACAATTCCCGCAGCCCTGAAGGCGGTCTGGATAGTCTCCAGGTCAGAAGGTCTGACATCGGCGTTCTCAGGACCCTTGATCTGATCGAGAAACCAGCCGAGGCGACCGGATCGGGTAACCGAGCAGGCAGCCTGCAGGCCCGCATGTCGCCAGAGATAAATCGCGCACTGGCCATGCTCAACATTCCATACGTAGCTCTCCAGGCAATTGCCCCACTTCTTCCCGAGCTCGCGGAGCTGACGACCGGAGTCGATGCGTGTTGCATGCTGCACGCGCGCCGGGGGAAGGGCATCAGGCAGCGGAAGGGTGTCAACAAAGGACTTTAACCTCGCCACGAGCTGCTGCGGCTGACGGGCGCGGGCGAGTTCGGCGACAAGCCCGTCAAAGGTGAGCCTGCCACTGCGACGCGCGATGAGGCGCAATCCCTCGGAGAATGAACTCATGTCCACGATGTTCTCGTGCAGGCAAAACAGTGCTGCGCGCAACTCAACAGGAACGTCGCTCATTGCCCTGATCGTGGAATCGCGAATTTCAGGCGCATGGTGGAAGAACCGCGCTGCCTGCGGCTCATCAAGGAGCCTTACGAGCGCGCGATAACTTTCCGCCTCCATCATGTAGTTCGGCATGATACGTACCGCGCGCTTGAGGCCCGGTGGTTGCCGACCGACGCTGAATTCCAGAAGGGTCTCTGCTGGTCCCCGAAACAGAAGTCCCGCAAGGTCTGCGCCCGGATCAGTCTGGAGATGGGCCAGTGCGACCCCGATCAGATGCATCCGGGTCTGGCTGAGATGGATCAAATCGGGGAGATATCCAGGTTGATCATGAAGTATGGCTATGAGGCGTGGTATCACCCACCTGAACGGCTCGAGAAGAAAGCCAGGCGGTCTGTCGGTTGAATACGGGACGGGAAGTTCTGCAACGCACGTCATTATTGTGAGCTCCATCTGGAGCCTGGATAGAGGACCGGCACGTCAGATTTGGACGCACGCCGAGTGACGGGCTACCCGCCTGTCCGGGCTCCCGGTTGTGCCGTTAGCGATGTCACCCCGGCTATTTCCGCTTGCCCCGGGGGCGCCAGGAGCGCCCGTCACTGTCGATGAACAACGCTGGCAGGCGCGCTTCGCTGGTGAACAGTGCGGCCGTCAACGCCCCGCCGAAGCAGGCCCCCGTATCGAGATTGAGACGATTTGGACGGAGTTCGGGCAGCATCGATTGTATCGGCGTATGGCCGTGAACTACAAACGCACCGTGATCCACCTCGGAAGTCAGAAACGGCTCCCGTATCCAGAGCAGATCTTCCCTGGTCTGATCCTGGATCGGGACGCCCGGCCGGATTCCTGCGTGCACGAAAATGCGCTGCTGATCCATGAAGGTCAGCGGCAGCGATTCTAGCCAGGCCAGATGGTTGGCGGGAAGCTCACAGGGATCGTTGACGCCATAGCTGTCCAGTGTTTGCTCCCCGCCATTGGCCCACCAGTTTATCAGGTCAGAGTCGGTGCGGTCCTCGCGGGCGGCCCGTATCAGCAGGTCATCATGATTTCCCCGCAGGCAGACGAAGCGGTCCTCCTCGCGCAGCTGTCTGTCGATCAGGAATGCCAGCACCCGGCTGCTATCCGGCCCCCGGTCGACGTAGTCGCCAATGAAGACAAACCGGGTGCGTCTTCCCGTGCCTGCCGAAGCGCACGCGGCCACAAGCTTCGCCAGTTTGTCAAAGCAGCCATGGATATCACCGATTGCAAATGTAATCAGATCGTCCATTGTTTCAGCCCGGAATTCATTGGGAGGGATGCCACGTACACCACCTCTGTAGCCAGAAAGAAATTTTTTCGAAATGTTCCATAAAGTGTAAATTTCTGCGGGCCTGGTTTGAATCTATGGGACCTGCGGGCCACGCTACTGCTCCGTTCGAGGCGTGAAGCAGGGGGGAAGGCTGACGAGCCGTGCCTGAGCCTGCGGCCCGTCGTTACGTTAAGGGAATAGTGTGCGAATAAGAATTCATCGGGGAACGCGCGAGATCGGCGGCACATGCATCGAACTGGAAAGTGCGGCTTCCAGAATCCTGCTCGACCTGGGCCTGCCCCTGGGCGCTGCGGATCCTGCCGCGGCACCTCTTCCGGGCGTCGACGGGCTCGGGGACGGCAGTTCGGGCCTTCTCGCAATCGTCCTGTCTCACGGACACAGGGATCACTGGGGGCTCGTGCCCAGGGCCAGCCCACAGATTCCGCTTGTGATGGGCAGGGCGACCGAAAGTATCATGCGGGCCGCGGCCGATTTCATTCCCGACGGGGTCGCCCTGAAGGCGGCACAGCACCTTGAGCACGGACAGCGAATCCAGATAGGCCCCTTCGCCATCCAGCCGCGCCTTGTGGACCATTCCGGATTCGACGCGTATGCCATGGAAATCGAGGCAGACGGCAAACGGCTGTTTTATTCCGGCGATCTGAGGGCGCATGGCCGGAAGGCTAGCCTGTTTGAGGCTCTCGTCGATAACCCGCCACGTGACATTGACGTCATGTTGATGGAAGGCTCGAGCCTCGGGCGCCTGGCTCAGGATGAGGCGTTTCCGACCGAGGAGGCTCTCGAGGAGGTATTTGTCGAAAGGTTCAGAGAGACGCCAGGAATCGCGCTGGTCGCCTGCTCGGCGCAGAACATCGACAGGGTGGTGACTGTCTACAGGGCAGCGAAGCGGACTGGACGAACACTGATCATCGACGCTTATGCGGCGGAGGTCTTGAAGGCGACGGAGACCGACAGCATTCCGAAGCCCGTCGCTGGCTGGCCTAACCTCGCGGTCTTCATCCCGCAAAGGCAGCGCCGCCAATTGAAGCAAAAGGGGATCGCTCCTCTGGTGGACAGCTATCGGGCATTCAGGATCTGGCCAGGACAGCTGGCGGAACATGGTGCCCGTTCGGTCATGCTGTTTCGCGGCTGGATGATGAGCGATCCCGAGGTTGCAAACGCGCTCGACGGAGCCAGGCTGTTCTGGTCCCAGTGGGATGGGTATCTCAGGGACGGCAGTCCAGGGGCAGCGCTTCGGGCCGACTGCGAACGTCGCGATATTCCTTTCGAAGTCGTCCATACTTCGGGGCATGCCAGCCCGGGCGACCTCAAACGACTTGCGATGGCTGTTTCGCCCAGGCGCCTCATCCCGGTTCACACCTTTGAACGTCTCCGGTTTCCGGAGCTATTCGACAACGTGATGCTGGTCGACGACGGCGAATGGATCGATGTCTAGGCTCCGCAAAGACATGCGCTATTCAGAACTTGGAGAAAGACCCGATTTCATGCTCCTCAATCACGACTGGGAAAAGATACTTCAGCGCACCACAGCTTTTTCAAATTGCAGGTTTCCGAACCAGAACGAAATAGGCATCGAGGGGAGCGAGGATCTGGTCACGCTTACCATCAGGATCAAGGGTCTCTACGAAAACATGCAGGGGGATGCCGCGGCGTTCGAAGCCTGGTCTCTTGCACTGCTTTGTCACTGCGGAGTGAAAAGGGTCGCTATACGGCTGGATGAAGAGCCGGGCGACCGCGAAGGGCTGCTGCATTTTGAACGGTTTCTGTATCGTCTCGCGAAATTTGCCGAACTGTTTCCTGAAGAGATCTCAGTCGACGGCTCTATCGCAGCCCGCTCTAGGGTCGTGAGCAGCAAGGGACGACTGTTCCTGAATGAACCAGGCGATCGTTCTGCCTTGATTGACAGTGAGCTGGCGACGCGCTTCGAGGCGATCATAGCAAATCCGGCAAGCCACTCGGAGCGCGACCTAGAAATGGCGCTGGAGGTCTCGCCGGCCTTCCGGGCCGGGCTGGGCCTCGACAGGGTGATGCGGCAATGGCCCGTCGGCCTGTTTCATGAAAGCGTCTCCAAGGAGAGCCGTGTTTTCTCGGGCGGAAAGAGTGCAATTGACCTCATGGGAATCAGGGGGCGCACGCTTGTCTTGGTCGAACTGAAAAAGCAGGGAAACAACAAGGTCGGCGCCCTGTCGGAACTGATATTCTACTCCAGCGTAATGCGCGACGCGCTAAACGGCCGGTTCGAATTTGAAGGCGGATCCAGCGCGCGAAACACGCCGATCACGCGAGACCATCTTGCTAATTGCCTGGACATCAGCGGCGTATTGCTTGCGCCATCGATTCATCCCCTACTGCGCGATCCTGCCATCATCACCAGGTTGAACCTGGCAGCAGCGCGATGCTGGGAGGACCGGCCGGTCCGGTTCGACGCCTTCCGGATTACATCATTTCCGGGGAAGGCGGGTGACGATTTCGTTCTTTCCCGGGTGAGGCCAGCGGAGGATGGCGCTATTGTGTGATCGTGCGCCGCGAGATCGAACGAATTGGAAGAGCATGGTCGCTTCTCCGGGAAGAACCAGCCGAGGGACATATCAATGCCGGTAGCCCTACTAGCATCAGTTCCGGAAGAACATTTGCTTTCGGGCGCAAGAACACTGCAACGAGCAGGCAAGGTTGCGTTCGGCAGTAGAAATTGGGAGCTGTTCAACAGCCTCGATTCCATACTCTCCGGTGAAAAATGCGATGTTTTGATCTACGCGTCCGATCCAGTGCGCCCTATCAATCCACCCAGCGTCACCTGGGCGGCTCGCTATCTTGGTTCATCAGTCGCGAAAAATGGAGCGCACAAAGACGGAATGATGTACCGCCCGGAGAGTACTCTGAAGTATCCGCTCGATAACAAAGGGAATTGGATCCTGTTTTGGGAAGTCGATAGCCTGCGCCTGCTTGAGTCTCCGATCAGGATTTCCAGCCTCCGGGGATCCGAAAAACCAAAGCGGTATCTCACCGAGTTCATTCCCCACGGCCCCGTATTGATTGAAGCGCCAGGGATTGCCTAACCCGATTCTCCTTCGGCCTCAGCCGATCTACGCAGTTTCGATGTACTGCGAATGCAGGACGTTTCCTGTTCATCGCAAACTCTTCCAGAATTTTTCGCCGGCTCGGCAACCCATCGGATTTTGCGCAAATGCAACCATCAGCACGTAAGAAGAACAAGCAAACGAGGACACTGGAGCGGACGAAAGTCGCTTTTCGTATTGCTCGTCCTGCTTCTGACTGTGATGTTTGGAGCAGCAAGTGACGACAGCCGAGGTGAAGTCCTTTCGCGATAAGATGATCCGGTCGCATCTCGAAGTGCTCCGCGCATCGATGTCTCAGGTGACAACGCAAATTCAGTCGCCGATATTGCCGCCAGCTCTATGAAGCGCAGGACTACACAGGCGTTGTGAAGTTTGTGCGCGACAGCATGAAATTGAAGCTGAGGCTGAGGGTGGGCCTTGTAAACAGAGGGGACGATCCCAGTTTGCCGAAGAAGGATGTCCCTGCGTGGGTGTCGCTTCCTGTCCCTATGCCTCCATTGAATAGCCGGGAGTTCGAGAAGACGACTGCCACTATCTTCATCCGAAAATCGTTTTTGGATTGCAGCAGATACGAGAGCGTTATTCAGGCTATCGCCCATGAAATGGCGCATATCGTTCTGGAAGTTCGGTCAGAGGAGCCAGCCGTTGATCTGACAGCGATGTGGTTAGGTTATCGCGACATCTATGTAGTGGGAGCGGACTACGTTGAGGTGGGGGCACCCTCGCGTTTTTCGGAGAAGTCGATCGCTGAATTTAGACGGTACCGTTCTGGCGATCAAATTCGGAATTACACGTCGCTAGGCTATCTTTCACTGGAAGAGGTGTGCTTTGCATCTCGACAGATGGGGTGGCGTTCAGGATACATACCCCGCCCCGAACCGCGAGTTTCCGCTCGTTTAGCTGTTGAGATTGTTAATCGAACTATGCGAGCCGCACCGCTGTTCGTAATAGTGCTTCTCGCGATCGTATGCTGGTTGTTCGCTTCAGTGGCTGACGGTGTGGCTTACTTTCAACTGAGCCAGGATCCGTTGTTCCCGCCACACCTGAGAGCCAGGTTGCGCCCGTTCCCTGCCACGCCTCTCGAACCTGAGTGCCTGAAAATTACGCGACCGAGATCTGAATTTCAGATAAGTCTCGTCGCGGAGGACCGCAGGTCGTTCTCTCCGACTACCAGAATTGGGTAGGTCTGGGCGCCGATCTACATTCCGGATACTTGATTCACTTCGCGGCGCCTCTACGCGATGGCCTGTCTTCAGGTCGCCGCTTCTCAATATTGACGGTATCGCACTGGAAGTGGCGATGACGCAGACGGTGGCCATTTCGGCTCGGCAACCAAGTCACCTAGATCTGAGAGCGGACGTTGACGCCGATTGATCCGGATTTGTATTGTGGATTTTCTAGGTTGCATTATTCGTGATATCAATGATGGTCCGTCATGAACCTCAGGTCTGTTGATCTCAATCTTCTGGTCGCCCTGAACGCTCTTCTTACAGACCTTCATGTAACCCGGGCTGCCGACAGGATTGGTCTTAGTCAACCCGCAATGAGCAATGCGCTCTCCAGGCTGCGTCATATCTTCAAGGACGAGCTTCTGGTCCGGACGGCCAACGGCATGCAGGCCACGCCGCGTGCGATCGAGCTGGCGGAGCCGGTGAAGCGGCTTTTGCGGCAGGTGGAGCGCCTTCTGGATAGCGAATCCGCTTTCGATCCAACCACCACGACACGTAGCTTTTCCGTGAGGTTGTCCGATCTTCTCAGCCGTCTTCTTCTTCCCGCCGTCGGCAAAACCTTGGAGACGACGGCACCCTTCGCGCAGCTCGATGTCGTACACTATTCGCCGACGCAAACGGTAGAGGCCCTGGAGAAGGACGAAATCGACCTTGCGATCTCGATGGGTCTCGCCCATTCGAATTCGATCAAGTCGGTCGTCCTGATGAAGGATCGGATGGTGTGCGTGATGCGCGAAGGTCATCCTTTGGCGCAGCGCCCCCTTACAATGGAGACGTTTCTGCAGGCGGCGCATCTCAAGGTCTCGATGTCGCCGACAGATCTGCGTTTCGTCGACGACGTGCTCGCCGGGCAAGGGCTGTCCCGCCGGGTCGCGGTCAACGTTCCCCATTGGCTGCTGGTCCCGCATGTGCTGCGGGATTCCGATCTGTTGTCGGTCATGCCCCGGCGCCTGGCCTTCGCGATGGTCTCGGAAGATCTTGCGATCAGGGACCTGCCGTTCGCGTCCGATCCCTTCGAATGGTCCATGTATTGGCACCGAAGGCACGATGCCAGTCAGGACCTGAGTTGGCTGCGTTCGATTTTCGTCGATGCCACGCGAAGCCTTCCCGACAGCGACTGAGACGGGACCGCTCCACCGACCATCTTTCGATAATTCGCGGTAAACGCAGGATTATTGGTCTGCCAAATACTGGAATAGTGAATTCCGATTAGACGCCGCCATCCCGATCGCCATCCTGCTCCCAAACAATTTTGGTCGATCTCTGTCGACCCTTGGGAGGGATGAATGCAGGTGATTTCAGACGTACAGGTGGCATCGGTCAACGCAGGCGCTCGCCTCGATCGGCTGCCGATTTGCGGCTTTCATTGGCGGATTCTTGCGCTGATCGGCGCGGGCATGTTCCTCGACGCCTTCGACATCTACCTAGCCGGCGGCGTTCTCGGAGCTGTGCTGAAGGAAGGTTGGTCGACACTCGAGCTCAACGCGGCGTTCGTCACCGCGACCTTCATCGGCATGACTCTCGGGGCCTGGTTCTCGGGCATTCTGGGCGATCGCTACGGTCGCCGTTTCTCCTATCAGGTCAATCTGGCCATCTTCGGTCTTGCCTCGCTGGCGGCGGCGCTTGCTCCGTCCATGCAGGCACTGATCGCCGCGCGCTTCGTCATCGGGATCGGACTGGGCGCCGAGATTGTCGTCGGGTACGCAACACTGACCGAGTTCGTCCCTGCATCGTCCCGCGGCCGATGGATCGGTATCCTGGCCGTCATCACCAACTTTTCCCTGTTCGTCTCGTCGATGGTCGGCCTGTGGGTCATTCCGAGCCTCGGATGGCGCTACATGTTCGGCCTCGTCGGCGTGCTGGCGATGATCGTCTGGTTCCTCCGAAAGTCGATGCCCGAGTCGCCCCGGTGGTTGGCCGCTAACGGCCGCGGCGACGAAGCCGAGGTGATCCTCGCCCGCATCGAAGCGGAAGCTGCCAGGAAGGGGCCGCTGCCGCCGGTTTCGACTGCGCATCGTGTGGAAGACGAGGCCGGATCCGTCTGGCGCCTGTTCGCACCGCCTTACCTAGGTCGGACCTTGCTCGGCAGTCTCCTGCACATCGTCGTCGGATTCAGCCTCTACGGCTTCATTGGCTGGTTGCCCACATTCATGGTGAAGGGTGGCCACAGCGTTGTGTCGTCGCTCGGCTACACGAGTTTCATGTCTCTGGGCGGCCCGATCGGATCGCTGATTGGTTTGGCGCTGGCCGATGCGATAGGTCGTAGACCGTCGATCATCGGATCGTCGATCGCGGCGGCGGCCTTCGGGCTGGCGTATCCGTTCATGCCGGACGGCGCTCCGCTCGTCGTGGTCGGCTTCCTTCTCGTCACCGCGATTTACGTGATGTTGGCCACCGGCTTCGCCATGCACGTTCCGGAACTCTTCCCGACCCGCTACAGGCTCCGTGGCACAGCTATCTGCGCGACCGCGGGGCGCGTGACGACAGCGTTGGTCCAGTTCGTCGTCATCGCGATCTTCGCGTGGAAGGGGCTCGTCGGCGTCCTGGTGACGCTCGCGGGCATTCTTCTCTTCCAGGCCGTGGTCTTCACGATCTTCGGCTTCGAGACCAAGGGTCGCGCACTTGAGGAAGTCTCGGGCGCGCCGACCGGAACGGAAGCCTCGGCCTCCAGAGAGAAGGTCGTCGGCATCGGAGCCTAACGGACACGGATCACAAGTAGCAGCGGGTCCTGAGAGTCCCTTCGGGCTCACTGCCGTCCAGCTCCGTCTGCAGAAGCTGTGACTGAACACGTGCGGCCGCGACGATAGCCACGACATTCGCGCCGCGAATGTGCGCAGAAGAATAATCCATTTCGAAAATGACGATGGATGCGGTCAAATCCGGGTCATCCATTCCGCCAAGAGCAAAGGGAAGAAGCAATGACCGACACCCAGACACTGAAGGACACCATCAAGGTCTGCATGTTCGACCAGTACGGCACCGTCGTCGACATGCAGGGCGGCCTCGTCAAGATCGCGAGGCCGTTCCTCAAGGAGAAGGGCTGGACGGGCAATCCGAACTCCTTCGTCACCTGGTGGCGGCGCACCCATTTCGAGAACTCGATGATCGACGCGCTGCTTCACCGCGAGCACACGCAGTATCGCGAGATCGGCCATCGTGCAGTCTCCGCAGTCATGGCCCGGGCCGGCATCAACTACACCAAGGACGAGGTGAAGTATCTCGTCGGCGAGATCGAGAAGCTCGAATGCTTCCCGGAGGTGCCGGCGGCTCTCGCCAAACTGCAGACCAGGTACAAGCTGGTCGTGCTCTCGAACGGCGACCGCGACATGCTCGAGACCGCCAGGAAGTATCACAAGATCCCGTTCGACAAAGTCATCTCCGTCGCAGAGGCAAATTCCTTCAAGCCACATAAGGGGACCTACACGAAGGCCGCCGAGATCCTCGGCCTGAAGATGGATCAGATCCTCTTCGTCGCCAACCACGCGTTCGACGTGATCGGTGCGAAGTCGGCCGGCATGCGGACCGCGATGATCAACCGGCGCAATCGGCCGTTCGAAGAGACGCCGCACAAGCCCGATATCACGGTCGAGACGATGAAGGATCTGGCGGATGCGATTGTCTAGTACGGAAGCTCTTTCCGGCATCAAGGTCCTGGACCTGTGCCGCGTCGTCTCCGGGCCCTTCGCCACGATGCATCTCGGCGATCTCGGGGCGGACGTCGTGAAGATCGAAGATCCCCGCATCGGCGACGAGAGTCGCCGATACGGTCCTCCGTTCGTCAACGGGGAGAGTTCGTACTTTCTGTCGGTCAATCGAAACAAGCGCAGCTGCGCGATCGATCTGAAGTCACCGGCGGGGCGGGACGCGGTGATCGCGCTCGCGAAGGCCGCCGACGTCGTGATCGACAACTTCAGGCCCGGGACCCTCGACAAGTGGGGCCTGTCCTACGCCGCGATCAGCGCCGACAATTCCAAGCTCATCCAGTGCAGCATCTCCGGCTTTGGCCGGACCGGTCCGGACGCGAGCCGCCCCGGCTACGATCTGATCCTGCAGGGCGAGTCCGGCGTCATGGATATCACCGGGGATCCGGATGGCCCGCCCATGAAGGTCGGCACCTCCATCGCCGACCTGGTCACCGGCCTCTACGCATCGCAGGCGGTGCTCGCCGCGCTCATGAAGCGCGAGAGGATTGGCGTCGGCGGACGGGTGGACGTGTCGATGCTGGACGCCATGGCCTCGCTGCTGACGTTCAACGCCGGCATGTACTTCGCATCCGGAGAAAGTCCGAAGCGTCGCGGCAACGTTCACCCGACCATCAGTCCGTATGAAACCTTCGAGGCGAGCGACGGCTGGTTCAACCTCGGCGTCGCCAACGACAAGTTCTGGTCGCTGTTCTGCGACGTCATCGACCGCAAGGACCTCGAAGCCGATCCCCGCTTCGACACGGCGCCGAAGCGGGCGGCGAACCGCGCTGTGCTCGCCGGCATTCTGCGTCCGATATTCAAGTCTGCGCCGCGCGATCGTTGGCTCGGGATCTTCGGCGACGCAGGCATTCCGTGCGGTGCAATCAGGACGGTCGGCGAAGTCTGTGAGGCGCCACAACTCGTTCAGCGCGACATGGTCCAGACCGTGACGCACAGGGTCGCCGGCGAAGTCAAGTTCGTCGCCCGGCCGCTGCGTTTCGACGACAAGCCTCCCGCGCCGTCGACGCCGCCGCCGACCCTCGGCGAGCACACCCTCGAGGTGTTCGAGAGCTGGCTCGGTTGGACGCGGAAGGAGGTGTTAGACTTCGCTTCCAAGGGAGCTTTCGGCGATGCTGCGCCGAAGCAGTCGGCCGAATAGGGAGCAGAGCGGATGGACGAGGCGCACGTTCGGGAGCTTATCGTGGCGGGCATCGGCGATGGCCGCCATGAATTCGGATCGTTCTTCCTGTCGCGCTTCTTCGGGATGACGGTCTCCTACGAAGCCGATGCCTGCATCGTCTCCCTCGACGTGAAGCCCTACATGTTCAACCCGCAAGGATCGCTCCACGGCGGCGTGCTGGCGACGGCTCTCGACATTTCGATGGGACATCTCCTCAAGCATCAGTTCGGTGCCGGCGCGACGCTCGAGATGAAGATCCAGTATTTCGCCCCGGTCCGCAGCGGCTTGGTCACCTGCCGTGCCAGCTCTCTGAAGAAGGGACGCAAGATCTTCTTTCTGCAATCGTCGGCCCAGGATGGCGCCGGAGAAACGATCGCGCATGCGACATCCACCTGGAAACAGTTATGAACGACGTCGTCGCCAAGCTCAGGGAGCTGCTTGGCTCCGATTGCATCACTGATCCCGCGCTGGCGGACGGATATCTCTCAGACTGGCGTGGTCTACTTCGCGGTAAGGCAGCCTGCGTTCTGCGGCCCAGATCGGCAAGCTTGCTTTCGCGGAGCGTCCGCATCTGTCGGGAAGCCGGTGTCAGCGTCGTTCCTCAAGGCGGCAACACAGGGCTCGTCGGCGGCGCGACGCCGGACAAAACCGGCCTTCAGGTCGTGATCAGCACCGGCGCCATGAACAAGATCCGGACGGTCGACCCGGTGGACATGTCCATCGTTGCGGAAGCGGGCGCAACGATCGCGGAGCTTCAGAGCGCGGCAGCGGACGCGGGCGCGCTCTTTCCCTTGTCCTTCGCCTCGGAGGGAACCGCCACGCTCGGTGGAGCGCTGGCGACGAACGCAGGCGGCATCTCTGCCGTACGGTACGGGAGTACGAGAGATCTCCTGCTGGGAATGGAGGTCGTGCTGCCCGACGGCCGCATCTGGAACGGCCTGCGCATGCTGCGGAAGGACAATACCGGCTACGCCCTCAAGCACCTTTTCGCCGGATCGGAGGGCACGCTGGGCATCATCACGGCGGCGGCCATGAAGCTCGCGCCTCTGCCGGTCGGCCGCGAGGTCGCCTTCTGCGCGGTCGAGACTGAGGACCAGGTGCTGGATTTCTGGATGAAGCTGCGCGCTGCGGCCGAGGGGAATGTGCGCGCGATCGAATACCTCTCGGGCTCATGCGTGGAGCTGGCGAAGCGTGAAGGACTCCGCTCGCCCGTCGAGAAAGCGGACCACTATATTGTCGTCGAATTGACCTCGAGCCGTGCGGATGCCGGCCTGAGGGACATGCTAGAGGCATTTCTCGCTGACAGGCTCGGGGACGGCACCATCGTCGACGCAGCGCTCGCCCAAAGCGGCGAGCAACAGAAGCAGATCTGGCGCCTGCGGGAAGACCAGACCGAGTTTCAGAAGAAGGCGGGACGCGACTGCAAGCACGACGTCGCTGTGCCAGTCGCGCAGGTGCCCGAACTGCTGCGCCGGAGCCGGGCCCATATTGAAGCCGGATGGCCGGACGTCACGGTTGTTCCGTTCGGTCACGTCGGTGACGGCAACATCCATCTGAACGTCGTCTTGCCGACCGCGCTCGGTGTCGAGCGGGCCGCCGAGCAGGGCAAGCAGATCAGCCAGGCGATCTACGATATCGTGCTCTCCATGGGCGGGACGTTTTCGGCCGAGCACGGAATTGGCTGCGCCAAAGTCGACCTGCTCGAAGGCAAGAGAGACCCGATCGAACTCGATCTCATGCGCCGGATCAAGGCCGCGCTCGACGAGGGCGGCCCGTTCAATCCCGGCAAGATATTCCGATCATCGCAAAGCGAACCTGCAGACGCACGCGGGGTGTGATCGGCAGTCGATAATCAAGAAAGTGCCCGAGTGTAGCGGTTCAGAGCACCAGCAATACAGTACGCGTTTATGGCTCTTCTCTTCATTCCCGGATATATGGCCGACGAGGAGTTATGGCTTTCGCTCGAGGCTGAGTTGGATGAATTCCGCTCTATCGTCCATGCCGATATCGGCAATGATGGCAGCATTGCTGATATGGCTCGCCGCTCGGTTGCGGAAGCCCCCAGCACTCTGTCGTATTCGGCTTCTCCCTCGAGGGATGTGTGGCGCGCGAGATCGCAAGCCTGGCCCTCGACAGAGTGGAAGCGCTCGTACTCGTTGCGACGCCCACACGTGCCGACACGGCAGACCAAGCCCGAAGAGAGAGTTCGGCAGTCGAACTGGCGACCCGTCCCTTCAGGGGACTTAGCAGAGCGTCGATACAGGCGACTCTGCATCCTGCCCGTGGATCCCACAACGAACTGATTCCCGCACTGCGACATGGGCATCCGTCTCGGGTGAGAATGGAAAGCCGTCGGTGATCATTTGAAAATTCCGTAAGCGCGCGGCAACCACTTGCCGCGCATTGCAACGTGCAGAAAGGCGAGGCAGTCTTGATCGCGAGCTCGATCTGTGCACGGATATCGCGCAAGCTTTGGACAAGGCGTAGCTGCGCTCGTTGCGTCCACGTGCCTCAGACACGAAGCCTAACCAGTCAGACGGTCGTTTCGCTCATCCACCATGAGTTTCCCCGGATATGTCAACGACGACGTTTCCTACGACGTTCCCGCGTTCTATCATGTCGTGGGCTTCGGCGATGGCTTCGAGTGGCAAGCGGCGTGCTATGGTGTGGACCAACCGTCCTTCGGTGAGGATCTTTGTCAATTCGGCGATGCCGGCCCGTCGATCCGCGTCAGAAATGTCATAGATCAGGAACAGCCGCAGCGTGATCGAGTTTTGCATCAGCCAGAGGCTGGGCACAGCCGACTCGTTGGCCGACATGCCATACACCACGACCATGCCGTGAGGACGAAGCAATAGGGGATACAGCTTCGCGTTCGAGGTCAGGTCGAGCTCAATGATTGTGTCGACGCCGCGCCCTTGGGTGATGTCCCTGACGCGCGCGCCGACGTCCTCGGTCCGGTAGTTGACGACGTGATCCGCCCCGCCGCGCCGTGCGTGCTCGGTTTTGGCGTCCCCGCTGACCGTTGTGATCACCGTTGCGCCGCGCAGCTTGGCCAACTGGATAGCATAGTGGGCAACCGATCCCGCGCCGCCGGCAACCAGCACAGTCGAGTGTCTATCGATGTTGGCAAGGCGAACGGCCTGGACCGCGGTCAGGGCAGGGATCCCAAGGCAGGCGCCTTCAGCGTAGCCGACATTGGCCGGCAGCGGCACCGCTTGCGCAGTCGGGAGTACGATGTATTCGGCCGCGGTGCCGTGCGGACGTTTCCATTGGCCGTTCCAGACCCAGACCCGTTCGCCGACGCGATCGGCAACGCCGGGACCGACGGCGTCGATATCCCCGGCGCCGTCGCTGTGCGGAATCACCAGGGGCGCGACGAGCCCACGGCCAAATCCGCCGCGACGAACCTTCCAGTCCGAAGGGTTCACGCCTGAGGTCCGTAGCTTGATGCGAACCTCTCCCGGTCCCGGCGCAGGGGTCGGCTGTTCGCCGATCTGCAGGACCTCATGTGCCGGACCCTGCCGTTTATAGAATGCTGCGCGCATCGCTAATGCCTTTCGGTTGGATGATTCAACGGTAAAAGCACGTCTCATTGCGCCGTCGCGCCGCCGTCAACCTTGAGGCTGATGCCGGTGACGAGGCGGGCGGCGGGTGAGGCGAGGTAGACGACCGCTTCGGCGACGTCTTGCGGTTCGGCGATCCGCTTCAGCGGAATGGTGTCCATCGCAAACTGCCGATAGGACGCATCCTGCAGGAATGGCGCGGTCATCGATGTCTCGACAATGGTCGGGGCGACGGCATTGACCCGGATGTCATGTGCGGCGAGCTCGATGGCCATTGCCTTGGTCAAGCCTTCGATGGCATGCTTGGTCATGCAATAGACGCTGCGTTTGGCGGCTCCGACGTGGCCCATCTGCGATGAGATGTGGATGATCGCGCCACCGCGTCGGCGTGCAATCATGGACCTCGCGACCGCCTGCGAAGTCTTGAACGTTGAGCGGACGTTGAGCATGAGGAGCAGGTCGAGTGTCGCATCGTCGACTTCGTCGATGGCCTGAAGCCGATTGGTACCGGCATTGTTGACGAGTACGTCAATGCTCGAGTTCGACTCCAGCTCGCGCCAGAACGCGTGTTCGGTGACATCAGCCTGTCGGGTCTCGAGCCGCGGGCCTGCTTCCTCCTTGAGATCGTCGAGGTCGCGCCGGGTCCGGGCAACGGCCACGACGCGGGCGCCGGCTTGCGCACTGGATAGCGCGCATGCGCGGCCGATGCCGCGGCCGGCGCCGGTTACCAGCACCGTCAGGCCGCTGAGTGGTGCTGCACGGTCCATCACAGATCTCCTTGATTCTTCGGGTGAGTGCGCCAACTTCTGTTGCATGCCGCCCCGCGCTAGAACGCCACGCGCGCCGCACCTTTGAGCGCGAGCATGTCCCTTGCTTCGTCGGCGCTTGCGACCTCGAGTCCGAGGCCCTCGATGATCTTGCGGGCGAGGCTGACCTGCTCGGCATTGGATCGCGCCAGGCGGCCTCTGCCGGACCAAAGCGAATCCTCTAGCCCTACGCGGACGTGACCGCCCATGGCGGCGGCCATTGCCGCAATCCGCATTTGTGCGGATCCGGCCCCCAGCACCGACCAACGATACTGAGCGCCAAACAGCCGGTCGGCTGTCCGCTTCATGTGCATCACGTCTTCGGGGTGGGTGCCGGCGCCCCCGAGAATGCCGAACACCGACTGCACGAACAGCGGCGGGCGCACCAGCCCACGGTCAAGAAAATGCGCGAGATTGTAGAGATGCCCGATGTCGTAGCACTCGAACTCGAACCTTGTGTCGCTGCCGTAGCAAGTCTCGAGGATGTATTCGATGTCCTTGAAGGAATTGCGGAACACGAGATCGCGCGTTGCCTCCAGATGCTGGCGTTCCCACTCGAATTTGAAGTCGTTGTAACGGTCGAGCAGCTGGAACAGGCCGAAATTGATCGAGCCCATGTTGAGCGAGGCGACTTCCGGCTTCAAGCGGGCGGCGGGTTGGACGCGCTCCTCGACTTTCATGTAGGGGCTGCCGCCGGTGGTGAGGTTGATCACCGCGTCGCATCGCTGCTTGAGGCGAGGCAGGAAGCTGGCGAAGCCTTCCGGGGTCTGATCGGGCTTGCCGGTTTCGGGATCGCGCGCATGCAGATGCACGATGGCGGCTCCCGCCTCGCTGGCGGCGACCGCCTCGTCGACAATCTGATCCGGCGTGATCGGCAAATGCGGCGACATCGAAGGGGTGTGGATCGCCCCTGTGATGGCGCAGGTGATGATGATTTTTGATGTCATGGCGCGGTGTTCGCTTTGCTTGGCACTATCGGCACGAGCAGATGTGACGGGCAGGCTGGGCCTCCGTGCAAAGTCACCTTGCCGCCAAAGATGGATACCGGCCGATCGCGGGGATCGTCGTGCAGGAAGGGTCCGCAGCCGCGCATCTCGTTGCGGATATTGGAAAGCCGGGTCGACGGGCCGGAATACTCGTAATCCTTGCCGCGCACGGTGAAGGCGAGCCGGTAACCCACCGGCACGACGATCGAGGTCGGCCAGATCTCGATGTCGAGCTCGTAGATGCGGCCCGGTTGCAATGGCTCGATCTCGTCATGCAGATGATACGGCCGATAAATTGTCGATTGCTGCGGATCGAGCTTGCGATGCGAAGCGCGCAGCCAGCCTTGCGCGATCGGCGTGTGCGGATCGAGCGCGCCCTGGAACACCACTTCTTTCATGTCGGGCGTAAACAGCCGCAGGACCAGGAACAGGTCGGCGTCGCTAGTCTCAGAAGAGACGAACAGCTTTGCCGCAAGCGGTCCGGTGATCTCCAGCTCGCGATCCTGCGCCGGAAGCAGGAATGTGGCGCCGTCGCCCAGTCCGGCGTAGCTGTGGCTTGCCTGCAGCTCGGGTTGATAGGGGAGCAGGACCAGGTTGCTGCAATCGAGGAACAGCTTCCGCCAATCGGCACGCCCGATCGGCCATTGCTGTTCGCTGCGAGGCTCGAATCGATCGACGTGGCGTACCCAGAGCTTAACTGGCGGCTCCTTGTCCCATCCGTTCGCTTCGCCCTTGAGGAAATGGTCGAAGAAGCGCTTTTGAACGTCCACGCCGTAGTTCGTGTAGAACTCGGTCCAGTGCTCGCGGCCGTGGACTTCCAGCCATTTGTGCTTGGACGCAGCGCGGAGGAAGCCCTCGATATTACCGCGCAGGTGCAACCCATTGCCGCCCCAATTTGCTGCGGACAGTAAGGGCACATCGATCTGGTCCCACTGCGCGGACCGCTCCTGGTAAAACGGATCCCAGAGCGGACGGGAATAGACGTCTTCACCAAGATCACTACAGTGTGCCGCGAGTTCATCGGCGTCCAGCGTCTCCGGACCGCAGACCAGATCGCCGGTGACGACGCTGCGCGGACCGCGGTGACCGAGACCATGCTGGACCGACGTGACCTGCTGGCGGTACCAGTTGGCGAGGAACGTGCAATAGATGCCGCCGTGATGGCTGACGTCGCGATAGAAATCGGCCGCGCCTTCCCAGACGCAGATCGCCGCGAGGTGGGGCGGGCGCAGCGATGCCACCTGCCATTGATTCATGCCGTAATAGGAAATGCCGTTGAGGCCGATCTTGCCATTCGACCAGGGCTGGGCCGCGGCCCACTCGATGCAGGCGTAGAAGTCGCGGCTTTCCCGCCCGGACCATGGCTCGATGTGACCGGGCGAGCGCCCGGCACCGCGCCCGTCGACCCTGACGCAGGCGTAGCCGTCCGGCACCCAGCGTTCGGGATCGACGACTTCCCAGTTTTGATAGAGGCCGCTCGATCCGTGCGTGACCTCCGGGAATTGCTCGACCATCTGTTGCCACGCCGAGGGATAGCCCTGCTGAAACGACAATCCCTTGGCGTAAGGCCCGTAGCTCATGATGACCGGACAGGGGCGGCTGCCCGTCGGGCGAAACACATCTGCCCGCAGCACGACCCCGTCATCCATCGCGATCGGCACGTCCCATTCGAGGATCATACCGTCCCGCCGCTCAACCCGGTGAGGATCGGCAGCATCCGGCTGCTCCATCAGCGACATCTCGTCACTCCTTCGCATTCGATTGTCCTTTCCGGTCTATTGCGGCAGCGCGTCGTCCCTGGTCTCGCGGCCGATGGTGACCGCGAGCAGGCTGAGCAGCGCAAAGCAGGTCATCACGCCGGCCGCCTTGCTGAAATTTCCGCCGAACGGCGCGACCAGCAGGCCCGCGACGAGCGGTCCGAAGCTCGTGATGATGCGTCCGGTCCCGTTGCAGAACGACAGCGCGGTGGCGCGGACGTGCGTCGGGAAGAGCTCTGGTACGTAGATGGCGTGGCCGGAGAACACGCCCCAGACGAAGTAGCCGAACAGCGGCAGCAGGTAGGGATAGAGGGTGGGGTGGTCGAGCCCGAAGTAGAGGTAGAGACCGACGACCAGCGTTCCGATGTTATAGAAGGCGATGGTGGCGCGGCGGCCGATCCGGTCCGCAATGAAGCCGAAAGTCGCGTAACCGAGGATGCCGCCAATGCTCCAGAGCTGCATATTGTGGCTGACGATCACGATCGACTCGGCGCCGCTGATCGCTTCCTTCTCCAGCATCAGCGTCTGGATCGTGGGCAGCCAGATCAGGCTGGTCCAGATTGATAGCAGTGTGCCGAGGCAGAACATCAGCCCGACGATGGTGTTGAAGATCAGCTTGCGACCAAAGAGCTGCATCGGAACGAACCGAAGAAATTCGCGATCCTGATCCGACACGCCGACTCCGGCGAGCCTGGCGCGCGAGCGCCGCGCCTGCACCGCGGCAAACGACTCCGGTTCGGCCACGCCCCGGCGGAGCAGGAACAGCAGCAGTGCCGGCGCGATGCCCGCCGCGAACACGTAGCGCCAGCCGAGAGGCGCGAGCAGGCCGTACACGGATGCCCCGAGCAGGCTGCCGAACGCGCCGCCGGTCATCATGATCCCGGTAACCTTGGCGCGGTGCGGTCCGCTGAGCGCCTCCGCGAGCAGCGGGATTCCAACGATGATCTCAGCGCCTGCGCCGACGCCGGCGAGAAAGCGGAAGACGCCGAGCTGCAGCGGCGTCTGTGCGATTCCCTGCAGCCCAGTGAACAGGCTGAAGATCAGGATGCTGATAGCCAATGTCCTGAGACGGCCGACATAATCAGCCACGACCCCGAACACGAAGCCGCCAATGGCCCAGCCCAACAGGCCGACCATGCTGAGCAGACCGCCGATCCGGCCAAGCTCGGCTAGACCAGCCTGGCTGCCGAGCAGTTCCGATAGCGCCGGACGCAGCACGAATGAGAACAGCCCGAAATCGGTGGAATCGAGAATCCAGCCAAGCCACACCACTGCAAAGATGCGCCATTGATACGGGGTGATCTCGCGGACCCAGTCCAGCGGGCGCGCATCTACCGTGGTGGTCTCAGCTGCCGAAGGCTGCTTCATTGCCGGTCTCCCCTGTCGGACGAATTTCTTGACGTCGTCTCGAGCGAGGGGATAGCGGTCCGCGCTTTGCCGCAGGAAATACTATCTCGGCATGACGGTCATAACGCGATGCTGCTCATGGCCAGTCAGGGCAGGAGCTTCGCCAGCGCCCAGTCGCCGGAAGCGATCTGGGAGGCGATGGTCTCGCGCAGGGTCGCCTTGAGCTGCTTTCCGGCCGTCGACAGAGGCTGTTCGCGCGACTGGACAAACGCCCATGAGACGTCGAGGTGACGGATCGGCGCGAGGCTGACGCGGCCGTCGCGGAGGAAGCGGTAGGCCGAGCAGAACGGCAGGGTGGCGAAGCCAAGCCCAGCTTCGACCGCGAGCATGATCAGGGTTGGCGAGTTTCCCTCGAACGCGATATCGAGCGGGAATTTCCGCTCGGCCATTGCAGTTTCAAGGATCAGCCGAAGGCTATTCGGTCGTCCCGGGACGATCAGCGACTTCGTCGCAACGTCGTCGAGTGCAACCGGTGCAGCCGGATCCAGGCGTACGGATCTGGGGCCGATCAGGCACAGTGGCTCTTGCAGGAAGACGGTGCTCTCGAGCGTTGCCAGCGGCTCGACATTGGTCACGACCGCGAGGTCGGCCTTCCCGAGCTGAACCATCGACCACGCATTCAAGACGCCACTGATGCCCTCGATGACGCGCAGCAGCACGCCGGGGTGGCGCTCCCGATACCGGGCGATCGACGGCAACGTCACGAGTTCAAGCATCGACGGCGGCATCGCCACTGTCACCTCGCCGCTCGGCTCGTTGAACTCGTCGCGCACCTCCTGCCGCACCCGATCAACGTGTTGCAGAAGGCCAACGGCGCGATCGCGCAGCAGCATGCCAGCACTGGTCAAGGCAACGCCGCGATCGGAGCGCTGAAACAGCGCAACGCCGAGTTCTTCCTCGAGCTGGCGGATATGGCGGGACAGCGCAGGCTGGGCGATGTGCAGCAACGTCGCCGCGCGCGTCACGCTTCCAAGCTCGGCGATCTGGAGAAAAAAGCGAAGCTGCTTTATGTTCATGATCAAGAAGGCGTGTCACTGTCCTATCATCGGCCCATCGCGGGCGGAGGCCGGGAGTTGCCGGTACGGCCTGTCCTTGGCTCTGCCGTTGGCGCAAGAGCCTCACAGCTTCGGCGTTTCATTCCAGAATGTCTACCTCTTATGGCCGGAAACGCGCCAACATTGGCCCTTGGTCTCGCCGTTCAAGAGGCGAAAGGTATCGGCTTGGGCTCGTCGGCGTGCGCCATCCCGCATTGCTCAGGCCTTGGCGCCGCTCGCAATCGGGCTGTTTATCCCCCTTGGAAAGGGCGTCGTCACTGTGACGGCGGCCCTCTGTTTGAGCGCGTTGCTCGCGCTGCTGCTCCAGGCGCGCGCTGAGGTAATCGATATTGAGCGCTCTGCCAAATTGAAGCAGCCGGCCTCCGATCGGAACGGCAGGTCATCTACGGGGTAGGCTGCGACTTGGCGGCGAGCCGAACCCTGCCTGACTAAAGGCATGCGGACGTCGAGAACGAACAGCGGCTCAGTCAATACCGCCCTTGAGCAGGATCTAGAATGCGCGGGGATGGTCAGCCCCGCTAGACCAGATCGCCAGCTGCCGTGCGCGGACAGGCTGTGCCATCCTGCTTTGGCGAGCTTCATATACTCAGGCCACCCATCCGTAAGAGGCGGATCAATCCAACAGCGCCATTGAACGTGACGCGGTTTCTATTTTGGCGGCGACGGTACATGGGCCATCGAACGACCGGACCAGCGCGCCTCTGACCTCTGACGGTATTTGAACATACGCTCAATCAGGGCGGTAACGGCGGTCTTGACCACGCAGGCAGCGCTGATCAGCCGATTGACTCCGATAGGTGGCGAAATCGCCGAGAGTGCGAACTGCCCAAATTTTTCTGTGAATTCAAGACCGGAAAATTGCGGCGGGTGTACCGTCGGCATTTGTCCGTCAGACTTGAAGATTTGTACTTGTAGATCATCAACGACGAAACGTCGTCCTAAATGATAGAGTCGGAATAGTGGTGCAGGCACCTATTTCGTAGCTTGGCGTAGCTTTAGAAAGGTCCGTCGCATTAAAAACCCTCTGACCAAGTACCTTGAGATTAGCCTGGTTGGACTCGGCGATCCATGCCGCTCTGAACAAAGAGTGCGGCAGCGCAGTTGAGCGTGCGGACGGGTGTTCACTGCGGTGCTCAACACATGCTTGGTACAGCAGCAACATATGGACCCGAGATCGAGAAAAGTGGAGCGCGCCGCATGTGTCCGGCGCCACCACGGATCCCCTCGGTACCTTGGTATCTAGGCAATCGTCTTCAAATACAAGCTCGGATCGAAGTATTTGCTCGCCGGCGTGAAGTCCTTGATGCCCGCATTGGCCATGAAGAAGTCTGTCGACTGCTGCAGCCAGTTGGTGACGGTCCCGTCGGAGTACATCCGCTTCCAGTCCTTGGACGTGAACATCTTCTGGGCCTTGAACGACTCGTTGATGTCCGACAGCGGGGTCTGACTGTAATGACCCTTCTGCAATTTCTCCATCGCCTCGTTGCTGTTCGCCACGATATAGTCGTTGGCATCCGCCCAGCCTCGGATCAGCTTGGCCAGGGTCTCTTTGTTGGGTTCATAATAGTCGTTCGCAGCAGCCCAGCCACCAATGATTGCCGCCTTTGGATAATAGGCTGACGCATCGGCGAGCATGGTCGCGCCCGGCACCTTGTCGCGGACCGTGACGTTGAAAGGCACCCAGAGCGCCACGGCAGGCACGGCGCCGGAGATGAAGGCGGTCACAGCCGCCGGCATGGTCTGGTTGACGAGCTCGACCTCCTTGGGATCGACCTTGTTAGCCCGGAGCGCAGTATCGAGGAACACGTGCGCCGTCGTGCCAGTCGCGGTTGCGATGCGCTTGCCCTTCAGGTCCGCGAACGACTTGATGCCCTGATCGCCGCGAACCCAGAGCTGCGCCGTCGCGACCTCGATATCGTTGATGAGAAACACCTTGCCCTGGCCGCGGGCCGGGAAGTTCGAGAGCACGGCGCCGGTTGCCAGCACGTCGAGGCTGCCGCCGATCAGCGCCTGGAAGATCTCCAGGCCGGTGTTGAACTGCCGCAGCTCGAGATCGAGGCCCTGCTTTTCGAAGGAGCCGCGATCCATGCCGGTCCAGATCTGGCCGTCGACGGCGACGGTGTGAAGATAGCCGACTCGGACTTTTGTCCTCGCTTGCGCGATCGCGGGTGCCGAGGCAGCGAAGGTGCCGAGCGCAAGGCCCGCCGTCCTGGTCAGAAATTGCCGCCGATCCATGATGTGTCCTCCGTTTGCTTGTTATTCCGAGAATGAGACTGGACGCATCTGCGCCTGCTGGGCACGATATTCGTCCATGACGAGCTGCCTGATATGACTTCGCAGCTCCGCGAATTCCGGCCGCTCCTGGATCGACTCGTCGCGCGGGTAAGCGTAGGGAACGTCGATGATCTCCCTGATCCGCGCCGGCCGCGCCGTCACCACCACGATGCGGGAGGCGAGGTAGATCGCCTCCTCTACGGAATGGGTGATCAGCATGACGGTCTTGCCTTCGGTCTCCAGCACCTTGAGCAGCAGGTTCTGCATGTTGGAGCGGGTCTGGGCGTCGAGCGCTCCGAACGGCTCGTCCATCAGGAGAAACTGCGGCCTCACCGCATAGGCCCGCGCGATCGCGAGCCGTTGCCGCATGCCGCCGGACAGGTGCTTCGGATAGGAATTGGCAAAGTCGGACAGGCCCATCAGGCCGAGATAGTGATCGCAGATCGCGTCGCGCTCGGTAGTCGGAACGTGGTTGGCGTTGAGCGCCAGGCCGAAGGCGATGTTCTGCTTTACCGTCAGCCAGGGGAATACGCCATATTCCTGAAAGATGACGCCGCGCTCGGGGCCGGGGCCGGCGACGGGGCGTCCGTCGAACAGGACCTTGCCCGTCGTCGGCTTCTGGAAGCCGGCGAGCATGCTCATCATCGTGGTCTTGCCGCAGCCAGACGGGCCGATTACCGCGATGAAGTCGCCGTCGTTGATGTCGTAGCTGACGTCCTCGACGACGTTGAGGCGGCCCTTCGGCGTCTCGAAGGACAGCGACACCTTGTCAAACTGTGCGCGCTTGGTCATGCGATCGCCCGATCCTGCCAGACCAGCAACCGGGCCGTGATCTTGCGCAGGATCAAATCCATGATCAGCGCGATCAGGCCGATGCAAATGATGCCGACATAGATCACGTCGAGCAGGAAGTAGGTCGAGGCATTCTGAATCATGGCGCCGAGCCCGCGCTGCGCCGCGATCAGTTCGGACGCGACCAGCGTCGCCCAGGCGACGCCCAACGCCACGCGCAGTGCCGTGAGGATGTGCGGGACGGTGAGGGGAATGATGACTTTGCGAAAGATCTCGGCCTGGTTGGCGCCGAGCGTCTGCGCCACGCGGATGTAGAGTGGCGTGATCTGCGACACGCCCTCATACATCACGATCACGCCGGAGAAGAACGAGGCGTAGAACAGGATGACGAGCTTTGCGAGCTCATCGACGCCGAAATACACGATCACCAGCGGGATCAGTGCGATCGGCGGCAGCGCGCGGAAGAAGTTGATCATGGGATCGGCGAAGGTGCGGGCGGGGCGATACCATCCCAGCAGAAATCCGACCGGCACCGCCGCGAGGATGCCGAGCGCGACTCCGAGAAAGACGCGTCGGGTTGAGGCGAAGATGTCGATCAGCAGGCCTTCCCTGGTGAGAAGCTCGAAGAACTTCGCGGCGACCAGGTGTGGCGCGGGGATCAGCGAGACGTTGACGAAGCCGCTCCAGCGTACGCCGTACCAGAGCAGGATCGCACCGAGCCACGGCAGCAATCCGAGACCAAAGCGTCTCACGCCAGCTCCGTTCATTCGACGCGTCCACCCAGATTGCGGTTGATGTTTTCAACGGTCATATTATAAATAGGATGACCATACAAGTGGCGCCTTTGGGTCGTAGGCGTCGCAGGCTTCCCCGCATGACACCGTCGCCTTTCACCCTCCGAAGCGTTCAGGCCTTTGGCTATCGCTACCCGCTGACGACGCCGGTTATCACGTCCTTCGGGCGGATGAAGGACCGGCCCGCCGTCTTCGTCCGCGTCGAAGACACCGACGGACAAGTTGGCTGGGGCGAAGTGTGGTGCAATTTTCCAGCACCAGGTGCCGAACACCGTGTTCGGCTCGTCAACGAGGTGCTTGCGCCGGCACTGGTCGGATTCACCGTGCCCGAGCCGTCTGCCGCGTTCGAGCGTTTGACGCAGGGAACCTCGGTGCTTGCGCTGCAATCAGGCGAAGCCGGCCCGTTTGCGCAGGCGATCGCAGGCATCGATCTCGCCGTCTGGGATCTCCACGCCCGCCGCCAGAACCTCGCGCTGTGGCGGCTGCTCGGTGGGGCGAAGCGTAAAATCAAGGTCTACGCCAGCGGCATCAATCCGATCGGTTCCGAACGGACGGCTGAAGCGGCCCTGGGCCGCGGCTACAGCGCGCTGAAGCTGAAGATCGGTTTCGATCCGGCAGGCGACCGTGCCAATCTTACCGCGCTGCGCCGTCTTGTGGGCGAAGGCCTGCTGGCCGTCGACGTCAACCAGGGCTGGTCCCTGACGCAGGCGCTGGAGCTTGCACCGCAACTGCAGCGCTTCGGTCTCGCTTGGCTCGAGGAGCCGATCCGCGCCGATCGCCCCCGCCAGGAGTGGACGCAATTGCGCGAAGCCATCCGCATCCCGCTCGCAGCCGGTGAGAACATCGCGAGCCACGCCGGCTTTGCCGACGTACTGCGCGAGCCGGCGCTCGGTGTCGTCCAGCCCGACATCGCCAAATGGGGCGGGTTGTCGGCGTGCGCGGGCATTGCCCGCGACATCCTGACGTCGGGGAAGATGTTCTGCCCGCATTATCTCGGTGCCGGCATCGGGCTTCTGGCATCCGCGCATCTTCTCGCCGGCGTCGGCGGCGACGGACTGCTCGAAGTCGACTGCAACGAAAACCCGCTGCGCGATCGCTTCTGCGGTCCCGTGCTCAATGTCCGCGACGGTATGATCGAGCTCGGCGACGAAGCCGGCCTCGGCATTACGCCCGATCTTGCCTCCATCGAAGAGTACCGGACGGTCTGATGCCAGCACGCGGCTACGACTACATCATCGTCGGCGCGGGCTCGGCCGGTTGTGTCGTTGCGAACCGATTGTCGGCCGATCCGTCCTGCCGCGTGCTGCTGCTGGAGGCCGGCGGATCGGATCGGAATTTCTGGCTGAAGCTTCCGGTCGGCTACTACCGGACCATCTACAACGAGCGGTTCTCGCGCCTGTTCAGGACCGAGCCCTCGGAAGGGAGCGGCGGTCGTGCGATCGTCTGGCCGCGAGGCCGCGTGCTCGGCGGTTCCTCGTCGATCAACGGTCTGATCTTCATCCGGGGCCAGCACGAGGATTTTGACGATTGGGAACGCCTCGGCGCCGATGGCTGGAGCTATCGCGAACTCCTGCCGTATTTTCGGCGCTACGAACGCTACCGCGGCGGCGAGAGCCAGTTTCACGGCGGGCTCGGTGAGTTCGAGGTCTCCGACCTTCGCAATGACAATCCGGCCTCGAAGGCCTGGGTCGAGGCGGGTATGCAGTTCGGCCTGCCGCGCAATCCCGACTTCAACGGCGCCACCACGCTGGGCGTCGGCACCTACCAGCTCGGCATCGGGCGGCATTGGCGCACGAGTTCCGCCTCCGCTTTTCTGCGCCCCATTGCCAGCCGTCCCAACCTCACCATCATCACCCATGCGCAGGTCAGCAAAGTGGTTTTCGATGGTCGCGTCGCCACCGACGTCGAGTGGATCAGCAAGGGACAGGTCCACAAAGCGACGGCTGATCGTGAGGTCATCCTGTCCGGCGGCGCGCTGCAGTCACCGCAGATCCTTCAGCTTTCCGGCGTCGGTCCGGCCGACCTGCTGCGCAAGCTCGGCATTCCCGTCATTGCCGATTCTCCTGATGTCGGCGCCAATCTTCAGGACCATTATCAGGCCCGGCTGATCGTCCGCCTGAAGGAGCGAATTTCGCTCAACGATCAGGTCCGCAATCCCGTAGATCTTGCCAAGATGGGCCTGCAATGGATGCTGGCAGGCAGTGGCCCGTTGACGGTCGGCGCGGGGCAGGTGGGCGGCGCGGCCTGCACGGAATACGCCGTCGGCGGCCGGCCGGACGTGCAGTTCAATGTGATGCCGCTCTCGGTCGACAAGCCTGGCGAGCCCTTGCACAGCTATTCCGGCTTCACCGCTTCGGTCTGGCAGTGCCACGGAAAATCGCGCGGACAGCTTGCGATCAGCTCGACCGATCCGTTCGAACAGCCGCGGATCGCACCGAACTATTTCGCCGAGGAGATCGACCGCAAGACCATTGTTGCGGGCCTGAAGATTCTGCGCGAGATCTATCAGCAGAGGGCGTTTCGTCCGCTCTGGGATGTCGAGATGGTGCCGGGCGAGGCCGCCAGGGATGATGCCGGGCTGTGGGACTTTGCGCGCAACACGGGGGGCACGGTATTTCACTGTGTCGGGACCTGTCGCATGGGCAGCGACGCGCAGGCCGTGCTCGATCCGCAACTGCGCGTGCGCGGCGTCGAGCGGCTGCGTGTGATCGATGCCTCGGTGATGCCGCAGATCACCTCGGCCAACACCAATGCGACCAGCCTGATGATCGGAGAACGCGGTGCAGCGCTGGTCATGGCTTGATCGCGCGACCTGAATTCCGGAGGACGAGATGGAATTGAGTTCCGACAGTCACGTCCCCAAGTACGCGCAGATTGCCGACATCTTCCGGCAGCGTATCGCGCGCGGCGTCTGGACTCAGGGATTCCGCCTGCCGGCCAACGAGGAGCTGGCGGCCGAGTTCGGCGTGTCGCGCGTCACGATCAGGCAGGCGGTGGAGCTGCTCGCCCGCGACGGCGTGATCGAGGCGCAGCAGGGCCGCGGCACCTTCGTCACGGGGACCGTGCGGCAGGATCGCTGGCTCAAGGTCGAGACCACGCTGTCCGATCTCGCCGACATGTATCGCGACACCTCGCCCGAGATCATCAACATCTCGGAAAGCCGCAGCAACGCCCCGCTGCTTCCCGGGGACGGCAAGCCGGCCGAAAAATACGTCTTCATGCGTCGGCTGCATTCCCGGCAGAAGCAGCCTTACTGCGTCATTTCGATCTATCTCGACGAGAAGATCTTTCGCAGGTCGCCAAAGCGTTTTCGCAACGAGACCGTGATCCCGATCCTGAACGACCTCAGGGATCCCGCCATCGCCAGCGCGCGCCAGACCCTGACGATCGGTACTGCGGATATCGAGGCGGCGCGGCTGCTGCGCGTGCCGCTGAACTCGCCTGTGGCTGAGGTCCGCCGCATCTTCACGACGCAGGACCGCACCGTTATCTATCTCGGCGAGGTCACCTATCGCGGCGACTTCGTGCGGATCGACATGGATCTGCGGCCCTAGCGCCCTCAACGCGAGAACAGCTCTTGGTTCCGGCGTTCGAGCTCTTCCCCGTAGGTGCGCAGAACATGAGCTTCGCTCAGGGTGCCGATCGTGGCGCGATGGTCGGGACGGTCGACAACCGCGAGCACGTCGGCCTCGCTGCGTTCGAAGGCCTTCAGGATCTCGCGAACCGGCGTGGTCGGGAGCAGGTATTCATCCAGTTGCTGCGCCAGCGACCCGAGCAGCTCCTCGTCCTGGCTGGCGACGGAATGCAGCGTCGCGGCGGGCACGATGCCCGCATAGATGCCGTTGGGATCTCGCAATACGATTTGGCGGACCAGCGCCGGCGAGAATTGCCTTTGCGCCTCGCCGATCGGCATCGTCGTCAGCGCATTCTCGAAGTCGGCGCGCATCAGGGATGCCGCGCTCATCTGCCGGACCCAGCCAATGTCCTGCGGGCCTCGGATCGCTTCGCCGCGCAGATGGAAGCGCCAGGTCGCGAAGCTGTAGCCGAATAGCTCGCGGACGATCAGCGCGCAGACCGACGAGGCGACCACGGCGCCGACGGTGACGGAGAAATCGCCGGTGATCTCGAGCGCGAGACAGACCATGCTAAAGGGCGCGCCGAGCACGCCGGTTCCGAGCGCGGCGAGCGCCGCGATCGCGGCGGTGCCGGGCTGAAGCGCGATCGTGGGAAGAGGGCTGGTCAGCACGACGCTGTAGAGCTGTCCGATCAGCGCGCCGAGCAGGAGCGAGGCGAAGAAAAGGCCGCCGCGAAAGCCCGAGCCGAGCGAGATGGCGGAGGCCAGGATCTTGAACACGATGGTGGTCGTGAGCAGGAGCCAGGTCGGATTGCTGACCAGCAGAATCTGCATCGCGCCGTGGCCGGCGCCGAGCACGGTCGGCGTCAGCAGGGCGAGGCCGCCGAGGAGCAGGCCGCCGAGCATCGGCCGCAGCAGGCCCTTGAGCACCGTGATGCGCTGAAAGCAGCGCTCGGAGAATGCCACGGCGAGCATGACGAGGATGCTGGCGAAGGCGCAGAAGATGCCGATCAGCACCGTCTGCCCGATCATTTCGACGGAAACCGGCGAGGGGAATCCCGGCACCATCAGGAAGGACTGGTGCGTCAATTGCCGCGCCACGAGCCACGCGGTGACGGCGCTGGCAATGACCGGCACGAGACCGGCAGATGTGTAGGCGCCGAGCACGACCTCGAAGGCGTAGAAGGCGCCTGCGAGCGGTGCCGAAAACGCGGCGCTGATGGCTCCCGCGGCGCCGCAGGCCACCAGCAGCCGCATGTCGTTGCGCCGGGCGGCCAGGCGCTGGCCGACGTGGGAGCCGAACATCGAGCAGATCTGGGTGTAGCCGGCTTCCAGTCCAACCGATCCGCCGAACCCGTTGGACAGCAGTGTCTGGATCGAGATCAGCAGGCTGCCGCGAAACGACACCCGGCCGCCATAGAGCGCGTTGGCCTCGATGGCGTCGGCAAGCTGCTGTCCCTTGACGCGCCGGGCGAAGTAAAGCCCGATCAGCGCAAGCACCAGGCCACCGAGCACCGGGATCAGCAGCGTGCGCTGCCACGAGATCACGCCGGTGGCGCTGAGGTGGGCGTCGAGCGGAATGTCGAACAGCAGGGCGTGAGAGACCTGGCTGAGGCTCGAGATCGCAGCCACGAGCACGCCGCTGAGCAGCCCGACGACGATGGCGACGAGCACGAGGCCGGTCTCGCGGTTGCGCACGAAATTGCGCAGGAACAGTGGCAGCAGCCGGATGCCGGGGGCAGCGGTCGGCCTCGCCGGATGTGATGCCGGCTCCATCCTATGAAGGATCCCGCAGCGGCTCGGTGCGCACGACGCGGAAGCCGATATTGCTCGACGCGGAGTCGGGCGTATTGGAGCTTCGCGCCGCGACGCGATAGCGATTGCAGTAGGATTCGTGGCAGAGGAAGGATCCGCCACGCATCGATCGGTTGGGAGCTGGCTCGCGGTTCAAGGGGTCTTGCGATGGCGTGAGGCGGTGATAGCTCGGCGAAAAATAGTCCTGGCACCATTCCCAGACATTTCCGGCGACATTGTGCAGACCATATCCGTTGGGCGGAAAAGTGTGAACGGGGGCCGTGCCGAAATAGCCATCATCCACGGTATTGCGGTCGGGAAAGTTGCCTTGCCAGATGTTGCAGCGATGCTCGCCGTCGGGCTGCAGCTCATTGCCCCAGGGATAGGTCGCCTGGTCCAACCCGCCGCGCGCGGCCATCTCCCATTCCGCCTCGGTCGGGAGGCGCGTGCCGGACCATTCGCAGTAAGCTTGTGCGTCGTTCCAGGAAACGTGGACGACGGGGTGATCGAGCCGGTCGAGGATGCTGCTGGTCGGTCCCTCCGGTTGCGCCCAATAGGCGCGCGGCAGGGGAATCCACCATGGCGTTTCCTGAACGCGCATCGTGCGCGCGGTGCGCGTCGCTTCGGGCAGGAGCCCCTCGAAGACAAAGCTCCAGCCGTAGCGTTCGGCATCCGTCGTGTAGCCCGTGGCCCGGACGAAGTCGCCGAATTGCAGATTGCTCACGGTGTGACAGGCAATGGCAAACGGCGACAGCGTGACGAGCCGCACCGGGCCTTCGCCGTCCTCGACAAAGCCCCCGCCGGCGGATCCCATGTGGAAGGTTCCGCCGATCAGCGAGCTCCAGCGGCGCGGGATCGGGTTTGGACTGGGAAGGATCGCGGCTTGCGCATCAATGCCCGTCGCCGGTTCGTTGCCGGCGGCGCGCAGGCTGCAACAATGTGGGCGATCCCTAGTCATGCCTATTTCTGCTTCTCTTCCTCCCAGAAGGCGGTGCCGCCTTCCGCCTTCATCAGCTCGAGAATCTTCTCGCGCGGGATCACGCCGCAACGGTTGGCCCATTGCTGATACTGAGCCGTCATCTCGCGGACGCGATCCGGATGCTGCGCGGCAAGGTCGTTCATCTCGGTGCGGTCGGTCTCCATGTCGTAGAGCTCCCAGGGGCCGGGATACTTCCGGACCAGCTTCCACTTGCCCACGCGCACGGCCGCATTGCCCTCGTGCTCCCAGAACAGCGGGCCACGGTTGCCATAGGCCGACGCGAATGACGGCACCAGGCTCTCGCCTTCGCAGGGCAGGATGGCGTTGCCGTTGTACTCCTTGGGATAGGTGGCGCCGGTGACGTCGAGAATGGTCGCCATCACGTCCGTGAGCTGGCTTGGATTGTGCCGCAGCCCGCCTGTTTCGGAGATGCCGCGCGGCCAGTGCACAATGAACGGCGTCGCGATGCCGCCCTCGTGGATCCAGTGCTTGTAGAGCCGGAAAGGCGTATTGGAGAGGTTGGCCCAGGCGGTGCCGTAGCTCTGATAGGTGTTCTCGGGGCCGGGCATTATGGTCGGGTCATTGCCGAAGCGCACCGGCCGGCCGTCGCGTGTCCTGGCCTGGGCGATCATCAGCTGGTCGACCAGCTCCTTTGCCGTGACCCCTTCCGGAATGTCCTCGGCGCAGGCGCCGTTGTCGGAGAGGAAGATGATCAGCGTGTTGTCCATCTGACCGGTCTCTTCCAGCGCCTTAAGGATCCGGCCGATGCCCTGGTCCATGCGATCGATCTGGGCTGCGTAGACTTCCATGCAGCGCAGCGTCCATTCGCGTTGCTCCGCGTCGGTCCACGGCGGCTGGGTCGGATCGCGATCGGTCAGGCGCCAGTTCGGATGGATGATGCCGTCATCGACGAGGCGCTTGAGGCGTTCTTCGCGCAGCCTGTCCCAGCCCGCATCGAACCGGCCCTTGTATTTCGCGATATCCTCGTCATGGGCATGAAGCGGCCAGTGCGGCGCCGTGTAGGCGACATACTGGAAGAACGGGGCGTCGGGCTTTTCCGCCTTGTGCTGGCGGATGAAGGCCGCGGCCTGGTCGCTGATCGCGTCGGTGTAGAAGAATGACGGATCCTTCTCGGCCTCGTGCTCGATGTTGTCGTTGCCGCGCGTCAGCGTGTTCGGATGATAGAAGCTGCCGGCGCCGATGATGGTGCCGTAGAAATGGTCGAAACCGCGCTGCATCGGCCAGGCGTCGGTCGGCTCCGTCAGGCTGCTGGCGATGTGCCATTTGCCGCTGAGGTAAGACGTGTAGTTCTTGCTCTTCAGGGCCTCGGCGATCGTCACGCAGCTCCTGTTCAGGTTGCCGGCATAGCCCTCGGGGCCGTTGCTGTAGGTGAGGATTCCGATGCCGGTCTGGTGCGGATGCAGGCCGGTCAGCAGCGAAGCGCGTGAAGGGCTGCAGCGTGCGGTGTTGTAGAACTGCGAATAGCGCAAGCCATTGGCCGCGAGGCGATCCAGGTTCGGCGTCTGGATCTCGCCGCCGTAACAGCCGATGTCCGAAAAGCCCATATCGTCGTTGAGGATGAGCAGGATGTTGGGGCTGTCGGAAGTCTTTGCGCCATTCGGCATGCTTGTGTCCTCGTTATTGACGTGTGGCGTTGTTAGTGGCGGCGCGTCAGGCTGATGCTGAGGCGGAAATATTTCGGTAAGTAAACGGCGCGCAGCAGCTCGAGCGCCCGTCCGTCCTTGCCGAAGGTGACGCGTTCGATGGCGAGCAGCGGCGAACCGACTTTCACGCCGAGCAGCTTGGCGCTGTTGGCGTCAGCGAGATTGGCGCTGATGGTCTGCTGCGCATCCTTGATGGCGAGCCCAAGCTCGTCCTCGAAGACGCGATACATGATGATCGAGACCAGATCGCGTTTCTCCAGTTCGAGACCGATGTCCGGCGGATAGAAGGCGTGCTCGATCGCGATCGGCGTGTCGTCCGCGAGCCGCAAGCGCCGGAGCTGCCAGACGGCGCGTTCGCGCAGCTGCTCGCGGACGGCGGCGTCGTGCCGGTTGGTCATGCCCTGCTGCAGGATTTTCGCGCCAGCCTGGTAGCCGGCGTCGCGGATGGTTTCCGAGAACCCCATGAGATGGCCGACCCAGTTCTCGGGCTGGTTCGAGCGCAGGAAGGTGCCGCGGCCGCGCGAGCGGTCGAACATGCCTTCGTTCACGAGGGGCGCGATGGCGTTGCGTATGGTGATACGGCTGACGCCGAAATGACGGCCGAGTTCGGCTTCGGTCATGAGGCGGCCGGTCCCGTCGATCAGCTTGCCGTCACGCACCTGGTTGCGGATGGATTCCCGGATCTGGATGTGCAGGGGCGTCGAGCTTTCCCCGGTCACATCACTGCCCAGCGGTGCGGGCTTCTTCTTGCGCGTTTGAACAGCCATGGTGTCAGAGCCGCATGCGTGTCGCTGGGTCGAACAGGTGAATATCCTGCGGGCGCGCGGTGATCGAGATCGTGTCGCCTTCGCCGGGAATGTTGCCGTCGGAGACGCGCATGCGGATCATGGTGCCGGCGCAGTCGAGATCGAGCACGGCGGTATCGCCGAGGTCCTCGATCAGATCGACGCGTGCGCCAACTCCGCCTTCCGTCATGCGGAGGGCGCCGGGGCGAAGCCCAACCACCACATCGCGCTCACCCGCGGTTGCGGCCGTCGTCTTGAGACGATGGCCTGCGACAATGACGTCGCCGTCCACGTAGCGGGCGGGAATGAGGTTCATGGGGGGATTGCCGATGAAGCCGCCAATGTCGATCGAGTTCGGACGCGCGAACACCTCGGCGGGCGTGCCGACCTGCTGGATCTCGCCTGACATGAACACCGCCATGCGGTCGGCGAGCGTCATCGCCTCTTCCTGATCGTGCGTGACGTAGACCGCGGTCACGCCAAGCGATCGCTGCAGCTTCTTCAACTCGGCGCGGGTTTCGAGCCGCAGCTTGGCGTCGAGGTTGGACAGGGGCTCGTCGAGCAGGAACAGGCGCGCCTTGCGCACGATGGCGCGGGCCAGCGCGCAGCGTTGCTGCTGACCGCCGGAGAGCTGGCCGGGCTTGCGGTCGAGCAGGTGGTCGATCTTCACCTTGCGCGCGGCATCCTTCACCGCAGGCGCGATCTCGGCCTTCGGCAGCTTCGCCATTTCCAGGGGGAAAGCGATGTTCTCGGCCACCGTCATGTGCGGGTACAGCGCGTAGCTCTGAAACACCATGGCAATGTCGCGGTCCCGTGCATCGGTCGAGGTGACGTCCTTGTCGTCGATCAGCACGCGGCCGGCGGTCGGCGCGTCCAAACCGGCGAGGATGCGCAGCGTCGTGCTCTTGCCCGAGCCCGAGGGCCCGAGCAGGGCGAAGAACTCGCCCGGCCTGATGTCGAAATTCACGCCCTTGAGCGCGGCGAACTCGCCGTGCATCTTGACGATATTGCGAAAGCTGACCTGACCCTGGCCGCTCATCGGCGTCCTCCGCCCTTGACTGCACCGACCGTCAGGCCCTTCACGATATGCTTCTGCGCGACCACGCCGAGGACAACGACGGGAAGCATGGCGAGAACCGAGACCGCAGCGAGCTTGGCCCACAGCGTCTGTTCGACGGAGACGAAATTGAACATGGCGACCGTGACCGGACGTACCGTGTTGCCGCTGAGCACGACCGCGAACAGGAATTCGTTCCACGCATTGAGGAACACGAACACCACGGTCACGGCAATTCCGCCGCGGACCTGCGGGATGATGATGCGCCAAAGGGTTTTGAGCCGGCTGGCGCCGTCGAGATAGGCGGCTTCTTCCATCTCGAAGGGAATGTCCTCGAAATAGGAGACCAGCAGCCAGATCGCGAAGGGCAGGGAGAACGACAGGTAGATCAGGATGATGCCCTGATAGGTGTCGATCCAGCCAATGTTCCGCAGCATCAGGAAGTAGGGAATGATGATGCCGACGGGAGGCAGCATCTGCGTTGCCAGCACATAGAAACCCGCGAACTTCTTGCCGCGAAAGCGCAGACGCGCCAGCGCGTAGGCCGCCGGCACCGCCATCAGCATGGTGAGGATGGTGGTGCCGACCGAAATGATGACGCTGGAGAGGAGGTTCGGCAGGATCGATCCGGAGCCGAACAGCACGTCGCGATAGGCTTCCAGGGTCGGCGCGAACACCAGCTTGGGCGGATAGGCCAGCACGTCGGAATCGGTCTTGAGCGAGTTCAAAACGCTCCAGATGATCGGGAACGCCCAGGCCAGCAGGAACACCATGGAGATCGCCAGCAGGGCGAAGATGCGAAGGCGCTTTGCGGTCATTTCGCCCTCCGCATCGCGAACAGCATGCCGGAGATGATGATGGTCACGATCAGGAGGGCGACCGCGAGCGCCGAGCCGTAGCCGATCGACAATTCGGTGAACGATTTCCGGTAGGCATAGAGATTGAGAATCTCGGTCGCCGTGCCGGGGCCACCCGCGGTGACGGTGAAGATCGCCGCGAACGCGGTCAGCGCCACCATGGTCCGCATGATGATGACCATGACGATCGCCGGGCGTAGCAAGGGCAGGGTGATGCGGCGAAAGCTTTGCCAGGCGGAGGCACGGTCGAGCCGCGCCGCCTCGTAGATGTCTTCGGGCAGCGAGGCGAGCGAGGCCAGTAGCACCATGAACGCAAACGGCGTCCACTGCCAGGTATGGATCGCGATCACCGAGACCATCGCGAGCGTGGGATCGCCGAGCCAGTTCTTGCTGCCGAGGCCAGCGTTGATGGCGAGGAAGTCGACGATGCCGAATTCCGGTGCCAGCATGAAGGTGCGCCAGATCATTCCGACCACGGCCGGCGACAGCACCACGGGCAGGATGGCGATCACCCTGAACCAGCCCTGGCCGCGCTTCATGTCCATGACCAGCAAGGCGAGCGCCAGGCCGATGATGACCTGCAGCGCGACGGTCGAGCCGGTATAGACGAGGCTCACGAGCAGCGAGGTCCAGAAGCGCTCGTCGGAGAGCAGCATCTGGTAGTTCTCGGATCCGACGAAGCCGTTGGTGAACGGCATCGCCAGATCCATCCGGAATGCGCTGGTGTAGATCAGGAAGAGCAGCGGAAACGTCGTCGTGGCGAGCAGCGCAAGAAACGCGGGCGCAAGCAGGGCCGCCGCAAACCGGCGCTCGCGCTGCGCCAGGACGCGGCCGAAATCGCTGCGAGGCGCCTCGCTCGCGATCCCGGCCGATGTCACCGCTGTCGTAGCCATGGCTCAGCCGCGCATCATGGGTTCGATGCGGCGCTGCGCATCGTCCAATGCGGCCTTGATCGTGGCCTGGCCGGAGAGGGCCGACTGGATCGCGGTCGCCATGGTGTCGCCGATTGCCGGCCATTGCGGCACACGCGGACGCCAGTCGACGTCGGTGTCCTCCTGCAGGGCGCCCATCGTGGCCTCAACGAAATTCTCGCCAAAGCCGTTCATAAGCTTGATGTAGTCGGGATCCTTCCAGACCGAGGTGCGGTTGACGCCCGAGCGTTTGGTGGGGCCGGCGAACCTGTGCGCGGTGCGCGCCTGGGTCTCGGCGCTCGCGGCCCACTGGATGAACAGCCAGGTCGCCTTGCGCTTCTTCTCCGGCAGCGCGGAATTGATCGGGAAGCCCCAGTTCCAGATCGACGTGGTGCGCTTGCCCGAGGGGCCTTTGGGCCAGCGGGCATAGGCGACCTTGCCGATCACCTTGGACTTTTCCGGATTGTTGATGACCGACGCCGACGAATGCGCGTCAATGTAGCTGGCGACGGTGCCTTGCGAGAAGGCATCGGCGATATCCGGCCAGTTCCAGTTCGCCGCTGCCGTCGGCGCGTACTTCTTCATGATGTCGACGTACCAGGCGAGCGCCGCCTCGGCCTCGGGGCCGTTAACGGTGAGCTTGCCGCCCTTCATCCAGTCGCCGCCGAATTCGCGGAAGATCGACGGATAGATGTACATGTTCTGGCCGGCACCGGCGACGCCGCGCAGCGCAGCGCCCCAGACGCGATCGTTCGGGGTGTTCAAACCCGCGGCATTGGACATGTAGGCCTCCAACGTGTCGGCCGGCTTCAGGCCCTTCGCGTCATAGAGGTCCTTGCGATAGACCTGAATGGTGACCTCGCCGTCATAGGGCATGCCATAGAGCTTGCCGTCGATGCCGTTGGCGGTGCGCCAGGCCGGAATGATGTCGTCGAGCTTGAACCAGGCCGGATCGGTCAGCGCGTTGTCGTTCAGGTAGGTGTCGAGCGGCTCGACCCATTTGTTCGCGGCATAGAGCGCGTAATACATGGGATCCGCGGCGTGGGTCGCGTAGGTGCCGGTCTTCGAGGTCAGGTCGATGACGCTCTTCTGCCGGATCTGCGCCGGCGGAATCTTCTCGAAACGGACGTCGATACCGGTGAGCGCCTTGAACTGCGGCGCGAGCGTGATGAGGTTTTCGAAATAGCTCGCCGGGATCACGGCGACCGTGATGGTCTCGCCGGAAACCTGCTGCCAGTCGATCTGAGCGGATTTGTAAGGCGCGAGGTCGGCGTCCTGCGCGGCAGCATGCCGGAGAAAAGCCGGACCAAGCGTCGCGAAAGCGGCGGCTGCGGTTCCGGTCTTGAGTAGCGTTCGTCGCGTCGGCGTGAATGACGGCATGCGGTCCTCCCGAAATCCGGATTTATATTTCCGATTAGTTAGGACTTTTGCCCAAATGTTATAACAAGTCAACCACGACAAAATGGATCGTTCTCCGGCGGTTTGGCGCTAAGCGTAAATCGATCGCGGACCTCGCCTCCGGGAGACGCGATCGGCCGAGCAGTGATGATGTGCGGTTGCCGGCTAGGTATTGCCGATGCGCTCGAAGTCCAAGCGAGCATCGCCGGCCGTATGGATCTTGCCGCTATATCCCTGAGCGATCAGCTCGAACGCTGCCGGCAATCGGCCGTCGATGACGAGATGGTGGCACTCGTCGAGGTGACCGCCGCGAACCGTCGCATTGCGCCCGAATTTGGTGATGTCGGCCACGAGCACGGACGTTCGTGAATTGGCGGCGATGGATTGGCGTGCCTTGACTTCATCGACATGGAAGTCGAGCAGCGTCCCGTCGGGATCGACGCCGCCGACGCCAAAGATGCCGAAGTCGGCGCGGAATCCCGAGAAGAAGCGCACGGCGGCCTCACCAATGATGTCGCGGTCGAGCGGCCGCAGCGTGCCGCCGGCGATGGTGATCTCCACGTCCGGATTGTGCGAGAAGGCTGCGGCTACGTTCAGGCTGTTGGTGATCACCCGCAGATCCCGTCGGCGGGAAAGTGCCTGCGCGACATATTCGGGCGTCGTGCCAAGCCCGATCATCAGCGAAGTCCCGTCGGGAATGAATTTGGCGGTCGCCTGCGCGATCCGCTGTTTGGCTTCGGCGTTCAGCCTGTGTCTGCTGCTGTAGGCGAGGTTCTGATTCTGGACGGGGAGGCTGACCCCGCCATGCACGCGCCGGAGCAGTCCCTGGTCGCAGAGCGCATTCACAAGGCGGCGGATGGTCTGCTGGGTCACCTCGAAGCGCGCTGCAAGCTGCTCGATGGAAGCGAAGCTTTGCTCGCGCACGATCTCCAGTATGCGGACCTGACGTGTGGTGGCGCTCTTGGGCATGAGCCCTCCGTTCGCGACAAAAGTATCATTTGAACGGCTGAGACGCAATTTTCTGTTTCATATGGTGTCACATTATGTTCATATGAACACAATAGTCGCAACGCCGATGAATGCGCGTGGCTCAAGGGAGGACGCATGGACCGGTCTGAGACCAGCATTGCGCTGCTCCGTTGGAGCGCGCCGCCATCAGCGTAGCCGCATCATGCTGAGAGCGAACCGGCCATGTCGGCGATCACGCTGAGTCATGTCTCCAAGTCGTGGGGCGCGATGCGCGCCGTCGACGACATCAGTCTGACCGCGGAAGAGGGCTCGCTGCTGGTGCTGCTGGGACCGTCCGGCTGCGGCAAGTCGACCACGCTGCGGCTGATCGCCGGTCTCGAGGAGGCTGACGCCGGCACGATCGCCATCGGCGGCGTCGACGTGACCCGTCTGTCGCCGGCGGAACGGAAGATCTCCATGGTCTTCCAGTCCTATGCGCTGTTTCCGCATTTGAGCGTAGCCGAGAACATCATCTTCGGCCTGCGCGTGCGCCGCGTGTCGCGCGCCCAGCGCGAGGCCCGGCTTCGTCGCGTCGCCGACATCGTTGGTCTCGCGCATCTGCTCGAACGCAAGCCGGCGCAATTGTCGGGAGGGCAGCGCCAGCGCGTCGCGCTGGGACGCGCCATCATCGCCGAGGCTCGGGTCTGTCTCATGGACGAGCCGCTGTCGAACCTGGACGCCAAGCTGCGGCACGAGATGCGAACGGAAATCCGCGCGTTGCAGCAACGTCTCGGCATGACGATGGTCTATGTCACCCACGATCAGACCGAAGCCATGACCATGGCGGACCGCGTCGTGTTGATGCGCGACGGCCGTATCGAGCAAAACGGCTCGCCGGAAGAGCTCTACAATCGGCCGGCGACGGCGTTCACGGCGCGGTTCATCGGCACACCGCCGATGAATCTGGTGCGTCAGGGCGATGATCTCATCGGCATTCGGCCGGAGCACATCCGCATCGTGTCGGGTGGGGATTATGCTGCGCGAGTCAAGGCCGTCGAACATCTCGGGGCCGACAGCATCGTGCTGTGTGAAATCGACGGTCAGCCGATCTCGGTTCGACTCGACGGATTCAGCAAGGTTCAGCCCGGCGAGGATGTCGGGCTGGCCTGGGAGGCCGGTCACGAGCATCGGTTCGATCCGGCTACGGACTGCCGATTGGAGACTTCAGCCAGGGAGGGCCGGCTGGCGACCTCCGCTGGATAGCGGCGGTGGTTTCAGGCACTCGGCGGATTACAGAGGGAGAGACAGATGTTTGCGCGACGAATGATGTTGATGGCGGCCGCACTAGCAGTGCTCTCCATGGGGGCACGTCCGGCTGCCGCGGTGGATCTGACCATGTACTATCCGGTCGCGGTCGGCGGTCCCGTCACCAAGATCATCGACGACATGGTCTCGCGCTTCGAGAAGGACAATCCGGATATCAAGGTGACGGCAGTCTATGCCGGCAACTACACGGACACGATGACGAAGGCGATGACTGCCATGAAGGGCGGGCAGCCACCGCAACTGTCGGTATTGCTGTCGACCGACGTGTTCACGCTGATGGACGAGAAAGCCATCGTGCCGTTTGACGACCTCGTCAGCGACAAGGGCTGGTTCAAGGAATTCTACCCGGCGTTCATGGCGAACGGGCAGGTCGACAGCAAGACCTGGAGCATTCCGTTCCAGCGCTCGACCATCGTGCTGTACTGGAATAAGGACGCCTTCAAGGAAGCGGGCCTCGATCCCGAAAAGGCGCCGGCGTCCTGGGACGAAATGGTCGAGATGTCGAAGAAGCTGGTCAAGAAGGATGGCGCCAACACCACGCGCTGGGGCGTCGAGATACCGACGACCGGTTACGGATACTGGATGTTGCAGGCGCTCGCCATCGAGAACGGCCAGAAGATGATGAACGAGGCCGGCACCGAGGTGTACCTCACCGCGCCGAAGACGGTCGGCGCGCTCGACTACTGGGTCGACCTGTCGCGCAAGCACAACGTCATGCCGACCGGCAGCATCGACTGGGCGACGCTCCGCACCGACTTCCTCGAAGGCAAGACGGCGATGATGTGGCACACGACGGGCAACCTCACGGCCGTCAAGGACGCCGCAAAATTCCAGTTCGGCGTGGCCATGCTGCCGGCCAGGGAGCGGCAGGGATCGCCGACCGGCGGTGGCAGCTTCTACATCTTCAAGAGCACTTCGCCCGAGCAGCAGAAGGCCGCCGTCAAGTTCATCCAGTGGATGACGGCGCCCGAGCGTGCGGCGGAATGGAGCATGAAGACCGGCTACGTCGCGGTGTCGCCGGCCGCCTACAAGACCAAGGCGATGGAAGACTACGTCAAGGGTTTTCCGCAGGCGACCGTCGCGCGCGATCAGCTCGAGCATGCCGTGCCGGAGCTCTCCGTCCACGAGAACGGCCGCATCTACAAGTTCGTGAACGATGCCGTGCAGGCCGCGGTCACGGGCTCGCAGAAGCCGCAGGAAGCGCTGGTCGCCGCGCAGGCGCAGTCCGACCGCGTGCTGCGCGCCGCCAAGTAAGCGCAAAGTGAGGGACATGGCGGGGTGGCGGTTCGCCGCCATTCCGCCGACTCTAGAATGACCGATCTCGCCGCCTCATCGCCAATCCCCGAACGCCGCGCTCGCACGCAGGCGTGGTGGAATGCCGTCAATGCGTGGCTGCTGCTGTTGCCGGCGGCGGTACTGCTGATCGCATTCACGCATTGGCCAATCCTGGCGACGATCCGGCACTCGCTGTTTATCACCAAGCGGAACGGCAACGAGATCTTCGTTGGGACGGACAGCTATCAGGCCATGGTGGCCGATCCGATCTTCTGGAAGGCGCTGGTCAACAATTTCTGGTTTGCGCTCGGCACCATCCCGACCTCGATCGCGCTGGCGCTGATCATGGCGGTCTGGGTCAATCGCAACATGCGCGGCCGCGGCTTTCTGCGACTGGCGTACTTCACGCCGACCGTGCTGCCGATGATCGCCGTCGCCAACATCTGGCTGTTCTTCTACACGCCGGATTACGGCGCGCTCGATCAGCTGCGCGGGCTGTTCGGCCTCGGCGGCTGGAACTGGCTCGGCGATCCCTCGACGGTGATGGCCTGCCTGATCGTGATGGTGATCTGGAAGGAAGCCGGATTCTTCATGATCTTCTATCTGGCGGCGCTGCAGCAGCTCTCGGCGGACCTCGATGAGGCCGCCTCCATCGAAGGCGCGAGCCGATGGTACACGTTCCGCCGGATCACTTTTCCGCTGCTGATGCCGACCACGCTGTTCGTGGCCATCAATGCGGTTATCAACTCGTTCAAGCTGGTGGACCATCTGGTCATCATGACCAAAGGCGGTCCGAACAACGCCAGCACGCTGCTGCTCTATTACATCTATGAGGTCGCCTTCACGTTCCAGGATTCCTCCTACGCGGCAACGCTGACGGTCGTGCTTCTCATGCTGCTGAGCGGGATTGCACTGCTCAAGTTCGGCTATCTCGATCGCAGGATCCACTATCAATGAGAGGCCGGACACATCCCGTCGAAGCCGTCGCAGCATGGCTCCTGGCCTTGATCTGGCTCGCCCCGCTGGCCTATGCCTTCTGGAGCGCGCTGCATCCGGCGGCTTACGCCACCTCGTTCAGCCTGTCCGCCCCCTGGACGGTGGAGAATTTTGCGCGGGCCTGGAAGCAGGCGCCGTTCGCCCGGTACTATCTCAATACGGTCGTGCTGGTGACGCTGGTCTTGGTCGGCCAGCTCATCCTCTCGACGCTGGCCGCCTATGCCTTTGCGCGCTTCAGATTCAAGGGCAGCGGCATTGCCTTCGCCCTCGTGCTGCTTCAGCTGATGATCATGCCCGACGTTCTCATCGTCGAGAACTATCGCGCAATCGCCAAGCTCGGATTGCTCGATACAATCCCTGCCATCGCGCTGCCTTACATGGCGAGCGCCTTTGGCATCTTCCTGCTGCGGCAGACCTTCAAGAGCGTGCCTCAGGAGCTGGTCGAGGCCGCCCGGGTTGAGGGAGCAGGTCCGCTCGCGATCCTTTGGCGGGTCTATGTGCCGTTGGCACGCCCCACCTACGTCGCCTTCGGCCTCGTCTCCGTCAGCTATCACTGGAACAACTTCCTGTGGCCGCTGATCGTCACGAATTCGGTGGAAGCGCGGCCGCTCACGGTGGGTCTCGCCGTGTTCGGCGCGCCTGAAACTGGTGTGGATTGGTCGGTGATCACGGCGGCGACCGTCATGACGATGGCGCCGCTGCTGATCGCATTCCTGTTGTTTCAGCGCCAGTTCGTTCAGTCATTCATGCGCGCGGGTATCCGGTAATGCGACTTCTCACCTGGAACATACAGTGCGGCAAGGGGTGCGACGGCGTCACCGATCTGTCCAGGATCGTTGCGGTCGCCAGGCAGACGCTTGATGCGGACGTGTTCTGCTTCCAGGAAGTGAGCGACAATTTTTCGAGATTTGGCGGTGGCGCGGATCAGAGCGCCCAGCTCGCAGCCTTGCTGCCCGGCTACTCCGCGATATTCCGGCCGGCGATCGAGACGATGGATCGCGCGGGCAGCCTCCACTGCTTCGGCAACATGACACTGTCGCGATTGCCGGTGTTGCAGATCGCCAATCACCTCTTGCCGTTTCCGGGCGCAGGTGGGGTGCGCAGCATGCGCCGTCACGCCCTGGAGGTGACGGTTCAGGCCTCGTTTGGCGCGATCCGCATCGTCAACACCCATCTCGAGTTTCATTCGGCCGATCAGCGCGAGGCGCAGATTTCGCGGCTGCTGGATCTGCAGCGGGACGCGTCGGGAAGCCCTACGTCGGCCGGCTCCCGGCACGATGAGCCGTACGGAAGCCAGACTGTCGCCGCGTCGGGCCTGATGTGCGGCGATTTCAATTTCGACGTCACCGACCCCCAGCATGCCCTGATCGACCGCGCCGACCGACCCGGCCTGAATTATCGGGATGCGTGGACCGCCAATCGTCCCGGCCGTCCGCGGGCGCCAACGTGCGGAATCTATGACCGCGCGCAATGGCCCGAGGGGCCGGACTGTCGCGACTTCATTTTCCTGACGGAGGATTTGGTCAGGCGCGTGCGCAGTATCGATGTCAATGAAGCGACCGATGCTTCCGATCACCAACCCCTCGCGCTCGAACTGGCCGACTAGAGCATGGCGAAGTCATCAAAGCTTGTCGTCGCAAGGAAGGGCAGGGTGCTTCTGGTCAGGCGGCGGCGCGACAAGCGCTGGATGTTTCCGGGCGGCCGCAGGCGGGCCGGCGAGAGCGAAAGAAAGTGCCTCCATCGCGAGATCATGGAGGAGCTGCCCAAGCTCAGGCTTGGCGAGTTGAGGCTGTGGAAAGAAGTCAGCGGCAAGAACCGCAGGTCCGGCCGAAGGATGAGCGATGCGATCTTCCTGAGCAAGAAGGCCTCAGGTCCATTGAAGATCGGAGACAAGAAGGAGCTCGACCGGGCGGCATGGCGCAAGCCGCGCGGGCTCAAATTGACTCCAACCTCACGCTACATTCGCGACAAGCTGTTTCCGAAATGAGTCTTGCGTATAGCGAAGATCACCGACGCCGATTGGGGCACGAAAGAATATCGCGTGCCGGCTTGCGGGCGCTGGCAAGAGGTTCAATAACCGACGTTAGGTGTTGGAAGATGCTAGCGCCGCTTGCCGTGAATTGCGACACGGGCCGGCTTGGATGGTTCCGCCGTTGTTGGCGCAAGCGCACTTGCTTCGGACGACGCGAGTGGCCATACGGACAATCACGTGTAACAAACCAGCGTTTTCTTCCTTGTTGACGGTATCGGCCGTTTTTCCGGTGCAACGGTGAGGGGTGGCCGTTGGGGCCAGCAAGTATGGCCGCTCAGTCGATTGATTTCGATAGTTCTCGAAGTCGCCATCCCTCAAACGGCGAGAATTTCTCTGTGAGTTCACGGCCAAAAAATTGCGGCGGATGTGCCGTCGGAGCTTGCCCGTCTGCCTTCAATGTTTGTGCTTAGGAATCAACGCGATAGCGGCATACTCAATGATTGAGTGGGAGTAGTGCGATCGCGTACTGTTGCGCGGCTTTGCGTACTGTGGGGTAGGTGGCCTCGTTGCTTTACTTCGACATTGCGGCGGTGATGCCGGTTGCGGCCTCGACTTAACTCTAATCGAGGCCGGCATTCCACCGCCGTTTCGGTGACAGCGTACTGCGGCGGACTATGGCGTGCAGAATGGCTGGACCTGCGCGGAACAAGGAAATGGGCGAGAGCCACAGCTTTCGCCCGCTTTGACACTGCGAAACGCTCATTCGGCTGACATCGGTTCACCAGCCCGATTCTAGCTTGCTCCATCAAAAATTGCGATCCGCAAGGTTGATCGAGATCGGCAGATCATCGACGAATTTAAACGATCGGCGCTTAGATTGACTCGTGCCAATAAGCAAAATCCTGTTTCGGCGCGACCATAGTGGCCCAATGGATGAGGTCAACCCATTGGGCGCTGGCCTTTGAATATCAGGCGTGCGCTGCAGCCCTCTGTCCGGAGGGATCTCTATTTGACCGAAGAGAAAGCCGTCGGCTTCAGAATCTGGCTGACGATGTTGGCCACGATCTCGCCATCGGCCAGCGATTTGGCGCTCCCCTCGAGCCATTCCGGATCGGCCACGAAGGCGCTCCACTTCTTTTCGCGCTCGGCGGCAAGCGACTCCCAAGCCAGAAAGTAGGTCAGCTCCTGGTGGGACTCGCCGATCAGCGTCGTGAAGAACCCGGCCTGGCGGATGCCATGTTTCTCCCAGAGTTTCAGCGTCATCGTGTCAAAGCGCTTCAGCAGCGCCGGCAGGCGACCGGGCACGCAGCGATACTGGCGCATTTCGTAGATCATTCTCGTTTCCTCCCTGATACTGTTGCGACTTGATCTCGTTCATCAGCCGCCATTGATGCCGTGGGTGTCGAGGTGCTGAACACAACCTGCTCGTTGAAGGCCAGACATACTCAAGGCGGACAGTGCGCAAGCGATCGCCCGTTGCCTTCAGTGAATGGCCCATCGTGTTCGGCGACAAGATGAAGATCGCGCTCCTCGACCGCCTCACTCACGATTGCGACGCATGGGTCCTCCTTGTCACTCGATCATTCGCTGGACGATGAGCCGGCATACCTGGTCTGGCCCTCGTCCGGCGACCAGTCAGGGGCGAGGCGCCCGTTTCGATAAGCCTCGTCACCTGTGTGCTGCGTGAAGAGGACGGTGAACATCGCAGCAGGGACGGCGAGATGGGTTTCGCAGGCCTCGGTCAGTCTGCGAGCGAACCGCGCGCGCTGATCGACGCTGCGTCCTGCCCTGATATCGACCATTGCGAGCGCAACCGTCTCAATCGGCGCGAAGCCTGTGCGAAAGAGATTATCGCACCCCAGCTCAATGAAGCCGATATTCACTACCCCTGGCGGCGCCACCAATTCCTCGCAGTAAATTTTGCCGATAACTTCCGCGGCCTTTCGCTTGGCTGCGGCTCGGTAATGTCCCGGAAGGTTCAGCTGAACATAAGGCATTGGGCCTCCCTGTGATCGCGCAGGTCCAGGCGAGCATGATACGTGCAAGTTCTCGCGGGGCAAATCAGCACGGCCGTTGTGGTCAGCTTGCAGCTGAAGACTTCCAGCCCGCACTTGTATTTATGTGCTCGTTCGTGTTGTGAGCAGCCACACTGGCCCGTGGAACAAAAGCGCGCTAGCAGAAATCGTGCAAATAACGATCAATCTGTGCGCTATACGCACAATGCAAAAGCTTCATGATGATTAGTATCTTCGGAACCGGCCGCATCATCGCAATCGTCGGAAGGCCCATCGCGCAAATGCGCTCGCCAACGGTTACCAATCTCCAACTCAAAGCCGCGAGGCCGATGCAGCCACGATTCCTTGCGACGTCACGCCAGAAACTTTGCCGAAGTTCTTCGATCCTTCGAGGGTGGGAGAACGCAGCAGGTGCGGTAGTTACGATGTCCCACCAGAGTGTTGCTGCGTCCCTTGTCGACCGTCTCACGAACCGAGCTCAACTGATTGGCGCAATCAGCAGCATTCGCCGCTGCGCAACGTGCAGTGGCACAGCGTGTCCGCGGTTGCAAGGTTAGTTGGAACTACCGGTACCGGAGCCGCAGGACGGTCCAGCACTTCCTACGGTAGCATCCCCGAGAGCTCGCCGGCCATCTTCTTCAGTTTGGCGACAAACTCTCCAGCCAATTTTTCCCTGTTGGCGCGTGCGGAGCTGGTGCTTGCATTGAGGGTCGCGACGACAAGACCGGTCCGATTTGACACCGGAACCGAGACGCTGACCAGGTCATCCTCCAACTCTTCGTAATTGATGGAATAGCCCTTCACCTTGCTATCGGCGATGAGTGAAAGGATCTCTCGCTTAAGCATGATTGTGTGCCGCGTGTGTCGGACGATCCTGGTGCGCGACAACAGACGCTCCACTTCCGCACGCGGCTTGTAAGCGAGCAGCATTCGCCCGGACGCAGAGGAGAATGCCGGCAGCCGCATGCCCGTAGTGACCACATAGGAGAGCCGTCGGCCGGGAATATCGGAGCGCGCAACGAATACCACTTCGGTGTCATCCAGGACGGCGAGTGAGACCGTCTCTCCGATCGAACGGGCGAACTCATCCAGAAATGGCTGCAGGGAGGCGCCAAGACCTGCGGAGGACAGAAACGAGTAGGCGAGCCGGAGCACGCGCGTTGTCAGCTCGAAGCGACGCTCATGCAGGCGAGCGAAGCCAAGCTCCACCAGTGTAAGGAGGAGGCGACGTGCCACCGCCCGGTCCATCCCGGTACGTTCGGCGACCTGTGCCAGCGTCATGGCCCTGTTCTCGGCGCCGAACGACTGGATGACCGTAAGTCCGCGCGCAAAAGCCGTTACGAAATTCCGGTCCAGCTTCTCCTCCGCAATCGGCCGATGATACTCCCGTTTGGACAACGCCATCGATCAGATCTCCACTTTGTGCGCAAAGCGCACACTTTAGCGCAAAAACGCACAGTTTGCCCTAGCGTACAATCTCGGCCTGCGCACATAGTCCGATTAGAACGAGGGCGCTGAACGCGCCAGTGAAGGGAAGGAGCGCCATGACCATCAGCAGCAGCGAGGTATTGCAAAGGGCCGGCCGGCTTCCTCCGGTCCGCCCGGGCGATCATTTTGATGTCGTGGTAGCCGGCGGTGGTGCTTCGGGTCTCATGGCGACGGTGTCTGCCGCCAGGCAGGGTGCACGCGTCCTGGTCGTGGAAACATCCGGCTGCTTCGGTGGCGCGGGCACAACATCGATGGTGGCGCAGTGGCTCGGCTTCTACAATGGCGAGACATGCGCCGTCGGCGGCCTGCCCATGGAATTCGCCGAGCGGGTGATCGCCCGGGGCGGATCTAACGGCTTTGAAAATTACGTGCTGGCGGAAGCCACCGTGCGTCCCTTTCACCTGAAGCGCCTTCCGTTCAATCCCGAAATCGCAAAGCTCGTAGCCGATGAGCTCGTCCTGGAGAGCGGGGCGTCTGCGTTGGTTCACGCCCGTATTTGCGGCGCCTCCTTAGGCGATGACCGCGTGACAGGGGTGCAGATCGAAACGTCGGGTGGACGGCTCGATGTGGGTGCGAGTTGCTTTGTCGACGCAACCGGGGATGCGGTCGTTGCGCGCCACGCAGGAGCGCCGTTGACGGATGTGGAGACGGGCCGGCATCGCATGGGAATGAGCCTCGTCTTTCGATTGTCGCATGTCGATGTCGCTGGCTTTCGCGCTCTCTCAAGGCAGGAAAAGCGCGCGATCGCTCTTGAGGGCATGGCCGCAGGTGAGCTGTTCTGGGACGTCCTGTCCGTCTCGCCGGTAGGTACGTCTGACGCCATCTGCCTGATGAGCCATCTGGATGGGCTCGATAATCTCGATCCCAACGATCTGACCAGGGCGGAGTTCATCGGACGCTATCAGGTCGGTCGCATCGCCGGCTTCCTCAAGCGGAGAATGCCGGGATTTGCAGCTTGCGAGCTGGCTGGAATTGCAAGCCATATCGGTGTGCGAGAAAGTGTTCGGCTCGTCGGCGACCATCTGCTTACGGAGCAGGATGTGGTCGATGCCACCCCATTTGAAGATGCGATAGCGCTGGGGTGCGGGCCTTTGGATATACATGAGGAGGACGGCAAGCTCCGGCTGTTCATGCCTGCGCAGCCATTCGAGATTCCCGCGCGCAGCATGACCTGCATTTCGGTCAAGAATCTCGTCGTCACTGGTCGCGCCATCTCGGCGACCCGGGAGGCGAATGGGGCGATCCGGCACCAAGCCACGGCCATGGCGCTGGGCCAGGCCGCCGGCCACCTGGCGGCTCATGCCGGGGCGTACGACTGGGACGTGCGGGCGGTGCCGCACAGGAGTGTTCAGAAAAGTCTGACTGCAACAGGGGCCTTGCCCTCGCGTGGCCATCTGCCGGCGGCAACTGCAGTTAGCTGAGCGGATGATCGAGACCAGTACCATGCGCGCCCCTTTGCAATACAATCGTCGGACATGCCTCCCCGTGCTTGCCGCGACGGTCGCCGGCGCTCTTTCAGGCAAGGCTGTTGCCGCATGGGTATCCCGGAACACTTTCGTTCTCGTTCATGGCGCCTGGTTCGGTGGGTGGTGCTGGACCGGCGTTGCCGACTATCTCCGCTGCAGAGGTCATCGCGTGTTCACCCCAAGTCTCACCGGCCTTGGAGATCGCGCGCACCTGGCTGGCCAGAGCGTCACGCTTTCGACCCACGTCGACGATGTTATCGATGTCATTGACGCCGAGGAACTGAAGGACGTCATCCTAGTCGGGCACAGCTATGCGGGCGTACCCTGCGCCATGGTGGCCGAGCGGATCAGCGACAGGATCCGGCAGCTTGTGTTCCTTGATTCCGTCCTGCCGGAGGATGGAAAGCCGCTGTCGACCCTGTCGTCGTCAAAAGTCTGGGAAGCGCGCATAGCGGCGGCTCGGGCCACCCCGGCGAACGCATTCCCTCCACCGCCGATCGTCGCATTCGGTGTGACCGACGCAGTTCAGGTTGGTTGGCTTGAGAGGCAGTTGCGGCCACAGCCGATCGGCACGTACCTCGAAGCGCCCCACTTGACCAAGCCGGTCGGGGCAGGCCTCGACACGATTTATTTGAGTTGCGAAGCGCCGGCGATGGCGGCGATCGACCCGTTCCGGGCGCGTGCACGACAACAACAGGGCTGGTGTTTCCAGGCCATCCCGTCGTCGCACGCCTGCATGGTGACCGCGCCGGAGCTGACCGGCGAGACGCTGGAGAGGCTCGCCCCATGAATGTCGCTGCGAACACGAGGCCGCGCCTTGCTCGAGACGAGGCGATGAGCGCATCTACGGGGCTCACGGATGCAGAAGCTGGCGCGTCAGCGACTGCCTCCGCCGAGCCGAAATCCTCCTACAGATGGGTAGTCCTTTCGGTCGTTTTTGCCGCTTTCCTGGTGACCTTCCTCGACCGGCTGGCATGGGCGAATGCCAATCTCATGGCCAGCTCATCACTGGACATTCCGATCGCAACACTTGGGCTATATGTGACGGCCTTCTACACCGGCTACGTGATCGCGAGCGGCCTTGCAGGCTTCGTAACCGACCGTATCGGGTCGCGACTGATGCTGTTTTTCGCGCTCGCGCCGCTTGCCGCGTGCACGTTTCTGTTCGGTTTGACCAGTTCATTTGCGATGGGGTTCGTGTTGCAGGCCCTGATGGGCCTGTTCGCCGGCGCCGATTACGCGGCTTGCGTCAAGGTCGTGGCCGATTGGTTCGGCCGGACCGAGCGCGGCCGGGCGCTTGGTCTGTTTTCGACAGCGCCTTCGATCGGCGTCGCTGCCGCAAACGCGATCTTTCCGATGCTGCTGGGCGTCATTGGCTGGCGTGCGCTCTATTGGGGCCTCGGTGGCGTCACTGTGCTCGTTGCCGTGATCTGCCTGTTCCTGTTGACTGACTTGGCGCCAGCGGGGGCCGGCGAGCGCAAGTTGCAGACGCCGGATCAGGTGACCTGGCGCCGCGGATTTTCGGCACTGTGGACCGACAGGAACCTCGTCCTGATTGCATTTGCCGGCTTTGGCGCTAATTGGGGCACATGGGGATTTGCGTTCTGGGCGACGGCGCTGATGATCCGCGGCTATCAGCTCAGTCCGGTGGACGGGGGGGTGATCGCCCTGATCTTTGGCATCGCGGCTGCAGTCTCAAAGCCCCTCTATGGACTCCTCTCGGACGTGCTGGGCGGCAAGCGCCGCAATCTCGTCATCTGCGACCTTCTAGCATTCGCCGCGATGCTGATGGTGTTCGGTATGATGCACACGAAAAGCGGATTCCTGCTCGCTGCGCCGCTCCTTGGGTTGACTGCCGTGGTCTACAGCCCGCTGCTTGCCGCCATGATCACCGAGAGGGTGGACATGCGGTTAACGGCGACCGCAACTGGCATGATCAATGCTCTCTGGCAGCTCGGAAGCGTGATCGTTCCAGGCGTTGTCGGCGTGGTGTTCGCCGCGACCGGCTCGTTTTTGGCGGCCTTTGCCATCCTTGCGGCTGGACCGCTCATCGGGACCTTGTGCATGTTTGCGGTCGACGAACGATGATCGGTACATTGTATTGACTGCAAAGGATAAGGCTGGGATCAGACGGGCAGGGCGCCTCTGCGGCGCAATCGACGTTCGACGGATACGTATCAAACGGTCCTCTTCCTGGACGACTCAATACGTTGCGCGCCCCCCGGAAAGATCGAAGACGGCGCCAGTCGAGAACGAGCACTCATCGGAGGCCAGCCACGCGACCAGCGCGGCAACCTCCTCGGGCCGACCGGCCCGTCCAAGCGGGATCTTGGCCAGCACGCCGCGATAGGCGTCTTCCGACATCTGCTTGACCAGATCGGTCGCGATCACCGCGGGCGCAACCGCGTTGACCCGAATCTCGGTCTGCGCCAATTCCTTGCCGAGGGACTTCGTCAACGCGATCACGCCCGCTTTGGCCGCGGAATATCCGGTCATTCCGGCGTTGCCTTCCTTTCCGGCGATCGAGGCCAGATTGACGATACGTCCGGCGTTCTGGCGCCGCATCGAGGCCACGGCGGCCTTGCAGCAGAGGAAGGTGCTGGTGAGGTTCACATCGAGCACGCGGCGCCATTCGGCGAGGCCATAATGTTCGATGTTGACCGTGGGACCGGTGATGCCGGCGGCATTGACGAGGATGTCGATGCGGCCGAACCTTGCGATCAAGCGCGCCATCGCGTCCTTGACAGCGGCTTCGTCGATGAGATCGATCCGCTCATCGGCACCATCGGCGACGTCCCAGACCATCACGGTCGCGCCGCCGGCGGAGAGGCGCGCACGCACAGCTTGGCCGATGCCGCCGCACCCGCCGGGAATGACGGCGATGCGCCCCGCGAAATCGACACCGCTCATGCGCTTGCCTTCCTGTCTGTCGCGTTGGCGACAATTCTGCGGGCGGCGGCCAGTGCGCGCCGGCCCCATTCCTCGGCTCCGAGCGTGGGGAGCCACTCGTCGTTGGGAATTTCCAAGCTGAGCGGCAGATCGTCCGGCAACGCCCGGACGATCCCGGCGAGATCGATGCCACCGTCGCCGGGGAGCAGCCGGGCGCAGCGGGCGGTGTGGATCAGCTCGGCGTCGGTGGCAGGAATGCCCGCGGGAGCGTCGCAGAGCTGGGCGTAACTCAGCAGATGGCGCGGCAGGCTTGCGATGTCGTCGAGCGTGGTGGCCGAGCGCGCGGCATGCAGCGCATCCACCAGCACGCGGCCATTCGGCTCACCTGCATTGGTCACGATCCGCAGCGCGGCCTTTGCGTTCTTCACGGCCGTCCACGGCATGAATTCGAGATCGGCGGTGAGGCCGTAAGGCGCCGCTACCCGACAGAATTTCGCGAACGATTCCGTCAGGCGCGTCTCGTTCGGATCGTCGCCGGCGACGAGGATCGCGCGCGCCTTCATTCTGCCCGCAGTTTCCAGGAACGGCGCGAAGTGATCGGGCGCGAAATCCGCGCCCAGCCGCGCGATCTCGACGTCGAACACCGGCACGCCGGTGTCGTCAATGCGACGGATGGTCTCGCGCAGAATGGCGGGATCTGTCGCCAGCGGCGAGAAGTCGCCGCCGGGGGCGGCGGGCGCGATGCGGATTCCGATCGCCTGGTAGCCGAGCTTTTGGGCGAGCACCAGCGCGTCGGGTGGCGCCATCGGTGCCGAGGTCAGATAGGCGAGCGAATAAATGTGTGGCATGCCCGTCGCCTCAAGCCAGCGGAGAGATCGCGGTCGGCAGCGCAATGATCGAGCGCATGTCGCCGGTCAGCCAATCGGGTCCGCCCTTCGGGGGCCACACGCCCTTGGCGACGGACTCGGCGCGCACCGCGGCGCGCGCATCCAGGCTCGCGAACGGCCAGATATGGGTGAAGCGCGGCGCCCCGTCGAGCGCATACATGGCGATCGACAGCGGCGACAGCTTGATGCGCTCGGGTATTGCGGCTTCCCACGCCGCGATCGTCGGAGCGACACCGCCGTGCTTGAGGCGATAGGTGCGGATCTCGTAGACGCTGCCATACTTGCCCGGCGCGAGCGGCGGCAGGAACGGAAACGGCGCATAGGTATCGAAGCTCATCCCGGTGATGGCCTCGCCGGCTCCGAAGGGATTTGTCGTACGCAATGCACGCTCGCGCTCGGCGCGCCACGCCTCGTGATCGCTGAACGAGCGCAGCACCAGGAGCTGGTTGAGATCGCCGATCTCGCTGGCCCAGCAGCCGAGCAGCGTGCCATTAGCGCCCGGTGCGCTGACGTAGTCGCCGATGCCGGCCGCGGCCTTGGTCGCGGTGCCGAGTTTCACCGTCAGCGTTGCGATCTCGTAGAGCATGTTCTTCTCCTTGCGGTCAGGCCGCGGCCGACCGGTTGTTCGCGAGTGGAATTCCGCCGGCATGGTGCGCGGCGATGTAGCCGAAGGTCATGGCTGGACCGAGCGTAATGCCGCCCGACGGATACCGCCCGGCCATGATGCTCGCCATGTCGTTGCCGACGGCGTAGAGACCGTCGATGGGCGTGGCCTGCCCATCGAGCACGCGGCCATATTCGTCGGTGGCGAGGCCTGCGAAGGTCCCGAGGCTGCCGGCCACGATCTTCACCGCATAGAACGGACCGGATGTGATCGGAGCCACGCACGGGTTCGGCTGATGCGCTGCGTCGCCCTGCACGCAATTGTAGGGCGTGTCGCCGCGCCCGAAGGCGGGGTCTTCGCCGCGCGCTGCGAAGTGATTGTAGCGCTCGATCGTCGCTGTGAGCCCGTCGACGGAAATCCCGCAGGCCTGCGCAAGCGCCGCAATGTTCGCGCCGCGCTTGAGATAGCCGTTGCGAAGCCAGGGCGCGACCGGGAAGGGCGGGGGACGTACGCGGCCGAGACCGTAGCGCTTGAGGAATTTTGCATCGCAGATCGCCCAGGCCTCCGCGGGCATGCCCTTCGGCGTGGCGGCAAATAGCGCCTTCATCATGTCGTGATAGGAGTCCGCCTCGTTGGCAAAGCGAGTCCCGTCGCTGCGGACCATGATCAGCCCGGGTTTGGCGCGCTCGATCAGATGCGGAAAGTGACCGCGCGAGCCGTCGCGATGCGGCACCAGCGATACCGGCGCCCAGGCTCCGGGATCGGAGAGATCGGTTCGGAGCCGCCCGCCGACGGCTTCGCCGAGGCGGATGCCTTCGCCTGTGTTGCTCGCCGGCGCCGCCGACCAATGCTCGTTGCCGGTCGGCGCATGCGCAAATAGCGCAGCCTTCCGTTGCGTGTCGTGCGGAAAGCCGCCGCAGGCGAGTACCACGCCGCGGCGGGCGCGAATCTCGAGCGCTGCGCCGTCACGCTCGGCGCGGGCGCCCACAACGCGAGCCCCCTCCCGTAACAGCGATTGCGCGGGCGTCGCCGGCATGATGCGGACGCCGAGGCTGTCGGCGGATTTCAGCAGCCGTGCCACCAGGGCATTGCCGTTGACGAGATGCATGCCGCGACCGAAGCGCAGCATGTCGAGCATGTGCCGCGCCAGCCGGCGGGCGACGTGGAAGAACGATGTCGGCGACGAGCGGGCGTCGAGGAAGTGCCTGAGATCGGCACCTGAGGCGATGCCCATTCCGAATGGGGCCACTTCATCCAGAGGCGGCTTGAGATCGCGGATACGCGGGCCGAGCTCGCGACCGTCGATCGGCGCGGCGCAGACCGAGCGGCCGCCGGTCATCGCACCCGGGCTCTTGCCGTGAAAATCCGGAATCTGATTGCCGTCAATGAAGGCGAGATGGGTCTCGCGCTGGAAGAACTCGACCATGCGCGGGCCCTGCTCGAGGAACATCTCGACCCGGCTCGTGTCATAGCCGTCGGCGAGCTCGTGCCGCAGATAGAGTTTCGGCTGCTCGGGGGGCTCGACGATCCCGGCGGCCTTCGCCAGCGGATTGCGCGGAATCCACATCCAGCCGCCCGACCAGGCCGTAGTGCCGCCAAGCTGCGCTTCCTTCTCGATCAGGATCACGTCGAGACCGAGCGAGGCGCCGGTGACCGCCGACGCCAGGCCGCCCGCGCCCGAGCCGATGACGAGCAGATCGCAGTCGAGATTATGGTCGCCGGTCAAATCAGCCTCCGGATCACGCAGCACGCCGCGCCTGGGCCGCGCCGACGGCGTGTCGCACCGCGCGGTAGGCAAACGTGATGGCCGGACCAATGGTGATGCCGGGCCCGGGATAGGTGCCGCCCATGATCGAATTGGCCTCGTTGCCGCAGGCATAGAGGCCCGCGATCGCACTGCCGTCTGCGCGCGTGACCTGCGCCCATTCGTTGATGACGAGACCGGCGGCCGCGCCGATGTCGCCGGGATAGAGTCGCACCGCATAATAGGGCGCGGTCGAGATCGGACCGAGCGTCGGATTTGGACCGACGGAGGCATCGCCGTTGACGCGGTGATAGGGCGTGGTGCCGCGGCCGAAATCGGGATCGACCCCGCTTGCGGCATAGCGGTTCATCGCCGCGATGGTCGTTTCGAGATTGGCCGCCGGCACGCCAATCTTGGCGGCGAGGTCGGCGACTGTCGCGCCTTCCGTCAGGTAGCCGTCGGCCAGATAAGGCGCGAGCTTGCGGGTGCCCATCCGCACCATGCCGAGACCGTATTTCGAGAGCCCGACGGCGTCGGTGATGATGAAGCAGGGAATGCAGGGTGCCTGCTTGTTATGCTCGAACATCGCGCGTCCGAACAGGTGATAGGAGACGGATTCGTTGACGAAGCGTCGTCCTGTCTGATCGACGCAGACCGTTCCGGGCTTGCTGCGATCCATGACGAAATGCGGGAAGCTCGCCGTGCTGCCGTCGGCACGCTTGCGGATCGAGACCGGCGCCCAGAAGGCGCTGTCGAGATTGCCTTCGCCGAAGCGGGCGCCGAGCCGCAAGGCGATGTCCTGCATGGCGCCGGTATGTCCCGGCGCCGAAGGGCTGTACGTTGCGGCCTGGGGCAATAGCTCGGCGCGGCGTTGCGGATGCCGGTTGAAGCCGCCGGCCGCGAGCACGATCCCGTTCGTGGCCGCGACGCGGCGGGTCGTGGCGCCCGATTTGAGGATCGCGCCGGTGACGGCGCCGTTCTCGGTGACGAGATCCTGCACCTCGGTCCGGATCAGGATCTCGACGCCGCGCGCCTTCAGCGACGCCAAGAAACGCCCGATCAGCGCGTTGCCCATGACCAGGCGCGAGCCGCGCCGGCCCTTGAGCCGATCGCCGGCATAATGTGCGAGGATCTTGAAGGCGTGCGCAGCCGATCGCGCCGATGTCTTGATCGCGAGCAGGTGGCCGATGTCGGTGCGGTCGACCATCATGCCGCCGAAGATCGTGAACTCCGGGATCGGCGGGCGGATCTTGTCGAGATCGGCTCCCAAGCTGCGGCCGTCGAACGGCACCGGTTCGAGCGCGCGGCCGCGCATGGTCGCGCCCTCAAACTGCTGCTCGTAGTCGGGATGTGTTGCATAGGGGCGGAACTTGACCATGCTGTTGGCTTCGAGCGCCGCAATTGCTTCCGGCGCGCTGTCGAGAAAGGCCTCGCGCATCGACGGCGCCGAATGATTGCCGACGACGCCGTCGAGGAACGTGCGGACCTTCTCCTTGCTGTCGTCGGGATTGACGCTCCTGGAATGGTGCGAGTTCGGCACCCAGGTCGTTGCCGCGGAGAGCGCGCTGGTGCCGCCGACGTACTCCGTGCGTTCGATCAGCAGGACTTTTCGGCCCTCGATCGCGGCGAACAGGGCGGCGGCCATGCCGGCCGCACCGGAGCCGATCACGATCAAATCGTAGCGCGCGCCCTCGGAAATCTCGTCGATGGTATTGAACATAGCGGTTACCTCGATCCGTCGCGGGCGAGCAGGAAATCGACCATCGAGCTCTGCAGCGCCTCGTACATCTCGCTGCCCGTCGACGTCTTGCAGCCGATGCGGCGCGCCGCCTCGACGAGGGGAGAGATCACGGGGCTCGTGATGACGCAGCCGACGAACATTTTGGCGTCGAGCTTGGAGACGTCGAGCGGCTGCGGATCGCCGGCCTTCATGCCGAGCGGCGTGGCGTTGGCGATCAGATCGAAGCCGGTAGGGTCGGCGGAGCCTGGGATGATCTCCGCCCTGCCGAGGGTCTTCAGCTTGCCGATCAGCTGATCACGCCGGCCCGTATCGTTGTCGTGGATGGCGAGGGTGCGGACGCCGGCTTCGACCAGCGCCATGGCGATCGCCGATCCGGCGCCCCCGGCGCCGGCCAGCAGGGCGCGCTTGCCGGCCGGATCGTAGCCATTGGCGCGCACCGCGCCGACGAAGCCCAGCCCATCGACGTGGTCGCCATGCCAGCCGCCCTCGCGGCGCCGGCGCATGATGTTGACCGAACCGAGCAGGCGGGCGCGGTCGGTCGCGCTCGAACAGAATTCGTAGCAGGCGAATTTGTGCGGGACCGTGACGATGATGCCGTCGAGGTTGCGGATCTCCGTCGCGGTCATCAGCAGGGCGTTTAGATGGCCGCTGTCGATCTGCACCGGCACCAGGATGCCGTCATAGCCGCGGTCGACGAAGGCCTGCGTCACTCCGGCAGGCGATTTCACCTGGGCGATGGGATTGCCGACGATGATGTTGAGGCGCGTCGCGCCGGTCAGGTTGAATCTGGTCATTGTTGTTCTCTTCTCGGTTAGGCTGCTCCGCGGGCCTGGGCCGTCTCGGCCTGGACCACGCCGAGCAGGCGGGCCTGCAACTCATGATCCCGCTCGAGGATCTCCGCGTCGCCGGCAAAGGCGATCTGACCGTTCACCAGCACGTAGGCGCGATCGACGATCGGCAGCACGGTCTCGGCGTGGTGCTCGACGATGACCATGGCGACCTTGCCGCGCAGCTTGACGAGTGCGTCTATCACTTCCTTGACCACGGCCGGCGCAAGGCCCTCGAACGGTTCGTCGAGCAGGATTAGCTTGCTCGGCACCACCAGGGCGCGCGCGATTGCGACCATCTGCCGCTCGCCGCCCGACAGCATTTCGGCCTTGGCGGACCGACGTTCGCGCAGCCGCGGAAACAGCTCGAACACCTCCGCAAGTCCGATGCCGCCGGGCCGCGCGGCAAGCTGCAGATTTTCCGTGACGGTGAGATTGGGGAACAGCCGCCGGCCCTCGGGGACGAGCGAGATGCCGAGGCGATTGATCTCGTAGGGCTTGAGGCGCGCGAGCGGCGTGCCTTCGAGCGCGATGCTGCCGGAGGAGATGGGAAGCGTACCGCTGAGGCTCCGCAGCAGCGTGGTCTTGCCGACGCCGTTGCGGCCAAGCAGGGCGACGGCCTCACCGGCATGAACGGCGATATCGACCGCATCGAGGACCGTGCTGCCGCCGTAGCCCGCCGACACCGCGTTCGCCGCGAGCAGCAGCGGCGCCCTCGCGTGGGCCATCCGCTCGATCGCGGGCGGCGGCGACTGGCTGCCGTCCTTGGCGGCGCCGAGATAGGCCGCGACCACCTCGGGGTTGGCGGCAACGTTCGCCGGCCTGCCGTCGGCGATCATCCGCCCCTGGTGCAGGACCGAAATGCGGTCGGAGATCGCGAGAACGCGGTCGATGTCATGCTCGATCAGGAGCACGCCATGCGTTTGCGCGAGCTTCCTGATCAGGTCGGCGACGATGACACGATCGGCTTCGGCGAGGCCGGCGAGCGGCTCGTCGAGCAGCAGCAGCTTGGACTCGATTGCGAGCGTAATGCCGATCTCCAGCAGCCGTTTCGCGCCGTGCGGGAGATTGATGCAAGGTTCGGCCGCGACGTCGGCGAGCCCGACGGCATCGAGGATCGACCAAGTCCTGGCGTTGGTTTCCTCGATGGCATAGGCGTCCGTGAGCAGCCGGCCGGATCCCTTGCGCTGGGCCTGCACCGCGACGCGAACGTTCTCGAACACGGTCAGGTTCTGGAAGATCGACAGGATCTGGAACGAACGTCCGATCCCGAGTCTCGCCCGAACATGCATCGGCAGCTGGGTGATGTCGCGACCATCGAACACGATGCGTCCGCCGCTCGGCTTCAGCGCGCCGGAGAGCATGTTGAAGAACGTGGTCTTGCCGGCGCCGTTGGGCCCGATGATGCTGTGGAGCACGCCGCCATGGATATCGAGGTCGATGCTCTTGGCCGTCACCAGGCTGCCGAAATTCTTGCTCAGTCCAAGGGTTTGCAGCAGCGGCTTGCCCCGGTCGAGGCCGGTGGCGCTGCTTGCGAAGGGCGCAACGACGTCGGGGCGCGGCGGAATATCGGGACGCACCAGCGTCCAGCGCTGGCGGCCGAACAGCCTTTGCCACAGGCCCTGGATTCCTTCCGGCGAGGTCAGCGCGAACAACATCAGGATCGGCGCGAAGATCAGCCACCAGTTTTCGGTGATCGCCGAAAGCCGATCCTCAAGCAGGATGAAGGCGATCGCGCCCCACAGCGGCCCGAGCACGTGATGCACGCCGCCGAGCACGGTCATTAGCAGGGAATCGCCGGCGTGCTGCCAGCTCAGATTGTTGGCGTAGACGCCTTCGAGCATGAGGGTGAGCAGGCCGCCGCCGAAGCCGACGAAGGTGCCGGTGAGGATCAGAGCGCCATGCCGGAACCGGTGGACGTCGTAGCCGAGACTGCTCGCCCGCTGCTCGTTATCGCGGAGTGCCTGCAGCACGCGGCCGAACGGCGAATGCGCGATCCGCCACATCAGCCAGATGCAGAGCACGGTGACTGCGACCACGAAGACATGAAACGACCATGGCCCGGCAAAGCTCGTGCGGTAGACGCCCTGCAGGCCGTTCTCGCCGCCTGTCACCGCGGTCCATTTGAAGGCGATCTCGAAGGCGATCTGGGAGAACGCCAGGGTCAGGAGCGAGAAGTACAGTCCCCTGCGGCGCAGGATGATGGCGCCGATCACGAGCGCGAGCAGGGCGGAGAACGCGGTAGCAAGCAGCAGCGAGACGAGATCGTTGCCGTAGCGGCCGAGGATAAAGAACGCGGCGGCATAGCTCGCGCACCCGAAGAACACCGACGCACCGAACGGGACGAGCCCGGTATAGCCGACCAGAAGATTCACACCGGCGCCATAGAGCGTATAGATCGCGATCTCCGTGATCAGCGAGATCGGCGCGCCAAGCAGCAACCACACGGCCGTCAGTGCGGCGAGAACGAACGCGGTGACGAGCGCCGGGTGGCGCAACATGGCGAGATGTCTCACTCGAACCTCTCCCAGCGTTCGCCGAACAGCCCGCGCGGGCGGATGAGGAGAATGGCGGCCATCAGGATATACATCGCCGCGCCGGACCATTCCGGCTGGAACTGGATGGTCATCGCGGTGGTGATGCCGACCAGGAGGCCGGCGACGACGGCGCCGAGAAACGAGCCGAGCCCGCCGATGGTGACGATCACGAATGCCGGCATGATGGCGCCTGCGGCCATCGAAGGCGTGATGGTCCAGAGCGGTGCTGCGAGCAGTCCGCCGAGGCCGGCGAGGAGGCAGCCCATGCCGAAGACGCCGCTGAAGACGATCGGCAGATTGATGCCGAGCAGGCCCACCATCTCGGGGTCGCGCGATCCCGCGCGGATGATCCGGCCGTAGGGCGTGTAGGCGAGGAAGGCCCAGAACGCGACCAGCACCAGCGCGGTCGTGACCAGCACGAACATCCGGTACTTGGTGATCAGGATCGGCCCGTATTCGACGAAGCCAGCCAGGAATTTCGGCGCGGCGAAGGGCACGGGCGCGCCGCCGAAGACCAGCCGCAGCACGGCCTCCGCCAGCAGCGCGAGCGCGAAGGTCAGGATCAGCCCGAGCAGCGGCTCCTTGCCGTACAGATGCCGGATCAGGGTCATCTCCACGATCACGCCGATGATCCCGGTCAACAGCGGCGCGGCCAGCGCGGCCCACCAGCCGAACTCCCGGCTCAACGCGTAAGCGAGATACGCGCCGACGGCGAAGAAGGCGCCATGCGCGAAATTGACGATGCCGAGCATCCCGAAAATGATCGAGAGCCCGATGGCGATCAAAACGTAGAGAAAGCCGAGCACCAGACCGTTGACGGCCTGCGAGAAGATCATGTCGAGCATGGCGACATCCGTTTCAGATCGGGCGGACGATGGCGCAGGCGTGCGTAGCCTGCGTCATCGCGTCGTCCCAGTGAAAGCCTAGAGCGTGTCCATCTTGCAGGCGCTGTCGCCTGCTGAGCCGAACGCCTTGGCGAGATCCTCCGGCGTCTTCGGCAATTCGGCCTTGACGTCGAAATAGTCCCATTTGTCCGTGATCTTGGGATGGATGCCGGCCACCAGCAGGCGGCTCGTCATCTGATGATCGAAATCGCGGTAGCCGATATCGAGGTCGCCGCGACGATACTTCCAGCCCTCGAGCGCCTGCACGATGGCGCCAGGCTCGGTCGATTTCGCCATCTCGATGGAATCGAGCAGGCTCTTCATGCCGAGCCAGCCCATCCAGGCCTTGTCGGCCGCCGGCCTGTTGTATTTCTTCTCGTAGGCGGCGGCCATCGCCTTTTCCTCAGGCGAGTTGTTCGGATTCTTGTACCACCAGGTGATGGTGTAGAGCCCGTCAGCGGCTTCCGGGCCGACGCCCCAGAGGTCGGTATTGCCGACCGAAATCTCGGCAAAGGGAATCTTGCCCTTCATGCCGAGCTCGTTCCACTGCTTGAGGAAGGTGGTGAGATCACTCGCTGCGATGCCGCCGATCACCACGTCGGGCTTGGCGGCGCGGATCTTCAGGATGAACGAGGAATAGTCCGGCGTTCCGACCGGGACCTCGTCGGCGCCGACCACGGTGCCGCCATTGGCCGTGATGTAGTCGGTGAAGGCGCGCTTGATGTCCTGGCCGAAGGCGTAGGATGCCGTGAGCAGGTACCATTTCTTGCCGATCGAGGCGCAATAGGGCGCGAGGATGCGCGCGTGCACGTCGACGGGCGGCTGCAGGCGGAAAGTGTACTTGTTGCAGGACTTGCCGGTGAGGTCGCCGGTGGCGGCATTGGCCGCGACGTAGGGGATCTTGGCCTTCCTGGCCACCGAGGAGATCGCAAGCGCGAAGGAGGACAGCGCGCCGCCGACCATGCCGACGACCTTCTGCTCGCCCACGAGACGCTCCGCACTTTGCTGCGCGCCCTGCGGATTGGGCTCGTCCAGCCAGACGATCTCCGCGGGCCGTCCCAACAGCGTGTTGTTGCGCTGCTCCAGCGCGAGCATGCCGCCCTGGGCAAGGTATTCGGCCTGGTCGACGATCGAGCCGGTCTTCGCCCAGATCATCCCGATCTTGATCGGTTCGGCGGCGGCAGCGCGGCCGATATAGGGCATGCCGAGGCGTGAGGCTGCAAGCGACGTTGCGCCGAGGAGCAGGCTGCGACGGCCGATGCGCAAGCCCGTCATCGCCGATGTGGTCTTCCGATCCGTCATTTCTTTCCTCCCGTTCTGACATGCGCCGGTCGCCGCTGGCGGGCCGTACATGCGGCTCTTGGGCCTGCCGTATCACGACTGGAATCTAATTCCAATATCAAAATTCAAAAATTGGAATCCAATTCCAATTTCGGACTGAGCGTGCTAAGAGCCGCCTCATGAGCAACGGCAAGTCGCGAGGGCGCAGATGACAGATGTCGCGGTGGCGGTGATCGGAGCCGGCGCAATCGGGCGGGCCCATTGCGAAACGATCCGTCGTTCGACGAGCTGCAGGCTTGTGGCGATCGCCGAACCTGCTGTCGCGGGAAGGGCTTACGCCGAAAGCCTGGGCGTGCCCTGCTATAGCGAGGCGCGCGATCTGTTGGAGACGGTGAAGCCGGATGCGGCGATCATCGCCACGCCAAATGCGACCCACCGTCGGTTTGCGATTGCCTGCATCGAGCGGGGGATCGTGGCCTTGGTCGAGAAGCCCGTCGCCAGCACGCTAGCCGACGCGGCGGCGATTGCGGCGGCCTCGGAACAAGCGGGCGTGCCTGTTCTGGTCGGGCACCACCGACGCCACAATCCGATAACGCGTCGGGCGCGTGCAATGATTGCCGAGGGCGCGCTCGGCCGCCTGACCAATGCGACGGTGCTCGCAACATTCTACAAGCCGCCGGATTATTTCGACGTGGCATGGCGTCGCGAGGCGGGGGGCGGCCCGGTGTTGATCAACCTCATTCACGAGATCGACCTGATCCGGCATCTCTGCGGCGAGATCGCCTCGGTGCAAGCCGACACCTCCAGCGCGGTGCGCGGCTTCGCGGTCGAGGACTCCGCGGCGATCCTGCTCCGCCTTGCCGGCGGCGCGCTGGTGACGCTGAGCCTCAGCGACACCGCGGCGAGTCCGTGGGGCTGGGATCTTGCCAGCGGCGAGAGCCCGAATTATCCGCCGCAGCCGGTTACGGTGCAGACGCATTTCCTCTGCGGCACCGACGGCGCGCTGGCGCTGCCGACGCTGGAATATTGGCACTACGCCTCGGCCAAGAGCTGGTTTGCCCCGATCTCGCGCGGCGAGATTGGCCTCACACGCGGCGATCCCTATCTTGCGCAGATCGATCATCTGGCGCGGGTGGTCCGCGCCGCAGAAGCGCCGCTGATCACGGCGCGCGACGGTATGCTGACCCTGCGGGCCACGATGGCGGTTCACAAAGCCGCCGAAACCGGTCAGATAGTGCGACCTGATCAGGAGATGCAATTGTGAATCAGGATTCTGCCTTGATGTTGAAAAACCCGGATCCCGCCGAGGCGCCGAGCGGCCTGTTGGAGCGGACGCTCGGGGTGCTCGAGCTGCTCGCGACCAATGCCCACGGCATGCAGCTGTTCGAGATCGCCGATTCGCTGCACATTCCGCGCAGCGCGACACACCGTGTGCTGACGAGCCTGATCGAGCATGGCTACGTCAAGCAGGAGCGCGAGCAGGGCGCCTACCAGCTCACCGCGAAGATCGCTTCCCTCGCTTTCACGTTCCTTGCCGGCAGCGGCATCACCGATTTTGCCCAGCCGTTGTTGGACCGCCTCGCGCGGGAGAGCGGCGAACTCGTGCGTCTCGCCATGATCGACGGGCGGGAGCTGGTGTGGGTGGCCAAGGCGCAGGGCTCGCCAGCCGGCCTGCGTTACGATCCGGACATGGGGCAGGTGGGGCGGCTGTCCTGCTCGGCGAGCGGCCACGCCTGGCTGTCGTGCCTGTCGGATGAGGAGGCGCGCGCGCTGGTGGAGAAGCAGGGCTATGGGCTGCGCAAGGACTATGGTCCGCGCGCGCCGGAGAGCTGGCCGGCGCTGCTGAAATTTCTGCGCCAGACCCGCAAGCGCGGCGTCAGCATCTGCGTGCAGACCTATACGCCCTGGATGAGCGCGACCGCGGCTCCCATCCGTCATCCCAAGACCAGGGAGGTGACGGGCGCCGTGGTGATCGCCGGTCCCCACATCCGCCTGACCGAGGAGCGCATGCTCGAGCTTGCGCCGGCGCTGTTGCAGACGGCGCAGGAGCTGTCGATGGCGACGCTGGCTTCACCCGGGCTTTATGGTCGCGTCGCGCGGCCGGGCGAAAGCTTCTTCGGCCCCGGTTCCTGACCGGCACGGGAGTTCATCATGAGGATTCTGATCACGGGCGGTGGCGGGTTCATCGGTGCCTGGCTGGCACGACGGCTTGCCGCCGACGGCGACCGGCTGCGCGTGTTCGAGCCGGTCGGGCGCTCGGCGCAGTTCGATCGCATCGTCGGAGCTGCGGCCGCGGATGTGGAGTGGTGCGTCGGCGATATCGTGGATGCGTCGGCCGTGCGCGCGGCGGCGGAAGGCTGCGAGGCCATGGTCCATCTCGCCGGCGTGCTGACGCCGGCCTGCAAGGCCGATCCGGTGCGCGGCGCCATGATCAATCTCGTGGGTACGTTGAACGTGTTCGATGCAGCCCAGGCGTTCGGCATCCGGCGCATCGTCTTTACCAGCAGCGCCGGAGTCTACGGTCCCCATGACGAGACGACGCCGCGGCCCGTCACCCATTACGGCGCATTCAAGCTCGCCTGCGAAGGCAGCGCACGGGCTTATTGGGAAGATCACGGCATCGCCAGCATCGGTTTCAGGCCTTATATCGTCTACGGCTTCGGTCGAGAGACCGGGATGACCGCCGGGCCCTCGCTCGCCTGCCGCGCAGCAGCACGCGGGGAGAGCTATGTGATCCCTTATGTTGGCACGGCAGGCCTCGTTCTCGTCGACGACGTGGTGGCCGCCTACGCGGCCGCGCTGCGCCGCGAGCCCGATGGCGCTCTTGTCTTCAATCTGCCCGGCGAAGTGGTTTCGAACGACGACGTCGTTGCGGCCGTGCGCGCCGTCGTGCCCGAGGCGAAGATTGGCATCGACGGACCCGTGCTCCCATTCGCGGAAGACATCGGCGAAGGCGATTTGCGGCGTGTCTTTCCGGACTTGCCGGCGACGTCGCTGCGCGACGGCATTCGACGGACCATCGAGCTCTATCGGACTGCGCCATGACGCTCCCGGTGCTCGGCGCCCACACCTTCGGTTTCACGTGGGATTGTATCGCCGAAGAGGCCATCGAACGGCTCGCGGCGGCGGGCTATCGCGCCATCCAGCTGATGGCCACGCCTCCGCATTTCGATCCCTGGAAGCAGGATGCGACCCGTACGCGCCGCATCCGCGCACTGGTCGAGCGGCACGGCCTGTCGCTCCTGGCGCTCGATCTCGCCAGCAGCGACATCAATTTGGCGAGCCCCTCACAAGATGTGGTGGATTTTGCAGTGGCGTCATATGCCTCCACGATCGACCGTGCCGCCGAGCTTGGCGCGCGCTGGATCTGCGTCGGCTCCGGCCGCCGACACGCGCTGCTCGCCAAGGCCAACGACCGGCTGATGCCGAGCTTCCGTGACGCCTTCGCCCGCATCCACGACAAGGCCGAACGCGCCGGCGTGCCGATCATCCTCGAAAATCATCCGCAGGGGCTGCTCGCGAGCGCTGCGGATATCTCGGCATTCCTCGATGCCGGAGGCTATGCGGGCATGCCGGTGATCTACGACGTCGCCAACGCCTTTGCGATCGGCGAGGATCCGGTCGATGGGCTCGAGGTGCTGTGGTCGCGTCTCGGCATCGTGCATTTGTCCGATGCCCCGAAGGGCCAGTGGCGGCATGATCCGCTCGGCTCCGGAGCGATCGATTTGGCGGCCATCGCGGCGCTCCTGACGCGGCGGCGCTATGCAGGCCAGATCGTCCTTGAGATCCTGTCGGACCGTCCGCTCCATGATCTCGACGACGGCGCCGCCGCACTCAAGCGACATGGATTGGCCCTTTCTCTCGCCGGCTGAAGGCACCATGCCGGCTCAACCGGCGGCGCGCGTCATGTCGGACAACAGCCGGTCGCGGAATCGTCCGGGCGACAGGCCGACATTGCGCGAGAAGAACCGGTTGAAATAGCCGGGATCGACATAGCCGAGCGCGGCGCCGATCTCGTTCACGGTCATGTCCGAATATAGCAGGTTGCGCTTGGCCTCGGTGAGCAGCCGGTCGTTGATCAGGGCCAGTGACGACTTGCCCGTCGTGATCCGGCAACAGGCGTTGAGACGGGCCGTGGTCACGCCGAGCCTGCGCGCGTAGAAATCGAGCGATGCATGCTCGCGAAAATGCCGTTCGACGAGCTCGCGAAAGCGGATCACCGTGTCGGCCTCGCGTGCGCTGGAGATCGGGCGAACCCGCTCTTGCTCCTGCAGCCGGCGCACGGCTACCGCGAGCAGTTGCAGATAAGCCTTGATGGCGGTGCGGCGGCCGGGAGCCGACCAGACGAATTCGTGCTCGAGCGAGGCGAACAGGCCGACGAGGTCGATGTCGCGGCCGATCTGTTGCGGAAGGAAGCGCGCCGGCAGGCGAAAGGCGTCGACGAGGTCGGCGTCGCCGTCGAGGGCAGAGCGCAGGAATGGCGGCGCCACGGTGATGACATAGCCGTCGGTGCCGGGCTTGAATCGGATCGCATGGATCGTCAGGGCCGGGATGATGATCAGTGCCGGCGGCGCGACGGCCCAGCTCGCGCCCTCGACCTCGATGGCGCCGCCGCCTTTGCTGATCACTAGGATCTGGTGATGGTCGGGATGGGTATGGGTCCGGATTGTCCAATTGTGTCGGCCGCTGCGCACCGGGATCGGCTCGATGTGAAGGAACGATGGCTCGACCTCCGATGCCGCCTCCTCGTACAAGAAGTAGTGCGGGATCATGCGTTCCGTTCCCTCCGCGCGGCCTGCAGCCAGCTGCACGCCGCACTGCATTCATGAAAAGTACAATACAAAAGGGGTTTCGTCCATTGGCGGAGCCGCCCGCCGCATCTATTCAGGACCGCGCCTCAGCAGAGCTGGCAAGCGGCGTTGCGCGAGGCCAAGGGAGGAAACGGCAATGTCAGGGCAAGGGCGCGATCTATCGTGCGATGTGCTGGTCGTTGGCTCCGGCGCCGGCGGAATGTCAACCGCGATCACGGCGCGAAAATGCGGCCTCGACGTGATCATCATCGAGAAGGACGTCTATTTCGGCGGCACCACGGCTTTCTCCGGAGGCGTGCTCTGGATTCCCGGCAACCGCCATGCCCGCGATGCCGGCGTCACGGATAGCAGGGAGGCCGCGCGCACCTATCTCAAGAACGAGACCGGCAACCATTTCGACGATGCCGCGATCGACGCCTTTCTCGATGCCGGTCCCCTCATGCTCGACTTTTTCGAGACGGAGACCGAAGCGAAATTCGTGCTGTCGGCCTATCCGGACTATCACCCTGATGTCGAAGGCGGCGCCAGGCTCGGCCGCTCGGTCACTGCGGCGCCTTACGATGCTCGCGCCCTCGGTGAGGAGATCCGGCGGCTGCGGCCGCCGCTCGAGACCATCACCTTCATCGGCATGATGTTCAACTCGTCCAACGACGAGCTGAAGCACTTCTTTCGCGTGACCAGCTCGCTTTCGTCGGCGCTCTACGTGGCGAGGCGGCTTGCGAGCCACCTCTGGGATCTCGCGCGCTATCGCCGCGGCGTCAAGATCACCAGCGGCAACGCCCTGGCGGCGCGGCTTGCCAGGACGGTCTTCGATCTCGGGATCCCGCTGCTGACGGCGACGCCGGCGCAGCGGCTGATCAGCCGCAACGGCGCGATCGCCGGTGCGGTCGTCAGCGACGCCAGGGGCGAATACGAAATCACCGCACGACACGCCGTGGTTCTGGCCAGCGGCGGATTTCCGCATGATGAGGCGCGCATCGCGCGCGCCTATCCGCACCTTGCGCGCGGTGGCGAGCACCTGTCGCCGACGCCAGCGGCCAACACCGGCGATGGCATCCGCATGGCGGAAGAGGAGGGCGGCAGTTGCGACATCCGCTTTCCGAATGCCGCAGCCTGGATGCCGGTGTCGCGCGTGCCCTTGGGCAATCGCGCGGGCGTGTTCCCGCATCTCGTGGATCGCTACAAGCCCGGTGTGATCGCGGTCAATCGTCAGGGGCGGCGCTTCACAAACGAGTCGGAGTCCTACCACGACGTCGGCGCGGCGATGATCGCGGACGGCACCGGAGCCCAGGAGACCGCGGCCTGGTTGATCTGCGATCACGCCACCATCCGCAGATATGGTCTCGGCTATGCCAAGCCGGCGCCGGTGCCGCTCGGCCCCTTCGTGCGCAACGGCTATCTCAAGCGTGGCGCGACACTGCGGGAACTTGCCGCGGCCACTGGCCTCGACGCGGAGGGCCTCGAAGCAACGGTGCGCGACTACAACGAGGGCGCGGTCGACGGCATCGATCGCGCGTTCAAGCGCGGCAGTACGGCCTTTAACCGCTATCTCGGTGATCCCGAGCACAAGCCGAACCCGAACGTCGCTCCGATCGGCGCCGGGCCTTATTACGCGTTGAAGATCATCATGGGTGATCTCGGCACGTTCGACGCCTTGACCACCGACGTGGTCGGCCGCGTGCTGCGCCAGGACGGCTCGGCGATCGCCGGACTCTATGCCGTCGGCAACGATCGCGCCTCCATCATGGGCGGCAATTATCCCGGCGCTGGCATCACGCTCGGGCCCATCATGACCTTCGGCTACATCACCGGCCGCCATCTCGCCGGCCGGCAGGCCTGATCGAAGCGCTTCAATTGCGACAACAATGGCCCGGCGCAGGCAGGGCAGGTGAGGGAGAAACGACATGAGCATGACACGCCGCAGTTTCGTCGGGGCCGGCCTTGCCACGGCGCTCGCGCCGCGCCTCGCCCGGGCGCAATCCGACAACACGATCCGCATCGGCGTGATCACCGACATGTCGGGGATCTATCGCGATGTGTCGGGGCCGACGACGGTTGCCTGCGCGCAGCAGGCAGCCGCCGAATTCATGGCGGCCAATCCGTCCATCAAGGTCGAGATCCTGGTCGCGGACCATCAGAACAAGGCCGATGTCGGGCTTGCGATCGTCCGCAAATGGTTCGATCAGGACGGCGTCGACGTGATCGAGAATGTCGGCAACTCGTCGATCGCGCTCGGCGCCAAATACCTGATCGAGGACAAGAACAAGGTCGCGCTGATCACCACGGCCGGCTCGTCCGACCTCACCGGCAAGAGCTGCAGCGCCAATCTCGTGCACTGGTCCTGGGATTCCTGGTGCCTCGCCCATTCGACGGCGACCTCGCTGGTGCGCACCGGTGGCTCGAAATGGTTCTTCCTTACCGCCGACTACGCCTTCGGCCATGCGGCCGAGGCGGATGCGGCGAAGTTCGTTAAGGCGGCCGGCGGCAGCGTGCTCGGCTCGGTGCGCTATCCGTTCGGAGCGACCTCGGACTTCTCGTCCTTCCTGCTGCAGGCCCAGTCGAGCGGCGCGAATGTGATCGCCTTTGCCAATTCCGGCAACGAGCTGATCAACTGCCTGAAGCAGGCCCAGGAGTTCGGCCTCGACCAGGGCGGCACACGCATGGCGGCCCTGGTCGGCTATGTCACCGACGTGATCGGGATGGGTCTGTCGACGGCGAAGGGCCTCTCGCTTACCGAGACCTTTTACTGGGATCTTAACGAGCGAACGCGCGCCTTCACGAACCGCGTGAAGCCGCGCCTGGCAGCAAACGTCTATCCCAATATGAGCCAGGCCGGCGACTATGCGTGCGTGCTGCACTACCTCAAGGCGGTGAAGGAGCTCGGTATCGAGCAGGCCAAGTGCAACGGACGCGAGGTCGTCGAACTCATGAAGAAGATGCCGACCGACGACGACTGCTTCGGCCATGGCATGATCCGTGCCGACGGGCGCAAGATCCATCCGGCCCATCTCTTCGAGGTGAAGAAGCCGCTGGAGAGCACGTCCACCGGCGACGTCTACAAGCTGGTCTCGACGCTGAGTGCAGAGGAAGCGTTTCGTCCCCTCGTCGAGGGGAACTGTGCCCTCGTGCGCAGCTGATGGATCCAGCCGGGAGCCTGTCCGATGACCGAGCAAGCCATTGTCGATCTTCGCGTCTACACGATCCGCCTGCGCAAGATGGCGGAGTTCATCGAGGTGTTCGACCGGCTCGCGATGCCGGTGCAGCTCCGATATCTGGGGCGGCCGCTCGGCATGTTCACGAGCGCGGTCGGGCCGTTGAACCAGATCGTCCACCTCTGGGGCTTTCCCGATATGGGCGAGTTCGAGCGGCGGCATGCCGCGCGCGACAAGGATCTGGATTGGCCGGCCTACCTGCAGGCGTCCGAGCATCTCATTGTCGCCCAGGAGAACCGCCTGATCCGGCGGATCGAGCTGCCCTCATTGTTTGGTCTTGCCAGCTGACGCGGCGTCCTCTCGAGCATCGGAATCCCTCATGGCATGGATCGATCTTACGGCGAAGGTGGCCGTCATCACTGGTGGCGGGGCCGGCATCGGGCGCGGCATTGCACTTGGTCTTGCAGGAGTGGGCGCGACCATCGTGGTGCTCGACCGCCACGAGGCCGGCGCAGCTGTCGCGGCCGAGATTCGCGCCGGCGGCGGGCGGGCGGGATTTGTCGCCTGCGATGTCACGAGCGACGATAGTGTGACGAACGCAGCCGCGCAGGTGGCGGCGAAGGCCGGCGAGCCGGCGATCCTGGTCAACAATGCCGGCACGATGTTGCCCGGCGGCCTCGAGACCACGAGCATGGCCGATTGGGAGCGCATATTGTCGCTCAATCTCACCGGTTACTTGCGCTGTGCGCGGATCTTTGGCGAACCGATGCTGGCGCGAGGCGCCGGCGCCCTCGTTCACGTCGCGTCGATCTCGGCATCGTTTCCGCAGAGCTACAGCGGCGCCTACAGCGCGAGCAAGGCCGCCGTGGTCATGCTGTCCCGTCAGCTCGCGGTCGAATGGGGGCCGCGCGGAGTACGCAGCAACGTTGTCAGCCCTGGCATGATCCGCACGCCGATGACCGAGGCCATCTACCGGGCTCCCGGCGTGGATGATGCGCGGCGGGCGCTGGTGCCGGCGCGGCGGATCGGCCGGCCGGAGGACATCGCCGACGCGGTCGTGTTCCTTGCCAGCGAGCGCGCGAGCTACATCACCGGCGAGGAGATCGTGGTCGACGGCGGCTTCACGCGGACCCTCATGGGGACAATTCCCCGTCCGGGATTCGAGAAGAGCTAAACCAGCAAATCAGGCCGAACGGGAGGATCTCGTGCTGCTCAAGGGAAAGGTTACCGTCATCACCGGCGCCGGGTCCGGGATCGGGGCGGCGATCGCGAGGCTGTTTGCGGCGGAAGGGGCGATCGTCGTGCTCGGCGATCTCGCCGAGAGCGGCATGGCGGTTGCAGCCGAGCTTGCCGCGCAAGGCCATGCGGCGATCTTTCGCTCGACCGACGTGACCGATGAGGCTGCGGTTGCCGCGCTGATGCAGGCGGCCGTGACGCGGTTCGGCCGGCTCGACATCCTCGTCGCCAATGCCGGCATTCCCGAGCGGAAGTCGCCGATCCACGCCCTCGACCTCGCGGATTGGCGCCACGTGATCGACGTCGATCTCACCGGCGTAGCGATCTGCAACAAGTTCGCCGCAAGCGCCATGCTCGCGACGGGCGGCGGCGCGATCGTCAACATGGCCTCGATCCTCGCCCATGTCGGCCAGGAGAACAGCAACGCCTATTCGGCCGCGAAAGCGGCTGTCGTCAATCTCACGCGCTCGGTTGCGCTGACCTATGCGCGACAGGGTATCCGGGCCAACTGCGTCTCTCCGGGCTATGTCGATACGCCACTGCTGGCCAAGCTGCCGGGGGCGACCCGCGAGACGATGCTGGTGCGGCAACCGATCGGTCGGTTGGCCCGGCCGGACGAAATCGCGCAGGTGGTGGCGTTTCTCGCCAGCGACAAGGCCTCGATCGTCACCGGCGCGTGCATCAATGCCGACGGCGGCTACACCGCTATTTAGCCCGCTAGTTTGTACCAGCTACAGGTCACGCCGTGTCTCGGCGACAAATGTGAGATTGGTTGGGCACCAACAGCCACCCGACCGGAGTGTCCCTGTGGGTTTACAGCGCGCCGGCTAAGGCTGGTGCGGACCAAGTGGCGGCGGGAGGCGGCTGAAGCTCCCAAGGTCGAACACCTCTAGCCGATGCGGGCTTGCGATTCGGCCTCCGCGCGGACCAGCACTGCTGGGCTCAGTGGTGGGGTGAGAGGTGCGATGTATCGTGGACCGACTAACGCAACGCAGCGCTATCCTGATCTCCTGACGGTATCGGAAACTACGCCGTGCCAGTGCTAGCAGTAGTCATCCCTGCTACGCACGCAGCACCATCGACTCGATTGACTTCGATAGGTAGCGGTAACGACAGTATCTTGAGCGGCGCGAATTTTCCTGTGAATTCAAGACCAAAAAACTGCGGCGGGTATACCGTCGGCATTTGTCCGTCAGGATCTGAAAGTTTGTGCTTGCAAATCAACGACGAAGCGTCGTCCGAAATGATAGAGTGGGAGTAGGGTGACGAACCACCTCCGGTGCAACCGCGGCCCGCGTTGATTCTTGCCGGATTTCCCGCTGCGGTTGTCTTGTTTGCGACAAACTCAGCGAATTGACGCGGCGAACTAGAGGGCTAACCTGTGGGGTCCGAGGCGGCAAGCGCTGGTGTCCCAGAATGATGGCGGATCCGGGCGACGTATCCATTCTTCATCATCGGCTCGCGTCGGTGCTGATGGTCGATGTTGTTGGCTACACCCGCCTGATGGAGTTGGACGAGAGGGGCACCCACGGCCGCCTCATGAACTTCAGGTTTTCGATACTTCATCCCATCATCGAGAGCCGGCGCGGGAAGATCGTCAAGAACACCGGTGACGGCTTCCTGGCCATGTTCGACAGCGCCCGGGAGGCGCTGGAAGCCGCAATCGCGATGCAAAGCGAGGTGACGAAGCGGGAGGCGGATCAGCCGCCTGATCGCCGTATCGCCTTTCGCATGGGTTTGAACATCGCCGATGTCATTGTCGAGGACCACGACATCTACGGCGATGGGGTCAACATCGCCGCTCGCCTTCAAAGCTATGCCGAGCCGGCCGGGATCGTGGTTTCGGGCGCGTTCCGCGATGCGGTCGGCGGAACGCTTGGTCTGGATGCCGTCGATCTTGGCCTTTTGCATTTGCGCCACCTGTCGCATCCGGTTCAGGTGATCAGCCTCACGCTTCCCGGCACGGTGACGGCTCCTGTCGGAGAAATGATCGGCGGCTACGAAGGACGCGCGTCCATCGCGGTACTTCCGTTTCGCAGTCTCGCCAGCCCAGATGAAGCGTATTTCGCCCACGGCATGGTCGATCGCATTATCTATGCTTTGGCATCGCTGAAGGAGCTCTTTGTTATATCGCGTGGCTCCACGGCTGGTCTGAACGAAGCGATCGACTTGCGGGCAGTCGGCAAGGATCTTGGCGTTCGCTATGTGCTCTCCGGGAGCGTGCTGCGATCGGGACAGTGTCTGAGAATTGGTACCGAACTTGGCGATGCGAACACGGGCGAGATCATTCGTGCCGATCAGCACGAAGGTGACCTCAATGATCTGTTCCTTGTTCAGGATCGCATCGCCCAGGAAGTCGTCAAGACGATTGCGCCCCAAGTGCGTGACCGAGAGTTGAGGAAATCGCTTCGCAAGCATCCGCAGAACACGACGGCCTACGATCTGGTGCTGCAAGCGATGGAGCCGCTTTACCAACTTGACTATGCGACCTTTTCGCGCGCGAGGGGACTGCTCCAGAGGGCGATCGCGCTTGATCCGGGCTACGCGCCGGCGTTCTCCTACGCCGCCTATTGGCACATGTTCCGCCAAGGCCAAGGGTGGTCGCCGGATGTTGCCGCCGATCTCAACACGGCCGCGCGGCTGGCGCGGGCCGGTATCGCAAACGACAGCCACGACGCAATGGCTCTGGCGCTCTTCGGCCATGCGCAATCTCACTTGACGAAGGATTTCGAGCAGTCGGTCAGTATTTTCGATAGTGCAATTGCCGTATGTCCGAACTCGGCAATCGCCTGGATCTTCAAAGGTGCAACCCTGTGCTTTACCGGTGATGGCCCAAATGCTGTGCGCTGCGCCGAGACTGGCGTGCGCCTGTCGCCGCTCGATCGGCATGTCTTTTTTGCCGAGCACATTCTCGCGCAGGCTCACTACGTGAATCGCAATTTCGATCAGGCTATCTCCTGGGGGCGCCGGGCTGACATGCACAATGCGCGAAACACGTCCAATCTCCGCACTCTCATTTCCAGCCTGATCGCAATCGACAGAGTCGAGGAAGCCCGCGAGGTCGCAAACCGGCACGCCGGAATTGTTCCGGATTTTCGCGTATCGGCGTGGGCCGCTCGCACGCCGATGCAGGGCGACATCAAGAGGCAACGGATCCAGCGGCTGCTGGCGGCCGGGATGCCCGAATAATCCCGAACAAATATGGGCTATTTCACACTTCGTGGTCACCGTTTGGCGTATTCATAGGGTGCGTTCACTCTGATTAGGGAGGAAGCGACATGACCGGCAATACGGGCGATACCGGCGACACCGGCGACGTCGGCGACGTAGGGTTCGGAAGCGATGTGGTGCGTTTCCCCGATCGAGCCGATCTGCCGTTCATCACCGAGCCGGGGGTTTCAAGCGTCTCGGTCGAGCGCACGCGTTTTGGGGCGAACAATTGGGCCCCCGTCTGGCAGGCGTGGCGAATATTGAGCGACTTTGCCGCTACAGGGTGGCAGGCGAGCATCACTGTGGCGCCGCCGCAACCGCCAACCTCAGAGGAGATTGAATCGCTGAGAACCATGGTCCTTGACGAGCGGCCAGCCGCGCTGGGAGAGATTTTGGGACAGGACCGGGAATTCATGCGCTATTTCCTATCGGTGATGGGAGCCAGCCCGATCTCCCATCCCGCGACCTTCACTGTCCTGAATGCGGCAAACCTGGTCGCCACGATGGCGGCAATGCACTTCAAGAGCAAGTTTGACCGGCCGCGTCCGTCTCAGCTCATTCCGGCGCTGTTGCCCCCGATTCCGGTCCCCGGCCACGCGTCGTATCCCAGCGGTCACTCCACCCAGGCCCACCTCTTTGCACGATGCGCGACTGCAATTCTGCAAGGGACGCCTGACCAGGGGATCGGCCTTGTTCTGACGAGGCTTGCCGATCGCATTGCGCGCAATCGCGAAATCGCCGGTCTTCATTTTCTAACTGACAGCTCAGCTGGCGCAACTCTCGCCTCCAATCTGTTCACGATCTTGACGGATGAGGCGGTCATGCCGCACCCCACTGGTAAGCCCTCGTCGTTTGCGGCCGCCATGACGCAAGCTCGGTCCGAGTGGAGCTGAGGGGCGGCACCGATGGGCGAGATGGCCAAATCATTTGAGTTGTCTCTCGACCTCTTCTTCAAAGAGGTTGACCAGCGCGCTCATGCCTTTGAAGCGCCGCCAGAGGATTTCAATCCCCTGATAGCGAGCCGGGCTCAGCTTGAGTTTTTTGGGCTGCCACCTCGCCCTGATGAAAACAAAGAGCCCGAACTTTTTCGCCTTTGGGCTCGACTGCTGGACAAACCGCTCAAGATTGTTGCGACAGAGTTCCCAAAGGTCGTGAATGGGCGACATCCGCCTGTCCCCGCAAATCGTGTCGGTCGTAACGTAAGACCTGGCTTTCAACGCTTCCAACGCAGCCGAAATTGGTCTGGCGGCTGCCTCACTGCGGAACACCCGAATAGATTGGTGCACGTCAGCGGAACATGGCAGGTGCCAGACGTGTCGCTCCCGCCGGTGCTGCCACATCGCGCAACGAAAGGCGACGAATTTCAATCTTCGGTATGGGTTGGTATCGATGGTCGGCGCCGCTATCCGACGTCGTCCATGCCTCAAATTGGTACCAGCCAATGCTTGCAGATTGTGGACGGCATCGAGAAGAAAAAGGCATATGCCTGGTGGCAATGGTGGTCATTGGACGAGAACTATCCGCCGGATAACCGCAACAACCCTCCCGTGCCGATCCCAAACATCGAAGTCTCCGTGCACGATGAGATCATCGCCGGCTTGACGCTGCTCCATCACGATGAGGTGCAGTTCTTCATCAAGAACCAGACGACCGGCCTGTTCACGACATTTGTTGTCGTTGCACCAGGTCGAATTTTGCCGCTTGGCTCGACCGCCGAGTGGATTGTGGAACGGCCGACCGTCATCGGCAGTCATCGTCTGTATCCGCTGCCGAGCTACACGGACGTCGTCTTTCGCGATTGCCTCGCCCAGTCGGCTGCGTCGATCGGGGCGCCAGCAACGGCGCAGCAACTTGATCGGCTCCAGTTCATCAGAATGACCGACATCTTTCCGGATCCCCACCGCACGTCCTTCGTGTCTGTTGCGCGGAAGGAGGACGACCGCAGCATTTGCGTCCGCTATCGCGACGCATCGGCGCCGGGCAGCGGTGGTCTATTGAGTTGATATCCGGTGCCGCCAGTGGCGAGCAACGGCGCGCACGCCCATGCCGCGATTCTGCGCATAACGAGATAGGTGGTGTCGAAGGCGCAGTACGATTCGTGCAGGTCTCCACGCTCCAAACGCGGATGTTCGCCGAGCGCTGCCGTGCTACCACGCGGTAGTCCCTCCGGAGCCCGCCTTCATGTCCGTCGCCACCGCTTCCAGCCAAACACTGATGCCCGCCACCTCCACCGACCCCGAAACGGTCGGCTGGATGCGCGGCTTCCCACCATCTCCCGATCGCACCATCACCTTCCAGGACGGCTCGTTCCGCAGCTTCCCCGAGCTGCGCTGGGCCTGGAGCAACATCCGCCAGCTGGTGCCGACCGTGAACGTCTGGCGCGGGGCGGGGCCGGCGTCGGCGCTGCCGCGTGCGGAGCAGGACATCGGGGCGGTCGCCTCGACCACGATGGACGGGCGGCCCATGACGTTCGCAAAGATGCTGGAGGAGACCTACACCGACGGCATCGCGGTGCTGCATCGGGGCAAGCTGATCTATGAGCGCTACTTTGGCGCGTTGAAGCCGCACAAGCCGCATATCGCGATGTCGGTGACGAAGTCGTTCACCGGCGTGCTCGCGGGCATGCTGGTCGCCGAGGGCAAGGTCGATCCGCAAGCGCCCGTGACCGACTACGTGCCGGAGCTGAAGGCGAGCGCGTTTGGGGACGCGCGCGTGCACGAGGTCATGGATATGACCACGGGGCTCGCCTACACCGAGGTCTATACCGACAAGAATTCGGATGTGTGGGGGCTGCGGCGCGCCAACGGCATGGCGCCGATCCCGCCCGGCTATGAAGGCGCGACCACTATCTTCGATTTTCTCATCGCGCAGAAGAAGCAGGGCGAGCACGGCAAGGCCTTCGCCTACAAGACCGTCAACACCGACGTGCTGGCCTGGATCATCAGGCGCGCCAGCGGCATGACGCTGTCCGATCTCCTCTCCGAGCGCATCTGGCAGCCGATGGGTGCGGAGGAGGACGCGCATTATCACGTCGACCGCATCGGCACCGAGAGCGGCGGTGGCGGTCTCTCCACCAGCTTGCGCGATCTCGCCCGCTTCGGCGAGACCATGCGCAATCAGGGCCGCTTCAACGGCCGGCAGATCGTGCCGTCGTCCGTGGTCGAGGACATCGCGCGCGGCGGCGATCCCGAAAAGTTCAAGCCGGCCGGCTACATCACGCTGCCCGGCGCGTCGTATCGCAATCAATGGTGGATCACGCACAACGCTCACGGTGCCTATATGGCACGCGGCGTCCACGGCCAGGGCATCTACATCGATCCCAGGGCCGAGATGGTGATCGCGCGCTACGCCTCGCACCCCACGGCCGGCAATGCCGCCAATGATCCCGTGACGCTGCCGGCCTACATGGCGCTGGCAAAGGCGCTGATGGCGGGCGGGTAGGTACGTCGGGGCGCCGGTCCTCGTAGCCCGGATGGAGCGAAAGCGTAATCCGGGACTGGCCAGCCGCATCGCGCAGCTGCCTCTGTGGCAAGAATCCCGGATTGCGCTGCGCTCCATCCGGGCTACGGATCTTTGCCAAACCGCAAGATCGGTCGAGCACGCCACGGCCGTCAGCGACTAGATGAAGCCGCCACGGAGGAGGGACGATGAAGGCGGCGCTGCAAAACTATCGGGACCGGATGCGACGGGTGCTGGACCATATCGACCGGCATCTCGACGATGATCTGGACCTGGAAACCCTGAGCGGTGTTGCGGCCTTCTCGAAATTTCATTTCCACCGGCAGTTCACGGCGACCTTCGGTCTATCCGTGCATCGCTATGTCCAGCTGGCCCGCATGAAGCGTGCTTCGCATCAGCTCGCCTACATGGACGCCCTTGATGTCACTGACATCGCGATGGATGCCGGCTACGACGCACCGGATGCCTTCGCCCGCGCCTTTCGGCAACGGTTCGGGCAATCGCCGTCGTCGTTCCGGAAATCTCCCGACTGGGAGCCGTGGCTTGCGGCCTTCGGGCCTCTCGACAACGCCAGGAGCAAGCTCATGCAGGCGACTTTTACCAATGACGACGTGACGATCCGCGATGTGCCCACCACCAAGGTGGCGATCATGGAGCACCGGGGCGACCCGGGGACGCTTCCTGCCACCATCCAGCGCTTCATCGCTTGGCGCAAGGAGGCGGGCCTGCACCCCAAGACGAATCCGACCTTCAATGTCTGGCGCTCCGAGCGGCGGCCTGCCTCGCCTTCAAGAAGCGGGGCAGGCCGCAATCTATGAGTGCAATATAAGACTTGACTTATATTAGTGCGGATCGATATTCCTTGTCGCGCAAAGCAATAGGGAGGAACGCAATGGAGATCGACGTCGCAGGGCCTTGGGGCTTGTCACGCGTTCAGTGCGCAATTTCGAGAAAGACGGAAAACCGGCGAGCGCGGTGACTCTCACGCGGCTTTACGACACGAGCGTCGACGATCTCTGGGACGCCGTGACCAGCAGCGAGCGCATTCCGCGCTGGTTCCTGCCGGTCGAGGGCGATCTCCAGCTCGGGGGAAGGTACCAACTTAGGGGAAATGCGGGCGGTACCATCACGGCGTGCACGCCGCCGACACATTTCGCCGCGACGTGGGAATTTGCAGGCGCGGTAAGCTGGATCGATGTCAAGCTGGCAGCAGAACGAAGTCAGGCGCGTTTGACGCTCGAGCACACTGCGATCATCGAGGATCATTGGAATCAGTTCGGCCCAGGTGCGGTGGGCATCGGTTGGGATCTCGCTCTTGCGGGACTTGAGCGCTATCTTGCGACCGGGGCATCGGTCGATCACGAGACGGCCGAGGCATGGATTGGCTCGCCTGAGGGCAAGGACTTCATGACGACAAGCGGCGAGTATTGGCGCGCTGCGCATGTCGCAAGCGGGGTCGATCCTGCCTCCGCAAAGGAGCGCTCGGACCGCACCATCGCGTTCTATCGCGGCGAGATGCCGCCCGACATCGCGCATCCCGGCACGGGAAGCTGATGCACGTCTTCGAGGTCCTCGCCGATCCCGTGCGCCGTCGCATTCTCGAGCTGCTGGCGCTTCAGGAAATGGCGTCCGGCGAGGTCGTCGACGTGATCGGGGCCGAATTCGGAATCACGCAGGCGGCGGTCTCGCAGCACCTCAAGGTGCTGCGCGAGAGCGGCTTTGCAAGCGTTAGGGCGGAGGCGCAAAGGCGCCTCTATTCGGTCGACGTTGCCGGGCTTCGCGCGGTGGATGCGTGGATCGGCCAGTTCAGGAATTTCTGGGAGCCGAAGCTGGACGCGCTGGCAACCGAGATCGCGCGCGGCAAACGCGAGCGGCGCAACGCGCCAATGACCAAGCGGAGCGGGAAGAGGGCTTGAGGACGTGGCGATGGGCGGAAGCCGCCATCACGTCACGCTCACCCCCGCGACATCTTCTCGAACCGCTTCACCAGCCGCTCCCGCTTCAGCCGCGACAGCCGTTGCAGCCAGAACATCCCGTCGAGTTGGTCGATCTCGTGCTGGTGGCACACGGCGCGCAGGCCATCCGATTCCTCGGTCTGCGTGTTGCCGTCAAGATCCTGATAGCTGATCCGCACGCGGGCGTGGCGCTGCACCTCGTCGTTGATCCCAGGCATCGAGACGCTGCCCTCGCGGTGCAGGATCATCTCGGGCGAGGCCCATGTGATCTCCGGATTGACATAGGTGCGCGGGCCGTCTTTCGAGTCGAGCTCGAGCACCACGACCCGCAGGGGCACGCCGATATGCGGCGCGGTGATGCCGATGCCGGGCGCAGAACGTATCGTGTCGAGCAGGTCTTGCGCGAGTTCGCGCAAGCCGTCGTCGAAGACGGTCACGGGGCGGGCAGGGCTCGCGAGCCGGCGGTCGGGATAGCGGATGATCGGGCGGATGGTCATGCAGGCTCCTACCACTCACGGATCATTGAAGCACCCCATCTTGATTGTCTACCAACTGGAAGGTAGACAGCTCGACATGAGCAATACTTCCTCGACTGCCGACGACATTCTGGCCTGCGCACGTACGCTGATCATTGCAGGCGGCTACAATGGTTTCAGCTACGCCGACGTCGCCGAAATCGTCGGCATCCGCAAGCCCAGCATCCACCACCATTTCGCCAGCAAGGTCGATCTGGTCCGCACCCTCGTGTCGCGCTATCGCGAGGAAGCCCAGGCGGGACTGTCGGCGCTCGAACGCAACATCCCGGACCCCGGCGAGCAGCTCAAAAGCTACGTTGCGTACTGGGAAACGTGCATCAAGGACGCGACGGCTCCGTTCTGCGTGTGTGCGCTCCTTGCCAGCGAGCTTCCGATCCTGCCCGAGGACGTGGCAGTCGAGGTCCGGGCTCATTTCCGCGCACTGGCCTCATGGCTGACTTTGGTGATGGAGCGCGGCAAACGGCAGGGGCGGCTCCAGCTCTCCAGCACCGCGCGGGTCGAGGCGGAAGGATTCATGGCGACCGTTCACGGCGCGATGCTGTCGGCGCGCGCCTATGGCGACCCCAAGATGTGCGGGACCATCACCCGGCCACTGCTGGACCGGCTTTCCCTCAGGCACTGACGACGAGGTCGATACAGGCTGCAAAGCATCGCGGCGGCGCGGTGATTTGGCTTCGAATGACAATCTACCAACTAGTAGGTAAGGATCACACAATGAGTGATCGTGAGATGGTTTTGGATACGGCCGACCATGCGCAATGGCTAAAGCACTATTATTTCCTGCGTGCCGCGTTTTCCGTTGCCTGGGTCATCGCGGCCTTTGTGATCGCGCCGTCGTCTGCGGTGAGCGCAGCAGCGTTGCTCGTCGTCTATCCGGCATGGGATGCCGCGGCCAATTATCTCGACGCGCTCTGCAGCGGCGGGTTGGCGCAAAACCGCACGCAGGTCCTGAACGTGCTGGTCAGCCTGGCCACCACCATCGCGGTCATCCTGGCCTTGCAGGTGGTGAGCATGAATTGGGTACTCGGAATCTTCGGGGCCTGGGCGATCCTGTCCGGATTGCTTCAGCTCGGCACGGCGGTGCGGCGCTGGAAGCGTTTCGGCGCGCAGTGGGCCATGGTGCTCAGCGGTGGCCAGTCGGCTCTGGCGGGCGGCTTCTTCATCTTCCAGGCCTCGATGCCTGCAGTGCCGTCGATCGCGAACGTCGCGGGCTATGCTGCGGTCGGCGCGCTCTATTTTCTGGTCTCGGCGGTCTGGCTCACCGTCAGCACGTGGCGCGGCAGCGCAGCCATGTGAAGCTACGCTGCTGACGTCACGCCGGATACGGCGTGCCGTCCTTGTGCAGGAAGCGGCCGTCGGATGCCGGGCTCATCATGTCGATATCGGAGCAGGTGATGAGGTCGTCTTGCGAACGCGAGCCGACTTCGAGGTAGATCCTTGAGAACGCAGGAGCGGCTACCGCGCGCATGGGGATTTTCGAGTTTTTGTTGGCACGGCCGAATTTGCCCTGCATCGGCGCTTCGCATAACAATCCTGCCAACAAGAAACATCGAGAACGGAGGAAGCACCTCATGCGCAGGACCATGATCGCCCTGGCAACAGCCATCGCAGCAGCAACGCCGGCCGCGGCCGACTATCTCGTCAAGGAGGTCGGCAGCTTCCACATCGGTGGGCGCACCGAGACGCTGAACGGGCTTGCCTCGAAGGAGATCGTGTTCTCGCCCCGTGCGCCGCCGATCAAGGTCGATCCGAACGGCGAGTTCGAGGTCGAGCAGATGTATGTCCAGTTCGTCAAGCTCGCGCAGCCGAAGTCGAAACTGCCGCTGCTGCTCTGGCATGGCGGCGGCCTCTCCGGCGCGACCTGGGAGACCAAGCCAGACGGTAAGCCGGGCTGGCAGCAGTTCTTCCTCAATGCCGGTTATGACGTCTACGTCTCGGATGCGGTCGAGCGCGGCCGCGCTTCCTGGGCGCGCTACCCTGAAATCTTCAAGAGCGAGCCGTTCTTCCGGCCGAAGAAGGAGGCATGGGAGCTGTTCCGGATCGGGCCGAGCTACGAAGTCGGCGGCAAGCGCGAGGCGTTCGAGGGCGAGCAGTTCCCGATCGAGGCGTTCGACCAGTTCGCCAAGTAGGGTATTCCGCGCTGGGCCACGAACGACGCTGCCACGCAAAAAGCCTATGACGCGCTGGTGCAGAAGGTGTGCCCCTGCATCATCGTAGTGCACAGCCAGGGCGGCAATTTCGGCTTTACTGCCGCGCTCAATGCGCCCGACAAAGTCAAGGCGCTGATCGCCGTCGAACCGTCAGGCGCGCCTGATCCCGCCAAGGCCGATGCCGCAAAACTCAAGGGCGTGCCGCATCTCATCGTGTGGGGCGATTTCCTGGACAAGGTCTCGGTGTGGTCGAAGCTCGTGGTCAATCCGACGAGATGGGGACAGGCGATCGCGGCGACCGGCGGCAAGGTCGATACGTTCGAGCTGCCCAAGATGGGGATCAAGGGCAATACCCACATGATGATGATGGACCGCAACTCCGACGACATCGCCAGGCTGGTCAACGATTGGATCGGAAAGCAGGGCCTTGCCAACTAGGGCATGTGCTCACAAGCGTTGGGCTTCCGAGCCCAACCCGGAACTCGTCCCGCTTGGACGTTAACGGCGGCCGATGACCCCAAGCCCATGCGGGCCGCTGAACAACGGCACGTTGCCGGCACGTTGCGAAGGGTCGAGTTGTTGTCAGCAGCATCCTATGACATCATCTAGCTACCGGGTTGTTAGGACTTCCAGATCCGCTATGCCACGCCGGAAATATCGTTGGGAACGGCTGTCGGATGATCAGTTGCTCAAGCAACGGCTCAGCAGCCTGGGGGTTGCGGTCGAAGGCACTTGGCTCGAGGATTGTGTCAGCGCTCTCCACGAAGAGCTCGAAGAGCGGGGCATCCGGCTGCGGCCACACACATGGATCTCGAGCGAATGGTTTAGTCCGGCGGGTGTTCCCGGCATTGCCATCCCATTTTATCTCGCCCATCCCCGCTTGATGAAGCTCGAGAAGAAGATGATGTTCGATGTCGAGGGTGGAACTTGGCACGAGTGCATGGCCATCCTTCGTCACGAGGCGGGCCATGCCATGCAGCACGGCTACCAATTGCAGCGCCGCCGGCGCTGGCAGCAGCTGTTCGGCCCGTCATCGAAACACTACCCGCGCTACTACCGGCCCAATCCGGCCAGCCGGCGCTATGTCCAACATCTGCGCCTCTGGTACGCGCAGAGCCACCCCGACGAGGACTTCGCCGAAACTTTTGCAGTGTGGCTGCGGCCGCGTTCGAACTGGCGGACGCGATATGCCGGTTGGCCAGCGCTGAAGAAACTCGAATATGTCGACGAGCTGATGGGCGAGATTGCGGGAAAGCGACCGCTGATCACCACGCGAGAGCGTGTCGACCCGCTGCGCCAGCTCAGCGAAACACTCGAAGACCATTACAAGAAGAAGCAGGCGTTCTACGCCTTCACGCCGCCGAAGACCTACGACCGCGACCTCTCCAGGCTCTTTTCCGCCGACCCACGGCATAAACGTGGAAAACCGGCTTCGGTCTTGATCAGGCGACACCGCGCCCAAATCAGGCAATTGGTCGCGCGGTGGACGGGCGAGAACCAGCTCACGCTTGATGCCGTGCTTGACGACATGATCTCCCGCTGCCGCGAGCTCGATCTGCGTGCCGTCGGACCGGAGCAGAAGCTCGTCCTCGACTTCACCGTCCTCGTGACCGCCAAGACCATGCACGCGCTATTCGGCCCATCGCGCCGCAAATGGATCGCACTATGAGACGGCTTCGCATTCTGGTGCTCATGCATCCGGACTTCATGCCACCGGACTCGACCGACGGATACACCGCGCAACAGATCAACGAATGGAAAACAGAATATGACGTGGTGAGCACCTTACGCGCGGCCGGCCATGAGGTTCGCCCCCTCGGCGCGCAGGAGGAAATCAGGCCAGTGCGCGACGAGATCGAGAGCTTCAAGCCGCACGTGGCCTTCACGTTGCTGGAAGAGTTCCACTATAACGTTGCCTATGACCAGCACATCGCGAGCTATCTCGAGCTGATGAAGGTCCCGTATACGGGCTGCAACCCGCGTGGTCTGATGCTGGCGCGCGGCAAGGACCTGTCTAAGACGCTGGTGCATCATCGCCGGATCGCGGTTCCGGCCTTCGCCGTCTTCCCGATGCGCCGCAAGGTCAAGCGACCTGCACATCTCGCGCTGCCGCTGATCGTCAAGAGCCTGAACCTGGATGGATCCTTCGGCATCTCGCAGGCATCCATCGTCGATACGGACGAGAAACTCGCAGAGCGGGTCGCGTTCATCCACGACCGGAGCGAAACCGCCGCCATCGCCGAGCAGTTTATCGAGGGGCGCGAGCTTTATGTCGGCGTGCTCGGCAATAATCGGCTGCGAGTTCTGCCCATTTGGGAGCTAAAATTCGGCAGCATGGGCGGGCGCAGGTCACGGCATATCGCCACCGAAAAAGCCAAGCACGATACCGATTATCAGGAGCGTGTCGGGATAGTCGACGGACCGGCGACGGACCTCGCACCCGAAGTCACCGCTCGCATTCAGCGAGCCGCGAAGCGCATCTACCGGGCGCTTGGGCTCGATGGATACGCGCGCATCGATTTTCGCCTCACGGCCGATGGCACGCCGTATTTCATCGAGGCGAACCCCAATCCCGAGATCGCAAAGAGCCAAGAGTTCGCTACGGCGGCTCGGCATGATGGACTTAACTACCCGGACCTGCTGCATCGCATTCTGGCTCTCGGAATTAGCCGGGCAAAGGCGGGCGTATCCGTAGGCTGAGAGGCAACGCGAGACGGGCAGCATGTCGTTGCATCTCCCGACCCGGATGGCACGCTGCGCGGGCTCATGAGTCCACCTAGTCCGGATACGGCGTGCCGTCCTTGTGCAGGAACCGGCCGTCGGATGCCGGGCTCATCATGTCGATGTCGGAGCAGGTGATGAGGTCGTCTTGCGAGCGCGAGCCGACTTCGAGATAGACCGCCGTCGTGTTCGACCTGTTGATCATGTGTCGAGATTCCGATCGTTGGTTGCCGGGACGGACGCGTTCGGCGCAAAGCATCTTGCCGTTTGTTACATATGGGCGTATGTAAGTCAGCATCATGGCTCATATCAGCATCCGCGATCTACAGAAGATTTCCGGTGAAGCCATCGGTGCGTTGCCCGGCCCGACGGCCGTGAAATCGGGTGAGCGGACGGTCGGGCTTCTGATCCCGCTCAAGGCGACCGATCCGGAGCGCTTGGCGGCCGTTCTGGCGCGTGCGGAACGACTGGCCAAAGGCCGCGACGCGGCTGCGGACGATGCGGCGCTCGCCGGCTTCGGCGAGGTCGATCCCGTCGACTGGTCAGTTGCGGCCGTGAAGGCCCTGACGCGCAAGCGGAAAGCGTGAGACGGCCGACGACTGTCGTCATCGATGCGGCCATTCTGGTCGCCGCGGTTCGCGGCCGAAGTTCGGGCGCGCTTTTGGCCGCCGCCGGAAAGGTGATCCTTGTGACGACGGATCGTGTCGTTCAGGAAGCGCGTCGGCGCATCGCGCTCGGCTTGCAGCGCCCCGAACTGCTCGATGTGCTGGATGATCTATCGGAGTTGTTGACGATCGTTCCCGTTGCATCGTTGGAGCCGGTCATCGCCCGGTGCGAGGGACTCTTCGCGATGCCGTGCCGAGCCGCAATGGATCGGTGCGCGATGCCCATGTGCTCGCGTTGGCGTGGAGCGTCGAGGCCGATGTCTGGACCGCCGACCGCGACTTCGCCGGAACCGGCGTCGCAACATGGTCGACGCCCAATTTCATGCGAGCGCTAAGCGAGATCTGAGCATCGAACCGGGCAGGATACGTGGCGCACCGAGGATGGCAAAGTTCGATCGCAATGAGATCAAGTTCAGCGGGATGATGTTTTGCCCGACGCGTCAAATCGCGGTCGCAACGCCGTAAGTCATTGATCCGGCAGGGGTCGGCTACTGTGCATGGGGTTGTTTTCGCACATTTTATTGGCAGGTCACAAAAGCGTGCGGCAAAAACGACCTTGCGCTGTCGGCCGGCGCTGTTCCCGTTCGTCTTCCACCTAGACAGATCTGACGGGAGACCAAAATGACTCAATCCCCCTACCGCTGGGTGATCGTCGCCGCCGGCGGCCTGCTTGGCTGCGTCGCGATCGGCGGCATGTTTTCGCTGCCGGTGTTCTTGCAGCCAATCACGAAGGACACCGGCTGGTCGGTGACCGGCATCTCCAGCGCAATGACCATCGGCTTTCTGGCCATGGCCTTCACCAGCATGGTCTGGGGCACGCTGACGGATAGATTCGGGCCGCGGCCGGTGGTGCTGACGGGATCGACGGTGCTGGCGCTGAGCCTGTTCGCCGCGAGCCATGCGGCCTCGCTGATCGTATTCCAGTTCGTGTTCGGCCTCCTGGTCGGGGCGGCCTGCGCGGCGATCTTCGCGCCGATGATGGCGACCGTGACCGGCTGGTTCGAGACCCAACGCAGCCTCGCTGTGTCGCTGGTCTCGGCCGGCATGGGCATGGCGCCGATGACGATGGCACCGTTTGCGGCCTGGCTCGTCTCCGGCCACGATTGGCGCACCTCGATGCAGATCGTCGCGCTGGTGGTCGGCGCCATCATGATCCCGGTCTCGTTCCTGGTGCGCCGTCCGCCGGCGCTCGCGCATGCTGCCGCTGCACCAAAGGGCGAAGGCGCGCAGGGCGAGTTGTCAATGGGCGAGGCGCTGCGCTCGCCGCAATTCTTGATCCTGCTCGCCACCAACTTCTTCTGCTGCGCCACTCATTCCGGCCCGATCATCCACACCGTCAGCTATGCGGTGAGCTGCGGCATTCCGCTGGTCGCGGCGGTGACGATCTACAGCATCGAGGGTTTTGCCGGCCTGGGCGGCCGCATCGCCTTCGGCGTGCTCGGCGACCGCTTCGGTGCCAAGCGGGTACTGGTCACGGGTCTCCTGCTCCAGGCATTCGGCGCGCTCGCCTATGTCTTCGCGCATCAGCTCGCGACGTTCTACGCGGTCGGCGCCGTCTTCGGCTTCATCTATGCCGGCACCATGCCGCTCTACGCCGTCCTCATTCGCGAGAACTTTCCGCTCAAGATGATGGGCACGGTGATCGGCGGCTCCGCGATGGCCGGCAGCCTCGGCATGGCAACCGGCCCGCTCGCAGGCGGCCTGATCTACGACGCGTTCTCGAGTTATGCCTGGCTCTATATCGCCTCCTGGGCGATGGGCCTCGGCGCCTTCCTGATGGCGATGACGTTCCGCCCATTCGCAAAGCCGCAAGGCGAGGCCGCACCAGCGCCGGCGTAAGTTCGAGATCGAGGCGCAGCGTCAGAGCTGCGCCTCGATCGCCGCCTTGTCGATCACCGACCAGACCTGCCGGATCTTTCCATCGTGAAACGCATAGAAGACGTGCTCGCAAAAGGACACGCGCTTGCCGTTCACGTCGAGGCCCAGGAATTTTCCGGCCGGCGTGCAGTCGAATGTCAGCCGGCAGGCTATGATGGGCGGATCCGAGGTCAACAGCGCGATGTTGAAGCGTAGGTCCGGAATCTCGCGGAAATCCTGCTCCAGCATCGCGCGATAGCCGGACAGCCCGAGCGGCCGGCCGTTGTGAACGACATCGTCATGCACGAACCGGCCGAGGGCGGGCCAGTCCTGCCGGTTCAGGCAGGCGATGTAGCTGCGATAGGTCTCGGCGAGATCGGCGCTGTTCATCGTGAAGCTCCCATGCTGCAAGCACGACGCAGCAGAGGCGAATTCGCCTCGCGGCGTCACAGTTGCTTTTCGAAGAACAGATCGGGGTAGGGATCGTCATTGAAGCGCGGAATCTCGCGCCAGCCGGTGCTGCGGTAGAGCTGGCCGGCCTCGGGCAGCGCGCTGTTGGTGTCGAGCCGCAGCAGCGTGATGCCGAGCTCGCGCGCAGCATCCTCGGTCGCGTCCATCAGGCGGCGGCCGAGCCGCAACCCGCGCGCGGCGGGCGCCACCCACAGCCGCTTGATCTCGGCATAGCCGTGATCGGTGCCCTTCAATCCGACGCAGCCGATTGGCAGCGTGTCCGAGATCGCAACGATGAACGTGCCGCGCGGCCGGCGCATGTCCTTGGCATCGGGATCGCGCGAGCGCGAGACGTCAAAGCCCTGCTTGAAGCGGCGCCCGAGCTCGGCATAGTACTCGCCGAGGCAATGGCGGGCCTCCGCGCTTTGCGGGTCCATCTCGTCCAGCGTGACACGCTCGCGCGTCAGCGCGGAGGCGATCAGGTCCATCGCCGCCAGCAGCGCCTCGGCTTGCGAGTGTTGCGCCAGAATGCCATCGGCCTGCGCGTTCGACAGCGCCTCATAGGCTGCGAACTCGCGCCGGCCCGCGCGCGTGAGCTTTGCCATGCGCCGGCGCGCGTCGTCCTCACGCGCGTTGGTCTCGATCAACCCTTCGTCCTCGAGGCTGCGGAGCAGCCGGCTCATCAGCCCGGAATCGAGGCCGAGATAGTCGCGGATCTCCGCCACGTCCGAGCGTCCGTGCCCGATCGCGTTGAGCACCCGCGCCGCGCCGAGCGGCCGGCCACGCCCCAGGAACGAGGTGTCGAGCGCACCGACGGCAGAGGTGACGGCGCGGTTGAAGCGGCGGACGCGGGAGACAGGGTCGAGCATAATGTCTGACTTTAGTCAGATATGTCCGGCTGTCAACGCGAACTGCCCCCGGCGTCGATTTGGAATGCCCTAGAAATGATGTACGCCGAGCGCCGAGAACGCGCCGTCGTGGATATCGTGGCTGTCGCTCGGCTGGCCAAGAAAGCCGAGATGCATCGTCAGCGGTGGCAGCGCCGCCATCGGCACCGCGCCGGCGGTGTCGAGACCGCTGATATCGGCATGGTGCGTCGTGGCGCTGTCATGGTGCGAGGTCGGCGGCGTGTTCACGATATCCGTGACCAGCGCGTTGAACAGGTCGGGGGCGGACGCGTCATGTATGTCGCCACCGACGGAATGCAGCAAGCCGCCGACGAGGCCAGTGACGCTGTCGGTGAGCTGGCCAATCGTTCCGGTTACGGCCGACGTCATCTGGGTCACTGTCGTGCTCAGACTGTCCAGCGTGTGCGACACCGCCGCCAGCGAGGTGTCGACGAGGTTCGTGATCGTGCTGCCGAGTTCGTGCAGTGACGACGCCGGATCGATGGAGACGGAGGTCGCGACATCGGCGTGCGTGGAGCTGGTGCTGATTGCTCCAGAATGATCGGATGCGACGGGAGCGATGGGAGCCGCGGCGTGACTGTCGGCTGGAGCCGTCGCGCTGACCGGGATGTCCCGGGTGGCGGCGACTTCGACGCCCCCATCGGCATGCGACACGGCGACATCCGCGACATCCATATGAAGCGCTGTTGACGTTGCGTCCGCCGGAGGTGCGCTCGCATCGGCATGCTGATCGCCGAAGATCGGTTGGTGGTCGCCCGGCATCGTCTCCGCCGGCGTCGGATCGCCAAGGTGCGCGGGGGTGGACGGCAGATCCAGCGTCCGTTGAGCATCGCTGCTGCCATGATGTCCGGCGGCCTCGGCCTCCTTCAGGAAGGCGACCAGAGCGGTCATGAACGCGACCGTCTCTTCCGTCGTGATGTTGCGGGCAGTCTCGGCCTTTTCGGCGCGGCGGTTGTTCTGCTCGGATGCAGCCATCGGCCTTGCTCCTCGTCAGCGTTCGCGGAAGGCGCGGGTCAGCTCGTCACGCAGTGGCCCGAACAGATATTCGAACAGCGTGCGCGGCCGCGTCGGCACGATCACCTCGGCCGGCATGCCCGATTGCAATTCGATGCGCGACTTCTTGACGTCCTCCGGCTCCAGCGAGACCTCGACGGCGTAATAGCCGGGGCCGCCGGACTTGTCGTTGGTAACGCGGTCGGCCGAGACCGTTCGCACGGTGCCGTAAAGGCGGGGCCGCTCGACATAGTTGACGCCGGTCAGCCGGATCTCCGCGCGGCGGCCGACCGTGACATCGTTGATGTCGGACAGCTTGAGTTGCGCATCCGCGATCAGCGGATTGTCCGATGGCACGATGTCCATGAGCTTTGCGCCGGGCTGGATCACGCCGCCTTCGGTGAACACGTCGAGCCCGACCACGGATCCGGTCGCAGGCGCGCGGATTTGCGTACGGGTGACGACGTCGGTCGCGGCGTCGATCTTCGGGGCGAGCTCGGCGAGCTTGTTTTCGGTCGAGCGGAGCTGATCGGTGATCTCGCTCATCCGGGCACGCTCGGCCTTGGCGATCTCGGCCTCGTTCTGCGCGATCTGCTGCTGCATGCCGGCGATGCTGGCGCGCTGCGCGCCGATGTCGGCGTGGAGCTTGGCGTCCTCGCGCTGCAAGGCCAGGATTCGCGTCTTCGGCGTGTAGCCCTGTTCATACAGGTGCTGCGCACCGGTCATCTCGTCAGAGAGCAATTCGCGTTGCTTCTCGGTGCCGGTGAGCTGCGCCTGAGTGCCGTCGATCTGCGCGTTCAGCTCGGCGATCTTGCGCCGGAGCACGGCGGTCTCCGCTTCGAACTGGTGCTTTCGCGCGGCCATCATCGCAATCTCGTTCGCCATCGCTTGCCGCAGCGCGGGCCTTGCATCCTTCGGATCGACGCCGAACTCCGGCGCGGCCTGGCCGTCGCGCTCGGCCATCAGCCGCGCTTGCGCCGCGCGCGAGGCGTCGCGGTCGGCGACCAGCACGTCCAGCTTGGCGCGGGGATCACTGTCGTCGAGCACGAGCAGCAGCTGCCCCTTTTCGACGTGAGCGCCGTCGCGGACCAGAAGCTGGCGGATCACGCCGCCATAGGGATGCTGCACGCTCTGGCGTCGTCCCTCGACCTGGAGATTGCCGCTGGCGATCGCCGCGCCCGAGATCGGGGCGAGTGTGCCCCACAACATCATGGCCGAAGCGAATGCGCCGACCACGATCGCGCCGACCAGGGCCGGCCGTCCCGGCCGCGCGTAATAGGCGCGCTCGCGGTCGGCGATATAGGTTGTACCAAGCGTGCTCATGATGCGGCCGTCCGTGCGGCAGCCTGCTGCTGCAAGGCCTGATAGACCTCGCCGGGCGGGCCGAGCATGTCGAGCATGCCGCTTCGCAGCACCATCATGACGTCGACGATGTCGAGGATCGTGGTGCGGTGAGTGATGACGATGACGGCTGCGCCGTCGGCCTTGGCGCTGAGCAGCGCGGCCTTCAGCGCCTCTTCGCCGGGCCCATCGAGATTGGCGTTGGGCTCGTCCAGCACCAGCAGTGGCGGGCGGCCGAGCAGGGCGCGCGCGAGGCCGAGCCGCTGCCGCTGGCCGCCGGAGAGACCGACGCCGCCGACGCCGAGCCGCGTGTCGTACTGCCGGGGCAGGTCGAGCACCATGTCGTGAATGCCGGCGCGAACGGCAGCGTCGATGATCTCGTCGGTCGAAGCATCGCCGAAGCGCGCGATGTTCTCGCGTACGGTGCCGGCGAACAGGCCGACATCCTGCGGCAAATAGCCGACATGACGGCCGAATTCGACGGGATCCCAGTGATTGTAGTCGAGCCCGCCGAAGCGCAGCCGCCCGGCAGCGGGTGCCATCGCGCCGACCAGGAGGCGCGCCAGCGTGCTCTTTCCCGAGCCGCTCGGCCCGACGATACCGAGCGCCTTCCCGCCGGCGAGCTCGAAGGACAGGCCTTTCAGCACCGGTTGAGGCCGTGACGGCAATTCGCAGACGAGCTCGCGCACCTCGACCGTGTTGCGCTGCTTCGGCACGATGGTCTGCGGGGTGGAGAGGTCGATGGTGGCGAGCAGGTCGCGCACCTGGGTGTAGGCGTCGCGCGCGCCGATGAACTGCTTCCAGGTGCCGACCGCCTGCTCGACTGGGACCAGCGCACGGCCCATGACGATGCTGGCCGCAAAAATGGTCGCGGGGGTGATGGCATGGTCGATGGCGAGCCAGGCGCCGGCACCGAGCATGAGGGATTGCAGCAACAGGCGGAAGAACCGGATCGACGAGGTCATCACCGCATTCTTGTCGCTGGCGACCGCCTGCTGCACCAGCATCGCGGAGCGCTGACTCTGCCAGTTGCGTTCGACCGCCGGCTGCATGCCCATGGCGCGGATCACGTCGGCGTGGCGCAGCACATTCTCGGTGAAGACGTAGGACTGGGTGCCGGACGCCTCGGCCTGCTTCATCGGATTGCGGGTCAGGACCTCGTTCACGCCTGCGAGCCCCAGCAGCAACAGCGCGCCGATGGTGGCGACGAGGCCGAGCAGGGGATGGATGAAGAACAGCAGCAGCAGATAGATCGGAATCCAGGGCAGGTCGAACGCGAAATAAATTCCGGAGCCCGTGACGAAGGTGCGGAACTGGTCGAGATCGCGCAGCTGCTGGGCGCCACGCGAGGCGCCGCGCTCGGCCGATCGTACCACCAGCGCTTCGAACACGCGCGTCGACAGCTCCATGTCGAGCCGTATGCCGCAGCGGATCAGGATCCAGGCGCGCACGGCGTCGAGGCCTGCCATGGTCAGGAGCGCGATGGCGAGGATGAGGGTGAGCAGAACGAGCGTGGAGATGTTCTCGTTGAGCAGAACGCGGTTATAGACCTGCATCAGATAGAGCGGTGAAGAGAGGTAGAGCAGGTTGATCGCGCTCGAGAACAGTCCGGCCCAGAGAAAGTGTGGCCAGAGCTTCTTCAGCGCCTCGCGCACGTCGTCGCCGCGACGATAAGGCTGCTCCGCCGCCTCGTCCGCGACCGTCAAGAGCGCTGCCGCCATCTGAATGTCCTTAAGGTGTCAAAAGAGTCTGCAGGGTCTGTGTCTGCGCCGGGGGCGCTGGCGGCTACGCATGGCGTGACGTGGGGCCGAGGCCCCACGTCACTATCGGTCATTGGGGAATTGCTATTCAGACCAGACCGTGGAGGAGGCCACCGACATCGAGATGGCCGACGTCCGCACTAAGGCCGACCGCGGTCGGCGCGGAGATCGATGCGTCGATGCCGCCGGTTCCCGCAAGCCCCGGCGCGGACACGTCGATGCTGGGGTTGGTCTCGATCAGTGCTCCCACATCGAGCGTGTGGGACAGATCGACCGAGCCGCTGGCGCCGGCCGTTGCACTTCCACCTGCATCGGCGACGCCTGATAGCGCACCCGTTGCTGTTCCAAGCAGGCCATCGACCGTGCCGAGCAGGTTTCCGAGAAGAGCCATGTGAACTCCTTTGAGGTTGGCAGTTGAGATCGCGACAGAAGAGTCGCTGACCCATGAATCCTTCGCGCTGCCAAAGGTTGCGGACTCATATGCGGCCATTTGGTGCTGATTTGTTGGGTGAGGAACTTCGGCCCGGGAAGGGCAGAGAGATTCGCAGCGCGGATGAGCGAAGCGAAATCGGAAAACCTCGGACTGCACTCCGCGCCGCAACAGTCTCGTGCCCCGGACGCTGCGCAGCACGAAGTGATGCGCTGTAGAGCCGGGGCCATGCATCAGCGAGTGCGCGGCCTGCTGGGTCCCGGCTCTGAGCTGCAACGCCAAGAGCGTTGCAGCGCGTCCGGGAGACGAGAGGGGCGGTGTGCCGCCACTCGACCCTCCGTCATTGCGAGCGCAGCGAAGCAATCCAGAAATGTATCCGCCGAAAAAGTCTGGAATGCTTCGCTGCGCTCGCAATGACGATGTTGAAGTGGTCGCGCGCCGCTTTGTGAGTTGTGTCCGCGCCGCGAGCCGCTACCATAGGCCCTTCCTGTGACACGCAGGAGTCAGCACAGCAAGCGGGGACAAACATGAGCGGACAGGACCACAAAGTCAAAGGATCGGACCTGTTTGTCGCGGCGCTGGAGAACGAGGGCGTCGACCGCATCTTCGGTGTACCCGGCGAGGAGAATCTCGATCTCGTCGAATCGCTCCGCACCTCCAGGATCGAGCTGGTCCTGACCCGCCACGAGCAGGCCGCCGCCTTCATGGCCGCCACGCATGGGCGATTGACCGGCAAGCCCGGCGTATGTCTGTCGACACTTGGACCTGGCGCACTCAATCTGTCCACCGGCGCGGCCTATGCGCATCTCGGCGCGATGCCGATGATCCTGATCACCGGCCAGAAGCCGATCATGAGCAGCCGGCAGGCGCGCTTTCAGATCGTCGACGTGGTCGCGACCATGAAGCCGCTGACGAAGCTGTCGCGGCAGATTGTCAGCGCCTCCAGCATCCCGACCGTGGTGCGCGACGCCTTTCGCGTCGCGATGGAAGAGCGGCCGGGGCCGGTGCATCTCGAGTTGCCCGAGGATATCGCCGGCGATGAAGTGCCCGCCGCCCCGGTCATTCCGGTCCATCCGATCGAAATTCCGGTTGCCCATCGTGCCGCGCTCGACCGTGCCGCCGAGATGATCCTGGCTGCAAAGCGCCCATTGGTGATGATGGGCGCTGCGACCAGCCGGCCGCGGTCGACGCATGGTATCGCAAGCTTCGTGCGGCGGACCGGCATTCCCTTCTTCACCACGCAGATGGGCAAGGGCACCGTGCCCGGCGGCACCAATCTCTATATGGGGACCGCCGCGCTATCCGAACGCGACTACGTCCATGACGCGATCGATGCCGCCGACCTGATTGTCGCGATCGGCCACGACCCCGTCGAGAAGCCGCCTTTCATCATGGGGCCGGCGGGGCCGAAGGTGATTCACGTGAGCTACACGCCGGCGAGCGTCGAGCTGGTCTATTTTCCCGACGCCGAGGTCGTCGGCGACGTCGGCCCGAGCCTGGAGCTGCTCGCCGACCGACTCGAAGGCAAGCTGCCGCAGGCAGCGGCGCTCTTGCCGTTGCGCGAAGAGATCCTCAGTCACATCGCCGATCGCGCCACCGAGGCGCGCTGGCCGCCGACGCCGCAGCGGATCGTGCATGACATCCGCCAAGTGATCCCGGAGAACGGCATCGTCGCGCTCGACAACGGCATGTACAAGATCTGGTTCGCGCGGAATTACCGCACCCGTGTCGCCAACACGTTGCTGCTCGACAACGCGCTGGCGACGATGGGTGCCGGCCTGCCGTCGGCGATGATGGCCGCGATGCTCCATCCGGACCGCCGCGTGCTCGCGGTCGCCGGCGACGGCGGCTTCATGATGAATAGCCAGGAGATGGAGACTGCCGTCCGCCTCAAGCTCAATCTCGTCGTGCTGGTGCTCGAGGACAACGCCTATGGCATGATCCGCTGGAAGCAGGCGGTCGATCATTTTGCCGATTACGGCATGACCTTTGGAAATCCGGACTTTGTCGTCTATGCGAAGGCCTACGGCGCCAAGGGGCATCGCATCGCGAGCATCGACAGCTTCGGCCCGACGCTGGAGGCGGCCTTCCAGGAGGGCGGCGTGCACCTGGTCTCGATCCCGATCGATTATTCGGAGAACGTGCGGGTGCTGGTCGACGAGCTGCGGGCGCATGAGAAATCGAAGGCGTGAGTCGATGCTCTCACCACCCTCGTCATTGCGAGCGCAGTGAAGCAATCCAGAATCTTTCCACGGTGACAGTCTGGATTGCTTCGCTGCGCTCGCAATGACGAGTTCGTGGCAGCGGCTCGTCCCAATAAATCAACTGCACTTGTGTCACGCTCCTTAATCGCCGACACTCGCAAATCACCAAACCAATGACAGGAATCAGGAAATGACTCGCGTTCGTTGTGTCACCGAGATGGGCATGGGCGTCGACGTCCACGGCAGGGACGCCACCAAGGCGGCGAAGCGGGCGGTGTCGGACGCGATCAGGCATTCGAGCCTCGGCTTTTTCCGGATGATCGGGAAGACCGCGAATGACATGTTCGTCGACGTCACGATCGGCGTGCCGAATCCGGAGGCCGTCGACAAGGAGGCGGTCGCCAAGGAGCTGCCTTACGGGACGGTGACCGTCACCGCGGTCAAGGGCGGGCTGGAGGTTCCCTCGGCCACAGAAGTGGCCAACGACCCCATCCTCATCGCCAATGCGGCGGTGATCGTCAGCTTCGAAAAGGACTAGGTCGGTGTCCGACAGCGATGTGGCGCTGCTGGATCGTCCGATCTGGAGCGCGCTGACAACCAGCCAGAAGCATCTGGCCGAAGGCGGCCCGCGCGCGCTGCGCTATCCCGTGGACATGACGCCGTTTGCCGACATGGTCGACATGTCCGACGCAAGCTTTGCCGCGCTCGGCGATCTCATGTCGGGCTCGCAAGTCGCCGCGCTGTTCACGCCGGAGCCCGTCGACGTGCCCGCCGGCTTCAAAATCGTGCTCGCCGAGAGCGGCGAGCAGATGATCGGATCGCCGGCCGACAGCCCCCTCCGTGATGCCGAGATCGTCACGCTGGGGCCCGCCGACGTGCCTGCCATGATGGCGCTGACCGAGCTGACCAAGCCCGGTCCATTCGCGCTGCGCACGCACGAACTCGGCACGTTCTTCGGCATCCGTGCCGGCAGCGAACTGATTGCGATGGCCGGCGAGCGGATGAAGCCGGGAAAATTCGTCGAGATGACGGCCGTTTGCGTGCACCCTGATCATCGCGGCCGCGGCTACGCGCAGGCACTGCTCGCGGCGGTCGCGCGGCAGATCGAGGCGCGCGGCGAATTTCCGTTCCTGCACGTGTTTACCAAGAATACGTCTGCGATTGCGCTGTACGAGCGGCAGGGCATGCGGATTCGGCGTCGCCTGCACGTCACCGCGTTCATGAAGGAAGGATAGCGCTCGCGGGGGAGGTCTTTATTTCCTGCGAATTCCCGCTATATCCGACCCAACGATAGTTGGGGAAACACATGGACGCCAGGACACCTGATTTTTCCGCCGCGCGGACGGCAATGCAGCGTTATGTCGATCGGGAGATCATTCCGGGTGCATCCTGGGCGGTGCTGCGGGGCCGCGATGTTGTCGACCAGCAATGCGTCGGCTTTGCCGACCGCGAGAGCAGCACTGCGCTGCGGCCCGACCACATCTTCCGCGCCTTCTCCAACACCAAGATCTTCATCACCTGCGCCATCATGCTGCTGGTCGAGGAAGGCCGCGTCGGGCTCGATGATGCCGTCGAGAAATTCCTGCCGCAGCTCGGCCATCGCAAGGTGTTGAAGCCGGGGGCTGCGAGCCTTGCCGATGTCGAGCCGGCGAGGAGCGCGATCACGATCCGCCAGCTGCTGACCCACACGTCTGGGCTCAGCTACGGCATCTTCGATCCCGGCACGGTGCTGTTCAAAGGCTACAACGAGGCGCGCGTGCTCAACCCGCTGACGCCGCTCGCCGACATGATCGACCGGCTTGCCGATCTGCCGTTGTCCTATCATCCCGGCACCGGCTGGGAATATTCGGTGGCGACCGACGTGCTCGGCCGTGTCGTCGAGGTCGTCTCCGGCCAGCCGCTCGACGCCTTGCTCAAGGCCCGCATCTTCGATCCGCTCGGGATGATCGATACCGGCTTCCACGTGCCGGAAGTGCAGCAGGGCAGGCTGGTCGCACTCTATAACGGCGCTGATGTGCTCGATCCGATGAAGCCTGGCCTCACGCGGGCCGATCATCTGCCTTATCCTCAGGCCTATCGGCGGCCGTTGCCGCGGTTGTCCGGCGGCGGCGGTCTGGTCGCGACCCTGGCCGACATGCTGGCGCTTGTGCGCGCGCTGCTGCCCGGTTCGGATGCGCTGCTGAAGCCGGAGACGCTGCGACAGATGATGACGAACCAACTGCCCGCCGGCCAGACCATACGCTTCGCCAATCTCGGGCCGATCCCCGGCAAGGGCTTTGGCCTCGGCGGTGCCGTCACCTTCGCGCCCATGCCTTTCGATCCCCCGAATTCGATTGGTGAATTTCAGTGGGGCGGGCTTGCCGGCACCCATTGGTGGATCTGCCCTGAGGCCAACACCGCCGGCGTGCTGATGACCCAGCGCTACATGGGCTTCTGGAATCCGTTCTTCTTCGAGTTCAAGCGCCTGGCTTATCAGGCGGCCGGAGGCTGACCGCGAAAAAATCTCCCGACACTGCGAATCTTTTTTTGGGGATCGCGCCCTCTTGATGGTCGAGACGATCAGTCTCGGCCATGTCGGAGGATGTGATGGGATTTTACAGGAAAAACATCGGCGGCCCGCATCAGGCGGTGCGGATCGTCTTGGGTATCGGGGTCGCGGTCGCAGCGCTCGTCTATCTCGCCGGCACCGCGGCGTGGGTGGTCGCGCTCGGCGGAGCGGGCTTAGCAGTGACCGGTCTCGTCGGCTATTGCCCGATGTGCGCGGTGGCCGGCATCGGCAAGGGAGGGGCATCGTGAGCGCGGCTGCGATCTCGCCAAATTTGTTCGAGGCCGCGCGGCTCGGCGACCCCCAGGCGATCGCGTCTCTGCTGCAGACTGCACAGCCCGACATCCGCCGCTATGCGCGGGCGACCTGCCGCAGCTCGGCGGATGCCGAGGATGCGACGCAGGAAGCGATGTGGATCCTGTTCCGGCATGTCGGGACGATCCGCTCGCTGCTGGCGTTTTCGGCCTGGCTGTTCAGTGTGGTCCGCCGCGAATGCCTGCGGCTCGCGCGCAAGGCAGGCCTTGCGCCGGCGATCGACGACGGCGAGGCGGAGGCGGCACTGCTGGCTCGCCCGGAAGCCGATCTGCGGCTCGATGTGGCCGCCGCCTTCGAGGCGCTGCCGCCGCACTATCGCGACGTCGCCCTGATGCGCGACGTCAAGGAGATGACCATCGACGAGATCGCCGTCGCGCTCGGGGCCTCCAGGCAGACCGTGAAGGCCCGTCTGCATCGCGCCCGCGCCCTGATGCGCGAATATCTGACGAGATGAGACACGGCGCAAAGCCTGTTCGCGCGTCACCGGACAAGACACAAAAATGCTGCGAGTGGGGGGCCTACCTCCCACTCGCTGTTTGCGTCAGTCCTTCCACGGATCGAACTCGCCTTCGCCGGCCATGGCGACGGCGAACGGCCGCAGCGTGTGCAGCACCCGCACGGTGCCGGCGTGCTGCGCCAGCACGTCCGGCAGGCGGCGATAGGCCATCGGGCTCTCGTCGAGGTCGGCACCAACGAGGGTGACGCCGCGCTCGCTCAGCCATCGGTCCATTTCCGCGCGCGAGAAGCGCCGCTTCGCCTCCCGTCGTCCGAACAGGCGGCCGGCGCCGTGCACGGTCGAGTACAGCGAAGCCTTGGCCTCCGGACTGTCGACGCCTTCGAGGATGACGGCATCGTCGCCCATCGAGCCGCCGACGAATCCCTTCTGGCCGGGAAACGCCGGCGTCGCGCCCTTGCGCACCACCCACAGATCCTTGCCCTCGTGGGTCTCACGCCAGGCGTAATTGTGGTGGTTGTGCACGCTCTCGATCACGCTGCCGCCGATGATCTGGCGGACCCGCTCGACGACCCACTCGCGACCCGCATAGGCGTAACGCCCGGCGAGATGCATCGCCGCGATGTAGCGGCGGCCGAGCTCGGACTCCTCGTCGATCACGGCGGGCGGGACGTTCATGCCATCCTTGCCGCCGGCGGCCTTGAGATAGCGCGTCGCGGAGGTGTGTCCGAGGCCGCGGCTTCCGAAATGGACGCCGATCCAGACAAAGCCTTCCTCGTCACGCATGAGGTCGACATAGTGGTTGCCCGATCCGACCGTGCCGAGCTGGCTCATCGCTTTTTGACGGTAGGCCTCCATGTCGCTCTCGCGCCAGGCATCGCTGTCGTCGAACAGCTCGTGCTCGGCCCGCTCGGCATTGGCGCGGCCGACACCGAACGAGATCGTCTTGGCGACGTCGCGGATGATCGTGGGACGATGTTGGCGATGTCGTCGAAGCGCGTGTCGAGCTTTGCGGCCATGTTGCCGCAGCCGATGTCGAAGCCGACGCCGGAGATGCTGATCTGCTTCTCGTAGGCGATGACCCCGCCGACCGGCTGGGCATAGCCGAGATGGCCATCGGCGCAGATCACGCCGGATACGACATTGCCGACCGCCATGCAGTTGCGCATCTGCGCCACGGTCGCCTCCTCGTGCGGGCCGAAGATCTTCAGCGGCGCGTTCCGGAAGCGCGCCTCCTGCGGACGTAGGTTCGCGATCTCGCTCGCGGCGGTGTTGGCTTCGCGGGCGAGATGCTCCTTGCGCGCAGCGTCCCGATACGAGCACCAGGCCGGCTGGCCGCGTCCTTCGCCGACGCGCGAGTCGGGATCGATGCCGGCGGCGAGGCAGAGCTCGCGGGCGCGTTCCATGTAGGGATCTGGTCGTCGCATGGCCTTGATTCCTGCTTGGCCCCGGGGCGCAGTCCCGCGTCCGGGGGCGTTGTCGTTGCGCATCAATTAAACGCCGTCTCCGACGCAGCGATCCACGCAACGGGGCGCCTTAGAGAAGCCGTTGACGCGAGTCCAGGCGCTTGGGCACGCGCATCGTTTGCGCGAGCCCCGGGATCCGGGTCTCCGGTTCCGGCCATTGCCGGGATGTCTGAATGGGCCGCGCGGCGGGCAACAAAAAACCCTCCGGAGCGGCAGGCTCGGGAGGGTCCGTGAGAAGCGGACTGTCGATCTTGCGGTCAGGCAAGATCGCTCCCATGAGCCGGGCATGCGCAATCGATTGGCCGCAGGCCATTCGACAGTCGCGCAAATCTTTTGTAGCTGTGCTTCATCACTGGGTTCATTGTTTTCGCGAACGGAAGTGATTGCGAGGGCGCGGGACATACGCCCGCAACTTGCGGGCGTCAAGCGGCGCGCGTGAGAAATTGGAAATGACGGACGCACGACGTGCCAACCTTTCTCGGTCTCGATGGATTTCGCTTCGGTTGGGTCGCCGCCTGGATCGACGAGCGCGGCGATCACGGTTTCGATTATTCACCGGGCCTGACGCGCCTGCTCGCGATGCCGCATGCGCGCGCAATGATCGACATGCCGATCGGTTTGAATCCGAGCGGCTATCGCGCTTGCGATCTGCGTGCACGCGAATTGATCGGGCCTGCCGTATTTCTCGGCGCGCGCCGCGACCTCTGGACGTTTCCGGATATGGCTGCGGCCAATCGCCATTATTGGGCGCACGAGGGCGAGGGCAGGGGCGTATCCGCGCAGCTCTGGAACATCAGGGACAAGCTCAAGGAGGTCGACGATGCCATGACGCCGGCGCGTCAAGCCAGCATCGGCGAAGCCCATCCGGAGTTGATTTTCTGGAATCTGGCAGGACGAGTCCATCTTGCGAAGAAGACATCGGCGCAAGGCCGCGAACAGCGCATCGCGCTCCTGGAGCAGCGCGGATTCACGCGCCTGCCCAAATGGCTGACGCTTCGCTACCGCACAGGTATCGGCCGCGATGATCTCATCGATGCCTGCGCCTGCGCGGTCGCGGCGTGCGATAGCACGCAACGTGTCGGCGACGACGAGATCGACACGCGGGGGCTGAGAATGGAGATCAACTATTGAGGCCTCCGTGGCCCTCGCGATCGCTTCCGTCTCCCGCGTGGCAGCGACGGGCATGGCTCTGCTTCACATTAACGCCATCGTCGTCCAGTCTTGCTGCTCTCTCCTCGTAATCCTCGGCCATCGACTGCAACCGCCGCGCGGCTGCGTTATGCGCGAGTTCGCCGGCGACACGGCGACATCGCTCAGCATGGTCGAGCAGGGCGCGCTTCTCGATGCTCATCCGGCGATAACGCTTGGAAGGCTCAATGGTCCCTGCGCGGGCGGCTGGAATAGTGCGATGGCCTTGTCTCGGAGAGTGGGAAACTGCAGCAATATTTTCAAGCGGGCGAGGAACATGGTCCTTGAACGGTCGTTGGCCAATCACTGTTGAGGGACAAAACACCATGTACGACGTCTGCCAATTGGCGACCGCGATGCTGGCGATTGCCTTTACGGCCCTGCTGTTGATCACGGGTCAACGGTTCATCGAGTACCGACTGCAACATGACGCAAGGACTCCGATCGTGGCGATGGCAACGCTGCCGCCATAAGCGAGGGCTCGCAGGGACGAATAGTGACTTGCGCCGCACGGCGTCCTGCCTAGATTGAGCACGCCTCAGTCCATGCATCAAAGGTCCCGATGTCCGCTCTATCTGCTTTTCCCATCACCAAACGTTGGCCGGCGAAACATCCCGAACTGCTTCAGCTCTATTCGCTGCCGACGCCGAACGGCGTCAAGGTCTCGATCATGCTGGAGGAGATCGGATTGCCTTACGAAGTCCATCTCGTCGATTTCGGCAAGGACGACCAGAAGACGACCGAATTCCTCTCGCTCAATCCGAACGGCAAGATCCCGGCGATCCTCGATCCCAACGGCCCCGGCGGCAGGCCGCTGCCGCTGTTCGAATCCGGGGCGATCCTGCAATACCTCGCCGAGAAGACCGGCCAGCTTCTGCCGGAGGACGCCGCACGCCGCTACCAGGCCATCCAGTGGGTGCATTTCCAGATGGGCGGCATCGGGCCGATGTTCGGCCAGGTCGGCTTCTTCCACAAATTCGCCGGCAGGGAGTTTGAGGACAAGCGGCCGCTCGAACGCTACGTGGACGAGTCCAAGCGCCTGCTCGGCGTGATGGAGGCGCATCTCGCCGGTCGGCAATGGTTCATGGATGACGACTACACCATTGCCGACATCTCCATGCTCGGCTGGGTGCGCAATCTCATCGGCTTCTACGGCGCCGGCGATCTCGTCGCATTCAGCCAGTTCAAGTCGGTCGGTGCTTGGCTCGAACGGGGCCTTGCGCGTCCGGCGGTGCAGCGGGGGCTGAACATTCCGAAGCGGCCGTGAGGCTAGAACAGAGCCTTGTAGCTCATGTAGAGCGCCATCAATGCGACGAAGCCGATCATCATCCGGCGCAGCATCGATTTGCTGACGCCATTGGCCGCGCGTGCGCCGAGATCGGTGCCGATCCAAAGTCCGGCCAAAATACCGATGATGGCGGGCCAGCCAACCATCAAGCCCTTGCTCCAGTAGATCCAGGCCGGAGGGACGGTGGTCGGGATGACCGAGAAGATGAGGCTAATGAGTTGCGCCTGATGTTGCGGGAGGCGAAGACCCGCGGCGAGGCCGACGGTGATCGCGAGGCCACCGCCGATGCCCATGAAGCCGGACGAAAATCCGGCAAGCATGCCGATCAGGAGCAGGGGTAGCCAGGGCAGATCATTGCGGTCGCCGGCCTCATTGCTCCCGTCCTTACGCTCGCGGCGCAGGATCAGCAAAGCGATCAGCGCGACGAGGTAGACGACGTAAGTCCATTGTAGGACCGAGTCGGAGACCGCGGCCGCGGCGTAACCGCCGCCGGCGCCACCGATGAGGAATCCGAGGCCGATCCAGCCGATCCATGGCAACCGGCTGCGCTTGCCGCTCTGCCTGTAGCGGCGCACGCCCGCAAGGCCCGTCGGAGGCACCTGCGCGATCAGCGATGTGCCTTGCGCGACATGCTGCTCGGCGCCGAGCAGCAGGACTGAGAAGATCACGAGGCCGCCACCCGGGCTCACGCCCATGAAGCCCGATGTCAGCCCGCCCACGAGGCCGACACCGGCGCCAGCGAGGAGGTCGTGAATCCAGGACATCGCTCACGCCCTGGTTCGTCGTTTCATGTCAGACTTGGTGGCGCGAAAGCCCTCGATCACACCGGCCACGGCTGCCATGCAGGCCTCGACGTCAACATCCTCGCCCCAGCACTTTTGCAGCACAAATCCCTGGAAGATCGCGATCAGCACGCGCGCGATCGCGTCCGCACTGAGGTCGCGCTTGATGAGGCCGGCATGCTGGCCACGCTCGATGAGCGCGACGATCAGCGCGCGAGGCATGTCGATGCCCTCGACGACGCTGGTACGGACGCGGCGGTTACGCAGGGCCTCCGCCCAGCCATGGATGCCGACGCGACGCCGCGCTTCGCCGGCGGGATCGGTGAGCCATTGCGCATAGACGCGGACCAGCGCGTGAAGTCCTTCGATCGGATCGCCCGATCCTTGCGCGACCGAGTTGAGCACGGTTTCGCGGCGGTGCCGGTCATCGGCGAGCGCTTCGATCAGATCGTCCTTGCTCTGGAAGTAGAGATAGACCGCGCCATGGCTCAGTCCGGATCGCTTGACGATGTCGGCCATGCCGGTCTGGTGAAAACCGTCTTCAGCGAAACAGGCGAGGGCAGCTTCGAGGATCTGCTGGCGCCGGCCTTCGCGTTGCTTGTCGCTGATCTTGGGCATTTGGTGGTCCTCAAATAACTGACTGATCGATCCTTTTAGCCATCGGGTCGGCAGAGCCTGTCCTAAGCCGATAAAAAAAGATAAAAAATGACTAGTCAGTCATTTTTATTGCCAAAAGGAATTTCGGTCAAGTCCGGACCTCCCGATGCCGTGAAAAAAGCGGATTGAGCCGTTGCGGGACGCCGATAGAGGCGGCGGCCCGGCTCTCGATCGTGTGCCGCTAGAACAGCCGTCCGCCGTTCGGCACGGGCTTGCTTGGCTGCACCAGCACGACCTTGCCGGCAGCATCGGGGAAACCGAGCGTCAGCACCTCGGATACGACCGGGCCGATCTGGCGCGGCGGGAAATTGACGACGGCCGCGATCTGCAGCCCGACCAGCGACTCGAGCGGATGATTTTCGGTGATCTGTGCCGAGCTCTTGCGGACGCCGATCGCAGGACCGAAGTCGATCCATAGCCGCCAGGCTGGCTTGCGCGCCTCCGGGAACGGCTTGGCATCGACGATGGTGCCGACGCGGATATCGACCGCGAGGAAGCTGTTGAAGTCGATGGTCGGCGAGGCGGCGGCCGCGGGATCGTGGGTGACGTGCATGGTGTATCCGTTCGGGGAGTGGCGTCGTTCGCAATATTGTCGCGCGAACCGGAGTTTCGTACAACGCGGCGGTCACGATACGACGCATGCGCGAGGAACGACTTGTCCAACATCATCTACGGTATCAAGAACTGCGACACCATGAAAAAGGCGCGCACTTGGCTCGACAGCCATGGCGTGCCTTACGAGTTTCACGACTACAAGACGGCGGGAGTCGAGAAGGACAAGCTCAAGCAGTGGAGCGACAAGGTCGGCTGGGAGATGTTGCTCAATCGCGCCGGCACGACCTTCAAGAAGCTCTCCGATTCCGACAAGGAAGGCCTTGGTGAGAAGAAGGCGCTGGCGTTGATGCTAGCGCAACCATCGATAATCAAGCGGCCGGTGCTGGAAATCGGCGGCAAGCTGCTGGTCGGCTTCAAGCCGGAGATCTATGCAAAGGAAGTCGGGGCCAAGAACGTTGGAGCCAAGGCGCGTTAGTTCAGCTCGATGATCTCGGCGGTGACGCTTGGGCTGGATTGGTCGGCGAGCTCGACCACATCGGCCGCCGCGATGCGGCCGGGGGCGCGATGAAAGAGGTCGCGGTCGATCACGGCGCGCAGCCTCGGACGTGGCGGCGCGTCATTTCCGCGCATCAGATTCTTGATCTCGAAGCCGCCGTCTTCGCAAAAGGTCTTCACCGACGCGATGACGTGGCTGACCTTGTTCTCGGTCAGGAACGGCAGCAGCAGCCGTTCATAGGCGACGATGCGACCGTAGATGTCATCGATGTCGGCAACGCTATAGATCGGAAGCCCGCGCGCGACGCATTCGTGATAGATCGGCATCACGAAGGGTGCGAGCCGCGGTCCGACATAGTCGTGCAGCAGGGTGCCCTTGCCGGTATTTCCATAAGCGCGCGAGATGCGCGTGCCTTCGCTCTGGATGGTCAGGTGCGGCGTCGGCGTCGAATTGTCCACCGTGTAATAGATGAGATCGGACAGCTCTTCCTCGAGGCGCGCAGGCTGGTACTCCCAGATCGCCGGTGCGACCTGCTGGCGCGCATAAAGTCGCAGCCACGTGTTCAGGAGATCACGCTGCCTGATCGACTTGACGACGGAGGGCGCGGCGCTTGCGAAATCCAAAACAATATTCCCGGCATGTCAAAACCCGCACATGATCCTCGCCGCGGGAAAATTTTCTATGAAGGCTGGCGCGAGAGACAAAAGACCGTTAACGACGGCTTGATGACCGGTGCTTCGCGAACCGGGAGGCCGGGCAGGCAACGACATCAAAACATCTCCGACTAAGGGAGCATTTGTATCCCAGCCGGAGGCCTGATCTGCTCAGCTTTCCGCCTTGCCTAACCCCCGTCACCTCCGGCATATTCCGCGCCCGGAGGCGGCGTTCCGGATGGGCTGCAAGGCCTCCGGAAAGCCGAAGTCAACAAGGACAGCCACGCGCGGCCAGCGCGTCGCGCGGGCCGGGGGAAATCTGTTTGGCCGATGAGTTCATTCTCGAAACGGAAGGCTTGACCAAGGAGTTCGCGGGCTTCTTCGCCGTCCGCGACGTTGCGCTCAAGGTTCGCCGTGGGAGCATTCATGCGTTGATCGGGCCGAACGGCGCCGGCAAGACGACGTGCTTCAATCTTTTGACCAAGTTCCTTAAACCGTCTGCCGGAAAGATCCTCTACAAGGGGCAGGACATCACTGCGATGGCGCCGGCGGATGTGGCCCGCATGGGCCTGGTTCGCTCCTTCCAGATTTCGGCCGTGTTTCCGCATCTCACGGCGCTGGAGAACGTCCGCGTCGCACTTCAGCGCCAGCACGGCTCTTCGTTCGACTTCTGGCGTTCCAAGTCCGTGCTCAACCGCTTCAACGATCGCGCGCGCGAGCTGTTGAACGATGTCGGCCTCAGCGAGTTTGCCAATACGCCCGCGGTCGAGATGCCCTACGGGCGCAAGCGCGCACTGGAGATCGCAACCACGCTCGCGCTCGACCCCGAGATGATGCTGCTGGACGAGCCGATGGCCGGCATGGGTCACGAGGACATCGACAAGATCGCGGCGCTGATCAAGCGCATCTCCGCGAAATATACCATTCTGATGGTCGAGCATAATTTGAGCGTCGTGGCCAATCTCTCCGACATCATCACCGTGCTGACGCGCGGCCAGGTGCTGGCGCAAGGCCATTACTCCGAGCTCACCAAGGACGAACGCGTCAAGGAAGCCTATCTTGGAGCCGGTCATGCCTGACACTGCGATCGCCCAGGCTCCCGCAAAGGCTGCGACCGGCGGAAACATCCTTCAAGTCCGCAACCTCGAAGCCTGGTACGGCGAGTCCCACATCCTGCACGGGATCAACTTCGACGTGAACGCGGGTGAGGTCGTCACCCTGCTCGGGCGCAACGGCGCCGGCAAGACGACCACGTTGAAGTCGATCATGGGCATCATCGGCAAGCGCTCGGGCTCGGTGAAATTCAACAACCAGGACATCATCCGCGCGACCTCCGACAAGATCGCGCGCATGGGCATCGCGTTCTGCCCCGAGGAGCGGGGGATATTCTCCAGCCTCGACGTGCGCGAGAATCTGATGCTGCCGCCGGTGGTCCGCGAAGGCGGGCTGCCGCTCGATCAGATCTTCGACCTGTTCCCGAACCTGAAGGAGCGGCTCAACAGCCAGGGCACCAAGCTGTCGGGCGGCGAGCAGCAGATGCTCGCGATCGCGCGCATCCTGCGCACCGGCGCGAGCTTCCTGATGCTGGACGAGCCGACCGAGGGCCTTGCGCCCGTCATCATCCAGCAGATCGGCCACACCATTGCACGGCTCAAGAAGGAGGGTTTCACGATCCTCCTGGTCGAGCAGAACTTCCGCTTCGCATCCACCGTCGCCGACCGCTACTACGTGGTCGAGCACGGCAAGATCATTGACGGTTTTTCCAACGCCGAGCTTGCCGCCAATATGGACAAGCTCCACACCTATCTCGGCGTCTAGAACTGCCGAACAAGTTAGAACCAACGAGAATATTTAGAGAGGGAAGCCGCATGAACACCCGGTCGATCGCTTCATTTCTGCTCGGCACCGCGCTGGCGCTTGCCGCGACAAGCGGCGCGATGGCGCAGGACAAGACCATCAAGATCGGCGTGCTCACCGACAACTCCGGGCTCTACGCCGACCTTGGAGGTCCCGGCTCGACGCTGGCCGCGCAGATGGCGATCGAGGATTCCGGGCTTGCCGCCAAGGGTTGGAAGGTCGATCTCATCTCCGCCGACCATCAGAACAAGCCCGACATCGGCACCGCGATCGCGCGGCAGTGGATCGATGTCGAGAAGGTCGACGTCTTCATGGACGTGCTGAACTCCGGCGTGGCGCTGGCGGTGAACAATGTCGTCAGGGAAAAGAATTCGATTCTGATCGACACGGGTGCGGCGACGTCCGATCTGACAAACGCGCAATGTTCGCCGAACACGATCCACTGGGTCTACGACACCTACATGCTGGCCAACAGCACGGGACAGGCGCTGGTGAAGGCCGGCGGCGACACCTGGTACTTTCTGACCGCCGACTACGCCTTTGGTCACGCGCTCGAGCGCGACACCGCTGCGGTGGTGGTCAAATCAGGCGGCAAGGTGATCGGGAGCGTCAAGCATCCGCTCAACACCGCTGACTTCTCCTCGTTCCTGCTGCAGGCGCAGGCGTCGAAAGCCAAGATCATCGGCATGGCGAACGCCGGTGGTGACACCACCAACACGATCAAGCAGGCGGCGGAATTCGGCATCGTCGCAGGTGGCCAGAAGCTCGCCGGGCTTCTGCTGTTCATCACCGACGTCCATGCGCTCGGATTGAAAGTGGCGCAGGGGCTGAACTTCACCGAAACCTTCTATTGGGATTTGAACGACGGCACCCGGGCCTTCTCCAAGCGTTTCTCCGAAAAGATGAAGAACAAGGCGATGCCTTCGATGGTGCAGGCTGGCGTCTATTCGGGCCTGATCCATTATTTCAAGACGCTGGAAGCGTTGGGTGGCAATCCGCACGATGGCGCCAAGGTGGTCGCCAAGATGAAGGAAATGCCGACGGACGATCCACTGTTCGGCAAGGGCACGATCCGCGCGGACGGCCGCAAGCTCCATCCCGCCTATCTGTTCGAGGTCAAGAAGCCCGAGGAATCCAAGGGGCCGTGGGACTACTACAAGCTGATCGGCACGACGGCGGCAGACCAGGCCTTCAGGCCGCTCTCGGAAAGCGCCTGTCCGCTGGTGAAGAAGTAGTACCGACAGCGTTCGCTGGCGGGCACCGTCGTCAACAAAACGGGACTGGGTACGAGATCGATCGATGCAGGCTCTATACGCTCAGCTACTGGTGGGACTGATCAACGGCTCGTTCTACGCGCTGCTCAGTCTCGGGCTTGCCGTGATCTTCGGCATGCTCAACATCATCAATTTCGCCCATGGCGCCCTCTACATGATGGGCGCGTTCGTCGCCTATTTCCTGTTGAACCTCGGCGGCATCAACTATTGGTGGGCGTTGCTGCTGGCGCCCATCATCGTCGGCATCTTCGGCATGATCCTGGAGCGGACCATGCTGCAATGGCTGACCGGGCTCGATCATCTCTACGGCCTGCTCCTGACCTTCGGCATCGCGCTGATCGTGCAGGGCGTGTTCCAGAACTACTTTGGCTCCTCCGGTCTGCCTTATGCCATTCCGGACCAGCTCAGGGGCGGCATGAATCTCGGCTTCATGTTCTTACCCGTCTATCGCGGCTGGGTCGTCGTGTTCTCGTTGGCGGTGTGCCTTGCGACCTGGTTCCTGATCGAGAAAACCCAGCTCGGCGCTTACCTGCGCGCCGCCACTGAAAACCCGACGCTGGTGCGCGCCTTCGGCATCAACGTGCCGCGCATGATCACGTTGACTTACGGTCTCGGTGTCGGCCTTGCCGCGCTCGCCGGCGTGCTCTCGGCGCCGATCAACCAGGTGCGGCCGCTGATGGGCGCCGACCTCATCATCGTCGTGTTCGCGGTGGTCGTGATCGGCGGCATGGGATCGATCATGGGCTCCATCATCACCGGCTTTGCGCTCGGCGTGATCGAGGGCCTGACCAAGTATTTCTACCCCGAGGCCTCCAACACCGTCGTGTTCGTGCTGATGGTGCTGGTGCTCTTGGTGAAGCCAACGGGATTGACGGGAAGGGCAGCCTGACATGACGACCCTGACGGACGACACGCTGCCGACAACCCCTCGCGCCATGCGCGACGAGATGCTCGTCTTCGTGGTGATGGCCCTGCTGTTGGCGGCGGTGCCGTTCACGGGAGTCTATCCGTTCTTCGTGATGCAGGCGCTGTGCTTTGCGCTGCTCGCCTGCGCTTTCAATCTGCTGGTCGGCTATGGCGGGCTGCTGTCGTTCGGCCACGCCATGTTCCTGGGAACCGCGGGCTATTGCAGTGCGCATGCGCTGAAGGTCTGGGCGCTGCCGCCCGAGCTCGGCATCCTCGTCGGCGTCGCCGCGGCGTTCGTGCTGTCGATCGTGACGGGCTACATCTCGATCCGCCGCCAGGGCATCTATTTCTCGATGATCACCCTGGCGCTGTCGCAGCTCCTGTACTTCATCTACCTCCAGGCGCCGTTCACGCACGGCGAGGACGGCATCCAGGGCATTCCGCAAGGACACATGTTCGGCGTGTTCGATCTGTCCAAGCCGACGGTGCTTTATTACGTCGTGCTGGTCGGCTTCCTCGCCGGCTTCCTCTTGATCTTCCGCATCATCAACTCGCCGTTCGGCGAGGTGTTGAAGTCGATCCGCGAGAACGAGCAGCGGGCGATCTCGCTCGGCTACCGCACCGACCAATACAAGTTCCTGGCCTTCATCCTGTCGGGCACGCTGGCCGGCTTTGCCGGGGCGCTGAAAGTGTTCGTGGCGCAGAACGCCTCGCTCACCGACGTGCACTGGTCGATGTCGGGCGAAGTCGTGCTGATGACGCTGGTCGGCGGTCTCGGAACCATTTTCGGTCCCGTGATCGGCGCCTTCGTGATCATCGCCATGCAGCAATATCTGGCGGGCTTCGGCCAGTGGGTGACGGTGATCCAGGGTGGAATCTTCGTGATCTGCGTGCTCACCTTCCGCCGCGGCGTCATCGGTGAAATCGCGCATTACTTCCGGCGTTCGCTCTAAGCAGCTGATTTTAAATAGGTTTGTCGGTCGCTTGAAAGCGGTGGATGACCCGGCTCCGCGGGCGCGAGATGACACGCGCGTGGATCGAAAATGGTCTATGACAGTTTCATGACGGCCCTTCCGGGCCGGGCCATTTCCAACCGGTAGCCTGTCCCCATGATGCGATGGTTTCGTGCTTTCCTGCCCAAGGAAGAACGGTTCTTCGACCTGTTCGACCGTCATGCCCAGACCGTGATCCAGGGCTCGATCGCGCTCCAGGGCATGCTCAACGGGGGCGAGGAGACGCCGGTCTATTGCCAGCGCGTCAATCAGTTCGAGAACGACGCCGACAACATCACCCGCGAGGTGCTGACGGCAGTGCGCCGCACCTTCATTACCCCGTTCGACCGCGGCGACATCAAGAACCTGATCACCTCGATGGACGACGCTATCGACCAGATGCAGCAGACGGCGAAGGCCGTGATGCTGTTCGAGGTCCGCGCCTTCGAGCCGCCGATGCGCGAGATCGGCGGGCTTCTGATCGAATGCGCCAATCTGGTGGGACGCGCGCTGCCGCTGATGCAGTCGATCGGCCCGAACGTCGCCATGCTGAGCGCGATCACGGAAGAGCTGGGCAAGCTGGAGGGCCGTGTCGACGACCTCCACGACATCGGGTTGAAGGAGCTGTTCCTCAAGCATCGCAACGGCAACGCGATGGACTTCATCGTCGGTGTCGAGATCTACGACCATCTCGAAAAGGTTGCCGACCGCTTTGATGACGTCGCCAACGAGATCAACAGCATCGTCATCGAGCAAGTGTAGCGCATGATGCGGAAAAGTGTGCAGCGGTTTTCCGCTCAAATCATGCGTAAGCTTTAAGGCAGGGGCCGCGCCGTGGATGCTGCGTTGGGTTTTCCCGTCCTGGTCGGCTTGATCGCCGTCGCGCTGCTGTTCGATTTCCTGAACGGCCTGCATGACGCCGCCAATTCGATCGCGACCATCGTCTCGACCCGCGTGCTGCGGCCCCAATTCGCGGTGTTCTGGGCCGCATTCTTCAATTTCGTCGCCTTCATGGTGTTCGGGCTGCACGTCGCCCAGACCATCGGCACCGGCATCATCGATCCCTCGATCGTCGACGCCCAGGTGATCTTCGCGGCCTTGGTCGGGGCCATCGTCTGGAACATCGTGACCTGGGCGCTCGGCATCCCGTCCTCGTCGTCGCATGCGCTGATCGGCGGCCTCGTCGGTGGCGGCATGGCCAAGGCGGGCATTTCGGCGGCGGTGTGGAGCGGATTGTCCAAGACGGTGCTGGCGATCGTGCTGTCGCCCCTGGTCGGCTTCCTGCTCGCGATGATGCTGGTGGCGATCGTGTCCTGGGCCTCGGTGCGCTCGACACCGTTCGCGGTCGACCGCGCCTTCCGTATCCTGCAATTCGCCTCCGCCTCGCTCTATTCGCTCGGCCATGGCGGCAATGATGCGCAGAAGACCATGGGTATCATCGCGGTGCTGCTCTATTCGCAGGGCCATCTCGGCAGCGAATTCTCCGTACCGTTCTGGGTGGTGCTGTCCTGCCAGGCCGCGATGGCACTGGGCACGCTGATGGGTGGCTGGCGCATCGTCCGCACCATGGGCCTGCGCATCACCAAATTGACTCCGATGCAGGGCTTTTGCGCCGAGACCGGCGGCGCTGCGACCCTGTTCATGGCGACCTTCCTCGGCGTTCCCGTCTCGACCACCCACACCATCACCGGCGCCATCGTCGGCGTCGGCGCCGCCCGCCGTGTCTCGGCGGTGCGCTGGAATGTCGCGAGCTCGATCGTCTATGCCTGGGTGATCACGATCCCGGCCGCGGCCCTCGTGGCCGCGCTGAGCTGGTGGGCGGTCCAGATAGTCAAGTAACGAGCTTCAATCCGATAATCCCGGCGATGATCAAGGCGATGCTGGCGAGCCGGAAAGCGGTCGCGGGCTCACCGAACAGGATGATGCCCAGCGTCGCGGTGCCGATCGCGCCGATTCCGGTCCAGACTGCGTAGGCGGTTCCGACGGGCAGTGATTTGAGAGCAACCCCGAGCAGGATGATGCTGCCGGCCATGGCCGCGAGTGTGACGACCGACGGAACAAGCTTGCTGAAGCCCTCGGTATATTTCAGGCCGATCGCCCAGGTGATCTCGAGAAGACCGGCGACGAACAAGATGCTCCAGGCCATGACGACCCTCCGTGCAAGGCAGGGTCGTCCCCGCAAGGCAGTGACCTATGAAAGGGAGGGTCATCCCTCCCAAAAGGCGATATGGGGCTGGCCGGAAGGCTCCGCAATCACCAGATGAGGCTTGATCAGGCTCATTTTCCCTGCCAAACGCTCCCGCCATGTCCGACATCGCCACCACCGCAGCCGAATCGCCGGCCCGTTCCCCGCTTGCCGCTGAAGTGTCGCGGCGGCGGACCTTTGCGATCATCTCCCACCCCGACGCCGGCAAGACCACGCTGACCGAGAAGCTGCTGCTGTTCGGCGGCGCCATTAACCTCGCCGGCCAGGTCAAGGCCAAGGGCGAGCGGCGCAACACACGATCGGACTGGATGAAGATCGAGCGCGAGCGCGGCATCTCGGTCGTGACCTCGGTGATGACCTTCGAGTTCGAAGGCCTCGTCTTCAACCTGCTGGACACGCCGGGCCACGAGGACTTTTCGGAAGACACCTACCGTACGCTGACGGCGGTCGATTCCGCCGTGATGGTGATCGACGCCGCCAAGGGCATCGAGGCGCGGACCCGGAAGCTGTTCGAGGTGTGTCGTCTTCGGGATATCCCGATCATCACCTTCATCAACAAGATGGACCGCGAGAGCCGGGACGTCTTCGAGCTGCTCGACGAGATCGAGAAGACGCTGGCGCTCGACACCACGCCGATGACCTGGCCGGTCGGCCGCGGCCGCGACTTCCTTGGCACCTATGACGTCGTCAATGGCGGCGTGCGTCTGCTCGAAGGCGGCGGCGCCAAGACCGGCGCGGCGCAGCAGATCGAGATCGCCGAGCTCGCCAAGCTCAATGCGAATCTCGACGTATCAGTGGTGAAGGACGAGCTCGAGCTCGTCACCGAAGCGTCAAAACCGTTCGAGCTAGAAGCATTCCGCGAGGGTCATCTGACCCCGGTCTATTTCGGCAGCGCGCTGCGCAATTTCGGCGTCGGCGACCTCTTGGAAGGCCTCGGCAAGTTCGCGCCCGAGCCGCGCGCGCAGGAAAGCGACCAGCGCAAGGTCGAGGCCACCGATCCGCGCATGAGCGCCTTCGTGTTCAAGATCCAGGCCAACATGGATCCGAACCATCGCGACCGCATTGCGTTTGCGCGGCTCTGCTCGGGCAAGCTCAGCCGCGGCATGAAGGCGAAGCTCGTGCGCACCGGCAAGAGCATGCCGCTGTCGAGCCCGCAATTCTTCTTCGCGCAGGATCGTTCGGTCGCGGATGAGGCCTTTGCCGGCGACGTGGTCGGCATTCCCAATCACGGCACGCTGCGCATCGGCGACACGCTGACCGAGGGCGAGGATTTCAACTTCGTCGGCGTGCCGAGCTTTGCGCCGGAAATCGTCCGCCGCGTTCGTCTCACCGACGCGATGAAGGCGAAGAAGCTGAAAGAAGCGCTCCAGCAGATGTCGGAGGAGGGCGTGGTGCAGGTGTTCCGTCCGCGCGACGGTGCGCCGGCGCTGGTCGGCGTCGTCGGCGCGCTCCAGCTCGACGTGCTGAAGGCCCGGCTCGAGGCCGAATATTCGCTGCCGGTCGAGTTCGAGGTCAGCGAGTTCCAGCTCGCGCGCTGGGTCTCCTCGGAGGACCGCAAGAAACTCGACACCTTCATCGCCGCCAACACCTCGAGCATCGCCGACGACGTCGACGGCGATCCCGTGTATCTGGCGCGAAACGAGTTCTATCTCGGCTACACCAGGGAACGCGCCGAGGGCATCGAGTTCACCAACGTCAAGGACGTCAAGAAGAAGGGCTAGGGTGGCCGCGCGCCCGGCTGCCGCAGCCACACCCTCCGCTGTCATGCCCCGGCTTGACCGGGGCATCCAGGGCGGATTCAACCGCTCGTCGCAACACTCCGTGTATCGCTCACCCGTAACAATTGGTCGAGAGTTTCGGCGGGTGTTTTCCAGCCGAGCGTCTTTCTGGGCCTGGTATTGAGTGCGAGAGC